>ERZ1370068.3543-contig-2655_pt1 | contig 142223 bp, 239 predicted proteins | sample MGYA00561227_ERZ1370068 | MGnify/ENA primary metagenome ERZ1370068 (study PRJEB38410, sample SAMEA6850437) | metagenome | study: Metagenomic assessment of the ecological functions of the soil: analysis of the soil microbiota associated with the...
ATGCTTCGTTCAGTTACGTATTGCTGTTTGGTGAGCCAGTTCGCCACGGCTGAGCCGCGGTGATTCGGGGAGGGCATCGATCCCGCAATACGAATTTCCGCAGCCAGCCGGGCATCAAGGGGCAGGAGAGTTTCCAGGTGTACTTCGGAGGGTCGGGCTGCATGCGACATGCAGCCCTACCAGGAACGGGCTCCACACTTTGTGTAATTCCAACACAAGGCATGGGGGCGCCCATAGGTACCTCCTTGACCGTCAGTGACTGGGGATGGTCTCAAGGCTCCGGACCCTACAAGAACCATGAATAATCAGTCTCTCATCCTGTACAAGCGATCACGCTCCATTCTCCAGGTAAGCCTTTTCATCCTGCTAGCCGCCTCCCGTGTGGCTCTGGCCCAGGACTTCGATTCCACCCAACTCCAAGGAGGGGATCGCAGCAACAGTGGCCGTCATCATGATGTTCGGCTTCGTCTGAGGATTTCTTCGGTCATCTACGGCGGGTTTGCCATCCGTCGCGGTGATCATCGACCAGGGCAAGATGTCGATCATTGGCGGGGCCATCATCGCCGCGGCACCGGCCATCCTCTGCGCCTTCTTCCAGATCTTCGGCATCGACGACAATTCGAGCGTGGGCGTGGGAACTGGAAACTAACCCCCGCTTCTCCTGCCGAGTGCCATGAGTTCAACTCCGACTCACTGACACCAGCAGTTCCACCGATTCGGGGAAGACCTGGGGATTGGACGGGAACCTGGTGGTGGGTGATTGGTTGGGTGCAGGCATTGCGACATTCTTTATTCTCATTGTCGGATTCAAGGCGGGCCTCCTTTCCTCACTTGCCTCATCTGGTCCCGATCGGTCTTGTCCTGGCGTATGTCTTCGGGCTGCGCCAGAGACGGCCGCCGGCTTACGACCTGGACCTGTTTCAATCCCTGACTACTTCTCACGGGTTCAGCCGGACCTGGGCCGGGCTTTCCCATCCGACCCCTCTCACCATTGCCATGTTTGAACGACCTCCCAACGGTTACTTCGTGCGCGACATGTTAATCTTCTCGCGTCTGGGCAAGGGCGGGTACGTGTCCAAAGGGTTTCATCCTGGAAGCCCCAGTTTAAGCAACAGTCCATCTCCGGACCAGAACGAGTTCAGGATCAACTGTGCATTACTCTGGGTTGCCTTCTGGGCAACGACTCCAGGTCAGTATTACTGCGACAGCGATTACAGAGGACCTTCTACGCTACCAGAGGAGACAGAAGCCTTCACCAATCCTGGACCCGGCGTAGCCGTAACGAGCGCTTTACGCGGTACTGGCAGGCCATGACGGGCGGAAGCTCCGCCGCCAGCAGGTGATTCTTTATTTGTCCCGGGCCCTTGAGGCAATCCTTCCGGAAACCGGGACGTGTACCACTCACCTCCTGGACCAGTTGCAGACCGAGTTCACGCAACAGGGCCAGCTCCTCTCGAAATCTTCGCTCCCCAGCGGGGCTGGGTGATTCCGATGACGGACCAGGATCATTACCGCCGTACCTGCATTTCCTGAACCCATCGATTCGAGCGGACCGATTTCAGTCTAACGGAGTTTCGCGCCGGACCTGTCCATTCAGGAGAACTCCTGGACCAGTGAAGAAATTGGCACTTTGGGATGTCGGTTCACCTGGATGGCCATTACCATCGCTCATCGTCCTGACCCGCTGGCCGCGCACGACGTATCCCGGAATCATCCAGCGCCTCACCAATCTCCGGCTGCTCGATTACACCATCACGGTGAACGTTGATCCGCTTCCGATTTCACGAGGAGATCAGCAAGGAGGAGAAGGAGCACGACCGCGTGGCCGGCGACTACGCCAGCGAAAAGAAAATCTCGCTGCTCACCGTGATGGAGAAAAAGCAGAAGAAGATTCACGCGCTCATGCAGGGCCAGACGATTCCGTTCCACGCGATGTTCGCGATTCGCGTTTGGGACAAGACCCGCGACGGCCTCAACGCGAAGGCCGGCGCAATCAAGAACGCCATCAACTCGATGAACGCGGCGCAATACTTCGAGAGCAACCTGCCCGAGCACGTCGAAGAATCTGTTCTTCCAGACGTGGCCCGGCTGGACGTGGGGACGCTACGAACACCGGAAACTCTACGCGGAGCACCGCTTCCTGGCCGACATGCTGCCCGTGACCAGCACGTTCACCGGTCACCTTGGCGACCGCCGAGGCGATTTACGATGGCCCGCACGACAACCTTGTCGGCATCGAGACGTTCTCCGGCTCGGACGACAACAAGACGCCGCAGCACGCCGTGTTGCTCGGAATGTCGGGCGCGGGCAAGTCCGTCACCGTTTGCGACCTGCTCACGCAGACCGAAGGCTATTTCGGCTTACACCGTCATCATCGAGGAGGGTCTCAGCTACGGCATTTACACGGCGACGGTCGAGGAAGGCGCGCGGCCCATCATCATTCACCCGGACGGCGACCTCGACCATCAATTACCTCGACACGAAAGGGCTGCCGCTCACGCCGGATCATCTGTCAGCCGCGACCGCGCTCGTGGCGCGGATGATTGGCACTTCGGCGCAGGAGGACAAACAGATGCTCCGCCAGGCGCAGATCGCCAAATACCTCAACCTGCTTTACGAGGATGCGTTTCAGGACTGGCAGAAGAAGCGCCACGACCAGTTGCTCGACATCGCCCGGCACGCGCTGGCGCTGCAACAATTCCGGGCCGAGCGGATGCCGCCCGGTGCGACGAGCCTCGAAACCTTTGCGGACTTCCGCGACTGGAAGGCGAGCCACCGCCGACGAGGCCGAGAACTACCTCGCACAGTTCGACGAAGCCGAGGCTGCTTGAAGTTCCTCAAAGACCCCAAGACCAGCAGGAAGTCCGCAACCTCGCCTTTGCCCACTTCACTCCGGACGAATTTCCCGACGCACCGGATGCTTCAGGAGTTGATGATGCTCGACCCGATGGGCGCGGAGCGCGACCAGATCATGGAAATCGCGACGCTCATCCTGCCGTGGTGTCGCGATGGCAATTACGGCTGCCTGTTCGACGGCACGAGCAACCTCTCGCTCACCGGCAAGATCGCGCACTTCGAGCTGGGCTACATCCCGGAGTCGGCGAAGGAGCTGAAAGCCGCGGCGGGTTTCCTCATCACCAATCACGCCCGCAAGCACATCATGACGCTGCCGCGCGCGCTTGCGGAAGCGGAACGTCTATGAGGAAGTCGCGCGCTTCCTCGACATCCCCGGCGGCCAGGAAATCGTTCAGGAGATGCTACGCCCAGCTTCGCAAGTTCAATTGCTGGAACATTTCCATCGTTCAGCAATACGCGCGCTTCAAGCAGTCGCGCATCCGCTCGGCCGTGTTCGGCAACAGCCGCCAGTTCTTCATCATGCGCCAGAACGACCGCGCGGACCTGGACGACATGGGCAAGCGACATCGCGCTGCCGGAAGTCACGCAGCACGCGATCATGAATTACCCGCTGCCCGACCATCAGACGGGCCAGAAGTATTCGCCGTTCACCTACCTGCACACCGACTGCGACGCGCAATCTCTGCGGCACGGTCCACAACGTCGCTTCGCCGGAGATGCTCTACTGCTCCAGTTCGAGCGGCGAGCACTTCGACCGGCGCGCCCGCGAGCTGCGGCCAGAGTCCGAGTGTCGTCGAAGGAATCATCCATCCACGCCAACCAGCCATGAAAAGCATCTACTCTTTTGATACCTGTTGTCAGGCTGCCATCTAAACAAATCCGGTGGGCAGTGCCGCCTGGGTGCCACGGCGGCGCCGTCGCAGGTCACCAGCTTTCTGGTGGCAATCCAGGCTGACGGCTGCCGGGGCCGCCGGCGGCGTTCTTCTTAGTGAAGGAGAGGAACTCAGTGTTCAGAAGAGCCATCTGCAAGCAGCGGAGGCGGCCGTGGCTGCAATTCGCGAAACGCGCGGCCAGGCTGAGGAGCTGAATATCGCCACGCGCTCTCCGACGACCTCGCCAAGGCCGAGCAAAAGCAAGCGGCCTAGGCCAGGATCTGATCAAGGCGGAGCAGAAGACCAAGCTTCAGCTGCTGACCGCTCCCGTGGACGGCGTCGTGCAGCAATTGGCGATCCACACGGTCGGCGGCGTTGTCACGCCGGCGCAGTCGCTGCTTGTGGTCGTGCCCAGCGATAGCCGCGCTGGAAATCGAGGCGATGGTGTCAAACCGCGACATTGGCTTTGTGCACGCTGGACAGGAAGCCGAGATCAAGATCGACACCTTCAATTTCACCCGCTACGGCCTTCTGCACGGCCAGGTGCTCGGCGTCTCGCAGGATGCTGTCATCTCGCTGACCGCGCAGGAGGATCGTGCCAACGAGCGTGGGCTGGGGACGCAGAACAACAGCAAGCGAGCCGCAAGGCCAGGAGCTGAACTACAGCGCGCGCATTTCTCTTGACCGAACGCAGATGCAGATCGACGACCGGATGGTCAATCTATCGCCCGGCATGGCGGACGACGGTCGAAATTAAGACCGGATCGCGGCACGATCCCAAGCTATCTCTTATCTCCGCTGCTCCGCTACCGGCTTAGGAGACCTTGCGCGAGCGGTGAGGCTCGCGCTTGCGTGCTACTAGCTAAAGATGTCTCCACCTGTTCTTCCGTAAATCATATCGCCTGAACTAGCATAGCATTATGTCGTTGGTGCATAACGCAAACGAATAACTCTCATTCACGATGCAATGTCCGCTGTTGCACCACCCAATAGCGGCATTGAGGCCGAAGAACTGCACAAGGATGATCACCAATGCGCAGGCATGCCCGTGCCCATCCATTAGTGCGACGCCGACTGAGCAAATTATTAAAAGATCTAAAATCGAAAGCCCCAAGTAGCTGGCCGCGCCATTTCCACCATTCCGCTCGATCACTTCACGTCGGCGCGCGTGAGCAGCGTGGTCGGAACAGGGAGGCCAAGCTCTTTCGCAGTTTTCAAATTGACTACCAATTCGAATTTCGTCGGTACTTGGATCGGCATTTCCGCCGGATTGGCGCCTTTGAGGATACGATCAACGTAACCTGCCGCGCGACGAAAGTTATCGGAGGGAACGATACCGTAGGATAAGAGCCCACCCTCTCGAGCAAAGAACCCGTATGGGTAGATCGCGGGTAGGCGGCGGCGGGCCGCCGCAGCCATAATTGCGCGCCGGTGAACAAGTGTATTGGGACTCGGCAGGATAATGAGGCCGCCGTTTGGCTCACTTGCGAACCCGTCGATGCCACGTTCAAACTCTGCGGCGTCGCGGCCCCCAACCGCAATAAATGGCATCGCAAACGCAGGCATAACCGCTTGGATGGCACCCAACATGCCCATCTCGGACGGAGAGGCGAGGTCGCGAATGGCAGCGATCCGGACGATGTGAGGTGCGACAAGCTTAAGCGTCTCCAGCCATTTGCTCGCCATTGAGTATTCGAAGCTGACAAAGCCGGTGATATTCCCGCCTGGGCGCGCCAAGCTTTCGACAAATCCGGCTCCTACGGGATCGAGCACCTGCGCAAAAACGATCGGTATCGTCCGCGTCTCTTGCTGCATGGCCACCAATGTTGGCAGACCGCCATTCATGATGACCTCTGGCGCTAGGCCCACAAGCTCGGCTGCATAACGCCGCATCAGGCCGGGGTCGCCGCCGGTCCAGCGAATGTCGAATTTGACATTGCGGCCTTCCGTCCACCCAGGTCTTGCAGTCCTTTCCGAAAGGCCGCGACGCGGGCCTGCCCTTCCGCATCTCGCTCGGAGAGGTCCATGAATATTGCAACTCGCCGTACGCCGTCGCCCTGCTGTGCGCGTGCAACGAGCGGCCAAGTGCCAGCCACCGAGCCAGCAAGCACTTTGATAAACTCCCGCCGTCGCATGCGCTCCCTCAGAACACGCCGTGTGCAAGATCTAAAGCCTAGCACTTTGCGACTGGTGGCGAGGGGCAAATGGCACTCAACCGGTCTGAAACGCTGATTAGCGCCAATGTCCGCTTGGTCAAAAGCAGACATGTGTCAGCGCACAGCCGACGTCCGCTAAGTGCCAATAGCGGACATCAACGGCTATTCGATCACTTCGTTGGCGAAAGCCAGCAATTTAGGCGGGATCGTGAGCCCGAGCGCCTTTGCGGTCTTCATGTTGATCACCAGCTCGAACCTGGTCGCCTGCTCGACCGGCAAATCAGCAGGTTTGGCGCCCTTCAGTATTTTGTCGATGTAGGTAGCGGCGAGCCGAGTGAGCCTCGATGTAGTTTGGCGAGTAGCTCAGTGAGACCGCCCGCGACCACACTCGCCTTGTACCCGAACATGCTCGGCAAGCGGTGCTTCATTGCCAGCTCGGCGAGTAGCATGGGCGCAGCGCGGCCCCGACCAGTGAGCGACGAAGCCACGACAAAAATGGCGTCAACGCGTTCTTTGGTCATCGTCGCGAATGCGCCCTCGAATTCCTCGACAGTTCGCACCGGAGTCAGTTGAAGCGAGACTCCCAATTTGACACCGGCGATTTCGATCGCCTGCAAAACAGGACTGTGTGGCGCAGTAGGACTCCAGAGCACTCCTATCTTTTTACGCGCGGCGCGGCTTGCGTCAGCATCTCCAGTGCCTTGCCGCTGAACTCCGTTTGCAGCGCCGCCAATCCTGTGATGTTGCCGCCGGGTCGCGCGAGGCTCGACACATGACCGGTGCCGACGGGATCGAAATGGGTGGAGAACACGATTGGGATAGTCGTGGTCGCCTGTCGGGCGACCTCGACCTCGGTTGAAGACGTCGCGAAGATGACGTCGACATTCTCGCGCACCAGCTCGGCCGCAAGCTCGCGCAGTCTGTCCACCACTTCTGCCCAGCGGAAGTCGATGACAATGTTCTTGCCCTCGAGATAGCCAAGATCGCGAAGGCCGGCCCGCAGTGCCTCCACCCGGTCCGCGGTTGCGGCAGCAGTCCCGAAACCTAGAAATCCAATGCGCGCTGGCCGCTGTGCCTGGGCGGCGACCGGTCTCGCGAGAGCCGCGCCGCCGATAAGCATGATGAAATCGCGCCGCTTCATGTCTGCGCCAAAGCTCAGGAGACGGCATCGTATCGGTTTAATCGAGTACTTTGATAGGGGCCGAAACCGGCATCAAAACCATTGCCGCAACTGCACAGCCAATGTCCGCCTGGGTCAAAAGCAGACATTTGCGGTGGCAAAACGGCATGTCCGCTAAGATAAAAAAGCAGACATTGCCATAACATCAAATTCACCGGTTGCGCCTCCGGAAACTTTCCATATGCCGTTGAGGATCTGTCGCGTGACCGATGGCGCACACTTTCGCGATGGGAGGCTACTGCTTGGAAGCCGGTCTGCCGGTGCCGCGGATGAAATCCTGCATTTCTTCCAACGTAACGAAGCCATCTTTGTTGGCATCCATCGCCTTGAAGATGCGCTCGTGGGCCGCCTGAAACTCCAGCAATGAGAGTTTCCCGTCACCATCAGCGTCCATCAGACTGAAAATCATTCGCATCATCATGGGAGGGCCCCACATGCCGGGACGCATGGCCCCTCGATCACCGTCATGGTACCCGTAACCCCGCCCATCATTCCCCTTCCCATCATTCCGCCACCCATCATTCCGCCGCGATAACGGTGGCCGTCCTGATCGCTATCTTCCTCTTCGCCACGTTGGGCGCGCTCTTGCAATTGCTCTCGCAGGCGCTCTCGGATCGTCTGGTCTTGCTGCTGCATCATCGGACCACCTGGAGTCGGCTGGATAGTGGGACTCTGCTGGGTGCCGGGACTCTGGGCACCAGGAGCTTGGGCACTCACAGCACCGCCGCAGGCGAGGATGACCGCAGATGTCATGAGTACGAGCACATGATTTCGCATCTCAACCTCCTTGATGAGGGCCACACTCAGGTGGGGGATACCCTAATACTGCGCTCTTATTGTGCGCGGACTAGGGCGGTAATTGGCAGTCCGCATCAACGTGTATCTTTGGATATGATGTAGCGGTGAAAGCTGATAAGGCGCACCCAAATTACTTCGGTCGTGTGTGCAGAGACGTTGTTAAAGGTGGTTGGGTCTTTGCGGCAATGCGAGACGATGGCCGCTTTATCCTCGACGGATATTAGGCGTGTCTTCGATGTCCGCTTTGGGTCAAAAGCAGACATTCGCAGTGCAAAAAGGCTTGTCCGCTTTACCCCAAAAGCGGACATTGGTTTGGCGATAAGAGGACTGCACAGCCTTTTGGCGACGCTTGCCAGCCGGTTACGTCCTACCTTTCGCCGCCTGCTTGAGCATGCGGTAACGTGCCGCCGGTCCGCCAGGGATCAGCTTGTTCCAGCGATGGTGGCTCTGCGTCGTCAGGATGCTCCCACGGCGCTCATGGTTTATCAACAAATGTAGATTGATTGTAAGCGGGTGACACCGCACGTTGTGACGCGACGGGTAACAAAGCATCCTCGCGGCAAGTTCGTGTGACGCCGCCAATCGTACTCCCACGGCCGCAGGAGGGCTTTGCCGTATACGGCTCTCGACGAGTATTCAGACCGAATTTTTGCTTCGCCAAATTCGATGTTGGCGGTTTTCGCTTGGCCAATAGCTCCTAGCGTTACAAAGGCAATACCAAATATGAGCAGTTTCATCGGGGTGCTAACCTAAGTCAGTCACACCGGAACTCGCGCAAGTAGTTCGAAGTTCCGATCTGATGATTATTCCTTATCTTATCTTAATCCGCTTTTCATTAGCGGACATTCCGACAGCTTCAGGCAATGTCCGTTTTACCCCCAAAAGCGGACATGCCGTGCGGCTCAAAAGAGCATAGAGCCCGAGGTCATTTTGCTATTGTAGCTGAGAACAGGGTAGCCGGAATTTCGAAGTCATCGGCATCCGTCACCAGCAAAAGCCTTATGACATCGCCTTCCACTCGCGCGTTCACACCTTCCACCTTATATGGCCGCTCGAGAGGATACAGGCATTGCAATTCATTATCCACGATACCCACGGCTGCGCCGGCACAGGCTCCATCGTTGTAGTTGTCGTCGGTATCTTCCGCGACAGCTGTAAATACCATTGTGCCATCCGGCAGAGCCGCCGCGTCGGTAAAGCAAATCGGGATTCCCTCGATCTGCCCAAGATCAAACGTATTGATGGCTAATGGCGTGATCGCGGCGGTCTGCTCGGAGCTCAACGCGTCAAGAAATGTCGAAAGCTGAAATCGTATTATGGCGTTCTCGGAATGCCGTTGATTTCCGCGCTGGAACAATCGCAGCTCGGCGCCGCTGACGACAGCGCCTTCGATATTAAGCGCAGGAAACTCTCCGTCGAGAGAAGCAAGAATAGGCGAACAATCGACGACCTGCGGTGACCCGCGCACGGCACCTTGCGCGTCCAGTCCGAGCAAAGCACCCAAGCGACGATTGGGCCTGGAGCCGGAACCGAAGGCCAAAAGCGCACCATAAGGGTAGTCTCCGTAACTAGGAAGCAGCGTGAGCGCTTCGAAGTCGGCCTTTTGCTTCTTGCGGTCCGTTTTGCAAGCGGGCAGCTCGCCTTCAAAAAGCCGAATCAGATGACCGGGTTCGCTGGAGTTCGCGCGAAACACACCGAGATGAAGTTCATCGTCGGCCACGACGTAGTTGAAAGAATTAAGGCACACGAGGTCCGCTTGCGGCACTCAAATGCAAGGGTCGCCCCGAAGTAGTGGCTGAAAGGTCGAGTTGGCGAACCTTGGTGAGGGTGATCATTCGTGTGGCGGGGTTGGCTGTGGCTTGCCATTCGCCACTTTAGAATAACGCGAAGCGAACAGCCAGGGGCTTGGGCATTAAGAGGGCTAAGGCCGCGCCCCATCCACCATTACATATTCTGAATCCGTCAAATTCGAGACGGTCATCAATCTGAAGATAGCCAGGACGCTCGGACTTGAAATCCACCCCGGCTGCGCAGTCGCTGGTACGCCATGTCCGCTCTTACTCCAAAAGCGGACATGTGCAGCGCACTGGTTCATGTCCGCTTTGTGCTAAAAGCGAACATTCCGCCATTCATTCGATCACGCGCGGCACATGTCCCTTCATGGGCCCAGAAATAGTCTAAGATCGAAATGGCTAATCAATCAGACGACTTGCTGGGAAGGAGTTCTCACATGACGTCGCCGATCGTTTGCACCAGCCGCCGCAAATTCCTGCAATACCTTGCCGCAAGCCCGCTCGTCGCCTCGGGCGCGATCGACGGCCTACGGGATGGAAGCACCGTCCAAGCTGCCGGATCCGATGATTTGGGGTTAGCCGACAGGGAGCTGATTAAAAGCCCAAAGGACGCGATTAACGTCTTCGACTTCGAGCCCGTCGCGCGCAAGAATGTGCCACCAGCGCATTTCGGCTACATGGCCTCGGGAATCGACGACGAGGTCACGCTGCGAGCCAATCGTGACGGCTTCCTTAAGTTCCAGTTACGCCCGCGCCGGCTCAACGATGTTTCGAAGGTCGACATGAGCGTCGAACTGTTCGGCGCTAAATACGATTCCCCGATTTTCGTGTGCCCGACTGGTGGCAATAAGTTCTTTCATCCTGACGGCGAGGTGGCCGTCGCAAAGGCAGCGCGCGTCGGCAATCATTTGCAAATTCTCTCTACTTCCTCGAATGACTCGGTGGAGGACGTCACTAGCGCGCGTGGAGCGCCAATCTGGTTCCAGCTTTATGCCTCGCCGAAGTGGGAGGTCGCCCAGGCGCTGATCAAGCGCGCCGAGTCGGCCGGTTGTCCAGTGCTCGCCGTCACCGTCGATCGCGTCGGCGGTCGTAACCAGGAAACCCTTTTCCGTCTCATGCGCGAGGACACCCGCGAATGCTCCGGCTGCCACGACCGTACCAGCTTCGCGAAACGCGCGCTCCGCCGGCACAATTATGATGGTCTTGATCTGTCCGGCATCACTGGCAGCGGCGAGTCGAGCAACCTGTCGTGGGAGACGGTGAAGCGCATGCGCGACATCACCAAAATGAAGATCGTGCTCAAGGGCATTCTCACCCCAGAGGACGCCGAGTTAGCCGTGCAGAATGGCATGGACGGGATCCTCGTCTCCAACCACGGCGGACGCGGCGAGGACAACGGGCGATCAACTATTGACGCGCTGCCGGAGATTATCACGGCAGTGAACGGCCGGATGCCGGTGATCATCGACAGCGGATTCCGCCGCGGCACCGATGTGGTCAAGGCGCTCGCGATCGGCGCGCAGGCGGCTGGCATCGGGCGGCCTTATCTCTGGGGCCTCGGCGCCTTCGGCCAAGCGGGCGTCGAGCGCGTGCTCGACTTGGTACGCACCGAGACGCGCGCGGCCATGCAGCAATGTGGCGTCCGCTCGGTGAAGGAGCTCAACCCTAGTTTTGTGCGGCGTATGACGTGAGTGATGGCTAAGCGCGGCAAAACTTAACTGGCGCTCTCATGTCAGCTTTGGGTCATTAGCAGACATTTTGCAGTGCAGTCGGCATATCCGCTTTACCCCCGAAAGCGGACATGTGCCGTGCACTAGGCGATGTCCGCTAAGTGCCAAAAGCGGACTCATTCACTGCAGCAACCAGCTATTTTCGATCACCTCGCCGTGAGGCCAAGCGCTTTTGGCGGCGTTGAGGGTTCAGGCACGCTGTCAAAAGCATAATTATCTAACAAAAGAGCAGATAAAACTGGCGTCTAAAGCGAAATCAAGACTTCCTCAAGGAGAAAACAAGCAGGCCCCAAAGTCTTTATTGCGCGCAAGGCGCATCCATACGGCACGAAGAACCGAATGGAGCATGCCATGCAGATTTACAAATACCGCTTTCTCAAACGAATCATCGCATTCGTAAAAGACAAGCATGAGGAACGCTCAATTATTGCGCGCTACGACGGCCGCCGTTGGAGCGACTCCACCGAGCGTGCGTTGAGCAATGAATTGATGCGCAGGCACAGTTTCAAACTGTGAACGCAGAAATCCTATACTTGCGTCAACTTATCGCGACAACAGACCGTAGCGGAATTACCAAACGCAAAAATTGTGACCCCCGCCACAGGCGGAGCGGGCAAAACCCTGTGTCACGCATAAACTCTTAGGATCGGAGCAATGACATGAACAAGAACGTACCTTTCATTTGGCGAGTAAACTATCGCAACGATGTAACCCCGCCCGAAAAAGTGCTCGAGATCGCGCACGAACAGGCTCGCCAATATTTGCAGAAGAACCTCCGGCGGCGATGATGAGTGTTCACCATTGATGGCCGATAGCGTGAGAGCGCCTGGCGGAGCGTCGCTTCACGGTGGTCACGACAGAAGGTACCGCTTTGGATCGAGTCATGTCCGCTTTACTGAAAGCGGACATTGATTGGCGGCTCCGCGTATGTCCGCTAAGTGCCAATAGCGAACATCGACAAACCGCAGACTGATACTTGGTAAAATTTAACTCGCGATGCGCCGCTTTTTCCTTGGCAAAGGGACTAAGGCCCAGCCACCCGTGGATCGAACGCGTCATCGCTTTGTCCCCTGTCAACACGATGTTGCCAGAGTCAATCTCTGCCTTGAGGGTCGAATGCCCCATCCAGACCGCGGTCATGCTGCGCAACTGGCTTGTTACGTAAAGATCGACTTCGAAACCGGGATCGACGCTGCAAAGATCGACCTCTCTGCCGTCGATTACGAGCCACCATTTGCTACGGCCGGAACTTAGCTCGGGATAGAGGAATTGCACCGTGCATCTGCGGGCAGGAACCGAGACCGGCGCGATATTCCGGCGCATATCCCACATCAGGAGCGATGGGTCGAGATTGCTGAGCGTGAGCGAGGATTCGATCCACCGCTGACCCCACACACCAAGCGACATGATCACGTTGCGCAAATCCTCGCCCGCGGACGTGAGCCGGTACTCGCCAATTGGACTTGCCGCGATGACCCCCGCTTCCTCGAGCTCCTTAAGTCGTTTCGACAGCAATGTCGGCGACATCCGTGGTAAGCCACGCCGTAGATCGTTGAATCGAGTAGAGCCGCTAAGCAGTTCGCGCAACAAGAGCGGCGTCCATTTCGAACAGACGATTTCTGCAGCCATCGCGACTGGGCAAAACTGCCCGTAACCGCCTGGTTCGATTTGATTGCGCAATTTACGCTCCCTGGGATGTCTTCGGCCGTTGAGTAATACAGCCACATGATGGCCGATAGTACAGAAAGTGTAGCGATAATCGCGCTGGTGATGGACGCGCTCTAAAAATTGCGAGCAATCATAATACGATAGACTGAGGCCCCAGTCTGACATCGTAGCTCAATCCAGTTCTTGGACTGGAGGAGCCCGCGCATTCTCCTGCGAGGTTGCAGTCATGCCACGGGTTCGTACCCGTGCCGAACGACCAACCGTTGGAGATGAAGACAATGTCAGTTTACCTGATCGCGGACATCAAAGTGACGGACGGGAAATGGATCCCGGATTATGCCGCCTCGGTGCACGACCTCGTGCACAAGCACGGCGGCAAGTACCTGGCGCGCAGCGGCAACGTGAAGACGTTGGAAGGCAAACCGCTGGATACCACCCTCATTGCGCTTTTGGAGTTTCCATCGGAGGAAGCGGTCAAGGCCTTCGCCACCGATCCAAATTACGCGCCGTTATGCAGCCGCCCGTCAGCGCGGCAGCGAAAGCCGCTTCCAGCTGATCGATGATACCGATCTGGCGGGAACGATTTCGTATTTGCGGAAAGCAAAATGAATCAGGCGCGGCGCACGCCCTAAGGAAGCGCCGCGTTGATGCGCTCGTATTTGTCCGCTGTCACTCCAAATTGCCGACAGACGGGGTGCGATCGGAATGTCTGCTAAGTGCCAATAGCGGACATTCACTCGATGAGTTCATCGGCGCTCGGGTTGAATATCCCAGAGCCTTTGATCGGCCGGGCCGACGATCGAATAAGTGGAGTGATGTCCGCTATTGGCACAAAACGGACGTTGCCTAGTGCACTGCACATGTCCGCTTTTGACCCAAAGCCGACATTGTTGTTCTTTGCCACCACACCACATCAGCGGGGCGTCAGCTACAAAGGTTTAGGACCACCTGTTGCCAGTAGGCGTTGATCCCGGCTCGTAGGTTGTCGAGTTCGGCCTGGAGTTTGTCGTTGGCTGCCGACTGCTCGGCCACTTGGCTCGACAGGGCGTCGGCTTTTTGACGTGTTTGTTCAATCTCCGCCTTGGCGTTAGCTACAACTTCCTTCAGCGCGGCGATGTGGGTTTCCAGTGCCTCGACGCGATGGCCTTCTGGCGAGCCATTTCGCGCGAAATGAAGCGCCACTGCGAGATCGGCATCTGTCATCGAAGTTTCGACCATGGTCGTGTTCAACGACCTGTGGAAACGACGGGACCGTCATTCGCGGCGGCTCCCAAGGTATAGCTACGAGTACACATTTAGATGGTTAACAATTGGTTACTAACGCTTTGCGGCCTGGGATGCCAGAAACCGGCACGCACCTGCCATGAGATAGAGGCCGGGCACTCTCAAATTAACATTTCGGCTGCAATCCATGCGATGTCCGCTATTGGCACTTAGCGGACATCCTAGTTACACCGCACATGTCGGCTTTCAGGGGTAAAGCGGATATCACAGTGGCGTACCCCAGCAGATGCTGACCGCTGGCGTGAGCCGGTATGACCCTCACCAGTCTTAGCGAAGTGTAGGCGGGTTCTCGTCCTCTATTGTACGTTGAATGGTGTGCGTGCTTGTGGGAGGTGAAACATGGGGTCGCTGAGCATTTGGCATTGGCTGATTTTTATTTTTTTCATTGTGGTCTTGGGAATCCCGATAGCCAGAATTCTCAACCGCATCGGCTACAGTAAGTGGTGGACGATTGTTTATTTCATCCCGTTCGTAAACATCGTCGGTATCTGGATTTTGGCCTATTCACACTGGCCTGCCGTTGATCGGACAAGAACATAAGCGCATGCTGGCTTGGCGAATGAAGTGGCCCATGCACGTCCGCTTTTGGCACAAAGCAGACATGGGCTAGTGCGCTGCACATGTCCGCTCTTGGGGGCAAAGCGGACATTGGCTAACTGCCGCGAGCCGTCAACGCAGCGTCAAGCGGCGGCTCGCCACGCGCATCCGCCGTCCTGCGCAGACCTGAGCCAATTCGGTGCGGACCTAATGCACCACCGCGTCGATGTTGCGGCTGAACCACCATGTCGCGGCTGCAACGCGCACCCATGCCTGACAGATGCGTCAGCACGGTGCCGCAGATGTGGTCGACCAGTTCATCGACATCCTTCCGGCGCACCAGTTTTGCGCTGTGTGCCGTCAACGATCAGCGCGGAAATGCACCTTGCAACAAGACTTTGGCGTGAAATCGCAAGACCGAGCCGGTCCAGTCGTTTTAAGCACGCCGCCAGCGCAGCCGAAGCTCGCGGCAGCATGACGGCCGCTCACGAATGCGCTCCCACATCATTCAAGGGCAGACGATGCCAAAGGGACAAAAATGGAAATTAAAATCGCGTTTTGGGCGCTCGCCTTCTTCGCCGCCTTCATGGCCGCACGGTCGCTGACCGCTTATTTCAAACAAAGGTAACAGCGCAGTGGAAGCGCGGCAGCAGATGAAAACCAGCGACATAGCAGCAGAACTGAACAGGGCTTTCGCAGCCGCCAGAGTTAACGCGCTGATGGGCGGCGTGGACCTTGGCAACACGATTGATCCATTGTCCGCCATTCACAAAGCTCTCAAGGCCAAACATGCCGCTGGTGAACTGACCGACCAGCAATTCACAAAAAGGGCCCGCGAGCTTTTGGAAATGCTCGGCAGTACAGTTGTGCCACTTTTCATTCAAAAAACATGAGCAGAAAGCGACCGCCGCGCTAAACGTCGCCGCCGTGCTGCCGTTCCACAAAACCTTGGCTTGAAATCACAAGACCGGAACCGGCCGGTCGTTTTATACAATGGCATGACCAACGCACACGCAATCAACCTACTCTCACCAAGAACCAAGTCACTGCTGCGCCTGCACGCGAAAGCCATCGGCGTGGACGAGGCCAGACTTGCCAGCGACCTTTTGCAATGATGGTGCGTGACGCACAAAACCTGCAACGCCGAGCGACGACCGCGCCCGCCGCGACCAACGTCATCCCTTTGCGTGTCGCAGAACGCGTGAATTGAAATACGCCCAACGGTAGTCGTGTCGGCGCATCCCTGCGAAGCGCGGCAGCAGGTTGCAGTGACGGCTGACGACAAGCGTTTGACGTGGTTTCACAACCGCTCTCAGCGTCCGCGCACTACATGTAAAAAGACAGGAGCAAGCGATGAACGCGAGCGATGTTGCAGCCGAACTGGACAGAAGAATTGCAGCCGCCCTCAAGGCAACCGCTGGCATTTTGGGACCATTGCGCGGCGCGGTGGACCGCCTGAACGACATTCACAACCTGTTCAGGGCACAGCTTGCCTCCGGCAAAATGACCGACGCGGATTACGCGAAGAAGGCCCGCGAGCTTCTGAACATCCTTGGCGACTTCGACGGCCTCATTGCGGATGCCGTCAACGGCATTCCGCAGCAATGAACTCAGAAAACCCGGTCGCATCGGTGATCACGTTGGGAAAGACCATGTTGCAGAACGCACGAAAGCAATGGGCTGAATTGCTGGACGGGCCGTCGACACGGACCGCGCTGGTCATCTTGGTGCTTGGCGTAGCGACCTTGCTTTATTCGTGCGTCACGATTTGACGGCGTTGCCGTGGTAACGCGACCGCCGCGACAAACGTCATCCCGCTTCGCGGAGTACACAGGAGCTGTAAATAAAACGCGAAATGCAAAGGTGAAATACGTTTAACTACCGGCATCCGGCGGTCACGGCCTTCGTTATTTTGAGCTCACAGTACCTGGCCCTGATGAAGCAGAGGTCATGTCATCGAGCAGCGCCCATCAAGCAGGATCCTTCAGTGTCAACGCGCCCTCGAATGTCCGGTATGTCCGCTTTCCCCCCAATAGCTGTCTGCTTTTGACCTAAAGCGGACATGGCCCTTCCAGCTCGTCAGCTTTCTCGCAGGTGGGGTGGCCACTTGGCCGCTGTCGGTGCGAAGCGCAGCGGACGGCCATCCCGGTGATCGGATATTTCAGCGGCAGATCAGTGGATGCCGAAGACCGCGTTACGAACGCCAATTCTGAAAGAGCTAGCGGATGCTGGCTTCGTAGTCGGGCAGAATGTCTTGGTCGAGTACCGTTTTGCGGACGGGCACCACGATAAATTGCAAATTCTGGCCGCCGATCTGGTGCGCCGACAGGTGTCTGTTCTGGTCGCCACCGACAGACCTTCCGGGCTGGCGGCGAAGGCGGCAACTTCGACGATCCTGATCGTTTTCACCACCGGCGACGATCCGGTCCGGCTCGAGGTTGGTTAAAAGTCTCAGCCATCCAAGTGGGAATGCCACCGGCGTGGTTCTTTTTACAACTCAATTGGGCTCCAAACGACTTGGTCTTATTCGCGAACTACTTGTGAAGCCCGGCCTGATCGCCTTCGTCGTGGATTCCAACAATACTTCGTCGCCCGCAGCAGGTTGAGGAAATGCAGACGGCGGCAAAAGCTCTAGGGCAGGCGCTGTTGGTGCTCCGCGCCGGAACCGAGCGTGAGTTGGACGAAGCATTCGCGGTCATGGCGCAGCAAAAAGTGAGTGCAGTTTTGTACGGGGCTACGACGTTTTTTCAGGTCATCGGTGCTCGCCTGATAGCGCTCGCCGCGCAGCACAAAATTCCTGCTTGTTATGAGTGGCGAGATGCCGTCGCCGCGGGCGGCTTGATGAGCTACAACGCCGACCGGGACGAGGTCGCGCGACAAATAGGCAATTATGCCGCACAGATTCTCAAAGGTGCCAAACCCAGCGATCTGCCAGTCGTGCAATCATCGAAGTTTGTATTCACGATCAACAGGGACCGCAAAGGCGCTCGGCCTGGCCATATTGCCAGCGTTGCTCGCCCGCGCCGACGAGGTGATCGAGTAAATGGAGGGAATGTCCGCTATTGGCACTTAGCGGACATCGCCCGTTGCACCGCACATGTCCGCTTCCGGGGTTATGACATTGCTGATCTACGGACGAACCGTCCGCTTCCTGCTGAGCGACCTACGTTCGGTCTGTGTTTAGGCAGGCCGATATTTTTGATGTTTATTACATCTTGTTTGATACTTGACATATTAGTATGACCTGTTCAAATTTTACAATCGGCGTTTGATACATCGCGAAAAGATCGACATGATTACTGGCGCGCAGATGCGGGCCGCACGAGCGTTGCTCGGCATTGACCAGCGCGAGCTCGCACAGCGCTCGGGCCTATCGCTCCCCACTATCCAGCGCATGGAAGCAAGCGACGGCGTGGTCCGCGGCAACGTGGACTCGCTTATGAAGTTGGTCGATGCACTTGCGGCCAATGGAATCGAACTGATCGGCGAAGGCGCCACGTCAAGCACTGGCGGCCGCGGGGTGCGCCTCAAATGAGAGTTCGCAACATAGCCATCGGCACTTATGCCGAGCGGAGATGCTGATGGTGGTCTACGCGCTTTGTGGCGTGGGGGCATTGCTGGCACTTGCGCCGATTGCAGTCGTTTTGGCGGCATCACCGCGCGCCAGCGATGTCATCTATGGTGCGAGCTTGGTCGTTACGCTGGTGCTGGGCGGGATTGGCCTCATATCTCTGTTCGGGCTGTCGATCTCTACCGCGGCTTTGCCGCTCGGCTTGCCTGCTGGCTGGGTGCGCATTTCCGGATAGACGCGCTGGCTAGCTTTTTCATCATTGTCGTCAATCTTGGCGGTGCGGCCGCGAGGCCTGTTCGCGCTCGGCTACGGCCAGCACGAGCACGCACCCGAACGCGTGCTGCCGTTTTACCCGGCCTACCTGGCCGGCATGAACCTTGTCGTGCTCTCTGATGATGCCTTCAGCTTCCTCGTGTCATGGGAATTCATGTCGCTCTCGTCTTGGGCATTGGTGGTCGCCCATCACTGGGAGCGCGAAAACCTGCGAGCGGGATACGTCTATTTGTTGATGGCAAGCTTTGGGACCCTGTCGCTGTTGCTGGGCTTTGGCTTACTCGCGGGCGCAAATGGCAACTATGCATTCGATGCTATTCGCGCGTCACAGCCATCCACCACGCAGGCAGCACTTGTGCTGATTTTAACGCTCATCGGTGCGGGCTCAAAGGCGGGCGTAGTTCCCTTGCATGCCTGGCTGCCGCTCGCACATCCGGCAGCGCCGAGTCACGTCTCAGCTCTGATGAGCGGTGTGATGACCAAGGTGGCAGTTTACGGATTCAGTGCGGATTACGTTTGACTTGCTCGGCGCACCGGAATGGTGGTGGAGCGTGCTGGTGCTCGGCGTCGGCGGCATCACTGCTGTGATGGGCGTGCTCTATGCGTTGATGCAGCACGATCTCAAGCGCCTGCTCGCCTATCACACGGTGGAGAACATCGGCATCATCTATATAGGACTTGGTCTCGCACTCGCATTCAAAGCGCACGGCATGGCGGTGGCGGCGGCGCTGGCACTCACTGCTGGGCTCCTCCATGTGTTCAATCACTCCGTATTCAAGAGCTTGTTGTTCTTCGGCGCCGGCGCCGTACTCAATTCAACCGCCGAACGCGACATGGAGCATCTGGGCGGCCTGATCCACCGCATGCCGCAGACCGCCTTCGTGTTCCTTGTCGGCTGCGTCGCAATCTCGGCGCTGCCTCCGCTTAACGGCTTTGTATCGGAATGGCTGACATTTCAGGCCATTCTACTCAGCCCGCAATTGCCATCCTGGGGTCTGAAGTTTCTGGTGCCGGCGGTTGGTGCATTGCTGGCGCTATCGGCGGCGCTCGCCGCCGCCTGTTTCGTAAAGGCGTTCGGCGTGACTTTCCTAGGCGCCCACGCACGCCGGCCGCGGCGGCAGCGAGAAACCGACAGCAATTCGCTCGCCGCGATGATCTGTCTCGCCGTCCTGTGTCTTGTGGCGGGCGTACTGCCCGGCATATTTATCGATGCACTCGCGCCTGTGACAAACGCGCTGGTCGGCATGAGTATGCCGCATCAGACCGGCCTCGAGTGGCTGACCCTTGTACCGATTGCGGAAAGCCGTAGTTCGTATAACGGCTTGCTGGTCTTCATATTCGTAACGGTGTCCGGCTCGATCGCGGTCGTCGCAATTCATCGATTAGCGTCCGATAAATTGCGTCGCGGCCCCGCCTGGGATTGCGGCTATCCCGACCCGAGCCCGGTGACACAATACACCGCGTCAAGCTTCGCGCAGCCGATCCGCCGGGTGTACGGCACTGTAGTATTCCGCGCACGCGAGATCGGCGAAATGCCGGCACCTGGTGCGACCGCACCGGCGCGGCTTACCGTCGAGCTGCATGATCTGATCTGGGATTACGGTTACGCGCTGATAGCAGCGTTCGTCGCCACCGCCGCCGATCGACTCAATGTCCTGCAATTTCTCACCATCCGCCGCTATCTCACCTTGGTCTTTGCGGCGCTGGTGCTGCTGTTGTTGGTGCTTGCGATATGGCCGTGATCCGCGACTTTGCCTTCCAGGGCGCACAGATGCTGCTGGTGCTGTTGCTGTCGCCGCTGCTCACCGGCTTTGTGCGTAAAGTAAAAGCGCCGACTGTTGCGCCGGCAAGGCCCACCGCTATTGCAGCCTTACCGCGATCTTATTCGATTGATGCGCAAGGAGGTCGTCCTCGCCGAAAGCGCGTCCTGGCTGTTCCGTGTTATTCCTTACATCGTGTTCGCTGGCACCTGGGTTGCGGCATCGCTGGTGCCAACTTTCCGTAGCGGACTTCTTTTCTCGTGGTCCGCTGATCTGATCGCCCTTATTGCCCTGCTCGGTAGCGCGCGGTTTTCCTCGCGCTTGCTGGGCTCGATGTCGGTACCAGCTTCGGCGGCATTGGCTCAAGCCGCGAAGTCATGATCGCCTCGCTCGCCGAACCCGCGATGCTGATGATCGTGTTCACGCTGGCGCTGGTTGCCGGCTCCACGCAGCTCTCCGCAATGGCTGCCTATATGGTGTCAGGTGAAGCGGGTTTGAGGGTTTCGCTCGGTCTCGCGCTGCTCGCATTAATCATGGTGGCGCTCGCCGAAAACGCGCGCATCCCGATCGACAATCCGGCGACCCATCTCGAACTCACCATGGTGCACGAGGCAATGGTGTTGGAATATTCCGGACGCCATCTCGCATTGATTGATCTGTCGTCGCAGCTCAAGCTCCTGTTCTACATCTCGGTGATCGGGTGCCTGTTTACGCCTTGGGGCATCGCGCCGCCAAATGGAAGCGCCGCTGAGATCGCGATTGGCGTTGCATCTTGATGTCGGCAAACTGGCAGTGGGCGGGGTTCTCCTGGCCGTGTTCGAGACATCCATCGCAAAGATGCGTGTGTTCCGCGTACCTGCTTTTCTGGGCGCCGCGCTCATGCTGGGCCTGCTTGGGACCTTGCTGTTGTTTGTTTCACGGAGCCTCTAAAGAATGCGCGGCCTTTCTTTCGACATCGCCCATTTACTTGCCGGTTCGCTGGTGTTGGTGAGCTTTATGCAGCTTTACCAGGACCGACTCTACGCGCTGCTCAACATCTACGCGCTGCATGCGCTGGTGCTGGCGGCCTCGGTTGCTTGGCAGGCCTTCATCCAGGATGCGCCGCATCTCTATCTCACCGCGGTGATAGCATTGCTGTTTAAGGCCATCGTTATCCCAACCGCGCTGCACCGTATTATCGTCCGGCTCGGCATCCATCGCGAAATCGAAACCGTGGTTGGAGTCGGCCCCGCCATGCTGCTTGGCATGGGTTTGGTCGCGCTCTCCATGGTCGTGATGCTGCGGGTAACAGCGGAGGCAGACCCACTGGCACGCGAAGACCTCGCGTTTTCGCTCGTCGGTAGTGCTGCTTGGTTTGCTGATGATGGTGACTCGTCGCAATGCAGTGAGCCAGGTGGTCGGCTTCATGTCGCTGGAGAATGGCTTGGTGCTGGCGGCGACCGGTGCCAAAGGAATGCCGCTGGTGGTCGAAATCAGCGTCGCCTTCTCGGTGCTGATCGCGTTCATCGTCATCGGCATCTTCTTGTTCCGGATCCGGGAAAGATTCGATACCGTCGACGTGCAGGCGCTCGACCGTTTCCGCGGAGAGCGGCGATGATCGATGCGCTCACCGGTGTTCTCGTTATTCCGGCAATCGCCGCCGGGCTGCTCGCGACGCTGCCGGGTTATCGGCTTACGGCACGGCTCAATGTGTTGGCAGCACTGCTCGACATTCTTGACGCGCCATATCGCTGTTTCGTAGTCGAGCCAGCCCCGGCTCCTATCTGCTGGTGGACGATCTCAACAAGGTGTTCATCGTGCTGACCACGTTTGTCGGCTTCACCACCAGCGTGTTCAGCGCAAGCTATATCGGCCATGAGATAGAGATCGGCCGCCTAACGCCGGCTTTCGTGCGCTTCTATCACGCCATGTATCAGGTGCTGATGTTCGCGATGAACCTGGCGCTGGTCGCCAACAATATCGGTCTGATGTGGGTCGCGATCGAGATGGCGACCCTCACCACCGTGCTGATGGTCGGCATCTATCGCACGCACGAGGCGCTGGAAGCGGCCTGGAAATATTTCATCCTCGGCAGCGTCGGCATCGCGCTGGCGCTGTTCGGCACCATCCTGGTCTACATGGCGGCGCGCCCGGTGATCGGCGAGGGGCTCGAGGCCATGGTGTGGACCGTGCTGGTGCAGCACGCCGCGAGATTCGATCCCGCTTTGCTCAACGTCGCCTTCATATTTCTTGCTGCTCGGCTATGGCACCAAGGTGGGCCTTGCGCCGTTGCACGCCTGGCTGCCCGACGCGCACGCCGAGGGTCCGACCCCGATCTCGGCAGTGCTGTCCGGCCTGCTGCTCAATGTCGCGCTCTATGCGCTGCTGCGCTTCAAGATGCTGCTCGCGCTCAATCCCGGCGGCGATCGCGCCCGGCCCGCTGATGGTGCATCATGGGCCTGATCTCGCTGCATCTTCGCCGCTTTCATGCTGTACCGGCGCCGCGACATCAAGCGCATGTTCGCCTACTCCTCGATCGAGCACATGGGCATCATCGTGTTCGCCTTCGGCATGGGCGGCGCGCTCGCCAATTTCGCCGGCCTGCTGCACATGACCATGCATTCGCTCACCAAGTCGGCGATATTCTTTGCGGTCGGTCACATCGCGCAGGTCAAGGGCACGCAGAAGATCGCCGATATGGGCGGCCTGACCGTAACCAACCCGGTGCTCGGCTGGGGTTTGGTGCTCGGCGTGGTGGCGATTGCCGGCCTGCCGCCGCTCGGCATCTTCATGAGCGAATTCCTGGTTGTGAGTTCGACTTTTGCGCGCGCGAGCCATGGCTGGCGACCATTCTGGTGCTCGGCATTCTGGTCGCGCTCGGAGGTCTGTTCCTGCGCCTCAATACAATTGCTTTCGGCGCGCCGCGCGGGCCGACCGCACCGGCCGAGGCCTCCTACGTTCCGATGTTCGCGCACCTTGCCATTGTGTTCATGGCCGGCATCTACATGCCGCCAGCGCTGGTCGACGGGCTTCCAGAACGTCGCCCGGCTGTTGGGATAATGTCATGGCGCCTGCTCGACAACATTACCGCACATTGCGACGGCCAAAGCAGCATCGGCCGTGGCCCGCGCGCTGTCGTGACCGAAGATGGCTGGCGGCAGGCGATCGATCAGCTCGCAATCGGGCACTGCACGCTGCTCGGCCTGTGGGGCGATGAGCCGGAGGTCCACATGGCATTGCTCGAACGAGGCAGTCCGGCGATGTCGCCGTCGTCAGCTATACCTGCAAATCCGGAAAGTATCCGAGCGTTGCGGCGCCGTCATCCACCTGCAGTTCGGCTCGAACGCGCGATCCGCGATCTGTTCGGTCTTGATGCGGTTGATACATCCGACGCGCGGCCGTGGCTCGATCTCGGCTTCTGGAACGTGCGGCATCCGCTCGGTAAAAGGTCCCGCACGTAAGCCCGTGCCCGTACAAATTTCTTCCGGCCGAAGGTGAGGCGCTGCATCAGATTCCGGTCGGACCTGTGCATGCCGGCATCATCGAGCCGGGTCATTTCCGCTTCACCGCCAATGGTGAGCACGTGGTGCGGCTGGAGCAGCGTCTCGGCTGGGTGCACAAGGGTATCGAGTCCCTGATGGATGGCGCCAACGCTCGAGGAGTGCAGCGAAGCTTGCGGCGCGCACTTCCGGAGACAGCACGGTTGCCTATGCCTTTGCATTTGCGCAGGCGGTGGAAGCGGCCATGCAGATCGAACGTGCCGCCGCGCGCTGCCTATTTGCGGGCGCTGATGGCCGAGCTCGAACGGCTGGCCAATCACTTCGGCGACATCGGTGCAATCTGCAACGACGCCTCATTCTCGCTGATGCATGCGCAATGCGGAATCCTGCGCGAACGCACACTGCGCGCGGCCGCAGCCTGCTTCGGGCACCGGCTGATGATGGACGCGATCGTGCCGGGCGGTATCACGCGCGATATCGTCGCCAGAGGGTGTTCGCAGATCGGCGGCCATGCTCGCTGAAGTGCGCGCGTGTCTTGCCGCGCCTGATTGAGCTCTACGACAACACCGCCTCGCTGCAGGACCGCACCGTTGGCACCGGCATTGTGAAAGCCGGAGTTGGCGCGCCAATTCGGGGCCGGCGGCTATATCGGCCGCGCGTCTGGCCGCGCGCTTCGATGCTCGGCGCGCGCTTCGCCTACGCGCCCTATGACGAACTTTCATTCGAAGTGCCGGTGCTCGATGCAGGCGATGTCAATGCGCGTGTCTGGATCCGCATTCGCGAGGTCGAGCAGAGCCTGTCGCTGATCGATCAGATCCTCGTGCGGACCTCCCGGTAGGCGCGATCAAGGCGCCGCATCGGCAAGAGCGCACGCTTGCGAGGGACTGGGATCTGCCGAAGCTTTCCGCGGCGACGTCATGGTGTGGCTCAGGCTCGACGGCAAGGGCCGGGTGTCGCGCTGCCATCTGCGCGATGCGTCCTGGTTCCAATGGCCGCTGCTGGAAGCTGCGATCGAGGGCAACATCGTTGCCGACTTCCCGCTCTGCAACAAATCGTTCAATTGCTCCTACTCGGGCACGACCTCTAAGCGATGCGCAAGACACTGCTCGAAAGCTTTACCCACGGACCGCTCACCGAGCCGGCGCCTGCGCCAGATGAGGCTGCACTCGCCGAGATCTCGCGAAAACGTCAACCGTACCGCGCGCGCTAGGCTCGGCCGTTCGCTGTCCATCCGCCAAGTCGATGCCGGCTCCTGCAACGGCTGCGAGCTGGAAATCCACGCGCTCAACAACGCATTCTACGATCTTGAACGCTTTGGCTTGCGCTTTGTCGCATCGCCGCGCCATGCCGGACGTGCTGATGGTCACCGGACCGGTAACCAAGAACATGCGCCAGGCGCTGCTTCGCACCTACAACGCGACGCCCGATCCAAAATGGGTCGTTGCAGTCGGCTCCTGTGCCGTGGACGGTGGATTGTTTGCCGGCAGCTATGCGGTCGCGGGCGGAGTCAAAGACGTTCTACCGGTCGATTTGTGTATTCGCGGGTGTCCACCGTCTCCCGTGGAGCTTTTGAGTGGACTGTTGGCACTGCTTCAACACGTAAGCGGGGTAACGGTGAACCACTAAAAGAAGTGTAACCAATGTCACAATTGCTGCATGCAGAATTATTGCCGCCAGCCGGCAGCTCGCGGCATTGATAGTTATTTCATTAATTTTGTTTTTGAGCGCGCCAGTCAACGAAACATTTTGGCCGCCCGCTACACCATTTCTAACGTGGGGATATCTTTAATGGCCGCGGGCTTTGCACTAACCAGCGGTCAATCCATCGACATAACCGCAAGCCGTATTTTTCGCGGATCCTATCTCATGCAACTCGTTGACCCCAAGCACGGGTTGAAGGCACTTGTAGCTCAGTTCGGCCTTGCTGCCGTTCTACTTGCGATATTGGGATTCCTGAGCCCCGCCCTATCCGATAATCGTGATCGTCCAATATTTTGGATGTGGCTCGAGCCGCTTCGGTCATATGGACCGTCGGCGTGGCGTGCTTCGGTGCAAGCGCGCATGCGGTCCTAAGGACAATTGAAATTGACAACCGTGGTGCAATGATGTCCGCTTTCGTGGATAAAGCGGACATCGCTCTCGCAACGCAAAATGTCCGCTAATGACCCGAAGCGGACGTACGACCTACAAGGCGTAGGCGTGGGATAGTGTGCGACACAGCGAAGCCAACAGCTAGTTGACCCCGGGCTGGTGCAATATTTGGTTGCACAACTTCGATCCTGCCTGTTTTATTTATGAGCCCGCCGGAAGCGGGCGCCAACCACGGGGGATAACATGGCAGTCGCTCGAATAATTTGCGATCACAGCGGTGGTCTGCGCCGCGATAGGCATGACTACGCAAGCCGAGGCCGCCAAGCGGAAACTCCCACCTGGCTCCATCCGGCTCGACGGTTGCGCGTACTGGATGCCGCTGTGCGGCACTGTCATGGGCTCGGCACCAGACATCTATGTGCTGAGTCCCTCGGTTCCTTGGAACACCCCGATCACGGTGCTCGGTCGGAGGATGGGCAATCCCAACTTGTGCTTCGGGCCGGGGCACGCCGGTGCGTAGCGGGCTACGCGCCCAATCCAAAAATAACCTGCCAGTTTCGCTGAAATCCACCGGCGCACAGATCAGGACTTCGCGGCCGGTACGAAGGCTCTGCGGCCTTTGAGTGCGGCAGCGCTTTAGCGCGCAAGTAGCCGTGGTGCGCTTTTGGCCCTTAGTGGGCATTCCGGTCACGTCGCCCAATGTCCGCTTTTGGGGGTAAAGCGGACATGCCTTTTGCGGCGCAAATGTCCGCTAATGACCCAAAGCGTGCTTTGCACCGCCGAATGTTCGCTCCGCGCTTCATCGGCATTCCTCTACGTCGCCCATGTGCAGCCAGTCTGCAACGCTGCCAGCGCAATAGCTTTGGTGCGCCAGCACGATCCAGAACATGCTCGCAAGGAGCACGCCCGCCACAAACGCTGTCGCCTTGCTCATGGTTGGTTCTCCTCCCAGTCATGGCCAACGAGCCAAGCCTTTTCTCAACGTCTTTCTCTAGCAAAGCAAGGCGGAGGCGGGAAACGATCCCAATTGATGAGCAAGTGGCGACCGGTCTGACGGGGGCAAATGAAGCGGCGCGAGTTCATCACGCTTCTCGGTGGTGCGGCGGCGAGTGGCCGATTACGGTACTTGCGCAGCAGTCGACGATGCCGGTCGTTGGCTTCATCCACATTCTATCACCCGAGAACGTTCCTCACTTTGTGCCTGCATTCCATCGCGGTCTCAAGGAAGCCGGCTTCGTCGAAGGCCAAAACGTCGCAGTCGAATACCGCTGGGCGTATGGCCAGTATGACCGAATGCCTGAGCTAGCAAAGCCGATCTAGTAAACCGACAGGTCGCCGTAATCGCCGCACTTGGGGGTGAACCTTCGCCACAGATCGTCGAGAAGGCAACCCGCACAATCCCTATCGTGTTCGTGCAAGTCATCGAACCGGTCGGCTCGGGCTTCGTCGAAAGCTTGGCCCGGCCCGGCGGCAACGTCACCGGCTTTACCCAATTCGAATACAGCCTCGCTGGAAAATGGGTGGAGTTGCTCAGGCAGATCGCGCCTCACGTGACGCGGGCGGCGGTCATTCGGGATCCCACGCGAGGCCCTGGGATCGGCCAGTTCGCCATGGTCCAGGCCATAGCGCCATCGCTCGGGATGGAATTGAAGCCGATCAATTTGCTTGATGTCTCCGAAACGGAACGCACGATCGCGGCGTTCGCGCGCTCCCCCAACGGCGGGCTGATCGTGACGGTGGGCGGAACTGCGGTTAATCGCGATCTGATCATTGCCCTTGCGGCAAAGCACCGATTGCCTGCGGTCTACCCGTATCGCTACTTCGCCAGTGGCGGTAGCCTGATGTCGTATGGGCCCGATACGATCGAACAACACCGGCGCGCGGCCGGCTACGTCGATCGCATCCTCAAGGGCGAGAAGCCGGCCGACCTGCCGGTGCAGGCGCCGACCAAGTACGAGCTTGTGATCAATCTAAAGACCGCCAAGGCCCTCGGCCTCTCCGTACCGCCGTCCGTGCTCGCGCGCGCCGACGCAGTCATCGAATAGCTGACGAACCACGTTTGCGCTGATGTCCGCTATTGGCGCTTAGCGGACATTTCAACGACACCTCCGAATGTCCGCTGGGGGTAAAGCGGACATGGCGATTGCACTGCGAAATGTCTGCTTATGCCTCCAAAGCGAATTGGACCTCAATCCAACTTGTCGTGAACTCGCCCTCGTGTCTTGAGATGTCGAAGGACCGTGGGAACTAAAGAGGAAGCGCGCGCCGCATACAAAGCGGTGGTTCCAATATTTCGTTCAGAAGATCCGCATCCTCGGCGGACAAAATGCAATCTAAAAACCGTTTACGTAAAAAATATATCGCACTTTGTTTGATCAAGTCATAAAATCAACATGTCCCGGTCTAGTATCTTGGGATCTGCTCGCAGGCATCGGAGGACCCACGATGGCACACGCGAAGCGAGTTTCGAAGCGAACGCGTCGGAGGATTACCTTACCGGCGTTGGGGGCCGCTGGGGCCTCTTTAGTGATGGCGGGCGGCGCATCTGCAACTACGCCGACAGCGAATGCACCATCGTTACAAGACACCTCACTGCGCCTTGCTCTTGATGAGGAGGAAATCGCCGACGTCAGCTTGGCGACGTTTTATATCTTCGACAAGGAAAACAATTCCGAGCTCGGCCAAGGCATAAGACTTGCGGCGCACGGCTGCGGTAGATGCGGAGGCGGCGGCAGGTGCGGAGGCTGCGCAGCAGCCAGGTGCGGCGGCGGTGCAGGCCGGTGCGCAGTAGCCAGGTGCGCAGCCAGGTGCGGCTGTGCAGCTAGGTGCGGCGGCTGTGGAGGCTGTGGAGGCTGGTCGATAGGCTGCGCAGGCTGCGTCAGCGTAGGCTGCGGCGGAGGCTGCTGGCGGTGGACGCCGGTTGGCTGGGTATGGGTCTGCTACTAACAGAATGACTGCCGCGCCATTCGGTGCCAGGTTGCCGTCTGCCAGATACGCCTCTGCACTTGTGGTCTAGAGTGTTGTGAATGCGCGCGCAGTAACCTCATGACCGGCGATCACGAGAACAACTATACGCGACTAAACAGCAAAGACGTTCCGCAGTTCGCGCCGAATTTCACCGTCTATGTGCTGCCCCCGATACCGTGTGTCTATATTCCGAGGACCGAAAATTCTTTCTTCACGGTGAGCTCTATTGCGCGCTTGCGTCGGCAATAGGAGAGGGCGGGAAAAGCGTTCGGGAGCTGGTGCATGAGCTAGGGCAGGATTTTCCACCCGACAAGATCCACGAAGCCCTAAAACGGCTGTTCGATCGGCGCCATATTGTCCCCGCATCGCGATCTTCGGCCGGCGTCGTGGCAGCCTATTGGGCGAGCCTCGGTCTTTCGCCGGAGACGGCCGCGAGAAATCTCCAGACATGTCGTGTGCTCATTCAAGCGATCGACGTGCGGGGTGCAGCGGAGCTCGGGGTTGCTCTGATGGCGTTGGGCGTTCGCGTCGTAAAGCGATCTGCTGACCTGACGGTTACAATGGTGAGCGATTACCTCGAAAGACGACTAGACGAAATGAACCGGCAGCATTTGTCGGACCGTACGCCTTGGCTGCTCGTCCAACCCTCCGGAATTTTCCCGCTGGTGGGACCGGTGTTCAGGCCAGGCAAGAGCGCCTGTTGGACTTGTCTTGCCGATCGCATGAAACGGAACCGGGAGGTCAAGGCGTTTCTCGAGCGCGGGCCGGTCCGCTCCGTTACCGTTTCGCCTCTTGCCCGGCATAACTTCGGACAGAATGGCATCCAGCTTGCAGCCGTCGAGATCGCGAGAGCAATCGCCACCGACTTTCGCACGGATTTGCGCCATCACATCGTGAGCCTCGACCTATTGGGCTCGGCGATCGCGAAGCATTACGTGGCGGCCCGACCGCAGTGTCCGAGTTGCGGCCGCAAGAAGCTCCGGGATCCGAGCCGTGCGCCGGTGCCAGTCGAGCTCGGTGCTGGCAGTAAGCTGGTCATGACGAGCGGGGATACCGAACCGTTTCGCCGAGGGCCACAGTTGCACGTTTCCGGAAACACGTGAGCCCCTCTCACAGGCGTCGTCTCGCGCCTCGAACGGATCGAAGCTGACTTGCCTCTGAACACCAACTACTTTGCCACGCACAATTTTTCGGTGCCTGCCGCGACTGTCAATGAGCTCAGGGCCGGACTCAGCGGTAGCGGCAGTGCCGGCAAGGGCAGCACCGCCGAGCAGGGCGAAGCCAGCGCGCTCATGGAGGCGATCGAGCGTTATTCGGGGATCTTTCAAGGCGACGAAATCAGAAAGACACGACGGTTCAAGGATTTCCGGTCAGGCGAGGCGATCCTTCCGAATGACATCCTGCTGTTTAGCGACACGCAGTTGCGGGACTGGATGCCGGCAAATGGCCCGGACGGGCCGCCTTCGACTCCGGGTTTATTCGATCGATCTGCTGAGATCGAGTGGTCGCCGGTCTGGTCTCTGCGCGACAAACGCTTCAAATATGTTCCGACCAGCCTCTTGTATTTTTTCTATCGGGGGCCCGGTCAGATTTACGCGGATTCCAACGGCTGCGCGGCTGGCAATACGATCGAGGAAGCAATCGTCCAGGGCTTCCTCGAACTGGTGGAACGGGATGCCTACGCAATCTGGTGGTACAATCAATTGCGCCGGCCACAAGTGGACCTCGGCCAATTTGATGATTCCTACGTCCGCGATCTGCAAACCCAGCTAGCCGAAACCGGACGCCGGCTTTGGGTGCTCGACGTCACAAACGATCTCGGGATCCCGAGCTTTGTGGCAATCATGCACTGGATTCACAACTCGCAGGAAAACATCGAGTTTGGATCCGGCTCACACTTTGATACGCGGATCGCGTTGCTCCGCGCGATGACCGAACTGAACCAATTTCTGTCCATTGGCCTCATGGGAGGTGGGACCGGGGAGAAATCGAGCCTTGATGGGTCCACTCCGTTGCGTCTGCGAGACCATCCCTTTTTGACGCCGAGCGACAAACCTGCGATCCAACCGGACCTCGGCTCGAAGGTCGGCCGCCTCAGCTCGAGCGAGCAGGTGGCCGCCTGCGTTCGTCTGGCCAAGCACAAGGGCCTCGACTTTCTCGTTCTCAACCAGACACGCCCCGACATCGATGTCCCCGTCGTCAGAGTGATCGTTCCGGGGATGAGGCATTTTTATCGCCGCTTCGCACCGGGCCGGCTTTACGATGTTCCGATAAAGCTTGGATTGCGCGACCGACCGCTATTGGAAAGAGAGCTCAATCCACTTCATCCCCATACCTGAGGGTCACTACGGGCTTGCGCGCTCGCAAAACAAAAAGAGGGCGACGGGCTGCACCGCCAACGATTTCTGCCCGGCTCGGCAGCCATGTCGCGCTTTGAAGCGCACGCAAGCGGACACATCGTCGCGTGCTTCGGCGGCCATTCAGTCGATTTGGGAGCGTTCAGCGCGGCCGCGGCGGCATGCGCTCGGGACTTGCGCATTGGTCGGCCGCTTGCCTCCGTTTCGTCCGACGGCCGGAAAATCGACAAGGAAATTTACGTATTGGTCCGACGATTGGCCAGACGTGGTCTGTTGGAGTACAGCCTCTCGAATTCACGAAACAATGAAGACCATGTTGTCATCGAACCGCAGGTTGCCGATTACTGGCCGGGAACGCCGCCGCTCGGCAATACAGATGTTCTCGTCCTGTCACGGTTTGCGTACATGCGCCGGCGCGGAAACGATATGGTGTTGGAATCGCCGCGCGCGGGAGCACTGTTCAGAATCTGCGATCCGAAGATCGCGACCGCGATCGCCGCCCTGTCCACCCCGCAACAAATCAAAGGGTTCCGTCGACAGGACGGGTTTCCGGGGATCGAGCTTCTCGCCTTGTTGGTCGATTGCCAGATCCTTTTCAAGATAGAGGCCACTGCTGACGCAGGCCCCCGCTTGGCCGAGGGTGACCACAACCTCGTTTTTTGGGACTTTCACGATCTTCTGTTCCACTCGCGTAGCACGGAAGGTCGACACGCCAACCCGCTGGGCGGGCTATATCCCTATGCGGGTGTCGTGGCTCCGCTTCCCGGCGGTGCGGCCACGATGGCCTGGAAAGAAGATCGATATGCGCAAATTCTCCGCCGCGCATTCGATGACAATCTCGCCGGTTGTAAAAGTCTTGCATGAACGTCACTCGACTCGCACCTTCGATGACCAGAGCCCGATCACTCTGGCCGAGCTTTCGCGGGTCCTCGACAGCGCGGCACGTGTCCTGTCGACATGGAAAAGCAACATCGGGTTGGGGGTCAGCGGTCCGGTGGTTGAATACGCCGTCAAGCCGTATCCGTCGGCGGGCGCCAGCTACGAGCTCGAGCTCTACCTTGCGGTCGACAAATGCAAAGGGCTTGACCGAGGATTCTATCATTACGACGCGGGCGGGCATGCATTGGTGCCAATAGCCGCCCGCACGCATGACCTCGACGCACTGTTGACCGGCGCTAAATTTGCAATGGACGCGCCCGCCGCACCTCAAATCCTGATCACGATTGCGGCTCGCTTTGGCCGGATTTCGTGGAAATACTGCTCGCTCGCTTATGCGCTCCTTCTGAAGGACGTCGGCGTACTGACTCAGACGCTCTACCTGATCGCGACCGATGCAGGGCTCGGCGGATGTGCCGTCGGCACCACCAATATCGATCTGTTCGCAAAGATGACCGGGATCGAATTCCACGTCGAGGGCGCGGTCGGGCAATTTGCACTTGGTCGCGGCTTGAAAATTGGAGCTACCGAATAGCAACGTCAAATTTGAGATCTTAAAGCATGCCAATCTGCGCTGGTTTGCTCATAACCTTTCTCAGCCGGTTTCACTTCGTACGAGAGCGTGAAGATCGAAGCGATTTTGGGGTAATGACCGCTATTGGGACTTATCGGACATTCCGAACGCACCGCCGGATGTCTGCTTTCGGGGGTAAAGCGGACATTGAATAAACAGCCAAAAAGCGGAATTTTGTGACGACGATCACATCGCGCTCGCGCCGCACCTGCGGTCAAATCGCCCACAAAGGCGATGATAAGAAATGTGACCAACGCATACGGATGGGTTTCGGAAGAGACGCGCCCCACAGTGATGTCCGCTTTGCTTCCAATAGCGGACATTCGGAGACGCATCGGAAATGTCTGCCAAGTGCCAATAGCGGACATTCGCCTCTCACTCGATCACCTGTTCGGCGCGCGCGAGCAGTGGCGGCGGCATGTCGAGCAATTGAATTGATTGGAGCGCGTCTATGGGCTCTGGCTAATCGCCACCGAATAGCGCGAATAGAGGTGGTCAACCCGTTGTTGCCACATAGCCACAAATGCAGCAGAGGTTAGCCTGTCAACTGAACTCCAAATATGTTTGATGGCGGGAAGTGTATTGCCCCAGATAGCGCGTTTGCACCATCTTTCGCCTTTTTCTCGGCCTTCATCGGTGGCGCACATGGATTTCCAGGCAATGCGCTTCGGATGGCTAACGTGTTCTGCGGCCCCTTGCCATCCTTGTTGATGAATCAAGTAGAGATCACTGAAAGTTGGGTTTTTGCTGGTCTGCGAGTTAAAGAGCAGCGTCTCCGTGGCAAATTTGTAAGCAGCGGCAATGGCATTGTCGCGGGGATTGGTAATGTTTCCTGAACCGTATTGCTTGAACTCATAATTACTGAGCTGGAATAGGCCAATATACGATCCAGTGCGTTGCTTCGGATTGAAGTCGGATCTGATTTTGGCGACGGCTTTCATAAAATTGAAATCCACACCGAAAGCATCCGAGGCGCGTTTGATCTCCTCAACAGTTGTTCCAATTGGAATGTTTTTCAGCGTCTCTAAAACGGTATCAGCTGGTTTCTTGTCAGGTGGAATCTCAGAAAAAATGTAATAGGCGAGGACTGCGAAGTTCTGCTTGGCTGGCGTCGGATCAGGGAATGATCTTGAATCAAGTCTTCCATTCTTGCTTTTGTTGGTCCAGAGAATCGAAGGCCCCTTCTAACTTAGCTTGCGGGTTTTCCTGGGAGTCCGAGTCAATTTCCTTCTTGGGTAAGAGCAATGGCCCACGCGCGATAGGCAGGACGGAGGGCGCGAGGCTACCCGTCAACGCCGGACTGACTTCCCACTCGGCCTCTGCTTCGGGAGGGGCGGCGCTCAGCGTGTTCCCAGCAAGAGCATCGAAGGCCGCGTCTAACCTAGCTTGGTCTTTTCCGACGGTGTCGGAGTCAGCTTCCTCTTTCGCAAGAGCCGTGTGCTACGCGCGATAGGCATGACGGAGATCGCGCGGCTGTTCGACAACGCTGGACTGCCTTCCACCCCCGCCGCCGCTTCGGGGGAGCGGCGCTCGGCGTCTTCCCTGCAATAATTTGATAAGCCGCGGTAATTGTAATCGCGACTACAAGACAGATGAACGGAAAGGTTCTCATTTTCCCTTCCCCCAAACCCCGGAGATGGCCACCAAAACGGCCTATCTGTGATTCCCAAATATGGTCTTAATCGGTCATCTCGATCAACCAAGGGCTGCAATGAAGCCCAATTTGGTCACGTTTGACGCGACCAAAGGCGGCTATGGAACTTCGAACTCGCTTACAAATTGCATTTTTAAGCGAGTTGATCCAGAGGTACCTCGAATCCGGTTCGGACCTCCAGTAGGCCGGGGTGATGCGCTTCAAGTACGCGAAGTGCGTCGGCATGTCCCACCTCAAAGCGGACATTGGGGACGACGGTTGGGATGTCCACTTTGTGCCAATTTCAGCCGCTAGCCATCCTTCATTCGTACGCTTGCTGTCGTATAAGAGAGAAATGCCCACCGAACGTTCGATAGTCCCCAGGAACGAATTGGCGGCGTAACCTTGGCTGTTGGTTATCCAGACATCGCAATTTGACACTCGATCGACGCAAACGCGGACACGCATTCCAACCGGGCATGACATGGTAAATCGATTTACGACGGCGCAATCTACCGTGGCTATGCGGCGCTGGGGGCCTGCCGCCATTGTGACGCTCGCGGCGATTGCCGCACTGACGGCGCTGACCGCCGACGCGGCGGTTGGGCAACCGCGCCCCGCGCCTCCCAAAGAGGCGACGGCGCCGCGCGAGGCAGGCGAGCTGATCATGGCGATCGTGTCGATCAAGACCCAACAAGTCACTTTCTACGACGCCGAGGGCTGGATTTTCGCGCGCCGGTATCGACCGGCGTCAAGGAACGCGAGACGCCAGCCGGCGTCTTCGCCGTCATCGAGAAGGACAAGGACCACCACTCGAGCATGTATGACGATGCCTGGATGCCGCACATGCAGCGAGATCACCTGGAACGGCCTCGCACTGCACGGCGGGCCGCTGCCCGGATATGCGGCCTCGCACGGCTGCGTGCGCATGCCCTTCGGCTTTGCGGAGAAGCTGTTCGGCAAGACGCGGATCGGGATGCGGGTGATCATCTCGCCGAACGACGCAGCTCCGGTCGAGTTTTCCCACCCGGCGCTATCGCTATTCACGCCAAACGTGGAGGCCATCGCGGCTGCTCCGGTGCACGCCGAGACGCTCGCTCGCGAGGCCGCGGAGGCCGCCACGGCGGGCGTCGAGACGAAGAAAGCCGCCGCGACAGCGGCGCGCGAGACGGCATCGCTCACGTCGTCGCTGCGCAAGCTGGAATTGCTCAAGAGGAGCGCTGACGCCGAATTCGCGTCCGCCGACAAGGCGCTCGCCGCTGCAAAGACGGACCAAGCCAAGGCGCGGGCCGAGGACCGGAAGCAGAAGGCCGCGGCCAAGGCCACGGAAGTGGTGACGCAGCTCGACACCGCCAAGGCCGACGCGAAGTCGAAGCTCGACGCCGCTGCCGCCGCAAAGGACGCTGCCAAGGCGGCCGAGACTAAGAAAGCTGCCTCCGCCAAGGCAGCGAGCGAGGCGAAGCTCGCGCTCGAACCGGTCTCGATCTACATCAGCCGCGCGACGCGGAAGCTTTACGTGCGACGCAACACGCATAAGCCGGCTCCGGACGGGGGTGGCGAGGTGTTCGATGCGACCATTGAGGTTCCGGTCACGATCCGCAATCCCGAGAAACGGATCGGCACGCATGTATTCACCGCGATGGCGCGCAAGGACGCGGCCCTGCGCTGGACCGCAGTCACGATCGACGACGCGGACGACGCCAAGGATGCGCTCGACCGCATCACCATCCCGCAGGATGTGCTCGATCGCATCGTGCCGACTGCGTTGCCGCGATCCTCGATCGTCGTCTCGGACGAGCCGCTGAGCGCCGAGACCAACTATCGCACCGAGTTTGTCGCGGTGCTGAGCAATCAGCCCCAGGGTGGCTTCATAACGCGCGAGCCTTCGACCGATGCCCTCGTTGCGAGCGACAACTTCTTCGGGTTCTTTTTTCAGCGCAATTGGAGCCCCCAAACTGGCAATGCCCGTTGGCGGGGCGGCCAGGGCTATCGTTGAATGCAACAGGGCCGGCATTAAGGCCCGGCAAACCGCGCGTAGGCCGCAGGGTTCGCAGCGGAATGCGCGATCGCGCGGCCCATAAAGTTCGGCGATATTGTTACGGCCAGTTCGTCAGATCATTACCGCGACAAAATAGAAATCTTGCCGCATGGTGATTGTCTGCTTTGGGTCACCACGTAGATTGACACCGAAGCCGAATGAGCCCCCACGTGCCGCATTCGGTACAAAAATGCAGCACTACGCCGCCCTCGATCTTCCACTCTGCCTCGTCGTGCCGCGCATGGCATTTCATATGGGGGTTCACCTTCGGTCGGGGACGAAAAACGAGCGAACCACGGCGCAGGCGCGATCAACTCTGCGCCAACGCCCTGCCACCGCTCGAATATCGATTAACGTTAACCATGTACTAATTCTTTCCGATCCTCTACCTACTTACCATGGCACGGGCCCTCCGTTGGCTAAGCTGTTTGTTGCAAATGGGAGGCTCGTCATGGGTACGAGTCTGGGCGATAAAGTAGTGATCGTCATCGCACTGCTGCTCTTGGTTGTCGTCGCGGTTGTGAGCGCCGAGTTTTCTGGGATTATCCGCGCTGCGCGATCTGTCGCGGCCCTGTAGAGTTTGCAGTTAGACATCGACTGAATCCGCCATTGCTTGGCGGAGAAACGTGAGAGGGCGGAGGGGTGAAGAACCCGCGGCGACTTGCTGCATTGGCGGCGCTGTGCGTAACGGTCGCTCTCGCCGGTTGGGTTGCCGCCGGGCTCGCCGGCCTCGATTCCCCGAGCATCGAGAGCGCCGGAGCGCCCATCGAGGTCAGTCGCGCAACATCCGCGACCGCCCGCGCCGAGCACGTCGACGCACCTCAAGCAACTGCACCGAGTACGCCTGATCCAGTGCGAAAGGAAGCCAAGGAGGCAACTGGCTCGGTCGAAGTCGCCGATGGGGAAGCGGCAGCGCCACTTTGTCGAGATCCGCCTACGGTGCCGCGGCCCGCCGCGGGAGCCGTACTGCTCGCGGCGGTAAGTCCGACTGATCCTGTGCAGACCGGCGCCAAGCCGCCCTTAGAGCTCCGATGCTCTCGATGCGTGCCACGAGCCGGACGTCTGCATCGATCAATACCTCTGGTCGCTCTACGAGCGGACGCAGAAGGTCGACACCGTCAAGCTGGAAGAGCGGATCAAGGTGAAGGTCAAGACCAAGGGGCAAGACGCGGACCGTCGTCAAGACTCTGATTAAGTACATCACCGAAGACTTCGGTTGGAAGGATCCGAAGGCCGCGCAGAAAGCCGGCATGTCGTTGAAGGACTACGTGATCGGAGGCATGGATCGGGGCTTCAAACGGAAGCTGTACAGTGCGCTTCGCGCGATGGCCGACGCCGGATTTTCGCCGGGCATAACCAGCGGATTCCGCGACGATTACCGGCAAGAGCTCGCAAGAGGCAACAAGGCTGCGGCGGACAGTTCATACCATGGCGGGAGCCGCCGCGGCGGCTATGGCCATGGGCTTGCGGCCGATCTTGTGAGCGTGAAGGGCGAGACACGTGCGGAGAGATGCGCGTCGAGTGAAATCTTGTGGAAGTGGATCGACGCGCACGAAAAAGAGCTTGGGGTCGCACGCCCGTATCTCGACAGGGATCCACCGCATGTTGCGCCGCTTGATGGCAAAGAATATGCCGATAAACGCGGCGCTGCGAAGGCGCGACTCGCCGGATTGAAAAGCCATCGCCATCATCAAACCCAAAGTGAGCACGGGATCTGATAATTTCGCCGACAATGGGTTCCGGAAAAGCGTGCTCCGCATCTATCCCGACTCGAACCCATAGCGTGCCAGCAAGCGGACATTTCGTGCTGCGGGACCGCACACGTCGCCTTAGGCCCAGATACGTTGGATAGCTGACGCCCGGATCAATGACCTCGATGAGCACAAACGAGGCGCGCCGAACAAAATAGGCGTTGACGGGCTGCGGCGGGTCGCTGGCGTCAATTTCGCAAAGGGTGGAAAATCCGTGTCGTTCACGATCATGCGTGCGCATGATGGTGCCGCTGCAACGGCGCTTGCATCAACAGAATGGCAATCAGTTCCTGTTGCGGATCGATCCAGAAATTTGTGCCGGTGACGCCGCTCCAGAAAAAATCACCGATGAGCACCATCTTTACGACGCCTAACCCGGTTACGCAGACCGCCGAGACTGTCGGTTCGCCGGAAATCAGCGTCAGCAGCGGTTTGTTCGGATCGAACTCGATGTTGCTGGCGTCTTTCGAAAACGGCAGGTCGTTTTTCAGCACGACTGCGTTGTATTGCACGCTGGTTGCCGCAAATCGACAGCGCTTCAGGTTCCCCGGCTGATAGGCGAGGGGCACTCGGCCGAGATTTTCCGCCATCGCGGCATTGTTCTGCCGCTCGTCGACAACATTCGCGGCTTCGTAGGCCTGCGCTGATATGTGGGCCGGTGAGATGCGCGTAAGTCAGGCCGGAGGTGTGCCGCAGCAGATCCTGCACGGTCATCTCGCGTTGCGGCGGCTCGACCGCCAGCGTTTTCGCGGTCGCATCGTCGGAATTGGTGGCGACCTGAGATTGGCGAAGGCCGGGATGTACCGCGAAACCGGATCCGCGATCAGCAGCTTGCCTTCCTCGGCCAGCATCATCGCCGCAACCGAGGTGACTGGCTTTGTCATTGAAGCAATGCGGAAGATCGTGTCCGGCCTCATCACCGCGCCGTCCTCGCGATCGCGGTAGCCAAGAGCCTCGAGGCTCGCGATCTGTCCGCGGCGCGCGATCAGCATCACAGCGCCGGGCACGGCGCCCTTGTCGACGTCCGCCTGCAAGGTATCGCGGATGCGTTGCAGACGTGGCGACGACAATCCGACATCTTCGGGTTTATTCGCCCGCGGCATATCGAATGCCATTGTCTGCCTTCCTATTTCCAGAATTGACGGGAGGCGATGCGCCGCGCCATCCGCCATGGCCTTGAACTTGGCGAAGACAACATCGGGGTCGACCGCCGCCTGTCCGACCCAGGTGCCGTAACCGCAATCGCTGCCAGCGATCACGTTTTCGCGCCCGACAAGTCTGGCGTAACGCCCGATGCGCTGCGCAATCAGTTCAGGGTGCTCGATGAAATTCGATTTTGATTCGATGACGCCGGGGATCAACACCTTGCCGTCGGGCAGTTTTACGGTCTCGAACAATGTCCATTCGTGCGCGTGCCGCGGATTGGCCGCTTCAAGCGAGATCGCAACCGGCTTCGCCTTGAAAACGATATCGATGATATCGGCGAGCGACACATCGCGATGATGCGGGCCTTCGTAATTGCCCCAGCACAGATGCATGCGCAGCTGTTCGACAGGGATATTGGCGACCGCATGATTGAGTGCCTCGATATGCAGCTGCGCGCGCTTGCGGAATTCCGGCGGACTTAAGTTGGCGTACTGGATATGCCGCCCCATCGCGAGATCCGGACAATCGATCTGCAGTACGAAACCGGCCTTTGTCACGGTTTCGTATTCGTGCCGCATGGCGTCCGCGATGGCGTAAATATAGCTCTCGAAATCTTTGTAGTGTTCGTCGCGGAAAAACAGCGACACCACGCCGGGCGAGGCCGCGCTCAGGAAGCCGCCAGCGGCCTTCACATCATTGAGTGCAGCCTTGAGATTGTCGGCATCGACTTGCGGTGCCTTCTCGTCCCGAACGCGGATCGGGGCATTACACGCCGGTGTCTTGCGGCGGGAACGGCCCGGATCGCCGAAAACGCGTTTTCGAGCCGCGGGAAATCCGACAGATCCTGATAGACGAAGGTATTACCGGTGCCGCCGAACCCGTCGAGCCGGTCCTTGATGTAGGTGGCGTAGCTCGGCTTCGACATTTCTCCATCGTTGATCAGATCGATGCCCGCATCGGCTTGTTTTCTGACGACCTCGGCGACCGCCGCTTTCACCCGTGCCGCCAAGGCATCTGCGTCCACGGGGACACCTTCCTCTTTGGCGTACATCGTCCGGATAAGGTCATCCGGCCGCGGCAGACTGCCGGTATGGGTGGTCAGGAAGCGGTCACGGCTGCGCTGCATGGCTGAACTCCTGGCCCGACTGTAGAGCAGGCCGATGGCGGAAAACCATCGTCTGGCTTGCGTTGACAGGACCCGGTGGGCTGCGTATGTAGCCCGCAAAACAGCAACTCGAGTTAGTCATGAAAGTCCGCAATTCCCTGAAATCCCTGCGCGGCCGGCACCGCAATAATCGTTTGGTGCGCCGGAAGGGCAGGGTCTACATCATCAATAAGACCAATCGCCGCTTTAAGGCCCGTCAGGGCTGATTTTCGGCGCCGGACGGCGCCTGTTCCATCGCGCATATTGGTTGGCCGTAGGACGCGGAGGCACTACACTCCGCCTATGCTTCTGCGCACCCGATTCCTCGCAGCACTCCTCAGCGCGGCTGTGGCCGCCGCATGTGCCATGCCCGCCGTCGCACAATCCGCCAAGCGGGGCGAGCAGGCGGCCAAGCGGCCGCAGGTGTCGCGCGGCGAACGCCCCCGCAACCTGGATTTCCTGTTCGGAGCGCTCAAACTCGCGCCCGATGACACCACGGCCAAGTCCATTGAAGAGCGCATCTGGTCGCTCTGGACGGCCCTCGCGCAGCGACACCGCAAGTCTTCTGATGACACGGGTGAAGACCGCGATCGAGGCAAAGGATCTCGACCTTGCGGTCACGTTGCTCGACGGGATCGTCAAGATAAAGCCTGACTACATTGAAGGCTGGAATCGGCGCGCCACGATCTTCTACATGAAAAAGACTATGGGCGGGCGATTTCCGATATCCGCGAGGTGCTCAAGCGTGAGCCGCGCCACTTTGGCGCGCTGGCCGGACTCGGCTTGATTCTGCAGGACATTGGCGACGACAAGCAGGCGCTTGAAGTTTATCGCCGAGCGCTGGCGGTCTATCCGCGCATGGAACGCATCCCCGATGTCGTGAAGACGTTGCAGGAAAAAATCGAAGGCCGCGATATCTAGCCGCCCAAAGCCGCCAATGTCGTAAAGGGCCGACAGCCTTCTGCCGATCCCGACTGAAAAAATCGCGTGGATGTCGTCGGCGACTCGATTGATCGGGCGCAGACCGGTGCAATCTCACCCGACAAGCTTGACTGATTCTTCAACGGAAGGCCTGTGCCGGATGTGGGAAACGCCCCTTGTCAGAGGGACTGCAGAAAGAAATTGTCAGCGCCTATGAGCGTCTAAGCCGGCCAAATTCCGACAAACCCGATTCGACTTGCTTGGTTACAAGATCTCATTCATGGGCGAGGCGCATCTGCGCTGGCTATTTGGCGAAATTTTCATCGACGCCTCGTATTTCTTCCATACAGACAACGATCGCCCGTGATCTTCGATTGCGGCAGCAACATTGGGATGTCGGTTCGCTTCTTCAAGAAGCTGTATCCGAATGCCTGTATGTTGCGTTCGAGCCCGACCCCGCCACGTTCGCAACCTTGAGACGGAACGTCTATCAAAACCATCCTCGGATGTCGAACTGCATTCTGTTGCGATCGGTGATCATTCAGGCCAGATCGAACTCTTTCGCGATCCGTCGCCTGAGAGTTCAAGCCTCAGAATGAGTACGCTGCGGCAGCGCCACGACGGACCAAGTGTCGCCGTTCAGTTGCGGCGCCTGTCGGATTTCATCCGATCGGACATCGACCTGCTCAAGATCGATGTCGAAGGGGCCGAAGATGCCGCGTTGGGCGATCTGGCAGGTAGCGGCAAGCTTCGATATGCCAAACACCTACACCTCGAATACCATCATCACATCGATGCATCCGCCGACAAACTATCGTCGATGCTGCGGCTGATCGAGGAGAACGGCTTCGGCTATCAGTTGCGGGCGATCGCGAAGCCCTGGCCAGTCGAAGCCTCGTTTCGGGACATATCGATCTATTGCTACCGGAAGTGAGCGCAGGGCAAGGACCAATCCTTGGCTAGCCCTGGTCAGTCCTTGGTTAGTCTTTGGCGCTGTCAGCTCCGATATAGGCGATGCGCAACATGTTGGTCGCGCCGGGCGTGCCGAACGGAACGCCAGCCACGACGATTACGCGCTGGCCGGGCTTTGCGAAATTTTCTCTGATGGCGATGCGGCAGGCGCGCTCGACCATGTCGTCCTGGTCATGCGCGTCTTCGGTAACAACGCAATGGACTCCCCAGACGACCGCAAGGCGCCGTCCGGTCGAGATATTCGGCGACAGCGCGACGATCGGAGAGCGCGGCCGTTCGCGCGCCACCCGCAAGCCGGTCGAGCCTGAGGATGTCCAGCAGATGATGGCCGCGAGATCGAGCGTGTCGGCAATCTGCCGGGCGGCGTCGGCAATTGCGTCGGCGCCCGTGGCCTCCGGCGCGGCGCGCTGCGCGGCGATGATGTTGCGATAGAGCGCGTCCCCTTCGACCTCTTCGGCTATGCGGTTCATTGTCGCCACCGCCTGCACGGGAAAGCTTCCGGCCGCAGATTCTGCCGACAGCATCACCGCATCGGCGCCTTCGAAAATCGCCGTTGCGACGTCGGACACTTCCGCGCGCGTCGGCACCGGGGCATTGATCATCGATTCCAGCATTTGCGTTGCCACGACGACCGGCTTTCCGGCGACCCGGCCGGCGCGCGTCATCTGCTTCTGAACGCCGGGCACTTTCTCCAGCGGCATTTCCACGCCGAGATCGCCGCGCGCCACCATCAGTGCATCGGCCAGATCGATGATTTCGGCCAGCCGGTGCACCGCCTGCGGCTTTTCGATCTTGGCCATCACGGCGGCCCGGCCGCGCGTGATCTTCTTGGCTTCCGCGATGTCTTCCGGCCGCTGGATGAAGGACAGCGCCACCCAATCGATGTCGGTCGCGAGCGCCGCTTCAAGATCGGAACGGTCTTTGTCGGCAAGCGCCGAGAACGGGATCATCGTGTCGGGAAGGCTGACGCCTTTGCGGTCGGATAGCTTTCCGCCGACGACAACGCGCGTGACGATGCGCTTTGGCCCCGCTTCGGAAACGGTGAGCCTGACCTTGCCGTCGTCGATCAGCAGCGTGTGGCCGGTCTTGATGGTCACGAAAATTTCCGGATGCGGGAGGTAAGCGCGCGTCGCGTCGCCGGGCGCCGCATCGGTGTCGAGCACGAAGGAGTCGCCGCTTTTGACCACGACGGCGCCGCCATTAAAGGTGCCGAGGCGAAGCTTCGGGCCTTGCAGGTCGATGAGCACGCCGATCGGCCGGCCGGTGTCGCGTTCCACGGCGCGGATCATGCCGACCAGTTCGCGCATGCGCTCCTGGCTGGTGTGGCTCATGTTGATGCGGAAAACGTCGGCGCCGGCTTCGAACAGGCGGGCGATCATGTCGGCGCTCGATGACGCCGGTCCGAGGGTTGCAACGATCTTGGTCCGCCGCATTCGTCTCATTGTCTCGAGCCTCCGGGCGACGTCGGTGATGTTGCCGAGGGTGGCGTCATTGGCGATGACGGCGGTGTCAACGGTGGAGTCGTCGGCGGTCTTGACACCCCCACCGGCCCCCGCGGCGCAAGTGGCCGCTCAGGCGGTTGTTCGGCAGCATCTGTCAATTGCACCGTCCAAGAGCGTTGCTCTCCGGTATCAACCTCGAAAAAACCGGTGCGGTCATAGCCACGCGCTAGACAATTATCGGTACCGCGGATCGTAAATTCCTTCTCACGAGAACACATGTAGGCTTTGCCGGACCATTCACCACCACGATCATAGTCGACGGCGTAGATATAATAATAACGCGCGACCAAGGCGCCTCGTAGCAGTGTCTCGCAAGAGCGTGATGATACGTTCCACCAACCTTCGGTGGTCCAACCTTCGTTGTCTTTGTAGCCGATCGCGACACCGACCCGGCTACCAGTATTGTTGCATAGCCGGAAATCGGCTTTAGCCGGAGAAATCGATGCACCCAGCAACAGCGCGGGGGCAACCGCAGCGCAGGCAACGGAAAAGGAAAGGCGGCACCTAACGTTGATGAGCAGCGATGCGGTCACGTTTGTCGCGGGTTCCGAATAATGCGGGTTCTGGCGTGATCCGTTACGATCCGTCAACGATGATGGCACGGAAGTCATTAACGTTGGTGTAAGTCGGTCCCGGTGCCAACAAGTCCCCCAGTGCCTCAAAAACGCGCTTGAATTGTTGTCCGCGAGAAAGGCGGCGGGATCGAGGCCAAGCGCTTTGGCACGAACAGTCGATTCGCCGTCAATCAACGCACCGGCGGGGTCGGAGGGGCACCGGCGCCTCCGTCGGTTCCGTCGGTGTCGGCGGCGATGGCGGCGACTGCCGGCATGCCGGCGAGCGCCATCGCGAGCGCCAGCGCATACTCCTGATTGGGCCCACCGCGACCTTTGCCGCGCACCGTGACGGTCAGTTCGCCGCCGGAGAGAACCACCGCGCGCCGCCCGTTCGCCCGCAAATCGCGCACGAGACGCGCGTGCTCGGCAGCGACGTCGCGGGCCTCGCCTTCGATGCGATCTCCGATGAAAACGCACTCGTAACCGGCGGCGAGAATGGCCGCTTCAGCCGCGCGCATCGCATCGGCCGGCCGCGCTGCCAGTACGACTTCGCTACCGGCAAAAATCGCATCGCCCGGCTTCGGCGATTCATTGCGCGAATCCGCAAGCGCGCGCGTGACGGCGTCGGGAATTTCGAGTTTGTATTTCGCAACGATCGCGCGCGCATCGCGCAACGTGGTCGGATCGGGCACGGTCGGCCCCGAACCGATCGCCGAAGGATCATCGCCCGGTACGTCGGAAATCGCGATCGTCATCAGCTTCGCCGGATGCGCGTGCGACGCCAAACGTCCGCCCTTGATCCGCGACAGATGTTTGCGCACGACGTTGATTTCGTTAATCGTCGTGCCGGAGCGCAGAAGCGCGCGTGTGACCGCCTGCTTGTCCTCGAATGAAATTCCTTCCGCTGGCGCAACCAAGTTGGCCGAAGCGCCACCCGACATCAGCACAAGCACGAGATCGTTTTTGTCGGCGTCGTCCGCAAGCTTCAGCGCGCGATCGGCGCCCTCGAGGCCTGCCGCATCTGGGATCAGGTGCCCGGCCTCGATCATGCGCACGCGTCGCAAATGTCTTCCATAGCCGTGACGCGCAACGGCAACGCCGCTCAGTCGTTCGGCGGCAATATTCAGCCCGTCGAGGTAGTGCGCCTCCGCGATTTCCGTCATCGAACCCGCCGCCTTGCCGGCTGCGAGCAGGATCAAGCGGCCCGGCGGCGGTGCTGGCAGCAACGGAGGCAGGCTCGCAGCGGGATGCGCTGCCGCTACCGCAATGCGGTAGAGATCTGCGAGAAAAGGGCGCAGGGGCTGATTCATGATCCGAGCATAGCTGCCCACCCCCTGGAAAATCTGCTTATAATTATCGACTGACTGACTCGACCCGGCGCCAACCGGAATTGAGCCGAGGCCTCGTCGCCGCCGGCAGGGGTGCGGACGGTGGCGCACCAATTGCGCGGATCAACAAACTTGCCGATGACTGCGGACCGGGTGAAGAAAACGCTGGTCTGAGCGATAAATCAGCACCCGCCGCGTTCCTAACGGGACGCGGCGGGTTTTCTGTTGCCAGCAGGCCCTTCAAAGGTGCGCCTTGCGTGTCTATGTTTCGGGCTGCGGAGGACTCAGATGGACGAAAGACCCGGACCGAGCTTGAAGCAGCGGTTTACCGCCGCCTGGTCGAGCATCTTCGTTCGCGCACCGACGTGCAGAATATCGACCTGATGAACCTGGCGGGCTTCTGTCGCAATTGCCTCTCGAACTGGATGAAGGAAGCCGCCGACGCCCAGGGTGTCAGCATGAGCAAGGACGAGAGTCGCGAGGTCGTCTACGGAATGCCCTTCGATGAATGGCGCAAGAAATACCAGAAAGAAGCCTCGCCGGAACAGAAAGCGGCATTCGAGAAGTCCAGATCGGAACACTAGTAGTCACCATCGGCATGTGAACAGCGTGGATGACGCTGTCCTCGTCTTGACCTGGGCGCGTCCAACTCAGAAAGCTTCTCGACAACGCGGTGGCGATCGGCCCCCGTTGCGTAGTCAAGGAGATGTAGATGCCTGCCACTGCCTCGGCTGAAAATGAAAAAGCCGCCACTCGCTTCGCCAAAGATCAGCTGAAAGCATTCGTCGAACGCATCGAGCGGCTTGAGGAAGAAAAAAGGCGACATCGGACGACATCCGCGACGTCTACGCCGAGGCCAAAGGAACCGGTTTCGACACGAAGGCACTGCGGACGATCGTGCGTCTGCGCAAGCTGGATATGGACGAGCGCCGCGAGCAGCAGGAAGTGCTCGACACCTACTTGCACGCTCTAGGAATGGCTAGCTAGCGATCAGCGCAGCGCCGTCTTGTGCATGGCGAAAGCGGCGGTCGACTGCGTCGTGAACGTCGTCGTCGCCAGGAAGACGACCGCCGGGCCAGAGAAGCGATCTGGCCACCAGCCCGAGATTCGGATCGGTCGAGAACGACATCGCGAGCGAGTGCGAAGGCTTGTATGAGCAGGTCCTGCTAACGGCCGCATGTCGATGGCACCAAGCCGTGTCGTGCGTCATGTGCGTGCGTCACGCTCGGCGTGAGCATTGCCGCGCGCAGCCAGGGGCTATTGATCGGCTGTTCGGCGCTCGCCGCCGGCAGTGCCGGCTTCTCCACGACCGTCGTGTTGCCCTGCGCCGGCAGAACGGCGGCTTCGCCGGTTGCTGCATCGCGCGCGAGCCATTGGACGCGGCTGTGCGTCGGTTTCGCAGGCGCCGGTCTCGGCGGCGTAGGCGAGCGCAGTCGTTCCGGTGCTGGTGGGGTCGAGGCTCGCGGTTTCATACTTCGTCGATGCCGTCACTGCGGTCGGCAAATCCGGGCCGTTCTGTATCGCGCCGCGCCAGTAGCCGCGGTTGTCGAACAGGTTGGCGCCAAGCGATGCCGTCACAAAGGAATGGCTTGCCGGTTTGACCGCGACCGCGCCGCATCGAGGAGCAGGCTTGGTCTCGGCGGAAGCAACGACGATCGCCGCCGGCCGCGCATGTCGGCAGCCGTACGATCGTTTCCACGGCTACGGTCTTGGCTTTCGGCGGGGTCACGCTCCGCGACGGCCACGGGTGCGTGGGCGTCGGGAGCCGATGGTCTTCGTTCACTTCGTCGGCATCCTTGCCGCGGCCAAACAGACGGGCAAAGAAGCTTACGGGTTCGCGAAGTCTGTGACCGACGCCCGCCCCTCACGCGCAGCTTCCAGTGAGCGTTTCGGATGGTCTGCCGCCGCGCCGCTCGACGTCGGCGAGAGCGAGCGCATAGCCGCGCAACGGCTGGCCGTCCGACGGAACATGCACGGTGCGGCCATCCGGGAAAACCTTGACCAGCTGATCGTGCGTCATGCGCGGCCAGTGCCGGATGGTGCCGGTGTCCATGTGCACGAAGGGCGAGCCGGAGGTCGGATAGAAACCGACGCCGCCGCGCTGCAGCCGAAGACCAACCTCGCGGATCTTCTCGAGCGGCACGCCGGGAATGAAGAAGTCCATCGCCTGGCCATTGATGTGCTGGCTGAACTGCGCGACGCCATTCGAGCGCGCGGCGCAGCATTGAATTGGTTTCCGGCGAGCGGATAGCCGCAGACAACGTCAATCGGCTGCGTTGCTCCGACCTCGCGATAGGCCTCCCACAACAGATCGAACAGATGCGGATCCATGCGAGGTCGACTTTTCCTTGCGCCAGTCGCGCATGAACCAGTCGAGCTTCTTCAGCGCGGCATCGTCGTAACGGCCATTGCGCTTGAAGGTGATCGGTGATGTCTTCGCCGGTGTGGAGATGGTGGAAGGAGAGGGTGCGGGTGTCGCCTTCGGCGCTGGCATTCTGCAGCGCGTCGTTGGCGCCGAACATGAAGAGTCCGGCAGACGCCCAGGCGCGCGCTGGCGCGCCAGAGTCACAACGACAGAACGCCCGCTCGACTGCGTCAGTGAGCCACAGCATCGTTCCGTGAAGAATGAGTCCGTCCCACGTCGCCGCCACGTCCCCTCGGGCTGCCATGCCGGCAACCCCGTGAGTGTTATCGGGATCGGTTAATGAGAGTTTAGCGTCCGTTCCCCGTCCGTCCGAACGTTAACCTACCCGGGAAATTGGGCCGAAAACTAGGCATTTGTGGAACTTCGCTGGGAATTTTTGTACGGTGCAGCACCGGTACGGGGATGGGCCTAAATCACGGATTCCGCAACGTATTCTTCAGGCGTCTTCGAGACCCGAGCCTTCGAAGCTTGCGATAGAGGGTCGAGCGCGCCCGATTCCGCAGCTTGCGGGCAACTTCGGACATCTGCCCCCGATAGTGCGAGATGGCGAACCGGATCGCATCTCGCTCGATGTCCTCGAGCGGGCGGACGTCGCCGTGGGGGTCGGTGATCGGCAGCGTATGCGCGGGGGTCGCGATCCGTCACCGGAACGACGTCGAGCGCGGGCCGATCGGGCCAGGACGCAGCGATGGCCGGCGAAGGCTCGCTCAGCTGCGGGATGGAGGCCTCGTCAGAGGAAACCTGTGCCGCAATCTGCGGGAATTCGTTGATGCCAATCTCCTCGCCCTCGGCAAGCACGACCGCGCGGAACATCGCATTCTCGAGTTGCCGGACATTGCCCGGCCAATTGGCGGCGGCGAGCAGGGAGAGCGCCTCGCGGCTGATACCGCGGACCCGTTTGCCTTCCTCCGCGGCAAAGCGCGTGAGGAAATGGCGGGCGAGATCGGGGACGTCTTCACGGCGCGTGCGCAACGGCGGCACCGACAGCGGGAACACGTGCAGGCGATAGAACAGGTCTTCGCGGAACCGGCCGGCCTTCACGTCGGCGATGAGATCGCGGTTGGTGGCGGAGATGATGCGCACATCGAGCTTGACGACCTTGCGCCCTCCGACCGGCTCGACCGCGCCTTCCTGCAAGGCGCGCAGCAATTTCACCTGCGCCGGTGGCGGCAACTCCCCGACTTCGTCGAGGAACAGCGTGCCGCCGTCGGCCTCGACGAATTTCCCAGCATGGCGCTCGGTGGCACCGGTGAAGGCGCCTTTCTCGTGGCCGAACAGGATCGACTCCGACCAGAGTTTCGGGCATGGCGCCGCAATTCACCGCGACGAAGCGGCTTCGCGCGCCGCGTGCCGCTGCCGTGGATCGCGCGCGCGATCAGTTCCTTGCCGACGCCGGATCTCGCCTTCGAGTCAGCACCGATATGGCAGAGGCGGCCGCCTTTTCCGCGGCCTTGAGACACTGGCTGCATCGCCGCCGAACGCGTGATCACGTCGGCAATGGTCAGCGTGCCTTCGTGGCGGCGTTTGAGCCGTTGCAGTTCGCCCGCGAGCGCTCTCGCGCGCGAGCACGTTGCGCAACGAGACCTCCAGCCGCTCGGGCGCTCGCCGGTTTCACCACGAAGTCGGTGCGCGCCCGCGCGCATGGCCGACACCGACATTGTCGATGCCGCCGTGGGCGGTCTGCACGATCACCGGAATATTGAGGCCGGCCTCGCGCATGAAGGCCAGAACGCCGAGCCCATCGAGATCGGGCATGACCAGGTCGAGGACCACGGCATCGATCCGCGTGTCGGGTCGGGTGAAGAGCTTGACCGCCGCATCGCCGCCGTCCGCGACGATCGTCTGGTAGCCGTAGCGCTGAATCGTGGTTTCGAGCAGGCGACGCTGGACCGGATCGTCATCGACGATGAGCACAACTTCCGACATGAACCCTCACGCAACTGTACCGAATTGGTGCACTGTCGCCGGTCTCGATTAATGGGCTATTAAGTCGATCACCGACGGTCGAGGAGCGGTTGAAACCCTGGCTGCGGACTGCGATATGCAGGTTTGCCATCGGCGTTGCCATGAGGGGCGGCTAGATGGCGTCCCTTCCACTGTGTTCATTTAACAATTGCCCCATGCCAAAGACCGCGTTGCGGCGAAAGCCGGAAAAAGCATCGAAGCTCGGTAAGTTGCCTTCGAATGGGACCTGAGCGATCTCTACCCGGTCTCGACGAGCCCGCAGATCAAGGCCGATCTCGATCAGGCCGATCGCGACTGCGAAGCCTTCGAAGCGCGATCCAGCAGGGCGACTGGCTGGCGCTCGCGGCAGGCGAAGGCGCCGGACGCGCGTTGGCCGAAGCGGTCAAACAATATGTAAGGCGATCGATGACCGGCTCGGCCGGCTCATCTCCTATGCCTCGCTGGTCTACGCCGGCAATACGACCGATCCCGATCGCGCCAAATTCTACGGCGACGTGCAGGAGCGCATCACCGCCGCCTCGCTCGCATCTGCTGTTCTTCGCGCTCGAACTCAACCGCGTCCCGACGACGCAAGCTTGACGCGGCGATGGCGCGATCCCGCGCTCGGCCACTACCGGCCCGTGGCTCGAGGACATCCGCAAGGACAAGCCCTATCAGCTCGAGGACCGCGTCGAGCAGCTCTTCCACGAAGAAGTCGGTGACCGGCTATTCGGCCTGGAACCGGCTGTTCGACGAGACCATCGCCGGGCTGCGCTTCAAGGTCGGCGCGGAAAGTCGCTCGCGATCGAGCCGACGCTCAACCTGCTGCAGGACGCCGACGGCGAGAAGACGCAAGGCGGCGGCCGAGGCGCTCGCCAAGACCTTCAAGGAAAACTTGCGCACCTTCGCGCTGATCACCAATACGCTCGCCAAGGACAAGGAAATTTCCGACCGCTGGCGCGGCTTCGCGCGACGTCGCCGACGCACGGCACCTGTCCAACCGCGTCGAGCCCGAGGTGGTGGAGGCGCTGGTCGCGGCGGTGCGCGCGGCCTATCCGCGGCTGTCGCATCGCTACTACGCGCTCAAGGCGCAGCTGGTTCGGCAAGAAGCGGCTGCCGCATTGGGACCGCAACGCGCCGCTGCCGAAGGTCGCGACCCGCACGATCGCCTGGACCGAAGCGCAGCGCGACCGTGCTCACGGCCTATGGCGCGTTCTCGCCGCGACATGGCGGCGATCGCCGAGCGCTTCTTCAAGGACAACTGGATCGATGCGCCGGTGCGTCCCGGCAAGCGCCGGGCGCGTTCGCGCATCCGACCGTGCCGTCGGCGCATCCTTACGTGCTGCTCAACTATCAGGGCAAGCCGCGCGACGTGATGACGCTCGCGCACGAGCTCGGCCACGGCGTGCACCAGGTGCTGGCGGCGCCCAACGGCGCCGCTGATGGCGCCGACGCCGCTGACGCTCGCCGAGACCGCGAGCGTGTTCGGCGAGATGCTCACCTTCAGAAAGCTGCTCGCGGACACCGCCGACAAGAAGCAGCGCAAGGCCATGCTCGCCGCCAAGGTCGAGGACATGATCAACACGGTGGTGCGGCAGATCGCGTTCTACAGCTTCGAGCGCAAGGTGCACAGCGAGCGCCGCAACGGCGAGCTGACCGCCGAGCAAGATCTGCGAACTATGGATGTAGGTGCAGGGCGAAAGCCTCGGCCCCGCGATCGAGCTCAAGCCCGGCTACGAGACGTTCTGGGCCTACATCCCGCACTTCGTGCATTCGCCGTTCTACGTCTACGCCTACGCCTTCGGCGATTGCCTGGTGAACTCGCTCTATGCGCGTCTACGAGCAAGCCGCCGAGCGGCTTTGCCGAGCGCTATCTCGCGATGCTTTCGGCGGGCGGCACCAAGCATCATTCCGAACTGCTGGCGCCGTTCGGCCTCGACGCGCGCGACCCGAAGTTCTGGGACGGCGGCCTGAACGTCGTCGCGCATCTTGATTGATGAGCTGGAAGAGCTGTGATCATCGGGAACGTCGCTGGTGGCAGAGCGTCATGCGCGTGCTTGACCCGGCGCATCCATGATGAGGCGCAAATCCAAAATTCTTACGGCTCTGATCCTCCGCGATGCCCGGCGATTGCCGGGCTCAGGTCCCGGCAATGACCGGTGGAGACGGTCGCTGCGATGCCACAGGACTGGCCGCAACTGGCACGCCAGCGATCACCGCGATCCATTGATAACCCTCGTCTGCATTGCCAATATTGGTAAGATACGGGGTATCCGAGGTTCATGTCAGACCGCGAAAAGAACCGGTTTTCCGCTCGCGCACGCCGCTATGCGAAGGTCGGCACGCAGCTTAGCGGGACTGCCGCGCGATTTGCCGGTGCGCGCTTTTTGGCGTGCCGCTCGATCGCGCCGCCAATGCGCTGGAACTTTGCCGCGGCGCTCGGCGGGCTGAAGGGCCTGATCATGAAGGTGGCGCAATCTGCTCGCCACCATTCCGGATGCCTTGCCGCCGGAATATGCCAATGAGCTGACCAAGCTGCAGAGTCAGGCGCCGCCCATGGATGGGCCTTCGTCAAGCGGCGGATGAGTGCCGAGCTTGGACCCGACTGGCAGAAGAAATTTTCCGAATTCGAACATCATCCGGCGGCAGCCGCATCAGCCTCGGCCAGGTCCATCGCGCTCGCACGCTGGATGGCGAAGAGTGTGCGTGCAAACTGCAATATCCCGACATGCAGTCGGCGGTCGAAGCCGACCTCAATCAATTGCAGTTGCTGTTCGCGATTCGCAAACGGTTCGATCCCGGCGATCGACTACCAGCGAGATCGCGGTTGAGATCGGCGCACGCCTGCGGGAAGAGCTCGACTATTTCCGCGAGGCAAAACACGTCGCGCTCTATCAGCAGATGCTCAAAGACGAAGATCTCGATCCGCGTGCCGAAGGTCTGGCCCGACCTGTCGACCGGCCGACTGCTGACGCTCGACTGGCTTTCCGGACGCAAGCTGCTCGAGCACAAGGACGACACGCTCGCTGCGCGCAATCGCCTCGCAAAGGCGATGTTCACCGCATGGTGGTTTCCCTTCAGCCGGTTCGGCGTCATCCACGGCGACCCGCATCTTGGCAACTACTCCGTCTTCGATGATGCCAAAGGAAAACCGGCGGGCATCAATCTCCTGGATTACGGCTGTATCCGGATTTTTCCGCCGAGCTTCGTCGGTGGCGTGGTCGACCTTTATCGCGGATTGCTGCGCGGCGATGACGGCCTCGTGGTGCATGCCTACGAGACCTGGGGTTTCAAGCGGCTCAACCGCGAATTGATCGATGCGCTGAATATCTGGGCCCGGTTCATCTACGGCCCACTGCTGGACAACCGCGTGCGGACCATCGCCGACGGGGTGAAGCCATCCGAATACGGCCGCAGGAAGCGTTCCGCGTGCATCAAGCCCTCAAGGCCAGAGGCCCGGTGACCGTGCCGCGCGAGTTCGTGTTCATGGACCGCGCGGCGATCGGGCTCGGGCGCCGTTTTCCTGCACCTGGCGGCGGAACTTAATTTCTATCGGTTGTTCAACGAAGCAATCGAAGCCTTCGCGGTCAAGGACGTCGCATCGCGGCAAGCGGCTGCGCTGGCCAAAGTTGGCCTTTGAGTTTCGATTGACCCGATGCTCCTCTCCGTCATGCCCGGCTTTATGCCGGGCATCCACGTCTTATTATCTTGGCAGCAAGCAAGACGTGGATGGCCGGGACAAGCCCGGCCATGACTGATTCGGATACGTTGCCCTTCGGCGACAATTGCGCTAACCCCTGAGCGCCTGACTTTTCTGAGCGATCCGGAGAACCGTCCCATGGCCGACCACGGCACCGTCGAATACGCCACCGCCACCGGCAACGACTATGCCGCGCACGAACAGAGCTACGAGAGCTTTGTCCATTTCACGCTTGTCGGCATCCTTTACGTGGTGACCGTCATGTTCGGTCTGGCGACCGGCGGCGTCATGGGCCACTGGCTGCTGGCGGCGACGATCTTCGTGATCGGGCTGCTCGGCGCCATTCCCGGCCTGCTCAGCAGGGCGACGACGCCCGAGCTATGTCGCCTTCAGTCATCTGTTTTCTGATCTTCGCCTTCACCGGGCTGTCGCCGCACTGACGAAATTCACGGCCGGGCGGGGAGGCGCGAATGCGAGTTGCCGTACCGCGTGAAACCGATGCCGGTGAACCCCGGGTCGCGGCTACCCCTGAGACTGTGAAAAAGCTGAAATCGTTCGGCGCCGAGGTCGCGATTGCGCGCGGCGCCGGCATTGCGTCAGGCATTCCCGACAGCGAATTCGAAGCCGTGGGCGCGCAGATTGCCGACGTCGTCACGAAGGACGCCGACATCGTTCTCAAGGTGCGTCGACCGGCGCCGGCTGAACTCGCTGAATACAAGAAAGGCGCGCTTGTCGTCGCCATCATGGATCCTTACGGCAACGAGGCCGCCCTCAAGCAGATGGCCGACGCCGGGGTTTCCGCCATCGCCATGGAGTTGATGCCGCGCATCACCGCGCGCAGTCGATGGACGTGCTGTCGAGCCAGGCGAACCTCGCCGGCTATCGCGCGGTGATCGATGCGGCGCCGAAGAATACGGCCGCGCGCTGCCCATGATGATGACTGCTGCCGGAACGGTTCCTGCCGCGAAGGTGTTCATCATGGGCGTCGGCGTCGCCGGCCTGCAGGCCATCGCGACCGCGCGGCGGCTTGGCGCAATCGTTACGGCGACCGATGTTCGTCCCGCAACGAAGGAGCAGGTCGAGAGTCCTCGGCGCGAAGTTTCTGCGGTCGAGGATGAAGAGTTCAAGAACGCGCAGACCGCGGGCGGATACGCGAAGGAAATGTCGAAGGAGTATCAGGCCAAGCAGGCGGCGCTGGTGGCCGAGCACATCAAGAAACAGGACATCGTCATCACCGACTGCATTGATCTCCGGCCGGCCGGCACCGCGCCTGATCTCCAAAGAGATGGTCGCGTCGATGCGGCCGGGTTCGGTCATCGTCGATCTCGCCGTCGAGCGCGGCGGCAATGTCGAAGGCGCGCAGGCCAACAGCGTGATACAGGCCGGCGGCGTGAAGATCGTCGGGCACCTCAATGTGCCGGGCCGGCTGGCGGCCTCGGCTTCGGCGCTTTATGCCAAGAACCTGCTGACGTTCGTCGAGACTCTGATCGACAAGAAAGAAAAGAAGCTTGCGGTCAACTGGGACGACGAGCTCGTCAAGGCGACGCTCCTGACCCGCGATGGTGCAGTCGTGAATCCAAATTTCAAGCCGAAGACCTCCTGACGGAGAACGTCGATGGAGAACGTGGCAACCGCGGTCGATCCCTTCGTGTTCCGGTTATCGATCTTCGTGCTCGCGGTGTTCGTGGGATATTACGTGGTGTGGTCGGTGACGCCGGCGCTGCATACGCCGCTGATGTCCGTGACCAACGCCATTTCGTCGGTGATTGTCGTGGGTGCGTTGCTTGCGGTCGGCGTCGCGCTGGCGACCAATGACGATGGCCGCTATGGGCGCGCGCGTTCGGTTTCGTCGCGCTGGTTTTGCGTCAGTGAACATCTTCGGCGGCTTCCTGGTCACCCAACGCATGCTCGCGATGTATCAGAAGAAAAAGAAGTGAGGCTCATGACGATCAGCGCACCCGCCTTGTCATGGCCGGGCTCGTCCCGGCCATCCCGCGTAGGGAGGCAAAGGTGTGTCTTCCTAAACGGGATCACCGGGACAAGCCCGGTGATGACGGCCGAAGGTTGGGAGAGACATCGTAATGAACCGAACCTCGTCGCGCTGTCTCTATCTGGTTGCCGGCGTCCTGTTCATTCTGGCGTTGCGCGGCCTGTCGAGCCCGGATTCGAGCCGGCGCGGCAACCTGTTCGGCATGATCGGCATGGCCATCGCCGTGCTGACGACGCTTGGCTCGCATCCGCCGGCGAATCCGCTGTCCTGGGGCCTGGTGATCGGCGGCATTGCGCATCGGCGGCAGCATCGGCGCGGTGATCGCCCGCCGCGTGCCGATGACGTCGATGCCGGAGCTGGTCGCTGCGCTTTCACTCTCTGGTCGGCATGGCGGCCGTACTGGTGGCGGGTGCGGCGTTCTACGCGCCGGCGGCGTTTGACATCGGCACGCACGGCCACATCCACGGATCAAGCCTGATCGAGATGTCGCTCGGCGTCGCCATCGGCGCCGTCACGTTCACCGGCTCGGTGATCGCGTTCCTCAAATTGTCCGGGCGCATGAGCGGCAAGCCGATCACGTCTGCCGGCGCGCCATATCATCAACATCGCGCTCGGCGGCGCGCGATCTTCTTCGTCTACGGTTTCTGCGTATCCCAGAGCCAGATGGACTTCTGGCTGATCACCGCGCATTTCGCTCCTGCTCGGCGTGCTCATCATCATTCCGATCGGCGGCGCCGACATGCCGGTCGTGATCTCGATGCTCAATTCGTATTCGGGATGGGCGGCCGCCGGCATCGGCTTCACGCTCGGCAATTCGGCGCTGATCATCACCGGCGCGCTGGTCGGTTCGTCGGGCGCGATCCTGTCCTACATCATGTGCAAGGGGATGAACCGCTCGTTCATCTCGGTCATCCTCGGCGGCTTCGGCGGCGAAGACGGCAGGCCGGCGCGGCGGCGCCGAGCAGCGGCCGGTCAAGCTCGGCTCGGCCGAGGACGCCGCCTATCATCATGAAGAATGCGTCGAAGGTCATCATCGTGCCGGGCTACGGCATGGCGGTGGCGCAGGCGCAGCATGCGCTGCGCGAAATGGCCGACAAGCTCAAGAAGGAAGGCGTCGAGGTGAAATACGCCATCCATCCGGTCGCGGGCCGCATGCCCGGCCACATGAACGTGCTGCTGGCCGAAGCCAACGTGCCCTACGACGAGGTGTTCGAGCTCGAGGACATCAACTCCGAATTCGCGCAGGCCGACGTCGCCTTCGTCATCGGCGCCAACGACGTCACCAATCCGGCGGCGGAAGACGACAAGACCTCGCCGATCTACGGCATGCCGGTACTGCAGGTGTGGAAGGCCGGCACCGTGATGTTCATCAAGCGCTCGCTGGCGTCCGGCTATGCCGGCATCGACAATCCGCTGTTCTATCGCGACAACACCATGATGCTGCTCGGCGACGCGAAGAAGATGACCGAGAGCATCGTGAAAGCGACTGTGATCCGCGCGGGGTCGCGGAACACCTTTTTCCAACTGATTCAAATTTGAAAATTAACGCGATCCTCCCATTAACCGCGGAACGAATCGTTCGGAGGATTGTGCAATTTGCGTATAGCGCGCGGCCGTCGACGAATGTCATATGCGCCTCGCAAATTTGGCTTGTCGATTTTGTAGAGGGACGGGACCATGACGGTTAAAAACAGCGGGCAACGTGGCTGCGAGATCATCCAGTTCGGCCTCAGACCGATTCCACCGCGCGCATGCGTGTTCGAGAACAGAACCTATGTGCGAATATTTCTCGCCGACATGTGCTCGACGCGCTCGGCTTCATCGCGCGCGAAGCCGGCACGTCGGATATCAGGACCGTGCTGCGTGACTTCCGCCCCGACCTGATCGTGCTCGGTCCGCTCGGCGGCGCACTCGAAGTGCAGGCGTTCCTCAAGACGCTGCAAGCGCAGGTTCTACGGCGGCACTGTCATGCTGTTCGGCGGCGCAGCTCAGGCCCTGATCTGCAGCCATGAATTCGGCGAGCAGTCGGGACTGACGATGCTCCCGCCACTGGGCACGCCGTTTCGCGCGCGCGACCTCGATGCAAAACTCGAGGCGCTTCCTGCCGATCCAGACCGCCGCCGCCGCTTCCCATCGATGTCGACGGATCGCTCTGCAATGGATGGCTCGAGCTCTGGTACCAGTCCAAGATCGATCCGCAGTCGCTGGTCCCGCGCGGTGCCGGAGGCGCTCGTTTGCGTGCGTCATCCCACATAGGGGTCGTCGCGCCGGCCTATTTCATTCCCGCCGCCAACGATCCCTACCTTCATGCGCTGTCGCGCTTCGTGATTGCCCGCGCGCTCGCCGATTCGAGGCAGTTTGCCGGCGCCAATCATCCGGTGCGCGCATCTCATCCCCCTGCCGCTGCTTGCGCTCGAGGAGCATGCAGTTCATTGACGGGATGCTGGAGCGGCTTTCTGAGAAAGCCCGGCAGAACGGATTCCTGATCGCGGTCGATTGCATCGATCTGGTCAATGATTACGCACTTGTCCAGCGTATCGGCGCCCAGCTCGCGCAGCGCAATATCGGAATCGCCATCAGCGGCATCGATGCGGAAGGCGCCGCACTCGCCGCCGGTCGCGATTTGCCGGTTGTGGAAATGAAGGTCAACCGCAGGCTCATTCCGCGGCTGCGCCGATGACCGGATCAAGCAGGCGCAATGCGCGGAAATCGTCGCGATCGCGCGCGGCACCGGCGCTAAATCGGTTGCCGGGGGCGTCGAGACGCAATCAGACTTTCTCGCTGTCCGCGAAGCTCGGCTTTGACCTGATCAGGGTCAGATGTTTGCCAAGCCGATGGCGCCGCGCAAATTCGAGCGCACGATGCTCGCGCGAAACTACGCGCGCTGTCGCCTAGCGGCGTGTGCACTGAAGGCTGCGCGGGCATCTACTGCGCCCAAGGAAACAAGACCGTCGGAAAATCGGCCGCATAGCGGCGTTCTTTCCGCTCTTCCGGATGCGTCGGCGGCAGATCTGCCCGCAGGCTCGACGACCTTGCGATAAAGGTGCCAGGTCGCGTGCCCGAGCAGCGGCATGATGACGGTCAGGCCGAAGAAGAGCGGCAGCGAGCCGACGCAACCAGCAGCGCCGCTACCACAATGCCCCAGACCATCATGGTCACCGGATTGCGGACGACGGCGCGGATCGACGTCAGCACGGCCACCGCCGCTCCGACGTCACGGTCGAGCAAGCAGCGGAAATGAAACCACGCTGATCGTCAACACGAGGATGGCGAAGAGCAGGCCAACAAGGTTACCGACGATGATGAGATTCCATCCAGCGCGCGTCGTGAACACGTCCTCGATGAACCCTTCAACCGAAGACGGCGACGCATAGCCAAAGTTCGCGACATAGATGGCGTTGGCAACTGCGACCCAAATAACGAAAATAATCAGAAGCAGCACACCAAGCGCCGCGATTGCACCGATCGAAGATGATTCGAATACGTCGAAAGCGCGCGTGGCCGATGGTTCGAGGCCGGCTTCTCTGCGACGGCTGAGCTCATAGAGGCCGAGCGCAGCAATCGGGCCGACCAGTGCGAAGCCGCTGGCCAATGGATAAAAGCAACGGCAGGATCGAATAACCGAACGCGAGGCGCGCGAGCGCAAAACCAACGATGGGATAGATGATGCAGAGGAACATGGCATGCGTCGGCATTGCATAGAAATCGTCGGCGCCCTTTGCCAGGGCATCCTGCAAGTCGGCCAAACCGATCTTTCGGATTGTGGGTTGAGCAGGATGAGTGCCGGCGCCGACAAGAATGTTTGAATAGGCCATGTTTCACCTCCCGGAGACTTGCGACCCGGATGGCGTGGCGCACGGAATCAGAGCTTGCTTGTGCCGGCTCTTGATCGCGTCACGTCTTGAGCCATTGAGCGAAACTGTAGCACGGCGAGTGCGGGCCGTAGATCACAAATCCGCGCGCCATCTACGTCTAAGGTCTACGGTTGGTAACGGCAGTTCGCAGTGCACAACGCAACCCGTGTGGAGCAAATTCCGCGCGGCTTCTGGCCTGAATCTGCGCCTGGCAATACCAAGGCCAGCAGCCTCGAGCCAAATCCCTGCCGCAACGGTTGCGCGACACGGTGGGCCGCCGCTTTCTACCCAATCGAACATCAGGATGCGGCGCGTGGCGTCAATCGTAACGCTCCAGGTCACCTCGACCTTGCCGCCGTAGACCGACAGGGCTCCGTATTTTGCTGCGTTGGCCGTGAGCTCATGAATTGCCATGCCGAGCGACACCGCGAGTTGCGAGATGAGAGGAACGTCGGGTCCCCTCAGCGACGATGCGTTCGCTGGTGCCGTCGTCGAAGGCATCAAGTTCGCTGCGCAGAATGTCGAGCGAAACTTGACCGCACGCTCTTCGTCGGAGAGAAGGAGATGCGTCTTGGCGAGCGATTGGATGCGACCGAAAAGTGCGGTCTTGAAATCTTCGATGTTGTCGGTCGCCCGCGCGGTCGATCCGGTGATCGCCTGCACCATGGCGAGCGTGTTCTTGACGCGGTGATGCAGCTCCCTGCACCAGCAATCCCTGCTGCTCTTCGGCGCGCTTGCGGTCGGTGATGTCCACCAGCATGTTCACCGCCCCGACCAGCTTGCCGGTCTCGTCATGAATCGGGGTCGGGTAGGGGATGAACGGCACGCGCGTTCCGTCCGGCCTTTCGGCAGCAGCTTCCATGCCGCGCACTGCGCGGTCTTCCTTCAGCGCGATGGCCATGGGGCATTCGTCGTGCGGCAGCGGCGTTCCGTCGGGCCAGAAGAGCTTCCAGGATCCGCACCACTCGCGCGAGCCGAGCGGGGGACGGTGACCCCAGAGAGCTGGCCGCCGCGTCGTTGTAGTAGGTGATGCGGCCGGCAGCGTCGGTCGTGTAGACGGCCGCTGGCAGCGCATCGAGTAGCTCGCCGGAACCGGCGCTCGCGCTCGCGCAGTGTCGCCTGTGCGCGCAAGGTATCGAAAGCGACGACATTGGAGACTGTCGCCGGACGCATTGAATCCCAACGCAGCGACCGCGCGATCAAGTTCGCTTTCCAGAAATCCAGCTGCCTGATCCACGTTCCGGCTGGTTCCCCGTACGCAAACATGGGGCCGGATTGCTTTGTTGTTGGAACAATCTGACAACCCGCAGCGGCAACGCGGCTTTCGCCAAAAGTTGCGTCGCCCGCGGCGAATTTTCAGCGCTTTCGTGGCGTAGCCTTAACAGACAGTGACAGCGGAACGGCGTCAAGAGATTGCAAGCAAATCAGAGGTTTCGCAACATCACATAGGCGTCGACCAGGCCCGAGCCGCGGGTGCTGGAAAGCACCCGGCAGCCGACCGGCGATGGCAAAATCCCATGCCGCTGCCACAATCGCACCGCGCGCTCGTTCGAAGCGATGACGAAATTGAACTGCATGGCTGATGAATCCACGTGCCCTGGCCTGGTCGAGTGAATGCGAACACATCGCCTGCGCGACGCCCCGACCGTATGCCTCCGGCGCGACCATGCATAACCGCAATTGGCGACATGGGCGCCGCCTCCACGGTTGTTTGCACGCAAATAGTAGGTTCCGACGATTGTCCCGGCATCCTCGGCCACAAACACGGTGTGGCCCGGCGTGTGCCAATAGAGCGAGAGCGTGCCTCGCGCGAAATGTCGCGCGGGACAGGGTAGGTTTCTCCGGCGCGGAAGCGTCGGCTCGAGGATGCGCCAGAGGGCGTCGTCGTCGCGGGCTTCAGATTGCCGGATCAGCATCGACTGGTGGTCAAGGCTGGGAGGAACCGTTCGCGGCGGCAACCCGCAGCCCGAAATCCCGTGTTATGAGAGCGTATGACCGCACTGAAGTGGCTGCTCTTGATCGCCGTCGTCGGTTACGGCGGCGTGCTGGGCCTGATGTACGTCTTCCAGCGCGCCCTGATGTATTTCCCGGACCCGACGCGCACGCCACCGGCGGCAGCAGGCTTGCCCCAAGCCGGAAGAGGTGACGCTCACCAGCGGCGACGGTGAAAAGCTGATCGCGTGGTACGTCGCGCCAAAGGTGACGAAAGCCCTGATCATCTATTTTCACGGCAACGCCGGGTCACTCGATCTGCGCGCCGGCAGATTCAAATGGGTGGTCGAAGACGGCACTGGTCTTCTGGCGTTGTCCTATCGCGGTTATGGCGGTTCGACCGGCAAGCCCACCGAGACCGGTCTGATCAGCGACGGCATGGCGGCCTACGATTTTGTCCTTGCGCGCTTTCCGGCGCGAAACATCGTGCTGTGGGGTGAATCGATCGGCACTGGCGTTGCCGTCGCTGTCAGCCGCGGAACGCGAGATCGGAGCGCTGTCATCCTCGATGCGCCCTTCACTCCGCTTGCCGATAGTGGGGGCCGCCGCCTATCCGTTCGCGCCGGTGCGCTGGTTGATCAAGGACCCCTTTCGATCCGATGAGCGCATTGCGCGGGTCACAGCGCCGCTTGCTGGTGCTGCATGGCGTAGCGCGATCGAATTGTGCCGATCGCGCTCGGCGAAAGCTTTCCTCGCTGGCGCGCGAGCCGAAGCGCTTCGTGCGCTTTCCGCTCGGCGGGCACGTCGATCTCGACGATAACGGCGCGCAAAAAGCGGTCAGGAACGTTCCTGAGCGAGCGCGTTGGCAGACCGGGCCAGTCTGACGAAAGCTCGCGATCAGGCGGCGTCGCGCTTTTGATTTGAAGCGCAGACGAAGTACTGGCCGCCCATGGGCAGCCAACGAAGGTATTTCTCGAACGGGCGAAGCGCGGCGAGCTGCTGCGGGAAAAACAGGCAGTAGCTCGACTCGTCGATATGGAGATGTGCGTTGCGCATGCGCTCGATCGTCTCGCGCATGCTCAGCAGCACCGCGTCGGCGTCGAACGGACAATTCTTGACCAGATGGCGCGTGACCGGATTGATCGGATTGTGTCTCGAAGATGATGAAGTGCCCGCCTTGCTTCAGGCGGCTGTAGCAATAGCGATATGGCCATCTGCCGGTCCTGCGGCGGGATGTGATGAAAGACGCAGGACGCGATCACCAGATCGAATTTTGCATCCGGACCCGAGTTCATCCATCGGACATAAAGCGGCAGGTCGGGTTCTCCCGGCGTGCGATCGCGAGACTTTCGGCCGAAGGATCGCAGCCGACGATCTCGGCTTTCGGAAAGACCTCGCGCAGGTACGGCATGCTGCGGCCGATGCCGCAGCCGAAATCGAGGATAGAACTCGACGGGCCGACCAGTTGCTGCGCCAGTTCGATTTTGTAGCGAGCGAAATAGCCGCTGTCGCCGTCGAAGAAATTCGTCTGCGCGGCGAGGATCGCCTCGTATTGCCCGGCGTATTGATCGAAATCGACCCGCGACACGAAACCGCCCTCCGCATATGGACAGAAGGCGACGGATACGCGAACAAAAATAATAAACAGTTGCGGCTGGAAAGGCTGGTGGCCGGTCCTGCGGGTTTCGGCAAAAGAGGCCCAAAAACAATAGCGCGGGCGACTTAAGGCCCGCGCCACCAGCACTATGAAATTGAGTCGCTGCGTTTAGCCCATGCGCGGGGCGCGATGGCCACCGTGACCGCCGTGGCCTCCATGGCCTCCACCGCCCGGGACCGGCTCCGGAACCGGACGTGGCTTGATCGGCAGCAGACCCTCGCGCTGCATCTTCTTGCGCGCGAGCTTGCGGGCCCGGCGGATCGCTTCCGCCTTTTCCGCGCCTTCTTTTCCGATGGTTTTCGTAATGACCGCGGAGCTTCATCTCGCGGAAAATGCCCTCGCGCTGCATCTTCTTCTTGAGCGCCTTCAGGGCCTGGTCGACGTTGTTGTCGCGAACGAGAACTTGCACGCTTGCTCCTTCGTTGATGTTCCGACGGGTTAAGGCAAGACCCCGAAAACGGGGCTTTGAGTCGGGCGGCTCTAGCAGAAAAGGCGCTTAAGAGTCCATTCGTACGATGCGCGCCAGTGACGTTGTCGCCCGCTCATTTGCTCGATATGGGAAGAGGGGTTAGCGCTTGCCAGCGTTCACTCGCGGCCAGACCCGCGTGACATGCCCCATCTTGCGTCCGCGGACGGGCGTCGCCTTTGCCGTACACGTGCACGGAAGCACCGGTGACGGTCAGCCAGCGCGCGGCGTCGTCCACTTCAGTCCCGATCAGGTTCACCATCTCGACGCGGCGGCCGAGCCGCACGGGCTTGGCCAGCGGCCAGCCTGCAATCGCGCGGACGTGCTGCTCGAACTGCGATACCGTCGCGCCGTCGATGGTCCAGTGGCCCGAATTGTGCACGCGCGGCGCGATCTCGTTGACCAGAACCGTGCGCCGCCGGCCCTTGCGGACAACAAACATTTCCACGGCCAGCACGCCGACATAGTCGAAGGCCTTGGCGATGCGGGTCGCGATCTGGCGCGCCTCGCGCGCGAGCGCGGCGTCACTTTCGCGGGCACTCGCGAGATCTTCAGAATGTGATCGCGGTGCTCGTTCTCCGTCACCTCGAAAGCACTCGACCGTGCCGTCGCGTGCGCGTGCGGCCACCACCGACACCTCGCGCTCGAAATCGATGAAGCCTTCGAGAATTGCAGGGCGCATTGTTCACGGATCGCCAGGCTGCAATCGCATCGCCACCTTTGGTGATCTTCGCCTGGCCCTTGCCGTCGTAGCCGAGCTGGCGCGTCTTGAGCACGGCCGGCAGGCCCGACCGCTTTCACGGCCTCGGTCAATTGCGTCGCGCTGTGCACCGGCGCGTAGGGCGCCGTGGCGATCTTCAGCCCGCTGATGAAATTCTTTTCGATCAGGCGATCCTGCGTGGTTTCCAGCACTTTCGGATCGGGCAGCACCGGTTTGCGCCGGGCGAGAAACGCGGCGGTCTTGGCCGGCACATTCTCGAACTCATAGGTAATGACGTCGACGGCGCCGGCAAAGCGGCCGAGGGCGGCTTCATCGTCGTAAGAGGCGCAGGTGCCGGCGTGCACCACATCGAAGGCGCAGGAATCCTTCTTCCGGCGAATAGACGTGGCAGCGCAAACCCGAGCGGTGCCGCCGCGAGCGCGAGCATGCGCGCGAGCTGCCCGCCGCCGAGAATACCGATGGTGGCTCCGGGCTTCAGCAAGGTTCAGTCTTTTGGCCGCTTGGCGACGGCTCTGGTCTGGCGCGCGCGCCAGGCATCGAGCCGCTTGGCGACCTTTGCGTCGGACAAGGCAATCACGGCGGCCGCGAGCAGCGCGGCATTGGTTGCGCCCGCTTTGCCGATGGCGAGCGTGCCGACCGGAATGCCGCCCGGCATCTGCAGGATCGAGAGCAGCGAGATCCTTGCCCTCCAGCGCATGCGTGTTCACCGGCACGCCGAGTACCGGCAGCGGCGTCATCGATGCGGCCATGCCGGGCAGATGCGCGGCGCCCCCGGCGCCGGCGATGATCACCTTGAAGCCGGCCTTGCGCGCGCCGCTCGGCGAACTCGTAGAGGCGCTTCGGCGTGCGGTGGGCGGAGACGATGCGGGCGTCGTAACCGATCTCGCAGGGCGTCGAGTGTCTTGGCGGCGTGCTTCATCGTGGACCAGTCGGACTGGCTGCCCATGATGATCGCGACCGGTTTTGACGCCATTTTGCTCCCCGAAGTCCGCATATATTCCTGCGGAAGGAAGCGGCGGATTATAGGTTGAGGCTCCCCGCTGGCAAGGCGAAAGGGGTATTCTCTCGCGCAAGGTTAAGATTCGCGAGCCACAGACGAGTGTCCAGCACATGGGATTGCCGCGAGCCAAAGCAAGCGTGCGCGACGAGTTTCCACCAGAGGCGTCGCTGTTGGCCGAGGTCGAACGCCTCAAGCGCGAGCTTGCCGTCGCGCGCGCGCGCATCGGCGAGCTCGGAGGCGCGCGCCGACATCGACCCGCTGCTCGATATTCTCAACCGCCGCGGGTTCGAACGCGAACTCAAACGCGCGCTTGCCTATACGAAGCGCTACGGCACCGCAGGCCGCGCTGATGTTCGTCGACCTCGACGGCTTCAAGTCGGTCAACGACCGCCACGGCCATGGGACCGGCGACGCTGCTGCTCAAGGCGGTCTGTCGCGCGAGCTCAGCGCGCCATGTGCGCGCCTCCGACGTGGTGGGCCGGCTCGGCGGCGATGAATTCGGCGTGGTGCTCTGGCGTGTCGACGAGGCGCAGGCAGTGACGCAAAGGCGCGCGAGCTGGAAAGGCTGCTCGCAAGGGTCAGCGTTATGCACGGGCAGGTGCAGGTGCAGGTCGGCGCCAGCGTGGGCGCTGCGCCGCTTCGTGCCCGACGCCACGCCTGCCGAGATCATCGACCGCCGCCGACCGTGCGATGTATGCCCGCAAGGATGAGAGAGAGGTCTGCCTGCGCGTCGATTTTCACGGCGGTACGGACTGACGCGAAATACCTACGCGATGATGTCGGGCGTGAGCTGATCTTCGATGCGGCGGATCTTGTCGCGCAGGACGAGCTTGCGCTTCTTGAGCCTCTGCATCTGAATAAGGTCGGAACCGGGCGAGGTCACCAGGGCCGCAATTGCGCGCGTCGAGGTCGCGGTGTTCCTGCAGCAGGCGCGCCAGCTGCTCCCGCAACGCGCGTTCTTCCTCGTCGGTCATTGCCACCGCTGGTATATTTGCGCTTGGCCGGTCCGTCTCGGCAAAAGCGCAGCAAATTATCGCGTTTTCCACAAGCGGCGTTCAAGCTTGCGGAAAATCGACGCCAATCAAAGGTTTGCGCCGGTTTGCCGCAGCGCGAAGGCAGAGTGTACCGTCGCTCTTGTGATGAGTCTGCGCTAGACTTAAATCGTAGAGAGCCACTGATTGAGGAGACATACTGCATGTCGATGCAATCGCACCTTGCGGAATTGGAAAAACGACATCAGGCGCTCGAAGAAGAAATTACCGAATGCCTGACCCATCCCGCGGTCGATGATCTGAGAATCGTGGAACTCAAAAGACGCAAATTGCAGGTGAAAGACGAGATCGAACGGCTGCGCCATAACGGGCACAGCCAGCGTGCACTGACAGTCCGATCTCGGGCCACAAGTTTTCGATCAGGCCGAACTCGGGTAGTCTCCGAGTTCGGCTGTTATTTTTATGCGCCATGAAGGCCGAGGAGCTAGCAGCGTTCCGTGCCGGGGATTTTGCATTATAATCACCGCAAACAAAATGACCCGGGAGAGACGCCATGCCCCGATCTCGTCGCCGCCGCGTTATCGGCGCTTGCGATCGCTGTTCGCGACGGCGATGCGGGCGTCGCGGCGCGCCGATTACCCGACGCGCGACCGTCACGCTGGTCGTGCCGTTTCCGCCAGGTGGCGGCGTCGACGCGATGGCGCGCGTGGTCGCCGCCAAATTGTCCGAAGCGATGCAGGCAGCAATTCGTCGTCGACAACCGGGCCGGCGCCGGCGGCACGATCGGCACCCGCGCGGTCGCGCAGGCCGCGCCCGACGGCTACACGCTACTGCTCGGACACACCGGCACCATCTCGATCAATCCCGAGTCTCTACGCCCATGCCGGCTACGATCCGCGCAAGGACTTCGCGCCGGTCGGGCTTGTGGCCTCGATGCCGGTGGCGCTGCTCGCGCATCCGTCGTTCCCGGCGAAATCGATCGCCGAGTTCATCGCCATGGCCAAGAAAGATCCCGGCAAATTCAATCTCGGCACTTCGGCGATCGGCACCGGCGGCTACATGTGCGCCGAACTGTTCAAATCCGAGGCCGGCGTCGACGTTGCGATCATTCCATACAAAGGCACGGCTCCGGTGATGAACGACCTGCTCGGCGGTCACGTGCCGATCGCGTTCGGCGTGCTGCCGCCGGCGCTCGGCAATCATCGAGGCTGGCAAAGCTGCGCGCCGTCGCGGTCACCAGCAAGAAGCGTTTTCGCTGCTGCCCGACGTGCCGACCTTCGATGAATCCGGGCTGCCCGGTTTCGAAGCCGTGTTGCACTATGGCTTTGCTGGCGCCGGCAGGCACGCCGAAAGGAGATTGTCGACAGGCTCAGCGAAGAGCTGCGCAAGATTGTCGATATCCCCGAGGTGCAAGACGCAGATTCATAACGAGGGCGGCGATCCGTTGACCTCGACGCCGGCCGAATATGCCGCCGATATCGACAAGGAGGAGAAGAAGTGGGGCGGGCTCGTGAGAAAGCTGGGGCTGAAGGTGGAGTAGACGATGCCGCGGCTCCGTTGATCCATCTCGCTGGGCGTCCTTGTCCTCGATTTGTCTGCGCTGTGCGCGGTCCATTGCGGATTTCCGCGTGCCGAGGACTATCCGAGCCGGCCGATCACCTTGATCGTTCCGTTTCCGCCCGGCGGCAGCACCACGGTGATGGCGCGCATTGTCGGCTGACAAGCTCTCGGCTGCCCTTGGCCAGCAGATCGTGGTGGAAAACAGGGGCGGCGCCGGCGGCACCATCGGCACGCGCTTTGTGGCAAAGGCCGCACCCGACGGCTACACCATCCTGCTGAGTTACACGGCGACGATGGCGATCGCGCCGGCGATGAATGCCAACGCCGGCTATGACCCGCGCAAGGACTTCGCGCCGATCGGCATGATCGGGTTTGCGCCGAATGTGCTGGTCGTGCATCCGTCGCTGCCGGTGCACTCGATTGCAGAGTTGATCGCATATGCGAAGGCAGCGCCCGCGCCGCTGCAATACGGTTCGCCGGGAGTCGGCACCGTGAACCACCTGGCCGGCGAATACCTCGCGAACGAAGCCGGCGTGAAGCTGCAGCACGTGCCGTACAAGGGCAACGGCCCGGCCATGGGCGATCTACTTGGCGGACACATTCCGATGATGTTTCTCCCGGTCCCCGTCGCGGTCGGCAATGTCAAAGCCGGAACCTTGCGCGGCCTCGCGATCACCAGCTGCGACGCGATCGAGTCTGCTGCCGGATCTGCCGACGCTCGCCGAAAGCGGCGTGCCCGGCTTCGAAGCGGCGCTGCGCTACGGGCTCGCCGGCGCCTGCCGGCACACCGCCTGCGGTCATTGCGCGACCTGAACAAGGAACTCAACGCCGCGCTTGCCAGCGAGGACGTAAAGAATCGCTTGGCGACGGAAGGCGCCGAAGCGGTGCCTGGGACGCCTGAGGCCTATGCCGCCGATATCGATGCTGATGAAAGAAATGGGGCGGGCTGGTGAAAAAGCTCGGTTTGAAGGTAGAATAGCGCTTCGCCGCCGAAGCAGCCATATTGTGCTGCTCGGATCTGCCAGAAAGCAGATGAATGACCACTCGAGGCCGCCATGAAATTCCGTTCGACCTCCCGGGCGCTCGATCGCTGCCGCTGCGTTCATAGCGGCGCTATATGCCGCGCCCGGCGCGCAGGCCTTCACCATCGAAAACTCCGGGTGGTTCGGGCAGCGGCCAGGGCTTCATGGATCTCGGACAAGCCGGCGGCGGCCGCCTGACCGACCTTGGGCCACGTCACGCTTCGAGCACGCGAAAATGGCCAGACGCAGCTGCAAGCAGGGCAACACGACGTTCCAGTTCGGACAGCAGCGCTCATTCGAGCAGCGCTACAACACCAACAACCTGTTCGACCCTTACGCTCCGCGAAGGGCGCTGACACTCACCGCTTTTCGTCAGGAAGGCCGCGAGCGCCTTTTGCGCTTCGGGCGAGGCGAGCCGCGTCTTGAAGGCTTCGACCTCCTCGTCGATGCGCGCGACAATCTCTCGACCGAGCCGCGCATCAACCGGCGCGCCTCAACAACACTCTCGGTCGGCAAGGCGGCAATTTCATTTGCCGTCGCAAGCGCCCGCGCATCGCAGTTCGGCGGCCGGCACCACGGCGTTGACGATGCCTGCATCGCGCTGCCTGTTCGGCCGACAAAGGCTTGCCCATGACCAGCAGCGAGAAGGCGCGCGCGTGGCCCATGAGCCGCGGCGCAATCAGGCTGGAGCCTCCTTCGGGCACCAAGCCGAGCGAAACGAATGGAGTCAGCAGAACAGCGTTGTCGCTTGGCGATCACCTGATCGCAGTGCAGGAGCATGGTTGTACCAACTCCCACGGCAGCACCGCTCACGGCAGCGACCAGCGGCTTTCCACAGCGCGCCAGCGCATGCAGGAAACCGGACGATCGGGGCGCCAAGTTCTCCCGATCCCGCCATCGTCACGAAATCCTTGAGATCGTTGCCGGCGCAGAAAACATCGGGCGCGCCCGCGATGATCAGGCATTTCACGCCATCGGACTGGCCCGCATCCTCGATCGACGCCGCCATCGCTTCGTACATTGCGAGCGTAAGCGCGTTCTTCTTGTCCGGCCGGTTCATCCGGATCTTGCGGACCGGGCCTTCGTTGCTGATCAGAATGTCGGGCATCGGTTCTTCCAAATGTCGAACAAATGAGTCGGAAATCGGGTAGGCCGAGGGCTGAGCCTGAGTGACTGCACAACACGACGGGTTGAGAGCGCCTTTGCCAACTCCCGTAGCTTGAATTTCTGGATCTTGCCGGTGCTCGTCTTCGGGATTTCGCGCGAACACGACGTAGCGCGGGCATTTGTAGGATGCCAGATGCTTGCGGCACCACTGCATCAGCTCGTCCGGCGCTCGCCTTCGCGCCCGGCTTCAGTTCGACGAACGCGCAGGGCGTTTCGCCCCATTTGTCGTCCGGCTTGGCCACGACGGCGGCGGCGGCGACCGCGGGATGCTTGTAGAGCGCGTCTTCCACCTCGATCGACGAAATGTTCTCGCCGCCTGAAATGATGATGTCCTTCGAGCGGTCCTTGAGCTGGATGTAGCCATCGGCATGCATGACGCCGAGATCGCCGGTGTGAAACCAGCCGCCGGCGAACGCCTTCTCGGTCGACGGCCTGTTCTTGAGATAACCTTTCATGACCACGTTGCCGCGCATCATCACTTCGCCCAGCGTTTCGCCATCGCGCGCGACGGGTGTCATCGCCTCCGGGTCGAGCACATCCAGCGCCTCGAGCGCGCCGTAGCGCACGCCCTGGCGCGCCTTCTTCACAGCCTGCTCGGCCGGAGTGAGCGCGTCCCACGCCTGCGTGCCAGTCGTTGACCACCGCCGGGCCGTAGCATCTCGGTCAGCCCATAAAGATGCGTGACGCTGAAGCCCGCTTCCTTCATCGCAGCGAGCACGGCTTCGGGCGGCGGCGCCGCGGCCGTGAAGAATTCGACCACGTGCGGCAGTGGCTTTTCTCGTTCGCCGGCGCATTGAGCAGCGTCGCCATCACGATCGGCGCTCCGCACAGATGCGTCACTTTGTGATCGGCGATCGCGTCGTACATCGCCGGCGCGCGCACCGCACGCAGGCACACATGCGTGCCGGCGACGACCGAGATCGACCACGGAAAGCACCAGCCGTTGCAGTGAAACATCGGCAGCGTCCACAGATAGACCGGGTGCTTGCCCATGGAGCAGGTCACGACGTTGCCGACCGCGAGCAGATGCGCGCCGCGGTGATGATAGACGACGCCTTTCGGATCGCCGGTTGTGCCCGAGGTGTAGTTGAGCGTGATCGCGTCCCATTCATCGTCAGGCATTTTCCAGGCATAGTCCGGGATCGCCCTGCGCGATGAATTCCTCGTACTCGATTGAACCGAGCCGTTCGCCGGAGCCTGTGTATTCCGGATCGTCGTAATCGATGATCAGCGGCTTCACCTTGCAGAGCGCGAGCGCCTCTTTCATCACCTTCGAAAACTCGCGGTCGGTGATTACGACTTTGGCATCGGCATGATCGAGCGAGAAGGCGATGATCGCCGCATCGAGCCGCGTGTTGAGCGTGTTGAGTACGCCCTGGCACATCGGCACGCCGTAGTGGCATTCGAGCATGGCCGGCGTATTGGCGAGAAATACCGAAACGGTGTCGCCGCGCTTGATGCCGCGCTTCGACAGCGCGGAGCCGAGCCGCCGCGCGCGGGCATAGAACTCGGCATAGGAGCGGCGCATGGGGCCGTGGATGATGGCGGTATGGTCGGGGAAGACCGCGGCCGCGCGCTCGAGAAAGCCGAGCGGTGTCAGCGGCTGATAGTTCGCCGGATTGCGGTCGAGATCGATGTCGTAAGGCGTTTTCGCCATTGGGCCGGGATCCTCCTCGCCGCGCCACCCGCGTGGCGATTATGACACTATTGAACAGCGTCGCGTCCCGATAGACAATCTATGCGAGTGGATCCCGGCCGGCGACTTTGATCCGTGGAGGATAGGCGCAGGCGATGTCCGTGGATTACATCAGCAAGCTAACGACGACCGATGGCCTCACGCTGAAGCTGTATCGCGGCGAGGACATGGTGCTGCTCGCCTTCGATATCGACGATTTGCTGAAGCAACCCGACTTCGTCGGCTTCGCCATCCAGTATTTCCTCGGCGATCTGACGCAGCCGCGCGATGTCTTCAACTTCCTGATGTTCACGTGCGTTCGCCTCAAGGCAAAGAACGCCGAAGAAACACATCCAGCTGACGGCCGCGCGCCAGCATCCGTTCGCCCATCCAGCAAGTTCCGTTGGGCGCATGTTCCAAGCGTTCCGCTCGATGGCCCCGGGACCTATCAGGTGTCGGCGATGTTCTGGAACGGCGACAACCCGATTGTCGCCAAGGCCACGACGCGCGCGACGATCGACGCGCATCGCGCCACGCGCGGGACGTTTCTCAATGTCGGCTTCACGCGCGGCTTCGCCAGCTCGCAGGCCTACGAGCGCAACTTCCCCAACGAGCGCAAGATTATTCCGCCGGTCGGCAAGCCGCAGCTGAATTTCAACACGGCGCCATTCGAAGGCGAGGAAGGCCGTATCCGTGGCTCGGCTTCGAGGCGCGCCGCATCCTCTTCGACTTCCTCGACGAATGCCAGGCCGACCCGGACGTGCTTGCGCCGACGTCTTTGCCTATGACCTGTCCGATCCGGAAATCGTCCGCCGCCTCGAGGCCTTCAGGTCCGCGGCTGCGCATTGTGATCGACAATTCCGGACAAGCACGGCAAGCCCGACGAGCGACGAGAGCAATGCGGCCGCGCGCCTCATTACTTCGGCGCGGCGCCAGCAATGTCGCGCGCCATCATTTCTCGGGCCTGCAGCACAACAAGGTCATCATCGCGCGCCGCAAGTCGCGGCAACGCCGCGGTGCCGTTCGCGGTCGCGACCGGCTCGACCAATTTCTCGCTCGGTGGCCTCTATATCCAGAACAACAATATCCTTCTGTTCCGCGATGCCGATATCGCGAAACTCTACGCCGACGTGTTCGACGCGGCGTTTTCCGAAGCCGACCGGGTTTTCCGGCAAGCCGATCGCCATGAAATGGTTCGAGAAGGACCTCGCGGATGCCGGCACCTATCGCTTCTGCTTTTCGCCGCACAAGAAAGCGACGCTGTCGATGACGTCCGCTGGCCGATGCGATCGAGCGGCGCCGATAAATCGGTGTTCTACGCCATCGCCTTCCGCGGCGCGCAGACCGGACCGGCCGACAAGGCGCTCGATGCGCTCGATCCGAAGAAGCTGCTGGTGATGGGCGTCGCCAACATGCCGGGCAAGCCCAAATCGAACACGTTGATGGTTCAGCTGCCAGGACGCGGTCCCGTCCCGTTCGAGCCCGCGGCCCTCACCAAGGATCTGCCGGAGCCGTTCAAGAAGGAATGGACCGGGAGGCGGCGGCATCCACATGCACCACAAGTTCGTCATCTGCGATTTCAACGGCAGCAAGCCGGTGGTTTTCACCGGCTCCTCCAACATGGCGGCCGGCGGCGAGCAGGGTAACGGCGACAATCTCATTGAAATCCGCGACCCGAAGGTCGTGATTGCCTATGCCGTGCAGGCGGTGAGCATTTTCGACCATTACGGCTTCCGCAACCGCATGAAGAACGCCAAGACCAAGCCGGCGGCGCGGGATCTGAGCGAGCCGCCGGAGCCGGGACAGCCGGCCTGGTGGGAGTCGAGCTTCGACCCGACCAGCTACAAATTCCGCGACCGCGTGCTCTTCTCCGGCTGACCGCCCGGCGTGTCGCAACGGCTTGTTTGCGCGCGCAGGTAACGACACAATAACTGCCGGAGGACTGCCGATGGACGCCCGCAGCAGCCGCTATCACGAGGTCTATGCGCGCTGGCAGCGCAGCCCGGAGGTGTTCTGGGCAGAGGCCGCGGCCGGACATCGACTGGTACGAGAAGCCGAAGAAGATTTTCGATCACGTACGGCCGGCATCTACGGCCGCTGGTTCGTCGGCGCGCACCTGCAACACCTGCTACAACGCGCTCGATCGTCACGTTCTCGCCGGCCGCAACGACCAGCCGGCGCTGATCTACGATTCTCCCGTCACCAACACGGTGAAGACCTTCACCTATGGCCGCATGCTGTCCGAGGTGCAGCTGCTCGGCGCCATGCTGCGCGAGTTCGGCGTGGAGAAAGGCGACCGCGTCGTCATCTACATGCCGATGATCCCGGAGGCGGTGTTCGCCATGCTCGCCTGCGCCCGCATCGGCGCCGTCCATTCGGTCGTGTTCGGCGGCTTTGCGCGCGAAGGAGCTCGCCACCCGCATCGATGACTGCCGGCCGAAGGTGATCCTCTCCGCCAGCTGCGGCATCGAGGGCGCGCGTGTCGTTGCCCTACAAGCCGCTGCTCGACGAGGCGATCAATCTCGCGCGGCACAAGCCGCAGGCCTGCATGATTTTCCAGCGGCCGCAATGCGAGGCTGCGCTCACGCGCGGGCCGCGATCACGACTGGCGGAAGGTCTGGGAGAATGCGGTCAACTACGCCAAGACCAGCGAATGCGTCGCCGGTCGCCGCCACCGATCCGCTCTACATTCTCTACACGTCAGGCACCACGGGAATTCCGAAGGGCGTGGTGCGCGACAATGGCGGCCACATGGTCGCGCTCAAGTGGTCGATGCAGAATTTCTACGACATCTCGCCCGGCGAAGTCTGGTGGTCCGGCTCGGACATCGGCTGGGTCGTCGGCCATTCCTACATTGTCTATGCGCCGCTGTTTCACGGCTGCACGTCGATTCTTTATGAAGGGCAAGCCGGTCGGCACGCCCGATGCCGGCGCGTTCTGGCGCCTGATCGCGCAGCATGGCGTCGTGGCGCTGTTCACCGCGCCGACGGCCTTCCGCGCCATCAAGAAGGAAGATCCGAAGGGCGCGTTTATCGGGAAATACGATCTGTCGAAATTCCGCACGCTGTTTCTTGCCGGCGAGCGCGCCGATCCGCCGACCATCCAGTGGGCGGAAGAAGTGCTCAACGTGCCGGTGATCGATCACTGGTGGCAGACGGAAACGGGCTGGTGCATCGCCGGCAATCCGGTCGGGCTCGGCGCACTGCCGGTGCGTTACGGTTCGGCCTGCGTGCCGATGCCGGGCTACGCCATCGATATCGTCGACGAGGCGAGCAAGGTGCAGCCGGCGAACAAGATCGGCTCGATCGTGGTCAAGCTGCCGCTGCCGCCGGCCTGCTTTCCCGACGCTGTGGCAGCAGGACGGGCGTTTCAAGGAAAGCTATCTCGCGGAATTTCCCGGCTACTACAAGACGGCGGACGCCGGCTACAAGGACGAGGACGGCTACGTCTACGTGATGAGCCGCACCGACGACATCATCAATGTCGCCGGCCACAGGCTCTCGACCGGCGGCATGGAAGAAGTGCTCGCCGGCCATCCCGACGTCGCCGAATGCGCCGTGCTCGGCATCAGGGATGATCTCAAAGGCGAAGTGCCGTGCGGCTTCATCGTGCTCAAGGCCGGCGTCAACCGCCCGCCGTCGGAGATCGAGACGGAAATCGTCGCGCTGGTGCGCGAGAAGATCGGCCCGGTCGCGGCGTTCAAGCTCGCCATCACAGTCGCGCGTCTGCCGAAGACGCGTTCGGGAAAATCCTGCGCGGCACGATCAAGAAAATCGCCGACGGCAACCCGTGGACGATGCCGGCGACGATCGATGATCCAGTGATTCTCGACGAGATCGGGAGCGCACTGAAGGGTCACGGCGTAGGGCGGTAATTATGCACGAGGCAATGAACCAATTCGGTTGCTAATTACCGCAACCGGTCCCGCGCGTGATAAATCGATCACACACAATACCAAAAGCGGTCGCGGTCTTGGCTTTGCGGCAATCGCAGCCACGGTCTCGCCCCGATTGGCTGTCGGATTTTGACACACGGGGACGCGCAACATGTCTTTTGTGGTGGTGCAGTAAATCCGTGCGTTGAGAAAGCGACGAAATTCGTCGCGCATTTCCGTTTCCGGAAAACTATTCGCTTCGTTCCCGTGGCAGTCGCAGCGATGACGCTCGGCGCCTGCAATCAGTATACGGTTGCCACCAACAAACCGGCCATGCACGGTGCCGAGCCGTCAAGCGCTGGTGGAGGACACCAGAGAACCGACGGTACGGCATGTGGCGGTCAAGCGGGTCCGGCACACACGCCGCTACAACCGTCCGGTCGACACGCAGTTTGCCTCGCACGGAATCGCCAGCTTCTACTCGGACGAACAGCCGACTGCGAGCGGCGAAAGATCCGATCCGAACGGGATGACGGCCGCGCATCGCCCTTGCCATTCGGCACCCGGCTGCGCGTGACGAATCTCGCCACCGGTCGTTCGGTAACAGTTCGTGTCAACGATCGCGGCCCGTACATTCCGGGCCGCATCGTCGACGTTTCGTATTCTGCCGCTGAATCATTGGGAATTGTGGGGAGAGGCATCGCGAAGGTCAAACTCGACGTCGTCCACTGAAATGGGGCGCCGCCCGGCAAGGGAGGCGAGCCGACCGCCCGAGCGCGATCAGGGGACGTCTGCGCTCGGGCGGGGGCTCCTGTCCCGCCGGGCTACGCGATTCGAGAGTTCACTGCGGCCATATTTATGGGTGTGAGCGGGAACCACTCCGCAGCACACGACATTGGGTCAGTAGATCGTCCTGAGCAGAGGAGATTTTCGTGCGCCTCGCGCGTCATCCATCTCATTAATCCGAAAACCGATTCCTCACCACCCGCCCGCTCTACATGAACCGAGCGCTCTACTCGCCCCTCGCAGGACTTGCTCGCGGTCGCGGCCTGCATTCCGCGCGACAAGTACGAAGTGGTGCTGACCGACGAGAATATCGAAACGATCGATTTCGATCTGAAGGCGGATCTCGTCGGCATTTCCGCGATGACGAGTTACGTCAATCGCGGCTACGAGGTTGCCGACGAATTCCGCGCCAAAGGCATTCCCGTCGTGATGGGCGGTGTGCATCCGAGCTTCATGCCGCAGGAAGCGCTGAAGCATGCCGATGCGGTCGTCATCGGCGAGGTTGAACTCGTGATCGACAAGCTGCTCGACGATCTCAAGCAGGGGCAGATGAATGGAACGTACAAGTCCGCCAAGTTGCACCCGATGGTCGGGCTGTCGATGCCGCGTTACGACCTGCTGAAGAAGCATCGCTACGTGAACAAGACCTTCGTGCAGACCTCGCGCGGCTGTCACCAGGGCTGCACGTTTTGCGCCGAGCCGCTGATGAACGGACTGAAGTTCCGCTATCGGCCGGTCGACGAAGTGATCCACGAAATGGAAAACTGCGGTTCGCGCATCATCTCGATCAACGACGCGGATTTTTCGGCACGCCCGAGCGTCCGAAGGAAGTCATGCGTGCGTTGAAGGGACGCAAAATTCAGTGGCAGGCCGGGGTCACCTCAAAGCTTGCTCAGGACGACCGCATGCTCGGAACTCGCCGCCGAAAGCGGATGCACGCTGCTGAGCATCGGCTTTGAATCGATATCGCGCTCGACGCTCACCAGCGTGCACAAGCACGTCAACAGGCCGGAGACGTTCGCCGCGCTCGTCGAAAAGGTGCACTCCTACGGCATTATGGTGTTCGGCCTGTTCATGTATGGCTTCGACGGTGACGATCTCTCCGTGTTTGACCAGACCGTCAACTTCAACATCGACAGCAAAGTACGATGCCGTGCGCCTATTCGACCCTGACGCCTTATCCCGGCACGCTGACCTGGTACGAGATGAAAAAGGCAAACCGCATCGTTTCCTTTGACTGGACGATGTATGACCAGGGCCACGTCGTCTACCGGCCGGCGCAGATGTCGGGCGATGATCTGCGCATCGGCGTCAGCAGGGCCTACGGAAATTTCTACGCGACGTCTTCCATCGCCAAGCGATTTCCAATGAGCGGCAAGCGCCATCGCGCGCAATGGGTGATCTACAATCTGATGATGCGGAGGGGTTCGCAGACGGAGAACATTGAATCGATCGCAGCGCCCGACGGCGGAGCCGGATATGGCTCCGATGCCTCCCATTCTGCCAATCAAACGGGAATGGCGCGAAGCCGGTGCTGGAGGCCGTGGGCGGCGGCCCGGACCGCACCTGAGCTGACTTATATCGACCCGTCGTCAATTCCGTGCCGGAGTTTTATCGCCGCGAGAAACTCCTGGCGGGTTTTGAAATTCGTGCGGAAGACGCTCGAGCATGCGGCTCGTCACCATTGTCACATCCGACCGGTGAACGCCGCGCGTCGTCATGCACTCGTGCGCGCCTTCGACGACGACCAGCGACGCCTGACGGCTTCAGCACGCTGTTGAGACACGAGGCGATCTCAGCCGTCATTTTCTCCCTGACCTGCATTCTGTTTGGCGTAGACATCGACAAGACGCACCAGCTTGGAAATGCCGACGACCCGCCTGCGCGGGAGATAGCCGATGTGAACGCGGCCGATGATCGGCGCGATGTGATGCTCGCAATGGGATCTCGAAGCGGATGTCGCGCAACAGCACCATTTCGTCGTAGCCGGCGACCTCCTCGAAGGTGCGATGAAGATATTCGCGCGGGTCTTCGAAATAGCCGGCAAACCATTCCTCATAAGCGCGAACAACGCGGGCGGGCGTGCCGCGAAGGCCCTCCCGATCAGGGTCGTCTCCGGCCCATTGGATGAGCGTGCGGACGGCACCTCGGCCGTCGCTCGTGACGGGCGTTCGTTCTTGTTGCGCGCACGTTTTGTCTGGCGAGCGAGCGGATTTCATGCTGAGCTTCCAGCCTCAGGCGCTACGCGCCTGTGAAAGAATACCGCGACCACCCCGGCATGTCCCGGGGCATTGTTCAATCAATGCGGCGGTCGGAAAGCGTTGTTCTCGCGTTGGGCGATGCGCCGGTAGTGTCAGCGCTTCACGCAGGTCTTTACGTAGCTGCGACGCTGCATGAATTTCAAATTCTTTTCGCGTGCTTCACGCTGGCAGGCAGCACGTTTTGCCATGGCAATTCTGTCGGCGGCGGCGATCTCGCCGGGACTTCTCGGTTTTGCGGGAGCCGGTCTGCGATTGCGTCAGGACGGCGCCGGACAGAAGAAGTGCAACTACTGTGAAGATGCCCAGAGGTCGTGGCACCGCGAGAACTCAATTCCTAGATCCGTCGTCACCACACTATCGCCCCTGGTCGTTACATCGGCAACAGCATTTCGAGCTTTTCACAGTCCGAATCGTTGGCCATGCCGCAGACGATCACACCGTGCCGGTGGGGGATGCGGACTGGGTGGCGGGCGTGCCGATGACTTTGCCGGTCGTGGCGTGTGAGGCCGCCGACGGCGCATGGCGTGTGCACCGTACGGGCAACTGCTACCGTGGCGAGCAGTGCAATCATTGCTGCCGCAGAGAGGAATTTGATATTGCGCGATATCATCTTGTGTACCTCGTGAATCCGTCGCGTTCAGCCGAGGGAGATAACAAAAATTTTGCTCTGCACAAGACAAAGGTTCCTCACGTTAAATTGTTCTGCCGCATTAACCGGTTGTTGGAATATTGCAACGCCACTAACCTGCATCGGCTCCACGACTTGCATAGCGGCATTGCAGAATGAGAATGCGTCGAGGCGCGCGCCGTCTGCGCCACGCATAACGATAGCCAAAGGACATTCATGCCCTTCTACATCTGCACCGCGCTGCGGTACGCAATATCCGAAGCGCGCAGGCGCCCGCCGAATGCCCCATTTGCGAAGAGGAGCGGCAAGTACGCTGCCGCCACGCGGACAGACCTGGACCACGCTCGAAGCCCTGTCGCAGAGCCACATGAATAGCTTCCACGAATACGACACCGGTCTGATCGGCATCAGCGCCGGCTTCGCCATCGGCCAACGTGCATTGCTGGTGCGCACCGGAAGGCGGCAACATTTTGTGGGATTGCGTTGCAACGCTCGATGCGGCGACCGTGAGCATGATCAAAGGTCTCGGTGGCCTGAAGGCGATCGCGATCTCACACCCGCATTTCTACACAACGATGCACGAATGGGCGCGGGCCTTCGACTGCCCGATCCATCTCAACGCCGCGGATCGGGATTGGATCATGCGCAAGGGACCGGCGGTGGAATTGTGGAAGGCGACACGCTGCACGCTCTGGAACGGCGTCACGCTGGTGCGCTGTGGCGGACATTTTCCCGGCGGAACGGTGATGCATTGGGCCGGCGGCGCCGGCGGGCGCGCCATCGTCTGCGCTGGCGACATCCTTACGGTTGCCACCGACCGCAAGTGGCTGTCCTTCATGCGCAGCTATCCGAATTTCATTCCGCTATCGGCGCGCGAAGTCGAGCACATCGGCAAATCGCTTGGCGCAGTTTCGGTTTGACATGATCTACGGCCACTATTTCGACCGCGTCATCGCCAAGAGACGCCAAGCAGGTTCTGAGAAGATCCGTCGCGCGCTACGTCGCGGCGATCAACGGGACGCGGGGATACTGAGACGCCTTCACAAGTCCGGCCGCGCGAATACCGGGTGGGGATCGGCCCGCGCGGCCGGGTGAGTACGCCCAGATTGAGGGCGAGCTCACAGCCACATGTCCGAGCCATGGTCGTGAGTTGGTCGCCGCTCGATCTTCGTCCAACGCGCGATGATCGTCCGCCGCACTCGTGAAGGCAAACTTAATTTGGAATTTGCAATGGTGCCGATGTCGGAACTCTGATCGCGATTCCGCGCTTGCAATCAGTGCGCACACGCGGTCTTCACATTGTTGCGATCCGCGCGCAACGTACCATACCGCATTACCCGTGCGCGCGCGATGTGCAAATCAGTCAGTAGAAATTTCGAAATAGCGGCGAAAATTTTCCGCCGCGATTACTCGCCGTCTTTCTCGCTTTTGCCGCCGAGCTGCTTGAGCTTGGCGAACACGGCGCTGACGTCGAGCTCGCGCCGGCTTCTTCTCCGGCTCCGCTGTGGTCGGCGACCTCCGCTTCCCTGCGCGCCGTCGTTTCGGCGGCCGGCAAGCAGGGTTGCGCCGGTGTCGGCCGGCGACGGCTTTTCCTTGTTGGCGCGTTGCACTTCGAGGTCGAGATCGATTTGCGAGGCGAGACCGAGTGTCACAGGGTCCATCGGCGTGAGGTTTGCCGAATTCCAGTGCGTACGGTCGCGGATCGAGGCGATGGTCGACTTCGTCGTACCCAACGAGGCGCATGATCGCGCTGTCCTTGAGCTCGGGATGATTGCGCACCAGCCAGAGGATCGCATTCGGCCGGTCCTGACGGCGCGAAACCGGCGTATAGCGCGGACCCTTCTTGCTGCGCTCGGATGTAGGAACAGCGACTTTCGGCTCGGTGAGCTTCAGGCGCGTGTCGGGATTTTTCTCCGCCTCGGCGATCTGCTCGCGCGTCAATTGGCCCGTCACGATAGGGTCGAGGCCCTTGATTCCCTGCGCGGCGTCGCCGTCGGCGATCGCCTTCACTTCGAGCGGGTGCAGCTTGCAGAACTCCGCGATCTGGTCGAATGAGAGCGCGGTGTTGTCCAACAGCCAGACGGCGGTCGCCTTTGGCATCAAGGGGCTGCGGTCGCCATGGCAAAATCTCCTCTATGCTTCGCCCGCCTTCGGGCGAAGCTTCTAGATCATCGGTGATGATCGGAAAGTGGCGAGAATATAGGGGACTGGCTGGGTCATGCAACCGTTCCGCTTGACAGGGTGGGTCGGCGCACCCCATGTCGGTACCGCAATTGCGCGCCAAGACCGCGCCCTTTGAGGTTAATAATGCCGGCAAGCTCGGCCAAGCCTGTTCTGAAAGGTGCTGCTCTGCTCGCCGCGTGGCTTCTGCGCAGGGGTCGTTCGCGCCATCGAGTCGGTGGAACGGGCGCTCGCCATCTACGGGGCGCCAGTCTACGTCCGTCACGAGATCGTGCACAACCGCTATGTCGTCGACAGCCTGCGGGCCAAAGGCGCGATTTTCGTCGAGGAACTCAGCGAAGTTCCCAATGACCACGCGCCGGTGATCTTTTCCGCGCACGGCGTGGCGCGCGCAATTCCCGAAGAAGCGCAGCCGCCGCAATCTCTTCACGATCGACGCGACCTGTCCGCTGGTGACCAAGGTTCATCGCGAGGCGGAGATCCACTAACCGCCGCGGCCGCGAGATTGTCCTCATCGGACACGCCGGCCATCCGGAAGTCGTCGGCACCATGGGGCAGCTGCCGCCGGGGAGCATTACGCTCGTCGAGACGCTTCGAGGATGTGGACGAAATTCACGCCGCGCGACGCCAACAAGCTGGCCTATGTCACGCAGACGACGCTGTCGGTCGACGACACGGCAGCCATGGTCGATCTTTTGAAGCAACGTTTCCCGCACATTTCCGGTCCGCACAAGGAAGACATCTGCTACGCGACCACAAATCGCCAGGATGCGGTCAAGCGCGTGGCGCCCGTGGTCGACGCCATGATCGTCGTCGGCGCTCCCAATTCCGTCGAATTCGCAGCGGCTCAAGGAAGTGGCCGAGAAATCCGGCTGCCCGCGCGCGGTGCTGATGCAGCGCGTCGGCCGACATCAAGTGGAGCGATTTTGACGGTGTCGCCCGACTGGGCATCACCGCCGGCGCCTCCGCGCCCGAAGTTCTGGTCGAGGAAATCATGGGCGCGTTTGCCGAGCGCTACATTCTCGACATTGAGACCGTTACTGCGACGGAGGAAGGGGTTTTCTTCCCGCTTCCCCGCCCGCTGCGGGACCACGAGGCGGCGGAGTGACGCTGCATGGCGGTTTACACCGACGTCTCGGCGGAAGATCTCACCCGCTTTCTCTCGGCTTATGACACCGGCGAACTGCTCTCCTACAAGGGCATCGCTGAGGGCGTCGAGAATTCCAATTTCCTGGTACACACCGGTACCGGCAATTTCATCCTCACGCTCTACGAAAAGCGGGTCGCGGAAGGCGACCTGCCTTTTTCCTGGGGCTTGATGGAGCATCTGGCCGCGCGCGGCATCACCTGTCCCGCAGCCGGTGAAGAACAGGCAGGGTGGTGTGCTTGGCAAGATCGCCGGTCGACCCGCTGCGATCGTGACTTTTCTCGATGGATTGTGGATCAGGCGGCCAGAGTCCCGGCCACTGCGCAGCCGTCGGGGAGGGCATTGGCGCGGCTGCATCTCGCCGGCGCGGATTTCAAACAGAAACGCGCAAACGCATTGTCGATCGAGAGCTGGCGGCCACTCTACGAGCACGCCAAGGCGAGGGGCGACAGCGTACGGCAGGGACTTTGCAGCGAGATCGCAACCGAACTCGATGCGCTGGAAAAATCCTGGCCGCGCCAGCTGCCGCAAGGCGTTATCCACGCCGACCTTTTCCCGGATAACGTCTTCTTCCTCGGCGACAGGCTGTCCGGCCTGATTGATTTTTATTTTGCCTGCACCGATACGCTCGCCTACGACGTTGCGGTCTGCCTCAACGCCTGGTGCTTCGAGAGCCGACCATTCCTACAACGTCACCAAGGGGCGCTCGCTGCTCAACGCCTACGGCAAGGTGCGAGCGCTTTCGCTAGCCGAGCGGAGCGCACTGCCCGTTCTCGCGCGCGGTGCGGCCATGCGGTTCCTGCTCACGCGGCTGGTCGATTGGCTGGCGGTGCCGGACGGCGCTCTGGTGAGGCCGAAAGATCCGCTGGAATACTATCGCAAGCTGCGGTTTCACCAGTCGGTGAAATCCGTGCAGGATTACGGTGTCGGAGCATGAGCGATCAGCGCGTCACCATTCATACCGACGGTGCGTGCTCCGGCAATCCAGGGCCCGGCGGTTGGGGCGCGATCCTCACCTTCGGTGACAGTGAAAGAGAACTCAAAGGCGGCGATCCGCAGCACAACAAACAACCGCATGGAGCTTGATGGCGGCGATCTCAGCTCTGGAGGCGCTCAAGCGGCCTTGCGCGATCGATCTTCATACCGACAGCGAATATCTCAAGAACGGGATCACCGCGTGGATCCACGGCTGGAAGAAGAACGGCTGGCGGACTGCCGACAAGAAGCCGGTGAAAAATGTCGATCTATGGAAGCGGCTGGATGAAGCGCTCGGCCACCACAAAGTGCATTGGCACTGGGTCAAAGGTCATGCCGGTCACGCGATGAACGAGCGTGCCGATGAGCTTGCGCGCGAAGGCCTGATAGCGGCGCGCGCCGGCGCGATCGGCGCGATGAAGACAAAATAGCCGTTCCGGGCGCAGGACTTCGGCCCGCAAACCCGGGATCGGCAAATTCGATCAAAGCTGCGCCAGCAAAGCCTGGCCACCAGAAATCTCGCACTTGCCAGGCGCATCCTCGATATTGAGCTTTTTGACGACGCCGTCTTCGACCAGCATCGAATAGCGCTTCGAGCGCGTGCCGAGGCCATTGCCCGAGCCGTCGAAGGCCATGTCGATGGCCTTGGCGAATTCGCCATTGCCGTCAGCGAGAAAATCGATCTTGCCGTCGGCGCCCGTCGTTTTCTTCCAGGCTTCCATGACGAACACATCATTGACGCCCGTGACCGCGATTGTGTGCACGCCTTTCGCCTTGATGGCAGCCGCGTTGTTCAGGAAGCTCGGAATGTGCAGGTTATTGCAGGTTGGAGTGAAGGCGCCGGGCACCGCGAAAAGCGCTACCTTCCGGCCTTTGAAAACTTCATCGGTGGTTTTCCAAACGGGACCTTCGGTGGTCATGACGCGGAATTTGGCATCGGGCAATCGATCGCCGACCTTGATGGGCATGGTTATCCTCTCTCGCGTTACGGACAGTTGTTTTTGTTGTGAAGGCTAATTACGCCCTTGCCGCAGATTAGTCGAGACGGGACTTCACCTCGACCGCGCGATCGCCGGTGACAACCGTGAAGGTCAGATCGACCGGGCTCTTCGGATCGACACCGGGCGGCATCCCGTCAAGGTCGAAGCTGAATTGAGCGCTGCCCGTTCGACGCCGGTTTTGCCGGTTTTGGGATGGGCAACGCCCACTTCGGCGTCGGCCCCTCGACAAACAGCTCGACCGGCTGGCCTGGCGGCGCGGCGAGGTCGACCGCCACCTGCGGCTTCGACTCCGGCAGTGACGCGCGTCGCGCGGTGAGCCCGGCTTGTGCGGCTGTGACCTGCTTCGGTACGCGCGCTTCGGCCGCGCTCAAATCCGCATTGTGGACGCTGTTGCCCGGACGCGAGAGTGAGTTCGGCGCGCCCTTCCGCCGGCACGCACAATTTCTCGCAGACCGCGTAATCGATTTTCAGGCGCAAGCCGAACCGGTTTGCCAGCCTGCTGTGGCGAAACGACTGAGTGGAAATATGACGCGCTCCTTGTAACCGAGCGTTTGTCCGGTCTCGTCGGTGAACAGGTGTGGTGCAGGGTAGAGGACGGTCGCCGCCTTCAGATTTTCAGAACCGGAAAAGTCGAAGCTCGGCGGAACTCCAGAATCGCCGGGATAGCGCCAATAGGTCTTCCATCCGGGCTGCATCTTGATCTCGACGCCCGCGCGCAGTTGCGCGTCATTGCTCTTGCCGCTGCCGGCAACAATTCTGGCCGCAGAGCGAATGTCCTCACTCCAGGGTGATTCGTCCGCAGCGTGGCCCACCGTTGCCCAAATGGCTGCAATGACGCAGGCAGCCAACATCGTGCGCAATGGTCTGTGCATATCGCTCATTTGCGACGCTCTAGTCGGTAACCACCTGCCGCGCCATTGAATTCATCGTGAGCAAGCGTTGAACACGATCTCGGCAGGCGGCCGCCACAATTGTCGTGTCGAATATGACAGTGCGGGATTGAACTTTCGGCTGCAAGGTTCGTTTGCAAAGGCAGGTCGTTCAGGTAACATTTTCCCATGAAGATTGCACGCAAAGGCCGCGCAGCAGGACCCGGACGAGGCTATCTCGACGGACAAATGCTGATTGCAATGCCGGCAATGAACGACGAGCGCTTCTCACGGGCGGTGATCTATGTGTGCGCGCATTCAACCGGAAGGCGCGATGGGCATCATCGTCAATCACCCGGCATCGAATATAAAGTTTCCCGATCTTCTCGTGCAGCTCGAAGTGATCCCGGCGAGCGAGCGGATCCAGCTTCCGACTCGCGCCGAAGAGGTGAAAGTGCTCAAGGGTGGGCCCGTGGAGACTGGACGCGGCTTCGTCCTCGCACTCGGCAGATTTCTTTATCGAGAATTCCACCCTGCCGATCGATGAGGGCATATGCCTGACGGCCACGCTCGATATTCTCAAAGCGATCGCGCGCGGCAACGGTCCGGCCAGTGCCATTCTTGCGTTGGGCTATGCAGGATGGGCGCCCGGTCAGCTCGAGCAGGAAATCCAGCAGAACGGTTGGTTGCATTGTGCGGCCGATCCCGAGCTGATCTTCGGCCAGGATACCGGCACCAAATATCAGAAAGCCCTGCGCAAGATCGGCATCGATCTGGGTATGTTGTCGAGCGAAGCCGGCCACGCCTGATCGAGCGTGATAATGGCTATTCAGATGCGATCTTGAGGGCGCGCAGGCGCGTCGGCTTGTCGATCAGCAGGTCGCGGGCGCCCTCTGCGGACATCGGCTCGCCGAAGGCAAACCCCTGCGCATACTCGCACCCGAGCTGGTACAGCTCGACGGCATCGGAATCGGTTTCGGCGCCTTCCGCCACGACTTCCATGCCGAGATCGTGCGCAAGTGCGATGATCGACCGCAAGATGACCGGTCGCGTTCCCCGCGGCGTCGTGCGCACGAATGACTGGTCGATCTTGATCGTGTCGAACGGGAAACGCTGCAAATAAGCAAGCGACGAATGGCCGGTGCCGAAATCGTCGAGCGAGAGACCGGCGCCCAGTTCCTTGATACGCGTCAGCATTTGCGCCGCGTGCTCGGGATTTTCCATGACCAGAGACTCGGTGATCTCCAGCTTGAGGCGTGCCCCGGGCAAGCGCGGTGCGTCCCAGCACGCCGCGCAGATCCTGGATCAGATCGTGCCGTAGCAATTGGCGCGATGAAACATTCACGCTGGCGAACACCGGCTCGCGCGCAGCGCGTGGCCGCTTGCCATTGCGCGAGCTGCTTCGCGGTGTGCTCGAGCACAAAGAGGCCGAGATCGACAATCAGGCCGATCTCCTCGGCGATGTTGATGAATTCCGCAGGCGACAGGCGGCCCAGTTTTGGATGATCCCAGCGGGCAAGCGCCTCAGATCCGGCAATCGCGCGATCTTCCAGCCGGACGATTGGCTGGTACAGCACCTTGATTTCCTCGCGCTCGATGGCGCGGCGCAATTCCGATTCCATAGCCAGACGATCGGTCTTGCGCGCCCGCATGGCCGGCTGAAGATTTCGATGCGGTCGCCGCCGATGCGCTTGGCGTAGTACATCGCAAGTTCGGCATCCTTGAGCACTTCGTCGGTGTGTTGCGTCTCATTTTCCGCAAGCGCCATTCCGATTGAAGCCGTGAGGAAGATCTCGCGGTCGTTGAAGGCAATCGGCGCGCGCAAGGCGCGGCGGATGGTTTCGGCAAAGCCGACGATACGCGCAGGTTCCCGCTCCGATAGAAGGATCATCGCGAACTGGTCGCCCGAAAGGCGCGCGAGCGTATCCTGGGGCTTGAGCAGGCGCGAAAGCCGTCGTGCGATCGTGAGCAGGATGGAATCGCCGACAGCCATGCCGACGGAGTCATTGACCTGTTTAAATCGATCGAGATCGATCACGATAATCGATGGGCGGATCTGAGGTCCGCACTGGCGTAGCCGAAGGCCGCTTCCATGCGATCAATGAAACAGTTCACGGTTGGGCAGACCTGTGAGGTTGTCGTGAACCGCGTCGAAAAGCAGCCGTTCCTCGGAGGTCTTGAAATCGGTCACGTCTGTGAGCGTGCCGACGAGCCGGACAACTTCGCCATCGGAGCCGACCACCGGCGCGCCTTCAGCGCGAACCAGAGGTACTGGCCGTCGCCGGTTCGCAACCGGAAATCCTGTGTCAGACGACCGCGACGCTGCTCGACGACGCTGTCGAGGGAGGCGCGGAAACGATCGCGATCGAGTGGGTGCAAGACCTCAAGCCAGGTCGCCGCTGGTCCTTCGAGGGACCCGCGCTTCACGCCAAGCATGTGCTCGGTTTCCGGGCTGGAGTAAACTTTGTCCGCCGAAACGTCCCAATCCCAGATCAGATCGCCGGCGCCGGTGAGGGCCAACGCCCGGCGTTCGACGTCTGACACGATGCCGTGCGTGATGCCACCGGCGAACGCGTGTTGCATCACGGTGAAGCCGATCAGCATCACGATCAACACCAGGCCGCCGAGCAGCGCCGGACCGATAATGTCGTTCGTCACCAGGCCCCGTGACCGCCAGGCCGGCCGCAGTGGTCCACACGACCAGCAGCAGCCAGGTCGGGATCAGCAGCACCGCACGATCGAAGCCGTGCGTGGAAAGATAAATGACAAGGGCGAGCCCGAAGACCGCGATGCCCGCGAGCGACATCCGGGCAATGCCGGCGGCAACCGCGGGATCGAACACGGCAACCGCGACCAGCGCTGCCAGTGCGGCGAGCCACGCGATGGTGATGTGCGCGTAGCGAACGTGCCAGCGCGACAGATTGAGATAGGCAAAGAGAAAAACCAGCAGCGTCGCCGACAGGATTGCCTCACCGCAGGCGCGCCATACGCGTTCGGCGCCGGCCGACATGTCGAACACTTTGCCCCAGAAGCCGAAGTCGATGCCGATATAGATCAGTACGGCCCAGCCGAGTGCGGCCGCCGCCGGAAACATGATCGAGCCCTTCACGACGAAGAGGATCGTGAGAAACAGCGCGAGCAGGCCAGCGATGCCGATGACGATGCCGTAATACAAAGTGAAGGAATTGACCTTGTCCTTGTACGCGTCCGGCTCCCACAAATAGATCTGCGGCAGTTTGTCGGAACGCAGTTCGGCAACGAAGGTGATTACGGTGCCCGGGTCGAGCGTGATGCGAAATATATCGGCGGTCGAGCCTTCCTGATGGACGGGACGATCGCCGGTCGAGGTGTGATGGCCGCGATGCGAGATAGTCCAAGGTCGGGCCAGAAGAGACCGGATCCGACCATGCGATAATGTGGGACGACAACCAGGCGATCGATCTGTTCGTCACTGTTGTTTGTCAGCGCAAACACAGCCCAATTGTTGTTCCCTTCGCGTGCGCGAACCTCGATGCGTCGTACGATTCCATCGGGGCCGGGCGCGGTCGATACCTGAATTCGGTCGCCTTCCGTCCGTTGCACTTCCGTAGCGGCCGTCAAGTCGATAGCGGCTGCATCGAGCCGCACGTTCACCGATTCCACGGCGCGCGCGCTCGGAACGAGCAACAACACAGCGATGATCACAACCGCTATCGCGGTCAGCACAACGCGTCATAGGCAAAACAAAACCCCCGCCCGCGGCATCCCCTTGCCGCCTGGGCCGCTGGCCTCGCCGACGGTGAAAATCCGCTAACAATCGCACCCTGCTTTAGTTTAAGTCCGACATTACGCCGATTTCGCGGCTTTTGCAGAAACGGACGGCCGATCAAAATGTTAGCACGATCTTGCCGATATGCGCGCTGGTTTCCATAAGGGCGTGGGCAGCGGGTGCGGCATTCACCGGGAAAGTCTTGTAAATGACCGGTTTGACCTTACCGGCCGCGATCAGGGGAGGACATTTGTCTCGACCGCGCCGGGCGATCGCGCCTTTGTCCGGCACTGATCGCGCGCGCAAGGTCGAACCCGTGTGGTGCAGCCGCTTGAGCATGATGCGGCGAAAATCGACTGTGGCCTTTGGACTTCCCTGAAACGCGATCTGCACGATGCGCCCCTCCACCGCCGCGGCTTCGTAGTTGCGCGCGATGTAATCTCCACCCACCATGTCCACTATAACCTCGGCACCCTTGTCGCCAGTCGCCGACTTCGTGGCCGCGACAAAGTCCTCGGTCTTGTAGTTTACGGCAACATCGGCGCCGAGCTTGCGGCAAGCGTCGCACTTTTCCTGCGAGCCCGCGGTTGTGATTACGCGTGCGCCGAATGCCTTGGCAAGTTGGATGGCAGTCGTGCCGATGCCTGACGTGCCGCCGTGGATCAGCAAAGTCTCGCCGCTCTTAAGGCCGCCGCGCTCGAACGCATTGTGCCAGACCGTAAAGAAGGTTTCCGGTACAGCCGCAGCCTCGACCATCGACAGGCCGCTCACCGGCAACGCATGGCTTTCGTGCGCGACGCAATATTCGGCATAACCACCGCCGACGACCAAGGCCATGACGCGGTCGCCGACCTTCCAGCGTTTGACGTTGGGTCCCAACGCGACGACCTCGCCGGCAATCTCGAGTCCAGGAATATCCGGCGCGCCGGGCGGGGGCGGATAGAGGCCCATGCGCTGCATGACATCGGGACGGTTCACGCCGGCGGCAGCGACCTTCACCAGGATTTCTCCATCGCCCGGCGTGCGGCACCGGGCGTTTTTCGGGCACGAGCATATCGGGCCCACCGGCAGCCTTGATGCCGATCGCTGTCATGTCGGATGGAAGTGCGGCCATCGGTCCCTCTGGTTTTTGCGCGCCCAATTGGACGTCCTTCTAGGCGGGCCTTGTGGATGTGACAACCGCAACTGGCGCAGCTAGATTTCTGGCCCAGGAGAGCCTGCGATGCCGGCGATTGACGAAGACGATAAACCCAAGAAAAAGGTCGTGCACGAGATCGGCCAGGATCTGACCTTGCTGTCGGTCGAGGAGCTCGGCGCGCGCGTGCAATTGCTGCGCTGATGAGATCAGCCGGCTTGAGGCCGACATGACGCAGAAGCGCGCATCGCGCGCGGCGGCGGATCACGTTTTTCAGGCGTTGAAGCCGATCAACGGCGCAAAGGTATCCGCGTGCCACGAGGCGTTTAAAAATTTTTTGGCATTGCGGCGAACTTCTTAAGTTGTCGTTAAGCTTTCTCGACCATTACTGGCATTGTCCATCTTCATGTGGACATTGAGTGGCTCCTGTCCACTCTGTTTGACGCCTCCCTGTTATCACCTTGAGCCGCCGGCAACGGCGGCTCCTTTTTGTGTCAATTTGGGTCAGCGCCGCCGGATCGCATGCGGAAACTATATCGCGATATTAACCATAGCGCCGTCTTTACAGAGCCGGCTCAAGCGCGCCATGCTTACTCAAACGTATACGGGGTGTGTATCTGCTCCGGTGTGAGTGAGGGCGTTGCGTTATGTCTGAAAAATCAATCAGTGAGACGCAACCGGTGTCGTTCGGTGAGCGGCTCGCGAGCTCGCAAGCTGTTTGCGGATCTGTTTCGTGACGGCATGGCGCTGGTCGAGGAAACCGCAACCTATCTCGACGGTCCCGGCCGGCAGCAATCGAAGAAACTCGAGCGCGCTGCGGCGCTCGCGTACGCGACCGAAAGCATGCGGCTCACCACCAGGCTGATGCAGCTGGCGTCGTGGCTCCTGCTTCACCGTGCGGTCAAGGAAGGCGAGATGTCGCTTGCCCAGGCCGGCAAGGAAAAGACCAAGGTCAAGCTTGCGACGACGGATACGTACGATCCCAACAACATCGAACTGTTGCCGGTGACGCTGCGCGGACTCATCGAGCGATCGCAGAAGCTATACGCCAAGGTGCGACGCCTCGATGCCACCATCTACAACCAGTGTGCGGCAGAGCGGTCCGAGCAGCGACAGCCAATCCTGTCGAACGCCAGCTTGGCCTGTTGAAGGCCGCCTTCGGGGCGGAGAACGTCAGTCTGACGCCGGCCGGACAAAACAAAACCCCGCATTGTGCGGGGGTTTTCGCGTCTTTATGGAGTCAACGCCTATTTCTTCTCGTCGCTCTTGAGGAAGCCGGAGAACTTCTTCTGGAAGCGCGACACGCGGCCGCCGCGGTCGACGAGCTGCTGCTGACCGCCGGTCCAGGCCGGATGCGACTTCGGGTCGATGTCGAGGTGCAGAACGTCACCCTCCTTGCCCCAGGTGGAGCGGGTGGTGAATTCGCTGCCGTCGGTCATCACCACTTTGATGGTGTGGTAGCCGGGATGGATATCTTGTTTCATCGTCAGTTTCCGGGCGCGCAGGCGCGCCAAATGAGGGCTGAATTTGGGGGCTCTATACAGCAGGCGGTCGCTGGCGGCAAGCCGTGGCAATTGACCGCCGTCAGCCTTGCGGGGCATTAAGACTGCGCAAGATGAACCGTTAAGCACAGGGTTTGCATGGAGTTTTTCCAGCGACGGACGGGGGCTCGATGTGGCGGAGCGCCGCCGCGGTGGAGCGAGCAGCGCAAGCTGAAACTCAGGCCGCTGCGACGGCTGGCGCCCTACATCGTGCGCTATCGCGGCCGTGCGCGCTTGCGGCGTTGATCGCGCTCGTCGTTGCCGCGCTGACCACGCTGATCGTGCCGGTGGCAGTTCGCCGCATGATCGATTTCGGTTTCTCCGACAAGGCGCGTGCAGCTGATCGACAGCTATTTTGCGGTGATGATCGCGGTCGTGGCCGTGCTCGCGATCTCGAGCGCTCTGCGCTACTACCTGGTCACGACACTGGGCGAGCGCATCGTGGCCGATCTGCGCTCCGATGTCTTCGCGCATCTCACGCGATTGTCGTCTGCGTTCTTCGACACGGCCCGCACCGGCGAAATCGTTTCGCGGCTGACCGCAGACACCACGCAGATCAAATCGGCGGTCGGCGCTTCGGTATCGATCGCATTGCGCAACCTGCTGCTGTTCTTCGGCGGCGCGGCCATGATGGTGGTGACCAGCCCGCGGCTTGTCCTTGTTCGTGCTCGGGCGATACCGATCATCGTGCTGCCGCTCGTCGGTTTTGGACGCGCCGTGCGCGAGCGCGGGCGCGCCGCGCAAGATACGCTCGCCGAGGCATCCGGCTATGCCGACGAGCTCATCGGCGCCGTTCGCACGCTGCAGGCCTTCACCAACGAGAAGCTCGCGCAGTCGCGGTTCTCCGCAGCGGTCGAGCGCGCTTTCTGCGGCAGCACGCGATGCCACAAAAGCGCGCGGAGTGCTCACGGCCGTCGTGATCTTTCTGGTCTTCGCCAGCATCGTGGTCGTGCTGTGGGTCGGCGCGCAGGACGTGCTCGCTGGCGACATCACGCCCGGGCGCCTCGGTCAGTTCGTCCTCTACGCGGTCTTCGCGGCTGGCGGCCTCAGCGAGTTGAGCCAGGTCTGGGGAGAAATCGCGCAGGCATCTGGTGCCGCGGAGCGCCTGTTCGAAATCCTGGATGTCGAGCCGCAGATCAAGGTGCCGGCGCGTCCGGTTGCTCTGCCAACTCCGGCACGCGGCGAGATCGAATTTCATGACGTAAGTTTCGAATATCCCGGGCGGCCCAACGCGACCCGTGCTCAATCATGTTTCGTTTGCGCGTTGCGCCCGGGGAAAAGCTCGCTCTGGTTGGTCCGTCGGGCGCCGGCAAGAGCACGAGTCTTTCAACTGATCCAGCGGTTCTACGATCCTGTCGCCGGAACTGTCAGCTTCGACGGCGTTCGTGTTACCGATGTCGATCCGGCGGCGCTGCGCTCGCGCATTGCTCTGGTGCCGCAGGATGCGGTGGTCTTCGGCACCAGCGTAGCGGAGAACATCCGGTTCGGCCGGCCCGCCGCCACCGATGCGGAGATCGAGAAAGCGGCCGAGGCTGCGCACGCGTCTGACTTTATCCGCCGGCTGCCTGACGGCTACGAGACCCGGTCGGCGAGCGCGGCGTTACGTTATCCGGCGGACAGCGTCAGCGCATCGCCATCGCGCGCGCCATCTTGCGTGAAGCTCCGCTCTTGTTGCTCGACGAGGCGACCTCATCACTCGATGCCGAAAGCGAAACCCTCGTGCAGCAGGCACTCAGGCGACTGATGCGCAATCGCACCAGCATCGTGATCGCGCATCAGGCTCGCCACCGTCCAGAACTGTGACCGCATCCTGGTGATCGACCATGGCCGCATCGTCGAGGAGGGCACGCATGTCTCGCTTGCCTCTTCAGGCGGTCTCTACGCGCGGTTGGCAAAACTGCAGTTCCGAGATGGCAGAGGCCTAACGGGCGCCACGCCATTCGGTCGACCGCAATCCCCGATACGGGGTTCTTGTCGTCGCCGACGTAAACAAAGCCATGCTTGCCGTAGAAACCGATGGCGCGAAAATTGTCCTTGTTGACGAGCAGATCGAGCCCTGTCGGCGACAGGCGTTTGGCTTCATCGAGCAGGATGAGTGCGACATTCGAGCCCCAGTGTTCGGGCGCGACCACGATCTGATCGAGATACATCGTCTTCGGATCAACGGTGACGAATCCGACAAGCGCCTCGCCTTGTTCCGCGAGGACGATCTGCGCGGTCGCCACCAGTTCGTTACGCCAGCGCTCGCGCCACCACGCAACGCGCGCATTGAAGTCGAGATGCGGATAGTGTTTCGACCAGGTGCGCCGCCATAGCTCGATCGCGGCATCCTCGTCGGCGGTCACATAGGGGCGAAGGGTGACTTGAGGCATCAGCGGCGCATCATTTACGAGCCGGACGAATCCCGGCCACCTGTGTCCTGGCTTGTAAGTGTATCAAAGACGTCGGTGCCGGGCACATGGCCGGCCCGCAGGTAGGAGCTATCGCTCGGTCAGCTTGAATTCGATGCGGCGATTACGCTGATAGGCCTCTTCGGTCTTGCCGAGGTCGATCGGCTGAAATTCGCCAAAACCGGCGGCAACCAGGCGCTGCGGGGAGACGCCCTTGGAGATGAGATATTGCACCACGGCGATGGCGCGCGCGGCAGGACAGATCCCAGTTCGATTTGAATGCGCCGCCGGGGAGAGCTGCCGCACGTCGGTATGGCCGTCGACGCGGAGAACCCAGGCAAGATCAGGCGGAATCTGCTTTTCTAGTTCCACCAGCGCGCCGGCAACCTTGTCGAGCTCGGCCCGGCCCTCCGGCTTGAGGTCGGCTCTTGCGGTGTCGAAAAACACCTCGGATTGCAGCACGAACCGGTCGCCCACGACGCGGACGTCCGCGCGGTTGCCAAGAATTTCACGCAGCTTGCCGAAGAAGTCGGAACGATAGCGCTTGAGTTCATTGACGCGCTCGGCCAGCGCGAGATTGAGCCGTCTGGCCAAGCTCGGTGATGCGTGTCTGGGACTCCTTGTCTTTCTTTTCGGAGGCGTCGAGCGTCTGTTCGATCGCAGCAAGCTGGCGGCGCAAGGCGCGCGATCTGCTGGTTGAGCACCTCGACCTGCGCCAGCGCACGCGCCGATATCTTCTTCTCACCTTCGATCTGGCCGGCGAGTTCCGACACCTTGCCCTGGGCGGCCGCGGCGCCGGCGCCTGCACTGTCGGCGGCGCTCTTGAGCCGGTCGCGCTCGCTTTCGGCGACGGCGAGGCGTGGCGCACGCAATTGCGCGAGCTGATCTTCAAGGCCGGCCTTGCCCGACTTCTCCAGACCCAGCAATTCGGTGAGCTGGGCGATCTGCGCATTCAGGCGATTGAGGGCGGTGTCTTTTCCCGGCCACCTCCTGCTGGAGATAGAATTGAACGACCACGAAGACGGTCAGCAGGAATATGATGCCGAGGATCAGCGTCGACAGTGCGTCGACGAAACCCGGCCAGTAATTCATGCCGCTTTCGCCGCGGCGAGACTCGTGCCAACGCCATAAGTTCAGCTCAACGGTTAGCGTGCTCGCGCACCATGACCTCCAGGAGCTTCTTGATCTCGCGCTGCTGCGCAGCCTGCGAGTCGACCCAGTCGCGGATCATCTGCTGCTCGGTGCGCATATGGTGCACAAGGCCCTGGATCGCCTCGGCAAGATTGGCCATCGCGGTCGGAGCGGACTTGCCCGCGCCTCGACCTGGTCGACTGCGCCGCGCAGCCGCTCGATTGCGGAACGAACTTCGCCGCGTCACGCCGGTGGCGACGTGCTGGTTCGGCGGCCCTGATCGTAGACGGTGGTGGACAAGCCAATCCTCGAGCTCCGGTGTAGAAGCGGTTCTGCGCCTGGCTCGATTGCAGGTCGAGGAAACCGAGCACCAGCGAGCCGGCCAGGCCGAACAGCGATGAGGAGAACGAAATACCCATGCCCGACAATGGCGCGGCGAGGCCCTCGCGCAGCGAATCGAACATGGACCCGGCGTCGCCGCCTGCCTTGAGGCCCTGAATGACGCCGCCGACCGAACTGACCGTTTCGATCAGGCCCCAGAACGTGCCGAGCAGGCCGAGGAAAACAAGCAGGCCCGTCATGTAGCGCGAAATATCGCGCGCCTCGTCGAGGCGAGTTGCGATTGAATCGAGGATTCCGCGCATCAATTGCGGGGACATGGCCATCCGCCCGACACGACTGCCAAGGATCGAGGCCATCGGCGCCAAAAGGACCGGCGGTCTGTCGACTGCGAGTCCGGGATCGGCAAGGCGGAAATTATTGACCCACGCGATTTCCGGATAAAGGCGCAGAACCTGACGGAACGACAGAATGATGCCGATCGCCCCAACGCCGAGGATAAGCGCGTTCAGACCCGGATTGGCCATGAATGCCGTCTGGATCTGCTTGTACAGCACAAAGCCGAGCAGTCCGACCAGGATGACGAATACCAGCATCCTGAGCAGAAAGATGCGCGGAGACGACAGCTTGAGAGGATCGAGTTCTTTGGCCATGAGTTTAGATGAATACGTCGACGCAGCCCTGTCGAACACTATGGCACAGACCCGTGACAGGGAAAAAGCAGTTGTCGTGCTGGAACTATACGACCGCATTAAGCCACTGATTGAGTTGAAATTGCGGTAGCCGTCAGCTTTTGCCGGCCTTTTTCAACACGCTCACCAATTCTTTTTGAATGGTCTCATTGCCGGCGACGATGTGCCCCTTGCCGAAAATATCGTCACCGCCGTCACAATCGGTTGCGAAGCCGCCGGCCTCGCGTACCAGGATCATCCCGGCCGCCACGTCCCACGGATTGACGTCGCGCTCCCAATAGCCATCGAGCCTTCCAGCCGCGACCCACGCCAGATCGAGGCGCTGCCGCGCCAAAACGGCGCAGCCCGGCCACATGATCCTGCATGGCGCCGGTTTCTTTCCGCGACAGCGCGATATCGCCGCGGCCCTGATGCGGCAGCCCGCAGGCGATGACCGCATCGGCAAGGCGCTTTCGCGCGGCAACCCGGATGCGCTGGTCGTTGAGGAACGCGCCTTTGCCGCGCTCGGCGATGAACATTTCGTCGTTCGCGGGATTGTAGATCAGTCCCGCGATCACGGTCGACTCGCGCTCGAGCGCAATCGAGATGGCGAATTGCGGGAATACCGTGCAGAAAATTGGTGGTGCCATCGAGCGGATCGACGATCCAGGTGTGGGTCTTGTCGGCGCCTTCGCGGCGGCCGCCTTCTTCGCCGAGAAAGCCATAGCCGCGGTCTGGCCTTCATCAATTCGGCGTGCAGCGTCTCCTCGGCGCGGCGGTCGGCGGCCGATACGAAATTCGCCCGGGCCCTTCAACGAGACCTGCAGTTTTTCCAGCTCGCCGAAGTCGCGCTTGAGGGCCGCGCGCGGCCTTGCGCGCGGCGGCGATCATGACATTGAGCAGAGCGGAATGTTGCATGGCGCGTGCGGTCTGCCTGTGATGGCACGCGTCGTCAAGGGCGGGCGGGCGCCGCGGTCGACAGCCATTTCTTGGCGCCCTTGTCGGCGGCGTCGCGCACTTCCGGCTTTTGCTTGCCGGCGAACACGTCGAGATCCGGGTCGCTCGCGCCGCCGGCCTTCGCAATCGTGTGCCATTTGACGGCTTCTGTCGGGTCCGCGGGCATGCCGCGACCGGCCATGAGGATGCGTGCAAGGCGATTTTGCGCGATCGGGCTGCCGAGGTGCGCCGCTTTCAGGAACAGCCGCGCCGGCCGCCGCTTCGTCCTTCGGGGTGCCGTCTCCGTTGAATTGCGCGATAGCGAACTCGACCATGGCGTCGAGATTGCCGGCGACGGAGGCCTGCTGCATGAGCACGCGTCGCTTTGGTCGAGTCCTTTCGCGACGCCGCGGCCTTCTTTGTACATTGTCGCGAGCGCGTATTGCGCTTCCGGAGTTGCCCGCTTCCGCGGCGTTGCGCGAACAGTTCGCCAGCGCGTTTGAAATCCTGCGTAAACTGCTGGCCCTGCATGATAGAGAAGGCCGAGATTATAGGCACGCGCCGGCGTGACCGAGCTTGGCGGCCGATCTCGAGAAGTCGCGCCGCTTCGACAAGATCGCGAGCACCGGCGCGGCCCTGAAAATTGAACATGGCCAGCGCGAACATTGCGTCGCGGTTACCCTTCGCAGCGGCGAGCTTGTACCATTGCGCCGCCTTCGCATCGTCGCGGCCCGACGCCAAGTCCTTGCGCGTAGATCTCGCCGAGCAACGTCATGGCGGTGGGGTCGCTCTGTTGAGCGCAGTTTGTTCGCCTCATTGAATGCAGTGATGTAGTGGCCGCGCTGGAAGGCGCCGTAGGCAATATCGATGTTGGACTGATCGGCAGGCGCAGGCGCTGGAACAGGTGTCGTCGGCGTCGGCCACGGTGGCGGCGTGTTTTTGGTGAGCCTGTGCCTGCGTCGGCACGGCGATAGCGCACTGAACGCGAGCGCGCCAAGCGCAACGAGCGCGCGTGACCTTCCGCTCATGGTGTCGGCTCCGCAAGGCGCAGAGATCGCGAGCTACTTCGCTGATCGTTGCGGCAATCGAGTCCGGATCACGCCAGAGAAAATCCCCAAGCGCGACGAAGTCGGCACCCGCTGCTACGAGCGGCGCGACGTCCTCGACGTGACGCCGCGAACCCGACGCACGGGATCTCGAAGACTTCCGCCCACCAGGCGACGCGTTCCTCGATCTGCCGGCAGTCGCCGGACGTTCGCGTCCGGCCGACGGCTCTCCGAACATCACGTAGTCTGCGCCTTGTTCAGCGGCGAGCATCGCATCGTGTCGGCGTGACGAGCCCGCCGGCGCCGACAATGCGTTCGGGTTTGAGATCGCCGACCGCGTTGGTGAATGCCGAGAGGCCGGTCAGATGCGCTCCGTCGGCGCCGGCGCGGGCGACGAGATTGGGGCGACCGTCGAGGAGAAGCGCGGCGTCCTTGCCTTGCACAGGAGGTGCCAGCGCTTTCGCACAATTGATCAACGTGCGTTCATCGGCGTCAGCGAGACTGCAGCAGCACTGCCGCGACGTCGCCGGCGTCGAAGCGCGGCGGTCAATTGCCGAGTGAACCCTGAAGGCTCCGCAAGTTGCGGCGTAACGAGATAGAGGCCGCGGCGCCGGGCGCGGCGCCGCCTGTTTGGGTCGCGAGGCCATGGTGCTTCGCATGCTAGCCCAATCCGGCAGAAAATTGACCCGACTGGGTGCGAGCGCACTTGCGTCGCGAGTGCTTCGTGGCTGCAGAACCTGAGCGGCATCGGCACGGGACCCATGTCCTTCGGCACCCTGTAGCCCTTCTGAACCGCAGGCGCGCACAGCGATGGTTTCGTACCAGCGCTTCACGTTCGGGTACTGCTTCAGGTCGATCGTCTGCCACTCGAAGCGCGAGATCCAGGGCCAGATCGCGATGTCGGCGATCGAGTAGTCGATCGGCGACGAATTCGCGGCCGTCAAGCCGGCGTGTCGAGCACGCCTGTAGAGGCGGTGCGCTTCCTTGAGGTAGCGCTCTTCGGCGTAGGGCGCCTTGCCCTTGTTGTATTTCACGAAGTGGTGCACCTGACCGAGCATCGGGCCGGGCCCGCCCATCTGCCACATCAGCCATTCGATCGACGCGATAGCGCGCCTCGCCCGACTTCGGCAGCAGCTTGCCGGTCTTGTCCGCGAGATAGATCGAGGATCGCGCCCGACTCCATCAGGCGCGATGTTGGTGTCGCGGTCGACGATCGCCGGAATGCGGTTGTTCGGCGCGATCTTGAGAAAGTCCGGCTGCGAACTGCTCGTCCTTGCAAATGTCGATCGGATGCGACCGTGTAGGGCAGGCCGAGTTCCTCGAGCGCGATGGAAACCTTGCGGCCGTTGGGCGTCGTCCAGGTGTAGAGATCGATCACGCTTAGGGTCCTTACTTGGTACAAATCGAGGGGAACGTCGTGGCAGGGAAAGGCGCTGGCGTGGAGGCTTGCTACAGGAGACAGACCCGGCTGGGGTCGACGGAGATTTGCAGTAGCGATTGCGACTGATCCCGCACGCAACGGGATAAACGCGACAGGCCGTGTCATACACGACACGGCCTTTCGCACATTTCGTCACGCCGCCTTTTTCTCCATGTCAGCTTTCCACTGACCGAGGCGCGGCGAGCGCCGTTCATCTTTGCACGATGCGAAAAGGCGCGCTGGGCGGCGGCAACATTCTCTGTTTTGCCTTTCCAGGTCGTCTGCGGTGCGTGCTGGAGCGCACGGCCGTAAGAGAAGGTGAGCTTCCACGGCAGGTTGCCGATCTTGTTCATGGCGTCGAGGTGGGCGGTCGCCTCCTCGTCGCTCTGTCCGCCGGACAGGAAGGCGATCCCGGGCACCGCGGCCGGCACGCACAGTCTTGAGCACTGTTACGGTCTTTCTCGGCGACCTCCTCGACCGAGGCGCGCTTGGCGCTCTTCTTGCCGGAGATCACCATGTTCGGCTTGAGCACGCATGCCTTCGAGCGCACACGCGGCTGTAGTAGAGCTCGCTCGAACACGGTCTTGCAGCACCCAGCTCGGTGACTGTCGCAGCAGCGGTCGATGTCGTGGTCGCCGTCCATCAGCACTTCCGGCTCGACGATCGGCACGATCTGCGCCTCCTGGCACAGCGCGGCATAGCGCGCGAGCGCGTGCGCATTGGCCTTGATGCAGTTGTAGCTCGGAATGCCCTGCGCCGATGTCGATCACGGCGCGCCATTTGGCGAACCGCGCGCCTTGCTCGTAGTATTTCGGCAGCCGGTCGGCGAGTTTGTCGAGGCCGATCGGTGACGACCTCGCCCGGGCAGAACGGCAGCGGCTTGGTGCCTTCGTCCACCTTGATGCCGGGGAATCGCGCCCGCCTTCTTGATCAGCTCGACCAGCGGCGTGCCGTCCTTGGCTTTTTGCCAGATGGTCTCGTCGTAGAGGATGACGCCGGAGATGTGCTTTCATTCCCTCCGCCGAGCGGAACAGCATCTCGCGATAGTCGCGGCGGCTGTCCTCGGTCGACTCCACGCCGATGGCGTCGAAACGCTTCTTGATCGTGCCGGAGGATTCATCGGCCGCCAGGATGCCCTTGCCGGGCGCGACCATGGCCTGTGCGACCTTGTTCAATTCATCGAGATTCATGCATTCCCTCCATCGCATCCGCTAGCAGTCCCCGGATGGCACTGTTCGTCGTCATTTTACCCGCAACACCTCGACCCCGGGCAAGGCGCTTGCCCTCCAGCCACTCCAGAGAAATGCGCCGCCGGCGGTGGAGACATAAGTCAGCCGATCGGCGACCCTCGCGACATTGAGCGCGGCGACGGTATCACCGCCGCCCGCCACCGAGACAAGCTTGCCGGCTTGCGGTCAGTTCCGCCGCGGCTTCCGCGACTCTCGACGGTGCCGTTGTCGAACGGTTCCATCTCGAAGGCGCCGAAGGGTCCATTCCATACCAGCGTCTTCGCAGCGCGCCAGGACTGAAATGACCTGCTCGACGCTGCGCGGGCCGATGTCCAGAATCATATCTGTGTGTCGCCGAACCTTGTCGACATCGACGACGCGCCGAGGGCGTATGCGCCTCGAACTTTTCAGCCACCACGACGTCGACCGGAAGCACGATTTCGCGCTTTCGCAGTCTTGGCCTTGTCCATGATTTCCGCGCGCAGTAGGCGACGAGGTCGGCTTCCGCGAGTGACTTGCCGACGTTCTTGCCTTGCGCGAGCAGGAAAGTATTCGCCATGGCGCCGCCGATGATCAGCGCATTCACTTTGTCGAGCAGGTTGCCGAGCAAGTCGAGCTTGGTCGAAATCTTGGCACCGCCGACAATCGCGGCCAGTGGCCGTTGCGGCTGCTCGAGCGCCTTGGCCAGTGCCTCAAGCTCGGCCTGCATCGTCCGTCCGGCGTAAGCGGGCAGCTTGTGACCAAGGCCCTCGGTGGACGCGTGCGCGCGATGTGCGGCCGAAAATGCGTCGTTGACCCAGATGTCGCCGAGCTTCGCAAGCGCGGCGACGAATGCCGGGATCGTTTTTCTCTTCGCCTGCGTGGAAGCGCGGTGTTCTCCAGGCAAAGGATGTCGCCGGGCTTCATCGCGGCGACCGCGCTGTTCCGCCAGCTTCGCCGATGCAGTCGTCGGCGAATTTCACCGGCCGCTTGATGATACGCAGCAACTTCGGCGGCGACCGGTTTCAAGCGATTGCTTCGGATCGCGTCCCTTGGGCCGGCCGAAGTGCGAAAGCAGGATGACCTTGCCGCCCTTGTCGGCGATTTCAGCGATCGCCGGCGCCGCGCGCTCGATGCGCGTCGAGTCGGTGACGACACCATTCTCAACCGGCACGTTGAGATCGACGCGCATGCAGGATGCGTTTGCCTTTTACGTCGACGTGGTCGAGCGTTCTGAACGCAGTCATGACCCGCCTGACGCCTGGACCGCTAGAGAAGTTTGCCCATCGCGACGGCGGTGTCCGCCATGCGGTTGGAGAAGCCCCACTCGTTGTCGTACCAGGACATCACGCGCACCAGCGTGCCGTTCATGACCTTGGTCTGGTCCATGTGGAACGTGGATGAATGCGGGTCGTGGTTGAAGTCGATCGAGACATTCGGGTCGTTGGTGTAGGCGAGAATGCCCTTAAGCTGCTGCTCCGAAGCGCGCTTCATGGCGTCGTTGACCTCTTCCTTTGTCGGTCGCTTTCTTCGCGACGATCTTCAGGTCGATCACCGAGACGTTCGGCGTCGGCACGCGGATGGCGACGCCGTCGAGCTTGCCCTTGAGCTCGGGCGAGCACCAGGCCGATCGCCTTGGCGGCGCCGGTCGAGGTCGGGATCATCGACAGCGCGGCAGCGCGCCCGCGATAGAGATCCTTGTGCATGGTGTCGAGCGTCGGCTGGTCGCCGGTGTAGGCATGGATCGTGGTCATGAATCCGGCTTCGATGCCGACCGCGTCGTTGAGCACCTTGGCGACGGGCGCAAGGCAATTGGTCGTGCACGAGCCGTTGGAAACGACCTTGTGATCCTTCGGTCAGCTTGTCGTGGTTGACGCCGAAGACGACGGTGAGATCGGCGCCGTCGGCGGGCGCCGAAATCAGCACGCGCTTGGCGCCGGCGGTCAGATGCGCCGCGGCCTTGTCCTTGGCCGTGAACAAGCCGGTGCACTCGAGCGCGATATCGACGCCCAGATCCTTCCACGGCAGCTTCGAGGGATCGCGCTCGGCGGTGACCTTGATGGCGCCGTTGCCGACGCTGATGGTGTCGCCCTTCACCGTGACTTCGCCGGGAAGCGGCCATGCACGCTGTCGTAGCGCAGCAGGTGGGCGTTGGTCTCGACCGGACCCGAGATCGTTCAAGGCGACGACCTCGATGTCCTTGCGATCGGCTTCGGCGATGGCGCGCAGAATGTTGCGCCCGATGCGGCCAAATCCGTTGATGGCGACGCGTACTGTCATGGAAACGCTCCCGGCTCGTTCAATTTGCCGTGGCCGCGATCGACCACAACAACACATATAATCGTTTGTCACGTCTTCCCAAGCTTTGTCAACGCTGCGTTGGCAACTGCTTCAGCGGTAATTCCAAATTTCTTGTACAGTTCCTTGTACGGCGCGCTCGCGCCGAACGATTGCATCCCGATAAAGAGCCCATCGGAACCGATAATGGCATCCCAGCTTTGTCGAACCGCGGCCTCGACGCCGACCGTTCACGCCGGGCATCCCCGATGATGGCGCGGCGATATCCTCGTCCTGTTCCAGGAACAATTCGAAGCACGGCACTGAAACCACGCGCGCCGCGACGCCATGCTGCGCCAAGCAGCTTTGCGCCGTCGACCGCGATCGAAACTTCGGAGCCGGTGGCGAAGATCGAGACATCCGAACGGCCGTCGGGGCCCGCGAGTTCATAAGCGCCGAGCGCGCAGATATTGTCCTCGTCGAGGCGGTTGCGCAGCTGCGGCAGGTTCTGCCGCGTGAGCGCGAGGATGCTCGGCCTGTCTGTCGACTGCGAGCGCCAGCTGCCAGCACTCCGCCGTTTCCACCGCGTCGCAAGGACGGAACACCAGCAGGTTCGGAATTGCGCGCAGCGCGGCGAGATGTTCGACCGGCTGATGCGTCGGTCCGTCTTCGCCGAGGCCGATTGAATCGTGCGTCATCACGTGGATGACCCGCTTGCCCATCAGCGCGGCAAGCCGGATCGCCGGGCGGCAGTAATCGGAAAAGACGAGGAACGTGCCGGAGTAGGGTACGATGCCGCCGTGCAGCGCCATGCCGTTCATGGCTGCGGCCATGCCGTGTTCGCGCACGCCGTAATGGATGAAACGGCCGGAGAAGTCGGCGGCCGACATCGCCTTCATGCCTTTGATGCGCGTGTTGTTGGAACCGGTCAGATCGGCCGAACCGCCGATCATCTCAGGCAGCGCCGGGATCAGGCTTTCGAGCGCGAATTCGCAGGCTGTGCGCGTCGCGATCTCTTTCGGCTGTGCTGCCAGTTTTTCCTTCACCGCGCGCACTGCATCGGCGAGCGCCTGCTTGGGCAGGTCGCCTTTCATGCGACGTTCGAACTCGGCGCGCTTGCCGCTCTCGAGGCCGGTCAGCCGCTTTTTCCAATCCGCGTGCGCGCTCTTTGAGCGCGCGCCAATCGCGCGCCACGCTTTCAGAACGTCGGCCGGCACGTCGAACGGCGCGGATGTCCAGCCGAGGTTTTGCGCGCGCCGGCAATTTCTTCCGCGCCCAGAGGCGAGCCATGCGATTTTTCGGATCCCTGCTTGGTCGGCGCGCCGAAACCGATTTTAGTCTTGCAGGCGATCAGCACGGGCTTGTCAGATGTCTGTGCCTTTTCGAGCGCCGCACTAATCGCCGCCGCATCGTGGCCGTCGATGCGCGCGGCGTTCCAGCCGGCGGCTTCGAAGCGCTTCACCTGATCGACAGAATCGGCAAGCGACAACGCGCCGTCGATCGAAATGCCGTTGTCGTCGAACAGCACGATCAGCTTGTTCAGCTTGAGATGGCCGGCGAGGGCGATCGCTTCATGGCTGATGCCTTCCATCAGAGTCGCCATCCGACGCAATCACATAAGTTTTGTGGTCGACGACGCTGTCGCCGAACTCGGCCGCGAGATGCCTTTCGGCAATCGCCATGCCGACAGCGTTGGCCAATCCCTGACCGAGCGGTCCCGTAGTGGTTTCGATGCCGGGCGCATGGCCGTATTCCGGATGGCCGGCGGTGATCGAACCGAGTTGGCGGAACTTTCGGATCTGATCGAGCGTCATCCCTTCGTAGCCGGTGAGATGAAGCAATGCGTAGATCAGCATCGAGCCGTGGCCGGCCGAGAGCACGAAACGGTCACGATCGGCCCAGGCCGGATCGGCCGGATCGAACTTCAAAAAGCGTGAGAACAGCACGGTTGCCACGTCGGCCATGCCCATCGGCATTCCGGGATGGCCGGATTTGGCTTGTTCCACCGCATCCATGGCCAGCGCGCGAATCGCGTTGGCCATGCTTGCGTGGGCAATGGCGAGGGGCAGCGGGCGGTTGCTCGCGACGCTCCTGAGGCGCCGCAGCTGCCGTCGGCGAGGCTTCTGCACTCATGAAAGGGCCTTTTGGCCGGTGGATAGCATGTAAGTCCCTTGAGTCAATGTGACGGCCCCCATGGTCACCCTCCATGCACAGGATGACGAAAACAACTGGGCAAATCCTCCTCCAAGCGTTGACTGCGTGGTCGTGCAGCACGTAAGATTCCTCGCCTAAATATCTGCTGCCGCACGAAGTTTTTGGTGTGGGCCAAAGGCGATGACGGAGCAAAGCGCAATCGATACCGCGGTCAAGCGTCTGGCGCTCGCACTGGACGCGCTGGATGCCGCAGTCGAACGGCGAAAGCAGGCTGACCGCAACGAAGAGGGCCTCGCGGCTCAGGTGCAGGCGCTCGGCGTCGATCGCACGCGGCTGGCTGCGGCGCTCGACGGCGAGACCGCGCGCTCGCGACGGCTCGAAACGACGAACCGTGAAATTGCAGAACGGCTGGACGGCGCGATCGCGACAATCCAGTCGGTGCTGGACGTGCACGAGTAACGCCATGGCTCAAATCAGCTCCACCATTGCGGGTCGCCAATTTCGTCTTGCTTGTGAGGACGGGCAGGAGGAGCACCTGCAGGAGCTCGCCAAGGATATTGACCAGCGCATCATCAGTTTGCGACGCAAGTTCGGTGAGATCGGCGACACACGTCTCACTGTGATGGCTGCGTTGATGGTCGCGGACGAACTGGCGGAGACGATACAGAAGATGCATCGCCTCGAAGAAGACATCGCCTCCTCTGCAGGACGCGCGCCTCGTTGCCTCCGACCGCGCCAGGGCCGCCTCCGATGCGGTGATCGGTGCTTTCAATTCCGCCGCTGAGCGTATTGAAGGCATTACCCGAAAGCTCAATCAAACGGTGGGCAACGGCGGCAGCGTGCCGATCGGGTGACTGTTTCACCGCGAGTAGCGTGCGCGCCACATAACCATTACATTGAGCTGGCGGGGCTGCGGGGCGCGTCAGGAGACACAATCCCCGGGGCCTTATCGATCCTTTAGGGAGCTGTCCCTGACCGGGCTCGTGGGTTCGGTCATATGGCGCCCACCTACTTTCGTAGGGAACCCGGGATCGATGCTCCAACGGCCATCGCGGCTCCGCACTTATTTGCAATGACCGAAATCGCTGACACCGATTCACCGAAAGCACGACTGCGCCAACAGGCACTTGCCCTGCGTGATGCATTGCCGGCGGCCGAGCGTGCGGCTGCCGCTGCGGCGATTGCCGCGCGCCCGTTCCCATTGAAAGTTGAGCGGGGATGGTGGTCTCCGGGTTTTCGCCGATGAAGAGTGAAATCAATCCAATTCCATTGATGCGCAGGTTGGCGGACGCCGGAGCTGGTCTTGCGCTGCCTGCGATCGCCGGTCGTGGCAAAGCTTTGACGATGCGCGCCTGGGGATTCGGCGAACCGTTGAACTCCGGTCAGTGGGGCATTCGCGAGCCTTTGCCGGACGCGCGCGTTGTCGAGCCTGACATTCTCATCGTGCCGCTTGCGGCTTTCGATCAGGCTGGCCATCGTATCGGCTATGGCGCGGGCTATTACGACATGACGATCAACGCGCTGCGTGAGAAGAAGCCGGTGGTTGCCATCGGCATTGCATTTGCCGCGCAGGAGATTCCGTCGGTGCCCGCGACCGAACGCGACGCGCCGCTTGATCTCGTGCTAACGGAACGTGAGACCATCGATTTTCGCGGGCAATAACTGCATGCGTATTCTTTTATCGGCGATGTTGTCGGGCGCTCCGGGCGCACAATCGTGACGGAGCGGCTGCCGGACCTGATCAGCAAGTGGAAGCTCGACCTGGTGGTGATCAACGGCGAGAACGCGGCCGGTGGTTTCGGTATCACCGAGGTGATCTACAACGAATTGATTGATGCCGGTGCCGATGCCATCACGCTCGGCAATCACGCCTGGGATCAGCGCGAGGCGTTGGTGTTCATCGAGCGGGCGCCGCGCCTGGTCCGCCCACTTAACTATCCGAAGGGCACGCCGGGCCGCGGCGCCGCACTCCTCGACACAAAGAACGGCAAGCGCGCATTGGTGATCAACGCCATGGGACGCATTTTCATGGATCCGCTCGATGATCCCTTTGCCGCGATCGAGCGCGAACTTTCGGCCTGTGCGCTGAAGTCCGGTGCGGACGCAATCATCATCGATTTCCACTGCGAGGCGACGAGCGAAAAACAGGCGATGGGTTATTTCGCCGATGGACGCGCAAGCCTCGTCGTCGGTACGCACACGCACGTGCCCACCGCCGACGATCGCGTATTGCCGGCTGGGACCGCCTTCATGTCGGACGTCGGCATGACTGCCGACTACGATTCCATCATCGGCATGAACAAGGACGAGCCGCTCAACCGCTTCCTGCGCAAACTTCCTGGCGCGAAGTTCGAACCTTCGATGGGTCCGGCGACATTGTGCGCGGTCGCGGTCGAGACCGATGACAAGACCGGTCTCGCGCGCAATGTCGGCGCGGTGCGGCTCGGAGGTATTCTGCAAGAGGCCCGGCCCAAGTTCTTGGAATGAAATTTTCGAATTGTACGGTTGACCGCAGAATCACGGCGATGATCTCGTTAGATGACGTTGATCTGCCGGCGTGTGCTTGGGTCCGGCATAGTGACCTCCGCACGGATGTCCATGAATTTGCACGTCAACGCCGATCTGGCACTGGAACTTCCGCCGGACCTCGCTTGCCCATCTTCGACTCCTGAAAAGCCAACCGATCGCCGCGTCGAGCTTGCCGCACAGTTCATTCCGGCAGGCGCCCGCGTTTTCGATCTGGGCGGCGGTACGACGCTACAGGCGCTGCTGCCGAATGGTTGCAGTTACCAGCTGCAGCGACCGCCCGCTGGCAACTTTGGTCCGTGATCTGAAATCCGGCGGGTTTCCGACCAAAGCCGCGTTGGACTGCGACGTGATCGTCATGCTCGGCGTACTCGAGCGGATTGACGACGTCGAAAACCTATTTACGCATCTGCGGTTCTGCAGGCACGACATCATCCTCAGCTACCATGCGAGCGGATCTGACCACGGGTGTCGATCGTGCCGCACGTGGCTTCGTCAATCATTTGAGCTTCTACGAGCTGACGCGCCTGTTCGATCACTACGGTTTCCGGATCGAATGTACGACGCCAGTCGACGAGACGCAGGTGCTGATGCGACTCACGCCTAGCGAATGGCTGTCCGCGCCCGCGGCCTGCCGTGTTGCCGTGATCTCGGCAGACGACGCAGGAGATTTCGGCGCCCGGCTCGGCCGCCAGATAATCAACACGCTGTTGCCCGGCGAAGCGGAGGCGGATCACCTGAACCTGCACACGCTCGGCCAGGCGCGCGGCAACTACGATCTGGTGGTGCTCGGGACCGGCGACGGCCTTTTCCGACGCCGCTTGGCGAAGAAGTTCTGGACGTCGTTTCGCACGCCAAAGCGGCGATCGGCATTTTCGGCACGCACAGCCGCGAGCTGATCTCCCGCCCGGTTCTCGATCGACTCATCGATCGCCTCGATACCTGGTTCACGCGTTACGAAGACGATGTGCTGATGTACGGCCGCGGTCGTCGCAACGTCGTTCACCTCGGCGATTGGCTGATCGACCAGTTCCCGCTCGCGCGGCCCATTAATGACGAACCGTTGATGATCAGCGAGGAGGTCGGTCAGGAATTCGCGCTTGATCGTGCGATCCGCACCATTCAGCAACACAAGCAGGTCTATTCAACCCTGCCGTCAGCGCTGCTGTGCGCGCTCACCTCGGCCGAGCTTGCGGCCTACGCCGAGCCATCGATGCCACGATCGCTTGCCGGCGGCCAGTTCCGCAGCATGCTGATCGATATTTTCGGACGTACCTTTCCGGAGCAGAAATTCTTCCTGGTCGACCGCGACGCTGTCACCCGGTACAAGGCGCGCGTCCACCGCAATGTCGGCAAGGTCGGCGCGCGCATCGCGTGCGATCCTGCGTGATGTGGCGGTCGCAGCCTGAAATTGCCGCCGATACATGTTTATTTTCTTCTGGCTGACGGCCTATATAGCCGCCGGCATCAGCACATAATCACGAGTTTTCCTATGGCAGGTCATTCCCAGTTCAAGAACATCATGCACCGCAAGGGGCGCCAGGATAAGGCGCGCTCCAAGCTGTTCGGCAAGCTTGCGCGTGAAATCACCGTCTCCGGCCAAGCTCGGTCTGCCCGATCCGGCATTCAATCCGCGCCTGCGCGCGGCGATACATTGCAGCGCGCGCCGAGAACATGCCGAAGGACAATATCGAGCGCGCCATCAAGAAGTCGCAGGGCGCCGACACCGGAAAGCTACGATGAGATCCGCTACGAGGGTTATGGTCCCGGCGGCGTGGCGATCATCGTCGAGGCTCTGACCGACAATCGCAACCGCACGGCCGGCGAGTGCGCGCGATCTTCGCCAAGAACGGCGGCAACCTCGGCGGAAACCGGTGCGGTGTCGTTCATGTTCAGCCATGTCGGCATCGTCGAGTACGACGCGAAGGCCGCGAGCGCCGATGCCATGCTGGAAGCGGCGATCGACGCCGGCGCCGAGGACGTGGTCTCGAACGATGACGGCCATCAGATCATCACGACGCCGGACACGTTGGCGGACGTCTCCAAAGCGCTGGAGGCCAAGTTCGGCGAGCCGCGCAAGTCGTCGTTGCTGTGGAAGCCGCAAAACACCGTCGCGCTGGACGACGAATCCGGCGAGAAGGTTCTGAAACTGATCGAGTCGCTCGATGACAGCGACGACGTGCAGAACGTCTACGCGAATTTCGAAGTCTCCGACGCGCTCGTCGCCAGGATGAAGCGCGTCGGTAGCGCTACGCGCCGGTGCAAACTCCAGAACATAGAAGTCCGGCATTGTAGTCGGTCGCGTAGATTAGACCTTTGCGCATCCACAAACACGTCTGCGGATTGAATGACGCGCGCGCGGTTCGGCGCGCGTATCCGCGAGCGTCGCCGGTTGTGGCGGCACCAACGCGCCGACTTCCTTCGGCGCGAAGGCCTTGGATATGTCGAAGACGCGGATGCCCGCGTTCTGGTAGGTCGCGAAAATCAATTGCGAGCTGATGAAACTTCCGGGCCGGTTTTCGTGGATATTGTGCGGGCCGAAATGCCCGCCTTTGGCCTTGTAGTCGGCTTCGGCCGGCGTCGGAAACGATCGAAATGCTGACCGGATTTTCGCGCGCGCGATTGTCGAACACCCAGATCAGTTTGAGCCCATCTTCCTGGTGATCGAGCACGGCCTCGTCGAGCACGCACCAGCAGGTCGCGGTCGGGCAGGGGCAGGCAGTTGTGCGTGCCGCCGCCGAGAGCGGCGGCGACCAGTTTCGGTGCACGATCAGCTTCGGGCTGGCGCGGTCGGCGATGTCGAGCACCACCATGCCGGCATCGCGCCAGGCGGCATAAGCGGTGTCGCCGTGGATGATGGCGTGGTGCAGGCCGTAGCGGCGGGTCGGCTGCCATGACGGCGTCTCGCCGGCCGCCTGGTTCATGCCCGGGATCCACCAGCGCCCGGCCTCGCGCGGCTTCAGCCGGATCGCTCATGTCGACAGTCATGAAGATGTAGTCGGTGAAGCCATCGAGCAGCACCGAAACGTAGGCCCAGCGCCCGCCGGTGTACCAGATGCGATGAATGCCGCCGCCTTCGACCGGCATGAAGCCGATGCGGCGCGGATTGTCCGGCGTGGAAATATCGTAGACGGCGAGGCCTGCGCTCCAGTCGCGCACGCGCGCTGGCTTCCGCGATGTGCCGACCGTCTTGCCGAGCGCCCCGCTGTAATAGGCGCGCTCGTCGGCAAACTCGGCGGCGGCGAACATGTCCTTGGCGTTGATGACCAGCAGCAGGTCGTCGTGGGTCTGCAGATGAATGGTCCAGGTGTTCGGCGGCGCGGCGACGTAGTTCACCGCGCACGGATTTTCGGCATCGCGCACGTCGATGACGGAAAATCCCTTGGAGAACATGTGACCGACATAGGCGAAGCCGCGATGCACCATGACCTGCACGCCGTCGGGACGGCCGCCCTGATCAGAGTGGCCGACGACGCGCATGTTGCGTGCATAGTCGGGCTCGGCAGGTCGCGTCATCTGTAAGCGTCAAGAAAATGCGGCACGGCGATCCAGTCCAGCATGGCGCCATCGCCTTGCAGCAGATCATGCATGCGGCGGTCTTCGTCGGTCTTCAGGTTGACGCCGAGATGCGTGCCGAGCTTGCGTCCATGCATGACGATGTGGTTGCCGATCGGCTGGCGCTCCGCGTTATAGGCCTTCAATGCGTCGTCGATGTCGTCATGGTCGCGCAGATGCTTCGCCAAAGCCTGCGCGTCTGTGCCTGCCTTTGCCATCCCGAAACCCATATGCGGACGCGCATTCGCCGCCGCGTCGCCGACCATTGCAACACGGCCGAACACGATCGCCGGCGCGGTGAAATCGTAGATCGGTGTGATGAACGGCTGTTTGATTTTCATCAGCGCGTCGAGGAGAGCGGGCGGCAAAGTTTCACGCGCGTCCTTGTACATGCTCCGCGATGAGATCTTTGCGGATCAGCGGCGGCGGCACCGAATGTTCGTGCTGCACGCCGTTCTCGTCGACATTCATCTCGCGCAGCTTTGCGGCGTCGGCGACGCGGTACCAGATGAAGATTGAAGCGACGCTTGCCCGGCCGCAGGTCGTTGTCGAAGCCGGCAATGGGATAGGTAGATCACCTGCTGACGCTCGGGCAGGTAAAACGTGAACAGAGGATAGATCGCTGCTGAGCGTTTCCGCGGCGAGGTCGGCCTCGTTCGGCGCGCCGCGCCAGATGTAATAACCGGCATAGACCGGCTGCACGTCCGGCGCCATCTGCGCGCGCACGCTTGAACGAATTCCGTCGCCGCCGACGAGAATGTCTGGCGTGCTCGACGCGCCCGCCGGAAAACTGCACGCGCACGCCGCGCTCATCCTGGTCGACGCCGTTTCAGAAATTCCATCCGAGATGGTATCGGGACTCGTCGACGGTGCGCCCTGGAGAAGCCGCTGCAGGCGATCCCATGACGTGAGGATCTGCTTCAGCGGGCGCTCATCAGGTGACACGGCCTTCACGGTCGATCGCAACGCGCTTGGGGACCTCGACACCAAGATCCCTGGTACCGGCACCGCTCGCTTCGAGGGTTTCAATGAGTTCCGGGTGGCCCGTAATCCTGGCGCCGCGGCTGACCAGTTCAACGTTCGACCGCTCATAGACATCTGCGTCCCAGCCTATCTGCCGCAGGAACGCTGCGGAAAGAGCCCGGACATTGAGCCGCCAATGATGATAGCGCGTCGCTTGGCGCGACGAGGACGAGGATGAACCCGGCATGCTCGGCCATCCTAATGCAATCACGTCGGAAATTCCAGATCCCGATATGGTGGAAAGCCTCGCGCGTCAACCGTGGGGCGCGCATTTCGGTCTAGGCTGCGGGCGGGCGCGGGGTTATCAACGGGACCATGGCCCGGCATCCGATCGCATACTCGGCATCGATCCGGGGCTCCGCCGTACCGGCTGGGGCCTGATCGAGAGCGACGGCAATCGGTTGATTCACATCGCCTGCGGTTCTGTCGAAACCAGCGAGCGCGCCGAACTCGGCAGCCGCTTGCTGGTGATCCACGACGGGCTGATCTCGGTCATTGAACGCTACCGGCCGCACGAGGCCGCGGTGGAGGCGACTTTCGTCAGCTGCGAACGCGGCGGCGACCCTGAAGCTCGGTCAGGCACGCGGCATCGCGATGCTCGTGCCGGCGAAGGCGCGGCTCACGGTTGCCGAGTACGCCCCCAATGTCGTGAAAAAGACGGTTGTCGGCGCTGGCCACGGAGAAAAGACGCAGATCCGCATGATGATAGGTGTGCTGCTGCCGAAGGCCGATCCCAAGAGCGAGGATGCGGCCGATGCACTCGCTATCGCAGTCTGCCACGCCCATCATCGCACGAGCGCGGCACGTCGCTACGCGGCGCAGGCCTGAGGCGGTGGCAAGCGGATGAAGACATGATCGGCAAGCTCAAGGGGCATCGTGGACAGCTACGGCGAGGACTACATCATCCTCGACGTCGGTGGCGTCGGCTATCAGTGGTGCATTGCTCCGCGCGCACGCTGCAGGCGCCTTCCTCGCCAGGGCGAGCCGGCCACCTTGTCGATCGAAACCCATGTGCGCGAGGACCAGATCAAGCTGTTCGGTTTTGCCAGCGACCTCGAGCGCGAGTGGTTCCGGCTGCTGCAGACAGTGCAGGGGTGGGCGCCAAGGTCGCGATGTCGGTGCTCGGCACGCTGAAGCCATCGAGCTCGCCTTCAGCGGTTGCCATGCGCGACAAGGCGATGGTGGCCCGCGCGCCGGGCGTGGGCCCGAAAGTGGCGGAGCGCATCGTCACCGAACTGAAAGACAAGGCGCCGGCCTACGCAAACGTCGATCCCGCGGTGGTGCATCTTGCCGGCGCGGTTGATGAAAAGCGTGCGCCAAGGCCGATCGCCTGATGCTGTTTCCGCGCTGGTCAATCTCGGTTATGGACATCCGCAGGCGGCTGCCGCCATCGCGGCCGCGGCGCGCGAGTGCGAGGCGACGACGCCGATACCGCGACGCTGATCCGGCACGGTCTGAAGGAATTGGCAAGATGAACAGTCCGCGCCGACTGGTGGCTGCCGACAAGCGCGACGACGATGTCGATGCTTCGTTGCGTCCACGGCAACTCAGCGAGTTTGTCGGGCAGCAGCAGGCGCGCGCCAATCTGAAGGTCTTCATTGAAGGCAGCGCGGGCGCGCAAAGAGGCGCTCGACCATGTGCTGTTCGTGGGGCCGCCGGGCTGGGCAAGACCGACGTTGGCGCAGATCGTGGCGCGCGAGGTGGGTGTCAGCTTTCGCGCTACCTCCGGTCCGGTAATTGCCAAAGCGGGCGACCTTGCGGCGCTGCTGACCAATCTTGAACCGCGCGATGTGCTATTCATCGACGAGATTCACCGACTCAACCCGGCGGTCGAGGAAATTCTTTATCCGGCGATGGAGGATTTCCAGCTCGACCTCATCATCGGCGAGGGGCCGGCTGCGCGTTCGGTCAAGATCGATCTCTCTCCCTTCACATTGGTCGGCGCGACCACGCGGGCGGGACTGCTGACCAATCCGTTGCGCGACCGCTTCGGCATTCCGGTGCGGCTTAACTTCTATACCGAGAAAGAGCTCGAAGAGATCGTCGATCGTGGCGCGCGCGTGCTCCGCATCGGCATCGCACCCAGATGGCGCCAATGAAATCGCGCGGCGCGCCCGCGGCACCCCGCGCATCGCGGGACGTCTGCCTGCGTCGTGTGCGCGACTTTGCCCATGTCGACGGTGCAAAGACCATCGACCGGAAGGTTGCCGACCGCGCGCTGTTGGCGCTCGAGGTCGATGCCGCCGGCCTGGATGCGATGGATCGAGCGCTATCTCTCGACCATCGCGTCGAGTTACGGAGGCGGGCCGGTGGGTGTCGATACGCTCGCGGCCGCGTTGTCGGAACCGCGTGACGCCATCGAGGACATCATCGAGCCATTCCTGATCCAAAAAGGCTTCCTGCAACGGACGCCGCGCGGGCGATTACTCACCGCGCTGGCTTTCCAGCATCTCGGCCTGCCGGAGCCTGCGCGCGATCCGGCCCAGTTTGGGCTGTTTTCCGGAGAGGATGAGTGAGCGAAAGAGATCATCAGCTGTGGTGGCGCGCTGATCCGCGACGGGGACGGGCGCGTTCTGCTGGTCCGCAAGCGCGGGACGGTGGCTTTCATGCAGCCGGGCGGCAAAGCGCGACGTTGGCGAAAGCGACGTCGCGGCGTTGTGCGCGCGAAATCGGCGAGGAGCTGGGCTGTCGTATCAGGGATAGCAGCGTGCAGGCCCTGGGCGTGTTTGATTGCCCGGCGGCGAACGAAGCCAGGATTTCAAGTCAACGCCGCTGTCTATGCGGTGGATGTCGACGGTCCCGATCAAGCCTGCCGGCGAGATCGATCAAGTCTTATGGATCGATCCGCGCGCGCTTCCCGACCTCACATTCGCACCATTGACGCGCGACCACGTCGCTCCCGCTCGCGCGGTCACTTCAATGATTGGCTGCATTGACGCGCAAGCCGATTGATGCAGCTCTCTCCTGTCTGTAAATAGTTCGCTATGGAACTCCCTCGATGGCGAGAAATTCTCGACGGCCGGCACCATCAGGCTGTGCGTGTCTATTACGAGGACACGGATTTCTCCGGCATCGTCTATCACGCGAACTATCTGCGTTTCATGGAGCGCGGGCCGCACCAATTATCTACGACTGATCGGCGCCGATCATCGCGCGCTGTTCGAACAAGCCGAAAAGGAAGCGCCGGGATTTTCTTTCGTGGTGCGTCACATGAGCATCGATTTCCGCAAGCCCGCGTTCATGGATGACGTGCTGGACATCGTCACCACACCGGAAGAAGTGAAAGGCGCCTCGGTGACGCTCAATCAGAAGGTTATGCGTGGCGTTGATCTACTTGTGGAAGCGCACGTTCAGGTCGCCTTCGTTTCCGGCGGACGCGCAAAGCCGATTCCGAAGCCGCTGCGCGTTGCCATGAAAGCAGATCAGGGATCGGGCGGCGTCACCTGACGGCACGTGCTATTATTTCTGGAATGAGCAACAGTTTCGCGATATTCGATACGGCGATCGGTACGTGCGGAATCGTCTGGAACGTGCGCGGCGTGGCCGGCGTGCAGGATTCACGACGGAACTGAAGGCGCCACCCGGGCGCGCCTGTTGCGGCGTTTTGCCGGCGCACAAGGAAGCAGACCGCCTCCTGCACATGTGCAGCGGGCGATCGACGGCATCGTTGCGCTCTTGCGCGGCGAAAACGCGACTGAACGACGTGACGCTCGATGCTCGGCGATCTGCCGGAGTTCAATCGCAAGGTCTACGCCATTGCACGCACGATCCCGCCGGGCTCGACACTGACTTACGGAGAGATTGCGGAACGGCTTGGCGACAGATTATTGGCGCGCGATGTCGGACAGGCGCTCGGCCAGAACCCGATTCCCCTGATCGATGCCTTGTCATCGTGTGCTCGCTGCCGGCGGCAAGACAGGCGGGCTTCTCAGCTCCGGGCGGCGTCGTCAGCAAACTGCGTCTGCTGACCATCGAGGGCGCGCAGCCGAACGGTCCGACATTGTTCGATCATCTGCCGCTGGTCGCCAAACGCGGGCGACGCTCGTAAGCTGTCGGCGTCGACGCGCCTGCCGGACTCATGTTAATCCCGTTTACATGAAATGGGGCAGACGCGCCGGACCGCGCGGCTATCACCACGGCAACCTCAAGGAAGCCCTGGTGCGCGCCGCGCTTGAGTTGATCGCCGAGAAGGGGCCGGCGGGTTTCACCTTCGCCGATGCCGCGCGCTGGGCGGGCGTGAGTCCTGCGGCGCCGTATCGGCATTTTCGCGATCGCGACGCGCTGCTCGCCGACGTTGCTCGCCGCGGCTTTCAGGAGTTTGCAAGCGCGCTCGCCAAAGCCTGGGACGAAGGCAGGCCGAAGTGATGGCGGCTTTCGACCGTCTCGGCAAAACCTATCTCGCTTTCGCCAAACGCAGAGCCGGCCTATTACTCTGCAATGTTCGAGGCGGGTGTCCCGCTCGATACTGATCGCGAATTGCGGGAGGCGAGCGAGAACGCATTTGCGGTCTTGCGCGCAGCCGCCGAGAAACTGGTTGCGCTGATGCCGTTGCACAGGACGCCCGCCGGCGCTGATGGTGGCGTTGCACGTTTGGTCGATGACGCACGGCATCGCTTCGCTGTTCGGCCGCGGCGATTCCGAGTCCGCCGTGCGTTGCCGATGCCGCCCGAGGAACTGCTGGAAGCTGCCGTTCTCATCTACCTGCGCGGCTTCAGGGTCGCCGCGCATCGTTGAAGCAGCGACTTTTTCGCGCAGCTCTGGCGCCGTGCCGTATGGCTCACCAATTTAGTTTCTCACGCCGCTTGACAGGGGCCGCGCACGGTCCTATGTATGTAAATGTTATTTACATTCACGCGGAGAGCCGACAATGCCTATCACCGCGCAGCTCGATACCTACGGAAAACCCGCCTGGATCGCCCTGATCGTTCTTGGCTTCATGGTCTGGTGGCCGCTTGGGCTTAGCGTCCTCGCCTTCACCATCAGGAGCGGAAGAATGGGATGCCCGGACAGCGCCACTGGCAGAACAAGATGGAGCGCATGCAGCACAAGATGGATTGGATGCGGTCCCGAATGGGCGGCAATCCCTGGAGTTTCTACGCGCCCTCCAGCGGCAACCGAGCGTTCGACGATTATCGCGCCGAAACTCTGCGGCGCCTGGAGGACGAGCAGCGCGAGTTCCGTGAATTCCTCGCGCGTCTTCGCCTGGCGAAGGACAAGACCGAGTTCGACCAGTTCATGGCCGAGCGCGGCAACCGGCCGGATGGCGAATCAGCCGCAAGGCTGATTTCCCTCGATTACCGGAACAACGGGCCGCCCACGAGGGCGGCAGCTCGCTATTTCGGCGGCGTCGCCGGAAGTAACTGCTCGCTTAACCACAATCAGCGCTGTTTAGGTGCGTAGAGCCCGCTTCCGCGCCCAAGTTTGGCCAAGTTTCGCCGGGGATTTCGTGAGGTCACCGGTGGACGGGACCAACGAATTTCGCCGAGAGAGGATCGAGCTTAGCGCCGTGAGCGGGATCGTCGCGCGCCGGTTGACTTCGGACATTGCGCCGCGCCGGTTCGACCCGACGGGACCGGATTGAGCCGGAAAGGACGTGCCTATGAATCCCTGCCGACGTGGCACAGTCGGTTGCTCCGCTGACCTCTTCCGATCCTTTCGCTGTTCACGCTGTTCTGGAACGCGCATTGGGTCGTCAAGACGGTCATGATCGGGCTGCTGATCTGCTCTGAGTCTGGGTCATGGGCGATCGCGATCGGCAAGACAGTGCTCTACACGTTCGCACGCGCCGCGCGATGGATCGTTTCGAACAGGCGTTCGTGGTCAGGTCGGTCGCTGGACGAACTCTACCGCGCGCTGTCCTCGGCGTCCCTGCGCATTCGATGGCGGCATTGTTCTGTGGCCGCGATGCGCGGAATGGAACGCGCAGCTTCGAAGGGAATGCGCGCACGATCGGCGGATTTGCAGATGCGCATCGAGAAAGTCATGGAAGTGACGATGCGCGCGTGAAGTCAGAGCGGCAGAGAGGCAGCTGTTGGCGTTGCTCCGCCTGCCATCGGGTCGGCGGGTCCGTTTGTCGGGACTGTTCCGGCACCGCGTCACGGGGATCGCTGACGGGCTTCCAATCAGATCGCCGCGTCCAGAACATCTCAGCCGGTCAGGTCGTTGCCCTGGCATCGCCGAAGCTAGCTCTTTGCGACACGCGCTTGGCCTTGTCGCCGCGATACCAGCGACGATTTCTACGGCACCTGAAGTTCGCGGCGGGGTTAACAAGCAAGCCCAGCGCTTGGAGGGCTTCCGCCGACGAGTTCGCGGCAATTCCTGTCTCGGCAGATCGACGGGCGCAGGTGAGGGGATCGCCTCATGGCTGCCAATGCCGGCAGCCGATCATCGGAAGCCGCAAGCATCATCGCCAACGGGTGATGAGCGAAATCAACGTGACCCGATGGTCGACGTGATGCTTGTGCTGTTGATAATTTTCATGGTGTTTCGGCGCCGCTGCTGACGGTGGGCGTGCCCGATCGATCTGCCGCAAGAGTCGGGCCGAAAACGCCTCGACCAGGACAGGAGCCGCTCACCGTTTCTGTCAACGACAAAGGCCAGATTTTCCTGCAGAATAGCGAAATTGCGGTCGACGATCTGATCCCGAAGAATGCAGGCGGTGGCCGACCGCGCGCGGTGGGGTCGAAGCACGTGTTTACGTGCGCGGCGACAAGAAAGTGGACTATGGGACCATGATGCAGGGTGATGGGCCGGCTGTCGTCGGCCAGCTTTCATCGACTGTCAGCCTTGGTTACCGAGTTTGAGCAGGGCGCTGAAAGCGCGGTGATGAAAAGGCGACAGCGATCTCGGCTGGCCTGCGCGGCACGGCGCTGCTGTGGGCGACGTTCTCGTTTTCCGGAAAATGTTCGACGTCACGCCAGCGGGGTCGTTGCCGGTCGACCTCGTCAGCGAAAGATTTTTCGAGATGACCGAAGGGCGTGAAGGACGCGCCGAAGGTCGAGCTTTCCAAAAGCCGCTGGTCGAGAAAAAGCCGAAGAGCCCCCAAACCGGTCGAGGATCGAGGCGAAGATGCCGAGAAAAGGAGTCCAGGCCGCGAAGGAAGTTGCACCGCAGCCCGAGCCGCAACCGCCAAGCCTGATCCGATTGCCGACAAGCTCAAGCAATCGGATCAACCGAAGCAACAGGACGCACGTCGAGCAGCCGCTTCCGCCGAAGAAACCTCCGCAGAAGCGGCAGCGGAAATTCGATGCCGACACGGTCGCGGCTCTGCTCGACAAGCGCGATCCACGGCGGAACGCCGCGGCCGGATTGGACCCAGCACACGCCCTCTCCTGGGCGGCATCCACTGAGCATGGCGGCAGGCTGTCGCAATCCGAAATTGACGCGCTTCGCGCGCGCTTGATGGCCCGCACTCGGGATCCTCTGGTCGGCGTGCGGGATCCGAATGAGTTGATCGTCAACGTGACCGTGAAGCTTCGTCCCGGCGGTCGTCTGGCGGCGGCGCCCTTCGCGCGGTCAACGGCAGAAGTGTTGCGGCGATGGCCTCGCGCGACAGCGCGCGATCCGCGCAGTTCTGACGGGTCCAGCCGTTCGATATGCTCAAACCAGAGCACTATGACAGAGCTGGAAGGAGATTGAGTTGACCTTCGATCCCCAAAGACATGTTTCGGTCAAATTAAAGTCCTCTATTGATCCAATCGAAATGACCCAACCACCCGTTCCCGCTACGCTGACCCGTCGCCGGTTGCTGGCCGGCGCGGAGCTCATGGATATCCTCGCGCCGCGCTCCGCAGGCGCTGTTGTGCTCAAACTCGACATCACGCTCAGGGCAATCGTTGCAGCCGATGCCGATCGCGCTGCCCGACTTCGTCTCAGATCTGATATCGGACGGAATGTCACCGCGGTCATCAGCGGCAATCTTCGGACGCAGCGGTCCTGTTCGCGCCGATTAATCCCGCGAGCCTTCATCGAAAAAATTACCAGCAGCGATAACGATGCCGCGCTTTGCACCGACTGGCGCACGATCAATGCCCGGAAGGCGATTGGTTACAACCGCATCTGCGCGTCAGGGCGATGGAAGATTGAAGGCAAGGGGATTTCGCCTTTGGGATCGTGTTCGCCGGCCAGCAACTCGAGCCGGCAGCGCGTACGTCCACGGCGCTGCGGACCAGCGCTGGCGGCGGATTGCCCACATTGGCACCGACGCGATCTGAGCGTCTCACCGGCGACAAAGGTTATTTCGATAGCCGCATCGTATTCGTCGACGAGACTGGTCAAAGATCGGCGCGTGAAGCGCCTCGCCATCATGGATCAGGACGGCGCCAATGTACGTTACCTGACGCGCGGCGACGATCTGGTGCTGACGCCCCGCTTCAATCCGTCGACGCAGGAGATCACTCACGATGTACGGACAGGGGATCCCGCGCGTCTATCTCCTCAACATCAGGCCGATAGCCAGCACGAGATCGTCGGCAATTCTCCGGCATGACTTTCGCCCCGAGAGTTTCCCCGGACGGTCAGACGCGTCATCATGAGCCTGCAGCAGGGAGGCAATGCCAACCTGTTCGTGATGGACCTGCGATCGAAGCAGACCGACGCGTCTCACCGATACGCACCGGCCATCGATACTGCTCCATGTTATTCGCCCGATGACGCCCGCATCTGCTTTCGAAAGCGACCGCGGCGGCAGCCAGCCAGGTTTATGTCATGCCGGCGACCGCGTGAGCGGCAGCCAACGCATCAGCTTCGGCGAAGGACACCACTCGACGCCGGTTTGGTCCCCGCGCGGCGATTACATCGCGTTTACAGGCCAGGCGCGCGGTAAGTTTCGCGCATCGGTATTCTTAAACCGGACAGTTCAGGCGAGCGCCGGCTGACGAGGGTTTCACGCGCAGGGCCGACATTCGCACCGAACGGGCGTGCTGGCTGATGTTTTTCCGTGATGTGGGGCAGGGGCCCGCGCTTTATACGATTCGACATTCGGCAGGCCGCAACGAGGCTGAAGGTTCCTACACCCACGCGTACCGTCCGATCCGGCCTGGTCGCCGCTTTTATCCTGATTGTCGCAAACCGGCCACTATTTTCACTGTCTTAACCATTAGAAACGGTTTAAGGGACGGCGGGGAGATTTACTGAGGCCGGGCAAGGTTCCATCAAGGTTGATGGAACGTTCGTTTAACGAACGGCCTGCTAGACCCAACACGCATGTACGCGTCGATATCGCGTGCAATGGAGGACCGGGATGACCGATATGAGGAAGATGCTGCACGCTGCCCCGGTTCGCAGCGGTCTCCTTGTTGCGGCTCTGGCAGTCTCGGCCTGCGCCCAGGTCGGGCGAAGATGCACAGGCGAATGCCGCCGGCCAGCATCGCCCGGGGCCAGCAGGACTTCATCGTCAATGTCGGCGACCGCGTATTTTTCGAAGGCGACTCGACTGAACTCACGCCGCAAGCGCGCGCGACGCTGGACAAGCAAGCGCAGTGGCTGACGACTTGTGCAAGCCAGCGGCCAGTTCACCATCGAGGTCATGCTGACGAACGCGGCACCCGCGTACAATATCGCCGCTCGGCGCACGGCGTGCGCAGCGTTGCCGCGACTATCCGTCGTCGCGTGGTATCCAGGCGACAGCGCATGCGGACCGATCTCGCCTGCGGCAAGGAGCGTCCTGTCGCGGTCTGCAACGATATCTCTGCTGATCGCAGAACCGTCGCGCGTTCACCGTTACTCGGAGTTAGCTCTGACGCTTTATGTGCCGGGTTCGCGGCCGGCCATAACTATCCGACACTAAGTCGGAGGTGACGAAGCTGAACCGGGGCCATAGTCACAATTTCGACGCAGCGCGTCTTATGTTACCCTTGGGCAAACGGCTGCTGCCGGTCTCATCCACACATGACGCGTTTCGATCATCATCTCGAACCGCGGTTGCCGCCGCCGTTTCCAGGTCTTGTTTCGCCGCCGGTTCTGTGCTGGCACGGGAGTAACGCAGCTCCGGCAATTCTCTCGACAACCTTTTCAGTCGCAACGAGACCGACAGCAATCGCGACAGCCCGCACAGGGCGGCCGATCGGCAGAACTTGCAGCCGACCGGGCGATCTTTCTCGTCCGGCTCGACCGGTTGGAAAGTGCACTGCGTCAGCTGACCGGTACGATCGAACAGCCTCAGTACCGCAATCAGCAGCTGGAATCACAACTCAAGCGCATGCAGGACGATGCACGATTCGTTGCCGGCAAATGGATCGCGAGGCGGCGCTGCGCGCGCCGCCGCAGGCGGCGCCGTCAAGCCAGGAATGTGCGGATGGCGCCGCCTCCCAGATCGGTCAGCACTCCAGACGTTTTCGATCCGTCGCAAGATCCCAATGCGCCAGGCGCTCCGCGCACCCTCGGGAATGAGGCGGTGATCACACAGCGCCCGAACCGGGTCGGACCGCCAGTCAGTGCCGCCCGGCGGGCGCAGCGCGGCAGCGCCGCTCGATTGTCGACGCTGGCGACGGCTGATTCTGCCGACGCAGCAGCGTGGCCGCCGTCCACGGTCGCGTCGGTGGATCGGTGCCGATGCCGGCAGCAAGCGACGCCGGCTTCACGCCGCCGCCGCAAGTACGCAACGTTGTTCCTGCCGCTCCATAGCCAGCGCGGTTGCGACGCTGCCGCCTTCGGCCTCAGCGCAAGACGAGTACGATATGGCCTACGGCTATGCGCTGCATAAGGACTATTCGCTGGCTGAACAGTCATTTCCGCGATTACCTGAAGGAAATATCCCAACGAGCGTCTGGGTCCCGGAGGCGCAATATTGGCTCGGCGAGAGCCTGTTTCAGCAACAGCGCTACCGCGACGCCGCGGAATCGTTCCTTGGGGTTTCGACCAGGTTCGAGCGCTACCGCCAAGGCGCCTGACGCGCTTGCTGCGTCTCGGTCAGTCGCTTGCCGCGATGAACCAGAAGGAAGCCGCCTGCGCCACGCCGACGGAAGTCGGGCGCAAGTTTCCGCGGGCTTCGGCCGGCGTGAAGCGCGATCGCGTAGAGCACGAAGCGCCACACTGCTGGGACTATGATCGCAACTGACCGGCCGCGGACTTGATCCGGAGGCGGGAACCGGCTCTCTGGTAACGATCGTGCCTGGCCAAGATCTCTGGCGATCGCTGCCATCGGAAGCCAAGACGCTTTGCGGATCTCAGGCGTTTCCCGTTATTGCTCGCGGTATCCGGCGGTCCGGATCTCGACGGCGCTGATGCTGCTCGCCGCGCGCTGGCGCGATTCACTCACACCAAGCCGAAGCTGGTCGCCGTGACGCGTCGATCACGGTCTGCGCAAGGAGTCCAGACGCGAGGCGTTGCCGTTGCGCGGCTCGCGCGTAAACTCGAACATCTCGCATCGCACACTGCTGCTGGAACGGTCGCAAGCCCTGCCACCGGGGTTACAGGAGACAGGCTGCGGCCGCGCGCTATCGGTTGCTCGGCGAGGCCGCGCGCACAGGCTGGTGCCGCGCACATCGTCACGGCGCACACGCTCGATGACCAGGCGGAAACCGTGCTGATCCGCATGACGTCGCGGTAGCGGGGTCACCGGTCTCGGGGCGATGGCACGAGACTGCATCGGTTGCCACCTGATGGCGGATGGCTCGATCGCGCTGGTCGCGTCCGCTGCTCGACATTGCGAAGTCGCGGCTGATTGCGACCCTCGAAGTGCAGCAAAAATTGCGTACGCGGACGATCCGTCCAATCGCGACCCGCGCTTCGCGCGCGTCGCGGCTGCGCGCGACCTCGATGGGCGCGCTCGCGGAGGAGGGCCTCGATGCAGGCCGGCTCTGCGCAGCTCGCGCGGCGGCTGAAGCGGGCGGAAGCGCCGCGATCGAGGCTGCGAGTCGACCGGGCAATGTACCGAGTTGACTGCGGATTTATCGTCCGAAGGATCGCTCGCGCATCGAGGCGCGCCGCTTTGCCGACCTGCCTGCCGAAATCGCGCTCCGTCTGCTCGGTCAGCGCGAGTGGCCGGGGCGGGTGATCGAGGGCCCCGTGCGAGCTCGGCAAGCTCGAGGCGCTGAAATGCGCTCTTGGAGTCGCCTCTAACGGGCCGGCGATGGGCAGTTTCGCCGGACACCTTGGCCGGCGCGGCTGTGACGCATGCACGGACCGTCAACTCATCGTCGAACGGGCGCCGCCGCGCCGTCGCAGCGGTCTTAACCAAGCGCCGACCACGGTCGGGCAAGGCATGCGAAAACACGCTAGAATATTAAGGTTTGAGGCCTTTTCTTGAGGGACCTGCGCTGCCTACATTGGCGCGCTGGGTCCGACGTGAAGTCGCCACGAACCGGATGCATAGAACACATTGCCGCGGGGCTCGCGCGCGGCGGGGTCAGGACGTCTGATGAACGCTAATCTCCGCAATTTCGCCCTCTGGGTGATCATCGTCCTGCTGCTGCTGGCGCTGTTCACGCTTTTCCAGAATCCGGGCCAGCGCACCACCGCGCAGGACATTTCGTTCTCGCAGCTGCTGACCGAGGTCGATCAGGGCCGCGTGCGCGACGTGGTGATCCAGGGCCCGGACATCCACGGCACCTTCTCCAACGGCACCAGCTTCCAGACCTATGCGCCGAACGATCCCGAGTCTGGTGCAGAAGCTCTACGGCAAGGGCGTGACGATCACCGCGCGGCCGCAGCAGGACAACGTGCCGTGGTTCGTCTCGCTGCTGGTGTCGTGGCTGCCGTTCATCGCGCTGATCGGCGTGTGGATCTTCCTGTCGCGCCAGATGCAGGGCGCCGGCGGCAAGGCGCTCGGCTTCGGCAAGTCGCGCGCAAAGCTTCTGGCCGAGGCGCACGGCCGCGTCACCTTCGAGGACGTCGCCGGCGTCGACGAGGCCAAACAGGACCTGCAGGAGATCGTCGAATTCCTGCGCGACCCCGGCAAATTCCAGCGCCTCGGCGGCCGCATTCCGCGCGGCGTGCTGCTGGTCGGCCCGCCCGGCACCGGCAAGACGCTGATTGCGCGCGCCGTCGCCGGCGAAGCCAACGTGCCGTTCTTCACCATTTCCGGCTCCGACTTCGTCGAGATGTTCGTCGGCGTCGGCGCGAGCCGCGTGCGCGACATGTTCGAGCAGGCCAAGAAGAACGCGCCCTGCATCATCTTCATCGACGAAATCGACGCGGTCGGCCGTCATCGCGGCGCCGGCCTCGGCGGCGGCAATGACGAGCGCGAGCAGACGCTCAACCAGTTGCTGGTCGAGATGGACGGCTTCGAGGCCAACGAGGGCATCATCCTGATCGCCGCGACCAACCGGCCCGACGTGCTCGATCCCGGCGCTGCTGCGTCCCGGCCGTTTCGACCGCCAGGTGGTCGTGCCGAATCCCGACGTGGTCGGCCGCGAGCAGATCCTGAAGGTGCACGTGCGCAAGGTGCCGCTGGCGCCCGACGTGAACCTCAAGACCATCGCGCGCGGCACGCCCGGCTTCTCCGGCGCCGATCTCGCTGAACCTGGTCAACGAGGCGGCGCCTGATGGCGGCGCGGCGCAACAAGCGCATGGTCACGCAGGCCGAGTTCGAGGACGCCAAGGACAAGGTGATGATGGGCGCCGAGCGCAAGTCGCTGGTGATGACCGAGGAAGAGAAGATGCTGACCGCCTATCACGAGGGCGGCCACGCGATCGTCGCGCTCAACGTCAAGGCCACCGATCCGGTGCACAAGGCGACCATCATTCCGCGCGGCCGCGCGCTCGGCATGGTCATGCAGCTGCCCGAGCGCGACAAGCTGTCGATGAGCCGCGAGCAGATGACCTCGCGGCTCGCCATCATGATGGGCGGGCGCGTCGCCGAGGAGATGGTGTTCGGCAGCGAGAAGGTCACCTCCGGCGCCGCATCCGACATCGAGCAGGCGACCAAGCTCGCGCGCATGATGGTGACGCGCTGGGGCCTCTCCGACGAGCTCGGCACCGTGGCCTATGGCGAGAACCAGGACGAGGTGTTCCTCGGCTATTCGGTGGCGCGCCAGCAGAACATCTCCGAGGCGACCGCGCAGCAAGATCGACGCCGAGATCAGGCGGCTGGTCGAGGCCGGCTATGCCGAGGCGACAGCAGATCCTGAACGACAAGCGCGCCGATCTCGAAGTCGCTGGCCAAGGGCCTGCTCGAGTTCGAGACGCTGACCGGGCGACGAGATCAAGGACCTGCTCGCCGGCAAGCGGCCGGTCCGCGAGTCGGTGATCGAGCCGACGACGCCGCGCTCGTCGGCGGTGCCGCCCGCCGGCAAGCCGCGTCCGCGGCCTGAGCCGCCGTCGGGCGAGGTCGCCGCCGCAGCCGCAGGGCTAAGCCGCTATTGCCGCCGTCCCCGCGATGGCGGGGGACCCGCTGTCCTGGCCCATCGTACGCTCGCGGGGGACAGCGGCGAGAATGCCTCTCCCAAAATCGCGGCTCTCGCGGATCTGCCATGCCTTCACCCCGAAACAATACCGGACAAGTCTGCACTGGTCCGGCTTCAGGCGCGGACTGCGCCTCCGGGCTTCCGGTGGCGCCGGGCATCATGGCGTTCGGGCTCGTTGCTGTCGGCGCCGCCGCCACCCGCCAGGGCTGCCGCTCTTCCTGCAAAGCATGATGAATTTTCTGGTGTGCCCGGCATCGCCCAGCTCGTTGCACTGGAAATCTGGCCGCACGTTCTGACGTGGAGTGCGATCGTTACGATCACCCTGCTGACCGCTGTCGTCGGCGCTCGCCTTCTTCTTGATGAGCGTCGCGATGCGTCCCTGGTTCGATCGAGTGCCGGCATGGCAGGCCTACACGGGCCTGTTTTTCCTCACCGATGCGACCTGCTTGATCGCCATGCGCGCTATCGCTCAGATGGCAGGCCGCGACATCGCAGTGTATTTCGGCGCGGCCAGTGCGATCATGACCGGTTGGCTGGCAGCTACGGGTGCCGGGTATTTCATTGGCGGCTTCATTGCTGACCGCCGCGGTACGGATCTGACCTGGTGATGCCAGCATTTTTCGCCGCGATGCTGGTGCCGCCTGTGGGCGGTGCGCGCCGTGCCTGGGGCTGGATCGTCGGCGGGATCGTTGCTGTCGCCGTCGAGCGCCTGGTGCCGGGTTGGTGGTTCATCGTCGCAGGCTCGATCGCGGAGCGCGTATCGCAAGCGGCTTCTTCGACGAGCAGGACGAATGAACTCCGAGCTGGGCACATTCGGGGTATGGATGGCCATCCTCGCAATGGCCGCGGTGACCTACGCGATCCGCGCGGGCGGCTTCTGGCTGATGGGATATGTTCCGCTGACGCGGCGCGTCCGCAGCATTCTCAATGCGCTTCCGGGGTCGGTGTCGTGGCGGTTACTTTGCCGCTGGCCGTCCGTGGCGGCACCGCGGCAACCCTGGCGTCCTGACCTCACTCGTTGTGATGGCGTTGCGGCGCAATGACCTTCTGGCCGTCATTTGCGGAATGGGCGTGGCAGCCTTGGTGCGGACTTTCTGAGGAGCAGCAATGCCTCTGCCAAACCGGGTCGATCCGTTCGGTGACCTCTTTGCGACACCGACGCGGGGCACAGTCTTGTTCGGCAATCGCGGCGGGAAGTTCCATCGCGACGACAGACGCTCGGCTCGCGGCGTTGGGCGTCGCGGGCAGTGGATCTGCTGTGTGCTGAAGTTCAGGGACGCCAGCGCAATGTGTGGGGCCGCTACTACACGGAGTTGTTCTTCCTCGACGAGGTCACGGCGTTTGCCGCCGGGCCATCGGCCGTGTTTCGAGTGCCGCCGCCAGGATGCCGAACGATTTGCAGTCTTGTTTTTCAGGACAAGAAGCAGCGCGCATCGGCGGACGCGATGGATACGTCCTCCATGCCGAGCGGTTGACGCAGGGCCAAGCGAACTTATCGCCGCAGCCTCGACTCGCTGCCGGATGGTGCGATGGTTGCACTCGACGGCGAAGTCTTTGCCGTCGCGACAAACCTGTTGCCTGACACCGTCTCGGGCTATTCGGCATCGAAACCCCGCGCTGGCAATCTTGAGGTCGACGTGCTCACGCCGCCATCGATCCTCTCCGTACTCGGACGAGGCTATGCGCCACTCTGGCATCCGAGCGCAGGCTAAGGTGGTTCGATCGGCGGGATGTTGGTCGCAGCCGGGACGCGGCGCGCCCAGGCGAAAAACACGATGGCAGACATGATCGCCAACATGGCGATGACAATAGTAACGCACGCCGGCCAGCCGCCGATCGTCCAGGCGCGCGCCGCCGAGCGCCGCGCCAAAACTACCGCCGATAAAAGCTGGCGTGACATAAAGTCCGACCGCCGACGAACGGCCGGCTTTGGCGGTGACCGTGACATATCCGGTTGAAACCGCCTGGCATATCAGGCCGCAGGCGGCGGAGATCGCCAATCCCGCAATGATCAGTGGCAGCGAAGGGCGAGCGTCAACGCGCGATGCCGGCGGCCCAGACGGCGATCACGCGTACCACGAGCATCGTCGCCGACCCGAACCCGCGACAGCCCAGCCGGCCCACGGCGTGAGCACGGGAGCCGGTGAGATAAACAACGAAGATCGCCCCGGAGCCAGCTCGCCGAGAGATTGTAGGGCGGTGCCGCAAGATAAAAACTGACATAAGTGAAGGTCGCGATGAAATTGAACAGCACACCGAAGCCGACTGCGTAGGTGGCGATCAGTACTGCCTGTTGCGCAGATGGGCGAGCATCTGCCTGTTCGAAGCGAAAGCAAGCCTTCGGACGCGCACGAACTTGCGCTCATGAGGCAAAAGAAACGCGACCGCGATCGCGCCGGCAAAGGCGATCGCGGCGAGCGCGATGAAGCCGGCTCGCCAGCTGATCAGATCGGCAAGCAGGCCGGTGAACAACCGGCCGCTGAAGCCGCCGAGGCTGGAGCCTGACGAGTAGATGCCTGGCGACGGTCGTCGCCTCGTGGTGCGGCAATTCATCGCCGTATAGGCGACCACGACCGCGAAAATCGGCGGCAGCACCAGCCCTGCACGGCGCGCCAGAAGATGATGGCCGGCAGGCGGGTCGACAGGGCGACCATGATCGGTCGGAATGACCAGCGCAAACATCGCCACGACGATGACCCGCTTGCGGCCCAGCACGTCGGCAACTGCGCCGGTGAAGGGCGCCGTCAGCGCCACGGCCAGCGTGCGTACAGTGATGATGGTCGAGATCCCCGGCGGCGCTTGCGCCGAGATTCCTCGGACAACAGCGGCAGGATTGACTGGGGCGAGTAGAGGTTGATGAAGGCGCAATAGCGCCGGCAATGCCCGGCGGCGAGGCGCGGACGGCGAACGGCGTGTCGTGCCGTCGCGGCTGTCATCCTCGGAAACCAGGATCGGGGCGTGTTTGACCCAAGCTATGCATCAGGTCCGGCATCGAATGCGACGGGTTGCCGCATTGCCGGACAGCAGCGGCGCGGCACCGCATGGCGCCGGTCATCTGAGCCCGAGCATTCGCCTCGGCGCGCAGGAGCGTTTCCTCCGGGCGTACCGGAGGCGTCGACCTTCGACCATGCGATGCGGCCGGGGTCGAATTCCTCCTGCTTGCGCGCAGCTGTGCCGATAGCATCGGCGTCGGAGAAGCGTCGCGGCCGCGGCTGCTGACGCGCGCCAATACGAGTCCTCGAGACTTTCGGCGGTGAGGAACAGGCCCGTGGAACTCGGTACGCCGTTTGCGGAATTCGCGATCGCGGTCCGCTCGGCGGGCAATCGGCGAAGACCGCATCGACGATGGCGGAATAGCCTCGGCGGCCGTCACGCGCCGCGCTTTTTTCCGCAAGTCCTGGTGTAAGCCTGATCGTGGCTGTCGTCTCCACGGAGTAGGCCCTCGGTCCGGCAGCCGGTCGGTTTCGTCCGGGCCTCGAACAGCGCCTTGCGCTCGGCGCCGCTGCGCGGCACCACGGCGCCCGGCCATGGCGGTGAGGAGTGCCAGGCGCCGATGGCGCGCGCGAGCAGCGAGCTTTCCGGTGCCGGAGAGGCCCGCCGATCGCAACCGACTGCGGTTTGGCACGGAAAGCATGAAAATTTTTGCGCCAGGAGCGGCATAGTCACGCGCGCCTTGCTTGCCAGCTCCGGCTTGCGCTCCGTGCTGTCTCGGTGCCGTGCGGCGTTACGACTTTGGCGCGGACTCGCCGCGCGGAGTGACATGAACAGAGGGGAGCGCGGCGAGGGCATTTCCAGATCGTGGACGCGACGCGGTGTCCGTCAAGTAGCGATTGAACACGATGCTCGCGGCATGCGTGCAGTCCGCGCTCGATCAAGATCCATCAGAGAAAGGCGAGATCGTAGTAGCACATCGCCGGTGGCGATGCGGTCGTCGGGTGCAGATCGCGTCGAACAGCCACCGGCTTGCCGTCGATGAGGACGACGATGTTGCCCAGATTTGCAGATCGCCGTGACACCGCCGCACCAGCCCGGCGCGCTCGCGTGCCGGTTGCAGCAGCGGCTTCACGCAGCTCGAGCGCGTCACGGGTTGCCAGCGCCAAGCGCACGCACCTGTCCCGCAGCGAAAACAAGTCTGGTCCGCCGAGATGCGAGACTCGGCCTCGTTCTGCGCGATGATGTCCGACGAGCGTCATCCGACGAAGTGCGCGTTGGCCGTCGCTGGCGTGCAGGTCGCGATGCGCTGCCAGCCACGGCGCGCTCCCGAGCGCGTCGGCGAGGGCCTCGTCGATCCGACCGACGCGTCGGCCAGGATGGTCGAGGGTCTGGCTCTCGTCGAAAGCGACGCATTCCTCGACAGACCCATTCGGCCGGCTGGCCTTTGCCGCCGATGGCGAGCCGCGGCCGTCTTCGCGTGCTCGCGGGTGATGGCCGCGACTTTCACGCGATAGATCGACTGGGGCGTAAGACGCGACTGACTGCTATCTCGGCTTCGCAGGCGGCCCTGCCGGTTCCGCAGTGTGGAAAAATCGAGGAACGGAAAGCGCGCCGCGCTTGTGATCTTGTAGCGCCCGGTCGCCGGCCAGGAAAACCGAGGCGGCGTGGGTGTCGATGCGCTTGACCGGCGCGCCGCCGATGGGTGGCCGATCGCCTTCGGGTTATCGATCACCGGCTGCTGTATGTCATCGCTCAGCTCGGAGTCTTCCAGCCGTCATGCGCACGTCCGCACGAGAATATGCGCGAAAGTCGGTGGATCCAGCTTGCGATGATAAGCCCGATATGAACGGTGATTGCGGTCGACAGACGCAGGGCATTTTGATCCTCGTGGAACGCGGCAGGATGGACGACATTATAGGCATCAAAGGAGACCAGGCCGTGACCGCCCTGCCGAACGCATTCAAACGCATCAGGCTCAACCTCGCTCCGCTCCAAGGAGTTCCCGCAGGGTCCTCGCGACATGGTTACGAATTCGTAGCGCCGCTCAGCAACAATAGTCATATCGACACCGAGCTCTGGAAGCAGCACCGGGATCATTGCCGCGTGTCGACCGATTTTGGGAAGGCGAGGAGGATGAGCACGGCTTCTGGTCTGCAACCGGGCGGTAGGAGCATGGGCGCTGGGTGTTCGACTACGACCAGACTGCTGATACCGATGACGAGAGCGGTTACCGCTTCGGCGCGCATGTTTTTCGGCCGGGTGAATATGTATCGATTCGCAACGAAGAGGGTGAGATGCGTCCTTTCAGGTGGTTACGGTCGAGGCCTGCGGCCCGGCGATGGTATTGACCGGCACGCGCCTTGCCGGGAGAGTGCGCCCTGACCGCCGGATCGGGCGGCATTCCTCAAGGGAGAAACTCAGTGCTCATCGACCATCGGACCTATCGGCTCCTTACCAGGCAGGGTGCCGGCGCAACTCGACCTCTACAGCAAGCTCGCCTATCCGGTGCAGCTCCGCCACATGGTCGAGCCGCACTACTATCTCGTCAGCGAGACGTGGACAGCTCAATACGCTGAGTGCATGGCTGGTTTATGACAATGCGGCCGATCGCGAACAGAAGCGCGCCAAGATGATGCAGGATCCGGACTGGAAGCACTTCGCTGGCAGAGAACGCGAAGGCCGGCAACGTGATCGAGCAGTCGAACTGGTTGACGACGCCGGCTCCTTCGCCGAAAATTCCGCCGGCAAAATCGTGAAGTGAGTTCGATGCGCGGCAAGGACAACGCCCGTACGCGGCGGCGAAATCCTGATCGATCAGTTGTCGGTTCACGGAGTGCGTCACGCCTTCTGCGTGCCCGGCGAAAGCTATCTTGCCGCGCTCGATGCTCTTTACGGCAGCGACATCCAGGCTGACCGTCTGCCGTCACGAGAGTACGGCCGCCATCAGTGGCGGAGGCTGTCGGTAAGGTGACCGGTCAGCCCGGCATCTGCTTTGTCACGCGTGGACCCGGCGCCACCAATGCATCGGCAGGCATTCCGCATCGCGCGCCAGGATCCTTCGCCGATGATCATGTTTTGTCGGTCAGAGTGGATCGCGAGATGCCGATCGCGCAGGCGTTCCAGGAGCTCGACTATCGCGCGGTATTCGGCACCAATGGCGAAGTGGGCAACGGAGATCGACGATCCGTCGCGCATCCCGGAGATCGTCTCGCGCGCCTTTCACACCGGCGTAACGGACGTCCCGGCCCAGTGGTGATCGCACTGCCAGAGGACATGCTGCGCGACGCGCGTGGCGGTGGCCGATGCCGCCGCCTTCGCGCCCGTGGAAATATCGCCCGGCGCAGGATGACATCAATCGACTGCAGAAGCTGCTTGGCGCAAGCAAAGCGTCCCGTGGCGCTGCATTGGCGGCAGCCGCTGGACCGAGCAGGCGAGTGCCGCGCTGATGCGGTTTGCCGAGCTGCTTTGCGCTGCCGGTCGCGACAACCTTCCGGCGCGGTCATCCTGCTTCGACGCGATGCATCGCTGTTATGCCGGCGACTTCGGTATCGGGCCAAATCCAAAGCTGCTCGCTCGCGTGAAGGGCGCCGACCTGGTGCTGCTGATCGGCGGTCGGTTCGGTGAGATGCCATCGCAGAGTTACAGCGCGTGCTTCGGATATTCCGGAGCCGCAGATCAAAGCTCGTGCACGTGCATCCGGGCGCCGAAGAACTCAGGTCGCGTCTATCATGCGCATCTCGCGATCAACGCTGCGCTCCGACCGCGTTTTGCGCGCGCGCTGCGAAGACTATGCAGCCGCCCGAAGGCAGATCGCCTGGCGCGGGGATAAGCGACACCGCGCATGCCGACTATCTTGCCTGGGGCGAGAAGGCGACGCATCGTGCCGGGCGCCGTCAACCTCCGGCGAGATCATGGTTTGGCTGCGCGAAAACCTGCCGGCAATGACGCGATCGTCGACGCAAGGTGCGGGCAACTTTCTCCGGCTGGGTCCACCGCTTCTATCGCGTGCGCAAATTCGGCGGACTTGTCGGGCGCCACGTCAGGCTCCATGGGCTATGGGCTGCCGGCAGCTTTGGCGATGCAGACGCTCCATCGCGATCGTACGGTCGTTTGCGTATGCGGGCGACGGCGACTTCCTGATGACTGGGCAGGATTTCGCGACGGCCGTGCAGTACTGAACTGCCGGTGATCGTGCTCGTCGCTGATCAACGGTGATCTACGGCACCATTCGCGCGCATCGTGAGCTTGCGAATATCCGCGGTCGCGTGGTTGCGACCAATCTGCGAGATCCCGATTTTGCCGCGGTATGCGCTGGCGTTCTGGCGGCTACGGCGCGCTGGTAGAGAAAAGCGCCGATTTCCCTGCCGCATTTGCCGGAGCGCGGGCGTCGGGAAAACCCTCGATCATCCATCTCAAGGTGGATCCGGAAGCGATCGCGACCGCGACCTGACAGGCATGCGAGGAGAAGTCGCTGGCCGGCGGCGGAAGCTGAAACCCAGCCAGGCCGACGCTTGCCTAAATGGCGTGAATCAGCATTCAGGTCATGCCATACCCGCCGCACCGGGTGTGGTCCGCCGGCTTGCAGAGCGTGAGCAGACGATTCTCGGCGCCGCGCATTCGATCGTTGGGGAAGAGGGCATGGGCGCGGTGCAAATCGTCGCTGTAGCCCAGCCGCGCCGATATCGCCGCCGGCACGATCTACCGTTATCCCGTCCAGAAGCGATCTCGTTGCTGAAGTCATTGCTGCCGCCGCGTGTCGCCGAGCTCGTCGACAATGCACGCCGCTGGCGATGCCGCGCCGGGGCCGCTTTCGGCTGTTCGCCGCTTGCGTCGCAACTTTCTGCCGCAGAGGCCTTGCACGACAGGCGGCTTGCCTGGGCGATCATGGCAGAGCCGATCGGCCTCGATATCGATGCATTGCGCCTGAACTTCCGCCGCGCCATCGCAGCTGAGCTGGAAATGCGCATCAGCATGGCGGTTGCCGACGGTACATTGCCGGATCAGGATGTACGAGTCGCCGCGCTGGCCGTCATCGGCGCTGTGCTCGAGGTCTGCTCTCGGGCCGCTGGCGCCGCAAGATGGCAAATCACCGCGAGGCCGTTCAGGGATGACGCTCGTTCGCGTTGCGCGCTCTCGGCGTCGTCGATGCGCGTGCGAGGGCCTCGTCGCGCAATGCGCGCTGCCGTGAGTCTTTCTTGAGTGGTGAGGCGCGGGCAGTTCGTCAGAGCCAGCGTGACGACCTTTCAAGCCACGTTCGCCGGCGTCGTCGTCGATATGGAATCCAAGCTCGTGTGCACATCCGCAGCATGGTGGCATTTTCGGCCAGGCGCCTGCCCATGACGGTCGTCGAGCCGCTTTGTCCCGCGCATAGGCGATCATGTGCTTCATCATGAGCCAACCAAGGCCGTGACCCTTCAAATGTGAGCGCACGAGAATCGCAAATTCGGCGCCGTCGCCTTCTGGATCGTCGTGCAGCCGAACAGCCCCGACGCATACGGTTGTGGTTCGCGACGGCGATGAAGCCATGGCGTTTTCGGATCGTAGTGAATAAGCTTTTCGATCAACTCTGTGCCTCACTTCGCGCATCGGCACGGAAAAACGCAAACGCAGATCTTCTGCGGTGCACTTCGCTGAGGAAATCCGGATAGAGCGCGGCGTCCTCCGGCCTGAGCGGTCGGATGAGCACTTTTTCTCCATCGCGCAAGCGTAACGTGGCGTTCGAGCAAGCGCGGCCACCGGCTCCCGCGAAGGTGGGGATCGTCAATGCAGCCATCATCAGTACGGAGACACGTCATCGATTCAAGCAGGCCAAGCGTAGCACCGCCGAAGAGCACAAATTCGCGCAAGCGCGAATGGCCGTAGCCGCCCATCACGATCATGTCGGCGGAAGAATCCGCCGCATGGGAAGGATGGTGGACGGCACGTCTATGTCGGGCGATGTGATGCGTTTGACGTCTACCTTGAGAACCATGCCGCGCGAGGTGTTGGCCGAGGTCGGCGCCCGGCATTCGTTCGCTCTTGCCGGGCTTGTCGAGAGACGATCACCACCTCAACCTGCTTTGCCTTTTTCAACAGCGGCAAGGCGTCGGCGACGGCGCGCGTGGCAGCGACGACCGCCGTCCCAGCAGATCATCATGCGGTCGAGTTTCAGCCGCGCCTTTGCTGGATGAACGGAACGAAGATCACGTGGGCGTCCTGACTCGAACAATACGCCTTCGTCGACGACCTCATCAGCCGAGGATTTCTGCCGATCCGGTTTGGCCGACAACGACCAGATCGAAGCGCCGCCCGATGCTTCCGATCTGGTCCGCGCGCGCCTGCAAGGCTTGCATTTATCGTGCGTGTCTCGCTCGAAATACCACGCCGCCTTTAGCCGCCTGCTCGAAGCGAGGCTATGGCGGCTCGTGCTTTTGTCCGGATTCTGGCGCGTCGCTTGATCCTTCGATTATTTCCGGCGGAATCCCGCCCATAACGGTGCCCGAGGATGATCCGGATCGTAGGAGACCGCGATCGCGAGGAGATGAGCTTCGAAGATTTCGCGCTATCGAAACGGCATACGTATCACCGGCGCGGGTCGTTCGAGCCCAAGCCCCAGATTGACGACAATGTCCTTGATCACGATGCAGACTCTACCGGACCGAGGGTTACGATCATCATCCTATCGTCGTCTCTCCCCGCGACATTGACCAAGCTCAAAAGCCAATCGTCCCCATATCCTCCGCGCGACGCGCGTGCACACGGCACTATCTACTTGCCGTCCGGACCGAACTGTTTGAGATAGGCCCACAGGTCGCCGGCTTCTTTTCGTTCTTGATGCCTGGGAAAATCATCTTGGTATTTGAGGATCTTGGCACGCGGATCCTCGATGTAGTCCTTGAAGGTTTGCCTCATCCCAAGTGAGACCGGAATTCTTGTTGGCGTCGGAGTAGCTGTATTCGGGATCGACCCGGAATGCGACGCCTGTCGAGACCCGTTGAGCACGGGGCCGACCTTGTTCTTTGCCCTTCACCGATCGGAATGGCAGGCGGAGGCACTTCTTGAAGGACTGTTCGGCGGCTGCCACGTCCTGCGCCTCGGCGCACCCGCAGTCAGCGCTGCCACGCTCAAAGCCGCTGCAAATGGCAATTTCATTGTGTGCGCTCCGCGTTTTTGACGTCGCCCGCTGGCCGATGGCCTCTCGGCCCGGCCGTTTTCCATCGAGTTTTGCCAGCCCTATGTGCAAGTCGTCAAATGGCTGGTATCGTGACAGCGCATGGATCCATCCACAATGCAACGATATGGGCAGCCGGGAGTTCTCGAGAATGTCCCTGCGGATGCCGGAACCTGACACCGCAATCCTCGGGGCGTCGTGACGCGCATCGTCGCCGCGTTGCGAGCAATCGTTCCCGGCGAAGGCGTGATCGCGGCCGAGCGCGAGTTGCGTCCCTACGAATGCGACGGCGCTCACCGCCTACCGGCAGTTGCCCATGGTGGTTGTGTTGCCGGAAACCACCGGAACAGGTTGCTCAAGATCCTGCGGCGCTGCCGCGGCGAGAGATAAAGGTCGTCCCCGCGGGGCCGGAACGTCGTTGTCGGGGGCGCTTTGCCGCTCGCGGACGGCGTATTGCTCGGCATGGCGAAGTTCAATCAGATCCGCGAAATCGATTTCGAAAATCGCGTTGCAGTCGTCGAACCAGGTGTGACCAACCTTGCGGTCAGCGATGCCGGTTGCCGACGCGGGATTTTATTACGCACCGGATCCATCCTCGCAGATTGCGTGCGCGATCGGCGGCAACGTGGCGGAAAATTCCGGCGGCGTGCTGCCACGAAATACGGCATGACCACCAATAACGTACTCGGCTGCGAGATCACGTGCTTATCACCGGCGAAGCTCTTGCGCCTCGGCGGCAAACATCTCGATCATCCGGCTACGATCTGTTGGGCGGTATCCAACGGATCGGAAGGTCTGCTCGGCGGTCGTCACGGAGGTGACGGTACGGATACTGAAGAAACCGGAGACGCGCGCGCGATGCTACATCGGCATTTCCATCGTCGGAAGATGCCGGCGAATGCGTCATCACGCATTATCGGGATCCGGAATCATCCCGGGCGGCATGGAAATCATGGACGGTCCGCGCCATCGCGGCGGTCGAGGAACTTCGTCCACGCCGGCTATCCGCTCGATGTCAGCGCTGCTGCATCGTCGAACTCGACGGACCCCCGGCGGAGGTCGACCATCTTATCGAGCGCGTGGAAAAGATCGCGCGCGATTGCCGTTCAGGCTTCGTGCAGAAGCCTCGCGTTCGGAACAGGAAAGGCGCTGTTCTGGGCCGGCCAAGGCGGCGCGTTTCCGGCAGTCGGGCGGATCTCGCCAGATTATTACTGCATGGATGGGACGATCCCGGCGTGCCCAGCTGCCGCTGGTGCTCAAGCGGATGAAGGAGATGTCCGCGAAATACGGGCTGCGGGTCGCAAACGTGTTTCACGCCGGCGACGGCAATTTGCATCCTCTCATTCTTTACGATGCCAACCAGCCCGGTGAGCTCGAGAAGACCGAGAAATTCGGTGCCGAAATTCTGAAGCTGTGCGTCGAAGTCGGTGGCGTTCTGCACTGGCGGTGAGACACGGCGTCGAGAACGTGAATCTGATGCGCGACGTCGATGTTCTCCGAAACCGCGATCTCAACCAGCAGCAGCGCGTGAAGTGCTGCCTTCGATGGCGAAGGCGCGCTTCAATCCCGGCAAGATTTTCCCGCAGCTGCACCGCTGCGCTGAACTGTTACCGCGCTGCCTCATGCCGGGAAGCTGCCGTTCCCGGACATTCCGAGGTTCTAGTAGATGCGTTTCGGTTTGTTCCTGTTCGCCGAAGGCGATCAGCCCAGACTTGGCCCGGAAACCGGCCAGGGCTTTTTTGAGTTCCTCGATTTCAATGTCGAAGCAGAGGCGCTCGGCTTTCACTCGAGCTTCTCGGTCGAGCACCATTTCAGCGGCTGGGATCAGGTTTCTCGACGCCTGATGCTGCAGCCGCGTTGGCCGCATGCGCACGAAGACGCCTTCGTCTCGGTACCGCAGTTATCGTGCCGCCATGCGCAACCCGGTGCTGCTCGCTGAGGAAGCGGCGACGCTCGATCTTCTTCCCGGGGACGCCTCGGTCTCGGCATCGGCAAGAGGATATCGCCACAGCGAGTTCAAGAGGATTTCAAGATCGCCCCCGAGGAGGCCGAAGCGCGTTTCGAGGAAGCGCTCGAAGTCATGAGGCGAGCACTGGACCACGCACGACGCTTCTCGCACATAAGGGTCGCTTTTGGCATTTTGAGGATATCGTGGTCGAGCACGCCACCGGCTCAAACCCCATCCGCCACTGTGGTGGCCGCCGGCAATCCGCATTCGATCAAACGTGCCGCCAGCGCGCGGGTTCAATCTCATCCTCTGACCAGTACGCTTCGCCCGCGACGCTCGGCGAACGCATTGCGATCTGAGTCGAGCGCGAAGCACGGACTTGCGTCGTTATCCGATGCAGGGTGGCGGTCGCGCCAGCTTTACGTGGCAAAGGACGCGGCCGACACGGAAACCGCGCTGGTGCGACAGGCCATATCATCACCAAACGGACTGTCGATGTTTCGCGCGATCCTTCGGCAAAGACGGGATCGCACGTACTCACTGCCGACAGGAAGGGGGCTACCGAAGAAAATGCGCTCTACGGTACACCCGATGAACTCGCCGGCATGATCGAGGCGCTGAGTGATGCCGGCGTAGCCTGCTGCTTCTCGATCGCCGGTGGTGTCGATCAACTGCGCCACTTCGCCCGGGACGTTATGCCCGCCTTCGCGCCTGACGTTACCGCGCGTGTGCAAGCGAGCGACGTTTTCGTAGCACGCACGGCTGACACTCTCAAACCTCGCGACGGCGCAGGAAGTGCGAAGATGTCGTGCGCTGGGCGGTCGACGAAGCGACAAACCGCTCGAACTCGCCGGGAATGGGACCAAGTACGGTATCGGCCGCCCCAGCCAGACAGACCTGACCCTCGATCTTTCCGGGTCTGGCCGATGTCACGCTTTACGAGCCGCGGCAGCTGGTGCTTCCAGCGCGCGCCGGAACGCCGATCTCGCGATCGAGGTGTTGTTGAACAAACACAACCAGGAACTCGCTTTGAGCCTGCTACGGGTCCGCTTCTCGGTGCGGAGACAAACCAGCGGTACGTTCGGGAGAGTCATCGCCGCCAATCTTTCAGGCCGCGGCGCATAAAATCGGGCGCTGCGCGCGATCACTTCCTGGGCGTCACCGCCGTCACCGGACGCAGCGAAACGATCGAGTCCGGTGGCGCGTCGTGAAGAATGTTACCGGTTACGACCTCTGCAATGTTCGCGGATCGCTGGGGCACGCTCGGCGCCATGACTGGCGACTTACGGATCAGGTGCTGCCGAAAGCGGAAACCGAGGCGGACGGTGCTGATCGAAGGTCTTGATGACGCTACCCAGCAGCGCACGGGCGCGGCGGCATGTGGTCCGTCATCGCCGTACGTCAGGCGCGGCGCGCGCTGACGCAATGCCGTCCATGGTTCGAGAACGTGCCCCGAGTCGTGCGCATCGACCGTGCTGCGCGTGGAGGCTTCCTGCCAATACGGTAGAGACACCTAACGCCGAAGCTCTCGCCGCTGAAATGAAGAGACTTCAGGCGGTAGCACGCTGCTCGACGAAAAAGAAAATCACGCGACCTCGGCGGCGCGGTATTCCTCATTGTCGATATCGACCTGCTTGCGGCTGGGGCCGCGGTCGTGCGACACTTTGGCGGCATTTCCGCGGCGCAAGCCGCGGCCAGCGAAATCAGCGGCGAGCCATCACGCCGGCTGCGCTGATCGTTTCCAGTTCTACGGGCTGGGCCGGTGGGCATGCCGCCTCTGGAACTGGCGATGCCACTTGAAAATGAACCTGACGCGCCCACCAGTCCGCCGTGCTGCGGCCGCCATCGGGGGCGCGGCACTGATCTACGCGCGCCGGCCGCGGCGCGTGGCGTCGACGTCGCTCGCGTCGGGGATCCGAGCTACGCGTGCTTTGACCAAGCGCGCGTGAAGGGAAAGTTTTCGATCTCTAAGGGCGTACTCAATCCCGGGCGCGTAGTGGGCGGGTGTCTGACGACGTCAAACCACGTTCACCCTCGCTTCGTACTCCGGGACCCGCGATTCCGCGCAACTTATCAGAGGTCCGCGCGCGCCAGCCTGCGGATGCTCCGCGACTCTGCCCGACCTATCGTCCTCGCCTGCTTTCGGGGACGGGCGCTCTGTTCTGCGCGCGGTCAGTTTATTGCAGATCAGGAGATGCTCGAGCAACTGGATCGTCTGGCGTGACGGGCGAGAGTGGCCTTCACTCCTCTCGATCGTTGCCTCTCATGCCTGGCGTACGATGCATGACTACGTGTCCGATCCGGCGTCCACCCTGCCGCCAGTTCGAGTCATGCGCGGACTCCCATCGAGCGGCGCCTGCCACGATCGCCCGGTGAGGGCGATCGTCTCCTGCGCTGCGTGCTCGCGCGCGTGCTGAGTCGACCTGAGGCCGCCTGTCTCGCTATTGTCGTGCTCGGGCTGATCACGCGTCGCTGCTCCATGGCGCGCCGTCGTTCGACCTGCTGGGTTTTTGCGCAGGGTGCCGGGGCATTACGCTTCGCCCGACGCCGCGCCGCAGACCGGCCGCGCCGGTCTGATTCGCGTTGAAGCGCGGGTCTATTCGCCAGGGAGGGCCGGCGGCGCGGGCGGTTAGCGCTCTTTGTCCACAGCTATCAATCCGGATGCCTCGCGCCGCTCGACCGGTAAGAGGGCGCGATCCGCCTGCTCAGTCGCCAGGGCATTGAGGTGGTTGTCGCCGCCGGCGGGAGGATGCTGCGGGTCGCTTGTCCATCCACCGCCGGGCGCGGCGGGACCGGCGCGTGTATCACCGCGGCGCACGCAACAATATTGATGCATGGACCCGAGAGAGTCGAAGGGGCGGGCGTCGATCGCCATCCTGGTCGCCGTTTCCGGATGTGGCACCAGCGATCGCGGACTGTATGGGTTCTACCCGGTTGCTCGCGCGCGACCGATCCGGTTAATGCGGCCGAGGCAGCGCGTGTCGGCTGCAGGAGCGCGCGACGTCAGCGAGTACCTCGCGACACTCAAGTTGCAGGTAATACGTAGTA
>ERZ1370068.7223-contig-6154_pt1 | contig 141966 bp, 161 predicted proteins | sample MGYA00561227_ERZ1370068 | MGnify/ENA primary metagenome ERZ1370068 (study PRJEB38410, sample SAMEA6850437) | metagenome | study: Metagenomic assessment of the ecological functions of the soil: analysis of the soil microbiota associated with the...
TTACGTATTGCTAAACCGCTTTCACAAGCAAATCCGGAACAAGGATCGGGGAAGCCCGCGATGCGATGCGCGCAGGCGTTGCGCTGCGGGGCGGTTGAAATGGAGCCACTTTACAATGATCCCCCAAGAACGATGGCTGGCGACTTGTGGCCCTGCGGCGAGGGCAAAGTATGCGGCAGGCTCCCAGCCCTCACAATACCTTCTAAAGAGATTCGGCAGAGTCCTCGCGGTACCGTTTGCAGGGTTTTGGCGTCGAGCTTCTGGCTTTCCATCTCGCAGCCAGTTCAGCGCTGAAGTGGTTTTCGGCCTAGCACCTGCTCGATCTCCTTTTCCTGCTTGCTCCTGCCCGGCCGCAAGCTTTTGCGGCCCGCAGCCAGCGCGCGCGCCAACTCAGCGGCGGCGAGCGCTGCCTGCTCGCTGTCGTGAACGCCCAGGGACAAAATTCCGGAACCCGAAAACACGGTTACCGCCATTGCTCAGTCCCTCCGCGCGCCGCGCGTCTGTCAGCTCAGCGCCGAAGTTCTGATTGCCTCACGTCCGGATCGCCTCTGCCAAGGTCGCCTCTCGCCAGTCTCTGACGCTTGACACTCGCGCACCGATTGCGCGCCATCATCGGCGAGCGCGCTGGCACGTGCCGGGCCTTCATGCACCGGCGGCACTGGGAGTTTGTCGGATCTGGTGCGCGCTGCTGCGTGTGCGCGGTCGCAGAGCGCGGCCTTCAGGCAGTAGCTCCTGCGCCGCGGCGGAGTGCATATCGATCCAGATGGCCGGTGCCCGACCACATATGTGGTGAATGTCTTCCAGCGGCTCAAACCGGCGGCCTGCAGGGATCTGCAGCGCAGCGCGCCTGCACCTGGCCCTCTTGCTGCTCCCGGTTCGGGAGCAACCTTGCAGCGCGCTGGTTCGAAGTCTGCAATCCTGTCGAGCGCGTGCCGCCGCGAGCTGGGCCTCGTACGCTTTCGCTCTGCTGAGCCGCCTCGTGCGCCTGCCGGTGCTGCACGAGGGCCGCGATTTCCCGCTGGCGTGACGTCCCTCACCATCTGAGCGGCAGCGCATCATTAGCTTCTGATGACGGGCGGGGTCCCTGGATGCGCAGAGGCCTCTAATCGGCGGGGTTGGGCGGCCATTGCGAGCGAGCGGAAATTCCTGCTAAAATTGCTTCCCTAATTGGTTGAGATCGTTGCACGCGCGGCCTCTTGGCCGGACACTTCGCCAGATGCGTGACCCACGCGCGCTCTTTGGCAATTTGCGCCCGCTCACTTTCCTCGGGCGTCGGTTGTGCGGGGACGCTGCGGCTCGGGGCGCTCGGCTCAGGCGCCGGCTGCGCTTCCGCTGCTTGCTGCGCTCGGTCTGCCTCGGCATCGCCGGCCAGCTGCTGGAGTGCTTCCCATTGTGCGGCCTGATGGCGTTCGCGCCAATCGGTAATCTGATTTGCCGCTTCGTCCGGGGTCAGCGGCGCATCATCCTGGCGTGCCGCATTCGTCGATACGGTCTGCACCATCGGTGGCGGCGGCATTCAGCGGATCGATACGCATCGCCCGCGCTGCGATAGCGTCGACCCTTAAGCTCGTGACCTGTCGTTCAGACAAACCTGCGTTACGCAAATCCCGGCCGTAAGTTTTAACGCACGCGAAAACGTATGTCGTCAACGGCCCGGTCAGCGACTGCGGGCTCTGTCCCGCGATTTATGGACAGTGATCGGGCGCCGCTCCCCGCCAAATCCTTTTTCGGTGAGACCGTCAAAGCAATGCTTTGCGTGTATCCGGTTGGCTCCAGATGCGCCTCAATTCGTCTTCGTCCTTGAAGAACCGTGGCAGTTCGCCAAACAGCCGCTCCACGAATTGCGCAGCCGATATCGGCTTGCCGTCAGGACTCCAGAACGTCGTCGCCATCATGTGCTGGATGGTCCGCTCTCTTGCCGTCTGCCAACTTGATCTTGATCTCTTTAGGCGTATCCGGTGTTTCTTCATCTGTCGGACCGTCATCACGCGGTTCTTCCGGATCCCACCCTCCTCCCCGGCAACGCGGCTAACGCCGCCTCGCGCGGCGTCGGCTCGTAGCCGTACGTCGGCGTGCGGCCTTCGTGCTGGCCGTAGGAACGTCCACATCCAAGGGTGCGGACGCCTTTCGAGGCCGCACAGAATCGGGTTAATAGAGGACGCATGAACACTAAGGCAAAGCTGGTGAGGCAGATCAGTGCAGTCGCTTTCACAGACGCGATTGAATCTCATGGCCTGCTTGGGGGTGTTGCGAGAAAGCGAATCTCCGGGGTGGCACATGCTATTCAGGCGGCCAACGCCTCTCGCGCAGCACCATAGTGCAAAAGGCGCTGCTGCAACGAGTGCTGATGACGATCGAACGGGCATTCGCGCCTGTGAACCGTAAGAAATCAGACCGTCACGCACGGGTGGGCGTTTGAGTACCTGTCGGACCCGAGCATATTTGACGAAGTTGCGAAGGCTGATCGCGAAAACACCTTGAGCAGGCGTGCGCTACGTGGCGTACATACGATCAAGACGCTCGACGCCGACGACTGCAGCACTATCGCGATAAAGTCGTGGCACATGCGGGCGAGCGAGACCCGACGATACCCGTGCCTCGTTTTCTGAGCTGAGGAACTACGCGATGGGTACAGCCGATGCGCTTGCACGATTGGCGCGTGGTTCAGGGGTAGTCGAGTTGGGGCTGCAGACGGCCGCGTACGACGAAAGCGCTAAGGCATTCTGGCGAGTGTGGCAACCAAAACAAATCCAGTGGGCAAATGCGCCTGTGGACTTTCCGATCAGGCTGGCGCACCGGGCGCTGGGAGGCCGCTTCTTCATTTGTAAGCTCCGATTTATCGACACCGGCGCCTTCCTCGAGCTTGACTTGAACTCGCTCGACGACTCGATTGGCAGCTCGTTCGCGGCGGAGCAGTTTCCTGTCTGATATGGAGAGCGGTTGGTAGAGTTCATCGGGAGCCATTTGCAGCTCCCTGGTCGAGACCGCCTGCGTGATCGCTCCGACGCGGGCATACGAGGCAACGCTGATCAGCTCCTCGGCGGCGGCGGCCTCGACCAAAAGCGGGCCAAGGTCGGCTGGCACGCGGGTAGCTATGAGGCGTGAGGAGGCGCTTAGGTGCGCTTCACGTGTATCCATGTGCTACGTCCTCGATTAAAAATGCAGCGAATATATACCTATTCTAGGATTAAAAGCTAGCCCTGGTATAGGATCATTTCCCTACAATTGCGCTTGGGTGCCCTGCCACTTCGAGGGCCATCAGGCAGCCTCCCCATCCAAACATGCCACAAGGGCTCCTGCCAGCTCTGCCCGTCCATTCAGAATGGCCGCAGCGTGGTCCAAAGCGGCGTCCTTGGCCCTGACCCCTTGTTGGCCATGGTCAGAAAGCCGACTCGCTTCAGGGAAATTGCTCCCGCTACACGATGTCGGGGTGGAGGTGGCATCCCGAATCGACCCAGATTATTGGTCGTTTTGGTCCCGCTTAAGAACGACCGCGATCCCACGCGCATCCTCCTTGAGAAACCAAATCCGCTGCCGCCGTACCTGCGGGTCATGACCGCCGGCCCGGCTTGCGCTGAGCCTTCTCCCAAGCCGTTTCAACTCCTCCTCAATAGCCGTGCGGATGAAGCTCGACCCGGACCTCGCCGGTATCCTTGTGCAGAACAGCCTCGATCCGCGCCAACTGGGCGTCGGTGATCGGCAAATTAATATTTTCTCGAAGACCTTACGGCGCGGCATCCGACGGTTGTTATCCGAGTCGCCGGGATGGGCCAAATAAACCTCAGGCATGTACATCGATCCCATTATCGACGTGGGGCTATTAATGTATATAAATAGGGCCCTAATTCAAAAGCAAGACCAAGCGGAGGATGCGAGCATGTGGTGGCTACTGCCAGCCTCACGGCCGTGACCTCGATCTGGTTGGGCGCCGGCCTCGGAATTGTCGTCGCCGCCCTGATGGCCGCCGCTGCCAATGGGGGCCGCCCATGAGCGGCCAGCCGACAGCTTCCGCGCGCTCGTCACCACGCACGGAGGCGGTTCACTCCAACGACTGCCCGAGATCGGGAATATGACGAGCGTTGGCGCGCTACGACGTGAGCATGGCAAAGCCGGTCGGCCCGATCTCCAACGAATCCCACGCACCACAATGACCTGAACCGGCTGTGACGATGCCCGGCCGATCCCAGGTGGCGCAACAGGTCAGCCGGGCCTCAAGTACAAAGTGAGTGCAATGTGGAGAAGATCGGTCTCGTGTGTGTGTGCCGGCGCACTGATGGCAACGGCATGGCAGTTCTTCGTGGTCTGCGCCGCGACCGGCTGGCAACCGCACAAGGTCGTCGCCGCGTCTGCGATCACGCTCGGGATCACCGGTTGGATATGGCTGTGGGACGATGACTCGCCCTGAGGAGGGCACCATGAAGCAAGGTCATTTAGCAACCGCGGCCTTTTGGATCGGCCTCCTGACCCTGTTCGGCTGGCAGGCCAGCGCGCAAATACCGCGCGCCGCCGATGCCAATCCCGAACGTCGCCAGCACCACCACGCCCGCCAGCATCGGCACGAAGCTACTCATGCCGCCGACCATCCCCTGACACGATCGGCACCAACCCCGATCCCGCCAGCCGACGGCACCCGGAGCAATCCCGATCCCGCCTCAGAGGCTCCTGCCAGCAATGCCCGTGACAATGCCGTGCCCTCAACGTGGCGCTGCCGCCAGCCGAATTCGATCATCCGTATACGGGGCAAGCTGACCGTTCTGAAGGAGGACAACTACGTCTTTATCAGGCACGTCTGCTGCGGACACCGCAAACGCCGTCGCGTGCTCATTCAGGACCTACGACAGCGCTCAGCGGTGAGACGCTCTCGTGCCTGATCATGCTGGGGCCCGACGTGCGCACGAATGACGAGCGCGTGCATGCGGCACGAGATGCGGGCACTGCAACGGCTGGTCGGGCGACCATCCGGGGGCGCGGTACGGCGACTAATCAGTGCGTAGCCGAGATGTGATTGCGGTCCTTCTAGCGGCGGGGCTGGGCTCAGGTCGCCCAGAAGGGCCAAAAGCCCACCGATGATAATCAGCGACCCCACCGGGGCGATTTGACAGCCGAGGACTGTGCACGGGCCTACTCGTCTCACTCGCCGGGGCAGCATTCCGGGTCGGGCAGCGCGCGGCTCGATCTCTCCCAGAAAGGCGACCTGCCAAGTTCCGGCGAGCGGGCTGTCTTCATTTGGTCCAAGGTCGCCGGCGCGCGCTAAAGGGCAATGGGAAAGGCCCCGGCGTCGGCCGAAGCCAGGGCCTCCCGCGTCCCTGGGGCCGGGGGATAGGACATCCCTCAGCGGGACGCACCTAACAAGTCCCACTAGTGCCCTGCGTTCCTCTCTTTAAGGGCGTGTACTCATTAATTTGCTCTAGGGATCTGATCCAAAAAAATCAGGGCAGGGGTAGGCCCCGCAAAATCAGGGGTACCACCACCCCCCGGTCATATGGATGGGGTACCTGCTGCTCCTGCCAGGAGGCCTCCCGCTTTCAAATCTCACGAAAAGGTACCGGGGCGCTTCTTTGCCGGCCCGGGCTGCAATCCAGCCCGGCAGCGGGCCTGCCGCTGAGTCAGGGCGACGGCATCGGCGTCGGATGTCAGGGATGCGACGCGCGCCGAATCGGGTCATCACAGCATACCTTGATCGATGCGGCCGCATACGGGGACGCCGCGCTTCGTTCAGATGGCCCTGTCTCGTCAGCTCGGCCGATATTTCACGCAATGACCGCTGCCCGCCCTTGGGCCGACGCTTGCGGCACAGCTGACGCACAAGCTCCACCACCCCTCAGGGCGGGCCTCGGCGTGCGACTGACGCCCGCCGCATTTGCCCGTCTCCGCCTCTGCGCTCCCTGGCCGCTCTCAGCTTGGCCACTAGCGAAGGTCTTCTCAAACTCGGCGATGGCGCCCAACACCTGCCGCACCAACACTGCGGTCGGCGTGTCGGCCGTGAAGTAATCCGGTGCCGTGGTCGGGATCAGCGCAATGCCCTGCTTGCGCAGGAAGGCGTGGCCGGTGAGCTGCACCGTCAGATCGCGGGCGAAGCGGTCGGGGCTCTCGACCAGAACTGTACGCCACCCCATTGCCGCCAGCGTAATGCGGTCGAGCAGGCGCGGAAGCCAGCGCGCTCTGAGATCGGGTCGATCCGCTCACCGCCGCGTCGTAGAACTCCGCCACGATCGTGCGGCCTTGGCGGCGGCGCAGACGCCCTCGATGGCCGCGCGCTGCCGCTTGTCACTGTCCTTATCCAGCCCAACATTCGAGGCGGACGAAGTGCGGAGATATGCAATCGCTTCCATGGCTTGACCTTCAATGTAAGCTCCCCGAAGGAAGCCTACAAAGCGGGCGAGGTCAAGCCCCGTGAAACCTGTAATGTCACGAACCGGCTGGCGCAATCGCCACAACACCGGACGGCCTGATCCCTTGTCACTACGCCCAACCCTGATTGCAAGCGTTCGGCTGATCGCCGAACCGGATCTGCAGCAATGTTTTCCGATGTACCCTCGATGGAGGCCTCGAGCATGGGTCCAAGCTAACAGCCCGGAAGTCGTCAAATTCGCAGGCCGCCGGCAGCACAATGCCCCGCAACGCCGAGCTGAGCCCTGCCGAGCTGCTCGTAGTTGCGCTTGACGCCAAACCGATCAGCCCGGTTCCCTGAGGACATTAATCCTAGTTTCCAGAATTTGTGCGGGGCGTGTGTGGATGAGTGGACATAGCACGGACGGGCGTGCCCCCAAGATCAAGCCTGCTGCCTCCATACTTCAGACGCCCGCACCTTTGGCACGCGGCAACGGTGCAGTCGGTCGCGCAGCCGGAGGCGAGTGATTGAAACTCCATAGTGGGTGAAATTATTGATCGGAGCGTCAGTGAAGTCATTGTGCGTCAGTTGACGGCCAACGCGGTCCTCCAGACAGCCGATGCACAGCATCCCATCTTCTTTCCCATCCCAGCCGCAAACCAAACCGCATCATGAACCGCGTAATACTCGCCGATATCGCTAGGCCCGCGTCCAGTATCAAGACCGCAGTCACGGCAGCGGAAGCCTTCACGCATTTCGGCGTCGGTCATCCCTTCAGTGATCATGATCCGGGCTAAAAATCACATTGCAGAAGGTTCGTTTACTCATGTCCGCTTGATGCCGCTGCCGCTGCGCTACCACGCCAAGCGGCGCTGATCTCAGCCAAGGTCAGGTCCAGGGGGTTCTTCTGGTTATCTGCTTCGGGTTGGCCGGCTCGCTCGCTACAGCACTCCTTATGGGCGCGCTTCGCTCGCCGGTACCCGAGAGTAGAGGTAGTGACGGTTTCCGTACTATGGCCTGTAGTGATGGTTTCCGTACTATGGAAATTAAGTTTTCGGTGATGGTTTCCGTACTGAGATTTGGCGGAAACCGGCACTGGAGCTTTGCTTTTGCTGGCGCCCGCCATCCGGGCTTTGTCTGGTGATCATCCGCTTCAGCGGTTCGCAGCCGCTTCCATTCATCGGTTGGTTTGGCGTTGCCTACATGCTTATAGGTTAACCGAACTGGTTAGGGCGTCTAAACTCAGCATTGCCTGCGCGGCCCCGTTCCGTGATCTCGATGAAGCCGAGTGCGCATAGTCACGTAGAGCCGGCGCGATGGCGTGGCGGTGTATCCCGTGCTCTACGAAGTGTTCAAAGGTGATGGGAAGGCGTACCGTTGTCGCATCCGCCATGATGCGCCAGTTCAATCTCGATCCGGGCAGGGCACGATGGCTCCTCCCAGGCTCAAGACCTGAAGGCCGGCGATTCCATCATTTCAGATAGTGCGCGCCGCAAACTGTCCGGCAATGCGGTTTTGGGGCGCGGGCTGCTCATTCAGGTCGCCCATTTCACTCGGCGCCGGTCGCTCGGGGACAGCGTCCGCTTCCACTTCCGCATGGCTTCGTCAGCCCGCCATGCAAGGTCATCTTTCTGGGAGCCGGTGACACGACACCATTGGGCAGGACATAGCCGGGCGATACTTGGCCCGGTGGCGCGGCCCTGGAGTTTGCAGCGTTGCCAGTTCAATTTGCTGCTCATGACGCAGAACCTGCGTGGCGCGCCTGGTAGGCCATCGCCATCAACCCTGGATCTGCTCGCGCGCTCTGGCCCTGCTGGGACAATCGCCCCCTGGCGACTTAGCTCGCTAAATCCGGCGACGAAGAACGGACTGGGTGCCTAGCAGCTTGGCGCACTCATCAGCGGTCAGTCCACGGTCGCCTGCGCTGGCAAGCTCCTGCAGGATGACGCGATGGCAGCGGTTGACGCTCGCGGCGATCTTGGCCGCAGCCTTCTGGCTGGTTCCCGGCGCCTTCGATCCGGGCGATTCGGGGTAACGGGCTCAACCTTTGGCAAAACTATGGCCAAACAAGTCGGTATCAAAGTCTGCGGAGGAAGAACCCTTTACAGAGCTTCCTGAGTTCGGGTGTAAGATCCATTGCTCGATACGTCCCTTAAGGATTATATTCTTTGGCTTCGCCCGCCCCGGCGAAGCCAAATTTTTGTTATGGCTCGGGTGGACCGCATTAGCGGCCGGCCTCGACTCGGTGTCGAGTTGCTGGCGCAACCATGTGGCTGGCACCCGCTTGAGCCTTCCGAATTGCAACGTTTGGATTTGGCCGGCGGCGGCTGCGGCGTAGGTGGCGTCGCGCTTCAAATCGAGCGCCTGCCCAGCCTGCGCCACAGCGGCACCGCCGCTCTGCCGTCGAGCATTTACAGACCTCCTCTAGTGACATCTTCAGCCTTCCTTTCTGCCGCCCTCGTCTCCAGAGCGCGTCGGCGCGGCTCGCGACGCTGAGTACCAAAATTGGTACCCTTGTTGCATAACGATTTATTTTCTATGTCAAGGCCCGCTACCGATTGTGGTACCTCTACCTTGTGCTATTTTGTGCTGGGTTCAGGCGAGTGGGAGTGGATGTAGTGCCGATCGCAAATCAATCATTCAGGTGAAATTTTCGTCTGCGGAAAGACATTCTCCGGCAGTTGGAAAAGTCAGCTAAAGGGGGCGACAAGGACTGATCAGTCAACGCAGAAATTGCACACCGGCTTGAGCAATCACTGCCTGGAGCATGTGGGGACATCAAAACTATCAAGGAACAATCGCTTCACATGGGATGGCAGTCGCTGTCAGATCCCGACATCAATCCCGGCAGACCCGAGGGGGAGGACAGTCATGAGGGGCCACGTTCGCGAGCGCCCGCCCGATCCGGCAACTGGTACGCCGTCATCGATGTGCCCGATCCCGTCACCGGCAAATCGTCGTCGCAAGTGGCACAGCCTTTCCGAGTGTACGGGCAAGTGACAAGCGCAAGCAGCTTGCGCTCGCTTGATCACGGAACTGCAGGGCGGACCTACCTGAGCCCAGTAGATTGACGCTGGCGCAGTTCCTCGAGCGCTGGCTGAGCACATGCAGTCACAGGTCGCGCCTGAAGCCACGAGCGCTGCGTCGAAATTTGCCGCAAGAATATTGCTCCCCTGCTCGGTGCGACCGTCCTGCCGAAACTGCGCCCAGCGGCGATCTCGGCAGCCTGGTTTCAGCCCCTCGCCAACGGCCACCGAAAGGGGCCACCCGCGGCCTCTCGCCCCGTACAGTTGGCCACATGCACACAGTGCTAAAGAACGCGCTGGGCCAAGCCGTGCGCTGGGAATTGATCACTGCAACCCATCAGATGCGGTCAGATCCTCCTCGGATCGAACAGCAACGGATGAACACCTTACGACCTGGCGCAGAACGCCAGACTATATCGACGCCGCCCGCAGCGAGCGGATGCTGGTGCCGATCGTGCTGGCGGCATTGTGCGGGCTTCGCCGTGCCGAGATCGCCGCTCTCCGATGGGGCGGTCGACCTAGGCGCGCTCAGATTGCAGTCATCCAGAGTGCCGAGCAGACCTGATCAGGCGTTCGCTAAACCGCCGAAGAGTGGATTTGAAGCCGTACCGTGGCCCTGTCGGCTACGGCTATTGTCCTGAGGAGCTGCGGGCACATCGCACCCGCCAAGCCTGAGCTGCTACGGCTCGGCGTTCGTCAGACTGACGCGACCGTGTGTTGTCGGAGTGACAGTAAGCCACTACAGCCAAATAGCCTCACGATTTACCAAGTGGCTGGCTGCCAAGATCGACCTTCCCGAATCCGATTCCACGACTTACGCCATGCCTGCGCGACCCACATGTTGGCCCCGGGGTCCATCCAAAGATCGCCGCCGAGCGCCTGGGTCATAGCCGGGTCGCAGTGACGCTGGACCTGTATTCCCACGTCATGCCGGGGATGCAGGCCGATGCCGCCGCTCGCTGGGACGACGCACTCCGGGCGGCCATGCCCTAGTCCGAAAAAATTGGGTAGCAAAGCGGTAGCAAAAGCCCTATTGCCCGCTTGCGCCGCAACCTGTGCGGCCTGAGCTGATTGCAGCAAGCCCTGAAAACAAAGGATTGGCGGAGAGGAAGGGATTCGAACCCTTGATACGGCTTTAGACCGTATAACGGTTTAGCAAACCGCCGCCTTCAGCCACTCGGCCACCTCTCCGGCGCCCGCCGCCAAGGTTTCCTTGGCGGGCTTGTCCGCTTGCGTCGCGAAGGCGGGCATCGAAATGGGTATCGACCGCGCCAAGACGGGTCAAGGACCGCGATAGCCGGAGCGCCCGCAGTCGAATATGAGCGCTCACATTGGCAGGCAGTCGATCGTCTCAGCCGGTTGCCGTGGACCGGCGTTTCTTGTCGGCTTGCCTTGGCCCAATACGCGCGCCGCGCTTGGGTGATCTCTCACGATCCGGCATCTGCTCCGCGATCTCTCGCGATGCGGGCGGCGCGGCATCGCTGTTGATGGCCCATCGCCGCCAGGTCGAACCCAATTGTACGCGCTCAGCGCGCTCGCTGATTGAACAGCACCGCGCGCACCCTTGGATCTTTAGTGTCGACGCGAAAGGCCGCTTCCACCTTGACCGACAGGCCGCGCTTCACGCCCGGACGCGCCAACAGTGTTTCGAGCCAGCGTCTGACATTCGGAAAGCCGCTCAGGTCGTGGCCGTGGCGCTCGGCCCGGCTCGCCCAGCCGACGCACGCCATGTCCGCGATCGAGTACGTCCCGGCAAGGAATTCACGGTGCCGCGAGCCGCGCATTCATCACGCCATAGATCCGATTCATCTCGTTGCTGAAGCGCTCGATGGCGTAGGGCAGCTTCTCCGGCGCATAAGCGCGGAAGTGGTTCGCCTCGCCGGCCTTGGGGCCGAGATTGGCCATCTGCCAGAACAGCCACTGCTCGACTTCGACGCGCCCGCGCTCGTCATTGGGATAGAATTTCCCGGTCTTGCGACCGAGATATTGCAGAATGGCGCCGGACTCGAAGATCGAGATCGGCTTGCCGCCCGGGCCCTGGTGGTCGACGATTGCCGGCATGCGGTTGTTGGGCGAGATGGCCAGGAATTCCGGCCTGAACTGATCACCCTTGGAAATGTCCACCGGGATCACGGTGTACGGAAGTCCGCATTCCTCGAGCATGATCGTGATCTTCCAGCCGTTGGGCGTCGGCCAGAAATAGAGATCGATCGGCGTATCGCCGCGCCGCGCTTTGCATCGCTGTTGAGTGTCCGACGCGGGCCTGGCGGCCGGAGCGGGCGTTCTTCCGGATCGGCTTGCTGGCGGCACGGGCCATCGGAGGCTCCCGAAGGACGGGATAAGGGGTCTCCGAGGCTACTCTGAAATAGGGGCGCTCTGCGCGCCAGATCCGGCGGCATCCAACCGACTGGGCGTTGCCCGCTCCTGCGACCCCGTCGCCACCGGGCCCTGCCCGCTCACAGAAAATACCGAGGGCGTCGGCGAGAGGCCGGGCTTCGATCCGCCTGCAGATCCTCTGCCGCGGCGAGGTACGGAAATCTCCGTTCCCTCTTCTTCACGTCACCCGCAGTGCGCGGACGGATGAAGCTCGAACCCTTGTCTCGCCGACGCCCTCTGTCGTCGATCGAGGCCGGCGGTGTCGAAGCACGATCGCGATGCGCTCACCGCTCTTCGACTCGCGCCGGCCTGTTTGACGCAGTCATCGACGTCGTACGAAGTCGAAGACTGTGAAGCAGCGCGTGCTTACTTCTTCTTCCGGCGCTTGGTCTTCTTTGCGCCCTTTTTCGCCGCTGACTTCGTCTTCGTCTTTCGCTTCTTCGCCATGCTGCCCTCCTAGCCAATGAGTGAGTGGCGATATCGTCCAGTGCCCGCGGGGATCGCGAACACTGTCACCGGATTACTACAGCGCTACAAAAACACCAGTGTTTTTGCACATTGCACCGGCTTTGGCGCCCGGACCGATACCAGATGTTGCGCTTCGACAAGCACGGGCAACGCGCGCGGAGCGTTGCGCAACGCGATCGAGCAACGCAGCCCGCACGTTTTCGCGATAGTTAAGAAATACCGATAATATATGGGTTTTCAACGCATCCGACTTTTCACGATAGCAGGCGGTGCACGGCGCGCGCGAAGCGCGTGCGATCGCAAAAATCGTCGCAACGGCGCGTTAAGCATACCGAACGACTTGTGCAAAAATAATTCCGTCAAGAGGCTTGCAAGCGCGCTCTCAGAGATCGAATCCGTCACGAATCGAGCGAATCGCCTCAGAGTGATCTCGCCGAACGCACGACAGAAGACGGGCGACGGAGGACACCGAGCGACGCATCCGCGCGTCCGTTTTCTCTCCTCGTCCGCGCCGCGCTGCGTCAGACGCCGAGCTTGCTCTTGAGCAGTTCATTGACCGCCTGCGGGTTGGCCTTGCCGGCGGAAGCTTTCATCACCTGACCGACGAACCAGCCGATCAGCGCAGGCTTGACCTTTGCCTGCTCCACCTTGTCGGGGTTGCCGGCGATAATGTCGTCGACCACCTTCTCGATCGCCGTAAGGTCGGTGACCTGCTTCAGGCCGCGCGCTTCCACGATCGCATGCGGATCGCCGCCTTCGCGCCAACAGATTTCAAACAAGTCCTTGGCCATCTTGCCCGAAATCGTGCCGGCCGCGATCAGATCGAGGATCGCGCCGAGCTGCGAAGCCGACATCGGCGAGACGGCGATGTCTCTGCCCTCCTTGTTGAGGCGCCCGGCGAGCTCGTTGATGACCCAATTGGCGGCAGCCTTGGCGTCGCGGCTGCCCCGTCGGCTTCTGGCGACGGCCTCGAAGAAGTCGGCGGTCTCGCGCTCGCCGACCAGAACGCCCGCGTCATATACCGAGAGGCCGTAATCGCGCGTGAAACGCGCCTTCTTTCGATCGGGCAGTTCCGGCAGATGCGCCTTGAGATCGTCGACATAGGCGGCGGTGAGCTCGAGCGGCAAAAGATCGGGATCGGGAAAGTATCGATAGTCGTGCGCCTCCTCCTTGGAGCGCATGGAGCGCGTCTCGCCCTTGCCTGGGTCGAACAGCCGCGTCTCCTGCTCGATCTTGCCGCCGTCCTCCAGGATTTCGATCTGACGCCGCGCCTCGTGCTCGATCGCCTGACCGATGAAGCGGATCGAGTTGACGTTCTTGATCTCGCAGCGGGTGCCGAGCGGCGCGCCGGGCTTGCGCACCGACACGTTCACGTCGGCCCGCAGGTTGCCCTTCTCCATGTCGCCGTCGCAGGTGCCGAGATAGCGCAGGATGGTGCGCAGCTTGGCGACGTAGGCCTTGGCCTCCTCGGAGGAGCGCAGATCCGGCTTCGACACGATCTCCATGAGCGCCACGCCGGCGCGGTTCAGATCGACCAAGGACATGGCGGGATGCCGGTCGTGCAGCGATTTGCCGGCGTCCTGTTCCAGATGCAGGCGCTCGATGCCGACGGTCACGGTATCGCCATCGGGCATGTCGAGCACGACCTCGCCCTCTCCGACGACCGGCGACTTGTACTGGCTGATCTGATAGCCCTGCGGCAGGTCGGGATAGAAATAGTTCTTGCGGTCGAACACCGACTTCAGATTGATCTGCGCCTTCAGCCCGAGACCGGTGCGGACCGCCTGCCTCGACGCATTCCTCGTTGATCACCGGCAGCATGCCGGGCATGGCGGCATCCACAAGCGACACGTGCGAATTGGGCTCGCCGCCGAACGCAGTCGAAGCGCCGGAGAACAATTTCGACTGCGAGGTCACCTGCGCATGCACCTCCATGCCGATGACGACCTCCCAGTCGCCGGTCGCGCCTTTGATCAGTTTCGATTTCGTCCCCTGAGCATTCATTGCCGTATCCACTTCCACGCGTGCTCGAAAACATCCGCGCTTACTCGCTTTTGGTAGACGCTTGCACCATCCGCCACAAGGCTGCCGCAGTTCCCGACGTGCCCGCTTGCAGTCAGGAACCTGGATTGGCCGCAGGCGTTGGCTGCATGAGTCCGGATATCGGAGGTGATGATGACTGACAACAGGGCACGGAACGGCAAATTGGGCGCAATCCTCGGCGCGCTGATCGCTGTCGCCCTCGCCGTATTCCTGCTCAATGGTGGCGAGCACGTGGGCAAGAAGACCGTCAACAGCGACGCCGATCTTCCACCGGTCGCAACCGGACAGCCGCGCTGACTTACCCTTCCCGGCATCACCGGGCTGGATTACACGTTGATCTCGCCAAGAGCCGAGAGCGGCGGTTTCGCCGGTTGTAGCCCGCGGCGTGCAGCGGTAGCCTCTCTCAAAATAGACGCGCCCTTCGGTAGCGGCGCGCCGTCGCGCTGATCAACGGCGCGACGACAGGGAGGTCGAAGCCGTGACCACCGCGCGATATCGCCGGGCCTTTTGCCGCGTCCGCGTTCATGCGGGCGGGCGGGCGCACATCCGGCCTTCGCTCACCTCCTTGCCCGTCCCTCTGGCACGGCCGCCACGGCGGGCAATTTCACTCTCGCCCATTATTGCCGGCAACCCGCCGCGCGCAGTCCGCGACGGCGAGGTCAGCGCCCTCATGATTGAGATTGCGCTTCGGCATCCGGCGCGCCGGCATGGCCGGCGCTCATCCAGCGTCGCAGGAAAAACGTCGATGATCACCCGCCGTCAGCTCATCCAGACATCGGCAGCCTGCGTGTTGGCGCCCGCCATCGGCAGCCCGCATGGCCAGCGCCCAGGGTCCTTCCCTGCAAACCTGGCCCACCCGTTTCGTCAAACTCGTGGTGCCGTTCACGCCCGGGGGCGGCATCGACGGCATCGGCCGCATCGTCGGCGCGCGCCTGTCGGAAATGTGGGGCAGCAGGTGGTGGTCGAGAACAAACCGGGTGCCGGCGGCAACATCGCCTCGGAATTCGTCGCGCGCTCGGCGCCGGACGGTTACACCATGTACATCACGGCGGGGGACTGGCGGTCAACCGCTATCTCTTCGGCTCGATCAACTACGACCCGGTTGCCGATTTCGCTCCGGTGACGCTGATCTGTCTCTTCCCAATCTGCTGGTGGTGCCGAACTCCTCCTCATTTCGCTCGGTCAGCGATCTGCTCGCGGAGGCCAGGAAGAACCCGGGCAAGGTCACCTTCGCCTCTCCGGGACACGGCAGCTCTCCGCATATGAGCGGTGAGCTGTTCAGATATATGGCCCACGTCGATCTGACCCACGTGCCTTACCGTGGTGCCGCACCGGCTTTCACCGACGTGATCGCGGGCCGCGTCGACTGCACGTTCGCGGTCATGGCCTCGGGCCTTCCGCTCGCCCAGTCCGGGCAGTTGCGCGCGCTCGGCGTGACCACCGCCACCCGCGTGCCGACGGCGCCGGAGGTGCCCACCATCGCCGAGGCCGGCGTTCCAGGCTACGACACGTCATCCTGGTTCGCATTTTTCGTGCCGGCCAAGACGCCAGCCGGACATCGTCCGCAAGATGCACGCCGACACCGTCGCGGCACTCGCCGAGCCTGCGATCAAAGCCAAGCTCGATCAGCTCGGCGTGATGGTGGTCGGCTCCACGCCCGAAGAGCTTGGCACCCACCTCAAGACCGAGATGGAGAAGTGGGCGCCCGTCATCAAGGCAGCCAATATCAAGGTCAACGAATGATCACCCGCCGTCAGGCCATGGAGCTCGGCGCGCTTGCGGCGCTCGCGTGCGGCCCTGGCGACGGCGCAGCGGCTCAGCCGATTGCGGCGCTGGCCGAACCGGTTCGTCCGCATGATCGTGCCGTTCCCGCCGGGCGGCGGCACCGACGCCATCGCCCGCGTGGTCGCCGGCAAGCTCTCGGACATCTGGGGCCAGCAGGTGGTGGTCGAGAACCGAGGCGGCGGCGCCACGAATATCGGCACCGAAGCGGTGGTCCGCTCCGATCCGGACGGTTACACGATCTTGATCACCTCGATGCCGCTGGCGGTGAACCGCTTCCTGTTTCCCGCGCTCAATTACGATCCGGTCGAGGATCTCGCCCCGGTATCGCTGATCTGCGAGTACCCCAACATCATGGCGGTGCCGATCACCTCGCCTGCCCGCTCGGTGACCGACTTCATCGCCTATGCCAAGGCCAACAAGGGCAAGGTGACCTTCGCGTCCTCCGGTCACGGCACCTCGGTTCACCTCTCCGGCGAACTGTTCAAGCGCATGGCCGGGATTGAGATGTTGCACGTGCCGTATCGCGGCGCGGGACCCGCGCTCAACGACCTGCTGCCCGGACGGGTCGACGTCATGTTCAACAATATCGGTGCAGTGCTGCCGCTCATCCAAGGCAGAAAACTGCGTGGCCTCGCGGTGACCACTGCCAAGCGCACTGCGGCAGCTGCCGGAGCTGCCGCCGATCGCCGAGGCCGGCGTCCCCGGCTTCGACGTGTCATCCTGGTATGCGCTTTTCGCGCCGGCGAAGACCCCGCCCGAGATCATTCGAAAGATGCACGCCGATACCGCGACGGCGCTGAACGATCCCGTGACGAAGGAGCGGCTCGAGCAGCTCGGCGTCGTGGTGGTGGGCTCGAACCCGACGGAACTCGCAACATTTCTCAAGGCCGAAATGAACAAATGGGCGCCCGTGATCAAGGATGCGGGCATCAGCATCCGCGAGTGACGCGGCCAAACCTGGAACGTTGGATCGAACGGAACGACCATGATCGACCGCCGCCAATTTCTTCGCTTGTCGGCCGCCGCAACGCTCGCCGCGCCGGCGCTCGCGGCTGGCCTGCTTGGCCGCGCCGCGTTGGCACAGACGCAGACTCCGGTTTGGCCGGGCCGTTTCGTCCGCATGATCGTGCCGTATCCCGCCGGCGGAGGGGCCGACACCATCGCCCGGCTGCTCGCAGGGCGGCTCTCGGACATCTGGGGCCAGCAGGTACTGATCGAGAACCGCGGCGGAGCCGGCGGCAACATCGCCTCGGAGGCCGCGGCCCGTTCCGCTCCCGACGGGTACACAATGTACCTGGCGGGAGAATTCCAGGCGACCAACCCCTATCTCTATCCAAGACTCGCCTACGACCCGGTCGCCGACTTCGTTCCGGTCACCCTCGTGGTGCAATACCCCGCCGCCCTCGTCGTGCCGAACTCCTCGCCTGCGCATTCGGTGAAGGAGTTCATCGCCCACGCCCAGGCGAATCCAGGCCAGGTCACGTTCGCCTCTCCCGGCCACGGCACCGGCCCGCATCTCGCAGGCGAACTGTTCAAGCGCGTCGCCGGCATCGAGCTCACCCATGTGCCGTATCGCGGCGCCGCACCCGCGCTGCAAGACCTGGTGCCCGGGCGCGTCGATTCCTTCTTCAACAATATCGCGCCGATCATACCGCTGATGCAGCAGGGGCAGCTGCGCGCGCTGGCGGTAACGTCGGCCAAGCGAACGCCGGCAGCACCGGACTTGCCGACGCTGGCGGAGGCCGCGCTTCCCGGATTCGATGTCTCCGGATGGTACGCGCTGTTCGTGCCGGCCAAGACTCCGCCCGCGATCGTGCAGAAGATGCACGCCGACACCGTTGCCGCGCTGGCCGATCCGGCGATCAGGGGCGGCTGGAACAGCTCGGACTGTTCGTGGTCGGCTCGACACCCGAGCAGCTCGGTCAATTTCTCAAATCGGAAATGGACAAGTGGGGACCGGTGATCAAGCAGGCCGGCATCGCCATCCGCGAATGAGCACACTCGGAGCCGGTGTCAAACACTGAACGATGCAATCAAAGGAGAAACACCGTGAACCACAACCCCAAGCGCGCGGCCGCGATCGCAGCTGCGGTGATCCTGACAGTGACGGGCGTGACGGCGCACGCGGCAGAAATCAGGGTACTCTCGACGCAAGCCACCGAAGAAGCGTATCGGGAGTTGGTGCCGGAATTCGAAAAAGCCACCGGGCATAAGGTCGCCACCACCTTCACCGGGACCCTCGACGCCAACAAGCGGTTGGCGGCTGGCGAGGGCTACGACCTTCTGATCATGTCGGCCTCCTCGATCGATGAGCACATCAAAGGCGGCAAGGTCGCGCCCGGCAGCCGGGTCGATCTCGCAAAATCGGGCGTGGGCGTGGGCGTGAAATCCGGCGCGCCAAAACCCGACATCAGCACGACCGACGCCCTCAAGAAGGCGATCTTGGCGGCCAGGTCGATCGGCTATTCTGACTGGCCCCGAGCGGCGTCTATGTCGTCGGGCTGTTCCAGCGCATGGGCATAGCCGACGACATCAAGGGTAAGCTCAAGCAGACCCCGACCGGCGTCTTTGTCGGCAGCATCATCGCGAGCGGCGAGGCCGAGATCGGCTTTCAGCAGGTGAGCGAACTCTCGCACTTCGCCGGGGTCGACTACGTCGGTCCGCTACCGGCGGACGTCCAGCAGTTCACCATGTTCTCGAGCGGCATCATCGCCGGCGCGAAGGAAGCGGACGGCGCCAAGGCGCTGGTCAAGTTCATCACCGCGCCCGCGGCAGCCGCGGCCTTCAAAAAGCGGGGCATGGAGCCGGGCTGACGCACCAGCGGCTGAGCATCTGCGCACCGCCTATCGCGATCGTGGCCAGCAGCGCGACACATCACTGAGGGATTCAACATGCGACCATCGTTCAGGCGCGTCATTGGGCTTGCGCTTGCTGCCATTCGCGGCGGCGCCGCGCCGGCGCGGCACAGGCGCCCGACACGGTGCTCATCAACGGCAAGATCATCACACCGTGGACGACCGCTTCACCATCGCGGAGGCGCTCGCCGTCAGGGGCGAGCGCATCCTCAAGGTCGGCACCACGGCCGAGGTCGAGGCGCTCAAAGGTCCGCAGACGCGGGTCATCGACCTCGCGGGCCGCACCGTCATCCCGGGATTGATCGACAACCATGCCCATTGGGTTCGCGCGGCCGAGCACGACGAGCTGCGATTCGACGGCGTGACCTCGCGGCAGCAGGCGCTCAAGATGCTCGCCGATCGGGTGCGCAGCACGCCGCCGGCGAATGGATCGTGGTTCTCGGCGGCTGGTCCGGAAGAGCAATTCGCCGACGAACCGCGCGGCTTCCCGCTGGAGGAACTCGACCGCATCGCTCCCAACAATCCGGTGGTGCTGCAGGCGGTGTATAACCACAGCTATCTCAACACTGTGGCGCTGGTCGCGGCGAAGATCGACGCCAGCACGCCGGACCCGCAAGGCGGCAGGATCGAAAAGGACGGCGGCGGCAAAGCCGACCGGCCTCGTGCGCGGCGCCGGCGGCGTCGCGTTCGTCGCGCGCGCAGTGCCGCTGCAGAACCAGGAGGCGTGGCTCGCGAATACCCGCAAGCTCGTGAGCTATCTCAACTCCATCGGCCTCACGGCGTGGCTCGACGCCGGCGGGCGCGGGATGGGCGCCAAGCATTACGAGCCGTACCGGCACCTCGCCGACCGCGGCGAGCTCAACATCCGCTTGTTCTGGACGACGATCCGGCAGCCCGCGACGCCCGCGCAGGTCGACGCCGTGATCGGCGAAATCCGCGATCTCAAGCCGTTCCAGGGCAACGATTACCTCGACAACGTGGGTTGGGGCGAGTCCGGTCTTTGCCCCGGTCACCACCCAGCTGCTGCGCGTCGAGACCAACACCAGGCCTGAAGACCTTGCGCAGATGCGGCGCGTCGCTGCTGGCGCTTGCCGAGCGCGGTGTCTATGTCAATTCGCACGTCGAGATGAGCACGGCGATCGAGGCCTTCCTCAACGAGTACGAGATCGATCAACAAGGAGCGGCCGATCAAGGGGCTGCGCTGGTCGTTCTCGCATCTCGACCAGGTCAGCGAAGCGCAGCTCGAGCGCATGAAGAAGCTCGGCATGACCGCACAAATTCACAGCCGCCCGCTGATCCAGGGCGCGTTGATGCACAAGGTGCACGGCGACAAGGCCTGGGACATGCCGCCGTTCCGCCGCATCCAGGACAGCGGCATCCATTGGGGCCTTGGTTCCGACGCCACCGCGGTCACGACTTCGAACCCGTTCTACACGCTCAGCTTCGCCGTAACCGGACGCATGATCGGCGGGCGGCCGGTAAATCGGCAGACCATCACGCGCGAGGAGGCTCTGATCGCGCACACGCGCTCGAACGCCGCTATTCCTGTTCCAGGAAGGAAATCTCGGCTCGCTCGCGCCGGGCAAATATGCCGATCTACTGGTGCTCGACCGCGACTACCTCACGGTTCCGGACAGCGAGATCAAGGACATCACGCCGCTCGTCACCATGGTGGGGGCAGGGTCGTGCATAACGCGATGCCGAAATAACCGGCAGCGTCGCGGCGATCCGGCTTCAGACGGCGAGTTGGCGGTCGAGCACCTGCTGGACCACCTCGAAGGTGTTCATGAACTCGCGGAATTCGACGAGCCGGCCATCGCGGAAGCGCAGGAAGTCCGCGATGTGGAAGCGCAGGGTGCGGCCGCTTGATCGCTGCGTGAACGCAACGTCCGACATGACTGCCGCGTGATCGCCGTCGACAACGGTCACCTGAGGCACGTAGCTTTCAAGCAAATAGTCCTTGGCGATGCGACCCAGCGCTTCCAGTACGGCGCCCTTGCCCTGGTGATGGCCCGCAAACGGAAAGACCTGCAGCGGTCCGTGAATGACAAAGTCCACGTCGTCGTCGATGAGCGCTGCCATCCGCTCGCCGTCCCCGCGCGCATAGGCGGCATAGAGATTGGTGACGGCGGCGCGTGTGGATCCTCACTCATGGCCCATTCTCCAACAGGGTTTCCGCGATCGCGCTCCATTCGGCGGCAGGCGGCTTAGTCGGCACGGGACGTCGCGCCTGCCGATACCAGTAGCCTGCATTGCCGAGGTCGCCTTCCACGCGGTGCAAATAGGCGTGGACCCAGGCACACTCCTTGTTGCCCTCGTCCATGACGATCTGGTGCGCTTTGTCCCATTGGTCCTTGCCCGCCCACCAAAGCGCTACGAGCGCCGGCGGGAGGCCGGCCGGCGGTTTCGTTTGCGTCAAGGTGCCTTTGAACTCGGCGAACGTCATGACGTGCCGCCATCGCTTCCCCGCAACACCCGGGACCGACGTTTGAACGGATGACAATCTACCACCACTGCTCGGGCGAAAACCGCCCCGCTGCCTGCTCGATGACATGACCAAGCGAGAACAGCGCCTCCTCGTCGAAGGGTCTGCCGATGAGTTGCAGCCCGAGCGGCAGCCCCTCGGCCGACAAGCCGCCGGGCACGGAGATCCCGGGCAGGCCCGCCATGTTCACCGTGACCGTGAACACGTCGTTGAGATACATCTCGATCGGATCAGCCGCCCCCATCTCGCCGATGCCGAACGCGGCGGATGGCGTTGCCGGCGTCAGAAGCGCATCCACCCCGTCGGCAAAGACATTCTCGAAATCGCGCTTGATCAGCGTGCGTACCTTTTGCGCACGCAGATAGTAGGCATCGTAATAGCCGGCGGACAGCACGTAGGTGCCGATCATGATGCGCCGGCGCACCTCCTGCCGAAACCCTCGGCCCGCGTCCTCTGGTACATGTCGGTGATGTCGCGCGCCGGCGCGCGCAGGCCATAGCGCACGCCGTCGTAGCGCGCGAGGTTGGAGGACGCTTCGGCAGGCGCTACGATGTAATAGGCCGCCAGTGCGTATCTGGTGTGAGGCAGTGACACCTCGACCATCTCGGCGCCGGCAGCCTTGAGCCATTGCGCCCCCTGCTCCCAGAGCTTGTCGATCTCGGCGGCCATGCCGTCGACGCGGTATTCTCTGGGAATGCCGATCTTCATTCCCTTGATCGGCTTGCCAATGGCCGCCTCGTAATCCGGCACCGGGCGCTCTACCGACGTCGCGTCCTTCGGGTCGAACCCGGCCATCGACGTGAGCAGGATGGCGGCGTCGCGTACCGTGCGGGCGAACGGCCCGGCCTGGTCGAGCGAAGACGCGAACGCCACGATGCCCCAGCGCGAGCAACGCCCATAGGTCGGCTTGATCCCGACGATGCCGGTGAAAGCCGCGGGCTGACGGATCGAGCCGCCGGTATCGGTGCCGGTTGCGCCGAGGCACAGCCCCGCCGCCACCGCCGAAGCTGAGCCGCCCGAGGAGCCGCCCGGGACGAGCGGCGTGTTGGCGCCCTTGCGCCGCCAGGGCGAGATCACCGGGCCGAAACACGACGTCTCGTTCGACGAGCCCATGGCGAACTCGTCGTTGTTGAGCTTGCCGAGCATCACCGCGCCGTCGCGCCAGAGATTGGAGCTGACGGTCGACTCATAGGTCGGCACGAAAATTGTCGAGGATGTGCGAGCAGGCCGTGGTGCGCACGTCCTTGGTGGCAGAACATGTCCTTGATGCCGAGCGCAAGACCTTCGAGCGGGCGCGCCTCGCCGGCCCCGAGACGAGCGTCGGCCGCCTGCGCCATCGCGCGCGCGCGCTCCGGCGTCTCCAAAACAAAGGCGTTGAGCGCGCGCGCCTTCTCCATGACGGCAATGTGCGCATCGGCCAGCTCGACGGCGGAGAATTCTCGTCTGCGTAACCGGTCGCGCGCCTCCGCGAGCGTCAGAGATGTGAGCTCGCTCATTCGTCCGGACTATCGCAGGAAAACGCGGCAGCGGAGGGCTCGGTACGCTGCTGTCGGGCTACCCCGGTTACTTGGGCTGGACCGCCGGCGGCAGGCTTGGGCAATGGCAGGCCCATTGCATGCAAATCATCCGCGGTCACGCCCGGCGGCATCTCGCCGCGTGCGAGAAAATCGGCGCACCACGCGCGGAAAAATACTCCTGCTCTTCACAGGCGAGGCACATTGGTGGTTCTCACTCCGCCGCCATGGCCGAACTCGTGCCGGCCATCCACGTCTTGCTCATTCCACCACCTTCGGCACCACAAAGAAATGGTCTTCCGTCATCGGCGCGTTCTTGATGATATCGTCGGGAATGCCACCATCGGTGACCACGTCCGGTCGCTTCTTCATTTCCATCGGCGTCACCGACGTCATCGGTTCGATGCCCTCGACATTCACCTCCGACAATTGCTCCACGAAGGCCAGAATGGCGTTGAGTTCGCCTTGCAGGGGCTCGATTTCCTCGTCGGCAACCGCGATGCGCGCGAGATGCGCGATGCGGCGGACGGTGGCGGCATCCACGGCCATGGCGGGGCTCCTCCGGCCGGCCAAGACCGGCCAGCATGCCGCGAGCCTATAGCAGAGCGGCTTTTGCAACGGCAACCTATGACCCGTATTGCGGGCCCGGCTCAAAGATCCGATATAAGCGGACATGGATGCCCCCAACCCCTCCGCCCTTCCCACCTTCGCGAGCCGAACGCCGCTGCATGTGGGGGCGGTCGGCCTCAAGGTCCGCGACCTCGACCGGCTCTCGCAGTTCTATCGCGACGTGCTCGGGCTATCCGTGCTCGACCATGACAAGAACGGCGCTACGCTCGGCGCGGGCGGCGTACCTGTCATCCATCTCGAGCACCAGCCCCGGGCCAAGCCCGATGACCCCGCACCGCGGGCCTCTATCACACCGCCTTCCTGATGCCGACGCGCGCCGACCTCGCGCGCTGGATCCTGCATGTGGCACGCCACAAGGTGCCGCTCACCGGCGCTTCCGACCACGGGGTGAGCGAGGCGTTCTATCTCGACGATCCCGAAGGCAACGGCATGGAGGTCTATTCCGACCGGCCGGCGGACAGCTGGCAGTGGATTGGCAACGAATTGAAGATGATCACCGATCCGCTCGATATCGACGATATCTTGCGTGAAGTCCCGCCGGCCGCGACCTATCCAGGCGCTCCCGAGGGGCTGCGCATCGGCCACGTTCACCTGCGGGTGGGAGACATTGCGCGCGCCGAGACGTTCTATCGCGACGCACTCGGACTCGAGGTCACGCGCCGCCGCCACGGCGCGAGCTTCATGTCATCGGGACGCTATCACCACCACATCGCCGGCAATGTCTGGCATAGCGCCGGCGCGGGACCACGCGACGAGAACCGGGCGGGGCTGTCGTGGCTCTCGCTCGAAGCCGCCGATGACGTGGCCTTCGAAGCGGTCAGGACGCGCCTGGCGCAGGCCGGACTGCGGCCCGCCAGTGTCGGCGGCGGGCATCGAGACCGCCGACCCCTGGGGTACACGCCTGCGCGTCACGCGCGCGTAGCGTCTTCTGCCTTCGGTTCCGCGAGCGCGCGGATCTGTTCCAGCGCCTCGGCGGCAGAGCCCTGGTCAATTCACCGGCCGGCAGCGAGCGCCCGAGCGACGCCGCCTGCCCCGCCCACATCGGCGAAAAATCACCGGATCCCTTCGCCTCCGCCCTCGCACGCAACGGTGCGAGCGCGCCGGCGGCGAGGGGAAACGCTGGCGCCACGTCCGACATCGGACCGATCTCACGCATCACCCGGTTGATGATCCCGCGCGCCGGGCGGCCGGTCATCAGATTGGTCAAAGCGGTGCCCTGTTCGCTCGCGGTTTTGAGCGCGGCGCGATGCGGCTTCGAAATCTTCGCTTCAGGGCACCAGAGATAGGCGGAGCCGATCTGCACGCCGGCGGCGCCGAGCGCGAACGCTGCCGCGATGCCGCGCGCATCGGCGACGGCGCCGGCGGCGATGACCGGAACCCTCACGGCATCGACGATTTGCGGAACTAGCGCGAAGGTGCCGGCCTGCGTTGCGATGTCGTCGCCCAAGAATATGCCGCGATGTCCGCCGGCCTCGTAACCCTGGGCGATGACGGCATCGACGCCGCGCCCTTCGAGCCAGCGCGCTTCGGCAGCCGTCGTGGCGGAACTGATGACCACGCAACCTGCGGCCTTGACCCGGCGCAACAGGGCAGGCTCCGGCAGCCCGAAATGGAAGCTCACGACCTCCGGCTTGAGTTCTTCGACAACCTCGCAGAATGTTCCGTCGAATGCGCTGCGGTTGCTCGAGGGCACGGGCGCCGCCGGATCGATCTCAAGTTCGCGGTAATAAGGCGCAAGCCGTTCACGCCATCGCGCTTCTCGCTGGTTGTTGAGCACCGGTTGGGCGTGGCAGAAGAAACCGAGATTGATCGGCTTTGTCGTGTGCGCGCGGATTTTTCCCAGTTGTTCGCGGACCTGATCCGCATCGAGCATCGCGCACGGCAGCGAGCCGAGGGCGCCGGCCTGCGCCGCTGCCGCAGCCAGTTCCCAGTCCATGGCGCCGGCCATCGGCGCCTGCACGATCGGCACCTCGATCCCGAAAAGCTCGAGGAGGCGACGGTCTGGCCACATATCCGCACAATTTTCCGTGATCTTTCTCCCCTTAAGATTGGTTTGATGCGTGCGTAGGATAGCGGTCGATTGCGTCAGGCGTCACTCCAACGACATGATCGCATGGTCAGATCGTCCGATGGAGGCGGTTATGGAGCACCTCATCTTCGTTTGCCCATCCACGGGACGCGCGGTCGACAGCGGCGTCGAGAGCGAGATCGGAACCCTCTTGCGCATACGGCAGCAGAGCGTGCGCGTTCTTTGCCCGGCCTGCGGCGGCTGGCACCAATGGACGGTGCGGGACGCCTTCCTGGCAAAAGCCGCTGGCGATGTTCAGGGCGCTCGATCGTCACATCGCCTGACTCATGCCACGGATGCGCCGCGCCATGGCGCCCATGATGTAGAGCGCGAAGTTCGGTATCTCATCGACCATGAAACGGAATTTGCGCTGATCGATGAGTGAGAGCTCGCAAGCCTCCTTGACGCGTGCGGTCGAGCTTCGTGCGGCGCCCGTCGACCATCGACATGAATCCGATCGCCTCGTTCGGTCCGCAGGTTTCGACCACCGTGTCGCCGATCATCATCTCGATCACGCCGGACTGTACGATGTACATGCACGAGCCCGGATCGTTCTTGTTGAACACGATGCTTCCAGCCGGGTAGCTCACGCTCGCCCCGCCCGCTGGGCAAACATGCGCATGTCGATCTCGTTGCCGTTCATTTCCATCCTCGTCGCACAAGGCACGCCCCGAGCGGCAAGTTTATGCCAAAAATTCCCCCACTGCGCCAGCTTTCGCTCAACCACCGGCTCGACTATCCTCTGTCGCTCAACAACGCGGCCAGCGCGCCCGAGACGCTGCGGCCGGAGCGAGCGGGAGGACATCGGATGGCCCGGATGGGCGGCCTTGCGACGATCGCGGCTGCGCTCTGGCTGTGGCCCGCGGTCGGCGCCGGCGCGGACGGCCTGGCCCGGCCGGCAGGTGAAGATCGTTGTAGCCTTTGCGCCGGGTGGCAGTGCCGACCAGTTTGGTCGTCTGCTGGCAGCCGAGCTTTCGGCCGCCTTCCGGCAGCAATTCTTCGTGGAGAACCGGCCGGGAATAGCGGGGCGATCGGTTCGGCGCAGGTCGCACGGTCAGAGCCCGACGGCTATACCTTGCTGATCGGCGGTTCCGGCCCGCACCTCACGGGTCCCGCGATCAATCCGAATATCGGCTATGATCCGCTCACGGATTTCACCCATATCGCGATGATCGGGGCCGACAGCTACGCCTGGGCCGCCAATCCGGCCTTGGGCGTGAAATCCATCGCCGATCTTGTCAGCGCTGGCAAAGACCCGCAGACAGAATCCGATCACGTCCTCCTCGCCTGGACCCGGCTCGCTCGGCCACCTGCTGATCGAGCAGTTCAAGCGCAAAGCCGACGTCGACATCCAGCACGTGCCCGCGCCGAATTCGGGCGTCACCGACGTTCTCGGCAACCACATCGCGATGACGCTCACTGCGATGATGACCGTCGGCGAGCAGGTAAAGGCTGGCCAGCTCGTGGCGCTCGCGGTCACCTCCACCGAACGCAATCCGGTATTCAAGGGTATTCCCACGTTCGCCGAGCAAGGCTATCCCGACGTGCGCGGGAGTACCTGGTTCTGGCTGTGTGGACCGAAGGGCCTTCCGCCCGAAGTCGTCAACAAGCTCAGCGAGGCCACCCGGCGCATCGTGAAATCGCCGAAGATCCAGGACCACTTCCAAAAGCTTGCTTTGCTGTCGAAGGACCTCGACGTGGCCGCCGTCCAAGCATTCCTCACCGAGGAATATGCGTTCTGGGCGCCGCTCGCCCGCGATGCCGGATTGAAGATTCAATAACCGGCCACTTCGGAGACAGGATCATGAACGTCGTCACCACCCTAAAGACGCGGGACATCGAAAGTCCCTGCCCGCGCCGCGCGCGCGCGGATCGGGATGATCATTCCGTCGGTCAACAGCATGACCGAGCCCCAGTTCAATCGTTTCGCGCCGCCGGGACTCGGTGTGCATGTCGCGCGCGCCCGCGTCGCCGGTGAATGGAAGCGTCCGCTGGCCGTGATGGCCGGCGAGATCGCCACCTCGGCAAAGCTGCTCTCGGATGTCGCGCCCGACCTCATCGTCTTTCACTGCACGGACACTTCGATGACGCAGGGCCCGCAGGGCGAAGGCCGCATATTGGACATCGTGCGTGAAGCCAGCGGCATCGAGGCGGTCGCAACAAGTCGACTCGTGCTCGAAGCGTTGCAGGCCCTCGGTTTGCGAAAGCTGGTCGTGCTCAGCCCCTACAAGAGCAACCAGGCCGTGATCGACTATCTGCATGCCAGCGGCTTTGCCGTGGTCCACGACGTGGCGCTCGCGCCGCAAGCCGCTCGAATTCGCTACGGTCACGCCGCGGGAATGGACCGAACTCGCCCGCCAGCACGACCGGCCGGAAGCCGATGGCATCTTTCTCAGTTGCACCAACACGACGCAAATCGAGGCAGTCGCCGATATCGAGCGCGCGCTGGGCAAGCCGGTGGTCAACAGCAACCAAGCCGTGCTTTGGGGCTGTGTCCAGCGATTGAGGCCGCTGCTCGGCCCGCTGTCCCCGATGCCGGAGCTCGGCCGGCTCATGGGGCAAATGGATGCGTGACAGGCAATCGGCAGAGGCGTCGACACGACATGACGACGCGTTTTGCACGTCTCGCCTGCGCAGCGGCATTGCTCGCACTTTCTGTTTCGTCCGCAACCGCGCAGAACTATCCGGCGCGGCAGATCACGCTCGTAGTCCCGTTCGCGCCGGGCGGCCCCGCGGACTTCCTCGGCCGGCTCATCGGACAGAAGATGGGCGAAGACCTGGGCCAGCAAGTCGTCATCGACAACCGGCCGGGAGCGAACACCATCATCGGCGCCCAGGCGGTCGCCAAGGCCGCACCCGACGGCTACACCCTGCTGATGGCCATCGACGGCACCCTGGTCATGAATCCGTTCCTGTACAGCAAGCTTGCGTACGACCCGTTCAAGGATTTCGTGCCGGTATCGCTGGTCGCGCTCGTGCCCTCGGCGGTGGTCGGAAACATCAACATTCCGGTCAGTTCGATCAAGGATCTGGTCGAGCGGGAAAAGGCCAAGCCCGGCACCTTCCAGATCGGCATCAGCACGCCGACATCGCAGGTCAATGTCGGGCTTTTGAACATGATGGCCGGCACCAATTTCACCATGGTCCCGTATGAGGCGGCACGACACAGAGTCACCGGCATTCTGGCCGGAGACATTCCGCTCGGCATGGAGAGCATCAACGTGTCGCTGCCGCTTTGGCGCGACAACAAGCTCAAGATTCTGGGACTGGTGAGCGCGCAGCGTCTTTCGCTGGCGCCCGGAAATTCCCACGATCGCCGAGACCTTCCCCGGCTACGATCTCGGCATCTGGCAGAGCATCGTCGCGCCCGCGGGCACGCCGCGCGAGGTGGTGAGCAAGCTGCACGGTTCGATCAAGAAAGTGTTGGCAATGCCCGAGGTGCGCGACAAACTGCTCGCCGCCGGCATCGAGCCTGCGAGCAGCAACTCGCCCGAGGAGTTCGCCGCCTTCATCCGCTCGCAGGCGGAAACCCGTGCCAAGGTCATCCAAGGCAGTCGGGATAAAGATCGATTGATGCCCCTTTTGGCGGCCTGCGCTCGCCTCTTCGCAATTGCCCTGTCGGTGGCGCTCGCGCACGAGCCCACGTCGGCGCAAGACGCGCTCGATGCGGACGCCAAGAACTATCCCAACCGGACGGTCCGCATCATCGTGCCGTTCCCGCCGGGCGGCCCGGCCGACATCGTCGCGCGGTTCGTCGGACAGAAGATGAGCGAGGACTGGGGCCAGCCGGTCGTGATCGAGAACCGCGCCGGCGGCAATACCGCGATCGGCGCGCAGGCCGTCGCGAGCGCGTCGCCCGGACGGCTACACCGCTGTTTGCGCCGATGGACACGACCATGGTGATGAATCCGCTGGTCATGCCCAATCTGCCCTACGACCCGCTCAAGGACTTTGCGCCGATCACGCTATTGACCAAGAACATGTCGCTCGTGGTGGTGCGCGAGCGACGGGCCAAAGACGATCAAGGAGCTGATCGCCAAGGCCAAGGCCAATCCCGGCAAGCTCAACATGGGCGCCGGCACGATCACGTCGCGGCTCGGCGCGCTCCTGTTCGCCAGGACCGCCGGCATCGACGTCCAGCTCGTTCCGTTCAAGGGCAGCGCCGAGATCGGCCAGGCGGTGCTCGCCGGCACCGTCGATTTCGCGCTCGACAGCACCGGCACCAGCCTGCCGCTGATCCAGGGCGGCCAATACCGCGCGCTGGCGAAATACAGCAACCGGCCACTGCCGATGCTTGCCCGACCTGCCGAGCCTCGGCGTGGCCGCCGAATTGCCGGGGCTCGACGAAAGCTCCACCTGGGTCGCTCTGGCAGCTCCCGCCGGCACCGCTCGCCGCGATCATCGACAAGATCCATCGCGGAGGTGGCGCGCATTTACGGCGATCCCGCCATGATCGCCAAACTGGAAAAGGCGGGGATTCTCGCCGTGGGCAGCAGCTCACCGGCGGAGTTCGATGCATTCGTCCGCAGCGAGCTGGAACGCTGGTCCAAGGTCTTGAAGGACAGCGGCAATATCAGATTGGATTGAGTGGTTACGGCGGGGCCGCCGTCTCCAACGCGGCACGCACACGTGCGACCACCTCGCGGGGCGTCGCCGCAAGCTCTGCCGACCAAGGCCTGAACCTGCTCCCCGGTGAGGGGATCGACGTCGAATTGAAGCCTGGCCGCGTCGGCGATGAACGCCGGGTCGGTCATGGTGGCGTCGAAGGCGCGCCGGAGCGCTGCCACTCGCTCCATCGGCACATCCGGCGGCAGGAAATACGGCCGGCCGTACTCGGTGCGCGCAAACAGCATCGCCATCGCCTGACGGTCGGCCTCCGACTTGGCAAGCTCCAGCATGGTCGGAACATCGGAGAGTTCCGCATATCGCTTGAAACCATATTGTGCGAGCACCTTGATCTTCCGCTCGCTGATCCAGTGCGGCGTCTGCGCCTTGACCGAAGCCCAGCCAAGGCCGCCCATGCCTTGCACCTCGCCGCGCTCGATGGCGAGATTGATCTGGGGCGTGCCTTGATAACCGCGAACGATCTTGAACTTGAACCCGAGCACATCGTTCACCAGCTGCGGGAAGTCGACCATGGTCGTGCCCGGCGTGGTGGCGCCCACGACCACTTCCTTGCTGGTCAATTCGGTGATGCTCTGGATCGGCACGGTGTGCCACACGAAGGCAACGTAGGCTTCGCGGTTCGTGCTGCCGATCCACATGAGCCTGGTCTGGTCGAACTGGGTGCCCGGCTGCAGCAGCGGCGCGGTGGGGATGCCGTTGATCGGAACGCCGATCACCGTGCCGTCCTTGGGCCCTTGAGCGTAGAGCTGGTTGGTCATCACGACGCCGCCGGCCGCCGGCTGGTTCTGCACGATGAATGTGCGGATTGCCCGGGATGTGATTGACGATGTGACGCGCGACGATGCGCGCGAACAGATCGTAGCCGCCGCCCACGGCCGAGCCCACGATCATGCGCAGTTGCTTGCCCCGGTAGAACGCGGCGACGTCGCCTTGCGCGCCCGCCTGCGTTGCCGCGCAGACAAACACCGAGATGAGCAGCGCGGATCGAATGCAGTTTCATTCGCGCATGCTCAGCCGCTATCCTGCCGGCGTCACATGCACCGGCTTATCGGCAGAACGCATCGCGAACAGACCGTCCGAGATGGCGCGGAGGCGTGCGCCAGCCGATGAGGCGCAATGCATCCCAGATCACGGCCTGATTGCTGGTCACGATCGGCCGTTCCAGCCGCGCTTCCAGGTCCTCGATCACGCCGAAAACGGAGATGTTCGCGCAGCTGATCAGATAGGCGTCGGCGTCGGGGCGTGCGCGCGGCGATCGACGCGGTCGCGCCAGAACTGCGCTGGTGTCGCGCAATAGGCGTCGCTGCCGTCGAGCGCGAAGCCTTGTGCCGAGAGCACGTCGTAGCCGGCCTCACGCAGGAACTCGGCCTCGTGTTCGGTCGTGCTGGCGCTGTAGGGCGTGATCGAGCACGATCCGTCGCGCGGCGAGCGCACTGAAAGCACGTTGGATGGCGGTAATCGTCGTGGTCGCGCGCGGCGCGCCGGCCCGCGTCAGGGCGGCGAGGATGTGTTCCTCGCCGGTCTTGCCGCCTTCCATCGAATTGGCCGTGCAGTGGAACGCCACCACGTCGCAGCGGGCATCGGTGAGCGCGCGGGCCGCGCTCTCGATGCGTGGCAGAAGCTGATCGAAGGCGAGGCGATTGGCGCCGGTCATGCGCAGGCGCGTGACATGCGCCGCAATGCCCGCCGGAAAGGCGGGAACCATCTCCTGCTCGACCATCCGGTTCGATGACGGAATGATCAGCCCGACGCGCGCCGTCACGATCGCTCCTTCTCGCGCAGGCCGGCGCGCTCGAGCCGCGGCAGAACCTCGTCGCAGAAGAACGGAAGCTCGTCGACGTAATTGACCAGCGAGACGGCGACCCCGGTCAGACCCGCCTTGCTGAGATCGATGAGCTGGCTGGCGATGTGGTCTGGATCGCCGACGATGGGCAGGCCACCCATGCCCTGAGCGTAACCGGTGCGCATCTGTTGAAACTTCTCCGGCGGCGTGTTCTGCGCCGTGATGTTCTTGAGCGCGAGGATCGCGTCGACCGCCGACCAGTCTGCGTGCTCCACGATGGAATAGTGATAATAGTCCTCGGCCTCCTTCTTGGTCGGCTTGCAGGTGATGACGCCGACGGTATAGACGCCGAGCTCCCTGCCCTGCTCTTTGGCCTGGCCCTTGGCGGTCGCAACTCTCTGCGCGGTCTCGTCGAGCGAGGTGCGGGATGCCTGCAGGAAGAAAGCATCGCAGTTGCGGATTGCGAACGCCTGGCCCACGGGCGAGGCGCCGGCATTCATGATCACCGGCCGCGTGCCGCCATAGGGCTTGGGCTTGCCCCGGATGCCCTTCATGTCGAGGTATTGTCCCTGGAAGTCGAAGTCCTCCTTGTCCGACCAGATCATCTTGATGACGTCGATCCATTCCTGCGCGTATTCATAGCGGGACTCGTGATCGCGCTGCTTGACCCCGAACATCGCGAACTCGCCCTCGTTCCAGCCGACGACGATGTTCAATCCGAACCGCCCTTCGCCGATGTGGTCGGCGGTGACCATCTCCTTGGCGGCGATCACCGGGTTGAACAGCGGCGCATGCACGGTGCCGAACACGGTGACGCGCTTGGTCAGCGCCAGCAGGCCCGTCGCCCAGGTGATGGTCTCGAGCGTCGCCCCCTGGTAGTCGGTGTCGCCGCCATAACCCTTCCAGCGCCCGATCGGGAGCAGGAAATCGATCCCGGCCTCGTCCGCCATCTTGGCGAGCTTGAGATTGTCCGGCCAACTGCCCGACCAGCGCTCCGGCACCAGGGTAACCGCCCGCCCCGACGAGCAGTTGGCTCCAAACAAGCCGATCTTGAGCTTGTTCGCATTGTGCATCGACATGCGATCGTGTCGGGATGGCGCGGGAGCGAGCACGGTTCCTCCTGAAGTCTTGTTCGACGTGTGTCCCTTGATTGCGAAGTTCGCATTAGAGTTGCCGCAAGGGTTGCAAACTTCGCAATCGGGACACTAGCGCATGGCCGCGGCATTTTGAATGGGCGCCGTATTACGTCGGTTGCCACCGCAAAGCACAGCGGTGAGAATTGCTGCAAATGAACAAGAAGACGCGGCGGGAGGGAGCGATGACGCCAGCAATACGATTTCTCGTGCCGGTCGTTCTCGCCATGTTGGCGGGAGGCGCCGCCGCCGCCGAAGACCTACGCCGCCAGCTTTCCCAATCGACCGATCCGAATGATCGTGCCCTTCCCGGCCGGCGGACCGAGCGACATCGTCGCGCGCCTCATCGGCCAGAGGATGAGCGAGGATTGGGGCCAGCCGGTGGTGGTCGAGAACCGTCCGGGTGGCAACACCGTCATCGGCGCCCAGGCCGCGGCGAAGGCGGCGCCCGATGGCTACACGCTGTTCATGGCGATCGATCTCGACGCTGGTGATGAACCAATACCTGTACAAGAGCCTGCCCTATGACCCGCTCGGCGACTTCGTGCCGATCACGCTGACGGCAAAGACCGTATCCGTGCTGGCGGTTGCCGCAGCAGGCGGACCCATCACGGTCAAGGAACTGATCGCCAGAGCGAAGGCGCAGCCGGGCAAGCTCAACTATGGCGCCGGCACCGATCACGGCCCAGCTGATGGGCCATCTGTTCCACAAGGCGGCCGGGCCTCGACATCGTCTATGTGCCCTTCAAGGGCACGCCGGAGACGGTGAACGCGCTCCTGACCGGAAGCGTCGAGCTCATCTACGCCGCCAACCAGATCGTGGCACCGCTGGTGGCGAGCGGCCAGGTCCGGGCGCTGGCGAAGCTCGATCGCGATGCGCCGCCGTCGATGGCCGATATCCCGACGCTTGCGGACGCGGCGGGACTGGCCGATTTCGACGACATCTCGGTCTGGCTCGGACTTGTCGCGCCCAAGGGCACGCCCAAGCCGATCATCGACAAGATCCACAGCGAGGTGGTGAAGATACTGGCCGACCCTGCCGTCAGGGAGAAGTCGGAACGCACCGGCAACTATCCCGTGACCAGCACGCCCGAGCAATTCTCCGCCTTCATTCGCAAGGAGGCGGATCGCTGGGGGAAGGTGATGAAGGAAACCGCCATCAAGGTCGATTGAAAGCAGGACGCCATGAACGCTCGTTTGATCGCGCTCGCATTGTTGTCGGGGCTGGCGATGGGCTCCGCAGCCGCCCAAGAGCGAGCGGACGCCTTTCCCACCCGCGCGATCAAGATCGTCGTGCCATTCCCGCCGGCGGACCATCCGACGTGCTCGCCCGCATGATCGGCCAGAAAATGAGCGAGGATTGGGGACAGCCGGTGGTGATCGAAAATCGCCTCGGCGCCAATACCGTGCTGGGTGCCCAGCAGGTCGCGAAAGCCGCGCCCGACGGCTACACGCTGCTCATGGCGATCGACTCGACGCTCACGATGAATCAGTACCTCTACCGCACTCCGCCCTACGATCCCTTCAACGACTTCGCCCCGATCACGCTCACCGCGAAGACCATGCAGCTCCTGATCGTCAACGCGGCAAGCGACGTGAAGACGGTGAATGACCTGATCTCCCGGGCGAAGGCGCAACCGGGCAAGCTCAATTACGGCGCCGGCACGATCACGACCAAGCTCACGGGCTATCTGTTCAACAAGATCGGCGGGGATCGAGACCGTGCTGGTTCCTTATAACGGCAGTGCCGAAGTGGCCCAGGGCCTGCTCACCAAGAGCGTGGATTTTCCTTCGACGGGCCGTCCGCCTCGCTGTCGCTCATCCAAGGCGGCCAATTCCGCGTGCTCGCCAAGTTCGACCCTCGTCCGTTCCCGCCGGTGCCCGATCTTCCCCTCATCACCACTGCGATGCCGAACATGGACGAGATCACGGTGTGGCTCGGCTTGGTTGCGCCCAAAGGCACGCCGGCGGCCGTAATCGACAAGCTCCAGGCCGAAGTTGCGAAGGCCCTGGCCGATCCCGCCGTGAAGGCCAAGGCGGATGCCTCGGGGCTGTTTCCGGCCACCAGCACGCCGGCTGAATTCGCTGCCTTCATCCGCAAGGAAGCGCAGCGATGGTCGACCGTCGTGAAGGAAACCGGAATGAAGTACGATTGAGCGGTCGAGCCGACCGAGGGACATCATGCTGGTCGCATCTGGTTTCGCCGCCCGCCTCCGCGCTCGTGTTTGCGGCTGTCTGGATTGCCGGCACGCTCGCAGTCGACTCGCCGCCGCCGCAAGGCGGCGCCGAAACATATCCCAACCGGGCGGTGCGCCTGGTCGTGCCGTTCCCGGCCGGCGGGCCGACCGACATCCTCAGCCGGGTGGTCGCCCAACGCCTGAGCGAGGTGTGGGGACAGCCGGTCGTGATCGAAAACCAGCCCGGCGCCAATACCGCGATCGCGGCCGCGCGTGTCGCCAAGATGCCGGCCGACGGATACACGTTGCTGGCGGCGATGGACGTGACCATGGTGCTCAACCCGATCACCACCAGGAACCTCTCCTACGATCCGCTGAAGGATTTCGTCGCCAATCACGCTCGGCTCCAAGAACACGTCGCTGCTGAGCGTTCGGGCGGAGGATGGTCCGAAGACCGTGAAAGAGCTGATCGCGCGCGCCAAGGCCAATCCCGGCAAGCTGAATTACGGTGCGGGCATCATCACTACGCGGCTCGCCGGCTACCTGTTCAATCGCGAGGCCGGGCTCGACGTGCAGTACATTCCGTTCAATGGCAGCCCGCCGACGGTACAGGGCCTGTTGACGGGCGCCGTCGATTACATCGTCGATGGCGCCGCCACCAGCCTGCCGCTCATCCAGAGTCGGCAAACTGCGGGCGCTTGCCAAGCTCAACAGCCGTCCGCTGCCGGCGCCTGCCCGAGGTCAGGCCGCTCGCCGTCGAAGCCGGCATTCCGGCGCTCGACGACGTTTCGACCTGGATCGGATTTGTGGCGCCGGCCGGCACCGCCGCGCAGCATCGTCGACAAGATCCAACGCGAAATCGTCAAGATGTACGCCGATCCGGTGATCGCCGAAAAGCTGGAAAAAGCCGGCATCAGCACCGCCAGCAGTTCGCCGGAGGAATTCGATGCCTTCGTGCGCAAAGAACTGGACCGCTGGGGTCAAGTATTCAAGGATAGCGGCATCCAGCTCAACTGATCCTCTCCGCCGCATTCCACCTGCCGTCTCCTCCAGCCAAGAGCGTCCCTTCCCGGGCCATCCACCACGGAGCGTTCATGTCCAAGCCGAAAGTCCTGATCTTTGCCCCGCGTGAGGAGCCGCCGGAAACCATCAATGCGCTCGAAGGCATTGGCTGCGAAGTCGTCTTCGGCGATCGCGACTGGCAATTGCCGCGCACGCACGCACGAGGACGCGGTGGTGGAGGCCGCGCGCGATGCGGTCGCGCTCATGGGCACCTCGATGCGCCACACGCCGATCAGCCGGCGCATCATGCAGGCGTCGCAGCGGCTGCGCATCGTCGCGAAATACACCGTCGGTGTCGACGACATCGACACCGAGGCCGCGACCGACCTCGGCATCATGGTGTGCCACGCGCCGACCGAATCCAACTGCTTCGGCGTCGCCGAGACGACCGTTACCTTCATGCTCTCGCTGTTGAAGAAGGTCGCCGAGCGCGACGCCGACGTGCGCGCGGGCAAGTGGCGCACCGCGGAAAATTTCGCCTATTACGTCGGCAGCCGCAGCTCGGACGGATTTCCCGGCCAGACCATCGGTCTCGTCGGCCTCGGACGGATCGGCACGCGGGTGGCGCAGCTGTTGGCGCCCTGGCGCGCGCGCATCATCGCCTACGATCCCTATGTGCCGCCGGCGCATTTCCTCACGCACGGCGTCACGGCGGTCGACTACGAGACGCTTCTGCGGGAATCCGACGTGGTGTCGTTCCACGTCGTGCTCACCAAGCGAGACCCGCTACATGTTCGGCGAGGAGCAGCTCGAGCTGATGAAGCCGAACGCCATCGTGCTCAACACCGCCCGCGGCAAGGTGCTCGACGAAAAGGCCCTCGCCCGGGCGATCGACGAGGGGCGCATCCGCGGCGCCGCCATCGATGCCTTCGAGGAGGAGCCGCTGCCGATGGACTCGCCCCTGCGCAAGCTCGGCGACCAGGTGCTGCTCTCGCCCCACTCGGCCGTCCTACACCGAAGGCGGCGAGCTGCGGCAGGGCGTGGCCTGGGCCACGCGCTCGGTGGTCACCGCGCTCAAGGGTGGCATTCCCGACAATGTCTACAACCGGGAAGTCATTCCGCGCTGGAAGGAGCGCTTTGGCGGGGCCAGCGTCGACCGGTTCCTAGCGGCCCTCTAGCGACGCATCTCGACTCCGATGACCTGGCCCTCGGCCGGACGGGCTGGAGCGCTGGAATCGTTTAATTTTTGTGAAGAAACAGTGACTTGAGCACTGCATTTTCGGTATAGCTGCACCGCAACATGAGGCTCTGTTGCGATGCAGCATGGAACCCTATTTTAGCGACCGACAAGAATTACCCGGCGGTTATCCGGGAATAGAAAGGCAAAGATCATGTTGGTCGCAATCCTCAACTTCCTCCAGTCCTGGAGGCGCTACAATGCGAGCCTCAATGAGCTCAACCAGCTCGGCGACCGTGAATTGGCCGACATCGGCATCACCCGATCGGACATCCCGCGGGTCGCGTGGGACAGCGCAAACCGCTAAGCCCGCAGCTCGCCAGCAAATCTGATGAAAGCGCCCGCCCCGTGCGGGCGCTCTCGCGTTTCCGCCCATGGACCCTTCAATAGCGCGTGCTTTGGACCCCATTCCCTGCGCGTTCTCCCGGCACCCACGCCAAAGCCGAGTTCTCGACCTGGACGCGCAGCAGAGCAGCGCCAGCGTAAAGGACGACAGACACCAGCGCGTAGAGGGGAGCCCGAGCGCCAATGGCACCAGCGCCAGCTCGACCGCTACGATCACGTAGTTCGGATGCCGCAGCAGGCGGTATGGACCGCTTTCGATCAGGGGCGCGCCGGGCAGCACGATGACGCGGGTCGTCCAGCGCCGGCCCAGGGTCGCGAGCACCCAGTAACGGCCGACCTGCAGCACCAGAAAGGCGGCGACGATAACCTGGAATGACGGGGCTGTCGTAGGCGAGCAGCCAGAGACCCGCCAGCCACCCGGCGTGCACCAGCATCATGGCCGGGTAGTGCAATCCGCCGAATTCGACTGCGCCGGCGGCGCGCAGGCGCCGCGTATTCCGCCGGTCCCAGATGAATTCGACAAATCGCTGCAGCGTTACAAAGGCTAGAAGAGCTACCGCGGCGTCCATCGAGGGGTCTCGATCATTGGCGCTACATGCGTCCTCATCGAGGGCTGAACAAGCCGGGCGAACCGCGACCGACGCGACCAATTCCGTCAGCTTGACGCGTCGGCATCGCTCAATGCGACCCGGTGTGGAATTCGCAATCAAAGCCCTGACACACCACGAGCAAGGTTGTCGTAGGGACCGGGAGGGAAAGTTCGGTATAGATCGTGGTACGATCTCGTCGGCACCGCCGGCCACGGCCGACGCAGCAACCAGCAGCAGCGCAGGCGACAGCAGAATAGGAAGCGATACTGCTCGCCGTAAATTCTGTATAAACGCAAACATTGTCCGCGCCCCTCTGACACGCATAATTTTTGTCCCATGAGTGACGAACGCTTTCAAGGAGTGCACGTCGTGGGCGGCGGCCTGGCCGGTTCGGAGGCCGCCTGGCAGGTCGCCGCGCTCGGCGTCCCGGTCGTGCTGCACGAAATGCGTCCCGTGCGCACCACTGCGGCTCACAAGACCGCCGCGCTCGCCGAACTCGTCTGCTCGAACTCGTTCCGCTCCGACGACAAGGAGCACAACGCCGTCGGTCTGTTGCACGAGGAGATGCGCCGGCTTGGCTCGCTCATCATGCGCACCGCGGACCTCAATCAGGTCCCGGCCGGGGAGCGCTGGCAGTCGATCGCGACGGGTTCGCGGCAGCCGTCACCGCCGCGCTCGCCGCCCATCCGTTGATCGATATCCGCCGCGAGGAGATCGCGGGGCTGCCGTCCGCGGACTGGGAGAGCGTAATCATCGCCACCGGGCCTCTCACCTCGCCCGCGCTCGCGGACGCGATCGCCAAGCTCACGGGCGAGGACGCGCTCGCCTTCTTCGATGCCATTGCGCCGATCGTCCACCGCGACTCCGATCGACATGTCGATCGCGTGGCTGCAGTCGCGCTACGACAAGGCCGGGCCGGGCGGATCGGGCGCCGACTACATCAATTGTCCGCTCACGCGGGAGCAGTACCACGTCTTTATCGATGCCTTGCTCGCCGGCGACAAGGTCGCCTTCCACGATTGGGAGACGCCCTATTTCGACGGCTGCCTGCCGATCGAGGTGATGGCCGAGCGCGGCCGCGAGACGCTGCGCCACGGCCCGATGAAGCCGGTCGGCCTCACCAACCCGCACGCACCAGGCGCAAAGCCGTATGCAGTCGGTGCAGCTGCGCCAGGACAATCGGCTCGGCACCCTTTTCAACATGGTGGGATTCCAGACCAAGCTCAAGCACGGCGAGCAGGCGCGCATCTTCCGCACCATTCCTGGCCTGGAGAGGGCGGAGTTCGCGCGGCTTGGGCGGACTTCACCGCAACACCTTTCTCAACGCGCCCAAGCTGCTTGACGGTACGTTGCGGCTCAAGGCCGAGCCGCGCCTGCGCTTTGCCGGCCAGATCACCGGCTGCGAGGGCTACGTGGAATCGGCCGCGATCGGGCTCCTCGCCGGCCGGTTCGCGGCAGCGGAACGACTGTCGCAATGTCTCGATGCCGCCGCCGGCGACCACGGCGCATGGCGCACTGCTCGCGCATATCACCGGCGGCCACGTGGAACCCGCGTCCCCGACGCCGGCGGCGGCGCTCCTACCAGCCGATGAACGTCAATTTCGGGCTGTTTCCGCCGCTGGCGCTCGCGCCGAAAGGCGACAATGGGCAACGGCTGCGCGGCACGGAGAAAACCCTGGCGAAAAAGCGCGCGCTCACCCGGCGTGCGCTCGCCGAGCTCGAGCGGTGGATCGCCGCCGACGCTCACGTCGTGGCGGCGGAATAGAACAGATGACCTTGCCGCGCGAGATCGAGAGCCGCTGGACGAGCGGCGTGGTGCTCAAGCGCGATCTGCTCTCGACGGTGGAGCGCGGCCGCTTCGGCACGCCCGCGGGCGAGGTCGATGCAGTGCTGCGCCGGATCGACGAAGTCCCGTGGTGGAGTTTCGCGCCTGGCGCGCCACCTCTTCGGGCGCGAGCGCCGAGCGCTCACCGCCGCGGGCGAGCTCGGCATTGCACCGCCGCTCTTGTTCAGTGCCCGGCACGCGCTCGTGCGCGGCTGGATCGACGGCTTGCCTCTCCACATCGCCAAACCGCACGGCGAGACCGGGTTCTTTCGCTCGGCCAAAGCCGCTTTGCGCAAGTTGCATCGCGCCGGGATCTGCCACAACGATCTCGCCAAGGAGCAGAACTGGCTGCGCGGACGCGACGGCCATGCCTATCTTACCGATTTCCAGCTTGCTGCCCGTTTCTCGCGCCGTACCTGGCTGTTCCGTATCGCGGCCTACGAAGATCTGCGGCACCTTCTTAAACACAAGCGGCGCTATGCGCCCGATGCGCTCACGCCCGCCGAGCGCCGCGTGCTCGCAAAGAAGAGCTTTTGACCCGCGTGTGGATGGCGAGCGGCAAGAAGGTCTACTACTGGCTCACGCGCGACGTGCTGCGCTTCACCGATCGCGAGGGCGGCGGAACCCGGCTCGTCGAAGACGCGCCCGCATCGCCAGCCAGTCTCAAGGCGCACCCCCAGGTGCGCGAGACCGTGGTGGTGGCCTTTCCCGATCGCCGGGTCGGGACCGGCCTTTACGCCTTCGTCGAGGCTGGCCTGGGCCTGACCGAGGACAGCCTGCGCGAATTCATCGCCGCGGAGACGTTACCCAAGGCGGCGTCGAAATCGCCCCCGGCCGCCCGAGCACCTGCAGGTGATCGAGGAACTGCCGCGCCGCGCGTCCGGCGAGGTGCGCAGTGAAATCCTACAGCTCGTCGCCATGAACCAGGTCGATCTGATCGATCCGCTGATTGCCAGCGAGCAGCGAACGCGCCGTCGTCGCCCGCATCGTCGCCGACTCGCCGCAACCTCCGCGACCGATTTGCGTTCTAGCGAAAGATCCGCGATGGCCGCCTCGCCGCGCGCCAGATCAGCCACTGCCGGCGCCAGGGCGCGATCTCGATCGGCACGAACGGATCGTAGTCGCGCCGCTCCATGCGCGCGAGCGTCGGTCCCGCCAGCGCGACCGGCAGCAGCGCCGGCATGCGTCGGACGGCGACGCGGTCTCGCGCCAGTTCCTGCGCCTGGCGGAGATGACGGCGGGCGCTGCCACGCAAGTCCGCCAACGCCGCGCGCAATTGCGGCGTCGCTCGCCCGGCCCTGACGTCTTCGCGGTCGGCTCCGTGGCGTTCGAGCAATTCAAGCGGCACGAAGAGCTGACCGCGCGCGGCATGGAAGGGAAACGCCTTGAGCAGTCCGGCAATGGCATGGGCAAGTCCGGCGTGACGGCTGAGCGCGTCGATATCGGAGGCCCCGGCGCCGTTCAGAATCTGCGCGGCAAGGGCAATGAGGCTGGAGGATGCACCCTCGGCATATGCTTCGAGATCGGCGAGCGCCGCCATCGGCTCGTCGTAGAGATCGAATCTGCGCGCCGCGATGGTCGTCTGCAGTCGCTGCCGCCGGCAATCCGTAGCGCGCCATGCGTCGCGAGCAAGGCCGATGCGACCGGATGGGCCTCGATCTCCCCTGCCCTCGCCGGCGAGCACGTCACTCCACCATTGCAGCCGGATCTCGCCGGCCACCGGCTCGCGCACGACTTCGCGCACGCGCGCGATCTCCACGTTGAAGGCGTAGAGGGCAAACAGCGCATCGCGCCGTTCACGCGGAGCGAACAGCGTGGCCAGGAAGCGGTCCCTGTCAGCCGCGCGGACCAGCGCCTCGCAATGGGCGAATGCACTGCTGCATGGGCGTGCTCGGCCCGAGCGACCCGTTTCTCGCCGCGCCACGATCATGGCCGCGGCGGCCGCTTCTCCGCCGGTTCCTCCGCCTCCATGCGCGTCGTGCCCGACGCCGAGATAGATCAGGATCGGGGCGGCGATGAAGACCGAGGTATAGGTGCCGACCAGCACCACGCCGAAGATCATGGTCGCGACGAAGCTGTGAATGGCGTGCCCGCCGAAAAACAGCAGCGCCAAGCAGCGCGAGCGTGACCGTCACGTGGGTGATGATGGAGCGCGACAGCGTCGAATTGACCGAGATGTTGAGCAGGTCCGGCATCGGACATGCGCTTGTATCGGCGCAGCATTTCGCGGATGCGGTCGTAGATCACCACGGTGTCGTTGAGCGAGTAGCCGAGAATGGTGAGCAGCGCCGCGATGCTCGACAGATCGAAGTCGATCTGCGTCAGCGACATGTAGCCGATGGTGAGCACGAGATCGTGCACGTTCGCGATCATGGCGCCGAGCGCGAACTGCCATTCGAAGCGGAACCAGAGGTAGATCAGGATCGCAAAGATCGCGAGCCCGAGGCCGATCGTGCTCTTGGCCAGCAGCTCCGTCGACACGCGCGGCCCGACCACCTCGACTCTGCGGTAGTCCACTTCGTTGCCCAGCGCCTCCCGCACCTTGGCGATGGCGGCCGTCTGCGCCTGCTCGCCGCCCGGCTGCTGCGCGACGCGGATGAGCACGTCGGTCGGACCGCCGAACTCCTGCAGCTGCACGTCGCCCAGCCCCAGTCCGCTCAGCGTCGTGCGCATCTTGGCGAGATCGGCCGGCCCGCTCTTCGACTGCACCTCGATCAGCGTGCCGCCGACGAAGTCGATGCCGAAGTTGAGCCCGTGAAAGAAGTAGAGCAGCGATCGCGACGATCGACAGCACCGCCGAGATCGGGAAGCTGATGCGCCGAAAGCGCATGAAATCGAACTTGGTGTCGTCCGGGACGATCCGCAGCAGCGGGATGGAGTGATGCAGACGCACGTCTGGTCCCGCCTATGAAATCGCCAGTTGCCGCGGACGCGCCCACCTCACCCACCAGGCCACGATCAGCCGCGTCAATGTGAAGGCGGTGAAGACAGTCGTCACGATGCCGATGCCGAGCGTCACGGCGAAGCCGCGCACCGGACCGCTGCCGAAGAAGAACAGCACCGCGGCGGCGATGAAGGTGGTGATGTTCGGATCGAGGATGGTCGCCAGCGCCCGGCTGAAACCGGCGTCGATGGCGGTGATGGGCGTGCGGCCGGTGCGGACCTCTTCGCGGATGCGCTCGTAGATGAGCACGTTGCTGTCGACCGCGATTCCGATGGTGAGAACGATGCCGATGATGCCGGGCAGCGTGAGCGTCGCATTGAGCAGCGACAGAATGCCGAAGATCATCCCCACATTGATGGCGACGGCGACGCTGGCGAAGACGCCGAACAGGCCGTAGGTCACCACCATGAACACGACGACGAGCGCGGCGCCGAAGTAGGACGCGTGCTTGCCCTTCTCGATCGAATCCTGGCCCAGACCCGCCCCGACCACGCGCTGCTCGATCACCGTCAGCTTCGCCGGCAGCGCGCCGGCGCGCAGCAGGATGGCAAGGTTGTTGGCGGATTCCACGGTGAAGCTGCCGGAGATCTGGCCGCTTCCGCCCAGGATCGGTTCGCGGATGACGGGCGCCGAAATGACCTCGTCATCGAGCACGATCGCGAACGGCCGCCCGACGTTCTCCTGCGTGACCTGCGCGAATTTGCGGGCGCCGGAGGTATTGAACTTGAACGACACGATCGGTTCGCTGGTCCGCTGGTCGAAGCCGGGCTGCGCATCGGTGAGCTCATCGCCCGATACGATCACCCGCTTCTCCAGGAGATAGGGCTGCTCGATTCTCGGCCTTCGAGCCCGTAGACAATGTCCGATTCCGGCGGCGGCCGCCCTTGCAGAGCCTGCTCGACCGGCATCGACGTGTCGACCAGGCGGAACGTCAGCTTGGCCGTCTTGCCGAGGATATCGAGCAGTTGCTGCGGATCCCCGAGACCCGGCACCTGCACCAGGATGCGATCGTTGCCCTGGCGTTGGATCGATGGTTCGACGAGGCCGAGCTGGTTGACGCGCTTGCCGATGATCTCGACCGACTGATCGACCACCTGCCGGACGCGCTCGAGCAGCGCGGGCTCCGTGACGCGTGAGCCGGACGAGCCCGCCGCCGACGTTCTCGACGTCGAGCGAGCGCTGGCCGGTGCTGCCGAGGAAGCCGCTGAGCGGCTGCGACAACTCCCGGAGCTTGGTCAGGCCCTGCTGCAGGTCGCTCTCGCGGATAATGCACCTCGACCGAATTGCCTCGGATCACCGGCGCGCGGGTGAGACCGATGCGCGCCTCGCGCAGGACCCTGCGCACATCGTCTTGCAGCGCCAGGAGCTTCTGCCTGCGCACGTCGTTGGCATCGACCTCGAGCAGGATGTGCGAGCCGCCTTGCAGATCGAGGCCGAGCACGATGTGGCGCTGCGCCCATTCCGGCCACCGCTTGACAGTGCTCTCCGGGAAGAAGTTGGGAACCGCGAGCAGGCAGCAGATCAATGCCGTGAGCAGGATCGCCGCCGCCTTCCACTTGGAAATATAAAGCATGGATCGTCCCGGTTCACGCGTCGACTGGCTTCAAGCCGGCGATCAACTCGACCCACCCTCGTCCTTGACCGGCTCGCCCTTGGCGCGAACGCCCGACACCATGGAGCGCACCTGGCGCACCCGCACCCCGTCCGCGATCTCGACCTCGATCTGATCGTCGTCGACCACCTTGGTGACTTTGCCCATCAATCCGCCGGAGGTAATGACCGTATCGCCACGGCGCAAGTTCTTGACCAGTTCCTGATGCTCCTTCGCGCGCTTTTGCTGCGGCCGCAGGATCAGAAAATACATGATGACGAAGATCAGCACGAAGGGCAGCAACTGCATCCACATGCTGTCGCCGCCGGAACGGGCTTCCTTGGGCAAACGCGGGCGTCACAAACATCCTTCGGTCCTTTGTGCTTTCACTCCGCGCGCAAGCGCCCCGCGCCGCCACAGGGGTTCGAAATCGGCGCGGACTATAGCGGCCGCAGGCCCAATTGCAATGTCGCTTTGCCCTGAGAATCCGCCCGATTCGGCCCTTTGGCACGGCGATCTTGCAGGCTTGCCGCCGCCCCGGTAAGGGTGCAGCGCACCGACCGCAGCCCATGGCCAAACGCGTCAAAAATCAGCATCGAAGCCCTCCCGACGCGCCCGGATATCGAAGCAATCCGCGGCGCCGGAAGGCATATGGGAGCGCGTCGCGGCCGCGCTCGAGCGGCTTGCGCCCGGCGCGCCGGCGGCCCCTCACTTTGCGGCGGCCGATGCGTTCTCCTGGCATCCGGACGGGCGGCAGCTTGTTCCGGTCGCGCAGGTCAATCGCGTCGAGATGTCGCTGCTCAAGGGCATCGACCGCATGCGCGATGTGCTGCTCGAGAACACCGAGCGCTTCGCGCGCGGGCTGCCGGCCAACAACGCGCTCCTGTGGGGCGCGCGCGGCATGGGCAAATCATCGCTGGTCAAGGCCGTGCATGCATCGGTCAATGCCGCGCATGGACGACGCAGGCACGGCGATGGCCTGCTCAAGCTCGTCGAGATCCATCGCGAGGACATCGAAAGCCTTGCCCGATCTGATGACGCTGATACGCGGAGCGCCCTACCGCTTCATCGTGTTCTGCGACGACCTCTCCTTCGAGGCCGAAGACACCAGCTACAAGGCGCTCAAGGCCATGCTCGAAGGCGGCATCGAGGGGCGGCCGGACAACGTCGTGTTCTACGCCACATCGAACCGCCGTCACCTGATGGCGCGCGAGATGATGGAGAACGAGCGCTCGACCGCGATCAATCCCGGCGAGGCGGTGGAGGAAAAGGTGTCGCTCTCGGACCGGTTCGGACTCTGGCTCGGCTTCCACCGCTGCAGCCAGGACGAATTCTTGGCCATGGTCGACGGCTACGTCGCCCATTTCGGCATCGCGCATCCGCAAGCGAAGGTTCACCCCGAGGCGCTCGAATGGGCGACCACCCGCGGCGCACGCTCGGGGCGCGTGGCATGGCAGTACGTGCAGGATCTCGCGGGCAGGCTGGGAGTCGAGACTGGCGGACGGCGCAACAGCGAAGTCGGAGAGCAAGTAGCTCTGCGGTGGCTTTCCCCGGTCCGTCCGGTGTCCTCCGCTCAGGCGCCGTTCAGGAAGCGTGTCGGGTCGAGCGGCGACGCGCCCTTGCGGATTTCAAAGTGAAGTTGCGGCGCGTTGACGTTACCGGTCTGGCCGGAGCGCGCGATCACCTGTCCGCGTTTGACTTGGTCACCGCGCTTGACCAGCAGTTCCTTGGCGTGAGCGTAAGCGGTGACGTAGCCGTTCGGATGGCGCACCAGGACGAGGTTGCCGTAGCCCTTGAGCTCGTTGCCTGCATAGGCCACGACGCCGTCCTCGGCGGCTTTCACCGGCGTGTTCTCCGGCAATGCGATGTTGATGCCATCGTTCTGCTGGCCGTTGGGCGTGGGTCCGTAGCCCGCGATGACGCGCCCATTCGCCGGCCAACGGAACTTCGGCAGTGCGCCGGTACCTTCCGCCAGCTTGACGGCATCCTTGTCCAGCGTGTCGGGCACCGGCGCGATGACGGCCGCAGCTCTGCGCGGGCTCGGCTTCCTTCACCGCCGCCGACGGTGCCGGCTTGGCTGCGCCCAGCCGCGGGAGCGTTGGGCTTCACGCGCCGCCTGTGCGCCTGGAATCACGAGACGGTCGCCGACATTGAGCGTGGCCGTCGACTGGATGTTGTTGGCCTTGGCAATCTCGTTGGCGGGCTTGTTGTAACGCCGTGCAATCTTGCTCAGCGTATCGCCGGCCGCGACCACATGGACGCCGGCATTGCTCGCCGGGGTCGCTGCGGCGACCGACGCCGGTGCTACTGCCGGATGCAGTCGGAGGCGAAGCCGGACGATTGGCGGGCGCCGCCGCAGTTGCCAACCGGTGCGCTGGGTGTAGCGCGGAATCACCAGTCGTTGGCCGGGATAAATGATCGCCGGTGACGCGATGTTGTTCGCCTGCATGATGACGGACGCCGGCACGCCGTAGCGCCGTGCAATGGCATCGACGGTCTCACCCGGCGCGACTGTGATCGCGGTGCCGCCATCCCAGCTCCAGTTGGCATTTGGGGCGGGTTTGCGGACGACCGATCGGGCGGCCTCGGGCGCGCGCAGCCGCGTTGGCGCGGGCCTGGGTCGGCCCTTGCAACGACCGCGCTCTTGCCGCCGCCCGGCGCCCCGGCGGTTCCCGACAACTGCGCAGGCTGCGGAGCAAGCGGCCGGCTCTCCACCCGACTGGCGGGCGCGCCCTGCGCGATCGAGCCGGTCGCTTCGGGAGTGATGGCGGACGAGAACGGGCTCTCGTTGAATCGAGACGCATCGCCGCTGCAAGCAGCCACGCCGATGGTCGTCAGCGCCAGCGCAGCGACTCGCGGCCAGCACCGCGCGCGCAACATCTCGAGAACGCAGGACATCGCCACCTACCCGCACGCACAACAAGCGTTGAGCTAACACCCTGCGGGTAAATAAGGCTTTAAGCGTTGACGATGCCTCAACCTTGCCGATTCAAGAACAAAATCATTACAATTCGCGTGCTTTTCCCGGCAAAAGCGGCACGAAGCGAACCCCTATCAGAGCCTCCTGTTTAATCCCCTGTTCACCCTTCGTGAGCTTAACCAGCTGCTGTGGTCCGCCGTGGGGCCCCAGCGGCAAGATCATCACGCCGCCATCCGCCAACTGGGCGACCAGCTCATCGGGGATGGTTTCGGCGGCCGCCGTCACGATGATGCGATCATAGGGCGCGCACTCGGGGACGCCGGCCAGACCATCCCCGACCCGCACCTCGACATTGTCATAGCCCAGTGTCGCCAGCCGCTGGCGCGCGGTTTCCGCCAGCGTCCGATAGCGTTCGACGCTGATCACTTCGCGCGCGAGGCGCGAGAGAATGGCAGCCTGGTAGCCCGATCCAGTGCCCACCTCGAGCACTACGGCAGCCAGGCAGCACGCCGAGCTGCTCGGTCATGTAGGCAACCACATACGGCTGGCTGATGGTCTGGCCGCACGCGATCGGCAGCGCCTGGTCCGGCATAGGCATTGTCGACGAAGGCGTTTTCGACGAAATGCTCCGCGCGGCACCTCGTCCATGGCCCGCAGCACCGCCGGATCGCTGATGCCGCGCCGGCGCAAGCCGAGCAGAAACTGCATACGGCCGACATTGTCGTCGCCAGGCGGTTGCTTGGGCACGCCGAGCCTCCCTCCCGGACCTTATCGCAAAACCGAGATCTCGGCCAGAGCGCCGGGGCAACGGCATCGGAGCTTTGGCTTCACGAACGGGAACCAACGCTGCACCGGCGGCGTTAGGCTCGCGGGGTATGATGCCTTGAATCGAATCTGCGAGAATCGCGGTCCCACGGGCCACAACTGTCGTCCGAGGTTGTCGCCGCCGCAAGCCCGCGCCTCAACTTCGCCTTGGCGGCCTGCTGGCGTGGCCATGAGAGCAAGCCTAGACTGCTCGCGATCGGTCTTGCGGCAGCCCTGATCCGTACATTCGACTGACGTATCCATTGGAGGATCCAGAATGACGTCTGCCATGCAACCGCAGTCCGCGACTCCGGCCAAGCGGATCCTCGTCGTCGAAGACGAGTTGATGATCCGCATGCTGCTCGAGGACATGCTGGGCGAACTCGGCTATACCGTTGCCGCCGAGGCCGCGCGCATCGAGGAGGCGCTGGACGCCGCGAAAATGCCGACTTCGACATCGCAATCCTCGACGTCAATCTCAACGGTCAGCCGATCTCCCCGGTCGCCGATGCCCTCGTCGCCCGTGGCATGCCCTTCGTCTTCGCCACCGGTTACGGCGAACGCGGCCTGCCCGAGCCGTATCGCGACCGGCCCACGCTCAAGAAGCCATTCCAGATGGACGGGCTCAAACAGATGCTGCAGACCGCGCTGGAGCGCGGCAAGAACTAACGAACGCCCTCGCATGCGGTGAGCGCGGAGCCCTGCGGGACGGGCGCGCTGTCGATCCGGATCACGTCCGTCTGGCATTGCAGGGCTGCGGGCTGCGTCGGCCCGCCGTGCGCTACGCCGGGCGAGACTCAATCGAACAGTTCGGCGAGCTTGGTCATGAACGGCTCGTCCGTCATGTCGAGTCGCAGCGGCGTAACGGCGATCCGATTGTCGGCGAGCGCGAAAATGTCGCTGCCGTCCGCCGGCTGCTGTCCGCTGACTGCGCACATAGGCGATCCAGTAATAGGCGTTGCCGCGACCGTCCTGCCGCGCGTCGATCTGCAGGCGGTCCTGGCGGTTGCGGCCCTGGTTCGTCACCGCGATGCCCTTGACCTCGCTTGGCGCGCAATCGGGAAAGTTGATGTTGATGAGCACGTCGCGCGGTATCCCGGCGGCGAGCACGCGCCGGATGATATCCGGCGCGAAGCGGACCGCCGTTTCCCAATGAGGCGGCTGGCCGCTGCGCGACTTGTAGGCCTGCGAGAGCGCGACCGAGGGGATGCCGAGAATAGTGCCCTCGACCGCGCCGGCGACGGTGCCGGAATAGATCACGTCCTCGCCGGCATTGCGGCCGCGGTTGACGCCGGAAAGAACCAGATCGGGCGGCGGTCCTTGATGACGTGCCGCGAGCCCATGATGACGCAGTCGGTGGGCGTGCCTTTGACCGCGAAGCGGCGCTCGCCGACCTCGCGCAGCCGCAGCGGATCGTTGAGCGAGAGCGAGTGCGAGACGCCGGACTGGTCGAATTCCGGCGCGATCACCCAGACGTCATCCGACAGCGCGCGGCCGATCTCGGCGCAGACGTCGAGCCCCTCCGAATGGATGCCGTCGTCGTTGGTGACGAGGATGCGCATGTCAGGCGACGGATGATAGAGGACAGATCATCGAAAAGAGCCGGTCTCGGCCTGAACGCTTACTCGCTCTCACAGCGCCTCCGGTCATGCCTGCGGCTCGATTGTCTTCGTGCCGCCCATATACGGCTGCAGCACATCCGGCACCGCGATCGAGCCGCCCTGCTGCTGATAGGTCTCCATGACCGCGATGAGCGCGCGGCCGACGGCGACGCCCGAGCCGTTGAGCGTGTGCACGTGCCGCACCTGGCGGTCGTCCTTGGCGCGGTAACGCGCATTCATGCGCCGCGCCTGAATTCGCCGCACACAGAGCAGGACGAAATCTCGCGGTACATGCTTCTGCCCGGGCAGCCAGACCTCGATGTCGTAGGTCTTCTGCGAGGCAAAGCCCATGTCGCCGGTGCACAGCGTCACCACGCGGTAGTGCAGGTCGAGCCGGCGCAGCACCTCCTCGGCGCAGGCGAGCATGCGCTCGTGCTCGTCCTTGCTCTGCTCGGGCGTGGTGATGGAGACGAGCTCGACCTTGGTGAACTGATGCTGGCGGATCATGCCGCGGGTGTCCTTGCCCGCCGCGCCCGCCTCGGCGCGGAAGCACGGCGTGCAGGCGGTGAACCGCATGGGCAGCACGGCTGTCGTCGAGGATCGATTCGCGAACGAGGTTGGTGAGCGGGACTTCGGCGGTGGGAATGAGCCAGAAATCCTCCTTCACGGGCGCCGCTCGACCGATTCGATCGACTAGTGACTCGAAATCGAGCTTCCGTCGCGAAACTCCTCCTGATCTTCCGATCCGCGGCATATTTGAGCGCATCGCTGTAGCAGTTCCGCGCGGGCAATCGTTCGCGTCGCAGAAACTGATCGTCGTCGAACTTCGGCAATTGCGCCGTGCCGAACATCGTCTCGTCGCGCACCAGCAGCGGCGGGTTGACCTCGGTGTAGCCGTGCTCGCGTCGTATGCAGATCGAGCATGAATTGGCCGAGCGCGCGTTCCAGCCGCGCAAGCCGCTCTTGAGCACGACAAAGCGCGCGCCCGAAAGCTTCGCGGCGGTCTCGAAATCCATCTGACCGAGCGCCTCGCCGAGCTCGAAATGCTGCTTGGGCGCGAAGCGCGTAATTGCGCTTCGCCCCGAAATGATGGTGCTCGACATTGCCGCTCTCGTCCTTGCCGTCAGGCACCTCGTCGAGCGGCAGGTTCGGAATCTGCGCGAGCGCCTCGTCGAGCTCGTCGAGAGCTGCTTTCCTCCGCTTCGAGCGCCGGAATCTCGGCCTTCAGGCGCGCGACCTCGGCCATCGAGCGCCTGCGGCAGCGTCCTCCTCGTTGCTCTTCTTCGCCGCGCCGATTTCCTTCGACGCCGCGTTGCGCCGCGCCAGCGCCGCCTCGGCCTTCTGGATGGCGGCGCGCCGGCGCTCGTCGAGCGCGATCAGCTTTCGCCTCCGGCGGCAAGCCGCGCCGCGCCAGCCCGCGGTCGAATTCCTCCTCGTGCTCGCGGATCCATTTGATGTCGTGCATGGCCGAAGTCTTTCCGTCGTCATGCCCGCGGCGGCAGGGCGCCCGACCCACGCAAGCGCCGGTCTGTTTAGGAAAAGTCGCGCCTGATCCAAGGCCGCTGAATACCGGATCGCGCCGCCTGCGCGAGCGATGACGCCACGTGTAGCGTCCGCGATGACGTTCATCATTCGGCCGGCTTGGCGGCGGCGCTGGCGGCGTCCTGCGGCCTTGTCCGCCGCCGCCTTCTTCTCCACGAAGCCGCACCGACCAGATCGAGCCCTCGTAGAGCAGCATCAGCGGCAGCGCGAGCGACAGCTGGCTGAGCACGTCGGGCGGCGTGAGCACCGCCGCGATCACGAAGGCGCCGACGATGAAATAGCGCCGCTTGGCCTTGAGCTGCTCGGACGTGATGATGCCGACGCGGCCCAGCAGCGTCAGGATCACCGGCAGCTGAAACGCGATGCCGAACGCGAAGACGAGCCCCATCATCAGCGTAGAGATATTCGCCGACCTTCGGCAGCAGCGCGATCTCGGCGGCTGGCCTCGCCGGCGACTTTGCTGCATGCCGAGCGAGAAGCGCACCAGCATCGGCATCACCAGGAAATAGACCACGAGCGCGCCGAGCGCGAAGAAGATGGGCGTCGCGATGAGATAGGGCAGGAACGCCTGCCGCTCGTGGCGATAGAGGCCGGGCGCGACGAACATGTAGATCTGCGTCGCCACGACCGGGAACGACAGGAACGCCGCGCCGAACATCGCGAGCTTGAGCTGGGTGATGAAATATTCGAGCAGCGCGGTGTAGATGAACTTGGAATTCTCCGGCCCGCCACCCACACGAACGGCCAGACCAGCACGTTGTAGATCGTGCTTGGCGAAGAAGAAGCAGCACGACGAACATCGACGCCGAAGGCCAGCAGCGCCTTGATGAGCCGCGAGCGCAGCTCGATCAGGTGCTCCATCAGCGGCGCCTTGGTGGCCTCGATGTCCTCGTGCGTCATGCGGGCTTGCCATCGTGCTTGGCGGCGTCGGTGCCGGCGGCGTCCGGCTCAGGCTCGGCGCGGCGACAGGCGCTGCGGTGCTCGGCGCGAGCGCCGGCGCCGGTCTCGGCCGCAGCCGGGCGCACGGCGGCGGCGCGTCGGCGCTCGCGCCGCGACGGTCGGCGGCGTCGCGCGCAGCGTCCGGCCGGGCTCGTCCGTCGATCGCGCTCTCGATCTGCTGCTGCGTGCTCTCGAGCTCCTGGCGGACCTCGCTGACCGGATCGAAATTGGCGTAGCTCTGCGCCTGGCAGGTCATGTCGTCGACCTGCTTCTTCAGGTCGGCCAGCTCGGCTTCGCGCATCGCCTCCTGGAACTGGCTCTGAAACTCCGAGGCCATGCGGCGGAGCTTGCCCATCCATTGCCCGAGCGTGCGCAGCGCGCCCGGCAATTCCTTCGGCCCGATCGCGATCAGCGCGACGATGCCGATGAGGAGGAGCTCGCCCCAACCGATGTCGAACATGGACGCTTCAACTCCAAGGGCGCGCAGACGCGTCAGGCCGCGCCCTCCGATCGCTCGATCCGGCCGTCGGCCGCCGCCGCCGGTCGCGTCAGCCGACCTTGCGAGTGTCCGCCGGTGCGCCGCTGCCGACCGGTGCGCCGCTTGCGATCGCGGCAGCGGTCGACGGCGGCTGATGGTCGATGGTCTTCATCGGATCGGTCTTGGCCGGCTCGGCTTCGGCTTTCTCGTCCTCCGACAGCCCCTTCTTGAACGACTTGATGCCCTTGGCGAAGTCGCCCATCAGCTCGGAGATCTTGCCGCGCCCGCCGAACAGCAGACAGGCCGACGGCCAGCACGATGAATCCAGTGCCAAATGCTCATGGAACCCATCGGTTATCCTCCGCGATCGACGAATGGCACGCCCGCCTCGAATCGCTCCGACTTTGACCGAACCTAGGCTCCGGCGCCGGAGCACAACGACGATGATGACGTCTCGTCCCGCACTCTGCCCTGGCCTCTGGCGTTTCCGCGGCGAGCAGCGCTCACACCGTATGCCTGAACCGCAGGCGTCGGACGCGGCAAGAAACAAGTGACTTCGCCCGCCGTTCCACAGCGCGATGGCGGTGCCGCGTACGGCCGTCTAAGCGCTTGAGCTACGGCGGCCTTTCGCCGCAATGACAACGCGGAGCTCACTCCTCGCCGTGCGCTCCGGCGGCGGCGCAAGGCCGAGATCGAGGTCGCCCGGCTCGAGCGGGTCCTCGTCGTCGCGCAAGCGCCGGATCGTCCGACGGCATCGGCACCGCGAAGCCGGGCGGCAGCCGGCCGTCGAGCAGGCCGGAGCCCTTGAGCTCTTCGAGCCCCGGCAGATCGCCGACCGCGTCGAGCCCGAAATGCGACAGGAACGCCTCGCGTGGTGCCGTAGGTCAGCGGCCGGCCGGGCGCCTTGCGCCGGCCGCGCGGGCGGATCCAGCCGGTCTCCAGCAGCACGTCGACCGAGCCCTTCGAGGTGCGTGACGCCGCGGATGTCCTCGATCTCGGCGCGCGTCACCGGCTGGTGATAGGCGATGATGGCGAGCGTCTCGATCGCGGCGCGCGAGAGCTTGCGCGTCTCGACCGCTTCCTTGCTCAGCAGCCAGGACGAGATCGTTCGGCGGTGCGGAAGGTCCATTTGCCGCCGATGCGCACGAGGTTGACGCCGCGCGGCGCGTACTCCTCCTGCAGGCGCACGAGCGCCGCGTGCACGTCGACGCCCTGCGGCAGCCGCGCCGCCAGCGTCTTCTCGTCGAGCGGCTCGGCCGACGGCGAACAGCATCGCCTCGAGCAGCCGCAGCTCTTCCGCGCGCGCGCCTCGCCGCATCGCTCCGGCTCAGTCGTCCGGCATCATCGACTTTCAGCCTCGGCATTGCTGCGGCCTCCTCTATCTCCTTGCCGCTCGCGCCGGCGCCGCCGCGCCGCCGGATCGGCCGCTCCGCTCTGTCGCCGGTCGACGCTTGCGCACGATAGATCGGCGCGAACGCCGCCTGCTGGTGCACCTCCATCACGCCCTCGCGCACCAGTTCGAGCGTGGACGCGAAGCTCGACGCGAACACCGTCGGCGCGCAGCGACGGCTCGACCACGATACGCGATCAGATATTCGTCGAGCCGCGCTCCAGTCGGACGACTGGCCGATCAGCCGCTCGAGCGCCTCGCGCGCCTCGGCCAGCGACCAGACCGTGCGCTTGGCGAAGCGCACATGCGCGAGCGCGCTGCTGCTGCCGCTGCTGCGCGTAGGCCGAGAGCAGATCGTAGAGCGTCGCGGTCCATTCCGGGCGCTTGATGTCGGCGATCGGCTCGGGCTGGCCGCGCGCGGAACACGTCGCGGTCGAGCTGCGGCGCGGCCGAACAGCTGCTCGGCGACGCTCGCGGATCGCTTCGAGGCGCTTGAGCCGCAGCGCCAGCGCGGTCGCCATGTCCTCGGCGCTCTGGCCTTCGGGCGCGTTCGCGTCGGGCAGCAGCAGGCGCGACTTCAGATAGGCGAGCCACGCCGCCATCACGAGATAGTCGGCGGCGAGCTCGAGCCGCAGCTTGCGCGCCGCCTCGATGAAGGTGAGATACTGGTCCGCGAGCGCCAGGATCGAGATCTTGGCGAGATCGACCTTCTGCTGGCGCGCCAGCGCCAGCAGCAGATCGAGCGGCCCCTCGAAGCCCTCGACGTCGACCACCAGCGCCGGCTCGTCGGTCGCCGCGCTCGGCCGTCAGATTCGGCTTCGAACTTGAGCTCGTCGGGCTCATGAGGTCGCCCTCCGGGCGCTCGGCGGCGTCATGCAGCGCCGTCGCATTCGGCGCGCATGCGGCGACGTCGGATCGTGCGCGGACGCTGCGCCGCGCCGGCGAGCGCAGCATCCGCGCGCGCCGCCGCCTCGCCGGCCAGCAGCGGGCACTGCGCCGCGCAACCGCCCGCATCTCGTCGAGCTCGCCGTTGCAGTGGAGGACGACGTCGCAGCCGGCCGCGATCGCCGCGCGCGCGCGCTCGGCGATCGAGCCGGACAGCGCTCCCATCGAAATATCGTCGCTCATCAGCAGCCCGTCGAAATCCGATCCAGTCCGCAGATCACTTCGCGGACCATAGTGACCGAAGTCGTGGCCGGAGCAACAGGATCGATGGCGGTAAACACCACATGGGCGGTCATCCCCAGCGGCAGATCGGCCAGCGGCCGGAACGCGGCAAAGTCGGTCGCCTCGAGCGTTGCGCGGTCGGTCTCGACGACCGGCAGCGTCGCCGTGGCTGTCGGCGGTGGCGCGGCCGTGGCCGGGGATGTGCTTGAGCACCGGCAGCACGCCGCCGGCCGAGCAGGCCTTCGGCGACCGCGCGCGCGATCGCCGCGACCTTGTCGGCGTGTCGCCGTAGGCGCGGTCGCCGATCACCGGGTCGGCGCCGGCGACCGGCACGTCGGCGAGCGGCAGGCAATCGACGTCGATGCCGACCGCCGCGAGATCGGCGGCGATCAGGCGCGCGCCGAGACAGGCCGCCTTCAGTCCGCCGCTGCAGCGTCTCGGTCGTAGATCCGGCCATAGGCGGCGCCCGGCGGATAGGCCGGCCAATGCGGCGGGCCGAGGCGCTGCACGCGGCCGCCCTCCTGATCGACGAGCACAGGCGCGTCGCGGCCCACGGCGCTCGCGAAGAGACGCAGTCAGGCCAGCCACTTGCGCCGGGCGTCTCAATGTTGCGCTTGAAGACGATGAGCCCCCAGGGCTCAGCTCTCGCGCAGAAACGCGCCGCTCCGCGGGCGTCAGCGTCGTGCCCGACACAGTCCGGTGATGAAAGCGCGTGCCGTCATCGGCGCGGATTAGCCCGCGCACGCCAGGCAAGCGAGCTCAGTTGTTAGGAACGACGCACTGGCCGCCGGCGGCCTTGTAGTTCGCGCAGAACTGGCTCGGCCTCCTGGGCCGATGCGAACGGCCCGATCATGGTGCGGTAGAAAACGCCCTTGCTGCCCAGATCCGCGCGCCGAATGATCGGCTGGCGGCTGCCGAGCTCGTTGGGGAACTTGGCCTGCAGCGCTGCGGAAGGAGGATTGCGCCTCGCTCTCGCTCTTCTGCGACGACAGCTGCACGACATAGCCATCCGGCTCGCCGCGCTCTCCGGCTCGGGCGCGCGGTATGGCCGGAGCGGCGCGCGCCGCGCCGCCACGGCGGCAGCGCGGCCGGCCGGAGCCTGCCGGGTCGAGCGAGATCGGCGCGCCGCTGCTGCGCGCAGCTGGGCCGGCGCCGCCGCGCCGGTGCGGCGCGGGCGGCGGTCGGGCCGTCGGCGGTTGCGCAGCGCGGCCGGTCCCGGCGCCGCTGGCGGCGCCATGCCCACCGGCCTGCCGCTCGCGTCGCTTCCATCGGGCCGAATGGTGACGGTGCGGACCTTCTTCGGCTCTCCGACCCGACTCGACGGCTCGCGCTGCGGGCGCCGGCCTGTCGCCGGCGCAGGCCTGAGTGCCGGCAGGCGGCCGCGCGGAGCGCGAAAGCGCCACCGGGCTCCTCCTGCTTGGAGACGAGTTGTTCTTTCTCGACGGTCGCGAGCCGATCCTGCACCGCCTTGCTCGATTGCGGATCGCCGGCCGTCGCGGGAACGATCTTGGTCGGGGTCGAACTGTCAGCGGCGATGACCGGGCGGCGGCTGGGTCGAACTGGGCCCGCCGGAATAGCGTCCGGATAAGCGTAGGCGCCGGCGCGTGCCGAGCACGGCACACGCGACGAGCGTGAGCGGCCGTGAGCGACTCGCTGCGCCGACGCGCGCGGGCGCGTCGTCGTACATCTCGTCGTCGTGCGGCTCGAGCGGCACGTCGTCTTGGTAATGATGGGATCCGCGTCATCGCCGCCGTGCAGCGGTTCACCGTATTGCTGGGTGCTCGTGCGATCGCCGGTCGTCGTGGTGCGCGTCCTGATAGTCAGCCGCGAGCGCGCACGTGGTCATGGGTCGAGCCGCAGGCGGCCCAATGGCATGCGCGTAGACCTCGCGCATCCGGTACGCCTCCGGGCGTGCGCTCGCGGCGCGCAAGTCGAGGCTCGTGCGTCGAAAGCTGTTGCGCAGTCGTCCGGCGCGGCAGTCGCGCACATCCGGCGCCGGCCGGTCTCCTCTTGACGCGCGTTGCTCCGTCCGAACTCCGGCAGAACGGATCGCGTCTGCCCGATCAGGCGGGCGAGTTCCGCGAGCGGATCGCTGCCGCGCTGCGGCGTGTTCGCCTCCGCCGGCGGCATCGCTGCGCCGATAAGGGTCGTTCGGCCGATAGGAAACGCAACGTGTTGTCGTCCGCCATACTCATCCCGTTTCCGGTACTGGCGTCGCTCTCGGCTCGGTTCCTGGCGTCGACCGCAGGTCCAATCGCGCTCAACGGCACCGAGCGAGATCAACGCATCTCCTCAGGCGCCCCGACACCGAGCATGCTTAGCCCGGAGGCGAGAACGGTGACAACGCCCTGCACGAGCGCAAGGCGGGCCATGGTCATTTGTGGATCATTCTGGATAATGAAGCGTAAATGAGGCGAATCCGTCCCGCGGTTCCACTGGGCGTGGAAGTCGCTGGCAAGTTCATACAAGATAAAAGGCAATTCGATGCGGTTCGTGGGCCATTGCGGCGGCTTCGACGAGGCGCGGATAGAGCGCCAAGCCTACGCATCAACGCTAATTCGCCCGGGTCGTCGAGCCGATCAAGCGGCGGCGCCGGCGAGCATCGAGGCCCGCGCGCGCGCGCTCGCGACGGCAGGTCCGGCACGACCTCGCGCGCATTGCGGAACACCGAGTGGCCGCGGGCGTGGCCGTACTGGACGTAGAACACCGGGTTGTCGCGCGACTGCTCGATCACCTTGGCGAGGTCGAAATCGAGCACCGCGTCGTTCTTGCGGTAGAGCATCATGAAGCGCACGGCATCGCGGCCGACTTCGTCCACGACCTCACGCAAGCGTCACGAAGTCGCCCGACCGCTTCGACATCTTCACCGGCTCGCCGGCGCGCAGCAGCTGCACGAGCTGCACGATCTTGACGTCGAGTTCGGCCGCAGCGCGTTGCTGATCGCCTGACCGCCTTCACCGCCGCCTGCATGCGCTTGATGTAGCCGCCGTGGTCGGCGCCCCAGACGTCGATCATCGTCTGGAAGCCGCGGTCGATCTTGCGTCTTGTGGTAGGCGATGTCGGAGGCGAAATAGGTGTAGCTGCCGTCCGATTTCATCAGCGGCCGGTCGACGTCGTCGCCGAACTCGGTGGCGCGGAACAGCGTCTGCTCGCGGTCCTCCCAATCCTCGATCGGCGCGCCCTTCGGCGGCGGCAGGCGGCCCTCGAAGACGTAGCCTCGCGCGCCGCAGCGTCGTCGATGGTCTCGCCGACCTCGTCGCGCGCGCCCTCGATCAGCGAGCGCTCGGAGAAGAACACGTCGTGCTTGACGTTGAGCGCGGCGAGATCGTTGCGGATCTCCGCCATCATCAGGTCGATGGCGCGCTGCGCGCACGAGCGGCAGCCAGTCCGCTCTCCGGCTTGTCGAGCAGCGCGCGGCCGTACTCGGCGACGAGCGCCGCGCCGACCGGCTTGAGATAGTCGCCGGGATAAAGCCCCTCCGGGATCGCGCCGATGTCCTCGCCGAGCGCCTCGCGGTAGCGCAGGTAACGCCGAGCGCGCGAGCACGTCGACCTGGGCGCCGGCATCGTTGATGTAGTATTCGCGCGTGACCGCGAAGCCGGCGAACGCCAGCAGGTTGGCGAGCGCATCGCCGAACACCGCGCCGCGGCAATGGCCGACATGCATCGGGCCCGGTCGGATTGGCGGAGACGTATTCGACGTTGACCGGCGCGCCCTGCCCCACGGTGCTGCGCCCATAGTCGGCGCCGGCCTGCGAGCACCGCGCGCAGCGCATCGATCCAGGCCGCGGGCTTGAGCGTCAGATTGATGAAGCCCGGCCCCGCCACCTCGACCTTCGCGATCGAGCTCGTCGGCGCGCAGCTCTGCGGCAATCGCTTCGGCCAGTTCGCGCGGCTTGCTGCCGGCGTCCTTGGCCAGCACCATCGCCGCATTGGTCGCCATGTCGCCATGCGCGGCGTCGCGCGGCGGCTCGACCACGATGCGCGACTGGTCGATGCCGGCGGGCAGGATGCCGGCCGCGACCAGCTCGCGGTTGGCGGCGATGAACCTTGTCGAGCACGACGGCAAAGACGTTCTGTCGGCTGGTCATTCATGGTTCATGCTCGCGGAGCGCCGCGCCTAACGCAATTCCGGCGTCGAGTCAAAAAGCCGCGCGTGCTCGACGAGCGCGTAGCGGTCGGTCATCCCGGCGATGAAATCGGCGATCCGGCGCAGCCGCCCGTCATCGTCGCCGGCCTCGACGCCGTGCGCCCAGTCCGCCGGCAGGTCCGCAGGCGTCGCCGCATAGCGCGCGAACAGGTCGCAGACCACCCGCTCGGCCTCGCGCCATGATGCGTGCGATGCGCGCGCTGCACGGTACATGCGCGGATAGAGAAACCCTTGATGGCGCGGTCGGCCGCCGCCATCGCCGCCGAGAAGCCGCCGACCGCGACGACCGGCGCGGCGCACGTCGTCGGCCGAGCGCGGCGCCAGCGCCTGCAGGCGGCTTGCCGGTCTCGGCGATGACGTCCTCGATCAAGCGCGGCGATCAGCGCGCCGCACCAGCTCGTGCGCCGCGCGGGCGGGATCGAGCGTCGGATGACCGGCGCGGATCTTCGCCGAGAAGGTCGCGCACGAGCGCAACCTCGGCGAGGTCGTCGAGCGCGAACAGCTCGGCGCGCAAGCCGTCGTCGATGTCATGGGCGTCATAGGCGATGTCGTCGGCGATGCGCCGCGACCTGCGCCTCGGCGCTGGCGAAGCTCCAGCAGTTCGAGGTCCTGCGCTGCGTCCGTAGGCGCCGGATCGCATGCGGCAGGCCGCGCTCGCGGTAGCGCCCGACCGCCGCGCCGCCGCGATCCGTGAGCGGTCCGTTGTGCTTGACCAGCCCTTCGAGCGTCTCCCAGGTGAGGTTGAGCCCGTCGAAGGCGGCATAGCGCCGCTCGAGCGCGGTCACCACCCGCAGCGTCTGGGCGTTGTGGTCGAAGCCGCCGCAGGCCGCGAGGCAGCGGTCGAGCGCGCGCTCGCCGGCATGGCCGAAGGGCGGATGGCCGAGGTCGTGGGCGAGCGCCAGCGCCTCGGCGAGGTCCTCGTCGAGCCCGAGCGCGCGCGCGAGCGAGCGCGCGATCTGGGCGACTTCGAGCGTGTGGGTGAGCCGGGTGCGGAAATGGTCGCCTTCGTGGAAGACGAAGACCTGGGTCTTGTGCGCGAGCCGGCGAAAGGCGGTGGCATGGATGATGCGGTCGCAATCGCGGCGGAAGGCGCTGCGCGTCAGGCTCGGCGGCTCCGGCCGGAGCCGGCCGCGGCTGCTGCGCCGGATCGGACGCATAAGGGCGCGCGCGCGCGCGACGCTTCGACCGCCATGCCTGACCGCCTAGCCTTGCCGATTGACCAATGCCTTCGGCGCACCGTAACTATCACGTCGCGCGATGTTGTCGCACGGCCAGAGCCTACGTTGTCGCATTCTTCGGACGGACCAACCGGATTCCACTGGTCCTGGCAAATGGCTCTAATGGAACGCATGGGCATGGAAAACCTCACGGTCACCGAACGGGCGGCGCGGCGGATCGGCGAGATCCTCGCGCCGCGAGCCGCCGGGCACCATGCTGCGCCTGAGCGTGGAAGGCGGCGGCTGCTCCGGTTTCCAGTACAAGTTCGACATGGACCGGCGCGCAGGCGCCGACGACATCGTCATTCGCCCGCGACGGCGCGCCGCGTGCTGATCGACCAGGTGTCGCTCGGCTACCTCGCCGGCTCCGAGATCGACTTCGTCGACGACCTGATCGGCGCCGCGTTCCGCGATCAACAATCCGCAGGCCACCGCCTCCTGCGGCTGCGGCACGAGCTTCGCGCTTTAGGCAGAAACTGGCCTACTTCGCGCGCCACGGCCGTCGGCCGTTCGGGATGCGGACTGCACCTACTCGGCACTTCCTCGAGCTGCGGCTCGAGCTTGCGCTTGAGCAGGCGGTCGACCTTGTCGAGGTAGATGTAGATCACCGGCGTGATGAACAGCGTGAGCAGCTGCGACAGCACGAGCCCGCCGACCACGGCGACGCCGAGCGGCTGGCGCAGCTCGGCGCCGGCGCCGTGGCCGAGCGCGATCGGCAGCGCGCCGAAGATCGCGGCGAAGGTCGTCATCATGATCGGCCGGAAGCGCAGCAGGCAGGCCTCGCGCATCGCGGCTTCGGCGCCCATGCCGACGCGCCGGCGCTCGATCGCGAAGTCGATCATCATGATCGCGTTCTTCTTGACGATGCCGACCAGCATGACGATGCCGATCATGGCGATGACCGAGAGGTCCATCTTGAACGCGATCAGCGTGATCAGCGCGCCGACGCCCGCCGACGGCAGGCCGGAGATGATCGTGATCGGGTGGATGAAGCTCTCGTAGAGCACGCCGAGCAGCACATAGGCCGCGAAGATCGCCGCCAGAACCAGCACGCCCTGCCCCTTGAGCGATTCCTGGAACACCGCCGCCGAGCCCTGGAAGCCGGTGGTGATCGAGGCCGGCAGGCGGGCCTCGCGCTCGACCTGCCTTGATCGCATCCACCGCCTGCCCGAGCGAAAAGCCGGGCGCCAGGTTGAACGAGATGGTGACCGAGGGCTGATTGCCCTGGTGATTGACCTGCAGCGGTCCGACCGACGGCACGATGCCGCGTCACCGCTTCGAGCGGCACCGACATGCCGCTTGCGGTCTTGACGTAGATCTTGCGACAGCGCACGTGATGTCGGTCTGGAATTCCGGCTGGCTCTCCAGGATGACCTAATAATCGTTGGTCGCCGTGTAGATCGATCGCCACCTGGCGGGTGCCGAAGGCGTTGAACATCTCCTGGCGGACCTGGTCGATGGTCACGCCGTAGACGGCCGCCTTCTCGCGGTCGATCTCGACGCCCATCTGCGGGTTCTTGATGTAGAGATCGCTGTTGACGTCGCGCACGCCCTGCGACCTTGGCGATGCGCTCGCGCATCTCGGGCGCGAGCCGGTAGAGCGCCTCGGTGTCGCTCGATTGCAGCGTGTATTGGAACTCGGCCTTGGACGATGCGCCCGGTCGAGGTTGGGATGTTCTGCACGGCCTGGAAAATGACCGACATGCCGGGAACGGTATTGGCGGCTGGCGCGCAGGCGCTGGATCACCTGGTTCGCGCTCTCGCCGCGCTCGGCTTCGGCTTGAGCGCAATCGAACATGCGCCCGGTATTGGCGGTGGGATTGATGCCGCCCGGCACCGACCGCTCGAATTGATGTAGTCGACCGCCTTGTCGGCGCGCACGATCGCCGCCACTTTGGCCTGCAGCTCGATCAATGCCGGAATGGAAATGTCGGTCGCAGCCTCGGTCGTGGCGTTGATGAAGCCGGTGTCCTCGGTCGGGAACAAGCCCTTGGGAATGATGTAGTAGAGCTAGACCGGTCAGAACGAGCGTCGCCAAGCGTGATCGTCGAGCGTCACCGACTTGTATCTGAGCACCTGGTCGAGCGACCATTCGTAGGCGCGCAGCCAGCTCTTGAACACCGCCTCGAAGATGCGCAGGACGATGTATCTGCTTCTCGCCCTCGTGATGGGTCTTGAGCACGCGCGCGCACAGCATCGGCGTCGAGCGTGAGCGAGACGAAGCCCGAGATCAGGATCGCGACCGCGATCGTGACCGCGAACTCGCGGAACACGCGGCCCACCATGCCGCCCATCAGCAGCACCGGAATGAACACCGCGATCAGCGAGAACGTGATCGCGATGATGGTGAAGCCGATCTCGCTGCGCGCCCTTGAGCGCCGCCTCGAACGGCCGCATGCCGCCCTCGACGTGGCGGACGATGTTCTCCAGCATGACGATGGCGTCGTCGACGACGAAGCCGACCGACAAGCGTCAGCGCCAGCAGCGTCATGTTGTTGATGGAGAATCCGAGCGCATACATCGCCGCGCAGGTGCCGATCAGCGACACCGGCACCGCCAGCGCCGGGATGATGGTCGCCGAGACCGAGCGCAGGAACAGGAAGATCACCAGGATCACCAGGCCGATCGGCGATCGACCAGCGTCTCCTGCACGTCGTCGACCGAATCGCGGATCGAGATCGAGCGATCGAACTGACACCTCCATGACTGATCGACGGCCGGCACCTGGCGCGCGGTACGGTCGGCAAGCGCTCGCGTACCGGATCGACCACCGTCGACCGTATTGGCGTCTGGGCTGGCGCTGGATCGCCAGCACGATCGGCGCGATCTGTCGTTGAACCAGCTCGCGACCTTGTCGTTCTCGACGCTGTCGATGACGCGCGCGACCTCCTGCGAGCTTGACCGGTGCGCCGTTGCGCCAGGCGACGACGACGTTGCGGTACTCCTCGGCGCTTGCGTCATGGCGCCGCGGTCGCCAGTCAGCGTCACGTTCTGCTGCGGGCCGTAGAGCGTGCCGACCGGCGTGTTGGAATTGGTCGTGGCAACGACGCGTGCGGATGTCGTCGAGCGAAATGTTGCGCGCCGCCGCCGCCACCGGATCGACCTGCACGCGCACGGCGAATTTCTGCGCGCCGTAGACCTCGCACCTGCGCGACGCCGGGAAGCTGGGAAATCTGCTGGCGCGAGCGTGATCTCGGCATATTCGTCGACCGTCGACAACGGCAGCGTCGGCGAATTCACGCTGATGATAGACGATCGGGAAATCGCCCGGATTGACCTTGCGGAAGCTCGGCGGCGTCGGTCATTTCGATCGGCAGCCGGCGCTGCGCGACGGTCAAGCGCGGTCTGCACGTCGAGCGCGGCGCCGTCGATGTTGCGGTTGAGATCGAACTGGATGATGATCTGGGTGCGGCCGAGCGATCGACGACGACGTGATCGAGGTGATGCCGGCGATCGTCGACATCTGCCGCTCGATCGGCGCCGGCGACCGAGGCCGCCATGGTCTCCGCGCTGGCGCCCGGCAGCTGTCGCCGATGACCGGGATGGTCGGGAAAGTCGACGGCCGGCAGCGCCGCGACCGACAGCAGCCGATAGGCGAAGATGCCCGAACACGATGAACGTCGCGGTGACCAGCGTGGTCAGCACCGGGCGGCGAATGCAGGTCTCCGAGAGCACCATGGGTTACGATCCGACCTTCGCGGCGCGCGGTGACCTTCGGTTCCGTTGGACAGCAACAGCTGGCCGCTCGGTCACGACCGTTTCGCCGCCTTCGAGTCCGCTGGCGAGCACCGACTCGCTGCCGAGAACGCGCGCGACCTGACCGGCCGCACGGTCGCCACGCTCGTTCGTCGACGACGAAGACGTAAGAGCCGGCCTGGCTCATCTGACGGCGGTCGAGGGCACCGTGACCGCGTCCTCCTCGCGGAAGGTCAACTGCACGGTGACCAGCGCCTCGGCCAAAGCAGTTCGTCGGTGTTGGGCATGGTGGCGCGAACCGGGACCGGTGCCCGTCGGCGCGTCGACGCTGTTCTCGATCATCGTCACCTGGCCGTTCGCGCCGCCGCGGGTCGCCGGGAATGATCGCCTCGATGGTGGCGCTCTCGCTGGCGAGCGCCTGGCGCAGATCCGGCAGATAGCCCTGCGGCAGCGCAAAGGTCACGTAGACCGGCGCAGTCTGGATGATGGTCGCCGAACGGCGAGATCGACCTGCGCGCACGAAGTTGCCGACCTTGACCGCGGCCATGCTCGGCGCGCCCGCTAATCGGCGCCACGGATGGTGCAGTAGCTGAGCATGGATGCTCAGATTCTCGAGTTGCGCCGTGTTGGAATCGACCGAGGCTCGCCAGATGTTGGCCTGCGTCCGCGCGTTGTTGCAGCGTCACCAGCGTGGTGGCACTCCTGGCCAGAGCTCGGTAGCGCGCGACGTCGCGTTCAGCCTGCTCGAGATTGGCCCTGGCGCCGGCGAGCAGGCCTTCCACCTGCCTGATCCTGGGCTTCGATGGCGCGGCTGTCGAGCGTGAACAGCAGGTCGCCTTGGCGCACCATGGCGCCGTCGCCGAAGTGCACCCGGTGATTTCGCTGTCGACGCGCGGCTTGATCGCGACGCTGGCGATCGGCGTGACGGATCCGAGCACCTCGATGCGCACCGGCACGACCTTCTTGGTCGCGGTTACGACCTCGACCGGAACCGCACGGGGCGCGTTCTGGCGCGGCGCTTGCGCTACCGCGCTGCCCGGCCACAAGCCGCTGCGCGTCGCGGCGATGGTACAGCCGGCCGCGACAGCACGCCACCACCGCCACCACCACCACGATCCGCTTCTGTCATTACCGCGCCGCGCGGGCGTTGCATCGGCCCGCCCGGACCTCTCTGTTCGCCGGTGACCCGCTCATCACGAGTCTTTTTATTTATATGCGAGAATAACATTCTAACATATCGCTCATGAGCGCGCCGTTCGTAAAAACAGGTAGTAACCATTGACCATAAGCGCGATTCACTTCCACGGCGGACTCGGCCACGCGCCCGATCCCTGCGACCTTGAGCCCCTCCCGCCCTGATGCGCATCGCCACCTGGAACGTCAATTCCGTCAAACAGCGCGTGGACAATCTGACCGCCTGGCTCGTCGAACGGCGGCCCGACATCGATCTGCCTCGCAGGAGACCAAGTGCGTGGATGAGGCGCTTCCGCGCGAGCCCTTCGAGGCGCTGGGCTGGACAATGTTGCAGTGCACGGGCAGAAGACCTTCAACGGCGTCGCGCTATTCTCGAAATTGCCGCTCGAGGACGTGAGCCGCGCGATCGCCCTGGCGATGATGCCGACGAGCCATGCCCGGTTTCTGGAAGCGGTGGTGATCGACCGCGCAGGGAGCGCTGCGCTTCGCCTCCGTTTATTTGCCCAACGGCAATCCGGCAGGTACGCGAAAAATATGCATATAAAATCAGCTGGATGGACAGACTTATTCATTATGCGCGCGAGCGCGCTGCAGCTGGAAGAGCCGCTGGTACCTGGGGAGATTTCAACGTCATTCCCGACCGAGCTCGATGCGCGCTTTCCCGACCGGTGGGTGAACGACGCGCTGTTTCTCCCCGCACCCGGCGAAAATTCCGCACCCTTTATCATCTGGGATTGACCGACGCGGTTCGGCGCCGGAAATGACGGTCCCGGTCCTTACACTTTTGGGACTACCAGGCGGGCGCCTGGCAGAAGAACGACGGCCTCCGCATCGACCATCTCCTGCTGTCGCCGCAGGCCGCCGACCGGCTGCTCGTCGCGCAGGCATCGACAAGCACGCGCGGCTGGGAAAAGCCGTCCGACCACGTGCCGTGTATGGGCCGATCTCGAAGCTCAGTGCTTGAAGAAGCTGTCCAGAATACTCCACGGCAGCTTGCAGTTGACGCCGACGCGAACGATGTGGTCGTCGAGGTGCAGGCGCTGATTGCTTGGCAAAGACGGGGCTGGGCGTCGGGTTGAAATACGGATTTGTCCTGCAGTCCGACGTAGAGGTATTCCACTTTCGCTGCACCAGTCCTCGATGAGCTTGACCCTCGACGCCGCCGCCGGCGGTCCAGCCCCAATGCCACTGCTGGTCCGAGATTTTGCCGGACGGGCTGAGGAGATTGTTCGCGACATTGGCGAGCGCGCCACCGGCCGTGGCGTAGAGCAGCCAGTTGTCCCGCGCGTAGCCGATCCGGCCGCGGAAGGTCGAAAGCCACCGCTCGCTGACCTCATTGCTGAAGGCGGCGTTGGGGGAAACTCTAGAACGCGCGCCCTTCTTGCTCATAGGCCGAGATGTCGGCCTCGAAGCCTGACGGCACGTCGTTTGCGCGTTGCAGGTTGAAGCCCGAGGTGATGCCGAAGATGCCGCCGCCGAGGTCAAACCGTGGCGTCTGATCTGCCCGGTCGCGTTGATTTCGCAGCGACGCGCCGCCCCATGCGCGGCGCCGCCGGCATACTGACGTATGAGCCGGCGCAGGTGGGCACAGAGTGCTTTGTAGATTGGTGCAATGCTGAGGTCAGCGGCGATGGCCGGCGCCGTCAGCGCCGACGCCGCAACCAATGCCAATACCGCCGTGCTTGCGCACAGCGAAGTCCTCATTCAAACCTCAACTCAGCGCATCCCGCATTGGCCGCACAGACATAGGCGCGGCCCGGCTGGCAGGTCCATCAACTCGGAAGCCTGGAGAGCAGATTTCCGGCGAGTGTGGCGCGAGCGCCACAGAGTTCCCCTTTGCCCGTTTATCATTCCGGCCGCGTCGGATGGCGCTGAGTGAACCGGAATACCCGCCTTGGCCATGGAGCCGGACACGCCGCCGGGTTCGCGCAGTGCTCGCGCTGCACTCTGCGCCGCCCGCGCCATGCAATGCCGACTCAGAGCTACGCCTCGGGGCAGCTCACTGGCGGCGGCTTTTCAGCCAATCTTTCCAGATACTTGCGGCCATGTGCGCGCTCGGCTATCGTCTGGCCTGCGCGAGCGCGGCTGAGTATACATGTCGGTGATCCAGGCTCGTCCGGTCCCGGCGCATCCTTGGCGACGATGGAGCCAGAACAGCCCGAGCGCCGCTTGGCGGGATAACTCTGCTTCGCCTTTGAACAGCATGCCGCCGAGCAGCGCCTGCGCGCGGTGATCGCCTTTGTTCGCCGACAGAGCGCAACCAGCGCGCGCGCTTGATCCGCGTCCTTGGATGCACCTTTGCCGAGCAGGTACAGCCGTCCGAGCTGATATTGGGCCTCCGGATCGGCGAAATGTCGAGGCGGCGTAGCGGAACATCTCGCGCGCGACGTTGGGATCGGCCTTCAGCGTCCCGGGGATGCCTCGAGATGGTAGAGTCCCGAGCGTCACCGAAGGCGTTGGCCAGGAAGCGAGCGTTTGGCGTGCCGGTGCTGATCGGTCGCCATGCATGGCGGTGCAGGCGGCGGAAATAGTCGTAGGCGCGCGCCTGTGTTCAGGTCGACGCCGTCGCCGTCGGCGTACATGCGCCCGAGCTTCCAGATGCGCGCCGGGGACGCCCTGCTCGGCGGCGTATTCGAGCTCCATCAGCGCCTGCTCGGTCTTGCCCTGGCGCAGCGCCTGCGTGCCGGAGCGCAACGCCTCCGAGCGGGGTCGGCGGCATGGCCGAGCGCGGCGGCAGCGCGAGAGGCGGCATGCGACCGGCGCGACCTGGCACAGCTGCGCAGCGGCGTTGCATTGCCGATGGCGGGGCTGCCCGCCGCCGGAGCTGGGGACGGTTGTCCGAGCAGCGGCACCGTGCCCCTTCAGGCGCGCGCGTGCCGTCGAAGCTGATCGGCCGGCGAGAGGCCGACGGCAACGCCGAGCAAGGCGAGTGCCCGTGATGACGTCAGATGTCATCCGCATAGCACGCCTTCTCGGCCGCCGCGCCCGGATGGGTGACGGCGCCATCGCGCGCGGCCCGACCTGCTGGGCGTATTTCCACAAATAGCCTGAGTGTAAATTCGGTCTTGCGCGGCCTTCCAGCGCCTTGCGCCCGCGCGTCGAGTTCGGCCTTGCTGAAAGCTTGACGTCGAGCGTGCCCTTCATCGGCGTCGATGCGCGATGATGTCGCCGTCGCGCAGAAGCGCGATCGGGCCGCCGACCGCGGCCTCCGGACCGACATGGCCGACGCAGAAGCCGCGGGTCGCGCCGGAGAAGCGCCCGTCGGTGATCAGCGCGACCTTGCCGCCCATGCCCTGCCCGTACAGGGCCGCGGTGGTCGCCAGCATCTCTCGCATGCCCGGGCCGCCTTTGGGCCCCTCGTAGCGGATGACGAGCACGTCGCCTTCCCTGTACTTCTTCTTCTTGACCGCCTCGAAGCACGCTTCCTCGCCGTCAAAGCAGCGCGCCGGGCCGGTAAATTTCAAGCTCCGCCATCCCGGCAACCTTCACGATCGCGCCTTCCGGCGCGAGATTGCCCTTGAGCCCGACGACGCCGCCGGTGGCGGAGAGCGGCTTGTCGGCGGGACGGACCACGTCCTGGTCCTTGTTCCACTTCACCCGCTTGAGGTTCTCGGCGACGGTGCGCCCGGTCACGGTCAGGCACTCGCCGTGCAGGAAGCCGTGGTCGAGCAGCGTCCTCATCAACAGCGGAACGCCGCCAGCTTCGAACAAGTCTTTGGCGACATAACGGCCGCCCGGTTTCAAATCCGCGATATATGGTGTCCTTTTGAAGACCTCGGCGACGTCGAAGAGATCGAACTTGATGCCGCATTCGTGCGCGATCGCCGGCAGATGCAGCGCCGCATTGGTCGAGCCGCCGGAGGCCGCCACCACCGCGGCCGCATTCTCCAGCGCCTTGCGGGTGACGATGTCGCGCGGGCGGATGCCGGCCTTGATCAGGCTCGACCACCTGCTCGCCGGCGGTCATGCAGAAGCGCGTCGCGGATCTCGTAGGGCGCCGGCGCGCCGGCCGAATAGGGCAGCGCGAGCCCGATCGCCTCCGACACCGTCGCCATGGTGTTGGCGGTGAACTGCGCGCCGCAGGCGCCGGCCGACGGACAGGCATTGCTGCTCGAGCGTCGTCGAGATCGGCGTCCGACATCTCGCCGACCGAATGCTTGCCGACCGCCTCGAACACGTCCTGAATGGTGACCGGCTGGCCCTTGAAGGTGCCGGGCAGGATCGAGCCGCCATAGATGAAGATCGACGGCACGTTGAGCCGGCACATCGCCATCATCATGCCGGGCAGCGACTTGTCGCAGCCGGCGAGCCCGACCAGCGCGTCGTAGGCGTGGCCGCGCATGGTCAGCTCGACCGAATCGGCGATCACCTCGCGCGAGGGCAGCGAGGACTTCATGCCCTCGTGCCCCATGGCGATGCCGTCGGTCACGGTGATGGTGCAGAACTCGCGCGGCGTGCCGCCGGCGGCGGCGACGCCCTTCTTCACCGCCTGCGCCTGGCGCATCAGCGCGATGTTGCAGGGCGCGGCCTCGTTCCAGCAGGTCGCGACGCCGACGAACGGCTGATGGATCTGCTCGCGGGTGAGCCCCATCGCGTAATAGTAGGAGCGATGCGGCGCGCGCTCGGGACCCTCGGTCACGTGCCGGCTGGGCAGCTTCGCCTTGAGGTTGCGTCCTTCGCATCCATTTTGTGCCTCGGCCTCGGTCTCTTCGACTTCCAAGCTCGCTCCGAACGGCCACCCCGAAAGTGTCGCGATCAGCGTCTCAGGGCTGCGTATGGCCAAATCGGCGGCGCGCCGGCCGGATTCTGCATTCGGATGTCAATGTTTTAGCCGTGTTGCCGCGCAAGCAACATGATTAACGAGTTGGTTAACAGGCGAATGTCACACCTTGGCCACATCAGTGTCCCGCTTTGGCAAAAAGTACTGCCGGCGACGGCGCACTTCACCGCATTCGAAATTGCGGATCGAAGCCGAGGTCAGCTGCGCCTTGGCGATCGAGACCACGCCGTCGTCATCCGCGATGTTGTAAATGCCTGGTCGCGCCGCGCGTGATCGCGAGCAGCGCCGGCGTGCGCGGCGGCATCGACGTGCAGCGCCGGGCTTGCGGCCGCGCGTCGCCGTACCAGGTGCCCGGTCCATAGAGCAGGCCATAGCGCAGCACGACGGCATCGAGGCCGGCCGCGGCGAGCACCTGCTGCTCCATGTCGGCCGCGCCCTTCACGGTGACCGCCCGTGCCGGATCGGCAAGATTGAGCGGATCGGTCTCGGCATGCGGCTCGCCGCCGGGCGCATAGGCGAAGGCGATGCTCTGCACGATGAAGCGGCGCGCCGCGCGCGGCCTGCGCCGCCGCAACCAGGTTGCGCGTGCCTTCGCGTGCGGATGCGGGCATTGTTCGCATAGGACGCGACGATGCGCGCCTCGTCGAATTCGCGCGGCAGATCGGTGAGCTGGTGGATGACGACCTCGGCTCGGCCGCGCGCACCGCACGCGGTCACTGCCCGCGCGTCGAACACATCGAGCGACGGCGGGCGCGACCCCTGCCCGCTCGAGCTCGCTTGCCGATCGGCGCGAGCGCGTGGTGCCGGTGACCGTCATGCCCGGCGCGCAGAAGCAGCGGCACCAGCCGCCGGCCCGATGGCGCCCGCGGCGCCCGCGAGGAACACTCTCATTGCTCGTATGCTACACGGTCGTGCCGTCAGTCGCCGATCGAGACGTGTCGATGTCGAGGCCGCGCCTGCTCCGCCGAAGTTTCTTCGCCCGCAGCGTGCACGCGCGTCGCCCCTGATCTCATCGGCGCAACGCTGCTGTTCAAGGGCGTCGGCAGCGTCATCGTCGAGGTCGAGGCCTATCACCACACCGATCCCGCGGCGCATTCGTTCGGCGGCCGGACCGAGCGCAACAGCCGTGATGTTCGGTCCGCCGCGGCTACGCTTACGTCTACCGCTCCTACGGCATCCACTGGTGCCTCAACTTCGTCGTGCGAGCCGCAGGGCAGCGCCAGCGCCGTGCTGATCCGCGCGCTCGCGCCGCGCAAGGCTTTGCGCGCATGCGCCGGCGCCGCGGCGTCGCCGATGAGCGGCTGTTGTGCTCGGGGCCGGGACGGCTGTGCGTGAGGCGCTCCGGCATCACCGACGCGCAATACGGGCTGGCGCTCGACGAGCCGCCGCTTCGAGATTGCTCGCGCACGGCCGACGTCGACGTCGACGGTCGGTCCGCGCATCGGCACTCACCAAGGGCGATGGATCATCCCTGGCGCTACGGCCTCGAAGGTTCGCGCTTTCGTCAGCAAGCCGTTTCGAACGGTGATCAGCTTCCGCATTCCGCTGTCATCAGCCGCGAGAGCGGATGATCATTGATACGAGATGATGAACTCCGCAGCCGGACGCCGGTTGCGAACGTGCGCGACACGCGACCGGACGACATTTCGAGCTCGAGCACGACTCCGCATCGTCATGGCAGCACAGATAGGCGTGCTTGCCGTCGGGGCTGAAACCGAAGCCCATGGGAGATTCGCCGGTCGCGAGCGAGGCTGATCTGCTTGCAGACCATCGGCCTGGTAGATGGCGGCGTGGCGGTCGTAGGTCGAGGAGACCAACGCACGTATCTGCCGTCGGGCGACACGCACGCGGCGCATCTGCCGTTGACGTCGCCGGCATGCCTTCTGATGGCAACGGTGGCCGCGCAGGCGATGGCTCGCGCGCATCGATGACGTGGAACCTCGGCCGCGCTCTGCGCGCAGACGTAAAGCGTCGCGCCGTCGGCGCGAAGTCGCGAGCCCTTCGGCCACAGTGCGGGACCTATGGATCGGCGTCGAGGGGCGTCGCGGCGATCGCGATCTGACGACCGGCGACGGTGATCCGGTGGCTTGAGCGACGCGAACACCTTGCCGAGTCGCGTGGCTGACCGCGACCCAGTGGGCGGTGGCGCCGACGATCGATCTCTCTGCACCTTGTCGTCGGCGCGGATCGATCGCCAGCACCGCGTTGCCGGAGCTCGCCCGACGACCAGCACCATCCCCGCGCGCGTCGATCATCACGCCGTGCGGCGCGTAGATCGTCGCCGAGGTCGATCACGCGCGTGAGCGACTTCGACGGCAGGTCGATCACCACGATGCGGCGGTCCGGATTGATGCTGCTTGGCGAAAAATGCCGTCGCCATAGACCGAGGCGTAGGCGGTGCGGCCGTCGAGCGAGAGCGCGATCTCGTGGGTCGAGCCCGGCATGTCGATGGTCGCCGGTCATGGCGAGCGTCGCGGCATCGAAGAAATGCACCTTGTGGGCGGTCTTGGCCGTAACGATGAGGTTCCGGCCGCCGGGGCGATTGTTGAGGATCAGCATGGATCACTCCACGTCCTGCACCGGGAAACAGCCCGTCGGCGCTCACCACCCGTGGGCGACAGGCCCTGCTCGTGGACGTAGCGGCCGATCGGCCTCGAAGGTCGGCCGGTTCGGCTCGAGACCATAGGCCCAGAAATCCTTGCCGAACACGCGCCGCGCCTCCTCGACGTGGTCGATCAGCCACGGCAGCGCGACGCCGCAACGCATCGGTGTCGTAGAGGCCGTCGACCGCGAGATCGCGTGCCTCGCACGAACGCCCGGTAGATGCTGCGCGCCGCCCACGGATGCGCGCGATGGACATCCTCGCGCAACACCACGGTGTGCATGATCGGAAGAATTCGGGTGCGGCGGTAGTAGTCCTGCTCGACCTCCTTGTAGTTCGGAAACAGGCGCGCGATCGTGCGGCGAGCCGTTCGAGGAACAGCTTCGGGATATAGAGCGACAGCAGCGCGTCGAGCTCGCCCGCCGCGAACATCCTCTCCGAGCGTCTGGCCGGCCGGAGAGAAAGTCGAGCCTGATGTCCTTGGGCAGGTCGAGCGGGATCAGCGGCGGCTCGACGAAGCTGTTGAGCCCGCCCATGAACCAGTGCATGTCCTGCGGCCTTGACGCCGTAGTCGTGCTGCAGCATGCCGCGCATGAAGACGAGGCCGGTCGAGCTCCACTGCGAGGTGCCGACGCGCTTGCCCTTCAGGTCCTGCGGCGTCTTGATGCCGGCGCCGGTGCGCACGTAGATGCAGGAGTGGCGGAAGATCTTCGAGAGCGCGACCGGCACCGCCACGAACGGGCACTCGCCGCGCGCCCTTGAGCGCCGTGTAGGAGGCAAGCGACAGCTCGGAGACCTGGAACTCCTGTTGTCCAGCATGCGCTGGAACGCCTGGCGCGGCCGCAGAATCTTGATGTCGAGATCGATGCCTTCGGGCTTCACGCGCGCCGTCCATCAGCGGGCGGGTGCGGTCATAGTCCCAGCAGGCGAGCGTGAGCTTGAGATTGGGCATCAGGATGTTCCGGTGATGGCGGCAAGAGCTGCGCATTCTCGCGCGCCATTCAAGCGTCGACGCCGGGATGGCGGCAATCGAACGAGGTTGAGCGCCATTCGAGATCGAGCAGCAGGCCCGAGCGGCAAGGTCGCCAGCACGGGCGCGGTCGGCACGCCGCGCGGCATCGAGCAGGTCGGCGATCCAATGATTGCAGACGTTGAAGAGATGAAATGCGCCATTGGCGCGAAAGAACAGGCTCGTCCCATAGAGCCCGGGTCCGAGTTCCTCCGGCCGCAGCGCCATCGGGCCCGCGGGCGAAGGTCGCGTCGAGCTTGTCCGCCAAGCCGCGCGAAGCCCGGCTTCGCCGAGATCGACCCGGACGACGTCGGAATTGGGAAACATCGCGCGCGGGTCGTCTTGACGCCGACGACGTGCAGAACGGACGGGTTGCCCGGTCGCAATAGCGCGCGCAACGCCAGCGCCACGCGTCAACGACTCGAGCCGTCGGAACCTCACGGTAGAAGCCTTCGTCGCCCCAGCCGATTTCGAGCCGGTCATAATCGGCAAAGCGCGTCGCGACGTAGCCGAGCGCGCTCAGGCCGCGCCGACTCGCCCTGCTCGGCGAGCGCCCTGCGGGGAACGACGATGCCGGCGTGGTAGCCGTGGCTGACGACGAAGACCTCGGTCGCAGGCGCACCCGGCGCGCGGTGGCCACAGGCTGCGGTCGCCCGAGCGCGCGGTGCCGATCACGGCGGCCACGAACAAGCCAGCCGCGATCGCAAGGCATAGGCCGACGCGTCTCACCGCGGTTCGCAGTCCGGGCGTGAGCGTGAGGTTCGGCATTGCACGACTCAATCTAAGATGTCGCTGCGTGCTGTGGCCGATGAAACCGGAAGGGCCGCGGAACGAACAAGAGCGGCAGCGCGCTGATCGCGATCGGCAGGAAGGCAAACTGCGGACTGCCGCCGAAATCCCAGGCCGCGCCGCTCAGCACCGCGACAACGAAGGGCTTCGCTATAGCTGATCGTGAACATCGCCGCCGACATGCGCGCCACGCCGGCCGGCGCACGCTCAACAACGGCGGCAGGGCGAAAGCCCAGGGTGAGCACGACGGCGGTCGAGGAAGCCGAGCACGCCGGCAAAGACGATCGGTCCATCCGCTTGCGGTCATGGCGAGGCCAGCCACGCACGAAAGCATCAGCACGCCGCAAACGATGAAAGGCCAGGCGCGCCGCTCGAGCCGGCCCGCGACCGCCAGCAGAGCGAACGACGCCGGGACGCTGGCCGAAGTTGAGTGCAGTGAGCGCGGCGCTGATCAGGTCGGGCCGGCCCGCGGCGGTGAGATGGCCGGGCAGGAAGGCGTTGCCGGAGAAATAGACGCTGTTCACGCTGCCGAACAGGATGCCGACTTGCCAGATCAGCTTGTTGCCGAAGTCGGGCCACCAGCTGCGGACCGCCGCTGCGGCCGACGAAGCGCCTCTCCGTCGGCGCGCGGCGCGAGCGCCACGGTCAGGATCGCGATCACCACGAGCGGGATGCCCCAGAGCGCAAGTGCCCATCGCCAGGAGCCGCCCGCGAGCGGCAGGACGAGCGGGATCGTCAGCATGACCGCAAGCGTCTCGCCGACGAGCAGGCCGTTGGTGTAGACCGCCGTGCCGAAGGTCACCCGTTGCGGCAACCATTGGCGAACCAGCGGCGACAACGCCGGCTGCATGATGGCGATGCCGGCGCTCATCACGATGGTCGCGGCATAGAGCACCGATATGTTGAGCACCGCGCCGCGCAAACCGGAGACCGCGCCGGCAATCAGCAAGCCCGCGACCAACGTGGCGACGGCGCCGAAACGCGCGACCAGCAGCGATCCCGGCAGCGCCGCGATCCCGAACAGGATCACCGGCAGGCCCGAGAGGATCCCCACCTCGGTCCCGGATAGCGCAAGGTCGGTCTGAATGAGCAAGATGACCGGCGGGACCGCCAGGATGGTCAACCGCAGGCCCACCCCGGCGAGCCAGAGCAGGCCGACCGCAACCCAAAAATCTCGCATGGTCCTCCCGGATGCGGCGTTCGCCGTTCTTGTTGTGTGTTCCCTCGCGTTTGCGGGAGGGAAGGCTCAAGCCGCGCCTTTGAGCCGCTCCAGAGCCTCGTTGATCTTCAGGCGGCGCGTCTCGGCCTCCTCGCGTTTCTCGCGCTCGCCTTCGACCACGTCCGCGGGCGCGCGCGGCGACGAACTCGGCATTGGCGAGCTTGGCGTCGATGCGGGCGATGTCGGATTGCACCCGCGCCAGCTCTTCTCCAGGCGCGCTTTCTCGGCCGCGATGTCGATCACGCCCTGGAGCGGCAGCGCCGCCACCTCGCCGCGCACGATCAGTTGAACCGCGCCCTGCGGGGCGCGATCCACGAGCGAAATATCGGACAGACGCGCAAGGCGCCGAATGATCTCGGCCCACCGCCCTGCCCGCGCCTGCGGTGGCCGCGGAGACGCCGACCAGCACGACCGGGTATCGCCGTGGTGATATTCATTTCGGCGCGCAGCGAGCGAATGGCGGTGACGAGATCGATCACCCAGCCGATCTCGGCTTCGGCCTCGAGATCGTCGAGAGCGTCGTGCTGGGGCCAGCGCGCGAGCGCGAGCAGGCTCGTCGCGCGCGGGTCCGCCCTCGGCCGTCACCCGCCACAGCTCCTCGGTGATGAACGGCATGAACGGGTGCAGCAGCCGCAGGATCTCGTCGCGCACCCACGCGGTCATCGCCCGCGTTTCGTCCTTGGCCGCGCTGTCGGCGCCTTGCAGCACCGGCTTCGCCAGCTCCAGATACCAGTCGCAGAAAATGTTCCAGACGAACCGGTAGGCCACGTCTGCCGCTTCGTTGAACTTGTAGGCCTCGATCGCCGCGGTGATCTCGCGCACGGCTCTGCCGGTCTCGTGCGCGATCCAGCGATTGAGCGTCTCCTTCGCCGCTTCTGGGATCGAAGCCCGGCACGGTCACGCAATGGTTCATCTCCGCGAAGCGGCAGGCGTTCCACAGCTTGGTCGCGAAGTTGCGGTAGCCTTCGACACGCTGCGTGGACAGCTTGATGTCGCGTCCCTGCGCGGCCATGGCCGCCAGCGTGAAGCGCAGCGCATCGGCGCCGTATTCGTCGATCAGCTCGAGCGGGTCGACGACGTTGCCCTTCGACTTCGACATCTTGGCGCCGCGCTCGTCGCGCACCAGGGCGTGGATGTAGACGGTCGTGGAACGGCACCTCTTCCATGAAATGCAGGCCCATCATCATCATGCGGGCGACCCAGAAGAAGATGATGTCGAAGCCGGTCACCAGCACGTCGGTCGGATAGAAGCGCTTCGAGCTCCGGCGTCTCGATCCGGCCAGCCCAACGTGGAGAACGGCCACAGCGCCGAGGAGAACCAGGTGTCGAGCACGTCCTCGTCGCGTATCAGAAACGGCGCACGCTTTTCCGGATCGAGCGCCATGTCGCGCGCCTGCTCGGGCGTGAGTGCGCCGGTCTCGGCATAGAATGCAAGCGCCCGGGACACGGCTTCGTCCTCGGTCTCGGCCACGAACACCTTGCCGTCAGGCCCGTACCAGGCCGGGATCTGATGCCCCCACCAGAGCTGACGCGAGATGCACCAGGGCTGAATGTTCTCCATCCAATTGAAGTAGGTCGTCTCCCGATTGCGCGGCACGAACACCGTGCGCCCGTCGCGGACCGCCGCGATCGCCGGCGCGGCAAGCGTCTTGGCATCGACGTACCATTGATCGGTGAGGAAGGGCTCGATCACGACGCCCGAGCGGTCACCGTGCGGCACCGCGTGCGTGTGCGGCTCGATTTTGGCGAGCAGGCCCGCGGCCTCCAGACGGCTGACGAGTCTGCTTGCGCGCAGCAAAACGCTCGAGCCCGTGATACGCCAGCGTTTCCTCCAGCTCAGCCGAGCGCGGCACGTCGCGCAAGAACGCCTCGTTGCCCGCGAGATTGAGATTGGCCTCGACGTCGAGCACGTTCACCAGCGCCAGATCGTGACGCCGACCCGACCTCGAAGTCGTTGAAGTCGTGGGCGGGAGTGATCTTGACCGCGCCGGTGCCTTTCTCCGGATCGGAATATTCGTCGGCTATGATCGGGATACGCCGCCCGACCAGCGGCAGAACGACGTTCTTGCCGACGAGATGCCGTGTAGCGTTCGTCGTCCGGATGCACCGCGACCGCCGGTGTCGCCGAGCATGGTCTCGGGCCGCGTGGTCGCAACCGTGATGAACGTCGAAGGATCGTTCGCATCGAACTGATGCCTTCAAGCGGATACCGAATGTGCCACAGGTGCCCCTTCACCTCGACCTGCTGCACCTCGAGGTCGGAGATGGCGGTGAGCAGCTTGGGGTCCCAGTTGACCAGCCGCTTGTCCTTGTAGATGAGGCCTTGGCGGTAAAGCTCGACGAACACCTTGCGCACGGCGCGCGAGAGGCCTTCGTCCATGGTGAAGCGCTCGCGCGACCAGTCGCAGGAGGCGCCGAGCCGCTTGAGCTGCTGGATGATGGTGCCGCCCGACTCCGCCTTCCACGCCCACACCTTCTCGAGGAATTTCTCGCGGCCGAGCGCGCGGCGTCCGGCTCCTGGCGCTCCATGAGCTGGCGCTCGACCACCATCTGGGTCGCGATGCCGGCATGGTCGGTGCCGGGCTGCCAGAGCACGTCGCGGCCGCGCATGCGCTCGAAACGGGCGAGCACGTCCTGCAGCGTGTTGTTGAGCGCATGCCCCATATGCAGCGAGCCGGTAACGTTGGGCGGCGGAATGACGATGCAATAGGGTCTGGCGTCGCGCCGCTCCGGCCGACCGCCACGGAACGCGCCCGCCTCCTCCCACATGGCGTAGATGCGCCCCTCGACTGCGGAGGGCTGGTATGTCTTATCGATCATTGTTGTTTCGTTCCGGCGAGTTTCGCGGTAAAAAGCCCGGCGCGCTCCGCCCTGTCAACGGCTAGGGCCGAATCGGCGCGCCCAGCGAAAACAAACACCGCGTGAATTCCTCCATAAAACTCCAGAAAGTGCCGACGCGCTCCATCATCCTGCTCGCAGGCGCAGGCTTTGCGAGCCAGGCGATGGTGCGGGTGACCGACCTCGCTGCTGCCGCAGATCGCCGCCGATTTCAGCACCACGGTGGGCCAGGCCTCGATCGTGGTCGCCGCTTACGCCGTCAGCCACGGCTCGATCCAGCTCGTGATCGGGCCGGTCGGGGACCGGTTCGGCAAGTATCGCACGGTGGCCGCGATGTGCGCCCTCGCCGCCGTCCTGGTCGCGCTGTGCGGTACGGTGCAATCGCTCTCCGCGCTCGCGGTTGCGCGTTTTGCGTCTGGCGCAGCCGCTGGCTGGATCATTCCGCTCTCCATGGCCTATGTCGGCGACGTGACGCCTTACGAGCGCCGGCAGCCGATTCTCGCCCGCTACCTGTCCGGACAGATTTTCGGCCAGCTCTTCGGCCAAGCGGCGGGCGGCGTGCTCGGCGACCTGTTCGGCTGGCGCAATGTGTTTTTCCTGCTTGCTGCGATGTTCGCCCTGGCGGCCGCGGGGCTGGTGTTCGAGCTTCTGACCAACCCGCGCACCCGCGCGGCCGGCGGACCCGATGAAAGCTCGCGCGGCTTCGTCGGCGACTATGTCGCCGTGCTGTCGAACCCATGGGCACGGCTGGTCATTTTTGCCGTGTTCCTCGAGGCCAGCACGGCATGGGGTGCCTTCGCTTACGTCGGCGCCGATCTGCATCTGCGCTTCGGTCTGAGCTTCACCGCCATCGGCCTGATCGTGGGTACGTTCGGGATAGGTGGCCTGCTTTATGCCGCCTCGGTTCAGCAACTCGTGAACCTGCTCGGACAAGCCGGCCTGGCGATCTTCGGTGGCGTTCTCCTCGGCCTCGCCTATCTCGCGCTGGCGATCGGCTTCGCCTGGTGGATTGCGCCGCTCGCGGTCACCGCGATCGGGCTTGGCTTTTATGCCCTCCACAACACGCTGCAGACCAATGCCACGCAAATGACGCCGGAAGCGCGTGGAACAGCGGTTGCGATCTTCTCCTCCGCCATTTATCTCGGGCAAACGATCGGCGTGGCCGCGGGCGCGCTCGTCTTCGATCGCTTCACGGCCGCGCCGCTGTTCATTGCATCCGCGTGCGTGCTCCGATCCTGGCCTGGTGGTTCGCGGGCAAGCTCCGACAACAGGCGACGGAGGAGCGACGACGGAAGACGGAGGACGGATAGGTTATCCGATCGCTGGCGGCCGTCTGCTTCAGCCGCGTCCGCGCGACACGCGCTCGATCTCGGCGCGCACCAGGCGCTCGACCATGGCCGGGAGATTTTCGTCGAGCCAAGTCTTGAGCATTGGCCGCAGCAGTTCGCTGACGAAATCCTCGAGCGTGCGGCCATTGCGCACCTGCACCGTGTGCGCGAGCTCATTGAAAGCGGAATCGACCGCCGCGGCCGTTGCGCCCGAAAGGAGCCCACGTTCCCTGACATCCGGAGCAGGTCGTCGTTCCCCGCGGGTCTTGGAGCGGGAGGTTCGGGCACGCCTGTCTTCAAACGACAGGTCTGGCCGGTCATCGCTCGGTGGGAAAGCGGGACGCCGGCTCAGCGGCGACCATCCCGACGCCCGGGCCGGAATCCGTCCTGCGCCGGCCGTGTTGCCGCCTGAAGCTGTGCAAGCATCGAATCGATCTCTTCTTCCCGGGTCGCCCGCTCCGGCGGCGGGGGCGCGGACGCGCGCATCGTCGCGGCACGGCCCATTTCGGGATGCGGCGCGGCCGGCGTCGCTGGCGGAGAAAATTCGGCTTCGCCCGCCTTCGCAGGCATCTGACCCGGATCGTCGTCGGCGATGATCCTGCGGATGGATGCGAGAATCTCTTCCATCGAAGGCTCTTGACCCCTCGCCGGCTGACTCATGGCTTGCGTCCCCATTTCGACCGCCCGCGGTCCGAACCCCGCGGCGGATCGAACAGAATCGGCATGGTACCAAACCGCTGGAGTGAAATGAGTATGGCATGCCGAACATCGAACGCAAACAAGCTGTTGCCGCAGGTGGAGGACGGTTCGCCGCAAGAGCGATCCGGTCACGCAGTTGATCAGCGCCCGTCGGGCGTGCGCACGCCGCCCCAGACGTCGCGCACCTGCTGGTAATGCGTCACGGGGTCGTAGACCTCGATCTTCAGCGCGAGGACTTGCGGCGAAAGCGCACCGGTCGCCGCCAGCACGGTATAGGACGCCACCACGCGATCGCGTTGCGCGGTGACGAGCGCCACGCGCGCATTCACCAGATCCTGCTGCGCATTGAGGACGTCGAGCGTCGTACGTTGCCCCACGCGGGCCTCCTCGCGCACGCCGTTGAGCGCCACTTCGGCGGCAGTCACCTGCGCCTGGGTCGCGTTGATCTGCGCCTTGGCCGCCTCGAGCTGACCCCAAGCCTGGGTCACCGTCGACTGCACCTGGTCGCGCGCGGTGTCGAGATCCAGGCGACGCTGTCCCAGCGTCTCCTTGGCTTGCCGGATGGTGGAGTATTCCGACCCGCCCTGATAGATCGGCACGGAAAGCTGAGCGCCGAGCGACGCCGACAAGGTTTCCAGCACCGCAAGCGCCGACGCCGAGCCGTAGGTCTTCTGGACGCTGCCGACCGCCGACAGGGTGGGATAGAGCGCGCCCTCCGCAACCTTGACCTGCTGGACCGCGATATCGACGTTGTACGTCGCCGTGGTGATCAGCGGATGCTCGGTGCGGCCGCGGGCGATCGCGCCATCGAGCGTGCGCGGCGAGAGCCGATCGACGGGGGCGGCGGGCGCGAGCCGCGCCGGCGCCGGCACACCGATCACCTGCTGATACTGCGCCTGCGCGGTGACGTAGTTCGACTCGGCCAGCGACAGCTGCGATCGGCCGGCGGCCAGGCGCGACTCCGCCTGCGCGACGTCGGTGCGCGTGACCTCACCGGCGGTGAACCGGTCGCGGGTCTGCCGCAGCGTCACCTCGAGCACGTTCACGTTGCTGCGCTGAAGTTCGAGGATGGCGGCCGTCTGCAAAAGATTCATATATGCGGTGGCCGCGTTGAGCAGCGTGCTCTGCTCGGTCGTGCGCAGCACCTCGCGAGCGGAGGAGACCTGGCCTTCTGCCTGACGCGTACGGTTTGCGGTTTGGAAACCGTTGAAAAGCGTTTGGGTGGTGGTCAGGCCGAAGGACGACACCGCAGCGGCGCCTTGGGATTGAGTATAGAGCGCGGCGCCGCCGGCGGTGGTCCCCGTCTTCGTCAGGTTGTCCAGATACTGCTCGGTCAGGCTCGACGTGCCGGTGACCCGTGGGCGGTAACCCGCGAGCGCAGTGGGGACGTTTTCGTCGGTCGCGCGGGTCGCACGAGCGCTGGGCGTTGAGCTGGGGATTATTTCGATAGGCCAGAACGAGCGCGCCCTCGATCGTGCCGGCGCCAGCGCCGGTGCCGACGCGCCCATTGGGTGCAGGCTCGGCCGCAGGCATGACCGACAAGGCCATCATTGCGGATGCGGCAAACGCGGCGATTTGCGCACCACGCGCAATCGCCCGTCGCCCCGAGCACTCCCCAACATGCACAACCCCCACCCGACCCGCGGTCCCGCCCTCGCGGGTCGCGGCCCCACCTGGTCGATTGCTACCGGCCAATGTTAACCAGAATGGGGCTGCCCGCACCCCGGAACCTCGACGAAAATGACACTTTCGCGAAAAGCCGGCCCTTGGTGCTTTCGCGCCACACTAAGGCTGTGAAAGGCTGGAAAAAGGCTGGCGGAACGACCCATCTCAGAACACGAACGCGGGAGGCGCAGCAAAACCCGGCAGCAGGGGCGCGGCGGCGTCGAAGATCGGCCGGCCGCTGACGTCACCCTGGACGGAGCAATAGAGCATGGCCCGGCTGACGGGCGCACGGCCCACCACGGCCACCAGCCGGCCCCCGTCCTTGAGTTGACGGCACAGCGTGCGCGGCATGCTCTCGGTTGCACCATTGACGAACACCACGTCGTAGGGGGCATCGCGTTGCCAACCTTCCGTCAAGGCGCCGGTCACGACCGTGACGTTGCCCGCACCCACAGCCGCGAGATTCTCGCGCGCGAGGCGCACCAGTACGGGATCCTGCTCCAGCGCAGCGACCGAGCGCGCGAGGCGCGCCAGGAGCGCGGCCGAATAGCCGGTTGCACAGCCGACGTCGAGCACGCGATCTTCCGCTTTCACCGCCGCGGCCTGGACCAGTTTTGCCAGCACCATGGGCTTGAGCAGATGGCGCACCTGCTCGCCGGCGGCCGCCCGTACGGCCGGAACGTCGGTGTCGAGATAAGCAAGATCGGTGTCGGCTGCGGACACGAAGCGCTCGCGCGGAAGCTCGAGCATTGCTGCGATAATGCGCAGATCGGTGACGTCACTGGTGCGGACCTGGCCGTCCACCATCATGCGGCGCGCCAAGGCAAAGTCGATCATCGTCGGATCCCACGGGAGTGAACGCCGTCTTTTAGACGGTAGCGCGATGAAAAAGGCAAGGCGCGGTCGCAGACGATAAACTCGGCCAAAGCGGAGCAAGTCGCGCCGTTCTCGGATGGTTGCCCGCGCGGACTCGGTCCTGTATAGCCGGCCGGTGCAGCGCCGGACGGCTGCCAGTTGATGCTGCGCAAGGCCACGTGGCGGAGTGGTTACGCAACGGTCTGCAAAACCGTGTACTCCGGTTCAATTCCGGACGTGGCCTCCAGCTCTCATCAATCGACACGGCAAACAGCATTCGGCGACCCCACCGCCGCCGCTGCGCGCTCGTTGCCACGAATTTCGGGCACGGCCACCGGATTTTGGACGCAGCCGCAGCTCAAACGCAGCCAGTGCAACTCTGGCAGGCGTCACGCGCGAGTATCCGGTGGCGAGGCCCGCCGCTGCCAATCCCGAAGATGGTACACTCCGACCTGATTTTGTGCTATGCAGCAAAGTATTGCTGCCATGCGGCAAGTGACCGGTGATTCCTATGGTATACCAGCGTATATCGAGCCGTGAGAGACGTTCTGGAACCTCACGGCTGCCGGTTCACAGAGACCATCTCAAATGACCACGCTTGCCCTTTCTGCCCTGATCGATACCGCTCCGCGCTGGCTCAGCCGGGTGGGGCGCTATTGGACCGAATTCTCGAGCGGCATCGAGGAGGCGCGCGCGATGGCATTGCGCTACCAAACCCTCGCCGCGCTGTCCGACCCTGAACTCGCGGCACGCGGCCTCAAGCGCCAGGACATTCCGCGCGCCGTACTCGGTGTCTCTCGGCGGCGTTTGACCACCGCAGCGTCTCGAGCGCTCTTTCTGATTTCACGCTTTGCAAGCCGGAAGGCCTTTGTTATAGGCGGACGTGCGCGCAGCTCGCGGTGGTCCCCGGTAGCTCAGCGGTAGAGCAACCGGCTGTTAACCGGTTGGTCGCTGGTTCGAATCCGGCCCGGGGAGCCAGCTCTTTTTCAGAACTTTAGGAGTAAAGTATGTTTCAGGATTCTTTATTCTCGCAGCTCGGCGGCTGAGACCGTCTTCATCCGCGGACTCCCGACCACGCGCGGCGGACTGTGGCATGGGCTTGGACTCTGCCTGGCGCGCGGCGCATTCGACATCTCGGCAGCCTCAGGTGCTGTGCCGTGACCCGGCGGCGGCCGACATCGCCGGCGACAGCTATTGCGCGCAGGACGGGATAAGCGGTGGCCGTGCTCGACGGCAAGAGGGAGCATCGATCTGCGCGCTCCACCTCCATGCCCTCCGCCTTCCCGATGGAGCCGTGTCCCGGGCGAGGTTTTTGCTCGCTGCTCGCCGAAAGGAATGAACCATTTCGGGCGCTCGCGACACTAATGCTTCGAGAGTTGTCATCCCTCGTGAACCGGCCTGTGCGTGACCCCCATGATCTCAGTCATTCCTATGGAAGTTGTGTGGTTATCGACTGGCTTCATCATGCTCATGGCCGCGTTCCTGGCCGGGGCTGCGGAGTAGGCGGGCAGACCTGACGGCTCGGAGAATCGGACTGCCAGTGTGCGTTTCTTGCGCATTCGCGTCGAGGAGAGCCTCCCATGCCGGTCGATCCACGACCAGCCATGCCGATCGTACCCCCAGACAGGTCGCCTTTAGGACCCGTCGAACCTGGCTGCTGGCCAAGCTCGGCGACCTGCGTGACGGTCCTGACGGCAGCTACGGCCGTTCTGATCGTGGCCGCCGCTGCCGTGGCCTTCACCATGACCTGAGCGGTTACCTCAACGGCCTTGCCAGCGAGATCGACGATCCGCACCAGCCACGCGCGTCGCGTCATCGAACCATCATGATCGCGGGCTATACGGATATCGTCGATGCGTCGGCGCTAACGACCGCGGATGTACCGGTGGTGGCAATGGCGCGAGCCGGCATAGTTGGGCGTAGATGGGCCCGCCCGGAGAAGTCCGCGGCGGGTTTTCACTTGGGCACCCGGGACCGGGCGGCCATCAGCGACAGGGCCGGATCAACCCGATCCCGACCGCTTGCGGTTGCTCATTCGAGCGTCGAGCCACCCTCGCCCAGCAGCCCGCGCGATCGCTCCAAAATATCGACGACCTGGGCATAAGCGCCGGGATCCAGTCGAGCGCCGGGATTGTGGGCTTTGCGGTCCCGGACCACGCGATCATGCGCCGCCACCAATCCCTCCTTGCTGATGCCGGTGCCAATAATTTCCGCCACCATCGCGTCACCCACCGGGCCAAGGATTTCGACGACCTCGTCGCGTGATAGTTCGGACATTGGAGTGCCTCCTGTCAGCGGGTACCCTTTGCCCACGAATTGGGCGCGGCTGCGGTTTTCATGCTCTGCAGGCCATCTTTAGCCGCTGATTTGGGCGACGTCACGGGGCCGGCGGATTGTGCCCTGCCCTTGCATGCAAAGCACCGGCGACTTATTGCGCCGGGACCGGTTTGACCGACTTGCCCTTGCGCGCGGCGCGCCATTCCTCGAACCGTCGAACCACGACGAAAAACGACGGCACGAACAGAACGGCAAGGCAGGTCGAGGCAAGCATGCCGCTGAACACCGCGATGCCGATCGACTTGCGCGCGCTGGCGCCGGCGCCGGTCGCCAGCACCAGCGGCAGCACGCCCAGGATGAAGGCGAACGAGGTCATGAGGATCGGGACGGAAGCGGGCGCGCGCGGCCTCGACGGCGGACTCGAGGATGGGCTTGCCGTCGAACACGCGCCGCTCGCGCGCCACTTCCACGATCAGGATGGCGTTCTTGGCCGAGAGCGCGATCAGCAGCACGAGGCCGATCTGGGTGTAGAGGTTATTGTCGATGCCAAGTCCTTTGAGCGCCACCACCGGCCCGATCAGCGAGAGCGGCACCGCAAGGAGGACGGCCACCGGCATGAACCAGCTCTCGTACTGACCGGCCAGCACCAGGTACACCAGCAGCATGGCGAGCGCGAAGATGTAGTAGATCTGATTGCCGACGATCTTCTCCTGGTACGACATCGCGGTCCATTCGAACCCCGCGCCGGGCGGCAAGACCTTGTTGGCGATCTGCTCCATCAGGGCGTTGGCCTCGCCGGAACTGAACCCGGTGGCCGGCAAGCCCGAGCACCGTCGACGACGGGTAGAGATTGTACAGGCTCAGCAGCGACGGCCCGACCGACGGCGTGATGTGAATCATGGTCCCGAGCGGGATCATGGCGCCTTGCTTGTTGCGGACCGGCAGAAGCTCGATGTCTTCGGGCCGCAGGCGAAACTGCGAATCCGCCTGCACATAGACCTGGAAGACGCGGCCGAACTTGTTGAACTGGCCGACATAACTCGATCCGAGATAAGCCGCGAGCGTCGAGAACACCTCATCGATGGAGACCTGCAGCGTCTCGGCCTTGGCGCGGTCCACGTCGACCTTCATCTGCGGCACCGTGGAGCGGAACGAACTGGTCACCCGCTGCAGACCACTCTGCGTCTGCGCGTCCTTCACCACCGCGTTGGTCAGGGTCTGCAGCTTGGTCGAGATCGAAGCTGCCGTCGCGCAGCTCCAGCTGCATGGCAAAGCCACCCGCATTGCCGATGCCCTGGATGGGCGGCGGCGGAAACGCGACGATGCGCGCCTCCGTTATGACGGCGAAATCCCGGTTGAATTGCTGAAACAGCGACCGCAGGTCCTCGCCCTTGCCGCGCACGCTCCAATCCTTGAGCACGACATAGGCGACCCCGGCATTGGCAAGCGTCGAGTTGTTGTCGAGCGCGGAAACGCCGGAAATCGCGATCACGTTTTCGACCGCCGGGTTCTTGCCGGCGATCTGCGCTGACCTGATCGAGCACCGCTTGGGTTCGCTCGAGCGAAGCGCCGTCCGGCAGCTGCGCCGTCACGAGCATGTAGCCCTGGTCTTCGATCGGGAGAAAGCCGGTCGGCACCCGGGAGAGACCATAGCCGGCGCCGCCGATCACGACGAGCGCGATGATGCACATGAGGCCGCTGTGCGCGACCATGCCGCCGATCAGCCGCGTATAGCGTCCGTTCGAACGGATTATAGATCGCATTGAAGCCGCGAAAGAACCAGTTGCGCTGTTCCGGCGGCACCGGCGGCCGCAGCCATAACGCGCACTGGGTCGGCTTCAACGTTGCGGCGTTGATGGCGCTCAGCAATGCGGTCGCGGCGATCACCAGCGCGAACTGCGCGAACATCTGGCCGGTGAGGCCCGGAATGAAGGCGGCCGGCAGAAACACCGACATCAGCACGAGCGTGATGCCGATGATCGGGCCGAACAGCTCGTTCATGGCCTGGATGGCCGCCTCTTTCGGCGCCAATGCCGCGTTCGATGTGATGTGCCGCGCCTTCGACCACGACGATGGCGTCGTCAACGACGATGCCGATCGCCAGCACGATCGCGAACAGCGTCGACAGGTTGACGGTGAACCCGAGCGCGGCCATGCCGGCGAAAGCGCCGATGATGGTCACCGGCACTGTGGTCATGGGCACCAGCATGGCGCGCCAATCCTGCAGGAACACCACGATCACGATCAGAACCAGGATCGCCGCCTCGAACAGCGTCTTCCATACCTCGTTGATGGAAGCGCGGACGAAGGTCGTGGTATCGAACGGAATGCTGTAGGTCAGCCCTTGCGGAAAGCTCTTCGCGAGCTGGGTCATCTTGGTGCCGACCGCGCCGGCCACGTCCAGCGCGTTCGCCTCCAGCGTCTGATAGATGCCGATGCCCGCCGCCGGCTTGCCGTTGAGCGTGAAAACCTGGCTGTAGAGTCTGGGCGCCAAGCTCGACGCGCGCAACGTCGCGCAGATACGTCATCTGCCCGTTGCTCTCGGTCTTGACGACGATGTTCTCGAACTGGCTGACGTCGTCGAGGCGGGTCGCAATGTCGAGCGTATACTGGAAAGGCTGCGTGCTCGGTGCCGGCGGCATGCCGAGCTGGCCGGCGGTGACCTGCTGGTTCTGGCCTTTGAGCGCATCGATGACATCTTGGGTGGTGAGCGAGCGCGCGTAAAGCTTGTTGGGGTCGAGCCAGACCCGCATGGAATACTGCCCGGCCCCGAAGATGTTGACCTGGCCGACGCCGGGCAGGCGGGCGAGTTCCGGCCTGCAGATTGATGGTTGCATAATTGGCGAGGAAGAGGCTGTCGTAGCGGCCGTCGGGCGATGTCAGGGTCACGAACTGCAGAATGGCGGTGGACTTCTGCTGAACCGTTACACCCTGCGCTTGCACCGCCTGCGGCAGCTGAGCGAGCGCGCTGGACACCCGGTTCTGCACCAGTACCTGCGCGAAGTTGATATCCATGCCGATCTTGAACGTCACGGTAAGCGAATAGCTTCCGTCGGACGCACTGTAGGACTGCATGTAGATCATGCCGTCGACGCCGTTGACCTGCTGCTCGATCGGCAGGGCGACGGTGTCGACCACGGCGCGGGCGCCGGCGCCGGGGTATCGAGTGGTCACCGAAATGGTCGGAGGCACGACGTTGGGATATTGCGCCACCGGCAGCCGCAGCAGGCACACGGCGCCGATGACCACCATGAGGATGGCGAGCACGTTCGCGAGAACGGGACGCTCGATGAAGAATTTCGAGATCATGACGCGGCGCTATTTCGGTGCGCGCCGGATCCGCCGCCGCGGACTTCGGCGTCTGCAGCTGCGGATCGACCTTCTGGCCGGGAACAGCGTCGAGGATGCCGGACACCACCACGCGTTCGTCCGGCTTCAGCCCGCTCTCGACCACCCGCATCTCGCCGAACCACCTGGCCGAGCTGCACCCGGCGCTGCTCGACGACATTGTCGGCGTTGACCGTCAGCACGTAGCGGCCCGCCTGATCGCTGCCCACCGCCACGGCCGGGAATGAGCAGCGCCGGTTCCGGGCGCAGCGGCACGCGCACCCGAACGAAATAACCCGGCAGCAAGCCGAACTTCGCGTTCTCGAAAGCGCCACGCACCTGCAGCGTTCCGGTCGACTGATTGACCTCGGGCGAGTGTAGTCGAGCAGGCCCTGGTGCGGATATCCGGTCTCGGTCTGCAGCCCGACCTCGACCGGGACCTTGTTTATGAGCTCGGCGACGGTCACGCCGCGTTCCGCCATCGCGGCGCGGACGCGCTGCACGTCGCGTTCGCTGAGATTGAACCACACCCAGATCGGGTTGATCTGGACAATGGTCGCGAGCTCGCTCGGTTGGTTGCCGCCGACCAGTTCGCCGACCGAGACCTTGCGCGCTGTCACGACGCCGTCAAACGGGGCCGACACCGTGGTGTAGCCGAGCGTGATCTCCGCGTTCTGGGTATTGGCCTGCGCTTGCAGCACATTGGCCCGCGCGGTATCGCGGTTGGCGCGTGCCTTGTCGAGGTTGGCCTGGGTCGAGACGTCCTTGGCCTGGAGCTCCTGCTGCCGGGTGAATTCGGCTTCGGCATTGACGAGCGTCGCCTTGGCGCCCTCCTCCGCCGCTTGCGCCTGCTCCAGCTGGACCTTGTAGGGCTGGGGCTCGATCACGAACAGAGGCGTGCCCTTCTTCACGGCCTGGCCGTCCTGATACTTTGATCTCCTGCACGTATCCTTGCACGCGGGCCACGAGCTTGATGTTGTTGATCGAGGCTGTATTGCCGGTGGCCTCCAGATAAGGGCGTGACCGTCTGCTGTACCGGCAACTGCACGGTCACCTTCGGTGGCGGCGGCGCGATGAAGCGGTTCTCCTGGCCGCACGCCGACACAGGCGACAGCCGCCGCACACGCCATCAGGACAGGGCTGCGTGGCCGCTGGTCTGCATCCGTGAGGGTGACCCGTGCTGTGCCGGTCGCCTGCGGTCCGCCGGCCCTGCGTGAGGCGAACTGCAGCGGCGCCCGAGATGTTCTCGGCAGCACATCTCATGTTCATCACTCCGGTCCTGCGCCCGTCACCAGCATCGTCCGAGCACGTGACCAAGGACATCGATTTCCTCGAAGCGAGCTGGGCGCAGGTTACGACGTGTGGATATTTTCGCGCCAGCCAATACTTAGCTCAACTGCGACAAAAATTGACGAATGCGCCCTGCAACCTGCGCCCTGCAAGCGCCGGCGACTGGATACTCGACCTTCGCTCAGCGAGCCAGACCGATTGTCAAGACGATGGAGCAGATTGCGCGCCAGCAACGTCTAGCGCGACGCGCTTGGCCGCGGGCGCCCGCTCCTTCGTTTCCGCCTTGAGTTGCAGTTCCTGGATGACCTCCTGGCCATACCGTACGAGCGCGCCGCTCTTCTCGGCATCCCCGACGCTCGAGAGGTCCACGACGCCCCTCGCAATAGGCGAGGATCAACGCGTTGGCGAGATCCGCCGGCTTGGCCTTTGGATTCTGCGCGAGCATGCTATCGGCTTGCGCGATCGCCGCAGGGGCGAGGAAATTCAAGTCCGGCTTGCCCCTGATCTGCACGGCCGCCGCGACCAACGACGCAGGCACGCGCGAGTTGTCATTGGCCGGGCATTTGAGCGCTGGCTGCCAACCGGGGTCGCGCTCCGCGAGCGAATAGCCGACCGGGACCGCCCAGATGATGCCGACATCAGGCTCGGCCTCCGCCACCACGCTCTGATTGGACAGGTACGAAGTGATGTCGAGCGCAAACCGCTTGACGGCCAGGCTCTTCTCTTGGTCCGAACCGCCGCTCTTGGCCACGACAGGACAGTAGGCTGCCACCAGATTGTTGACGATGTCCGCCATGTCGGCGTCAGGATGCGACGCCTTGTACAAATCAACCAGCGTGGCATAGGCGACGGAGCGCTGCGCCATTTCGCCGCCCAACATCGCGATCAGCTGGGGATCCAGGTCGGCGCTACCTCCCTGGCCGACGTCGGCGCATTCGAACCGCCGCGCGGCATCGCTCGCATAGACCGGCAGGGACAGGGTCGAGCGCCAGCTCGCAGCCAAGGCAGGCCGTGGCGTTCGGAGCTGCCGCGTTGCCCCAATTCGTGCGCACGTAGTTGGCGAGCTCTGCAACATCATTGTCGTTCAGCGATCCCGCAAAACTCGGCATTGCCGGGATACCGTCGCGGGCCGGAACGCCTTGCAGCACCACCGAGAGCGTGTCGAACGGCTTGGCTGCGATCACCGCCGGGTTGCCGGCGAGTGCGGGATCGAGCCGGCAATACCCTGGCCGTTCGCCTGATGGCAGGTCGCGCAATTGTCCGCGTAAAGCTTGGCCGCATGGGTCGCAATCTCGGGCGGCAGCTTTTTTGCCGCAACCAGCGCCGGCGCACTACTGCCGTTCGTGACATCGAGCAGGTAGCTGGCCATGGCGTCGAGATCGTCCGGCGTCAGGAACGACAGACTGTCGTGCACGACCTCCTGCATCGGACCTAATGCGGTGGAATTGTTGGCAGCGCCCTTCTTGCAGAAACGCGATGAGTTGGGACTTATCCCAACGATTGGTCTTGGCCAAGGCTTCGGGGGTGATGTCGGGGGCGTACCACTGATCGATCCGTGCGCCCTTGAACCGCTCGCTCGCGACCGTTGCGCCCATGAAATTGCGCGGCGTGTGACAATCACCGCAATGACCAAGCGCCTCGACCAGATAGGCGCCGCGATTCCATTGGGCGCTCTTCGGTCGGATCCGGCTCGAACCATTGCGCGCGGAAGAACAGCGTCCGCCACACCAACATGCCGTACCGGATGCTGAAGGGAAACGTCAGCTCATTTTCGCGGTTCTGCTGCCTGATGGGTGGAAGGCTGCGGAAATACGACCACAACGCCTTGAGGTCATCCTCGCTGATCTGGGTGAAAGCGTCGAACGGCATGGTGGGATAGAGAAACTTGCCGTCGGCGCGGATGCCGGAGTGAAGCGGCTTTCTTGAACTCGTCGAATGTCCACGTCCCGATCCCGGTCTCGCGGTCCGGTGTGATGTTAGGCGAGTACATCACGCCGAACGGGCGTGTTCATCCGCAGTCCGCCCGCATAAGCCTTATCGCGGGCGGACGTATGACAGGGCATGCAGTCGGCGGCCCGGGCGAGATAGCTGCCGCGCGCAATCATGCTCGGATCGGCGGCTTCCTCCGCGCATCGCCGGGATCACTCGCAATCAGCGTGACTGCGGCGAGCAGGCTGGCGAGCAAATATCTGACGTCCATAAGCGGTTGGGCTCGCCGGCTGCTGGTGGCACTCGAAGCGTTCGAGACCCGAGCCAAGCAAGGGCCATCGTCCCCTTGGATCGGACGAGCGACTGCGGATAGCGTCCGTCAGTCCTTTGCGTCTTTGGTATGGTAATGTACATCAGCATTGGCGGCCCGGCAAAGAGCGTGGCTGCGCGAGGACGATGTCGATGACGAGGTCTATTCGGTATCCGGCCGATGAACAGTTCAAGCCGTTTGCTGGCGTTGATCGTGAGCTTGCTCATCCTGTCCGCCACGTCGCCCGCACACGCGCAGTATGCCTGCACCACCAACTATTGCGTCGCAGCCAGAGCGTATCGATTCAGACTCCGCCGGACTGGCCGGCGGTCCCGGTGGAGCCCTGCTGTCAGACCCATTGGGGCGCCCTGCCCGGCGGCATCGACTGGACGAATGCCTCACCAGTCATGATCTGCACCGCCAACGCGGACTACGCCTCGGCTTTCCCGAACTGCGGAGGGCCAAACAATCTGTCGCAGGCGTTTCCCTTGGATTACTGGCAGCCGAAAATCGGGATCGGGCGTCGCATGGCCCAACCCGAAGGACTATCAAGTACGAGATGCAAAGCGTTCCTCTCACCGACGGATCCAGACGGCACCTGCGCTCAATATTCCAATCAGCCCGGTAAGGTGACGAATTGGTGGGTGTATGAACTCAAGGAGCCAAAGCGTGGTTCTTACGTTTTCACCGCGAACGTGAGCTTTCAGAAGGGCGAGAAGGGCTATTATGCCGTGCTCAACGGTTGCAAGCTCGAGCCCCCACCTCCAACGGGCGCGCAATAGCGTCAACCGATCCAAGGAATGCCCGCATTCTTGCGCGCCGGTCGAAGATCGGCTATGCCCACAACCAGGGGCGCGCCGGGCGCAGTTCGACTGAATTGCAAGTGGTCGAGTGACGGCAGGCAGCATTAGCAGGCCATTCTGATCGAAGTCGAAACACTGGCGACGACCGCTCCAGGCGGTGGGTCGCCGGCGCTCTTTCGCGTCGGGCGCAGCTTCGCTGCGACCGACGCACGCACAGCAAAGAGGCCCCACATGCTTCCCTCGAGTGTGGTACTTGGGCTCGGTGGGACGTTACTGCTTGCCGTTGCCGACCAGCGTCCCCAGTCTCAACGTCGAGCCCGCCTGTCGTGCGGCCGCGAAGATGGGCGACAGCTTGAGTTTGGATACGACGCTCCGGCAATGTCTGGCTGACGAAAAAAGCGCCCGTGACCAATTGGAGAAGGAATGGACGCAATTCGCGCCCGCCCTGCGGCAGCGTTGCGTCGCCACCACGCAGACCGGAGGCGACCCCAGCTATGTCGAAGTCCTCGTATGCCTGCAGATGGGGCGCGACGCCGGCCAGATCGACAGGTCTCAGGCAGGCAGCCGCCAGGGCAACTGACAATGACGCCGATCGTCAATGCGCTCTTCTCATCCCATCTCGCTCCCGGGTGCGCCCTTGGACTCGCAAACACGCGCTGGCGCGCTGGCGAGCGACCCATGCCCTGAGTCACGCCCACTGCAAGCAAGACACGACGATGCGGACCTGAAAACCCGGACCGGAGCGCAGCATGAAGGAAGCAGAGGTCAAGGCACGGGCGTTTGCCATGCCGCTGACAAGCCCGGCCTACCCGCCGGGCCCTTACCGTTTCGTCAATCGAGAGTTCATGGTCATCACCTATCGAACCGATCCGGATCGGCTGCGCGCGGTCATACCGGAGCCGCTCGAGATGGATGAGCCTCTGGTCAAATACGAGTTCATCCGCATGCCAGATTCCACCGGATTCGGCGACTACACCGAAACCGGCCAGGTGATTCCGGTCAAGTTCGGAGGCCGGAAAGGCGGATACACCCACTGCATGTTCTTGAATGACGAACCGCCGATTGCGGCCGGCCGCGAGCTTTGGGGCTTTCCAAAAAAGCTTGCCAATCCGAGCCTGCGTGTGGAGATCGACACATTGGTCGGCACGCTCGATTACGGTCCCGTCCGCGTGGCCACTGGCACTATGGGATACAAGCACAAAGGTGCTGATCTGGACGCGGTCCGCGCCTCACTGGCGACGCCGAACTTTCTGCTCAAGATCATTCCCCACGTCGACGGCACCGCGAGAATTTGCGAACTGGTCGAGTATCGCCTTGAAGACGTCGCGCTCAAGGGCGCGTGGACGGGCCCGGCGGCGCTCTCCCTGATCCCTCACGCGCTCGCGCCGGTTGCCGAATTGCCCGTGCTCGAGATCGTTTCGGCCGTGCATCTGGTCTGCGATCTCACCCTTGGTCTGGGCGAGGTTGCCCACGACTACCTGCATCCTTCCGCGTCCAGGCACGAACCGGCGTTCGCCCCCGCCACCGCAGGAGTCGCGTGACATGCGTCTGAAGGACAAAGTTGCGATCGTGACCGGCGCCGCCAGCCGGATCGGCAAGGAGATCAGCAAGGACCTATGCGCGCGAAGGCGCGCCGCGTCGTGATTGCCGATCTGAATCAGGCGGCAGCCGACGCGACCGCGGCGGAGCTCGGCGGGTCGCCCAAGGCCCTCAGCGTGGCCATGGACGTGACCAACGAGCAACAGGTGGAGGCCGGGGTCGCGCGCACCATGGAACAGTTCGGCCAAATCGACGTGCTGGTGAGCAATGCCGGTATCCAGATTGTCGCTCCTCTGGAAGAATTCGAGTTCGCGAGTTGGAAAAAGCTGCTGAGCATTCATCTCGACGGCGCGTTTCTCACGACGCGTGCCGTGCTTCGGCGCATGTACAAGCAAGGCACTGGCGGAAGCATCATCTACATGGGGTCAGTGCACTCGAAGGAGGCATCCGTGTTGAAAGCGCCCTATGTCACGGCCAAGCACGGACTGATCGGGCTTGCCAAAGTGGTGGCGAAAGAAGGCGCCAAGCATGGCGTGCGCGCGAACGTCATTTGCCCCGGCTTCGTGAGGACACCGCTGGTCGACAAGCAAATCCCGGAGCAGGCCAAGGAGCTCGGCATTTCCGAGGCTGACGTGATCAAGAAGGTCATGCTGAAGGATACGGTCGACGGCGAATTCACCACGGTTGCCGACGTGGCCGAAACGGCGCTGTTTTTTGCCAGTTTCGAAAGCAATGCGCTGACCGGGCAATCCCTCATCGTCAGCCATGGCTGGTCCATGCAGTGACCACGCCAACGTGAGAATATTCCTGCAATACCAATCATATATGCAGTGATATTATTAGACAATGGATGCGCTGGGCGCGCAGCCCGGCAAGGGGCTCTGAGCACGGCGGCAGATTTGAACCTTTCGATACCACAGCCGCGACTAATGGTGACGCAGGTCACCAGCCACCCTCGATCGGGGATTTGGGACAAGAGTGGCCGCGGACCGATCTCTCAGGGCGAGGTGCGTCATGCGTGCACAAAGTGGACATTGGCTCGACTACGACCCGGTCGCTCTTGTGATCCTGGTCGTGGGGATTGGCGCGGATCGCGTTGCTCGCGCTGAGCATCTGATTTTCCGGAAGCCGTCGGGCTGATTATTCGTCCGGCCCGCGGCGTTGCCCGTCTGGCCGGCCCCTTCGGTCAGCGCTGTTGAAGATGCAGCCGGCCGTCTCTCCCTCGCCGGCGACCCTCGTCACGACGCCCCCGCACCCGCGCCCTTCCGCTCCCCATCCAGGGGCGCGAGCCTCCTGCCCGTCTGATGGTGCTCAGCCCGACCCGGCTTGCACCCTTGCTGTCCCGCCTTGCGCGGCTTGCGGCGGACGCGCTATCCCGCAAACGGCAGGCCGCCCGATACAACCCCGGCTCCGCGCGGACATTGAAGAGGATGCGCGCTCAGGCGCGGAGGGCAGTACCGCCGCGGTTCCAACCGCGGCCGCCCTCGCCATAGATGTCAAAGCCGGTATCGCTAACCACGACCGTGTCTTCGAGCTTGATGAACCCGCGCTTCGGGTGCTGCAGCGTGGTCTCGACCGATATCACCATTCCGGCTTCGAGCGGACGGCTGGCGTCATAGGCGTCATACGGCACCGGCCCCGATGCCGTGAGCCGCGGCGCTTCGTGGCTCACCAATCCCATCCCGTGAGCGAGAAAGTGCATATGATTGTGGTGCTTTGATTTGTGGACGAGCGGCTCGGCGGCGGCGTAGATCACGCTGCCCAGGGCACCCGCCTTGATGGGCTTCATCGACGCGCGCTGGATGGCCTCGATCTCGGCCAGCAAATCTTCGAGCTCGCCGTCGGGCTCCCCGTGGATCGCCATGCGGCAGAGATCGCCGATATAGCCGTGATAGTTGCCGCCGGAGTCGAGCGAAAGCACGTCGCCTTTGCCCCATTTCTGCTCCGACGGAGCGCGGTTGAGGCTCGTTCCGGCCGTGATCAGGCAATAGTCGAATACGAGGCCGCGGTTGGTCTCCTCCCGCCGAAGCGCTTCGGTCAGGTCCCGCTTGGTCGTTCCCGGACCGTGGTTTGCGATGACCGCCATCATCGACTCGATGACGCGCTCGGACGCGATACGCAGCTTCTTCAATTCTTCCGGGCTCTTCACGGCGCGCTGGCGCTCGAGCACGAACAGAGCGTCCACGATTTCGCTGCCGGGGAAGGCATTGCGCAATGCCGTGCCGGAATCGACCGGCAGGAAGGCAAGCTCGGCGCCGATCCGGCGCGCTTTCACGCCTGACTTGCGGATATAGTCGATCGCCTTCTCCATGGCATCGACGGATCCGGACGAATTGGTCTGCGATTCCGGCACCCAGAACGGATTGTTTTCCTTCTGGAAGCCCTCCATTCGATGGCCGAAATAGGCCGCCTTCTGACGGCCGCCCTTGGGATAGACGAGGACCGGCAGGTAGCGGCTCAGTCCCATCGCATCCATGGATTCGAAGAAAAGGCACGATGTCCGCCGAGCAGATATTGCACGTTGTGCTTCGAGGTCACGAGCAGGATGTCGATGCCAGCTTCGTCCATCAAGCGATCGAGCCGATCCGCGTCGAAGGGGATGGAGGGTGCAACTTGCTTGACTACGTCGAGAGCATGATCGAAGCCTCCTTTGTGGAACGCACAGCGCACTGTGCGTGCTGATGCGGCTCAGTGCGTTGCGATCTTGATTGGCAATGAGGGCGGTGTCTCGCCCAATAATACACCGAGGCGACACGATCCTGCCATGGCCCTGCCCGCGACCGCAGTGGGCGCGAAGCACGCACGCGCCCCCGTTACCGGATCATTTCTCTTGCACACCGGCAATCTTGATCGCTTCGCTCCACATCGCAATGTCGGCGGCAATCATGGCGGCGAACTCGACCGGAGTGTTGCCGAGCGGGTCAATGCCGAAGGCGGCAAGACGTTCGGCGAATTTCGCGTCCTTGACCGCGCGGGAAACCTCTTTCGCGATCCGGTCGATGGTCTCCTTGGGCACAGCTGCGGGCGCCATCAGGCCGTTCCAGGTGAGACACTTTGAACCCGGGAAACCCGGACTCGGCAAACGTGGGAACGTCGGCAATCTGCGGGACGCGATTTTCACTCGACACCGCCAGCAGGCGAATGGCACCGCCTCTCGCCTGCGACACCGCCTCCGACAACGTCGCGAAATAGATCGGCACGTGGCCCGCGACCACATCGGCGAGGGGCGCCGCGCCGCCCTTGTAGCTCACAGGGGTCATTTCGAGCCCAGCGCGCTTGAGAAACAGCAACATTGAAAGGTGACTGAGGCCGCCGAACACCGGGGCCGCATAGGCCAGTTTGTCAGGCTGCCGACGGGCATAAGCCGCCAATTCTGCGAGAGTTCGCGCGGGTATGCCGGCATGGACGACCAAGACGTACGGATTGGTCCCAACGACGCTGATAGGAGCGAGATCCTTGACCGGATCGTATGGCGTCTTCGTCATCGCTGGAATGATCGCGATCTGCGACGGGGTCCCCATCAGCAGGGTCTGCCCGTCGGCCGGCGCGCGAGCGACCGCTTCCGCCGCGATCGCACCGGCCGCGCCTGGCCGATTCTCCACGACGAACAGCTGGCCAAATGTCTCGCCGAGCGGCTGGGCGATCAGCCGGGCAATGCCGTCGGTGTTACCGCCGGGGGCAAAGGGAACGACGATCCTCACCGGCTTCTGCGGCCAGATTTGCGACCATGCCGGCTCGCCAGCGACAACGGCGGCGACCACGACGAGAGACGCGAGAAACACTTTCTGCGTTCGCATGACTGTGTTCCATTGCGGAGCCTGTACCTCCGGCTGAGGCATCTTAGTGCACGTCTGGATTGTAAAGCCAGAGCGATCACCGACGCGCTCAGCGCGCCGCGCGCGGCAAGAAGGCCACGAGGAAAAGGTCAGAGCGGTATGGCGGCGGCGTCAGGCGAGCCTCGCCGCGCTGTCTCGGCAGGCCGCCAGCCGAACCCGCGCCGATCAGGTCCGATAGCTGGGATCGACCCGATCGAGCAGCCGAAGGTAGGCGGGCCAATCGGCGGAGCCGCGGCCGCTGTCGTGCTTTTCGTACTGAGCGACCGTCTTCTTGCAGATGTCGGGCGGGATCTCGATCATCTCGCCGCCGGTTGCTTCCATGGCCAGCTGGATCTCGGCCGCCTCCAACAGATGCTTCATCAGGATGAAAGCCTCGCGCGCGGTCTTGCCCACCGTGAGCACCCCGTGATTGTGCATGATCATGGCGCGATTGTTGCCGAGATGGGCGATGAGCCGCTCGCGCTCGCCGAAATCCTCGGTGATGCCCTCATAGGGGTGATAGCCGACGCGGTCGTAGAAAGCGCACCGCTTCCTGCGAGATCATCCGCAGCCCGCTCTTGAGGCCGGCGATCGCCATTCCGATCCGGGTGTGCACGTGCACCGCGCAATTCACGTCGGGCCGCCCGCGCAGGACGCCGCCGTGCAGCGTGAAGCCGGGCCGATTGACGCCGGCGCGCTCGTCGAGATCCTCGTCCATGTCGACCTTGACGAGATTGGAGGCCGTGACCTCCGTCCACAGGAGTTCATGCTGCTTCATCAGGAATTTTCGATCTTCGCCTGGAACACGCATGGAGCAATGGTTGTAGATGACGTCGTCCCAGCCGTGCTGGGCGACCAGCCGATAAACCGCCGGCGAGGTCGACGCGCGCCTGCCACTCTGCGGATGACATCGCCGGCGCTGCTGGTCGTGGCTTTGGCATGAATGTTCACTGCAGGACCTCCCCTTGTCCGGCTGGCCGACGCGATGCATGACGCCGGCTTCGCTCGCTCTGATAACTGCAGGGTAGTGAAATTCGCGGCCGCATTCCAGCGGCGCGTCGGCAGGCCGACACGCCGGTCAGAACTCGCGTCCGATCAGGAGATGGTCGGCGGAAATCGCGCCTCCGCCGTGCACCAGAAAATACAACGCGGCCACGGTCCACATCAGCGTGTATTCGAGGCCGGTCTTGTTCCAGAAATATCCGCCCACGCGCCAGCGCTCGTAATTGGCGACGATGAGAAAAACAACGATCGCCAAGCGCGGCAGGACGGGTGAACAGTCCGAGCGCGAGCATCGGTCCGCCGACCAATTGCGTGAAGCGAGATCGCCAGCGCCCAGAATTTTCCGGGCCGGTACCCATCGTTGTCGAGCTGCTGCGCCAGTTCCGTCAGACTGTGCGACCGCACCCCTGTGCTCGGCCACAGTCCCAACGTGTTGCGCAGCCCGTGCGGGACGAGCGCGAGCCCGACCACGACGCGCAGCAGCACCTCCGACCACGGCGCGAGTGCCTGATAGAGCGGACCCAGGTCCGGGAAGATGAGCGGAGTCGCGTCCGTCATTCCGTCGTGATCCGCGCGGTTGTGTCAGTCGCCCTCGCCGGCCTGATGCGCGCAGGTCGGCAACGAACGCTTGCCAACCGGCTAAATGGCGATCCGCCGAACACCGGTTACGGATTGCGCTTCCACGTTCACCAAAGATTACAGCCTGATTTCGCCGAGGTTGATGCTCGCGCCGAGAGTCGCCTCGACCGTCTTGTTGGCATGCCCTGGCGGCGGAGATCTCGATCAGGTAGCGGCCCGAATTCTCGTCGAGCTTGTCGAACTTGAAGTCGCCGTAGTTGTCGCTCGTCGTTTCCGCGACCGTGCGGCCGTCCTTGGTCAAGCGCACGTGCGCCCTCGACGCAATCGACGATGCCATTCGTCTCCGCCGCCAACGTGCCGCCGATGAAGCATTTCGAATAGCGCCAGAGATTGCGGTAATAGACCCGCGGCTTGGTGCCGGCCTCCGGCTTCATCACTTCCAGGCCTTCCTCGCGCGCCATGCGCGCCATCTCCTCGTCCTCGACCTTGATTGCACGCATGGCGCCGGTCGGGCACGATTGCTGCCCGCGGGTCTGCTGCCAGCCCTGGTCGAGGAGGTGGGCGTCGAACGGCCAGATCTGCGGCAGCTGCAACTCCTCGTTCCACCAGATGTGGCCGTAGGGACAGGCCTCGACCAGGTCCTTGCGCCCCTTCGCCTGCATCCGGATCGATCGAGCACGATCCCGTCGTCGCGCTTCTTCACCGCGCCGCCGCCTTTGGTCATGCAGGGCGCGTTGTCGCAGTGATTGCACATGGTCGGGACGTAGGCGATGTCGATCATCGGCACCTGCCCACGCTCCTTCTGCAGGATGTTGATCCACTTGTGGCCGTGGCTTAGGCATCGGCGCGGCATAGCCCGGCCAGTCGTTGCCGACATATTCGTCCATGACCGCGAGCGTGCACAGATTGCAATTCGTGCACTCCGCGACGTCAATGATCATGTTCCATTTTTGCATGGCGTAGCTCCGCCTCGTGATCCTTGCTCTGCCATGCGCGGACTTGACCCGCGCATCCATCCCCCTCGAAGACGTGATTGCGGCGGTCACGCCCGGTAATGACCGAGCGAGGGCGAGTCGTGCTGCAACTACTTCGCCGGCACGAGCTGCGCGGCCTTCAGCGTTTCGCGGACTTCCTTGTCCTTCTCCATGCGCGCGAAGGTCTCCGACATGTGCTCGGTGCGGCCGTCCCAGAGCTCTACCTGAACGAGCGAATTGCGCGCCGGCGATCGAATGTGTCGACTTGGTCTGCGTGCGCTCGGGCGTGAGCAGGTTGAGGCACCCTCCCCGGTCGACCGATTTCCCGGGCTCGCCCATCGGGTCGTAGACCGCCGACGACTCTGTAGCCGTGGCACACGCCGCGCGGCAACCGCTGCGTCGGCAACGCCGCGCAGATCACCGCTCCGCGTTCGTTGAAGACCTTCACCAGGTCATGCTTCTTGATGCCGCGCGCGGCGGCATCCTCGGCGTTGAGCCGCATGATCCAGTAGTAGTAGCCGTCGACCTTGACCCGGTGGTCCTCGATGTTGAGCAGGAACGAATCCTTGCCGTCGCCCTGAGTGTGGAACGAGTATTTCGAGTGCGGCGTGAGCATTTGCAGCGGAAGCGCTCGTACATCTCGCCTGAATGCGGCCCCTCCCATGACGGCTCGTATTTGACGATCGGCGGCCGCTCGGGGTCGTTGAAGCGCTTGAGGCTGTTGCACTCGAATTCGAGCTTGCCGGACTGGGTCTGCAGGCCGTGCAGATATTCCTCTGCGTAGTCCGAGGGCAACGGCTGCGCCTCCGGCACGTCCTTCTTGCGGCTTTCCCAGAACCAGCGGAAGGAGACCGGCGCGCGCAGCTTCTCCTTCTCCGCCGGCAGCACGTAATAGCCGCGCTTGATGAACTTCTTCCACGAGATCACCTTCGGCATGTCGGAGGCGAGATAGAGGCGCTTCACCCAATCGATCTCGTTGACGCCTTCGGAGAAATAGTTGGCCAGGCCGAGCCGCTTGCAGATCTCGTTGAAGATCCAGAAATCGGATTTCGATCTCGCCCAGCGGCTCGATCGCCGGCGCCTGGAAGATGATGACGCGATGATTGAGCTGCTGCTGGCCATGATGGCCGTAGCCGCCGAGCCCCGCCCACTCGCTGATGTCGACCCGCTCGAAATTGGTGCATGCCGGCAGGATCACGTCGGCGAACTTGGCCTCGCCCTCGAACCAGATCGACTGGTTGACCACGAATTCGAGATTGGATGACTGATACATCCGCACCCAGCGGTTCGTGTTGTTCATGGTGGAGAGGATCGAGCCGCCGTATTTGAACATCATGCGCACGGGCGCATGGCCGGGCGCCGGATAGGCGAACTTGGCGAACTGGTGCTCGATCGATTTGCCGATCCAGGGATAGCCTTCGGCCTTGCCGTCGACGATCGCCTCGGGGGTCCATAGCCGCGGGATGCGCTGGAACGTGGTCGTCATCGTCGGCAGCTGCGGCATGCGCTGATAGAGCGAGACCGGCAACGCCGTGCCTTCCAGATCGCCCGACATGCCGCCCTCGGAATAGCCGGGGAAGTAGAACTGGAAGTCGAGCGGGCAGCCCCATTGCAGGTTGCCCATGTTGACGCCGGGCTTGCCGAGGCCCTGCATCGCCGTGAGGCACACCATCACGCGCGCCCACTGGATGCCGGTCTGGTTGCGGCAGGCGCCGCCGTGGCCGTTGCCCCAGCCGCCGGGCGCGAGATAGACGCGCTTGCTGCCCCATTCCCGCGCCAGCGCGCGCACGTCCTTCGCCGGAACGCCGGTCTCCTTCTCCTGCCATTCCGGCGTCTTCGGCGATGCCGTCTTCCTCGCCGACGAGATAGGCCTTCCATTTGTCGAAGCCGACGGTGTGGGTCTTCACGTACTCCTTGTCGTAGAGGCCCTCCTTGATCCAGACATAGGCGATCGCCATCGCCATCGCGACCGAGGTGGTGGGCCTGGGCGCAAACCACTTGCCCGGCAGGAATTGCGCCGAAGCGTTGTAGTACGGGTCGACGTGAACGACCTTGATGCCGAGCTTGGGATTCTTCAGCCATTGCCGGCGCACGGTGCCTTCCTGCGCGCCGTAGGAGCCGCTGGTGCTCTCGGGATCGGCGGCCCAGAACACGATCATGTCGCAGTTCTGCAGGCAGTCCTCGACCGTGCCGTAGGTCTCCGACTGACCGACGCGCAGCGTGTAGCCCCAGTGGTGCACCGCGCCCCAGTACCAGCCTTCCCAGCTGTCGGGATTGTGGTGGATCTGCGTGTAGCCGACCGCGTTGCGGAAGCGGAACAGCGCGGAGAGATAGTAGCCGATGTTGCCCCAGGTATGGTGCGAGCCGTGCGAGACCGCCATGCACGCCGGGGCCATAGGTCGACTTCGAGCCGCTTGATCTCGCCGGCGACGAGGTCGAGCGCCTCCTCCCAGGAGATGCGCACATAGCCCGACTTGCCGCGGTTCTGCGGATTGCGCTCGCCATTCGGATCGAAGTCGACGCGCTTCATCGGATAGAGCAGCCGGTCGGGCGAATAGACGATCGACTTCGCATTCTGGCCATGCGGCGCAAGCGTGGTCTTGCGCGGCGGCGTGAGCTTGAGCCCGCGCGCCTCGATGGTCCACGGCGGCGGATCGTCGTCGTCGAAATCGATCGGCGTCATGCGGACGATCTTGCCGTCCTTGACGTAGACGAAGACCGGCCCGCCATTGGTCATGTTGCAGTAGCGCATGGTGCCGTCCGGCGAGGCGCGATGCCGATCTTCAAGCCCACGCTCTGGCTCATCATGATGGTCTGGGCGAACCAGTTGGTGAGATCCTCCGGGCCGTCGACGGTGAGCTTGAAATCCTTCTGCGCGTTGATCTGATCGAGCCAGTTGATCGGCGGCATCAGCAGATCGGCGCCGAGCGCGGCGTTCTTGAAGGCGAGCGTCACGTCGGCATCCGCGCGCAGTCCGTGCCCCGAAGTCACCTTGCCGTCGCGGATGGCGTACCAGCGGCCGATCTCCTCGTCGCGCGCCTTGAGCTGCGCCACGAGGTTGCGCTCCTTGAGTCGCGCCGCGAAGACGGGATACCGCCAGGCTGAGAACTTGAGCAGCTGCGCCATTCCCCACAGGATGATCTGGAACTTCATCGCCGAGAGCATGGGGTCTCCTCCTCACCGGCCTGCACGCGCGATCTTGGACGATCTTGGGATATGCCGATATTTTCGGCCCTTTAGCGCGCGCGCAACCTCAAATGCACGACTGCGCCGAGTGACGCCCGCGTTCGGCCTCCAGACCTCACTGTCTCCCTGCCAGTGTCGTGGCAGGCAGGTCCCACGCAGCGCATCGTTCCTGATCCTAGATGGCTGAATCGAGGCTGCCGTTGCCGCTTGCAAAAACCGCGGCAGAGCACGACAATTCGGCAACAAGAAGCTCAGGAGGTCTCGATGGTTCGACCCGTGCTCGCGGCGACGATGGTTCTCGCGGTCTTGGGATCCGCGCAAGCGCAGCACAGAGACGTACAAGATCGGCTCTGGTCGCGCCGCTCACGGGACCGTTCACCTCGACCGGCAAGCAGGTAGCGGCCGGCGCGCAATTCTACCTGCAGCAGAACGGCAATACCGTCGCGGGCAAGAGGATCGAGCTGATCATCAAGGACGATGCCGGCATCGCGGATCAAACGCGACGCCTCGTGCAAGAGCTCATCGTCAACGACAAGGTGAATGCCATCGCGGGTTTTGGATTGACCCCGCTTGCGCTTGCCGCCGCACCGCTTGCGACGCAGTCAAAGACGCCGATGATCGTCATGGCAGCGGCGACATCCATCGTGACCGAACGCTCACCCTATATCGTCCGCACGAGCTTCGCGCAGGCGCAGCCGGTGGTCGTGATCGGTGATTGGCAGGCCAGGCACGGCATGAAGAAAGCCGTGAGCATGGTCTCCGATTTCGCTCCCGGCTACGATCCTGAGACCTTCTTCAAGGACAGCTTTACCCGGGCGGGCGGGCAAGTCGTCGAAGCGCTGCGAATCCCGCTGCAGAACCCGGATTTCGCGCCGTTCCTGCAGCGGGCGCGCGACGCGACGCCGGATGGTCTCTTCGTATTCGTCCCTGCCGGTCAGGCGGCCGCGCTGATGAGGCAGTTCTGTCGAGCGCGGGCTCGACAAGTCGGGGATCAGGCTGTTCGGAGCCGGCGACCTCACCGACGACGATACCTTGAACAATATGGGCGACGTCATGCTCGGCACGGTGACCGCCTACTTCTACTCGGCGGCGCATCCTTCCGAGAAGAATCGGGCCTTCGTGGATGGCGTTCGGAAAGCAAACAATGGCATGCGGGCAAACTTCTTCGCGGTCAGCGGCTACGACGGAATGCATGTCCTCTATGAGGCGCTGAGGAAGACCGGCGGCTCGACCGATGGCGATGGGCTTGTCGGCGCCATGAAAGGGATGAAATGGGAAAGCCCGCGCGGCCCGATCTCGATCGATCCGGAGACCCGCGACATCATCCAGAACATCTACATCCGACGAGGTCGAAGAAGAAGGGCGGTGAACTCTGGAACATCGAATTCGAAACGATTCCGGACGTGAAAGACCCGGTGAAGGCAGCGCGAAAAGTAATGCCGACGAACGCCTGGCCGACCGGCCGGGGTGCCGGGCGTTCGTTGCCGTCACTCCGCCTTGATGCCGGAGACCTTCACCACGTTGGCCCATTTCTCGATGTCCTTGCGCAGATAGGCATCGAACTCGGCGGGCGTCATCACCAGCGGCACCGCCCCCTGCTTGTCCCACGCTTCCTTCACGTCGGGGCGATTGATCGCCTTGTTGATCTCGGCGTTGAGCTTATCGACGATCGCCTTTGGCGTGCCGGCCGGCGCCATGATGCCGAGCCAGATCGTGGACTCGTAGCCGGGCACGCCCGCTTCCGCGATCGTCGGAACATCGGGCAGCACCGTCGAGCGCTTGGCGGCAGAGGTGCCGAGCGCGCGCACCTGACCCGCCTTCACGTTCGGCGCCATGGTGGTGATGGCGTCGAACATCATCTGCACGTGGCCGCCGATCACGCTGTTGCGGGCTTCGCCCGACGCCTTGTGCGGCACGTGCACGAGGTTGGTGCCGCTCATGGCTTTGAACAGTTCGCCCGCCATGTGATAGGGCGTGCCGGCGCCGGACGAGGCATAGTTGAGCTCGCCGGGCTTCGACTTCGCATAGGCGATGAATTCCTTGAGGTCCTTCGCCGGCACGGAGGGATGGACCACCATCACGAGGTCGGAATAGTTGATCCCGGCGACCGGCACGAAGTCGCGCATCAATTGAAACGGCTTGTTGGGGATGAGCGACTCGTTCGTGGTGTGGGTGTTCGACATTGCGAGCAGCGTGTAGCCGTCGGGCGGCGACTTCGCGACCGCATCGGTGCCGATGAGCGAGCCCGCGCCCGGCCGGTCCTCGACCACGAACGGCTGCTTGAGCGCCTCGGACAGGTGCTGGGCGAGAACGCGCGCATAGACGTCGGCCGGCCCGCCGGCGCCAAACGGCACCACGATCTTAACCGGGCGCGACGGATAGTCCTGCGCCTGGGCAGCAGCGGGCGAGAGCGGGAAGACTGAGCGGCACGGCAAGCGTCAAAGCAAGCGCGACCGCACGCAGCGACACAGACATTCGAATTCCTCCCGGGCTTTGACGCGTTTCAAGCGACCATAGACAACCGCTCGGGGCCCTTCAATGAGGCGCTTCGCCGCCCGAACGCGCAAGCCAGCGATGCTGCGTTCACGTCCGCGTCATCAGGCCGGTCAATCGGAGCGCAGGCCGCAAGCTCCGAGCCGCGGCTGGCTGACGCCGGCGTAAGCTGACGACGGGGTACAGCATCTGCAAGGCTCTTTGCACTCATCGATTGGGCCGATAAGCTGACCCATAGCGCTCCGCGAAGAAGCGCAATTTTTCGCCCGTCGGTTATACGGTGAAGGCGAAATTCCAGGAAACGCGTCGAGGGGGAAGTCCATGGCTGAAGCAGCATCGCGTCTCTATGTTCCGGCGCTGCGGCGGAATCTACAGCGCCGCCAACGAGTATGCGGAGCCGATCCTGCGGATCGGCCTCGGAGCAATTCTCATCCCGCACGGGATGCAAAAGCTGTTCGGAGCATTCGGCGGCATGGGCTTGACCAGCAATGCCGCGCTGTTCGAGCGGCTGGGCTACACGCCCGGCATGTTCTGGGGAACGCTGGTCGGTTGCACCGAGTTCGTCGGCGGCATCCTGTTGGTGCTCGGACTGTTCACCCGCTTTGCCGCCGCTGCGGTGCTGATCTTCATGATCGTGGCGATCAAGTTCACCTCCGCCAAAGGTTTCTTCTGGAGCGCCGGCGGCTATGAATATCCGCTGCTGATCGGGATTTGCGCCCTGTTCTTCTTGATCCGCGGCGGCGGCCAGTGCTCGCTCGACCGCATGATCGGGCGGGAGATCTGATCGAGCAAAGGTGGGCGAAGCGAGCGTGCCGACCGCGAACTACTTGGCGAGAATTCAGTGAAGCGACGAGTCCATCGGCAACAATATGAGGATGAAACCATGACCGTCCAGTCAAGCGAATCGTCTCATCCGTTGCTGTCGTGCACAGATGGTGTGGCGGCCAGCACCACCGACATCTGCTGCTGCTGGTAGGCCGCGTGCTGATCGGCTGGCTGTTTCTCGCCAGCTCCTGGGGCAAGCTCGCGAACATCGCGGGCTTCGAAGGCTACCTGACAGCTCTGAAGGCGCCCGCCCCCGGGATCATGGCTTGGATTGGCGCGTCGGTGGAGTTCTTGATCGGCATTACCCTGATTCTGGGCATCGGCACACGCTATGCCGCCCTGCTCTGCGCCGCTGTTCCTCATCGTGCGCGACCGCGCTGGCGCACCGCTACTGGGAATACCCGCCCGCTCAGATGGCCGCGCAACAAACGAACTTCCTCAAAAATCTGGCGATCCTGGGCGGCACGCTGCTCCTGTTCGTGACCGGGCCGGGCCGCTTCAGCATCGATCGGATCCTGTCGAAGACCGCGCTGACAGCTCCGGCCGATCGTCAGTTCCACAGCTCCTTGCTGGCAAGGCGCGCGCCTTGCGCCAGCGCCTCGAGCTTTGCCCACATGATCGACGGATGGACCCGCCGGTAGAACGGCCCCTGCGCGAAGCCGCAATCCGTTCCCGCCAGCACGTTCTCGCGCCCCACGAGCCGGGCGTAGCGGCCGATCCGCTCGGCGACGAGCTCGGGATGCTCCACCACGTTGGTGGCGTGGCTGATGACGCCGGGGATCAGCACCTTGCCGTCCGGCAGCTTCACGTCCTTCCACACCTTCCACTCGTGCTCGTGGCGCGGATTGGCGCCTTCGATCACATAGGCCCCGACCTTCACCTTCAAGATGAGATCCACGATGTCCTTGAGCGGCACGTCGGTGGTGTGCGGGCCCGGCCAGCTCCCCAGCAGACGTGATAGCGGATGCGATCCGGCGGCAGGCCTTCGATCGCGTGGTTGAGCACCTCCATGTGCATGTCGACCCATTTGCGGTAGTCGGCGAAGCTTGCCGGCGGCACCATGCGGTCGTAGGTGACGGCGGCGCGCGCGTCGTCGAGCTGCAGCAGGAAGCCGGCATCGACGATCATCTTGTATTCCGTGCGCATCGCCGCGCCGATCGCGATCAGGCACTCCTCGTCGCTCTTGTAGTATTCGTTCTTGCGGTCCGGGATGACGCTCGCGGGCGCCGCCACCGGCAGGAACGCCTCCTCGACCTGCACGCCGTTCAGCGCAGCCTTGAAGTTCTCGATGTCGCGCTGGAGCTCGGCCTGCCCGGTATAGGTGATAGGCCCGACGCAAACCGAGTCCGTCCGGGTCGCAACCTCCTCGTGCGCGTCGAGCTCGGCATAGAACTCGGCGAAGCGCTCCCGATCGGCGCCGCGCTGAAATGGATTGCCTCCCGGTTTGACCGGGCGGCGCTCGAACCCGCTCAGGCGTTCGAGCACGTATTGCGACCAGCTGATGGATTTTCCGAACTCACCGTCGCTGATCACATCGATGCCGGCTTCGGCCTGCCGGCGCACGATATCGGCGACCGATTGGGTCAGGCAATTATCGTATGCCTGCGGGTCGAACGGTTTGCTCGCCTGCTTGGCGCGCAGGAACTCCTGCAGCGGCTGCGGCCGGATCAGGCTGCCGACATGGGTGGTGAGGATGCGATCAATGCTTCGTTTCATCTTGTTTTTCGTGCCCCGATGAAAATGGTGCGGCCTTCTAGCAGCCATCGTGGCCGTCGCCAAATCGCCTCGCATGCTAGGGCTCCTGCCCACCGAGCGATCAGCCTGCGCTCGCCTGCGATGATTTTGCGAGGTCGCGGATCGCGTCGCGATCCGGCTCGAAGCCAAGTCCCGGCGCGTCGGGCAGCGTAAGCCATCCGTCCGCCGGCTCCGGCAGGCCGCGATAGATCCGCCGGCAAAACTCGACCGCGAGGTAATGCATCTCGACCAGGCCGCCGTTCGCCACGCCGGCCTGGAGGTGCATGTTGTGGTAGGGCCAGGCCCCGCCGTTCGCCAGCGGCACGTTGAAACCGGCGGCAAGTCCCGCGATCTTGGCGCACTGGGTGAAGCCGCCGCTGCTCACCACGTTGGGCTGGACATAATCGACCGCCTCATGCAGCAGGAGATCGCGGAAGCGGAAGATCAGGCCCTCGTTCTGGCCGCAGGCCAGCGCCATGCCGGTTGCACGCCGCATCTCGCGCATCTGCAGCACATCGTTCTGGGTGATCGGCTCCTCGAAGAACGAAATCCCGCATGGCTTCACCATCTCCGCCAGGCGCACCGCGTGATAGATGGTCGAGACTGCAATTGGCGTCGATGAACAGCTCGACGTCCGGCCCGACCGCGTCGCGCACCGCGCGAACGCGCGCCGCATCCTCGCGGATGACCTCCGATAGCGGCCGGGTCTCGCGCCGGCGCAGCGCCTCGTGCCCGACCACCATTTTCAGACGCCGGTAGCCCTGCGATACCCAGAGCTTCGCGGCGGCCGCGAGCTGATCGCGATCGAAGAAGTTGAAGCCGAACGTGGCGTAAAGCGGCACGCGCGAGCGAGCTCCGCCGAGAAGCCGCCATACCGGCTGTCGGAACGCCTTGCCCTTGATATCCCAGAGCGCAATGTCCACGGCCGAGAGCGCCTGCGCGCCGAAACCGGTCTGGCCGCGCGGCGTCAATGTCCAATAGAGCTTGTCCCAGATCGCTTCACTGGCCAGCGGATCATCGCCCATGATCGCCGGCGCGATGACGCCGTTCACGATCTCGGCGATCACGGTTTCGCGGGTGATCGCCGCCAGACCGTGGCCAATGATGCCGACATCGGTCGCGACCTCCACGAAACAGCCCTCGAGCGACGATGTCCGCTCAATGCCCGGAAGCGAAATTTGCAGCGGCACGTTGAGCGGCGTGGCCGTGACACGGACAATTTTCATGGGTCGCGCGACTTCGACGGCGCTGTTGGAGGAAGACATTGCGAGATCATCTCACCACCAATCGGCGCGCTTGCGCAGCGCCGCGTTGGCTGCAGCCGCTTCGGCCGCGATCTGACAGTGTTCACGGCGGTGAGCTTGCCGCCGCGTTTGAGAATGCGCCCGTCTACCACGACCGTGTCCACGTTCGACGGCTGTGCCGCCGTCACCAGCATGTGCGCGGGATCGCCGAACACGCCGAGATTGACGTCGCGCGTCGAAACCATGATGAGGTCGGCGCGCTTGCCGGCCTTGAGCGAGCCGACCTTGTCGGCGATGCCCATCGAGCGCGCGCCCTCGATGGTGCCGAGTTCGAGCACGCGGCGGGCGGTGAGCTTGAACTCGCTTCTCGCTCTTGCCGTTCTCGATGTTCTGGATGAACTTCATGATGCCGAACATGTCGGCGTTGCCCGTGAGCTCCACCGTGTCGACCGACAACCCGACCGGAATGTCCGCCGCCAGCAGGTTCGCGGTTTGCGGCAAGCCGAAGCCGATGCGCAGCTCGCTGGTAGGTGACAGGCTCACCGAAGCGCCCGCCGTCCTTGATCGCCGCGATCTCCTCCGGGCGTCAGCACGATCCCGTGGATGATCTGCATGTCCTTGGCGAGGAGGCCGGCTTTGGCAATGGTGGCGACCTGGCCAATGGCCGGGCGCGAGCCGCTGGCGTGGACCGAGATCGGCAGACCGAGCTTGCGCGCGGCCTCGATCTCCGCCTTGTAGATCTCCGCCGGAATTGCGGTGGCCGGATTGTTGCCGCCCATGCCGCGCCAAGCGAGGCCGAGCGTGATCAGGCCGTCGTTGGAATAGTTCGGCCAGTCGCGTGCCAGCCGCTCCAGATCGGCGAGCATCGATGCCCTGGTTGTTCGGCATGCCCCTGCGCAGCGCCATAGGAGAAGCGCGCGCGCAGCCCGGATTCCCGCAGCGCCCGCAGATCCTGCTCGACATAGGCGGGCTGAACGGATGTTGTGGCACCAGTCGTGGACGAAGGTGATGCCGTTGTTGATCGCCTCGGCCGCCGCGAGCCGGGTGCCCAGGTACATATCGGTTGGCTCGTATTTCTGCCCGAGCGCCGCGGTGGTGCGGAAATAGCCGAACTCAGGCTTTTCACCCGACATGCTGCGAAGCAGCGTATTCCACATGTGCCAGTGGGTTTCGACCAGCCCCGGCAGCACGATCATGCCGGCGCCATTGATCGTCGTCGCGCCGGGCGCGCTGAGCTTCTGGCCGACGGCTACGATCACGCCGTCCTTCACGTGCACGTCGCCGTCACTGATGTCCGGGCGTCGCCGGCTCCATGGTCATCACATAGGCGTTGCGGATGACGATGTTGCCGCGCGCCGGCAGCCTGGGAGCGCCCGCAGGCGCGGCATATGCCGACGCCGCGGGTAAGCCCGCCACACCAAGCGCGCCGAAGCGCAATACCACCCTGCAGGACGCGACGGCGGCTGAGGTGTGATGCGTCGACCATGGTCCAAGTCCTCCCGTACAGTCACACTGATTTTTCGTGCCGCCGATTGTTCAATACGCACGGCGAAATTGAAAGCCGTGGGCTGCACCGGCACCGTTGCAGCGTGCGGTTGCGGGAAGCTGCCCAATGTCGGTCTCGCGCGCAGGACGCATCGGCCGATGCTGTGCCCGCGACCCATTGGCGCGAAATAACAGGTTGTGAACACCGCTTCGTCCCGGCAAATTGCAGCCGCGCAAGGACGATCCATGACGCTTCCGCTCGCCAAGCTCGAAGCCGCCGACCCGCTGCCCCCGGCCATCCGCATCCGCGACCTTTACAAGCGGTTCGGGGATCTCACCGCCGTGGATGGCGTGTCATTCGACATCGCCCACGGCGAATTCTTCATGATTGTGGGGCCGAGCGGCTGCGGCAAGACCACGCTGTTGCGCATTCTCGCCGGTCTCGATCCGATCACGTCCGGCTCGATCGAGATCGAGACGCCGAATTCGCAGCGCCCGGTGAATTCGATGATTTTCCAGGGCGACTCGATCTTTCCCTGGATGACGGTCTGGGACAACGCCGCCTATGGTCTCAAGATGCGCCGCGCGCCCGCATCAACCATCAAGGAGGTGGTGGGGCATTATCTCGCGCGCACCGGCCTCACCCGCTTCGCCAAATATTATCCGCACCAGCTGTCAGGCGGCATGCGCCAGCGCGTTTCGATCGCGCGCGCCTTCGCCAACGATCCCGAAATCCTGCTGATGGACGAGCCGTTCTCGGCGCTCGATGCGCAGAATAAGCTGCTGCTGCAGGAGGAGTTGCTCCGCATCTGGGAGGAGCACAAGAAGACGGTGGTCTTCATTACGCACGCGGTCGACGAGGCCGTGTTTCTCGGCGACCGCATCATGGTGATGACGGCGCAGCCCGGGAAGGTAAAGACGTTCGTGCCGGTACCGCTTGCGCGGCCCCGCAACATCATGGAACTGCAGAAGACGCCGCAATACGGCGAGTTGATCGCGCACATCTGGTCCAGCTTGCGCGATGAGGTCCACCGCGCGCGCCAGCAGGAAGAGGAGAGGAAGTCATGAGCGTGCAAACGGTCGCGACCGGGTCGGACACCAGCTCGAAGATGTCCGCGCGCACGCGCGACCGACTGTTGAGCGTGATCTCTCCGCTGGCGCTCCTCGGCCTGTGGGAGTTTTGCGCCCGTTTCGGCTTCATCGACACGCGGTTCTTCCCGGCGCCGTCGAGCGTGGTTTCGACGATGGTCGAGATGATGCGCACGGGCGAGCTCGTCACCCACACCGCGGTGAGCATGCAGCGCCTGCTCTATGGCGCAATCCTCGGCGGCGTCCCGGCGCTGGTGCTCGGCATCGCCATGGGACTCAACCGGCCGATCCGCGCCCTGTTCGATCCACTGATCGCGGCGACCTATCCCGTCCCCAAGAGCGCCATCCTCCCGCTGGCGCTGTTGATCTTCGGCCTCGGCGAGGGCTCGAAGATCTTCATGGTAGCCATCGGCGTGTTCTTCCCGGTGGTGATCAATGCCACCACCGGCGTGCTCGAGATCAACAAGATCTATCTCGATGTCGGACAGAACTACAAAGCCAATCGCTGGAATACATTCTGGACGATCGCGCTGCCGGGCGCGCTGCCGGTGATCATGACCGGCTTCAAACTCGGAATCGGCATCGGGCTCGTTCTGATCGCCGTGGCGGAAATGGTGGGCGCCAAGAGCGGGCTCGGATACCTGATCTGGAGCGCCTGGAGCACGTTCGCGGTCGAGCAGATGTATGTCGGTCTGTTCGTGATCGCGATCATCGGATTTCTGATCTCGCTCGCCCTCAACGAACTCGAGCGGGTCATCATCCCGTGGAAGGCGGAGTAACCATTCAACGGTATCGCGGCTCGGATCCGGCCTTTGCCGGCCCAACCTAACGGACTATGCTCGGAGCAGTTTGGGAGGTCACGAACGGGAGGAAAAAATGCCCGCTCACCTGAGCCGAAGGCGCCTGGTGCTAACGGCTGCGATATTTGCTTTGGGCGTCGGTGATGCCCGGCCGATGCGGCCGAGCTCGATCCGTCCGCACTCGTCTACAAACTGCCTGACCAGATCAAATGGAATCCGCCGAGCGCCGCGGGCTCGCAAAACGCGGTGCTCGTGGGCGACCCGCGAAACCCGGCCTCTACGTCGTCCTCAACAAATGGCTGAAGGGCAACCATTTCAGCAAGCCGCACTCTCATCCCAACGATCGGTTCATCAGCGTGCTCGGCGGCACCTGGTGGATGGGCAGCGGAACGACCTTCGATCCCGACAACAGTGTTGCCATGCCGGCGGGCACCTTCGTGACCCATTTCGGCAAGCAGGTGCACTGGGACGGGGCCAGGACGAGGATGCCACACTGCTGATCGTGGGCGACGGTCCGGGGACGAGCACCCCGGCCGAGCAAACCGCGGGCCGGTTGTCCGGCATTGATCCGCGCGCCGTCGTCTACACCGTGCCGGAGCAGTACAAGTGGCGCGATCCGACCGGCGCCGCCGGTACGAACCAGGTTATCCTGCATGGAGACCCGACCAAGCCGGGCCTGTATGTAGCGCTCAACCGGTTCAAGCCGGGCAATTTCAGCAAGCCGCACTTCCATCCCAACGATCGCTTCATCACCGTGGTCAAAGGGACTTGGTGGGTGGCCACCGGCAACAAGGCCGACAAGAACAATATGGTTCCCATGCCGGCCGGCAGCTTCGTCACGCATTTCGGCAAGCAGGTGCATTGGGACGGCGCCAAAGACGAAGAAGCCTGGGTGCTCATCGTGGGCGAAGGGCCGGGAACTCTGACGTTGGTCGAGGAGGCGAAGTAGGTTTCACGACCGCGCCATGAGCCCGGGCCGGTCGCACGAAGCGTTCTGCCGTCCTTTGCCGGCTGGTCGCTGCGCGGCTCGTGCCGGGCCGTTCTCGCCCGTTCCTTGCGCGCCAGCGATTACGCGACGGCGGGAACGCTGACGAAACACGAATTCCAGCATCGGGGCGAGCGCGCTTGTCGAATGAAAGTTCGTCATCTAGGTTCCGATCCCTTTTGAGCGCGGACAGGCTCGACATGCAGACCAGCGACGGGATCGTCGGAGCCATCGGCAACACGCCGCTGATCGCGCTCAAGCGCGCCTCCGCGGCGACTCAATGCACCATCCTGGGCAAGGCCGAATTCATGAATCCCGGCCAGTCGGTGAAGGACCGCGCCGCGCTTTTCATCATCGAGGACGCGATCCGCAAGGGCGCCCTGCGGCCGGGCGGCGTGATCGTGGAAGGCACCGCTGGTAATACCGGGATCGGACTGGCCCTCGTCGGCAATGCCCTCGGCTTTCGCACCGTGATCGTGATCCCGGAAACGCAGAGCCAGGAGAAGAAGGACATGCTCCGGCTCTGCGGCGCCGAGCTGGTCGAGGTGCCGGCCGTTCCCTACTCCAATCCCAACAACTACGTGAAGGTTTCCGGCCGGCTGGCCGAGCAGTTGGCGCAGAGCGAACCGAACGGCGCGATCTGGGCGAACCAGTTCGACAACGTCGCCAACCGCCAGGGCCACTATCGAGACCACCGGTCCGGAGATCTGGAACCAGACCGACGGCAAGGTCGACGGCTTCATCTGCTCGGTCGGCACCGGCGGCACGCTCGCCGGCGTCGCAATGGCGCTCAAGGCGCGCAACAAGGACGTGCGCATCGGCGCTCGCCGATCCGATGGGCGCCGCGCTCTACAGCTATTACACCAGCGGCGTGCTCAAGGCCGAGGGCTCCTCCATCACCGAGGGCATCGGCCAGGGCCGCATCACCAAGAACCTCGAGGACGCCCCGATCGACGTCGCCTATCAGATCCGCGACGAAGAGGCGGTGCCGGTCGATTTTCGACCTGCTCGAGCACGAAGGGCTGTGCATGGGCGGCTCGACCGGCATCAACGTCGCGGGCGCGATCCGGCTCGCCAACGACATGGGCCCGGGCCACACCATCGTCACCATTCTCGCCGACTTCGGCACGCGCTACCAGTCGAAGCTGTTCAATCCGGACTTCTTGCGCGAGAAAGGACTTCCGGTTCCCGAATGGCTGGAGCGGCATAGCGGCGTGAAGGTGCCGTACGAACGAGTCTGACCTCGGATTGACTGCATGTCAGGATCCGCCATGGCGACCGATTGCCTGTTTCGCGAATAACAAGCATCAAAAGCTAGATCAATTACTTACGGATACAAACAGCGCAAACCCGCTTATTGAGGCACAAAAAGGCTTTTCAGCCGAGTTACAAACATGCGCGAGCGGTTCGCCTAGTGCCTTCCATGCCACTGCTTACGGCGAAGCCCGACGACAGCCAAGCTGATCCCGCGCCGGGTCGATCGAGGGGGCCGACGACGAACGCCCCTCGATCAATGCTTACGTCGCCGGGCTAGTGCCGAGCGTGCCGCGTACCGGCGCCAGACAGTGAACGTGGCAGAGCCGGTTGTCCGATCACCTTGACGCCATAGAGCACGTCAGCCGGTAGTTGCCGGATGTCTCGGTGTGGTGCCGTCATAGTACGGCGAACGACACGCACGCTGGTGCCCTTGTGTGATGCTTTCGCGCGCAACGTCGATGCGCACCGGGCGGCTTGATCATCGGCACCATCACCAGCGCGAACGCATTGCGGTGGAACATCATGTTCTGCCGGTAGCTGGCGTTAGCGTCACCAACGACGTTGATCACTGCAGCAGCAGCAGGCGCGATGTTGGTCGTGCCCATTGCTTGCTGACCATCAGGCTGCGTCAGCGGGAATGATCGGCGGCGTGATGGTCAACGTGGCCGCACCACGCAGTTGCCGTCACGTCGGCCACGACGGTGAACATTTGCTGCTGATAGGGCAGCACCGCTTTCGGTGACCGGATTGACCGCAAGCGCTGCTCTGCGCCACCGTGCCAATCGTGAACACGGTGCCGGCCCTGATGACCACACCGGAGGTCCAGCCGCCGGTCTACCAGACCGGTGCCAGCACCGCCGGTCGCAGGCCCCCAGATGCCGGGAGTGGCTTCGGTGTTCTTCACCATGTCGTACAGCACGCTGGTTGGTGCCGACGGCATTGGTGACGTGGGGCGTACACCTGTGCCGCAGCGCGCGGTGAACGTCGGCACGTTCTGCGACATGAAGGTGCTGACCACCGCCAGATGTCACCGATCTCGCCCTTCGGCGATAGGCTTGCGTGGTGATGTTCGGCGCGAACAGCGTGGTCTGGCTTTACCAGCCAGTGCCCAGGTAGCTGTCCGGTGCCGCCAGCACTGCCGGTGATTATCCTGCGGGCATGCAATCTGGTCAGGCCGCTCGACCATACGACCGAAGTCGCGAAGCCTTTATCGTCTGGCATCCGCGCCGGTGTCGGTTGCCCAGTCCAGTTCGGGATTTGAGTGAACAGAGCCATCCGGCGATGACCGTCGCTTCGTTGTGAGCCGCACCATCACCAGGAGGTGGATCCACGCGCTCCGATAGCTCATCGATCTTGAGAGAAGAGATTATTGCGCTGAAGCCGAGTCTATTCCCTTTCTGCAGATTGACCGTGAGCGTGACTTGCCCTCGGTGACATCTGCATGGTGGCAGCGGCACTGACTGCACCTGGGCCTGTTACCGGTTTTTGCGGACGCTGATGGTGTCGTATGCTACGTCGTAAGCCGTTTACTTTTTTACCAGGGAGTCTTCCTCGAACCCGCGAAGACGCGGAACCCATCACCAGTTCATTTTCGAGGGACAAAACCATACTTTCTGCTGCTGCGATGATACTGGGGTTTAAGACTACATATTAGCCATTTGCGTGAGCCTTCGCTCACGCGCCAGCGCTGGCAGAAAGGCGATTACATTGCTGATCACAGCCATGTTAGATTGCCTTTCGCCCGCCATTTCTGGCGCGCTGGATTACATCAGGCGAAAAGCGCGGAAGGGCACCAATAGCCGGTTAGCCAACTCATCACGCTGGAAATTCCCTGGGACTCTGAGAATGCCGACGACGAAGCAACCTACGATCAGAGTCCCGGCAGTCGGCGGCCCCCAAGGCCCGACCGCGCGTCGAGATTATCACAAATTCGTTTGCATACAAACGATCGTCATTGCGCGTTTGCTAGCCTGCGAGCCTGTGACACGCGCGATCGCGCTGTCAGCCTCGCGCAGCGTTCCATGAACCGCTCGTTCTGCGCGATCATCTTGACGCCGCGATCGACCACCTTGGGATCATGCGACATCAACATGGTGGCGACCAGTTCGCGACGCGCTGATCCGAGCCGGTTCTTTGCGGGCACACGGACAGCGCTACGCCAGCGCGGATGATCCGCGCCGAGGAACTCGGGCCGCCGTAGTAGCCGCCGGTCGCGCCTGCGAGGCCTGCGCCGATGTACTGCCGTATGGACGTGCTGTTGCCCGACACTGCGCGGTTAGCCTCGCGCGTCTTCTCCGACCCGCGTCATGGCCTCCAGCTGGCGGGCGCGGTCAGCCCCAGCACTAGCTCGATACGCTGGCGAGGCGATCTCTGCGTTGCCCCACAGGCGGCGCGTCACGTCGCTACGCGGTCGGGCAGCGCGATGGTTTCGACCATGCGCGCTGCGACCGTCTTCGAACGGCGCCGTTCGGCGTCGGACATCTTGTTGATGGCGGCGCGCGTCTCCGCCATGCTGGGGAGTTCGGTTCACGAACTTCACGGCTGCCTCGAACGCATCCTGTATGAAGAACTGCGCTGCGCCCTGGCGCGCTACCTGCCGGTAGGACGGCACAAGCGTGTCAGTTCGCTGTTGAGCAGGCTGCTAACTTGCCGAGCACGTCGGCTCATTGCGTCGGCTCGCCCTGCAGCGCGTGCAGCGTCGGAAATCTCGCGGCGGGTGTAGTCCCAGAACTCTGCAGGTTCGGATATGTCGGCACTTCACGCCGGGTGCCGCGATTGAACGCGACCTGTCCGTCCGGGGTGATGCTGATCGGCGAGCGGAAGCCGCCGTAGCTCGGTCACAGCGCGGGTCTGTACAAACTCGGCTTTGCGGCCCGCTGGCACCCGCTCGCCGGCGGCGCGCTGGTGAGTTATCGAGCGCGGCGACCTGGCACGTGCTGGCGCATGGCGGTGGCGTAGTTGCCCCCGGTTAGTGGTGCCGGGCGGCTTGCTCCAGCGCCTCCTGGGCGATGTGAGCGTCCGGGGTAATTCCTGACCACTGCGAAACCATGTCGTGAACCTACCTGTCGCCCTCGGCCTCAAGGCGCGGGTCGAGCGTGCGATTGAGCGTGAATTGCGGGCGGCGGGGAAGGTTGGCAGCGGGCGTGCAAGATCACCTCCCGGCTCACACGCCGAGCACATCCATCACGACGCCGGGGCGGCCCTGGGCGAGCTCGCCCAGTGCAAGGCGACTGATGGCGCTGTGGGGTCGGCCTCGACCACGCCTGCTGATGGGCCCTTCCGATTGCTCTTTCGGCAGGAGCTGGGGGCGATGGCCAGACGGATGATGGGAAGTTCGATCGGCTTGCCTGCGAGATAGCGTCCGGCTGCGATCCCGCCCTCAGCGACGCTAACGCTGCCACACCGCCCACAGCGCCGCCGATCAGTCCGCCGGTCACTGCATGCGGGAGACGCTCAGTGAGCGAACCTCAGCCTCGCCAGCGCCGCTGGGCCGGTGGCGGCACCGATACCTGCGGCCTTTGCCGCGCGCCCTGGCAGGAGTGGCCGCCCGCAGTGCGGAAGTAGCGGCGGGGGCAAGCTGGGCGCCAGTCACCTGTCCGGCTTGAGCGAGGCCTGGGTTGCTGCTCCTCGTATCGTTTCGTTTCGGCGGCGCTGACGGTCAACCTCCGGTGCCGTAGCGCTGCCATTAACTTTCCTCATACGCCGGTCGCAAGCCGATGAGCGCCCTTGACCCGGTGACGTAATCGCATGGGCGGATCGGGATTATCGGGATCGCCGCCTCCTGCTGCGATCAGGCGGGCCTTTTCATCGCGGAAGCCGAACGACCCTGCGCCCGTGAAACCTCTGCCGAATGCATCCATGCGGCTCGGCGGCAGCCGTGCGGGCCATACCTGCTCACGCTGCGGCTGCATGTTGCGTTGGATTGCCGAAGAGATTGCCGCATCGTCCATCCCGTCGAAATTCAACAATCCCCCATGCCGGGAACGTCGATCTGCTGGGGCATTACTCGATCTTTCCGGTTGCCGGATTCTTAGCGGCGAACACCACTGCCGGTCGTCCCGGTGCTGGCGTGACGGTGCCCGCCGTCCGCTGGGCGATCAACGCCAAGCTCGGATAGGTCGAGGCCGTAGGCTTTCGGGGTTAATCGGACTGTAACCGGATGCGATCGCCGCATTAGCTTTGCGCTTGAGGCCGTTCTGCACGATGTCTTTTGAATTTTCAGGTTGGCCCTGATCTTCTCGGGCGTCATTCCCGGCCCGATATCGGCAGCCTCGAAATTCAGCGTTGCTCGTTCGGCTGCGGCGATGCGCCGTAGGTTCATTGCGCACGGCGCGATATCGATTATCAGTCCTCACCACCAGTCGCGCTCTCGAGATATCCTTGCCGACGATGCTCTCGGGCAGATAGCGACGCCGGCGGTGGTTGCGGCAGCGCGCCTGCGGCGGGGACGACGTAACCGGCGTACTTATCCTGAAACGTGTTGCCGAAGCGTGAGACGTTGGCGGAGCTTTTGCCGCCCTCTCGGAGAGCTTGAGATATCGGTCATCGTGAACTCGCGCGGCTTCTGCTAAGCTCGGCAGGCTTGAGCCGCATATTCGGGATCGGCGGGGACCGCCCGGTGTGTAGGTCGGCGCCCTCCGGTCTGTCGTCCATCGAACGGCACCTTGGCGGTGCGGCCTCCTCGATCCGCACGGTTGTGTCTCGCGGTCTTGCCTTGCGCTGCGCCGGTCTGGGCCAACGCTTGCCGTCGCGCTGCCAAAGATTGAACAGCAGCTCGGCATGCTCCAGTCAGACCCTGGCGGGTTCAGCGCCCGCCTTGTCAAAATTGATGTTGCCCTGTTCATCGCTGACGCCCTTGAGGATGTCGGCGCAGCTTGCTTTTGATGCTCGCGAAACTGACCGATGGCATCGCCGATCGATGCGAGGTTAGCGAAGGTGCCTTCGGGCGCTCGCGCTGCTGATGGTAGTGCCGCCGGGATGTCGCCCTTGGACGCGAAATGGATTCAAGTAGCCACGCCCCAACACCTGTCCTTGCGCACCGTTTGCTACCGCCGCTGCCAGCATAATGACTTTTGGATGTCTTCGCCGTTGGCGAGGTCGCTGCTTAACGGCGTCGGCCCTGCGCTGCCTTTCAAATAGCCGACTGGTCGTGGCGCGTTGGTGGCGGCGGCTTGCCGGCGCTGCGATGCTGTTGCGGTTGCTGTGGCCGCTGCTGCCGCATTGCGCGCTGCCGGTTACCGGCTCGATCTGGGCCTCGGCCTTTGCGGTGAACTTCGCCACTTCCAGCGGGGCGCGTCTTTCAGTGCATGCAAAATTTCCCATCCGTCCAGTCGTCTTGGCCAAACCGTAACTTATGAATGGCCCGTGCGTTTCTCGCAGCAGCTGCGCGGGCGGTTGGCCCGATATCCACATCGCCGACGGCCTGGATGGTCTCGGCGTAGTCTGGGAACGACGACGCGACCTGCCGCTTTCTCTGGCGCGATAGTCGGCACGAACATCCCGTCGCGCATCATCTGCTGCCTGAGTTGCTCACCTGCGTTTATCGGCTGCTTCCTCGGGCGTCTGCGCGTAGCCTTCGCCTTCCGGCGGCGGCTGACCGTTGGTGTCGGCCTGTTGTTTCTGCGGCAAACTCACTGGGTACTGCTCGAGTGTAGTTGCCGGTGCAAATCTTCGGGTTTGCCGTCGTCGCTACGTGGCGGCGTCGCTGCTTAACGCGCGGCGGCCTCGGCCTGGGCGGCATCGCGGGGCTGACGCCTCAATCTTTCGTATCTGTTCGCCCGTTTCTTTGGCTCGCTCGCCTATTTTATCGGTCTGGCCCTCGTCGGCGAGCCGCTGCTCGACGTATTAGCTCACGTCTCGGGCGTAGAGGGGAGAGTTGTCGGGAAGCGTCACCCGGCGAGCTTTTCTCGCTCGGCGTGCTGGGCGCAGGCGACTCGGCGCTTGGTGCCGGTGCGCTGGAGGGGCGGAGCCGATGTCGCGCTGTTGGAGACGGTGTCATTCATGGGCGTGCCACTCGGTGCTCGGTCATTTTCCATTTCGGCCTTGGTCCTCGCGATCGCGGCCTTGATTGCGAGACCCTCGATCAGATGGGCGTATACCGGATCGCTCGCGTATCGCTGGCGTGCGCCAGGATGTTGCAATAGCCGATGCCGCTCAATGTCTCGGGCTTCGTTCGCCATCTCGCGGGCGGGCGAGGCACTCGGCGACTGCGGCGCGGGCCTCTTCATCGCCGCGCGCATAGCGTTAGCGGATGTCAGGATTGTCCGGCTCGAGCATAGCCAGCGCAGATGCCAGGTCGGATGGGATCATCCCCTTTTTTAGCGTCATCTTGGGCCGGCAGCAGACCGTCGCGCCGAGATTGTTGAGTGTCACTTCTGGACGCAGCAGCGTCGGCCAGCGAAGCCGTTGAGCATTTCATTCGCGACGCGCACATCCCACCCGTAACGAAAGGCGTTGATGTTGCGGTCGTATTTTCCCGCAACCGATCGGCTAGGTCCAGCTCTCCTCGACTCGCCCAGGCGATGGTTATTGGCGAACTCTCGGGTGAAGTGCCGCAGCATCAGGTCGGCGATTTTGTCGAACTGGCCAGTGGTAGTCCATCGCGGCCTGCACGCTCTTTTGGTTTTCATCGGTCGGCATCATGGGGGCGATTACATTGCGTGCGCGAACTCGATCAGAGTTGGTGTCGGGACCGACATGATATTTCTCCCGGATTTTCTCGGTCAGGATTTTCTCCACCAGCGCATTGAAGACAAATTGCGAGAGGTTCACGCCTTCCTTGTCCGCTTGGCGTTTCCACTTCGTTCACTGCCACCTTCCTCGGAATTGAAGAGAACGCTGACGCCGCGATCGGCCGAGCAATGCTGATCGCTTTAGTTTCGCGGGGTTGTCGGGGTTGTTGTGGCGCGCAAGGCGCGCGAGCTCGGCATACCGGCGGATTGCTTCCCAAGTCCGAGGGTTGTGGGTTTTAGGCTCCGACATGTCGTTATTCCCTTGCGTGAAAGGGCTAGGGTTTCTATAACCTAGACATAAGAAAAGGCCAACGAATCAGGACATTAAGGTTTCCTGTACGGAGGCAGTACCGGGTTCGACGTGTTTTCAACAGCTTGCATAAGGCGAAAGCTGTCGTGCTTTTTTGGCCCGAGTAACCAGGACTCACTTGCTGAGGAAGAGTCGTGACCTCTCCACCCCTCTAACGCCTGGACCTGAGCTATGACCCTGCCAACCAAACGCCCCAGGAAACCGGGACAGGCGCAGGAGGTCATGTCGAGGTCAGTCGTGAATGCTTGGCGGCGTTCGTCTGTACCTCGAAAAACCGCCAGGTCAGATGGCAAAGCCATTATCCCAATTCTCGTTCGCGAACGCGATGCATCGGTCACACGTCCTAGATCGTGGCCGCGGGGGGCTTTGGAAGCGCTGACGCCCCGATCGTTCGCTCGGTCTATTCGCAACCGCTGCTGCCGCCGTCGAGGCGCTGATCGCTGCCGCCGCCTCCGCACCCCGGAGTACGCCGCATAGGCGCGATCATCATTCAATTCCCCGCCCTTGCAACGTGAGCCGCGCGCGCGGGTGCATCGTCGTGCTGTGCAGTTCCTACGGCAGGCCACTTGGCGGTCGCCTGGGGGCGCTGGCTGGCTGCATGCATTGCTGGGCGACGCCACGTCAGAACGGTCGCGCCGCCAGCGACTACCAGACTGCTGCAATCAAATCGAAACCGGGAGGCTGCAATGATCGACGCCGCATTCCTCGGCTCGCTGGTCGGCGACGCCGAGATGAAAAGCGTCAAGAACGGCAAGGCGTATGTGCGCTTCCGTGTTGCCGTTGGTGGCGGCGACGATACGCAATTTGTCGGCGCATGTTGTTTTGGCGACTCTGCGTTGAAGCGAGCTCATGGGCCACGCAGGAGCACGCGGGTTTTTATGTCCAGAGGGCGACTCGAAGCTCGACCACTGGATCCAGCCAGGACGGTGCCGGCGGCGGGCACGGCTTGAGTGCGATGTGTTTCCACGCGCGCATTGCGCAGATTGGCCAGCACAAGCCCAAGCGCGAGACGACCGACGCCTTCGGGTTGCCACGCTGCTTTAGCGAGGCCCGCGACATTCTACCGCGCCGCCGAATGGGCGACGCTGGCGGAGAGCGCGGTCCGCAGGCGGTGGCCTGGGCGAGAGGCGGCGAACGCCGAGACGCGCCTTGATGGGCGTCTCGGTCGCTCCTGAGATGCCCGAGCGCCAGGAGGCGCGCGCCTATCTCTCGGGCCTCTTGAGCGACGAGGAGCGGCGGCCGTGTTGCTGCCGACCTGGCAGCGACCATTGCGCTCACTCGGCGAGCGACCGCGCGACCAATACGCGGGGCTATCGTGGTCGTTGCGGCGGCCTGTCGAGCGGCTGACGAGAAGCAGCGCCGCAAACGCCGGTTGATCGGGGATCGAGCGGGCACAGGCACTGCTGGCGGATGGGAGTCACGCTCGAACACGCGTGGCACGGGACAACCATCCTGGCGTGCCGAGGGTCGACTGGCTGAGCGTGGTCGATGCGCTGGTGTTCAGGCTTCGCGATAAGCGCTCGACGCGATCAAGGACCCCAGCAATCAGCGCCGCCTGGAGTCAACTCGACGCTGCCACACAGATGCGTGAGGTCGTGGGGCGTGTGCAGGGCTTCATGCCGCACGTCGCGCCCGCCTGAAACCTACCGACGTGAAAGCCCCTGGTCTCCATTTAGACGAAGTTGCGAGTAATGAGGACCCCGGAAAAATCGATCAGCTGATCAAGGCGGCTAGCGCCGACGAAGTACCAAGGCGCAAGAGCTTCACGATCGGTGGATCAACGACCTCAAGATCGATGTCCAAGAGCAACCCTGGCTCATCGAGGTTGATGCCAGCGGGGCCGAGCCTAGGGATGTGTTGGCTGGCCGAGCCTCAAGCTTCGCGCTGATGGACGCCATGCTGCATGTCGCGATCGGGCCGCGACTACGGCGGGCAGGCCGGTGCGCCAGGGCGGCGCGATCTGCGTCACCAGCGAGGCGGTTCCCGGTGTTCGAAGCGACGGCTGATCGCGATGCGGCAGCGGCTGCCAATTCCGCCGGACGTGTTCGCGCCGTTCACACGGCCTGATCGGCGTTCGTTCCGAATCTCGGCGCTGGTCCTGACGACGCCGAGACGGCTGATCAGCGGACATTCAGCCGCGAAGATCGAGCGCATGGAGAAATGCTCGGCGAGCGTGATCGCGATCGACACCTGCGGCGTGCCATGCCGGGAAGGTTGAAGAACCTGCCGAAGGACCTCGGCACCGTGATCGGCAACTGCGGGCTGATCATCGATGCGTTCAAGGCCACGGTGGCGTTCGTGCACCACAGTCCGCGGAGCGGCGCTCGTGGCTGCACCAGCGGCACCAATGCGCGGTGACGCCGGCGTCCGATTGGCAGTGGGGCTTCGAGCGCAACGACGTTGGCACGACCCGGCGCGCCAAAGGTGCATGTCGCCATGATGAAGGACGGCGTTGCCGAGGGGACGGAGTGGGAGATCGAGCTTATTCCCTACAAGCTCGGCATCAGTCCGTCCAGGGCAAGCCGATCAGAGTGCCCCTGCGCGGTCGAGATGATCACCCCGCCAGGACAAGCCAGGCACGCGGCCGCCGGCTTCGACAACTCGCGCGGCGCGACAAGGCCCAGAGCCTCATACTGCCCGAAGCTTGCCTTTAGCAGATGCTCGACATCCGTGCGGGGAGGCGCTCGCGCCGACGCCGGGAGCGGCGAGTATCCCGACAAGGCCGCCAGGTAAAGCTCGCACGGGCTCAAAGCGGCCAGCCGCGCGAATGTTGCGCAGACTGCACGTGATCGCGGCGGCTTAGCCGAGGCCGAAACCCCCGGCGTATTCCGCGCCTACGTGAGCAATACGCTCTCACTGAACTCAACGGGTTACATGAGATTGGTCTCAATCAAGGTTGGGTCTGGATTGCGCCAAAACTCTGAGCGCAGACCGCCAGATGTTGCGCCCCCCACAAACACACCCCACCAGCTTATCTGTTTTTCCAGGGCCGTTTTCCTTTGCGCCAGGCGCAACATCCGCAACATCTCGAAAGCGAAACCCCGCACAAAACCGGCGGCGTCTATCGGGGCGCAACATCAGCCGCAACATCTCTCTCTTCTCGCTGCCGCATCGGCTGCGCAACGTCTGCCGCCCTTAAAGGGGGCAGCAGATTGCGCCCTGAGGTCGGGTCCCGGGAGGCAGTAGCGGAGGCAAGCCAGGCATCGCCGGTTGCCGTGCGCTGAAAGATCAGGGGCATCGTCCCCGCGCGACGCCGACTCCTATGTTGAAATCGGAAGGCGAGCCGGGAAAAGGACCGCGAAAGGCGCGACTGTGACGGGGGGCTGGCGAGAAGAGCGAACGGGCAGTCGGTCACCATCGGCTGGAGCGGCGGCCCTGAGCCGGCCTGCCGGGCATGCAACTCGCTGACCGAGCGAGCGTTTCTCGGGGCGCTCGCCAGTGACTTGCGTGTGCACGGTCGAGCTGGCGATCCAGCAGGTTCCGGAACGAGACGGCCCGACCGTATATCTGAGCATTATTGCAGGTTTCGATGCGCCGTCAGCTAACTGTCCGAAGGAAGCTCTCGCGCGTTCGAGCATCTCAGCGATGCAGAACTCTCGCTGAGCTCCGACCTCGAGCTTGCGGACGTTGGGCGATGTCTGGCTGCGTCACGCGCTCGCGACGTGTCAGCGAGCAGAAGCCCTGGTTGCCAGGTGCTGCGGCTTCCCCCTGCTTCCCCCAGATCGGGCAGCATGCGGCTTAGCTGCCCGTCGTTGCTGCACATCTGCGCGTGTTATCGTGCTGTCTCTAGAGCAGCGTGTGTTCGCGTCATGCCTCACTAAGGCTGTGCATGTGGTCGCGTGCGCGCGATCAGCAGTGCGTGCTGCTGGCACCGATCTGGCGGCGTGCATGAGCGCTCATGGCTGGCGCGGGGTGCGGGGGATAGAACCCACGACCTCGGGGGACCCGCTGGGTTATGGATGGCACCCTCCCCCTTTTGTGTCTGCTGTCGTGCGTGTGCTGCGCTGCTGCGTCGCCGTCCACCCTGCGCATGCAGGCATCTTGATCTTTTCGGCTGGGTGATTGCTGCGGGGGCCCCAGCGTGCGGCCTTTTTTGGGCGACCGGCTGGGCGACTGCTTCGTGTTACGGCGGCAAGTGCGTCGCGGTCCGGGCGATGGCGTGAAACGGTACTGGCTTTCAACCGAAGGCGGGCATCGGTAGCACTGTTGCCCGCGTTCGTTGAGCGAGGGTGTCGGCGTGCTCGCGGTCGGCGGCGGTTCACTTACCGGGCATGGCTGCACGCTGCGGGGAGGAGTATTGCTCCCAGGTCACGCGTGACCGGGTTCATGATCGACCGGTGCGAGTCTCCCCTATGCTGTGCAACCGGCTGTGGTATGGTGTTGGTGGCTTGCCGTTACTCTCATTCGGCAAGCCGCTCTACTGGCAATAGCCCTGCCCCGGCGGTGTGTTGGGAGCCGCGCGCCGCTGTGCAACCGATGCTGCGGCTCGGCGTTGAGTCGGTGGGCTTGCTGCACAAGGAGAACCGGCAAGCCCTGTTGATGGCGCGCTGTGACCAGCTAGCCCCCGTCCTCCCTGGCGGGGCTTTGTTTGGGCGCCCTGCCCTCCGCGGCTTCCTGCCATTGTAGGATGCCCGTGAGACTTCCGGGCGGCATAAGCGCAGAACGCAAAGCGCTTCTCGTGTAAAAGCCGATCGTGTTGTCCCCCACGACTTTTTCGCGGCACTGTCCACGGCCTTTACCGGAGGTTCTCGTCTGGCGTCATCTGAACCGTCTTCTAACCCTCCTATTCGTAGCGATTTCTATAGCTATAATATCCCACATGAAGCTAAGGACTCAAGCACTCCGGATTTTGACTTCGCTCGTAGAGTTTACGACTTCCATAATCTTGCTGACGTGTCTTTTTAACTTTGGGCAACCGACCGGGCGGTTTCGATTAAAGTCCACGATTGAGTGCTTTGACTCAGCACGCCGTCACGGGAACGTACCTTGGCTTCCAGTACGTCGCTCAGCGGGTTTTCCGGCCCACCGCGATAGCGCTCATCGGCCCAGCCTTCGACCGTGCGTCCGTCTTTCAGTCGAATCTCGATGCGCGAGCGCATCTTTGTCGAAAGCCCATTTCTTCTCGATCTCCGCGTCAAGCTCGGTGGATATGCGCCGTTGCATCGCTTGCATGGGAGCGGATCCGACAAACTCGTCGGAGAATTCACGTTTGCCGGCTTTGCGCGCAAGAGCGATCATGGCGAGGGCCGCCGGTAGAGAAAATTTGGCTTGGAGATGGTTTGCAGCAATGGGATAGCGAATGGGCTTTGAGAATGTTTGTGCCTGCGTAAACTTTGACCTGCTTCGATGTCCGTCTGGTTTGACGTCATGCTCGGTAACAAGTTTCAACATCAAGTCGATGGTCGGATGGGTGAGCACGCCGCATGGATAGGGTTTGATCGACACGCCCGGCTCGACGATAGTCCATACTTCGCCAAAACCCTGCGCAATCTTTTCGGCGCTTTGACTCCTCCACCCTGAACGGCGAAGAATCCCCAGGGGCCATCCTAACGCATCCGGATCTGCGGTGAACCCGCGCGCGGCAAGCAGCGCGGCGGTAACCCATTTTCCGCAGCCCGGCCGACGTGTAGTGGCTTGGTCATCGTGCCGAAGTTGCAGCGAATGCCCGCCGCAAGACTTGCCGCAATCCCAAAACCACTGCGCAGTGCGTCCCCCGTCGAGCCCATTAGTTTTGCCGCCGCCGCGTAGGCGCTCGAAGGTTCCCACCGTACCGCTTGAGTGCATGCCTCTCACGTAATGCTGCGGCAGCATCCACTCGGAGATTTTACATTCCACTTCAAAGCCCGTTAGAAAAGCGAGCATGAAGAGTTTTACCGTCGACGCCGCTAAGTTTTTGGCTCATGACCAGCGCGCTAGTCAACGGCGGAATCGTTGGATGGGTGAGTAGACCATAGATATGGGCGGGATCGAGGCTCACCTGGCTATCGTCCCAATCATGGGCATGACCTGCCGTACCGAGCACGCGGGCCGCCATAGGAGCCGGGACTTTCGTATTGCCGCGCCCCAGCAAAAGCGGCATCCGGCCGGCCGCCGGTCTGCTCCCGCTTCCTCGATGAGCAGCCGCACGGAATGTTCCTTCCGATCCCGCAACGAAAAGGCCGAAGGCCATCGAGCAAACAGCGCGTGCCGATCCGCATCGCTTCAGTGGGAATATCAGCGAAAGTCACTTTCTCGACGAACGCGGCAGCGGCAGCGGTCGTCGTTAGGGTCGTCGGGAGCCGCAGCAGAAACATTTTGCTCGGCGGTCATGATTATTGCACGGTGTTCATCCCACCGTGCAATACACTGGGGCCAGGGAACGTTTTAAATAGACGTTCCCCAGAAGCGGTAAAGCTCGGCTGGTGCTGTTTTCCGGAAGCCAGACGACGCCCGTTTCATGAAATCGCTAAAGAGCGCGGCCATCTCCCCTGCCTTTTCATCCCATTCCTCTCGAGGACTGAGTGGTTCGTCGTACTGCTTCGGAAAGAGGATATGCACCTCACTTTTTCCCAGGAGGCGACCGAGGTTCTCGCCGGTTTGACGCCCATGGGTGTTGTCGTTTCAGGAACGATGAACGCCGGAACCTTGATAGATTTGAGCTCTTCCTCGCTGGCCCCAATGACAGGCAGGTCGGCACCCTCGAGAAAATACTCGCGCCAGTGCGACATGACAGCAATGAAACGTTCTGGGTTCATTCTCATCAACGCGTCACGGTTTTCAGCTCGGGCTTTGATGCGTTCTTTCCAGTGTTCCATGTCGCAGACCTTGGCCATGCCCCCTTGTTTGGCGGCTTCAATGAACTGCCCGTAATACTCTTCAGCAAGCCGCTCACACGCAAAGCGTCCGCCGGTGACGCGCCAAAGCAGTAAACCCTTCACTGCTTCCGGATGCCGCAAAGCAAATAAGAGCGAAGTCCGGCAGCCGGAGGAGCTACCGCCAATAAAAGCGGGCAGTGCGTCGAGTTGTCGGAGCAACTCGTGAATATCATCAGCCCAGATCTCGTATTCCGAATCCTGGCCATCGATGACGACGTCGGAAGCGCCGCAGTTGCGCCGGTCGAAGATTACGACGCGGTGGCCGGTCTCCGCCACTTTGCCGGCGAGCAGCTCGATGCCGCTGATATCGCGCCGGCCGCCGGGCGACAAGCGCTACCCAAGAGCCGTGATTGCCGAGTACTTTATAGTTCATGTTTACACCGCGTACTTTTGCTAGGGGCATTGTTTTTCCTCCAATCTTCCGTTGGTAACCGAGGTTTCTATGGGTGAAGTTTCACTACCACAATTGGGGCGCCTAGCACAATCGAGTTTATCGTCGTCTCGTTTGTTCTCCCAATCGTTGCTACGGCGCGCGGCTTTTTATTCTTGACGTGGATCAATCGACTGTACTAGTGATTCCAGACACAGCGATCTTTCATGGAAAACGCATCGTACGCAATGAGAGAAAAGGGAGAAGGTCACATGACCCAACATAGCGCTCCGTTGAATTGCTTCGGACTGGGACTCGTTCTTTATATTCTTGTTTCGATCTTGGTTCTACCCGCTGCCTTGGCCGCCAGCGCTCCAGCCGAGTCTCTCGACTCGCTTCACGAAAAGGCGAAGAAAGAAGGAAAGGTCACGATCTACGCCGCTCTCTCGTCCCGCTCCATGGAAGTGATTCTGCCGGCATTCATGAAGAGATTTCCCGGCGTGACTATCGATCACATCGATGCCACTGCAGATCAGCTCCTTGCGCGCATTGTCTCGGAGGTGCGCGGCGGCCGGCCTGTTCGGCGATGTATTCGGCGGTGCTCTACCTTATATGGCACAGGCCACCGACCAAAAGCTCCCTTGCGCCCCTGACGGTACCGGAGGCTGCGGCTTACCCGGCCCAAATGAAAAGCGACTTCTGGATCGCAACCGATACTCAGTTTTATATTGCCGGTTGGAATACCAATCTGGTCAAGAAAGGCGAGGAACCAAAAAGCTTCGAAGATCTCGCTAACCCAAAATGGAAGGATAGCCTGATGGGCGAGCCTCGCGATTTTCAAATGCTCATCGGACTGGCCAAGCGCAAGTACAACAACGATGAAAAAGCCATCGATTTGATGAAGAAAATCGCCGCCAACCAAGTGGAGTTCCACAAAGGACATTCGCAGCTGGTGGAGTTTTTGGTGGCGGGGCAGCGCCCTGTTTGTTTCACCTGCTATGCGCACCATTTTCCGCCGCGCATGAAGAAGGGGCGCCGATTCAGCCGCTGCTCACCGAAGGCGTGGGTGAAGTGGGCGGCGCGGTCTCCATCCTGAGGGGCGGACCACACCCCAATGCGGCTTTGCTCTGGGCGCGCTGGGCCATCAGCGAAGAAGGCCAACGCGTCTATGCTCAGGCCGGCGAAACTCCCGCTCACCCCAACGTCGAGCCTCTAGAGAAGGTCCGGCCCGCGGCGGCCTACATGCTCACCATCGACGACATCAAGGAGTTTCCGAAATATGAAAAGCTTTGGAAGGAAATCTTTCCAGATCCGGTGACCTCAGCTCGGCGGCGCGTCGATAGAGTAGCTCAATGATCGCGGCGCGACGCCGCACACAAAGCAGCAGATATGATGATGCCACTGATCGTTCTGCTTACTTATGTTCTTGGAATGAGCGCCGAGTTAGCTTCTGCTCAGATTCCATTTTATCAAGACAAAACGATTACGGTTGTTTTGGGCGGCCCTCCTGCGGGATCAGCCGACTTGAGGACGCGGGCGGTGATTTCGCTTCTGCGCAAATATATTCCGGAAGCCCAACCATCATTGTGCAATACATGGCGGCGGGAGGTGGGCGGCAGGCTGCAAACCATGTCTATCCGAATCGCGCGGCCGGAACGGGCTCACGATCGGCAGCATGGGAGCCGCCTTGGTAGCCAACGCCGTCCTCAGTGAACCTGGTGTTGAATACGACATTGACAAGCTAATCTATCCTCAGGCACACCGGACAGTGCTCAACATTATCTTTGATAACGCACAAAGAAGCCGGCCTCAGCAACCTGGAAAAGTTACGCTCGGTTCCCAATGTTCGTATCGGCGGCCAATCGGTTGGCCACCCGGTTTACATCACCGGCCGTCTCTTCGCATATGTGATTGGGATGAAGGACCCTAGGTTCGTTACCGGATACACCGGTCCAGGGCTCGATGTCGCTCTAACGCGACGTGAAGTGGACGGCAGGGTGACGACCGGAGAAACATTGACCATTCGATCTCGAGGTGGCTGGATAAGGGACTCATCGACATCCACGCGAGCATCGAGATTCCCAAGGGACAAAAAGGACAACGGTTTGCTCACCTACCGGAGCTCGAGACCTTTACGAAGTCCGACCGGGAGAAAAAGCTCTTAGAGATGTTTCGTGCTTTCAGGCTCGCCGGCCAGAGCTTCTTCCTTCCGCCGGGGACTCCCAAAGAACGCGTGCAGACGCTCCAGGACGCGATGCGGAAGACGCTAAATGATCCTGCGTTTCACAAGGAATTTCAAAAATTCACGGGAGACAATGCGACGCCGCTGATGCCGGAAGTCCTCGAGAAAACCATCAGGGAACTTCCCGCGAGGTGGAGGTTGTCGAGTTATTCAACAAACTGGCTGGCGCTGATCCTCTGCCGCCTCGCGTGACATTAGCCACTCGATGACAACGATCAGAGCGAACCTCTCCGGAGCGTACGCAAATGGGCCGATGCCTTAGCAGAGTTCAATTCGTTCATGGTCAAATCGCTTCATAACGTTTTGAACGGCTTAGACAACGAGCGTTCGAACTCGGTATCGCCATCAGGCTGCCTACTCAGACGAAACCCGTTCGAGAGATTGCCGCACGGTGGGCCGCTGGCCTGATTCGATATCCTCGCGCCGGCGCGTGTGAAACGCCGTGAGGGTTTTGTTGGCGCGCGCGAGGACGGCGATTTGCTCGCAATATTGGTCAAGCTTGCGGCCGGGAAACGCCCACATGGCCACGCTGTCAGACAACGCATCGAGATAGGCGCGCGCGCCGCAGCAACCCAAACTCATGGCCGCGTATCCTTGATTGAGCACCTGAGGAATCACCGCGCAGGCGGGTCGGCCCATCGCCGGCGGCACGCCTTTATCGACTCGCCCGGCGGCCTCGCTGAGGATGAGCCCCTGTTGAGCGTGAGCGAACAAAAGGACTACTTCAGGGTCAAGCGGAAAGTCGGCAAGGGGACCATAGATCACATGCTTTACCTCGCGCTGGACCACCGGGATCGCCGCGACCTCTTCTTCGCGCACGTAGTCGAGCCCGCTCATAGCTTCAAGCGCTTGCTTGAGTTCGGCCTGATGGGACGGCGAAGGCTGCGCCATATGGTGCGTGTGAACTCCGATTGAACAGAGCTCGTGATCCTTTGTCGTTGTGACGAAGGTACGGGTCGATGCTAACTGCCAGAAGACACATCCAGCGGGCACGACGCCATCAAATGAAGTGACACCGGCGGGGATGCGGTCACTAAATGAAATAGCTATGGGTGGGAGGGACAAGTCCAAAAATGCATCAAATCATCAGCCATTTTTCTATAGTTGCTCATTCACACTCCTTAAACACCAATCCATGGAACGATTGCTCGGCCCATCGCGATCCAGTAATTTTTTCGGGTCGTCCGGATTCTATTAACTGAAACGGTTCAACCGCAATCTGATTCTCTTGTGCGACCGCATCATGATGGAGAGTGTGAAATTACCCGGAGAGATTTGAGACTGAGCGAGCTTATGCTCGGCTCGCAGTTTGTATCCGACGGTTTTTGCGGTATAAATGATTGCCTGTTACGGTCTTCAATTCATTTTGCTGCGGCGCTCGAAACAAATCGCGTGTGATTAATGCGCAAAGGATAACTCTAAGCAGGGTCGGAGATCACTATTATGGATTGCTGCCAGAATTTGGCGCCTGATTTCAGCGGCGAACCCGAAGCAACCGGTGATAAGCAAAATTATCGGCCGACGAATCGTCCCTGAAACGGCTGGCAGGCCTGGCCAGCGGCATCATGTTTGTCTCAAGCGGAATGCCCATGCCCAAGGCCGTCAAGTCGTTGCTCGCTTTCTGCGGCCAACTGCTTTCGCGTGGTGCCCTATGAGGTCACCTGCAGCGCGCGGCCATTTTGCCGAGGAAGGTCTCGACGTCAGGCTGGTCTATACCCGCGGCGGCAACGTGGCCATGCAAGCCTTGGTCGGGAACGCGGTGGATTACGCCGGCACCTCCTTCGATGTCGCGCTTCAGGCCTATGGTCCGCGGCGCCAAGATCGTCCGTTTTGCTTCTACCGGAAGATTGCCGCTCTTTGCCCTCGCCACCGCTCCGAAAGCGGCGAAAGAGATACGCAGCCTCGAAAGATCTGGAGAACCGCACGGTGGGGATCTCGGCTCTGGGCAACGCCGAGCACATCTTAGCTCGTTCTATCTTATGAAGCGGGCGGGCGCCGATCCCGACCGGGTGCGCTTCGCGACCCTCGGCACCAATCTTTACGAGCCGCTACGGCTTGGACAGGTCGATGCGGCGCATGGTGCAAGAGCCGGCGTTGACTCTAATCACCGGCGGCGGCGGCACAGTGATCGCCAATATGATGAATATCGAAGAGGCGAACCGGTACCTCGGGGGCCCTACGAGTTTATGGGCGTCGCCGTGCGCGTCGAGGAACGTGAGAAACGCCGCGACGAGATGGGCCTGGCTCGCGCGCGCTCGCCAAGGGATTGCGGGATACCCGCACGATTCCAGTAAAGGAAGCTGCCGCGGCGTTGCCTCAAGGAGCTGCATCACCGGCGCCAATCGGGATCGGCTCGCCGGGATTCTGGAGCGCTACCGGCAATCCTCTATCCCGACAACGTCAAGATCGATCCCGCCGCGAGTGAACCGTGTAGCTGAGGCGCACAAGACCGCAGGCTCTGTTGGCTTCTTCCGTCGATTACAAACCCTCTGCTCGATCTCTCCATCGTTGAGAAGTAAGTGCTTCGCGTTTCAGATCTCGCCCTGGGTTACGGTGAAGAACCCGTCGTCGAAGGAGTTAGCCCTTGAAGTTTCCGGAGGCAAATTCGTAAGTCTCGTCGGACCGTCGGGTTCCGGCAAGACAAGTATCCTGCGCGCCATCACTGGTTTGCTCACCCCACGCGCCGGGCATGTGGAACTAAACGGAAGCCAAGAGTCCCTCGGGTTTCTGTTTCAGGACGATGCTCTCCTGCCGTGGCGAAGCGCACGAGAGAACGTTGCACTGGGCCTTCGCATTCGCAAGGCTTCCAAAAGACGCGGCACTCACTCAAGCCGACACTTGGTTGAAGCGACTCGGGCTTGAAGGTTTCGGCGGGCGCTTTCCCACGAACTATCGGGAGGCCAAAGAAAGCGCGTCGCCATTGCCCAGGTTCTTGTCTTGAAGCCAAAATTGCTGCTCATGGATGAGCCCTTCGCCTCGTTAGATGCGATCGTGCGGACGCGGCTCACGCAGGAACTCCTGACCTGGGTTGAACAGGAGCATTTGAGCGTGCTCTGGTGACCCATGACCTCGAAGAGGCGTTGACCGTATCTGACACTATCTATCTGCTTTCGCAGGGACCACGGGCGCGGATCCGAAAATCTTATGCGATATCGATTCCGCGGCCTCGGGATATTCTTGCCACCCGTCGACATCCTAGTTTTGCCCCGCTTCTGGAGGAGCTTTGGAAGGATATGTTCGATGAGGTAAGTCCGGCTCGAGCCGAGGCTATGAAATGAGGCTGCTTGTCGAAAAATTGTGGGTAAGAAGACTGTTGTCGCTTCTTACTCTAGCTATCGTCTGGGAGCTATTGGCGCGCCGCGGCATCTTGGACCCATTTTACTTTCCACCGCCCAGCGAAATCTTGCGAGTTGTCTACTCATTGTTCGCCGAGGGACGGATTCTCACCCATCTGGAAGCCACCTTCACCGCCGCCCTCGCGGGACTCGTGATCGGTGTTGCACTTGGGATCTTCTTTGGTTTTGCTGCCGCGTTAATCCCTCTGGTTGCCGAGTTGCTTGAGCCTGGTCATGATGCTACCTGAACGCGATTCCTCGGGTCATCCTTGCGCCGCTGTTTGTGATCTGGCTCGGTATCGAACTGCCTTCGAAGATTGCTCTGTCGGTAGTCCTCGTTGCGGTGCTTATATTCTTTGCCGTCTACAGCGGTATCAAGGATGTAAATCAGCTTCTGGTCGACCGCGTGCGGACCCTTGGCGGTGGCCGTATGGTCCTGTTGCGTGAGGTCTATATTCCCTCGGTCACGGCATGGGTGCTCGGCAGCCTCAAGGTGGCGGTCGGCTTTGCTTTTACGCGGTGCCGTCGTTGGGGAGTTTGTTGCGGCGACTCGAGGCCTGGGCTACCTGCTCCAGTTTGCCCAGAGCACGTACAATGCGTCGCTGACGCTCGGCCTCATATTTCTGATCATGGCGTTTGTCCTGCTTCTCTTCGTATGCGCCGAAGCCATCGAGCATCGCCTCCTGCGCTGGCGCTATCAGGGCTACAATCAGAAGGCTTCCTAACTCGGATCATTCACTCATGACACGCTCAAGGGGCGCGACGATTTGCCTTTCCTGGAATTTTCCCTAGCTCGCGACCAGCAGTTCAACTCTAAAGTCCCCCGCCCCAACGGAATTGCCATACGATCCCCACCAAGTCGAAGTCGGTGCCGGTCTTCGTGTAAACACCCGTGCTGCCGTAGAGTTTGACCGAGTTGTACCGGTTAACAGGCAGGGTCAAGGTAAGGCCCACGCGGGCGTTCGCGCGGGTTTCGCCTTTTTTTCCGTCGATGGTCGGGCGCCCGCCGGTATAGTAGAGACCATCGAGCCCCACCCATATCCCTGGAGTAAAGGAGTAAATGAGATGGCCCTGCACAGAATAGATCGGGCTGACTTGCAGAGTTTGGCCGTCGAGAAAGTCGTTATTGTCAGTGTAGAAACGTACGCCGGTGGCGAGCTCCAGGGTCAACGGCTCCAAGTGTCTTGGAGACTCCGATCTCAGGCTTAGATGGACCAGCGGTTGGTGCCGATGTTTAGCGAGTTTGTCGGAGTCGTATTGCCGAGAGCGGAGCAGTCACCTCGAGGCTCGTTCCAATGATCACATCCGGCTGGAAGTCGCGAAACTCCGTCCAGCGAAAGCGCCGGACCGCCGTAGAGCAGCATGGAAAACCGGAGCCTCGGATCGCCGAGTCCGGAAACATCTGCTTGCGCGGCTGCCCGGCTGGTTTGGTGCTTCCAGATGCCCAGGTATAGGGTAATATCACATCGAATTTCCCCGACCGGCCCCACAAGTCCAACGTTCGCACGTAGGCAAGGACGGCGCTGTTAAGCCTGACCTCGGTATCTTCCAGTGGGACCGACGCGTCCGTGCCCACAGTGCCTTTCGCATAGGCATACCCTCCGATCAGGAAGTTGAGCCCGACCGGCGTATTCGCGAACGCCCTCGGTTCGAGATCCTGGGCGTGAGTCTCGACGCTCGCACGCCGCGCAGCGCAACGATCAGCCAGCCAAAGACGGAGAGCCTACGAAAGCGCGCCGGCATCGCCGCTTCATCGCTCCCCAGAGTGTTCCGATAGAGTTCGGCGTGCTTGCTTCGATGGTTTCGACATGCGACTCTCGTGGAGCGGCTGGACGCGCGCACATTCGACCTAGCGACCTTGCATCGCGAGTGTTCAAGCAGGATGCGCCGGATCTCTTCGATGGCCTGTGGATTTCCCTGCACTGAGTGACTTGAACGCACCACCAGTTCGGAGACCGCCTCGTCGATGTGCGCGCTGCTGTAGGCGACGACGCCGTCGACTACTCAGATTTTCTCAGATTGGAAGTATTATCGCAGAAGATTCGGACAAGATTCGGACAGCCCACTGAAGGCATCATGACCTCATGGCAGTCTACGGAAAACTAACTTCCATAAAAACCTCTCGGTCGATTGCCCCCAATCCCCATTCGACGCCGTATGATTCAGCCTCGTGTTTGTTCTTGAATCGTCCCGCCGCTGGTTCGCGACATGGTGTCGTATTCTCGCAGTAGACAGGCCCCGGACTGGTCTCGATGGTAATCAGCGCCCTGAAGAGATTGTTCTCCGGGTCACGGTCGGACCTGGAGATAATACGATATGATTTGCGTAGCGCTCCATACGATGGTTCCTTCCGTATATCGTGAAGCTATACCGCCAGGCACCGAGCCGTCAAGGAAAATTGCTTTTAGTGTAATCGGGTTTTCTACCCTTGCCTTGCGGGCGGCCTTTGCCGATATTAATATGTGCCCACAGTAGGGGTGTCGCACTCCAGCGTCATTCAACTGGTCGCACTAACCTTGACGCTTCAGGACCGATCGCTAAAAAGCGACGGCTGAGCTTTTGCGTTAGGCGAAGCTGTCAACGCATCGAATAACAAGATCACACTCTATGACAACCGCCCAAAATCGTTCCAGACGAGTTATCCGAAAAAGAGAGCGCTGGTCACAGGTGGAACAAAAGGCATGGGCGAAGCCATCGTCAAACGTCTGCGACTGGCCGGTGCGACGGTCATGACGACCGCTCGCTCAAGGCCCGATGAACTCCAGTCGCCGGAGCTATTCATTCAGTCCGACATCAGCACGCCTGATGGCGTGGACAAAGTCGTGAAGGGAGTGCTCGCGCGTCTCGGCGGCGTGGACATCCTAATCAATAATGTTGGTGGTTCTTCTGCGCCCAGCGGCGGCGTACTTGCGTTGAGTGATGATGATTGGCAGCAGACATTCAATACAAATTTATTTTGCGGCCGTCCGTTTGGATCGAGCGTTTCTCCCGAAGATGCTGGAACAGCGTTCAGGTGTCATCATCCACATTTCATCCATTCAGCGGACCCTTCCGGCTTTATGATGCGACCTTTAGCGTATGCAGCGGCAAAAGCGGCTCTGAGCAACTATAGCAAAGGACTCTCGAACGAAGTCGCACCTAAAGGAGTGCGAGTGATTACGGTGGCTCCCGGTTTCATCGAGACCACAGCCGCGACGGGACTCATTGAGAAATTAGCTAAGAATGCGGGCACAGACTTTGATACTGCCCGGCAAGGACTGATGGATTCACTCGGAGGTATTCCGATCGGCCGCACCGGTCGCCCCGAAGAAGTTGCCGAGCTTGTTGCTTTCTAGTATCGGACCGCGCACCCTACGTCACACGGCACTGAAGTTGTCATCGACGGCGGGACGATTCCGACGGTGTAGTATTCAATTGCGAGCCGCGGGCAAAACGAAACGTCCGCGCAATGAGGAGCGGACATCGAATTGAGAATGCACCGCTGACTGAATATGTCCCCATTGGCCCCTTGCTCGCGCTGGGGAGACGACTGCCGCCGGGCTCAAGCTGACGGTATTTATCGCTATCCTCCACGATCAAGAATCAGCTTGGCGGCGATGATTTCTCAGGTAAGGTAAAGCTGAAGGTAGAGCCCTTGCCGACCTCGCTCTCTACCCAGATCTTTCCCCCATGCAGTTCGACAAACTTCTTGGCCAAGGTTAACCCAAGTCCCGTTCCCTCGACCTTATGCGCATAGTCGGCTCCCACCTGGCGGAATTCCTCGAATATCTTTGGCTGATCCTCGGGGGCGATCCCGATGCCGGTGTCACTGACCGATATTTCTACCGAACCATCTGCCTGCCTGGCTTTAATTCCGATCCGTCCTCCCTCCGGTGTGAACTTCACGGCATTGGAAAGCAGGTTGAGAAGAATCTGTTTGATCTTCCGCTCGTCGCCCGACGAAGTCCCCAAGACGCTCGTCAACTGTAACGTCGAGGTTGATGCCGTGCTTGGTGGCGCGCTCGCGCACAAAGGTGCGCGCGTTGTCGATTGCCAAGGGGAGATCAAACGTAGCCAGCTCCAGCTCCATCCGCCCAGCCTCGACCTTGGAAAGGTCCAGAATCTCATTGATAAGGGATAGAAGATGGCGACCGGAGGAAAGGATGTCGTCGGTGTACTCGGCTTGTTTCTCGTTTAGCTCGCCGAACAATCTCTCCCCCAAGACTTCAGAGAAGCCGATGATGGCGTTGAGCGGCGTGCGCAGCTCGTGCGACATGTTGGCGAGAAATTCCGACTTGTGCCGGTTGGCGGCCTCGATCTGGCGGCTCTTATCCTCGATCTCCCGGAACAGCCGCGTTTTGAATCGCCAGGGCTGACTGCGTCGCAAAGGTCTGAAGTAATTGAACGACTCCGGGGAAAGCTACCCGCCTGCTTGCGCCACAACTGCGTCGTGATCGGCGTGAGCCCGGACGATTGCCTCAGCCACGCCGGTTCCGCGATCAGAACGGCGTCTCGATCCGCCTCCTCGCCGACACCGAGAGCGAAGTCTGCAGGAAATACGGCGTGGTGCACGAGAAGGAAGCCAACGGCTGCAGGAAATCCTGCATCACGCGCTCGACTTTCATCATCGACAAGAGCGGCACCGTGCGGCACGTGTTCTATGGAGTCAATCCGCGCGGCCACGTCGCCCAGATGCTGAGCCTCGTCAGGTCGCTGCGGTAGCGGGCCGCAGCCCGCGGTTCAGGTGCGCATCGCGAAGAACACCGTCGTGTCGCTCGATGTCGACGCTCGCCGACATCTGGGGAAACACGATCGAGCGCTCGGAGGAGCCGCTGCAGTACATCCACGGCGGCTACGGAAACGTCTTTCCGGCGGTCGAAGCCGCGCTCGAGGGCAAGAGCGTCAAGGACCGTGTCGAGGTGAGGCTCGAGCCCGAGGACGCCTTCGGCGACTACGACGAGAACCTGCTCCGGGTCGAGCAGCGCTCCAAATTTCCCGAGGCGCTCGAGGTCGGAATGCGCTTCGAGGGCGAGCCGGGCGGCGCGGACGAAGGCCGCTTCTTCACCGTCACCGACATCGCCGAGGACAAGGTGGTGCTCGACGCCAATCATCCTCTCGCCGGCATGGCGCTCAAGATCACGTGCACCGTGGTCGGCGTGCGCCCGGCGACGCCGGCCGAGATCGAGAACGGCGCGGCCGACGATCCCGAGTCGATGATCCTGCGCATCCTGCCCTGAGCCGCGGGCGTCGCGCGTTTTCGCCTATCATTCGCCGCCGGAGGAGGCGCGATGTCCGGCATGATGGGTTTCCTTTCGTACGGCCTGGGGACGCTGCTCGCGCTTTGCGCTGTTCGCGTTCATCGTGATCGTCTTCATCCAGGACATCACGCAGAAGAAGCACACCGTCCTGCGCAACTTCCCGGTCGTCGGGCACCTGCGCTATTTCTTCGAGAAGCAGGGCGAATACTGTAACTGAACGAAGTATTAC
>ERZ1370068.4525-contig-3593_pt1 | contig 141695 bp, 163 predicted proteins | sample MGYA00561227_ERZ1370068 | MGnify/ENA primary metagenome ERZ1370068 (study PRJEB38410, sample SAMEA6850437) | metagenome | study: Metagenomic assessment of the ecological functions of the soil: analysis of the soil microbiota associated with the...
CCAGTTACGCATTGCTCATCGCACGAAGGGATCCCCGGCCAGGCGCTCGCCGATGCCCGGGGAACGTCATCCGGGCCGCCTCCGCCCGCCGACTCGTCGCCCCAGACATCACGCATCCGTCGACGAAGCCGCTCCTGGAATCGGTCCTCGGACATGCCCCACGGGTAGTCCGGAGCGCTGGCCGTTCGGACACCGCCGCGCCAGAGCACGAGTGCCGGTGTGGTCCGCCCCGGTACGTGGCGGCGAACAAGGCCGCCAGGGCTCCCCGTCGTTATTCTTCCGACTACGAGGGTCCGTTCATCCGACAAGCGTCGAGGTGACCGCTCCGGAGGTCGTCGAGCCGCGCCTCGCATCGTCGGGCATCACCTGACAGCCGGTCCGACAGGCCGACGCCCCGCTTGTCGAACAAGGGATCACCCGCGCCCACGAGCTTCAGGCCTTCGACGAAGCGGGGCTCGAACGCCTTGGGCAACTCCTGCAGATCACCTCGTGAGATGCGACACGAACGCGTGCACGAACACGATGGTCGCACCGGGCCGTCGCCGAAGACCTGGTAGGCGATCGAGACTCTGAGACGCCGTCGTCGGTGGTCGCGTACCTCGTCAGGGGCCGGTCCATGTGCGCATCTCGCCGCGGCCGACGCGCTCGACAAGCTCTGTCGCAAGCCCGGGAGCGGCCTCAGAACATCGCGCAGGCATGCCTGTTCCACGCGTAGGCGTCGGGGCGGGCGGACTCGAACCGCCGACCTCCTGCTCCCAAAGCAGGCGCGCTACCAGGCTGCGCTACGCCCCGTGGGATGGATGCTAGCGCGCTGGCCCGGATGGAACGTCCAACACCCGGGATGTCTTCCACCGGAAGTCGTCCAACGCCACGGACAGGCCGGTGGGAGGCCTCGATCTGGTAGTCCCCGATCTGGATACCGATCCTCGGGTCCGAGCTCACGAGCCCAGCCTGGTCCCGCAGTTCGTGCAGAACTGGCTGACGGACGAATTCGCGGTCCCACAACTCGAGCACGTGAGCTCTGTCGGTCTTCGGCGACGGAACAGGCGGCACGATCACGCCGCCGGACGGAGGTGGAGGAGCCGGGGGTATCGGCGCAGTCGGGGCCGGGCTGGGGCCGCCGGAGACGTCGCCACCACCTCCGCCACTCCCGCGGATGACGTCCGTCGGCTCGCCGCCGGGCGCTTCGCCGCCGTGACCCGCTCCGAGCCGGGCGACCCGCCGAGCCCCTGCGCGTCCCAGCGCGGCGCGCAAAGAACGCGCCGATGGCGCCGGCCGTCCCGACGACCACCGGGATCCCGCGGCGCTCGCCGGCGTAAGCGGGAGCGTGCAGAACTGCTGCAACAGGACCGCGCCCCCAAGACCCGCCGTCGCTCCCCTGCGAACCCCTGCAGCGAAGACCTCGCCGCGCCGAGCCCACGAGCCCGCGTGAGGGAGAGCACAAGCAGGGATCCCCCACCTACCCCGATCGCCGTCGCGCCGGCACCGGCGGCCGTCGTGAAGGGGCTCCGTCCCTCGATGCAGACGTACGCGACCCCGCTGCAGTCCTGACCGGTCGTCTGCACCTCGGCCGTCACCTCGAACAGACCCACCGTCGCATTGGAGATCGACTCGAGGTCGATGGTCCCGGACCAGCTCAGGCCGTTCTGCGCTGATCGTGACCGTACCGACCTGCACGCCACCGCCTGCGATGTCCACGGTGTAGCTCAGCATCGGTGACCCGCGACTGCGCCGTCCCCTCGACCGGGACCTGCGAGCCCGACTGCAAGGGAACCGCGCTCCCCGGTGCGCCGTGTCCGTTCGTAACGTCCACGCCGTCGCATCGATGCCGTGCATGGGCCGGTGACCGACGCGAGGGCTTGCGAGGGAAGCTATCGAGATCCACGCGACGGCGAAGGTCGCGGAGAGGCCGAAGAGCGCGAACGCGCGCCTCATGACCGGGCCACGCCAGGCCGGCGCCCAGGGCAATCGCAAGCGGCTCGCGGGTTCGGACGCCGATGCGCGGGTTGGAACGCGGCGATCGGATCCGGCCGCGCCGTCCCCTCGCCCTGGTGATACAAAGGGAACCCGATGCGCACCCTCCCCTCGCTCACCCATCGGCCTGAAGGACGCCGCGGTGGACCTGCGCGGCGTGACGAGACTGTTCGGCGCGGCGCCGGCGCTCGTGCGCGTGGATCTCGCGATCGAGCGGGGCGAGGCCGTGGTCCTGCGGGGACCCAACGGCGCCGGCAAGAGCACCCTGCTCCGGATCGTGGCCACGGCGCTGTCGCCGACGTACGGGGGGCTCGGTGCTCGCGGTTCGACCTCGCCGAGGACCGCGAGCGCATCCGCCGGCGCTCCGAGCTGCTCACGCACCGCACCCGTCTGTACGAGGAGCTCACCGCCCGGAGAACCTCGAGCCGATCGCGGACCTGCTCGGCATCGCCCACGACCGCGTGCAGGAGGCGCTCGAACGCGTCGCGATCGCCGACGTCGCCGACGAACGCGTCCGAACGTTCTCCGCCGGGATGCGGCAGAAGGTCGCGGTCGCGCGCGCCATCGTCCGCGACCCCGAGCTCCTGCTGCTCGACGAACCCACGACGGGTCTGGACGCCGCGGCCCGGGGCGCGGTCGACGAGATGATGCTGCACGCGTCCCGCGAGGGACGGACGCTCGCGATCGCGACGCATCACGACGTGACGCCCGACTCGCCGCACGCGTCGTCACCCCGTGCGATCGGCTCGGTCGAGGCGGGCTCATGACGTTCGCACGCCAGGCGACCGCGATCGCCCGCAAGGACCTCTCGATCGAGGTGCGCGGGCGACACGCGCTCGGGACGCTGGTGCCGTTCGCCGCCACGGTCCTCGTGGCGTTCGGGTTCGCGTTCGGCCCCGGCCGCGACGTGCTCTGAACGCGTCGCGCCGGGCCTGCTGTGGATGGCGGTGCTCTCCTCCGCGGTGATTGGCGTCGCGACGCGCGTACCAGACCGAGTCCGAGGACGGGGCGCTCGAGGGGCTGCTGCTCGCGCCGATCGACAAGGCGGCCGTGTTCCTGGGGAAGGCGGTCGCCGTGACGGTCGAGCTGCTGGCGCTCGCGATCGTCGTGCTCCTGCTCGGCGATCGTCCTGTTCGACCTTGTCCGTCGCGGACCCGTTCCTGGTCTTGGCCGCGTTCGTGTTGGGCGCGATCGGGCTGGCGGCGGTGGGAAGCCTGTTCGGCGTCGTGGCCGAATCCGCGCGCACTCGCGAGGCGATCTTCCTGATGCTCGTCCTCCCGCTCGTGGCGCCGGTGTCGATCGCGGGTGCGCGCGACCGACTCTCGCGGCGGCGGGTCGGTCGGGCGAGGTGTGGTCGTGGCTCGGGCTGCTCGCCGCGTTCGACGTCGTGTTCCTGTCGGTTGGCGTCCTGGTGTTCGGCTACCTGTTGGAGGAGTGATGGCGGCGACGGCGGAACGCGCGCTCGGCAAGGCGAGCCGCGCAGCGGCGAGCATCTGCTAGGCATCGTGGCGCTCGTGGCGCTCGGCGTCTCGGCGGTGCTGTCCCTCGTCGTCGCGCCGCCGGACGCGGTGCAGGGCGAGGTCCAACGGATCATGTACGTCCACGTCCCGGCCGCCTGGCTCGCGCTACCTCTGCTTCTTCTTCGTCGTGTTCATCGCGAGCATCGCCTACCTGAGGACGAAGAAAACCCGGTGGGACCGCGTCGCGGCCGCCTCGGCCGAGATCGGCGTCCTGTTCACGTCGCTCGCGATCGTGCTGGGATGCTGTGGGGCAAGCCCGTCTGGGGCACCTGGTGGACGTGGGACCCCCGATCTCACCACCACGGCCGTGCTGCTCACGATCTACGTCGCGTACCTCGCGATCCGCCGGATCACGGACAACCCTCCCGGCGGGCGCGCTGGGCGGCGCTGATCGGGATCGTGGGGTTCATCGACGTACCGATCGTGCACCTGTCGGTCGTGTGGTGGCGTTCGCTGCATCAAGGGCCGACGCTGTTCCGGCTCGGCGCTCCTGAGATCGAGGGGACGATGGCTGCTCGCGCTCCTCGTCGGGGTGGCGGCGTCTCACGGTCACGTACGCCTACCTCATGACACCCGGCTCCGGGTCGGGCGCCTGGAGGAGCGCGCCGCACGCGAGGCGCTCGCCGCTCGTCGGGGCCGAACGCTGATGGCGCCGAACGCCGGCTACGCGATCGCCGGGTACCTGGTCACCGCGCTCGCGCTCGGCGGGTACACACCCGGCTGTTCGCGAGGGCCAGGACGGCCAAGCGCCGCGCACGGACGATCGCCAACCGGCGTCGCGATGGCTGACGTTGATCCGGTTCCGTGTGGAGGAGGCCGGGTCAGGTCCCTCGACCGAGGCCCGGGCCTCCCGCGATGAGGTCCTTCGCCGTCTGGCGTTCGGTGCCGAAGGGCGCGGCCTCCAGATAGGTTTCGAACGCCGAGATCGCGTCCTGCGGCCGATCGAGCCCGCGCAGCAGGATCACGCCTCGGAAGAACAGCGCCTCGGGTAGCGCGGGTCGGTCGAGAGCGCTCGATCGACCGACCGGAGCGCCTCCTCCGAGCGCCCGTTCTGATACAGGATGATCCCGACGTGGGCGAGCGCCTCGGCGTCGTCCGGGTCGAGCTCGAGCGCCACCGCGTACTCGGACAGCGACCGCCTCGACCATCCCGGCGTCCAGGTAGCGATGCGCCAGATCCGAACCGAGCCGCCAGGTCGTCCGGGTGATCCCTTCACGCGCCGCTCGAAGAACGCCAGGCGGGTCGTCCCGACGCCTGCGGCGTCGACGCCTGAGCTGGGGTTCGGCATCGCGCGCGAGCGACGCCACCACCACCGCGAGGACGGTCTCCGCCGATCAGCACTGCGACAGCCCACGCCGGGACGCGGCGGGGTTCGGCGGTATCCGTTCGGACGGTCGGGGCCGGGGCGTCGTCGAGCGCGATCGCCGTGGCCACACTCCCCGCCGGTAGCGGCGTCGCGGCGGTCGAGCGCGCGGAGCACGCGCGCCATGCGGCGTTCGGTCTGTCTCGCGGAGCCGGACGTACTCGGGTTCGTCGAGCGCGCCTGACGCGTGCGCCTCCTCGAGGTCGGCGAGCGATCGCGCAGCGCCTCGCGGCGGTCGTCGAGCGGGTCGGCGAGCGGCTCGACCGGCGCCGGCGCCTGCGGAGGTAGCCGGCGATCACGCCGACGCCCGCGACGAGCGCGAGCCCCGCGACGGCGAACGAGATCGCGATCGGGTTCACCCGGGTCCTCGAGATCGGCCAGCTCGTGCTCGATCCGCCGGTGCTCGGTCTCGGTCACCCTCGGCGGCGTCTCCGGCGCGCGACGCCGGACGAACACTCACCCACAGCGTGACACCCGCCAGCAGGCCGACGATCGGCACCGCCCACGGCAGGAGGTTCCACCTGTGCCGCGGTGGCGACAGCAGGATCCACTCGCCGTAGCGATCGATTGAAGAACGCGCGGATCTGGTCGGGACTCCGTCCGGCGCGGAGCTGGGTCTCGATCTCGGAGCGCATCTCGCTCCGCGAGCTTCGACGGCGAGTCGGCGACCGATAGGTTCAGGCACAACGACGCACCGCAGCCCCGCGCCGTATCCGTGCACGCGTTCGTCGAGCGTCCGAGGTCGAATCCGACCGCCCGACGCGAACAGGGTGGCGAGCCCGACGACCGCGATCGCCGCGGCGAGCACCACGAACGAGCGGGTCCGGCCGCTCACTGACGTTCCCGGCCCGGAGCGCTCCTCGATCTCGTCGGTGAGCCACTCGTAGGTGACGGCCCCGGTCGTTCCTGGCCGCGATCGTCCCGTCCGGCGCGATCACGAAGGTCTCGGGGACCCCGAACACCCTGTACGCGATCGCCGTGCGCGAGCCGGGGTCGTCGGCGAGCGGCCAGTCGCCCTTCAGCTCGTCGCGGAACGCCAGCGCCGCCTCCTTCGTGTCCTCGAACGAGACGCCGAGCACGACCACGCCCCGCTCCCGGTACCGGCCCCACGCGGCCGCGAGCGCGTCGTGCTCCTCGCGACACGGCACAGCACCACGACGCCCAGAAGTTCACGACGACCACCTGACCGTGGAGGTCGCCGAGATCGATCGTCGCCGCCCGCGTCGATCCTCGGCAGCGAGAACGTCGGCGCGGGCTGACCGATCAGCTCGCTCGGGAGCGCCCGCGGGTCGCGCCCGAGCCCGGACGCGAGCAGGAGCGCGAACAGCACCAGCGGCGCGAGGACGATCGCGACGGTCCGCCATCGCGGCCGCGGACGCGCGCCGCCCTCCGGCTCGGCCGGCTCGTCCTTCTCGTCCTCGTCGACGCCGACGCTCACACCGTCACCTCCTCGCGACGCTCGGCGAGGGTTCGGGCCCGCGAGGCTCGCCGGACGCGCGCCGGGACGGGCCAGGCCGCCACGATGCCGCCGAGCGCCATCACCGCGCCGCCGAACCACAGCAGCCCGATCCCCGGGTTCGCGAAGAATCGGAACGAGGCCCGCGTGCTGTTCTCGACCGTGACGAGGGACGCGTACAGGTCGAGCATGCCGTTGAAGGGCGTGCCGAACCGGATCGACGGGCGTGCCTGATCGGCTCGGAGGCCGCCGGGTACAGGTTCAGGGACGGCTGGAGCCGGACGACCTCCCGCCCGGTCTCCGGATCCAGGACCGTGAGCTCGGCGACCAGGACCCGCCGCTGCGGCTCCTGGCGGGTCGTGAGCCGGTCGAAGCGTAGAGTCGTAACCCTGACGTGCACGATCTCGCCCTGGGCGATCGTCACCTCCGAGGAGCGATGTCCGGAGAGCGCGGCCCACGACACGCCGACGACCGCGACGATCAGGCCGAGGTGCACGACGAGCCCCCCGTAGAGCCGGTGGTTCCTCGACACCGCCGCCCGGATCGCGCGCGCTGACCGAGATCGCGTGCGCGCGACGCTGCGCCTGGACGCCGCGGACCATCTCGGCGACCGTCGCCGTGGCGACGAACGCCGCCAGCCCGAACACGATCACCGCCACCACCCCCGGCCCCGGTCAGCGCCAGGATGGCCGCGCGTCGCCGCGGCGGCCCACATCGGGACCTGCAGCCGGCGCAGGATCGGCGGACGCCGAGGCCGCCCGCCACGGCAGGAGCGCGCCCGATCCCCATCAGGAACAGGAGCAGCAAGCGCGACCGGCGCCGTGTTGCGGTTGAAGAACGGCGAGCCGACCGAGACCTTGCCGCCGGTGACGGCCTCGGCGAGCAGCGGCAGATCGTGCCGATCAGCACCGTGAACATGAGCACCAGCAACAGGACGTTGTTGCCGAGGAACACGCTCTCGCGCGACAACGGCGTGTCGAACGTCGCCTCGGCGCGGAGCGACTCGCGGCGCCAGGCGATCAACCCGAACCCCCGAGCAGCACGAGGGTGAGGAACGCGAGGTAGAGCGGCCCGACGATCGATTCGGCGAACGCGTGGACCGACGCGAGGATGCTCCCCGCGTCAGGAACGTCCCGAGGACGGTCAGCGCGAACGTCCCGACGATCAGGGACAGGTTCCAGACCTTCAGCATCCCCCGGCGCTCCTGCACCAACACCGAGTGGAGGAACGCGGTCCCCAGCAGCCACGGCAGCAGCGCGACGTTCTCGACCGGGTCCCACGCCCAGTAACCGCCCCAGCCGAGGACGCCGTACGACCACAGCGCGCCGCAGCGTCAGGCCGATCGTGAGGAAGATCCAGGCCGAGATCGTCCACCGGCGCGTGATCCGCATCCACGCGTCGCTCACCCGCCCCGTGATCAACGCGGCGATCGCGAACGCGAACGGCACCGTGAACCCGATGAACCCGAGGTACAGGAACGGCGGGTGCGCCGCCATCAGCGGATGGTTCTGCAGCAGCGGGAGCGGACCGCGCCCGTCGGGCGGCGCGGTGGCGAGCGTCGCGAACGGCGTCGTGGGCCCGAGGACCAGGACCAGGTAGAACGCCGAGATGCCGAACATCACCGCGAGCGCCCACGGGAAGAGTCTCGGGGCGGCGGCGGCGGAACCGGAAGGCGACGGCGGCGAGGTAGCCGCCGAGGACGAGGTTCCACAGCAGCAGCGAGCCCTCGTCGGCGGACCAGAGCGCCAGCATCTTGAAGAACGTGGGGGTCGCGCGGCTGGAGTTCGACGCGACGTAGCGCAGCGAGAAGTCGTTCGCGAGCAGCGCCGCGAGCATCGCGAGGTTCGCGACGACGACGAGCGCGAACAGCGAGTACGCCGCCGTGCGCGCGCTCGACCACGCGCGGGCGGCCGGTCCGCGCGCCGACGATCGCGGCCGTCGCCCCGTACAGGGCGAGGGCGAGCGCCAGCGCGAGCGACAGCGTGCCGACCATCGCCGGCATCAGGTCACCTCGTCGGGTGGCGGCGTCTCGCCGGGCGGCGGCGGGCGGTACTGCTCGCCGTGCTTGACGAGCATGTTGTCCGAGTGGAACGCGCCGTCCGTCCCGTAGGTGCCCTCGAGCACGACGCCGGTGCCGCTCTTGAACAGCGCGGGCGTCGAGCCCGTGTGGACCACGGTCATCCTGGTCGTGCCGTCGGTCACGACGAAGTCGACGCCGCCCGAGACGTCGTGCAGCGAGCCCGGCACGACCTGCCCGCCGAGGCGCAGGCGCTCGTTCGGGGGCGGGTGCTGGTGCAGGAGCTCGGTCGGCGTGACGTAGTAGACGAGGTTGCCGGACAGGGCCTGCGTCCCGACCCAGGCCAGGCTGCCGGTGATCAGCACGATCAGGACGACGACGCGGACGCGCACGGACGCAAGCCTACGAGGGTGCCTCCGTTTCCGTCGAGGCACGTGAAGCGGGGCTCGTGGGGGTGGGCCCCGGGTCGCTCGAGCGTCGGCGTCAGGGTTCTGTCAACGAACGCCCTGGTCGGATGATGACAGAACCCTGACGGTCGCCTCCGAGCGACGCCGCCACCGCTCGAGGGCTCAGAGCTCGAACGTCCCCGGCCGACCACGTGGACGCCTCCCCGACCCGGACGCGCCACGCACCGTCCTCCCGGCCGCGTCTCGACGAACAGCTCGCTCGGACGGCCCACCTGCGCGCCCTGGCGGATCAGCACCGAGCCCGGCATGCCGGCTGCGGTCGTGTTCGGCCAGGTAGGCGCCGAGCGCACCGGCCGCCGACCCCGTAGCCGGGTCCTCCTCGACGCCGAGCTCCGGCATCGAACATCCGCGCGGTGACGCCCTCCTCGGTGATCGCGAACAGGTACAGGTCCTCCCCGCCCGAGGCCGCGACCGCGTCGGCCACCGCCGCGCGGCGTTCCGGACGGCGCGCCGGAGCGTCTCGGCGTCGCGAGACGGCACGATCGTCGCGGGCAGGCCGGTCGAGACGGTCCGCACCGGGAGGTCGGGGTCGAGGTCGCGGACCCCGAGACCGATCGCGCGAGCGATCAGCTCGCGATCCTCGAACACCGGCCCGAACTCGGGCGGGAGCTGCGTCATCCACGCGGTGCCGGCCTCGAGATCCACCTCGACCGGGATCTCGCCGGCGGCCACGACCTGTGTCGCCGGCGAGCTCACGCGCCCTCGCTCACCAACACGAACGCGGTCCCGAGCGTCGGGTGCCCCGCGAACGGGAGCTCCGCTGCCGCCGGCGTGAAGATCCGCATCGCGTACCGGTCGCCGTCGCTCTCGGTCACGAACGTCGTCTCCGAGAACCCGATCTCCTTCGGCGAGCGCCTGCATCGTCGCGTCCTCCAGGTCGACGGGCTCCGGGACGACGCAGAGCTGGTTCCCGGCGAGCGGCCGCGGCGCGAACACGTCGACGAGCCGGAAGGGGACGTTCACGCCGCGCACTCTAGCGTCGAGCTCGAGCGGGACCTCGGGCCGCCACCGGGAGGTTGCTACCGTTGGTCATGGCCGAACGGACCTTCCGCGACGGGGCTCGAGCCGTGGGGCCGCTCGCGGTGGCCGTGGCCGGGTTCGGCGTCTCGTTCGGCGTGATCGCGCGGGCGGTCGGGTTCGGGTGGCTCGCGCCGATCGTGATGTCGGCGACGACGTTCGCGGGCTCGGCGCAGTTCGCGTCGGTCTCGGTGCTCCGCGACGGCGGGACGATCGCCGCGGCGGTGACGGCGGCGCTGCTCCTGAACGCGCGGTACGCGCCGATCGGGATCTCGGTGGCGCCGTACCTGACCGGATCCTGTGGTCGAGGCTCGTGCACGCGCAGCTCGTCGTGGACGAGTCCTGGGCGATCGCCGCCGAGGGCGAGGGCCGGTTCTCCCGCAGCATGCTGCTCGGCGCCGGGGTCGTCCTGTACGTCTCGTGGGTCGCCGGCACGGCGATCGGCGCGCTCGTCGGCTCGGGGATCGGCGACCCGGCCACGTTCGGGCTCGACGCGGCGTTCGCGGCGTTGTTCCTCGGGCTGCTGGTCCCGCTCGCGCGCGACCGGCGGCACGTCGCCGCCGCCCTGCTCGGCGCGGCGATCGCGCTGGCGCTCACGCCGTTCGCGCCGGCCGGGGTCCCGATCATCGCGGCCGGCGCCGCCTGCCTCATCGGGTTGAAGCGATGAGCCAGACCTGGCTCGTCGTCACGCTGGTCGGCGCCGGCACGATCGCGATCAAGGCGATCGGCCCCGTGCTGCTCGGGGGCCGCCCGCTGCCCGAGGGTCTCTCGCGCGTGATCGAGCTCCTGGCGCCCGCCCTGCTCGGCGCGCTGGTCGCGGTGCAGACGTTCGGGAACGGGCAGGCGCTCGCCGTCGACGAACGCGTGCTCGGCGTCGCGGTCGCCGCGATCGCGATCTGGCGCAAGGCGCCGCTGCTCCTCGTCGTGATCCTGGCGACGGTGACGACGGCGCTCGCCCGGGCGCTCCTGTGAGCTTGTTAGGCTTGGCCTGACCCGCGGGCGTAGCTCAATGGTAGAGCTCCAGCCTTCCAAGCTGGTGGTGCGGGTCTCGACTCCCGTCGCCCGCTCTGCTGGTCAGTGCCCGTTTCCCAGGTGCATCGATAGGGACGGCGATCCGGGGGACGGTACTCGCGCACACGCCGTCGTTTCGCGTCGTTTCGCGGCCTCCCTGCGGCCTGGCTGCGGCCTACCGACCCCGGAACGACGGAGCGACGCGGTCACGCTTCGGCGGCGTACATATGCCCGACGAAGCCCGACCGCAGCGAGGTTCTAGACCTGCGCCGGCGGGGGTGGCGCACCCGTGTCCCTTCCATGCCCGCAGAGACCGTGCTCCCGTTGCTCGTAGGTGTTGGCGTAGTGGCTTAGGTCGAGGAGGACGGCGAGCCCGACCCAGAGCCAATCGAGCCCCTGACCCCTGTGGCGGCGCGCCGACGAGTAGCCAGATCAGAGTCGTGAACGGCAGGAAGATCAACCCGAGCAGCGGAAATATCCACGTGTCAAATACTGCATCGAAGTAAGCGGGCCGCGCGATCCAGGCGAACACCACGATCAGGCGCGGCGCGAACGCCGATAGCAACACGAGTAGACAGCCACATGTCCTCCCCGTTCCCACAGGTACGCGGCATGGTCACCTCACGGGTACCGGCTGTCAAACGCTCCCGCGCGTGCGACGGTCACCCGCCATAGATGCGGCGGCGAGGACGGTCCTCGCGGCGGCGTTAGGCTCGAGCCGTGCAGTCCCGACGAGCTTGAGCGCCGACTGCGGGAGCGTCTGGATGCCCTCGGCCCGGCTCCCCGCGCCGAACTGCTCCACGTCCTCATGCTCCCCGACTTCGAGCGGGCCGACCGGATCGGCGAGTTCTGGAGCTACCCAGAGAGCCGCACCTTCGCCGAGCTACCGACGACTGCGAGGAGGGCATCGGACGCTCCGGGCGGGGTGGTCGTACGCCTCCATGGAGTGCCTGCCTAGGCTGGTCGGTGCTGCCTGAGGACTTGTCTCCTTTCTCTGACGTACCTGAGTTACCGAAGCCGCCTGATGTACGGGCCGAGTGCCTGCGTAAGGATTCAGATCGCGATCCGGGTCACTGACTGCCCTGCCAGCTCCCCTGGCATGGCAGAAGGTGTGATTCTCCCTCGGTCCCCAGCCCGTCTGGGGTCAACAAACCCGGTGTCCCGGTCGCCCATTTCAAGGCCCGGGGCAACCTCGGGCACCCCGTGTATCAAGGATGGCCTCGGTGGCCGGGTCGCGCTACTGCCTCCGCACTGCCTCGCCTCATACCCACGCGTCGCTTACCGGCTGGATTGGGAGAAGAGGTGAGCCAGCATCGAATGGAGGTCGGTCAATCCGCTGGATTCCGTTGGGAGACCAACCTCCATACGATCGTGGCTGGACCCTTCTTGGTGAGTCGGGTCCGAGGGAGCCCCGCGCGGCAGCGTTGCGGGGCTTCCCCAACTCCTGAACCTGACAGACGCTCGTGTGGCTGTCGACAAAACCTCGGGCCAGCATCTCGGCAATGGCCTGGCGTGAGCGCGAGATCCTCGAGCGAGCCGTCCACACGATCGCCGAGCAGACCGCTAAGGCCGACTTCATCCACGAGGAGATCGCGATCGGGCACGACCGCCCATCCCTCCACGCGAAGATGCTGCGGCTGGAGCTGCTCAGGGTGACGGCCGACGCCTCCAACGTGAACTCGGGACGTTTCTCGACACGCGGGAACCGGCTCGCCGCCGAAGGCAGCGTCCTGTCCGCCTACAGGCGACGGCGCGAGAGCCGCTCGATGGATCGCATAGAGCGGGTCTGGGCACGTCGATAGTCAAAACGGGTGATGGTCAGGGTGGGCCGCGCGCGTGCCGGTCTGTAGAACGATCGCGTGCGACATGACTGACGGCGCGGCGATGGTACTTAATGCGTCTTCGAAGTCGAAGTGGTCTACGACGCCCACCGGGAGCCAACGAACCCATGTCGATCATCGAACGTTCCGCCTCGCCACAGGCTCCGGCCGCCGGGTCGAAGCCGCGCGGCGGCCGGTTGCGCGATCACGGCGGGCAGCGTGGGCAACATGGGCTCGGCCTCGGAACAGAGTGGGTTCGACGTCGTCGCGGTCGCCGAGACGGAGGGAGGCGCTGATGCGATGCCGTGTCCTGGCGGACGAGGCGCGACGCGATCGTCGTCGAGGCCGACCTTTGCGACTCTGCTCGAGCGCGTTCCGAGATCACGGCACCCAATGCACTGCTCATCGTCATCGGCGATCGCACGCCCGCCGCCGCGCGCTCGGTCGCATCGAGCCTGGCGTGTCGGGGACCGTGATGGCGGGCTCCTGCATGCGCTGGTCGCTGAAGGCATCGGGGAGCCGTTGGGTGGCGGCTCGTGCCCGCGTTGGGACCGCGGGGCATGCTGCAAGTTCCCAAGCGCATCAGCGGATGGCTGCTGTCCGCCAAAGCGGATCCGTCAGGGAGTACGTTGCGAACGCCTTTCGCGACCACGCGGAACTCCTTACCGCGGCGAGCACCGTCGCGGTGACCGTTTCCGCGAGCCTTGTGCTGACGCTGAGCGCAGCCCGTACGCACGAACGTTCGCACGAACGCTGCGAAGCGCGTCCATGTTCCCGCGCCGGCCGTGGAGCGTGCGCCACAGGTTCCGGCCGGCGGTGTTTCCCACACGATGCCAACACCCGCCTATGTTCCCTCCCCAGAACGAGGGCGGACACGGTCGGCCCAAAGGGGGCTGAACCGCGGTGAGTCAGGAGTTGGTGGTCGCCCGGTGGGCCAGGACGCCGACGAGCATGGGCCAGATCGAGAGTGCGCTGGCGACGACCTGGGTCAGGCGTCGAGACCGCCGCCAACGACCTGGGCTGCAGGGCGAGAACGCTAGACGATCAGCGCGGCAAGAACGAGAACGCCGGCGACGATCGCGGCAACGGCGGCGCCGATCGCGGGCAGGACGAGAACGCCGGCGACGACTTGAGCCAGGGCGAGAACGGCGGCGACAATCACGGCAAGAACGAGAACGCCGGCGACGATCGCCGGCGCAACGGCGGCGCCGATCGCGGGCAGGACGAGAACGCCGGCGGCGATCTCGAGCCAGGGCGAGAACGGCGGCGACAATCACGGCAAGGGCGGCGACAATCAGGACGGCGACGAGAGCGACGGAGTCGACCAGGACGGCAACGACCAAGACGGTAATGAGCAGGGCGGTGACGAGCCGGACGGTGACGACCAGGACGTCGCGGGGGATACAGCGACGGCCGCCGGGACCTCGGCGTTAAGTCCAGCGACTCGAGTCGCCCTCACCTTCTCAGCGTCGGTCATGTCTTCGAGAAGGAGGTGGGAGCAAGCGCTCCGCCACGCCTTAAGGCACTCGGTCCAGCTCCCGCGCCGAGCTCCTCCACGTCCTGATGCTCCGACTTCGAGCGAGCCAACTATGGACCGCTACGGGGGCCTGTTCCCGCGGCTCGAGGAGGCGATCGGCGAAGGCCTGGATTCGGTGCTCCGCGACTAGCTCGCGAGCCTCCGATGGCGGCCTGAGACGGCCTCGTGACGGTGCATCTCCGCAGTTCAGCGGTGTAAGAACACTACCTTCAAGCTGGTGGTGCGGGTTCGATTCCCGTCGCCCGCTCGCCTCTCAGGACCGCGCGGGCCCTAGCCGGACTTCTGACCCGGTGCGCAGGTCCATCCAGCTCGTCCTCGATCGCGGCGTAGCGGGCCCACGCCGCGGCCCACCCGTCGTCGTTGCGAGGGAAGGTCTCGACGGGCTGCTGCGGCGTGTTCCGGTCCCAGATCCCGAAATGATCCGGCGCGTACCCGAGCAGGTAGCGCGAGCCCGTGTGCGTGAACTCGATCTTGGCCTCCGGAGCGGGTCGCTGCGGCCGCCGGCGCCGCCTGGGCGGCCGTGCGCGGCTCGGCCTGAGACCGCCGCGGCTGGCGCCTGCGCCGGGGCGGATTCGACCTTCGGCTGGGCGGCCGGGACCGGCGCCATCATCGTGGCCTGCGGCGGGGCCACCGCCTTCTCCTCCTCGACCTTGGGCTCGACCTTCGGCTCCTCGGCCTTGGACGCCTCGGCCATCTTGGGCGGCGTCACCGCGGCGGCCGGGACCTCGTCGACGAGCCACGATCCGCACCAGCGGCACTTGATCGCCGCGTCCTCGATCTCCTCGGCGCAGTACGGACAGGTCTTCATCGGCGCGCTCCTTCCGTGTTCCGCGTAGCCGGCGACAGGCTCGAAAGCGTACTCCGGGACCCCGATCGGTGGGAAACCGGACTCACCCGGCCGAGAGGATCCTCTCCGCCCTTCATCACGACGTCGACGTCGGTCAGCAGCCCGACGTCGCTCAGCACGTCGCCGCGAACGGCGACGAGGTCGGCGAAACAGCCCGGGCTCGATCGCGCCCACTCGGTCTCGCCACCCGAGGGCTCGGCGGCCACGACCGTGGCCGAGCGGATGGCCTCGATCGGCGTCATCCTGAGCTTGACCATCGTCGCGAACTGGTGCGCGTTCATCCCGTGCGGGTAGGTCCCGCTGTCGGTCCCGAACGCGATCCGGACGCCCGCCTCGACCGCCTTGGCGAACCCCTCGCGCTGCACGTCGGTGGTCTCGCGCAGCTTGCGCATCACGTTCGGGGACCAGCCCTCGCGTTCGCCCTGCTCGATCGTCCAGTCCCCCATCCACACGTCGGCGACCAGGTAGGTGCCGTGCTCGGCCATCAGCGCGATCGACTCCGTCGTCCATCAGCGAGCCGTGCTCGATCGAGCGGACGCCGGCCCGGATCGCTCGCTTGATGCCCTCGGCGCCGTGCGCGTGGGCGGCGACGTGGGTCTCGTACAGCGCGGCCTCCTCGACCGCCGCCCGGATCTCGGCCTCGCTGAACTCGGGCGCCGACGGGACGGTGCCTCGGTCAGGACCGCGCCGGTCGCGATGACCTTGATGAAGTCGGCGCCGCCGTGGAGGATCTCGCGCACCACCCGGCGCACCTCGTCGACCGAGTTCGCGACGCCGAACCGCAGCTCGCGCGGGACCACGGCGTCGACGTCGGGCGCGAGACCGGTCACGTCGCCGCCGCCGCCCGAGCTCGTGACGTACGCGCCCGCGCACAGCATCCGCGGACCGAGGCACGTCGCCGGCCTCGATCGCGTCGCGCAGCGCCACGTCGACGAACGCGCGGAAGGTCCCGACGTCGCGGACGCTCGTGAACCCGGCCAGCACCGTGGTCGCGCGCGTTCCGAACGCCCGTGAGCGCCTCCTGCGCGCCGGTCCGCAGCACGAGCGCCGCGTACCCGTGCCCGCCCTCGATCTCGCCGATCAGGTGGGCATGGCAATCGATCAACCCCGGGAGCACCGTGTGGTGGGACAGGTCGAGCTCGACCGGCGTGCCGTCGTGCCGTCGCCGACCGACTCGATGCGGTCGCCGCGGATGGTGATGACGCGATCTCGGAGCACCTCGCCGGCGACGACGTCGACCAGCCGCCCCGCGCGGATGCGCGTCAGGTCGTCGCTCACGGCTCGGTCAGCCGGAACGACGGGTCGGCCGAGACGTCCGCGACGTCCATCTGGGCCTTCTGCAGCCTGCCCGAGTAGTCCCAGTTCATCGCCTGCCAGCGCGTGAACTGATCGAGCACCCACACGCCGGACTGCCGCGCCGCCGTTGCCGCTGCGCCCGTTGCCGCCGAACGGCAGGTGGGCCTCGGCGCCGGTCGTCGAGTTGTTCACGCTCACCATGCCCGCGCGAGATCCGCTCGCGGAACCGGAACGCGTTGAGCGGGTCGGTCGTGTAGATCGAGGCCGACAGTCCGTAGCCGTGGCCGTTCGCGAGCGCCATCGCCTCGTCGAAGTCGCCGAACGACGCCACGCCCACGATCGGCCCGAACGTCTCGCTGCTTGTACAGGTCGTCGTCCATCGTGACGCCGTCGACGATCGTCGGGTGGCACGAACAGCCCGGCCTCGGGATCGCCGACGAAGCCCTCGCGCGGGTTCTCGCGCGTGATCCGCCCGGTGCCGGTCGAACCGCGGAGCGTGTGGTGCGGCTGCACCCAGTCGAGCCACCTCGAGGAACCGTTCGCAGAACCGCGACGAGATCATCGGCCCGTAGAGCACGTCCTCGAACGGATCGCCGATCGGCGCGGTCTCGACGGCCGCCGCGTAGCCGCTCGAGGAACTCGTCGTGCACGCCCTCGTGCACGATCACCGTGCCCAGCGACGTGCACCGCTGCCCCGCCGTGCCGAACCCGCTGAACAGCGCGCCCTCGACCGCGAGCTCGAGGTCGGCGTCGGGCATCACGACGAGCGGGTTCTTGCCGCCGAGCTCCAGACAGGGCGTCTGCAGGTGGCGCCCGCAGAGCTCGCCGAGCCGCCGCCCGACGTCGCTCGAGCCCGTGAACCCGACCTTGTCGACCAGCCCCGCGTCGAGCGCCTGCGACGAGCCCGTCGAACGTCGAGGCGCCGTCGGCGAGCACCATGTTGAACACGCCGTCGGGAAGCCGGCGTGCAGGAACAGCTGGGCGAGCGCCTCCGAGGTGGCGGGCGCGTACTCGGCCGGCTTCCACACGGCCGCGTTGCCGCACAGGAGCGCCGGGACCAGGTACCACGACGGCACGGCGACCGGGAAGTTCCCGGCCGTGACGATCGCCGCGACGCCGACCGGGTTGCGGAACGTGAACAGCTGCTTGTCCGGGAGCTCGGACGGGACGGTCATGCCCGTAGAGCCGCCGTCCCTCCGACACGAAGAAGTTGCACGTGTCGACGACCTCCTGGACCGAGCCGCGGGCCTCGGCGATCGGCTTGCCGATCTCGCGGGTCATGATCCCGCGCGAGCGCCTCGGCGTTGTCCTCGACCAGGCGCCCGAGCTGCTGGATCGCGCGCCCGCGCACGGGCGCCGGCACGCGCGGCCCAGTCGCGCTGCGCGTTCCGAGCCGCGGCGCAGGCCTCGACGAAGGTCGTGGCGTCGGCCAGGCCCACCGTCGCAACGATCTCGTCGAGCCGGGCCGGGTTCGGGATCTCTGGTGCCGCCGGGCGCGTCCTCGCGCGTTCGGCCGGCGATCAACGAGGAGACGGTCCGCGCCATCGCGCCATCCTAGCGTCGCCGTTCGGACCCCGACGGCCGCCGTTTGCAGCCCGGGCCGACGGCTGCGACCATGCCTGCATGGCAAGCGACGCGTCGCCCCATGGTCAGCCTCCTGGGGCGGGTCCCGCTGTTCGAGGGCTGCACGAAGCTCGACCTGTCCCGGGTCGCCTCGCTGTCGGAGGAACGCATCTACCAGGAAGGCCAGGTGATCGTGAAGGCTGGGGACCCGGGCAAGGCCTTCTACGTGATCACGAACGGCAAGGCGAAGGTGGTCGCCGGCTCGACGCCGGGCGGGAAGAAGGAGGCCGAGCTCGGGCGCGGCGAGTTCTTCGGCGAGTCTCGCTGCTGGACGGCGACTCGCGGAGCCGGACCGTCGTCGCCGAGACGCCGCTCGAGACCGTGAGGATCGAGCGCTCGGAGTTCCGAAAGCTCCTGCGCAAGGAGCCGGACCTCGCGATCCGGCTGCTCGAGGGCATGGCCAAGCGCACCCGCAAGATCCTCGATACGCCGCCCCTGTAGGTCTCGGACACCGCGCGGCGATGGTTCGGCGCGCGGAAGGACAGACCCGAACCCATCGAGATCGTCGGTGGTCCTGGTGGCTCCTCGCGCTCGTGATCGCCTCGGCGTGCAGCTCCACCCCGGATACGCCGCCGCCATGGGGTTCGACGGCCGTCTCGAACGGCGGGGTGCTCCAGCTGCGTCCGGTCGTCGAGGTCGTGCCGAGGTCCGCGGCAGCCTGGGACCAGACCGAGCTCACGTGCGCCGGCCGGGGCGAAGGGCTCCGAGACTGCGTCGGAGCCGCCCTGAAGGCGCCGCGCATCGTCCTGCTCGGGCCAGCCGGGGACATGTACGTGCTCGGCGCTCGCATCGTGGACGCGAGCGACGTCGAGAACGCGGGGGCCGTGACCGACGCGCCGCCGAGCTCCGGTTGGTCGGTTTCGGTGAACCTGACGGCCGACGGGACCGCCGCCTTCGGCACCGCAACCGAGTCGGCCATGGGCTCGCGGATCGCGATCGTCGTCGACGGCCGGATCGTGTCCGCGCCCACGGTACAGGCGCCGATCACGAGCGGGAACGTGGTCGTGACGAGCGGGCTCACCGAGCGCGAAGCGAGGTCGCTGGCCACGCGGCTCGACGCCGGGTAAAGCGGCCCTACGAGAGGTAGCATCGAACGCCCGCTCCGCGAGGTTCGACCAGCGCTTCGCCTGCGCGAGCGGGACCAGCACCCACTCCTTCATGGGACGGCCCTTCATCGGCTCGAACGCCTCGACGCCCGTCAGCGATCGGCGCGTTCTCGAGATCGTCGGGCCCGAGCTTGAACGTCATCGCGTCGCCGTACGTCCCGGCGAACACCTTGCCGCCCGCCTTGAGCACCGGCATCCCGAACATCTTGGAGCGCGTCGCGCCGCGCGCCACGAAGGTCTCGGCGAGCTCGTCGAAACGCTCGGACGGTCGTCGGCCCCGCGGTCGGCATCTTCGGGCTCTTGGTGGGCTTGGTCGTCTTCGGTTTGGACGGGGCGGGTTTCCGCTTCGCCGGCATGGCTCGGATGCTACGCCCGAGGGTCGACACGCGCGCCCGGGCGCGTCCCCGGGCTATCGTCACGCCGTGGACGAGCGGTTCGAGACCGACCTGCGCGCCGGCAACCCTGACGACGCGTCGGCTGTGGTCCTCGGATCGCCGATGCTCGACGGCGAGGTGCTCGCCGACGTCCGGGTCCGGCTGCCGCTCTCGACCGTGAACCGGCACGGGCTCGTCGCCGGCGCCACCGGCACGGGGAAGACCAAGACGCTGCAGGTGATCGCCGGGCAGCTCTCGGACGCCGGGCGTGCCGGTGTTCGTCGCGGACGTCAAGGGCGACCTCTCCGGCCTCGCGCAGCCGATCGACGCCGGCTGATCCGAACGTCGCCGAACGCGCGGCGTCCCTCGGCTGACGGTCGAACCCCGCTCGCATCCGGTCGAACTGCTGTCGCTGACGGGCGAGGGCGGCGCGCCCGTCCGGGCGACCGTCGATTCGTTCGGGCCCGTGCTGCTCGCCAAGGTGCTCGACCTGAACGAGACCCAGACCGCGGTGCTCTCGCTCGTGTTCCGCTTCTGCGACGACCGGGACCTGCCGCTGCTCGACCTGGCCGACCTCCGCACGACGCTACGGTTCCTCGCGTCGGACGAGGGCAAACCGGTGCTCGAGGAGTACGGCGGCATCTCGAAGGCATCGGGTGAGCGTCGTGCTCCGGTCGATCCTCACCCTCGAGGAGGCGGGGGCGGGCGCGTTCTTCGGCGAGCCGGCGTTCGACGTCGCCGACCTGCGGTGCCGCGACGGCGACCGGGGCGTGATCAGCCTGCGCTCGAGCTCGCCGTCGTGATGGACCGGCCCCGTCTGTTCTCGACGTTCATGCTCTGGCTGCTCGCGCGCCTGTACGCGACGCTGCCCGAGATCGGCGACACGGCCAGGAACCCGTGCTTGCGTTCTTCTTCGAGGTCATCACCCTGATCCGAGGAGGCGCGATCCACGGCATCGTGCTGATCGTCCTGGGGCTGTTGATCGGCCCGGGTGGCGTGAGCATTCTCTGTTGACGCCGGTACGTCGTCTCGCCACGAACACGTCCCTGCCGCTCGGATGCGGCCTTCACGGGGTCGGATGCTCGCGTCGTCCCCGATCCGACACCCAGCGCATCACCGGTGAACACCCCGAGGGCGAGCACGACGCCGACCGCATCCGCGATCCGCAGTCACCGAACTGCGCATCACGGTCGGCGAACCCCGCCTGAGCGATCTCGATCACCCCGCCGAGCATCAGGATCCCGAGCGCGACCGGCAGCGCCCACCCGTCGTATCGGCGCGATGTCCGGCCCGGCCGCCAGATCAAGGCGAGCAGGACCGCGAGGGTGTTCACGAAGTAGGCAACCGCGTGAAGGTCCTTGTCGGAACCGTGGCCAGGAGGCCGAGGTCCCAGCGAATACCACACGGTGACCCCGGTCGCCACAAGGGCGAACGCCCACAGGATGACGTCGACGAGCGGCGACTCCCATCTGGACACCTTCTCGTTCCTCGCTCCCATCTCGACGGAGATCCTCCGCAGGCACCTCCCGTCACCACACTCCTGAGCCATGTTGGCGAACCGCTCTGCGATCTCGACTCGTGCCCTCACCGGATCGAGGGTCGCATCGCAGGACGCGGCGATAGGGTCCCTCGGCACACGCTCATGACGCGCCGGTAGCTCAGTCTGGACAGAGCGGCTGCCTTCTAAGCAGCGGGTCGCAGGTTCGAGTCCTGCCCGGCGCACCAGCGGAATAGCAGGGTCAGAGGCCCCGTTCGCAGCGGGTCGGACGCGACCGACCGCTCCAGATGGCTCCGGGCAGCATTTAGGCAGTACGAGGCAGCAGAGGCAGTCCGACCATGGCGGTTGCGAGCATCGACCGGGGCCGCTTCCCGCTCATCCGGGAGCAATCGACCGAGCGTCTCACTGGAGTCGGGCTGGGCGATAGCCAATCGCCCCATGCCGTCCCAGTAACGAGACGACGGGCGTGCGAGCCGTCAGCGCGGACGCTCCAGAGCGAACTCACACCGAGGCTTCCATCTTTCCGTTCTCGAGAAGAGGATCTGATCGCCCGTAGGCGAGAACTCGATGACCGAGATCAGTCCGACCCGCCCATGCCAGCCAGCGACGTCACCGTTCCGGTCGCGAGGTGATCACGCGGAGTTCCCTGACGTACGCGGCTGTCTCCGAATAGACGAAGGCGATCCGATCACCGCTTGGCGACCATACGGGGTCCTCGAGCCGACGCGCGACCACCACCTCCCGAGCGTGGGAACCATCTGCCGCGGCAACGACGAGCGACCGCGCGGGTGGGTGTAGGCGACGCGCGATCCATCAGGCGAATACGTCGCGTCCCTGGATCGTGGATCCTCCGACGGGAGCTTCCGTGGTGCGCTTCCGTCGACAGGGATCTCCACGCCGTGGGGAACCAGGAGCGATGCGCCGTCCCACGACCACACCGGGTCGTAATCGCCCGGCGCTATCAATCCGGGCGCCAAGGTGAGCACGGTCTGACGCTCGCCGTCGAGCCCGTAGACGCCGATTGTCTCGCCCCAGACGATCCAAACCGCAACGCGCGTGGAGTCGGGCGACCATGAGATGAGCCAGCCCTGGCCGGGGAACGATGTGACGAGGTTGCCGTCCCGATCACTGATGATGACGTTGCCCCACGTGCTTGTCCCCGCGCGCCTCAGCGCGATTTTCAGGCCGAGGGTGGTGTCAGGGACCTGGGGATCGTCCCCCGTCGTGAGCGGCCTTGAGGATCAACTCCCGCCAGCCACTCTCCGATAACCACGATAGGAGCGAGAGGAGACCCCGAGGTGACGTGGCGCGTGAGAAGCAGAGGTAGCAAGCGATGCTGGCCCTCTTGCTCATCCCGCTGGGGGCGGGTCGTCCTCCTCACCGTGGCGAACTTCGCGACGCGGCGGTACGACGAGAACCGGTCGAGAGAACTGAGCCGGGCGGTAGGGTTCACCGCGACTTCCCAAGCAGCGACAGGCAGGGCGTCTGCCACCGCATCCTTACGTGGTTATCACTACACACGGAGCAGCACCCGTTGTCCCTCAGTCGGTCGAGGCCGTGCTCCAACAGGAGCTAGGGCCCGAGGAAACTGCTCCGCAGGCTCGCCGTGCAGCGCGGGCCCTCGGCGCGGCGGCGGGACGGACTGCTCGGGCTCAACAGGATCGCTTCCGCTTGAGGCTCCAGGCCCAAGGTCGTCACGAGTCGTTCCGGACCAGAACTTAAGCACGAGGCGATGCAACCCGAAGCCTTCGGGGAGGATGCAACGGGAAGGATCGCCATGCTCGGATCCGAGACTCGCAGGTCGTTTCCTCCGGTCCCACCGTCACCGCCTCCGCCGCCGAAGAAGGGATATGCGGCGGTCATCGCGGCGGGTATCGCCACAGGCATCCTGGTGGTCGGATCCCTGATCTTGTTCGTGGGGACTGAATCGGGCGACGCGAAGCTGGAAGTGGGAGCCGACGCAGACGCGGTCGAATCGGACACTGCACCATCCCCGACCATGGTCACAACGCCCCGTATCGGCATGTCGCCTGGTCCGGTGGGCGACCCCGGGCGGATCACGGCGATCGTTGCCGACGCTCATTCCGGTAGGTACTTCTCGAACAAGTTCGGGGAAGCCTATCCGAAGCAGCGGAGATCGGCATCGTGAGGGGAATGGCAGCGACAACCGATGGCAACCCGAACGTGAGTGATCGCGTTACTTGCCTGCTCGCTCTCCTACATCGAGACACACATGTCCCTCATGGAGTTGGCGATGAAGGACCAGAAGTCGGCCGAGAGGCTCGGGCTCAAAGCAGGGTTCGCGTGCATTGACTACCATGAACCGCATAGGCGAAGACAGCCCGCTCAGACCGTCGGCTCCGCCGTGCTGCGCGGGGCTCCGGTGCGCGGCGGGATGGACAACCGCCGGATCAAACCTTGAAGAGAGCGATCTCCTCCGTCGATACCAGATCGTCGAGGATGTCGAACGAGGCGACGATGCGTTCCAGGCGAGGAAGCATCCGGCTCGGAGTCGAGTTCGCGGGAACGGTGATCGAGATTGTATGCGTGGGCTGGTCACCCGGGATCGCGATGACGAGGAAGCGGATCGAGCGGCCACAGCTGATCATCCGCCGTGCCACTCACCAGGAAGGACCTCTGCCCGGCGACCTGCTCCCACGCGGTGTCGAGCACCGATGGCTCGACGATCGAGCCGAGGGATCAAGCAGGTCCTGATCTCCTGGGTGTTCGCCCCCGCCGTGCCCGATGTGGAGCGTCTCGCCGGAGCCGAACGAGAGCACGGTTTCACCATCCGGACTCGCGAGCTCGGTGTCCACCCCTTCTTCCTTGACGGTCCAGGTCCGTGGATAGGGTGAAGGCGTATCCGCCAAGGAGGTTCGTGTGGAACAGGTGTCCTCGCTGCGCCGACACCGGCGGTGGTCCCGGGGCCGGGGCGTGGGCGATCCCCGGTTCGCTGTCCTGGCCGAGGGATAGGATCAAGAACACATCTGCGCACAGAATCAGACCGAATAGCTGAGGGCGTAGTCCCGGAACCCGTACCGAATGCGGCTCCACATCGCGTGAGAGCCCTCGGTCCAGCCTGGGTGCAGGGCTCACGATGGCTCTCGCTTCAATCGGTGTGAGGGATCGACGCCACGCGGCGTGAGGAGGCGGCGAGCGCTGAGGAACCGGCGATCGCGAGCAGGAGCGCGAGCGCAGCCAGCCCGAGCGCGGCGACGCCCGTCTGCGCCAGGTTGGCGATCACCTTGCCGCCCACATCCCCGAACTCACCGAGCCCATAGAGCACGCCGAGGCACACCATGCGCTGGTCGGACTCACACGGATCACCTGGGGTAAGCCCCTCTTCCTCAGGCGTGTATCGATCCCGCCCCCGGGCACGTAGTTCGCCTCGCTCGTGCGAAGCCCCGCAAAGCGGGGTGCCCCGGATGGGGACGAACCGCTGCGCGAGATGGACCCGCCAGCCGCCAACCGCTGCCCCGTCGGATCTTTCGATGTCGACCCTGCCTCCTGCGGCGAGAGTCAGGCTCGTCGTCGCACTCGAACCGAGATGAGCGGGATCGCCGGTGACCGATCCTGCTGTGGTCTCGACCGTCCCGGTGATCTGGCCGGTCGCGTCGTTCACAGTGCCGGTGACAGCGTTCACCGGGTCGGTGGTGGTGCCGGTGACCAGCGTTCACCGGGTCGGTGGTGGTGCCGGTGACCGCGTTCACCGGGTCGTTCGCGGTGCCGGTGACCTGCGTTCACCGGGTCGGTGGTGGTGCCGGTGACCTGGCCCGGTCGCGTCGTTCACGGTGCCGGTGACCGCGTTCACCGGGTCGGTGATGGTGCCGGTGGGGTCGTCGATCGCCAAGGCGATTTGCGGCGCGAGCACCACTGCGATCGCCACGACGGCAACGTTTCCGAACCGGCGGAGCCGTTGACGTCCTGCTCTCGAGTCCATCGCAGGTCCCCTCCCAGGAAGTCGGCCTCTCCCCTAGTCCGTTACCCAGATTGACGCGCGACATGCGGGGATGCGCGGAAGCGCATCGATGCTTACCTCACCGGCGCCATGGCGCGCCGAAGAGACCGGCCATGCGCTCAGACGTTCACCGGCTGGCGATACGCCGAGCACGGAAACCCAAATGCCACGTCGAGGCCGCACTTCGAGCAGTTGAGGGAGAAGTCCTCGAGCTCCTGCTCAAGATCGGCCTTCACCTTGAGCAGCTCGAGCCGCAGCATCTTGGCGTGGACGACGAGCGGATCAGACCGGCCATGCCCGACCTCGATCGCCTCATCGACGAGTTCATCGGCCTTGGCAGCCTGCTCGGCGACCGTGTGGACGGCGTGTTCGAGGATCTCGCGCTCACGGCGTGGCATCGGTCGATGCTAGGGGTTCCCACGCACAGGCGGGCTTTGAGCCATGGGTGAAGAATGGGCGGGGGTCTTGGCGACTGCCAGGCCGTGGAGCTGAGGGGGCTCATCGAAATGGCGGTGCTGAGGAAGCGCGGAGTTGCGAGCCGAAGACTGGTCCTCATGTCAACAGTGTTCGTACTCGCCGCATGCGAGTCGAGCAACGCCACTGATTCCGCCGCGTCCCCGAGTGTGAGCGACGAAAGCCAGACTGCGATTGCCGTTCCGTCGCCAACCCGGATCGGCGACCAAGGCACGGAGCTTCTGAAGTACTTCGGGACTTTCACGAGCGATGGGTTGGGTCAGATTGAGGCTAACCGGCATCCTCGATATCGAGGGCTACCACACCGTCAACTTGGAGATCCTGGCTGGGTATGCGGATCAGGTTCCGGACCTCAGGGTCACCGTAGATATGGGCAAGATCACGGGGTCGACGCTCGCCGACGAGGTCGACCGTTTCACCATCGCAATCCTGATCCACATCCACATCCATACCTACCCGGTGATTGGTCCGGAGCTCGTAGTCTGGGTGCTTGGAGCCCCCAAACACAGACGTAGATATCCAGGCCTGGGTCTTTCTCAACTGAGCGCCCAGGTCGTGGCAGTCTCACGCAGCATCCCGACGAGCTCTGCCCGCAGCGTCCGATCGTTCTCGCAGCCGATCAGCAGCTCGGCGAAGGTCCGGCTCTCTGGGTAGCTCCAGAACTCACCTCGGCGGATCACTGCGGAGGGTGAGTGAGGCAATACCTCAGGCTGTCCTCCCTCCACGTTCGGGCTAGGCCGAAGGACCAATTCAATTTCCCTGTCCGGGGCGTTCAAACTGGTGCCCTGGCCCTATCCGAGGAGAGGCAAAGTATGGACCTGCCAGATGTGCTAGAGCAGCTTTCGACCGCGACCCGCTCCGTGAAGCTGTCCGCGTCTTGGCTGGAGAGCCTGACCGACGAGCAGATTCGCGAGATTGGCAGCGGCGACTGGCTCCCGCTCACTAGCGCCATCCACGACCTGGAGGAGCGGGTAATCCAGGTCGATCGGGTATTCAATCGGGGAGAAGAGGCTCGGCTGGACCTAACTCCGCGACCTCATTGAACCGGAACCCGACCTCAGGGGAATCACCCCAGCAGGTTTGAGAAACCCCGGAGCGTGGGCTGATCGACCCGGGAGTTCCTGTTCCCGTCCTTTCTCGGGTGAGGAGACAATCCGGGCTCGGCGAACGTCGCGTCCTGGGTTTCCGATAGAACTCGCCGATCCCGTCGGCTCGCTCGAAGTCGGGGAGCATGAGGACGTGGAGCAGCTCGGCGCGCGTAGCCGGGCCGAGTGCGTCCAGACGCTCACGCGGTCGGCGCTCGAGTTCATCGGGTCGCATCACCTATCGGCCTTCGCGGCCTGCTCGGAGATGGAGTGGACTGCGTGTTCGCGGATGTCGCGTTCTCGCCGGGCCATCGCCGAGATGCTAGCCCGGGGGTCTGTCGACAGATCTCGCGTGTCTGTCCGGTTCTAGGAGGAATGGGGAAGCCCGCAACGGGCTGCGCGGCGGGCTCCCTTGGACCCCGATTCGCGGAGGCAGGGGGTCCAGCCACGATCGTACGGAGATTGGTCTCCCAACGGAATCAGCGGATTGACCGACCCCGTTCGATGGCAGTCACGCCTCTCCCAATCACTCGGTGATGACGCGGTGGGCCCGAGCCGAGGCAGTACGGAAGCAGTACGCGACCCGGCGCAGCATGACGTTGGGCGACACGTATGTGAGTTCCTGTGAGTGTGACCTGCGGGTTCGTGTATGGCCGCTGGTAGCGGATGCGCCGCCCGGTGCCTTCTAAGCAGCGGGTCGCAGGTTCGAGTCCTGCCCGGCGCACAGGGAACGCAGATCGACGGCTACGGTCGGCGTCGCCTCGTTGCATCGCCGTCGTCTGGGACGTCGCGCCGTTCGAGATCCGAGGTAGGTTGGCATCGAGACGATGGAAGGAGCTGCCATGGTGACCGTCGGAGTCCTCGCGCGGCTCGAAGCCAAGCCCGGCAAGGAGGAGGAGGTCGCGACCTTCCTCGCGGGAGCTCTGCCGCTCGCCGAACAGGAGCGAGGCGACCACGGCGTGGTTCGCGATCCGGATCGGCCCCTCCACGTTCGGCATCTTCGATGTCTTCCCCGACGACGCCGGGCCGCGACGCACACCTGTCCGGTCCCATCGCCACCGCGTTGATGGAGAAGGCGGGCGAGCTCCTGTCCGAGCCTCCGACGATCGAGAAGGTCGACGTCCTCGCGAGCAAGCTCGCCGAGTAGAGCTCAGGCTCCGAGATGCCGCTGAAGATCCGCAGGGACGACGAGATCTCCGACGTGGAGGGCGGGTGGTTCCGCGCCCGCTGGCACTACTCGTTCGACACCTACCGGGATCCCGAGTACACGCGGTTCGGCACGATGCGCGTGTTCAACGACGACCGGCTGGTGCCCGGCGCCGTGTGGCCGATGCACCCGCACCGCGACATCGAGGGGCTGACCTACGTGGTGGAGGGCATGTTCCGCCACGAGGACGACGTGGGCGGGGCGCCGGGACCGCTGCCCGCGGGTTCGGTGCAGCGGATGACGCTCGGGAGCGGCGCGAACCATTCCGAGCAGAACGCGTCCGAGACCGAGCCGATGCGCTTCATCCAGATCTGGATCATGCCCGCCGAACGCGGTCTGCCGCCCGGCGTCGAGCAGAAGGTGTTTCACGACGCAGGACCGCACCGACACGCTCCTGAAGGCGATCAGCGGTGACGGCGGCGACGCCGTGCTCGTGCACCAGGACGCGCACGTGTTCGTCTCGCGCCTGAACGCCGGTCGCTCGGTCGAGCATCCGCTCGCGCCGGGACGCGGCGTCTACCTCTACGTGATCGAGGGCGACGTCGACGTGAACGGCGAGCGGATGCAGACCGGGTCCGCCGCGCAGGTCACCGACGAGGAACGCATCCAGATCTCGGCGAACGCGACCAGCGAGCTGATCCTGGTCGACGTGGCGCTCGGATAGGAGACCTACCCGGTCGCCTTCTTCCGGGTCCGGTCGCGCTTGGCCGCGGCGACGCTCTCCTTGAGCGCGGCCATCAGCTCCTCGACCGGTGACCCGCCCGCCGCGCCGGCGTCGGCTCTTCGGCGGCGCGCCTCGTCGGCGATCGTTCCGCGAGCATGCGGAGCAGCTCGTCCCGGTACGTGTCGGCGTACCGGCTCGGATCCCACTCCGTCCTCAGGGTCTCGATCAGCGTGACCGCGAGGTCCAGCTCGCGCTCGTCGACCTCGACGCCGTCCAGGCCGGGAGCGAGCTCGGCCGGATCTCGACCTCGTCGCCGAAGAACATCGTCTCGACGGCCAGCACCTTCTCCATCGGTCGGATCGCCACGAGGTGCGGCTTGGTCCGCAGCACGAACCGTCCCGATCCCGATCCGCCCCGCCTCGCGCATCGCGTGGTGGAACAGCACGTAGGGCCTGGTCGCCTCGGGCGTCATCGGGATCGCGTAGTAGCTCTTGTCGAACGACACGGGGTCGATCTGCTCGAGCTCGACGAAATCCTCGATGTCGATCGGAACGGCTCCGTCCGGGGCGGATCCGCTCGAGCTCCTCCTTCGGCACCGTGACGAGCTCGCCCTCGTCGGTCTCGACGCCTCGAACGACGTCCTCCCACGCGACCGGCGTCTCGACCGATCCCGAGCTCCCCGCTCGCTCTCGCGCGGCGCTGGCGTCGTCGTCCGCGGATGGCCTCCGGCGCCGGCGGCTCGTCGGGCTCGGACGGCGGACCCGGTTCGGCCTCGACGACCCGCTGGTAGCGGATCCGGCGGCCCTCGCGGTCGTACAGGTGGAAGCGCACGTCCTGGGCTGCGTCGCCGGGTACAGCCGCACCGGCAGCGTGATCAGGCCGAACGACAGGGTGCCCGTCCACACGGCGGTCGCCATGGGTCAAGGCTACCGAGGTCCCGAGGCGGGATGGAAGGGGCCGGGAGCGTAACGTGAGCCCGACGGCCCACCCGCGGGCCGCCGATCCGAACGAGAAGGGCACCCCGATCGACGATCCGCCCGCCGAGACGACCTCCGCGCTCTCCGAGATCAAGCGCGACCTCGTCGTCTCGGCTCGAGCGCTCGTCGCCTCGTTCCGCAACCCCGACCTCGCCCGCGCGCAGCTCGCGCTCGTCGCGTTCAGCATCTGCGAGTGGGCGAGCTTCATCGCCCTCATGGTGTTCGCGTTCGACCAGGGCGGGGCCGCGGCGGTCGGGATCATCTCGCTGGTCCAGCTGATCCCGGCGGCGATCATCGCGCCGCTCGGCTCGGTCCTGGGCGACCGGTTCCCGCGCGAGAAGGTCTTCATGCTCGCCGAGGCGTCGATGAGCGTCGCGTGCGTGCTGGCGGCGGTGGCGGCGCTGCTCGACGCGCCCGCGATCGTGATCTACGCCGCGGCCTGCTCGGTGGGCTGGCTCCTCACGCTCGTGCGGCCGACGCACGGGGCGCTGCTCCCTGGCTCGCGCGCGACCCGACCGAGCTCACCACGGCGTACACGGCGGCCGGCCTGATCGAGAGCAGCTGCGTCCTGCTCGGTCCGCTGCTCGCGACGGCCTTCTTCGCGCTCGGCACCGCGTTCGGCGTCCCGGGCGTCGGGCTCGTCTACGCGGCGCTCGCCGTGCTGCTCGGCGTCGGCGCCGTGCTGCTGTCCAGCGTCCACAGCCAGGCGCCACCGGACCCGAGCCACACGGTCCGACGTCGGCGTGTGCTGAGCGAGCTCGGCGCGGGGTTCCGGTACGTGTGGTCCGACCCCCGGCCTCGGGTGCTGATCGGGACCCTCGGGCTGTGGACGTTCGTCCTCGGGTTCATCGACACCCTGATCGTCGTGCTCGCGCTCGAGGTGCTCGGGATCGGTCAGACCGGCGTCGGCGCGCTCAACGCCGCCGTCGGTGTCGGCGGGGTGATCGGCGCGGCGTTCGCGGTCGTCGCCGGGAACCGCGAACGTCTGTTCCCGCGCGTTCCGAACGGGCTCGCTCGTGTACGGCGTCCCCGTGGGGGCGATCGGGGCGATCCCCATGCTCGCGCCGCTCTTGCTCGGGCGTCGCGGGCTCGGGCGCCGTCCTGTACGACGTGTCCGGGCCGGACGATGCTCCAGCGCCTGATCCCCGACCAGAAGCTCACCCGGTGCCTCGGCGTGCTCGAGTCCGTCTACATGGGGAGCGAGGGGCTCGGCGCGTTCGCGGCCGCGATCCTCGTCACGCTGGTCGGTCCCCGGTGGACCTTCGCGATCGCCGGCGCGATCATCCCGGTGACGTTCTTCGTGCTCCGGCGCTCGCTGCGGGCCGTCGACGTCGGGGCGAGGGTCCCGGCGGACGACCTGGCGCTCCTGCGACGGACGTCGCTGTTCGAGCCGCTGCCGATCGCGGCGGTCGAACGGCTCGCCCGCAACAGCGTCCCGCTCGTCGTCGACGCCGGGACCACGATCATCCGCGAGGGCGACGCTGGCGACCGCGTCTACGTGATCGCGTCGGGCGAGGCCGACGTGTCCTCGAACGGGAGCCACGTGGCCAGGCTCGGGCCTGCGCGCACGTGGGCGAGATCGCCCTGCTCCGTGACGTGCCCCGCACGGCCACCGTGGTCGCCGCGACCCCCGTTCGGCTCCTCGTCGCTCGAACGCGACGTGTTCCTGCGCACGATGACCGGGCACGAACCCGCCCGCGCGGCGGCCACACGGCCGCCGAGGGCAGGCCGCGCGAGCTCGCCGCTCCCGGAGCCGCCGGGCACGGAAGCGCCCCGGACGGCTGAGCCTCAAGGGCCGATCCGGCGCGTCGAAACTCATCAGGTGAAGACCTGTCCGCACTGCGGTGGCGAGATCCGGGACTCGGTGGTCCGGTGCACGCACTGTCGCCGGAACCTGCGCGACGGCGAGATCGACCTCGAGACCGCCCCGGCCGGCGAACCCTCCCGGCCGGCAGAGCTCACCGTCTGGCCCCCAACCCGTGGCCGCGTCGGTGGCGAGCGCACCGTCGGCGACCGTCGCGGCGCCGCCCAGCCGAGCCGCCGCGCCGTTCGGCTCGACGCCGCCTCGCGATGCGTGGTCGAACCCAGCCCCCCGACCTCACCGCTCTCGGACCCGTCGACGCACCCGCGCGATCCCGAACTCCCGGCGCGCGTTCGGCCCGGACATGTGGATGCTGTGGGCCGGGATGGCGGCGACCGTCGCCGGGATCTTGGCGTTCCTCGCGGTGAAGGAGCCCCGGGCGCATCTCATTCCTGTGGTTCTTCTACGGCCGCGATCAGCTGCGTGAGGCACCACGGGCAGGTCAGGTAGGCCACCGGTCAGGCCTCGGAGGGGTCGAGGTTGGCGAGGATCTCGGCCGCCTTGGCCTCGCGCTGCTTCCGCACGGCCTCGTCGAACCCGGGATGCGACAGGCCGAGCACCTGGGTCGCGAGGATCGCCGCGTTCACCGCTCCGGCCTTGCCGACGGCGAGCACGCCGACCGGGATCCCGCCCGGCATCTGCACCATCGACAGCAGCGAGTCGAGCCCGCCCGAGAGCTTCGACTCCATCGGGACCCCGAGCACAGGTTTCGTGGTGTGGGCGGCCACGACGCCGGGAGCGCGGCCGCCATCCCCGCGGCGGCGATGAAGACCTCGACGCCGCGGGTCTCTGGCGTCTCGATCCAGGCCGCGAGCTCCTTCGGCGTCCGGTGCGCCGAGAGCAACCGGGTCTCGAACGGCACGCCGAACGCCCCAAGCTGCTGGGCGCAGTGCTGCATCGTCTCCCAGTCCGACGCCGATCCCATCACGACGCCGACCAGCGGCTCGGTCATCTCGGTTGAGCTCCCTCGGTGTGTTTCGGGCGTGAGCAGTCTGGACGGGCGGGGCGGTCCCTCAGCCCGCGGCGAGCCGCTCGCCGATCTCGGCCGCGATCTCGACGACGTCGAGCACGTCCTCCTCGGTGGTGCGGAAGTTCACGAAGCAGGGGCGGAGCCAGACCTCGTCGTCGATCAGCGCACTCGACATCCAGACGCGCCCGTCGGCCTGGATCGCCTCGGCCAGCCGCTCGTTGTGCGCTCGACGTCGCTCGACGCCCGCCGGCGTGTGACGGAACGCGACGATCGACAGCTTCGGCGGCCCGAGCGCCTCGAAATCGCCCGCGCGCCGACACCGTCTGGTACAGCAGTTGCGCCTGCGACAGGTTGCGTTCGATCGCCTCCGCGAACGCCGCGGCCCCGTGCACCCGCATCGCGAGCCAGAACTTCAGCGCGCGGAACGGCCGGGAGTACTCGAACGTCGTGTCCATCGCGTGGAGCTCGTGCCGCTGGTGCGGCAGGTACCCCTGCTCGTGCCCGAACGACGCAACGAGGTCCTCCTGGTTCCGCACCAGGAGGATCCCGCAGGCCTTCGGCAGGTAGAGCCACTTGTGGGCGTCGACGGCGACCGAGTGCGCGCGCTCGAACCCGCGAACAGCTCCGGGCGGCGCGGCGACCGCCGGCAGCCCGTAGGCGCCGTCGACGTGGAACCACACGCCGCGCTCCTCGCAGATATCGGCGATCGCCTCGAGCGGATCGATCGCGCCGGTGAGCGTGGTGCCCGCGGTCGCGACCACCGCGATCGGCGTGACGCCGTCCGCGAGATCTCGGTCGATCGCCTCGGCGAGAGGCGCCGGGTTCGAGCCCGCGTTCGGCGCCGAGCGGGATCGCGCGCAGGTTCGCCGAGCCGACGCCGAGCGTCTCGACCGCCCGGGTCACCGGAGTAGTGCACCTCCTGCGAGCAGTAGATCGCCACGCGCTTGCCGCCGAGGCCCCTCGTAGCGCGAGCCGGGCAGGGCGTGCTCGCGCGCCGCGGCCAGCGCGGTCGTGTTCGAGACCGTGCCGCCGCTCGTGAACGCGCCCGCCGCCTCGGGCGCGTAGCCGATGAACTCGGCCGCCCACCGGACCGCCTGCTTCTCGATCAGCGTCGCCGCGCCGCGCGTCGACCGCGAGGTTGATGTCGTAGGTGTGCGCGAGCAGGTCGCCGATCGTCCCGATCTCGAGGCCGCTCGAACCCACCCCGACGAAGTACCGCGGCCGCGGCTGGGCGATCGACTCGTCGAGGATCCGGGCGGCGTCGTCGACCGCCTCGTGGGCCGAACCCAGGCGTGGTCGGGAGCTCGGTCTGCAGGAGCCGGCGGACGCGTTCGTCGAGCGGGGCTCCTCGGGCCGGTACCGGTCGAAGCTCTGCCAGGCCTCGGCGACGAGCTTGGCCGCGTGCTCGAGCACCTCCTCGCGCGGGGCGTCGAGCCGCAGCGGGACGTCGGCCTCGGTCACGGCTCGGATGCTACCCGGCCAGGTTCGAGGTCCGGTGCACCCGGCCGGTCGGCGGAGCGCCCCGACGTAGACGCCGATCAGGACGAGGACCGAGCCGGCCGCGAACGCCCAGGTGATCTCCTCGTCCTGGAGCCACGACGCCAGCAGGGATCGCCACGATCGGGATCAGCACGCCCTCGTACGAGACCGCGCCTGCGTCCGACCGGCGAGTAGGACGTACACGTACAACGTGAACGTCAGCACGGAGCCGAAGGATCACTCAGGTAGGCCTGCGCGGCCCACGTCTTCGCGAGCTCAGGCACGGCGAGCGACTCGCCGGTAGACCACCGGCGAGGACGAGCAGCATCAGCCCGCCGACGACCAGCCCGATGCGCGTTCATCGAGACTGGGGCGCGCGCGGGAACGCCTTGACGACGCGATCCCGGTCTCGGCGAAGCACACGGCGGCCGCGAGGAGCGAACCGCAGCGAGCCGAGCGGCACGCCGGCGCCGAGCCCCTCGCGGAAGATCACGGCCATCCCCGCGACGGCGAACACGCCGCCGAACAGCCCGTCGCCGTGGCTCAGAAGCGCGGGAACGTGAGGATCGTCGACGAGCCGGAGGATCATCAGTCCGCCCGCGACCGCGAGGACGCCGTAGCGAACGCTGCCTGCACCCTGAAACGCTGCGAGAGCGCGATGAGGAACAGCACCGTCGCGAGCATCACGGTCGTCCGGATGTAATCGTCGGCATGACTCCTCGCGGCCGTTCCCTCCACGTAAACGTGCGGTCGGCCAGTTCGTTCATCTGCGCTCCCCGCTCGAGCTGGGGATTGACGTACTCGGGCATGAAGCTGGGCCCGGGCGGCGCCTCCGGGTTCGAGAACGGGTCGGTCGCGAGCCAGGCGTCGAAGGCGACCTTGTACTCTGGGCTGAAGCGACGTTCGTACAGCGCCATCAGCTCGGTCCGGCCCTCGAAGCGTGCCTCGATCCACGTGTTGAACGTGGTGACGTCGAGCAGGCGCTGCTGTCCTCCCAGCGTCAGGATCTGGTCCGCGCCGAACACGGATCGTCGAGGCCTGCGCGTAGAGCTCCGCTTCATGGCCGTCCCACCTCGCCGCCTGATACCCGCTCCAGGCGGTCGCGATCGCGACGAAGGCGAGGAGGAACGCCTCCAGGATCTCGACGACCTCCTCCCAGCCCGTCCTCGGAGGTCGGGGCTGCGCATCCTTGCCTTCCCTTCGGAAAGGGTCCCCGCGATCTCGATGTTGAGGTCTGTCCTGCATCCGCACCGCCGGCAAGGTTGAGGTCGGCGCAAGTGTAGGGTCCTCCCGACCGCTCGGTCGGTGCTTACCCTCCTCGGGGCCCGCCAGCTCCTGTAACGCGGCGTTCGATGGCGCGAAGTAGTAGCCGGCGCTCACCGGCTTCGAGAAGTCCGTGAGCCGGTCGCGCGGGCCATCGAGCCCGAACATCCGAGCGAGCATCCGATCGAACCTCGACGGATCGGCGCTGAACGCGACGAAGTAGAGGCCGTGTTCCTCAACCGTTCCGTAGGGAACGCTGCGGCGGAAGATCTCGAGGTCATCGCCACCGAGTTCGACGCGCGCGATGTGCGCATCCGGCGGCTTCTCGGTTCCGAGCAGCTCGGTCGCTGTCGGGCTTCGTTCGCCCGATCACGCGCTCCTGCTCGCTGGACGGAGAGCCGATGGAAGGCGTCGAGGTCGTGGACCCATCGCATCGCCAAGACGTGGCTCCCGGCCTCACCGGGCGCGCCGGGCGGAACGAGGGCGGCGTCGGCTGCCAAGCGGACCGGCGGGTTCCCGGTGCCGTCGACGAAACCGGTCTCGTCGCGACCTTCCTGGTACGTGAAGGCCGGCTGCTCGGCGGCCAGCACCGCGACGTCGGAGATGGCAGCGGCGGCGGCCCGCGCGTGATCGAACGTCACGTCGGGTGCGCTGCCGCTGATCCACAACCAGGCATCGTGCTGGGTCGCGGGGGCGCGATGACCGTCCGACCCGATGACCTCGGAGAACGGACCCAGCGAGGACGGATGCCATCGAGGGTGCAACCTCACGCCAGGCGTCGGCCCCGAACGCGACGACGAGGTTCACACCACCGGCCGACACGTCGGGCGTCCGCAGCCGCCGGAACGAGGGCACCGCCTCCGTGGCGCTCACGCCATCCCGCAGATCGAACTCCAGGAAGTGGTGGGCGTGGGTCCCTGCGCGAAGATCCCGAACTGAGGGAGGGTGAAGCCCATCAGGGCGCGGAGCCTAGCGTTGCGGCTCAGTGCCCGCAACGCGCACTGACCTCGGCAGCTACGGCCAGAGGCGATCGGCGACGCCGGGCGACGAGCTCGAGCTTCCGCCACTGGGTGTCCTCGTCGATCTCGTTGCCCACCATCACGCTCGCGAACCCGCACTGCGGGCTGATCGCGAGCCGATCCATGCCGCCGGCGAGATCCGGCCGCCTGCTCCATCCTCCGCGACGAGCTCGTCCTCGTCCTCGAGCGCAGGCGTCTTCGTCGACACGATCCCCATGACCATCGTGGAGCCCTTCCCGCAGGAACCGCACCGGCTCGAACCCGCCGTCGCGGCCGAGGTCGTCCCACTCGACCAGGAACGCGTCGTACGGCAGCTCGCCGAACACGCGCTCGGCGACCGGTTCGAGCGAGCCTCGCACATCCACGACGAGCGGTAGTTCCCCGGCAGATGTGGAGCGCCACGGTCACGTCGTCGGGGATGCCCTCGAGCACCGCGGTGTCGGCGGCGATCGCGGCGTCGACGAGCTCGGCGACCGGATGACCGCGCGCCTCGAACCGCTCGATCCATGCCGGGTCGACGAGGTAGGGGTAGAGCGGGAAGTCGAACTGGACGTACCGGGCGCCCGCCGTGATCGGCGTCGGCGACGAGCCCGCGTTCGATCTGCGATCGCGTGCGCGACGAACTCCTCGAGCGTCCCGTAGCCCGAGGTCACGCCGGGTTTGTACGAGAACGGGTGGCCGAACAGCGAGGCGCGGGGAACGTGACCTTGAACGGGTAGCCCTCGGCGATCGTCGGTCATGAACGCCGCCTCCCGGGCGGCGGGCGAGTCGACGGGGCGCAGGCGATCGACGATCTCGTGGACCCGGAGCGGCACCTCGTCACCCTGGGCGTTCCGGAAGTTGACGACGTTGTCGGTGCGGAACCCCTCGACCGCGTCGTAGAACGAGTTCAGGAACATCCACCGCCGGAACTCGCCGTCGCTGACCACATCGAGCCCGAGGTCGACCTGCCGCCGGACCGCGTCGCGGATCGCCTCGTCCTCCATCGCGCGGAGCGTGGTGCGATCCTTCCTGCGCTCGTCCGCGAGCACGGCCGAGTGGCCCTCGGCGTAGAACGTCATCGACGGCATGCGCGCAACGCGGCCGGCCGAAGCAGCGAGCCGACGACCTCTGCCCTGGCAGGGCGGCGCGGAGCGATCATCCCGCCACGAGAGTGCGTGGACGTGCATGTCGTGCCATCCATCCGTGTGGAAGGAGTGCGCTCAACATTGTCGCCTCGGGGGCGAACCCGGCCTCTCGGCCACCCGGCAGGAGGTGGCATTGGCGACTGAGTGGCGGATCTCGAGGCGATGAAGGCCGAGATCGTCCATCGCCCAGCCTTCGTAGCCTTGAGACGCGGCACGGGTGGCGACGCCTTCCCCTCGAAAGTCCGGCATGACCCAGTGGGGTCATCTCGACCATGACCGAACTCGAGATTCACGCCGCGGAGTGCGGTATGTCCCAGCACCTGACCGGTCGTCGCCGTTGCGATCGCCCAACTTCCATCCGTTTCGGCGTGCCATCGTTCGCGCCAGCCCGCGATCCAGGAATGGGCCTCGTCATCGCTGACCAGCTCGGCGCATGTGCCAATGGCGGATATCGGGGTCCGCGAAGGCGTGCACGCGCCACCGACGCATCCATCGGCGATCAGGGACGCAGCGATCAGGTCGGGTGCACCATGGATCGTGGGTTGCTCCTGCCCTCGCATCCGACCTGGTGGTACGACAGGCGGCATCGAGGCGCGGCACGTCTCCATCGTAGCGAGACCGGCTGAGACCCCTCATCCCGTCTCCCACCGCACCCACGTGGAGTCCGGGGCTCGGAACTCCCACCCCGACAGCGTCGCCGGCCGGTCGGAGTCGAGCCGCAGACCCGGCAACCGGTCGAGCAGGATCTCGAGCGAGACGCGCGCGAGGTGCCGGCCGAACCACGCCCCGAGGCAGAAGTGGTTCCCGACCGCGAACGCCAGGTGCGCGCCCTCCTTGCGGTGGACGTCGAACCGGTCGGGATCCGTGAAGCGCCGCGGGTCGCGGTTCGCGCTCGAGAGCACCGCGCCGATCAGCGCCCCCTCCTCGAGCTTCACGCCCGCGAGCTCGGTCGTCTCGGTCGTCTGCCGCGTCGACGTGCCGACCGGGCCCGCCCATCGCAGCGTCTCCTCGACCGCCGGCTTGACCAGCCGGCGATCCGCGCGCACCTCTCTCGAGCTGCTCGGGGTTCGAGCCGAGCGCGTGGAGCACGAGCGCGATCACGTCGCGCGGCTCCTGCAGCCCGCCCGAGAGCATCAGCTTCGTGTTCGCGACGATCTCCTCGCGGGTCATGCGGTCGCCGTCCTGGTCGTGGTGCAGCATCGCCGAGAGCACGGAGCCGTCGGGCTCGTCGTCGAGCCGGTCGAGGACGCGTTCGATCACCTCGGAGAGCGACGCGCTCGCCTCGTCCGGCCGGCGCCTGCTTCGCGGGGTCGCCCTCGAAGTTCGCGAGCCCGAGCATCAGGCCCTGGTTCCAGCGAAGGAGGTCCTCCCACGCCACCTCGTCGAGCCCGAGCATGAACCGGAGCGACCGAACGCTCATCGGGTCGGCGAACTCGGTGAACAGATCGCACTCCCCGCGCGCGCGAACCCGTCGATCAGCCTCGTTCGCGAGCGCCGGGATCATGCCCTTCGTCCGCTCCTCGACGTCTCGGGGCGGAACGGCGGCTCGACGACACGCCGGACCCGCTGCTGGTCCGGGCCCTCGGAGCCGAGCATGTTCACGCCCATCGTGCGGTTCAGCGTCGAGGGGTCGGTCGCGGCCGTGAACACCTCGGGCGACAGGTCGACCGTCCGGACGTCCTCGTACCGCGTCACGAGCCACAGCTGCACCGCCGGGACCCACGCGACCGGCTCCTCGTCGCGCAGGCGCGCGTAGATCGGGTACGGGTCCCGCTCGAGCTCCTCGAGGGTGATCTGCTCGCCGAACGTCATCCGTGCTTCCCCGGCTCCCACCCGTGCGGTCCGATCGTCCGGCCGGCGAACGCCGTCGGGACCTCCTCGAGATCGGTCGCCATCGAGTCGTTCCAGCGGTTCAGGAAGCCGAACAGGCCGACGACCGCGAGGATCTCGACGATCTCGCCGTCGTCCCAGTGCAGGCGGAGATCCTCGAAGTGCTGGGGCGTGACGGCGTTGGGGACGACGCTCGCGTCGCGCGCGAAGCGCAGCGCCGCGCGCTCGGCCTCCGAGTAGCGCGGCGAGCGTTCGAAGTCCCAGATCTCGGCGATCTTGGCCTCGTCGACCCCGCGCATCTTCGCGTCGACGGTCTCGTGCGCCTGGCAGTACCGGCAGCCCGCGGCGGTGCTCGCCACGATCGCGACGAGCGGCTTCAGCCCGACCGGGACCGTGCCCGTCCGCCAGATCTGGGTGATGAGCTCGCTGAACGCGCGGAGGATCTCGGGGCGGCGGGCCATCGTGAACAGGTTGTTCGGGACGAACGACAGCGTGTCGTCGTACAGCCGGAAGAGCTCCTCGAGCTCCGGATGCTCCTCGCGCCGCAGCGGCTGCATGTTCGCCACGCACCGACCTCCTCGCGCTCATCGACCGCCGGTAAGGCACACTATCCCCATCGCGGGAGGCGAGATGCGTCTCGAAGGCAAGGTGGCGATCGTCAGCGGCGGCGGGACCGGGATCGGCGCCGCCACGCGCGCGCATGTTCGCGCGGGAGGGCGCGAAGGTGGTCGTCACGGGCCGCCGCCCCGAGCCGCTCGAGGAGGTCGCGGCCGAGACCGGCGGACTCGCCGTCGCCGGCGACACGGCGGACGACGGGCACGTCCGCGCGGCGGTCGCGACGGCGGTCGAGGCGTTCGGCGGGCTCGACGTCGTGGTCGCGAACGCGGGCCTGGGGTTCGGCGGGGCGGCCGCGGACGTCGACGACGAACGCTGGCAGCGCACGCTCGACGTGAACCTGACCGGCGCGTTCCGGCTCGCGCGGGCGGCGATCCCGCGCGCTGGTCGAACGGGGCGGCGGCTCGATCGTCCTGGTCTCGAGCGTGAACGCGCTCGTGAGCGGTACCGAGAGCGCCGCCTACGGCGTGTCGAAGGCGGCGATGAACGGCTCGCGCGCTCCCTCGCGGTCGACTACGGGCCGAAGGGCATCCGCGCGAACGCGATCTGTCCCGGCTGGGTGATCACCGAGATGGGCGACCGGGCGATGGACGACCTGGTGACCGAACGCGGGATCTCTAGCTGACGAGGCCTACGCGCTCGTGACCCGGTACACCCGCTCCGGCGGCCGGCCACCGCCGACGAGATCGCGGCGTGCTGCCTGTTCCTCGCGAGCGACGAGTCCTCGATCGTCACCGGAACCGTCACTCGTGGCCGATGGTGGCGGGCTCGCGATGGACCTCACCGAGGTCGCGTGGCAGGAGCGCCCGTGAGCTTCGACCACTCGGGGAAGATCGCGATGATCACCGGCGCCGGTTCGGGCATCGGCCGCGCGACCGCGCTCCGGCTGGCGTCCCAGGGCGCCGCGGTGGCCGTGGTCGACATCCAGCTCGAGGCGGCCGAGGAGACGGTCGCCTCGATCGCCGACGGCGGCGGGACGGGAGTCGCGTTCGACGCCGACGTTCGGGACCGTTCCGAGATCGAGAGCGCGCGCGACGGCGCGGTGAACGCGTTCGGGCACATCGACTACCTCGTCAACAACGCCGGCCTGGTCCGGATGTCGCCGCTCGACGAGCTCAGCGAGGACGAGTGGGACCTGGTCCTCGACACGAACCTGAAGGGCATGTACCTCGTGACGCAGGCGATCGCGCCGGTGATCGCCAGTGCGGGCGGCGGCGCGATCGTGAACCTCGCGACGATCGAGTCGGAGGTGGTGGTCGCCTCCACCGGCCACCCGCAGGTCCACTACAACGCGTCGAAGGGCGGCGTGAAGATGCTGACGAAGGCGCTCGCGGTCGAGCTCGCCGGCCGCGGTATCCGCGTCAACGCGGTCGCGCCCGGGCCGATCGCGACCTCGTTCATCCCCGGCGCCGACCTCCGTCTCGCCCGAGGCGTGGGACTCGATGAAGGACCGGCTCCTGGTCCCGCGCGTCGGCGAACCCGAGGACGTCGCCGCGGCGATCTCGTTCCTGCTCTCGGACGACGCGTCGTTCATCACCGGCGCGATGCTGCCGGTCGACGGGGGTGGCTCACGCGATGACGCTCGAGCTCGCGGATCTGGACGGGTTCGGGACCGTGATCGTGACCTCGGCCGACGTGACGGGACGGCCGGTCGGCAAGCGCGTGTCGGTCGACGTGTTCCGCAAGGTCGTCCACGAGGGATCCCGCTCAGCTCCTGCGTCCTCGGCTGGGACGTCGACCAGTGGCCGGGACCCGTGCAGGAGTACACCGGGCACCACACCGGGTGGCACGACGTCCGGCTCGTCCCGGACCTGGGGACGCTGCGGCCGGCCGCCTGGCTCGAACGCACGGCGATCTGCGTGGCCGACTTCGCCGAGATGGGTTCGGACGAGCTCGCGCCGGTGGCGCCGCGCACGATCCTCCGGCGGCAGGTCGAGCGTCTCGCGGAGACCGGGCCTGACCGCGCAGGTCGCGAGCGAGCTCGAGTTCGCGCTGTACCACGGCAGCTACGACGAGGGCCGCGCGAACGGCTACGAGACCCTCGTGCCCGACCACGCTCGCGCGGGCCGACTACACGATCCAGGCCGGCGACCGGTACGAGGGCTTCTTCTCGGGCGTTCGGGACGCGCTCGCCGCCTCCGAGCTCGGCCCGTGGACCAGCCAGGTCGAGTGGGGCCTCGGCCAGTGGGAGATCAACCTCGAGTACCAGCGGGCGCTCGAGATGGCCGACCGGCACCTGCTGTTCAAGCTCGCGATGCGCACGCTCGCGTCGAACGCGGGCATGGCGGTCACGTTCATGGCGCGGCCGTTCGCCGACACGACCGGCTCGTCGTGCCACCTGCATCTCTCGCTCGTCGACGGCGACGGCCGCAACGTGTTCCACGACGCCGAGGACGGCGACGGGATCTCGGCGACGCTCCGGCACGCGATCGGCGGCGTGCTGCAGCGCGCGCCCGAGCTCATGCCGTTCTACGCGCCGACCGTGAACTCCTACCGCCGGACGACGAGCGGCGAGTTCTCGGGCAACGGGCTGTCGTGGGGGTTCGACAGCCGGATGGTCTCGTGCCGTGTGCTCACCGAGTCGCCCGAGTCCACCCGGCTCGAATGGCGCGTGCCCGGCGCCGACGTGGACCCGTACCTCGCGATCGCGGCGCTCCTCGCCTCGGCGCGCGACGGGATCGAGAACGAAGCCGAGCCCGGCGAGCCGCTGATGGGCGCCGACTACGAGCGCCCGGTCGCGCCGCTTCCGGCCACGCTCGGCGAGGCCGGTCGAACGCTTCCGCGACGGCGCGTTCGCGCCCGAGGCGTTGGGCAAGGACGTGGTGGCGCACTACGCCGAGGCCGGGCGGTGGGAGTGGGAGCAGTTCCTGTCCCCCGGCGCCGTCGGCGAGTGGGAACGCCGCCGCTACTTCGACGTCATCTGAGGAGGCGATCGCATGAGCCGGCTACAGGACGCCGTGCGGATCGGACCGGACGAGCTCGTGGAGATCGAGGGCCCGCCCGAGATCCATCGGCGAGAGGCGTTCGCCAAGCCGGGCCTGTGGGCGGGGCTCACGACGACCGAGCCCGGCCTCGTGAGCGGCTGGCACCATCACGGGGGCCACGACACGATCGTCTACGCGATCGCGGGTTCCGTGGCGATCGAGTTCGGCGAGGGTGGCCGGAGCGCGGTCCAGGCCGGCGCCGGCGACTTCCTCGTGATACCCAGCGGGCTCGTCCACCGCGAGAGCACACCGGGCGACGAGCCCTCGCGCAGCGTCGTGATCCGAGCCGGCGGCGACGGCCCACCGACGATCGAGGTCGACGGCCCGTCGTCGTGACGTCGCACCGGTCGGAGCTGTCGGTCCTCCGAGGAGCGGCGGTCGCGGTGATGCTCGTGACGACGGCGGTGATCCTGATCCTGCCGGGGTCGAACGGGTGTCCACCGAGACGTCCCGGCGAGCTCGATCCGCTCGAGTGCAGGCCGACGGTGTTCACCGCTCCGAGGCTGATCGTGTTCGGGATCGGGCTCGCGATCGCCGTCACGCTTTGGGCGGTCGCGTTCGTCCGCGATCCCGACGCCTAGCGGGTTCCACCGGCGAGCGCGTCGACGCGTTCGACGACCTCTCGGCAGAACAGGCCCGATCTGCTGAGGGTCGTCGATGAACTGCGACGGCTTGATGCAGATCGTGGTGAACCCGCGTTCGAGCTGTGCCGGGATCGACGCGAGCGCCTCGCCCAGATCGGCCACGCCCTCCGGGCCGTCGAACCGGCCCTCGCGTGCCGCCCACCATCTCGAGCTCGGCGGGGTCTCGGCCGGCGGCCGCCATCCCCGAACCCAGCCGCTCGAGATCCTCGTCGGTCGGGCGGCCGAGCGGGTTGAACCCGCTGCCGAACTCGACCAGCCGCCGCAGGAGCCGCTCGTGCATCGTCTCGCCGCCGAACCACAACGCCGGGCCTCCGGCCGGAACGGCTTGGGCTCCAGCCAGACGTCGGAGAAGCGGTAGTGGCGCCCTCGAACGACGCCGGCGAATCGCGCCAGAGCACCTTCCAGGCGGCCAGGTGCTCGTCGAGCAGCTCGCCGCGCGCGCTCGAACGGCACCCCGAGCGCCTCGTACTCGGGCCGGTGCCAGCTCACGGTCGGCTGAACGACCAGACGCCCCTCGGACAGCAGGTCGAGCGTCGCGAGCTGCTTGGCGAGCAGCAGCGGGTGACGGAGCGGCGCGATGATCGAGCTCGCGACCAGCCGGAGCCGTGACGTCGCGGACGCGACCGCACGCGAGCAGCGTGAGCGCGTCCGGCCACGGCGTCGACGGGTCCTGGTTCCCGGGCAGCGCGTAGTCGCGCGGGTTCTCGGGCATCCCGCCGGCGTCCGCACCGGCACCGAGCACGACGTGCTCGCTCACCATCACCGCGTCGAACCCCGCCGCCTCGGCCTCGACGGCCATCCGGACGAGCGCTCCGAGATCGCGCGCCGGGACCAGCGTGTGGTTCTCGCTGAGGATGAGGACGAGGCGGGGCCGGACGGCCCCGCCTCCCCATCAGGCATGACCGGCTACGTGCGCAGGTCCGCCAGCGCGTCGCTCGCGGGCTCGCGTCCCTTGACCAGCGCCATGTAGACGAGGCCGATCGCGAACCAGATCACGGCCGACCACGGCGCCAGCAGCGTCGGGCTCGTCACCTTGTAGAACGAGCCGAAGATCGCCGCCGCCGTGATCGCGATCCCCACGAGCGCCGCGACGATGAGCCCCGCGGTCGCCTTGTCCTCGCCGACGCCGCGGAACGCCCCGATCGACATCAGGAAGTAGACGACCAGCAGCGCGAACCCGCCGAACGTCGCGCACCACACGAAGCACCGAGAAGTAGTGCGGGAGTCCCGGCAGCGCGAGCAGCGTGTCGTTCGCCTCGGACACGACGATCAGGATCGCCTGCACGACCATCAGCAGCACGATCGCGGCCACCGGCGTCCCGTAGCGCTTAGACACCTTGGCGAGCGCGCCCGGCAGCCGCCGGTCCCGAGCCATCGCGAACACGCCGCGGGTCGAGGCGACGGCCGCGCCGACGTAGACCGCGAGCATGTCGAGGAACACGACCACCAGCAGGATCTTCAGCCAGAACTCCGACCCCGGCGGCCCCGGCGGAGCGCCGAGCGCGAACAGGGGCGCGCCGGCGACCTCCGGGCTCGTGATCACCGAGAGGTCGAACCCGAACCCCGCGACCTCGACGTACGCCGCGATCAGGTAGAAGACCGAGACGATCGCCACGGCACCGAGCACGGCCCGCGGGATCGCGCGTTTGGGCTCCGCGGTCTCCTCGGCCAGGTTCGCCGCGGTCTCGAACCCCACGAAGATCAGCACGCCGTACAAGCACCCCGAACAGGATCCCGCTGAACCCACCGGCCGGCGACGGGTCGAACGCCTTCGCGACGTCGTTGTCGCTCCCGAGATCCGCGATCACCGTGATGAAGAAGATCAGGACCACCGCGATCGAGATCAGCGCGAGCGTGAGCTGCACCCGGGTCGAGATCTGCACCCGGAAGTACAGGACCGCGAACAGCCCCAAGCGCGAAGATCGTGTCCCACAGCCAGATCGGCAGGTCGATGTCGATCTCCAGGACGGGCAGCAGGTTGTCGTGGACGTACCCGCCGATCAGCAGCCCCAGCCCGGTCGTGAGGATGATGGTCCCGCCGTAGTACAACCATCCCGTCGCGGCGCCGATCGTCTTGCCGAGCCCGTTCGAGACGTAGTCGTAGAGCGACCCCGCGGCGTGGATCTTCTTCGCGTACTGCGCCACGATCCAGCCGAGCGCGAACACGCCGATCCCGGCGATCAGCACCGCGAGCGCGGCGGAGGTTCCGGCGCCTCGACCCGACGCGTTCACGCCGATGATCAGCGGGATGATGAAGGCGGCGCTGAACACCGGCCCCATGAACCCGACCGACTGCGCGAGCACGTCGACCAGCGAGAGCTTCTTGCCGCCGAGGCGTTCGTACTCCTCGGTCACCACCAACGGTCGTTCGCCTTCCACGGACCCCTCCCCTCCCGATGAACGGATCTGCTGGTGCTTCCTACCCCGGCGGGCCTACGCCGTCCAGCCCCCTCGGGCTGCTCGAACCACACGTGCACCTGACCCGTGCCCACCGAGGCCTCGTACTCGCTGAACAGCTCTCCGGTTGCGGTGCAATCCCTCCCGCCGAGCGCCGCGGCCATCATCAGGTAGTGCCCGAAGTGCCCCTCGGGTACGCCTTGCGGTACTCGGGCATGCCGTCGATCACGCCGGCGTGGTCGCCCTTGCCGAACTTCTCGAGCACCCCCATGTCGGCGTCGTAGTACTTCCGGTCGTAGATGTTGTCGGGCGCCTTCTGGCTCTCGCGCTGGCGCAGGTCCTTGAAGTTGAAGAACCGGTGGGTCATCCCGCCCGAGGCCAGGAGCACCACCCGGCGGTCGCTCTGGCGGATCGCGTCGCCGATCAGCCGGCCGAACAGCAGGAAGTCGTCGGTGTCGCAGCACTGGTTCAGCGCCACGCTCAGCCAGGCGGTCTTCGGGTCGCCGAGGAACGTCCAGATGTTGACCGTGCCGTAGAAGAGCGGGAGGTACGGGTCGTCGTTGGCGAGGATCCAGCAGTCGTCGCGGCCCTTCGGCCTGCGCGGCGATCAGGTTCGCGAGCTCGGGGTCGCCCGGCATGTCGTACGGGATCTGCTTCATCCCGCGCGGGAGCTCGTGGCTCGTGAACTTGCCCTGCCGGCGCTCGTGGCTCGTCACGATGTGCTCGAACGTGGACTCCCAGTGCGTGTCGAACACGATCACGGCGTCGGGCTGCAGCCGGTCCAGGTTCTCGGACTTGATCCGGTGCAGACCCGGGACGAGCGTGATCTCCTTGCCCTCGTTGATCTCGAGCCGGACCTCTTCCGGCAGCATGATCGTGGGGACGTGTGCCAACGAGCGCCGCGCCGACGATCTCTCCCATCCTCAGTCCTCCCAGGGGGCCGAGCAGACGTTCTTGACGTCCGCGTAGAAGTCGAAGCTGTAGACGCCGCCCTCGCGCCCGACGCCCGAGGACTTCGCGCCGCCGAACGGCGCCGCGCAGGTCGCGCACGAAGAAGCAGTTGACCCAGACGGTGCCGGCGACCAGGCGCTCGGAGACGCGTTCGGCGCGCTCGCGGTCGCCGGTGTACAGGATCGCCGCCAGGCCGTAGTCCGTCTCGTTCGCGAGCGCGATCGCCTCGTCCTCGGTCTCGAACGTCTGGAGCGTGAGGACCGGCCCGAACACCTCCTTGCGGAGCACCTCGGCGCCCTCGGGGACGTCGCCGAACAGCGTGGGCCGGTAGAACAGGCCGCCGAGCTCCTCGTTCGGGCCGCCGCCGAGCAGGACCGTCGCGCCGTCGGCCTTCGCGCGCTGGACGAACCCGTCGACGCGCTCGAAGTGCTCGCGCGTGATCTGCGGCCCGATGTCGGTGGTCTCCTCGCGCGGGTCGCCCTGGCGGATCGCGCCGGCGGCCTCGAGGAAGCGTTCGAGGAAGGCGTCGTGCATCGAGCGCTCGACGATCAGCCGCGTCCCGGCCAGGCAGACCTGCCCGGCGTTGTCGAACTGGTTCACCGCCTGCTTCACGACCGTCGCTCGAGGTCGGCGTCGGCGAACGCGACGAACGGCGACTTCCCGCCGAGCTCGAGCGACGCCGGCGTGAGGTTCGCCGCCGCGGCCTGCGCGACGAGCTTCCCGGTCTCCGATCGAGCCGGTGAACGCGATCCGGTCGACGCCGGGATGACCGGTGAGCGCGGCGCCCGCCTCCTCGCCGATCCCCTGCACGACGTTGAACGCGCCGTCGGGCAGCCCGGCCTCGCGCGTGATGTCGGCGAGAGCGACGCGGTGAGCGGCGCCCACTCCGGCGGCTTGGCGACCACGCTGTTGCCGGCGGCGAGCGCCGGCGCGATGCGCCACGTCGCGAGCATCAGCGGCGCGTTCCACGGCGTGATCACGACCGTGACGCCCGACGGGTCCCACTCGGTGCGGCTCACGAACTCGTTCATCTCGAACGCCTCGTCGCCGAGCTCGGTGAGCTGGTCGGCGAAGAAGCGGAAGTTCCGCGCGACGCGCGGCATGACCGAGTTCAGGTGCGAGCGAAGCAGCGAGCCGTTGTCGCGCGTCTCGACCGGCGCGAGCTCGGGGACGCGCTCCTCGACGAGCTCGGCGATCCGGTGCAGGACCTGGCCGCGGTCGGCCGCCGAGGTCCGCCCCCACGTGTCGAACGCGCCCCGGGCCGCCGCCACGGCTCGGTCGGCCTCGGCCGGGCCGCCGCGCGCGACCTCGGCGATGACCTGCTCGTCGATCGGCGAGACGTCCTCGAAGGTCTCCGGACGAGCCGACCCGCTCGCCGCCGATCCAGTGCTCGGTCGAGACCTCGACGCCCTCGATCTCGGCGGTTCCGCCCGTGGGTGGCTCCTCTCCTCGGGGAAGGTCGTTCGGTTCCGAACGATAGGAACGAGCCAGCGCGAATGTCAAACGGTGGGGTCGCGGATCACCTGGATGCATGACGTCCGGAGCCGCTAGTCGTCCAGGCTCCCCATGGTCAGGTTGACGGTCGTTCCCGTCATCCCGCTCGCCTGATCGGAAGCCATGAAGACGGCCACGTTCGCCATCTCCTCGAGCGTCATGAGCCGTCGCGGATGGGTCCTGCTCGCGAGCGACTCTTGCCACTGTTCCCAGGTCATGCCCGATGCCTTGGCGCGTGGCTCGAAGGCATCCTTGATCGTGCGTGTCTCCGGCATGCCCTGTGGTCGCAGACCGACCACGCGGATGCCCTGAGGTGCGAGCTCGGCGGAGAGATCTCGCGTGAGCGCCTCCTCGGCGGCCTGCGCCGGACCGTAGCCTCCCACCAACGGGATGCCGGTCCCGCGAGTGCAGCGCCGGTGACGGTCATGATCACGCCCGACCCGTTCGCGAACCATGCGCCGCGCGGCCAGGCGTGCGGTCAGGAAGTACGACCGTCACGTAGGTCGAGATCGGCAGGGAGAACCGCTCGGCATCGAGCTCGACCAGAGGGACACCGACGATGCTTCGCGTTCGGGATCCCGATCGCGTTGAACGAGATGTCGACGCGGCCCGCCTCGTCGATCACGGACTCGAGATGCGTCGTCCACGGCCTGCTCATCGAGCGCGTCGACCTCCGCCGCTCGGCGGATCCGCCGGCGGACACGATCTCCTTGGCGACGATCTCGACCGGACGCCAGGTCGCGCCCGGTGAGGAAGAGCCTGGCCCCCTCGCGCGCGAAGGCGTGCGCGACGGCGCCGCCGATCCCGCCTCCGGCTCCGTAGACCACCGCAACCTTGTCCTTCAGCATCACGGCTCGGTTCCTCCGATCCTCAGTCGCGCCCGTACTCGTCGTGCCGGCGGATCCAGAGCTGCCAATCCTCCTCACCCTCGTCGCGCCCCTTCGGGGCGTGGTCGAGGATCGGGTAGTACGTCATGACGAACTCCAGACCGCGCCACGTCGTCGAGTACGCGTGGTAGACGTCGTCGCCCTCCCGAACGAACGTGCTGAACCCCGGGCTCTCGGTGAGGTAGCCGGCGACGTCGGTGCCCGCCGCGCGGGCGTTGCTGCTCGACGATCGGCGGGAAGTCGCCCTCCAACTCCTGGGACGGCAGGACGACCTGCGCCACGGCTTCGCGAGACTGCTCCTAGCGTCTGCGAGAAGCCGAGGTCGAAGTTGAAGTCGCCGGGCGAGGCCGAGACCCACGGGATGCTCCAGCCCATGCGGCGCTTGTACGCCTGGAGCTTCTCGATCGGTGCCTGGGAGACGAGGATCATCGTCGCGTCCCGGGCGTTCAGATGCGGGACGACGCCGTCGATCGAGTCGGCGATCGACGAGTTGATCGGGCACCCGGCCTCGTAGCTCGGCCCGAACATGAAGTGGTAGACGAGGAGCTGGGATCGCCCGTCGAACAGCTCGGCGAGCGACGTCTCCCCTCGTCCGTCTCGAAGCGGTAGTCCTTCTCCACCCGCACCCAGGGCAGGTCCCGGCGTGCCTGCGCGAGCTCGTCGCCCAGCCTGGTGTGCTCCTTCTCGCGCTTGAGCAGCTCCTCGCGTTCCGCGAGCCACTCCTCGCGCGTTCCGATCGTGTGACCGGCCATGGCTCTGCTCTCCTTGACGTGGCGTCCTGCTCCTACCGACACCGATCCGGACGCAGACTGGGCGGTCTCGGTCGCCCAGTTCGCGGCGCCGGCGGTGTCGATACCCATGACGATGAGCGCGAGGGGCGTGACGCTAGGGTGGAGAGGTGACGACCGATCTGATCACCAGGGCGCGAGCCGGGGACGGCGAGGCGTTCCGAGAGCTGACCGAGCCGTACCGTCGAGAGCTCCAGGTGCACTGCTACCGGATGCTCGGATCCCTCCAGGACGCCGAGGACGCGCTCCAGGACACGCTGCTGGCCGCCTGGCAAGGCCTCGAGGCGTTCGAGGGACGGGCCTCGATCCGCACGTGGCTCTACCGGATCGCCACCAACCGGTGTCTCAACGCGCGTCGTTCCGCCAGCCGACGCCCGGCCAAGGAGTGGGACATCGCCGAGTATGAACCGCCCGAGCCGACCCGGCTCGAGCGAGATCGTCTGGCTCGAGCCGTTCCCCGACGCCCTCCTCGAGGGTGTGATGGACGCGCCGCTCGGGCCGGAGGCTCGGTACGAACAGGCCGAGTCGATCTCGCTGGCGTTCGTCACCGCGCTGCAGGTCCTGCCGCCTCGCCAGCTCGCCGTGCTCGTCTTGCGCGACGTCCTCGGATTCCACGCGAACGAGGTGGCCGACATGCTCGACTCGACGATCGATTCGGTCAACAGCCTCCTCAAACGGGCTCGCGCCGGCCTGCAGCGCCGGCTGTCGACCGAGCGCCGATCGCGAAGCGGCCCCCGCTCCCGACTCACCCTCCGAGCGAGCGACGGTGGCGGAGTTCGTCCGCGCGTACGAGTCCGGCGATCTCGACGCGCTTGGTCGCCCTGCTCACCGACGATGTCTTCCTCTCGATGCCACCGCTCCCCTCGAATACGAGGGCCGTGACGTCGTGACTCGCTTCTACGCGAGCATGATGCGGCTCGGGCCGGAGGTTCGACCTCGTGCCGACGCGAGCCAACGGTCAGCCGGCGTTCGGGGCTCACCTCCGCGCCTCGACCGGCATCCGTCACGGCACCGGCCTCCTGGTCCTGACCTCACCGGCGACCGGATCGGCTCCGTCACCCGCTTCGACACCAGCGTGCTCCCGTGGTTCGGGCTGCCGCGATCGCTCCCCAGCCGATAAGCGGCTTCCGTTTGACGGTCCTGCCCGGTCCGTCGAGTACTCCATCGACCCGGAGCACGAACGACGTGGAGGAGGCACCGTGAGCGTGACGGAAGCAGCAACGAGACGGGCTCGTGGAGCGGCTGTTCGCGCGCCACCCTTGGGGATGTCCGGAGGTCCTGACGGTGTACCTGGGCGACACCGCTCGGGCTCTACCGCGCGCTGAACCGGAACGGCACCGATGACCGCCCCCCAGCTGGCGAGCGAGACGAGGATCTTCCCTCGGTACGCGCGGGAGTGGCTCGAGCAGCAGGCGGCGGCCGGGATCGTGACCGTCGACGACGTGTCGGCGGAGCCCGACGCAGCGGCGGTACGCGTTCCCGACCGGGCACGCGGAGCCGCTCCTGGACCCGGAGAGCCCGTACTGGATCGCGGCGTTCTGCAAGTCGTTCGTCGCGATCGCCGGGCGTGATGCCCGAGCTCGTCTCGGCGTTCCGGTCCGGCGGGCCGGTCCCGCTGGGACGCCTACGGCCGCGACATGATCGAGGCGCAGGGCGACTTCAACCGGTGGTGGCTCGTCGGGTCGTTCGGCACCGAGTACCTGCCCTCGATCCCGACCTCCACGAGCGGCTGTCGAACGGCGCGAAGGTCGCGGACGTCGCGTGCGGTGTCGGCTGGGCCGCGATCTCGCTCGCCCGCGCGTACCCGAACGTCACCGTCGACGGGTTCGACCTCGACGAGTACTCGATCGAGATCGCCCGGCGCAACGCGCGCCGAGGCCGGGGTCGCCGATCGGGTGACGTTCGAGGCCAGAGATGCGGCCTGACCCCGCGCTCAAGGGTGCGTACGACTTCGCGACGGTGATCGAGGCGATCCACGACCTGTCGCAGCCGGTCGCGGTGCTCGGCGCGATCCGCGAGATGCTCAAGCCCGGCGGCACGCTGATCGTGGCCGACGAGCGGACCGAGGACGCGTTCACGGCGCCCGCGAGCGAGACCGAGCGGCTCTTCTACGCGTACAGCGTCCTGTGCTGCCTGCCCTCGGCGATGGACGACCCCTCGTCCGCGGCGACCGGCACCGTCATGCGCCAGGACACGTTCGAGCGCTACGCGAAGGAGGCGGGGTTCGACGCGGTCTCGGTCCTGCCGATCGAGCACGACTTCCTCCGCTTCTACCGGCTCGACCGCTAGCCTGCCTCGGTGAACCTTCGGACGAGCCGACGTCGAGGCCGCGCGCGAGCGGATCGACGGCTACGTGCGCCGACACGCCGGTGCTCGAGCTCGGGCCGGGCGCGTTCGGGCTCGAGGGCCGGATCACGCTGAAGCTCGAGCTCACGCAGCACACGGGCTCGTTCAAGCCGCGGGGCGCGTTCAACAAGCTGCTGTCCTCCGAGGTTCCCGACGTCGGCGTCATCGCGGCGTCGGGCGGGAACTTCGGGCTCGCGGTCGCATACGCGGCGCGAACGCTCGGGCACCGCGCCGAGATCTTCGTGCCCTCCAACTCGCCGAAGGTCAAGGCCGACGGGATCGGGCGCTCGGCGCCGAGGTCACGGTCGTCGACGGGTACTACGACGAGGCGCTCGACGCGAGCCGCGCGCGAGCCGAGGAGAGCGGCGCGCTGGTGCTGCACGCGTACGACCAGCCCGAGATCGTCGCCGGCCAGGGCACGGTCGGCGCCGAGCTCGCCGACCAGGTCCCGGACGCCGACACCGTGCTCGTGGCGATCGGCGGCGGCGGGCTGATCGGCGGCATCGGCGCGTGGTACGAGGGCCGGACGCGCGTGATCGGCGTCGAGCCCGAGACGAGCACCTCGATGACCGCCGCGCTCGCGGCGGGCGGCCGGTCGACGTCACGTACGGCGGCTACGCGGCGGACTCGCTCGGCACCAAGCGGGCGGGCGAGATCGCGTTCGAGATCGTCTCGATGCACGTCGAACGCGTCGTCCTGGTCTCGGGCGATCGGATCCTCGAGGCGCAGCGCCGGCTCTGGCGTGAGGTGCGGGTCTTCGCGGAGCCCGGCGGCGCGGCCGCGCTCGCCGCGCTGCTCTCGGGCGCGTACGTCCCCGAACCGGGCGAGCACGTCGTCGTGGTCGTCTGCGGAGCGAACGGCAACCTCGAAGCGATCGCCGACGGTGCGGGACTACCCGAGCTCGGGACCGGCCGAGAACGCGCCCATGAGCTCGGGGGTCGCACGCTCGCGGAACGCCCGGTTCACGCGCTGGCGCTCGAGGATCTGCTGCAGCTGGAGCGCCGACTGCGGGATCGGGTGCGCCGCGAAGAACGCCGCGGCGTCCTCGACCTGCTCGGGCTGGGTGAGGTACCGCACGCCGTCGGCCGCGTACACGAGCGTCGTCGGCGCGAGCTTCGACACGATCTCGTCCCAGTGCTCCTTGACGAACGCCCACGCTCGATCCCCGTGCTCGCGGTTCGCGACCGCCCGCGCGAGCACGCCCGGCGCGTTCTGCGTGCGGATCTCGCCGGACAGCGTCATCTCCACGGTCCGCTGGACGAGCCCGGCGTCCCGGAAGTCCGGGAGCGCGTACAGGTACCGGAGCTCCTCCTGCGGCGTCCGCGCCGAACCGATCGCCTCGAGGTACCGCTCGAAGTCCTCCGGGGTCCCGCCCGCGGCCACGATCGCGACCGAGGCTGCCACCAGCGAGGGGTCGACCTGGCCGTCGCCGCGCGCCTCGCGTTCGATCTCCATCGCGATCCCGAACGCCTGAGGGTCCGCGCCGAGGACGCCGAGCGCCGCCATCAGCGCGCCGCGGAGCGGCTTGTCGAGGTCGCGCTCGCCCTCGCGCGGCTCCCAACCGATCCGTTCGATCGCCGGCCACAGCAATCCGCGGATCCACGAGCGGAAGTGCTCGCGCGGGCCGTCGGTCAGGAAGCGTTCGCACCAGGCGACGCCCTGCAGCAACGACTGCCACACCGGCAGCTCGGTCTCCTCGACGAACGACTCCGCGAACCGGCAGAAATCCACCGCCGACCGCCGCCCCGCGACCACCGCCGCCCACGTGTCGTCCACGAGCTGCGTGCGCTCGTCGGTCGAGAGCGAGCGCAGGTCCGCCGTGAGCCGTCCGAGCAGCTCGTCGTCGTACTCGACGCGGACGAACGCGTGGACGCCGGCGTTCACGACGACCGGGCCGTCGCCGGCGACCTCGATCGAGACGCCGCCGGGCTCGATCAGCACGGGTTCGGTCCCCGCGGGCGTCCGGACGAGCAGCGGCACGTCCCACACCGTGTCGTCGTCCTCGCCCGAGATCAGGTAGCGGCGCTGCCCGAGCTCGACCTTCCCGTCCCGCAGCCGCGCCGGAGACGAGCGGGTACCCGCCCTGCCAGATCCAGCCGTCCATGATCCGGCGGACCGGCTCGCCCGTGGCCTTCTCGATCGCGTCCCACAGGTCGTGCGTCTCGGTATTGCCGAACCGGTGCTCGTCCAGGTACCGGCGGATCCCGTCGCGGAAACGTTCGGCGCCCAGGTACTGCTCGAGCATCCGGAGGACCGCCGCGCCCTTCGTGTACGTGAGGATGTCGAACATCCCGGCCGCGTCGTCGGGCGAGCGCACGGGGTACTCGATCGAGCGCGTGCTCTCGAGCGCGTCCACCTCGAACGCGATCGCACGCGAGCGCAGGAACTGGCTCCACCGCTCCCAGTCGGGGCGGTAGGCGTCCACGGCCAGCAGCTCCATCAGCGTGGCGAACGCCTCGTTCAGCCAGATGCCGTTCCACCAGCGCATCGTCACGAGGTCGCCGAACCACATGTGCGCGAGCTCGTGCGCGATCACGTCGGCGACCGTCGCGACCTCGGGCTGGGTCGCGTTGTCGGGGTTCACCAGCAGGAGGCTCTCGCGGTAGGTGACGCAGCCGAGGTTCTCCATCGCGCCCTGCGCGAAGTCCGGGAGGCCGACCATGTCCATCTTCTTGTCCGGGTACGGGATCCCGTAGTAGTCGGCGAAGAACCGCAGGCTGAACGCCCCGACCTCGCTCGCGAACGCCGTCAGATCGTCCTTGCCGGGCCGGTACACGATCCGGAGCGGCACCCCGTCGACGTCGACGGGGTCGGTGGCCTCGAGCGGGCCCACGACGAACGCGACGAGGTACGTCGACATCGCCATCGTGTCGTCGAACCGCACCCGGACGCGACCGTTCTCGACCGGCTCTCGGGAGATCTCGGGGCCGTTCGAGATCGCGAGGAGCCCGTCCTGCGCCACCAGCGTGACGCCGAACACGGCCTTCAGATCGGGCTCGTCCCAGCACGGGAACGCGCGGCGCGCGTCGGTGGACTCGAACTGCGTGGTCGCGATCGTGTGGGCGATGCCCGCGTCGTCCGTGTAGGTCGAGAAATAGAATCCCTGCAGCTGATCCGAGAGCTTCCCGCGGAACTCCAGATGCAGCGTCCACTGCCCCGGCTCGGCCGTCCCCGACAGGAGCAGGTGCGCACGTTCGGTCTCCGGGTCCAGGCGGATCGTCGAGACCTCCAGCGTGCCGCCGGGACCCTCGAGACGCCCGGGGCCCACGTCGAGGTCGGCCGCGTTGAGCACGATCTCGTCGACCGGCTCGGTCACCTCGACCGTCACGATCTCGGAGCCGGCGAACGTCACGGCTTCCAGGTCCGGTTCGAGGACCAGATCGTAGCGCCGAGGGACGACGGTGCGGGGCAGGCGGTAGCGAGCCTCGTCGTCGTCCACGCGCTCTCCGATCGCGGGCTGGTCGGTCACGCGCTCAGTCGTTCACGTAGGTGAGCCAGGAGGCGTATCTCTCGGTCTCGCCCTTGGTCGCGGCGAAGAACGCGCCCTGCAGCTCCTTGGTGATCGGACCGCGGTGCCCCTCGCCCACGGCTCGGTCGTCGACCTCGCGGATCGGCGTGATCTCGGCGGCGGTGCCGGTGAAGAAGCACTCGTCCGCGTTGTACAGGTCGGTGCGGACCAGGTTCTCCTCGGTGACGTCGTACCCGAGGTCGCGCGCGATCGCGAGCACGGACCCGCGCGTGATGCCGTCCAGGCACCCGGCGGAGATCGGTGGGGTGGTGAGCCTGCCCTCGCGCACGATGAACAGGTTCTCCCCAGAACCGTCCGTGATGAACCCCTGCTCGTTGAGCATCACGGCCTCGTCGTACCCCGCCTTCAGGCTCTCGATCTTGGCGAGCACGCCGTTGATGTACTGGCCCGAGGCCTTCGCCGAGGACGGCAGCGCGTTCTGGGAGTTCCGCCGCCACGACGAGATCTTGATGCGCACGCCCTGCTCGAGCGCGTCCTCGCCCAGGTAGGCGCCCCAGGGCCAGACCGCGATGAACACGTTCACCGGGGCGTTCAGCGGGTTCACGCCCATCTCGCCGTACCCGCGGAGCACCAGCGGGCGGACGTAGCACGCGTCCAACCCGTTGGCGCGGATCACGTCCTTCGTCGCGTCGGTGATCGCCTCGATCGAGTACGGGATCTCCATGTGGTACAGCTTCGCCGAGCGGAACAGGCGCTTCAGGTGCTCGTCGAGGTGCCAGACCGCCGGGCCGCGAGCGGTCTCGTACGCCCGGATCCCCTCGAACACCCCGCTGCCGTAGTGCACCGCGTGGGAGAGGACGTGGACGTTGGCGTCGGCCCAGTCGACGAGCTCCCCGTCTTTCCAGATCTTCTCGACCTCGGTGATCGGCATCTCGGAGCCTCCTCGGAGCGGGTCGTGGTGCTGGTTCGTCTTGATCGGTCCCTGGGGCCTCGGCCCGGTTGCGACAGGATAGCGGCTGGTCAGGGTCCGGTTCAGCCTTCGCCGGGCAGGTCGTAGGCACGCCAGACGGTCTCGAGCTCGGTCCGGTCCATGCGGTCGAGCGGGCCGAACCGCTCCTCGACCCAGGGACGCATCTCGCGGACCGCATCGCGGCGAGCCTCATCGGAGGCGTTCCACGTCCAGGACCACCGGCCCTCCTCGATCGCGTCGAGGAACTCGCCCAGGGTCTCCTCGTCCTCCTCGGGGATCGGGGGAGGAGGCGAAGGCGGGCGCCCAGGGATCCCATGTGGACGTCGAGCACCTCGTGCTCGCCCCAGGTCAGCCCGATGGGATCGGTCCCGACGCCGGTGAGCTCGGTGAACTTGCGGCGGATCTCGGTGCTCGGCTCGTCGTAGGCGCCGAGGCAGACGAGGAGCACGCCGCCGGGCTCGATCACGCGCACGGCCTCGACCAGCGCGTCCCGCCAGTTCGGGATCAGATGGAGGACCCACCGGAGGTAGGCGCCGGCGAACGCGTCGTCGGCGAACGGCATCCGCGTGGCGTCGCCCTGGATCAGCGGGAACGGAGAGGCTCCCCGCCTTCTCGACGAGCCTCGGCCATCATCGCCGGCGTGAGGTCCAGCCCCGCGAGCGACACGCCCGCCTCGTGCAGCGGCAACGCGAGCAGGCCGGTGCCGACCCCGACCTCGAGCGCGCGTCCCCGCCCGAGGAGCTCGGACGCGAGCAGCTCGATCGTGCGCGCCATCCCCTCGTCGGAGATCGCGCGCGTCGTGTCGTAGTGGGCGGCCGCGCGGTCGAAGCGAACCGATTCGCTCATGGATACCGAGGCTACGACTTCGGGATGTCCTTGGACGGGTCGACGAACGGCAGGCTCGCGACCGTCGACCGGGACTCGGCCACGCGGCGTCTCGGCCTCGAACTCGGAACCGGGAGCCTCCCACCGGATCGGCACCCACGCGTAGCCGATGTTGCGTTCGAGCCTGGGCGACCACGCACCCGCGGTCACCTTGCCGAGCCGGGCGTCGCCCTTGACCAACGGCCAGAAGTCGTTGAGCGCGCCCTCGTCGGTCATCGGCTCGCCGCCGATATCGATCCCGACGAGCTTGCGGTCGAGCAGGTCGCCGTCGCGGATCTCCTCCAGGCGCGAGCGGCCGAGGAAGTCCGCCTCCTGCTCCCACTCGACGAACTTCTCGAGCCCGCTCACGTGCAGCGGCGTGTCCTCGACCCGGATGTCCGAACCGTAGTTGAAGATCCCGGCCTCGATCCGCCGCGCCTCGCTCGGCGCGATCACGCGGATCCCGTGCGGCTCGCCCGCCTGGAACACGCGCTCGAACAGGTCGTCGCCTCGGCTCGCGTCCTGCAGGTAGAGCTCGTAGCCGACCTCGCCGGTCCATCCGGTCCGGCTGATCACGACCGGGATGCCGTCGACCTCGGCCTCGGCGCAGAAGTAGTAGCGGAGGTCGGCCACCGCGTCGCCGAACAGGTCCCGCATCACGTCCTTGGAGCGCGGGCCCTGGATCTGCATCGGCGCGACGTCGGCCTCGAAGATCGCGACGTCCATCCCCCGCGCGCCTGCGACGCCGGCCAGGTAGAGCAGCGCGTCCGAATCGGCGAGCGCCAGCCAGAACCGGTTCCGATCCAGACGCAGCAGCACCGGGTCGTTCACGATGCCGCCCCACGGAGCGGTGAGCAGCACGTAGCGCGCCTGCATCGGCTGGACCTTCGTGAGGTCGCGGCAGGTGACCAGGTTCACCAGGTCGAACGCGTCGGGACCCGTGACCTCGACGCACCGCTCGACCGCGACGTCCCAGAGCGTGACGTCGTGGAGCAGCGCCTCGTACTCGGTGACCGGGTCGTCGTACAGGGTCGGCAGCAGCATGTGGTTGTACAGGCCCCAGCTCTTGCACCCGTGACGCTTGGTCGCCTCGAAGTAGGGCGACTTGCGGTACCAGGGCTGGACGTAGAACGTGAACGTCTCGGACGCCATCGGTGCTCCCCTGCTCGGTGGACGGTGCGGGAGCCTAGCCGCTAGTTGAGGTCGGGGTCGAACGGCATCGTCGACATCAGGCGGTACTCGGGCCCCTTGCGGCGGAGCACGTCCGGCCCAGAGCGCCTCGGGGTCGTCGGTGAACACGTCGGTCGCGAGCGCGCGTTCGGTGATCCACGAGCCTTCGTCGAGCTCGGCCTCGAGCTGCCCGGCGCCCCACCCCGCGTAGCCGGCGAACACCCGAGCCCGCCGGAGCCCGCCGATCGACTCGGCGTCGGCCTCCTCCGGCAGGAACCCCACCGAGTCGAACGCGACCACCTCGGCCGCCTCCGGGTTCTCGAAATCGGCCACGACCACCGCCGACTGCGACGAGACCGGCCCGCCGATGAACAGCCGGTCGCCCGGCTCCACCAGGTTCGCGAGCGGCGGCACGGCCACGGCGACCTCGACCTCGCTCGCGCGGTTGAGCACGACGCCCACCGCGCCCTCGTCGTCGTGGTGGCCGATCAGGACGACCGCGCGGCGGAAGTTCGGGTCGAGCAGGGAGGTCCCGGCGATCAGCAGGTGCCCGCTCAGTGGTTCCACGTGACCCATCATGGTGCGGTCTCGGCGCTCGCGACAGCGTCCGTGGCCAGCTCCGCTCCGCGCGCCAGCAGCGGCAGGAGCACGAGCACCGCGAGCCCGGCGGCAACCGCCGCGATCGCGTACATCCCGCGCGCGCCGACCACCGGCAGGACGAACGCCGCCGCGATGTAGGAGACGGCCAGCCCCCATGGAACAGGCCCTCGACGGCACCGAGCACCCGGCTGCGGACCGAGTCGGGCGTTCGCCGCTGCAGGATGTTCTCCTCGGCGACGCTCGTGAGACCATCGCCGAGGCCCCAGGCGACGTTCAGCGCGAGGACCAGCGCGAACCACGGCGAGAGCGCTATCGCGATCCCGATGCACGCGACGAACGCGGTGCCCAGCACCAGCCAGCGCAGCTCGGTTTCCGGCGTGAGCCAACGCCCCGCGAGCGAGACCGAGCACCGACCCGGCGCCCCAGAACCCGATCATCAGCCCGAACCCGGCCGACCCGGCATCGAACAGGTCGGTCAACGGGACGTCGGCGACCATCGCCATCCCGATCCGAGAACCAGGACGATCCACGCGACGCAGAGCCTCCGCAGGACCGGCTCGCGGACCAGGAACCGGAAGCCCGCCCAGATCCCGTGGTGCTCGCCCGCATCCGAGCGGTCGCCCGCGAAGTCGGCGCGCACCGAGACGACGAGCATCGCGGACAGCACGAACGACGCGGCGTTGATCGCGAACACCCACGGCGCGCCCACCACCGCGAGCAGGATCCCGCCGATCGCCGGCCCGACCATGATGCCGATGTTTCGGCCGATCGCGACCAGGCTGTTGGCCCAGCTGACCTGGTCCTGCGGGACGAGGTTCGGGATCGCCGCGCTCGAGGCGGGCCAGAACGGCGCCTCGGCGAGCGCCGACAGGAACGCGATCAGCACCAGCGGGCCGGGTGACTCGGCGACCAACCCCATCCCTGCGAAGCAGGCCGCCGCGGCCAGGTCGGACACGATCATCACGGTGCGGCGGTCGAACCGGTCCCCCAGCACGCTCGCGAACGGACCGACCGCGCCGCTCACGCCCTCGGTCACGAGCAGGGCCGCCGCGAGCCACACCGCCGATCCGGTCTGCTCGTAGATCTCGAACATCAGCGCCGTGTACGCCGCCGCGCTCCCGGTGACCGAGATCAACCGCGCGAGCGCCAGCCTTCGGACCGCCGCGCGAGGGGCGGTCATGGCGCCTCGGAACCCTCGAGCCGCGCTGCCTCATCGAGCTCGAGGTACCGCCTCATCCGCATCAGCACGAGCACCGCCAGCCCCGCCGTGGTGCCGCCGATCAGGTAGGTCGGCTTCGGCCCGAGCCACGGGACCACGAACGCCGCCACGACGTAGGAGAACGCCAGCATCACGTGCATCACGCCCATGAAGGCGGCCGAGACCCGGCTGCGGACGGCGTCGGGCGCCCGTCGCTGCCGGAGGTTGGTCTCGGCGACGATCGTGGTCCCGTCCGCTAGGCCCATCACGAACATCAGCCCCAGGGCCAGCCCGAACCACGGCGAGATCCCGATGCCGATGCCGGTCGCCGCGATCACGATCCCGGCGCGCACGAGCCAGGTCCCCTCGCTCCCCTCCCGCATGCGCTTGGCGATCAGGGACCCGATCGCCGAGCCGCCTCCCCACGCGGTGATCAGCAGTCCGAACCCGAACGACCCGGCGTCGAACACCGCGGCCAACGGGGCGTCCGCGACCATCGACATCCCCATGCCGGAGATGAACACGACCCACGCGAACAGCAGCGTTCGCAGGACGCGGTCCTGGCGAAGGAACCGGAAGCCGGCCCGCAGCCCGCCGAACTCGTCGTCGCCCCGCACCCCGAGAACCGGGCGCGGACGCTCCAGATGACCAACGCGGACACGACGAACGACACCGCGTTCACGCCGAACACGATGTCGGGGCTGTTCGTCACGGCGAGCAGCGCCCCGCCGAGCGCCGGACCGACCGCGATCCCGGAGAGCCGGCTCGCGCTGACGAGGCTGTTCGCCCACGTCGTGAGCTCGGGGCCGGCGACGTTGGGGATCGCCGCCTCGGAGGCCGAGAAGAACGGCGCCTCCGCGACCGCGGACAGGAACGCCCACGTCAGGAGCCATGCCGGCTCGGACGACAGCGCCATCATCCCGAAGCAGCACCGCCCCGGCCAGCTCCGAGGCGATCGTGACCTTCCGCCGGTCGAAGCGGTCGCCGAGGATGCCCGCCGGCGGCCCGATGAACCCCAGGACGCCGAAGGTGAGCAGCAGCGAAAGCGCGACCCACGACGCCGAGCCGGTCTTCTCGAAGATCGTGAAGTTCAGCGCCGCGTAGGCCGCGGCCCCGCCCGTGATCGAGATCAGCCGGGCGGTCGCCAGCCTTCGAACGGCGGATCGGGGGCGGTCACCGGCTGAGTGTCCACCGCCCCCGACCTCCGTCTAGCCTGCGACCCGAGCGACGACGCGCTCGTCCGCCTCGATGGCTTCCCGCACGTCCTCTACCTCGGTCTCGGCAGCCGCCGCGGCCGCGCTCGCGCGCTTCGAGGCGCGCAGGACGGGCACCAACACCACGGCGCCGAGCAGCCCACACGCGCCGCCGATCGCGTACACGGCCCTCGGACCGAGCGCCGCGACCGCGGGCCCGCCCAGGACGAACCCGATCGACAACGCGATGTCGATCATCGCCTCCGACGCCCCCACCACGCGGCTGCGGACCGCGTCGGGCGTCCGGCGCTGCTGGATGCTCCGGTCCGCGATCATGATCACCGCGTCCGCGGCGCCGCACAGCACGAGCAGCGCGAGGATCGGCGGGAACCACGGCGAGAGCGCGATGCCCGCCGTGGTGGCGCCCATCACGATCGTGCCGATGATCAGCGCGCGCGCCTCGTTACGCTCGTGCATCTTGCGGCCCGCGATCGACCCGAGGACCGACCCGGCGCCGAACGCGCCGATCATCAGGCCGTAACCGGTCGACCCCGAGCCGAACAGCTCCGCGAGCGGGACGTCGGCCACCATCGCGAGCCCGATCCCGAACACGAGCGCGACCCACGCGAGGACGATCGTGCGCAGCACGCGGTCATGCGCGATGAACACGAAGCCCGCGCGGAACCCGCGGTGCTCGTCACCGTGCTCGCTCCGGTCCTGCGCGAACCGCCCGCGGACGGTCGCGATGATCGCGGCCGACACGACGAACGAGAACGCGTTCAGGCCGAACACCATCCCGGGCCCGATCGCCGCGAGCAGCACGCCGCCGAGCGCGGGTCCCAGCATGATCCCGGCGTTCCCGCCGATCTGGAGCAGGCCGTTCGCCCACGCGAGGTCGTCCTTGCCGACCAGGTTCGGGATGGCCGCGGCCGAGGCGGACCAGAACGGCGCCTCGACCACCGCCGCGACGAACCCCAGGGCGAGCAGCAGCGCCGGCTCGTGCACGAACGCCAGCGCGAGGAAGCACCCCGCGCCCGCGAGGTCGGACACGATCATCACGCGCTTGCGGTCGAACCGGTCGCCCAGCATCCCGCCGAGCGGCGCGAACACGCCGGACACGCCGAACGTGAGCAGCAGGGACGCGGAGAGCCACGCCGCCGAGCCGGTCCGCTCGTAGACGGTGAAGTTCAGCGCCGCGAACGCGGCCGCGCCGCCCGTGATCGAGATCAGACGTGCGAGCGCGAGCCTTCGGACGGCGCTGCGAGGTTGTGAGTAGGGACGCATCGGACGACTCCTGTTGCTCGGCTGGATCGAGGGACGGTGGTTCGGGGTCCCGCCGCAGAGGCGGGGCTCGCGACCGCTAGACGGCCGCGAGGAAGGACGGGATAAGCGCCGTCCTGTTCCCGAATGACACCTGGAGTCGCCTCATGACTGACGGATTGTAGCAGCGAGTTCCTCGCGGAGGAAGCAGGTGTGACGAACGTCACAAGCGAAGGACGCCGTCCACGCCGACGTCAGTCGGGGAGGACGATGAACCGCGCGGCTCGGCCGCCGATCGGACGAGGTGATCTCGTCGATCACGTCCTGGCCCGCGGGGCTGTCGAGCGTGAGACCCATCAACGCGGTGCCGCCCCGAGACGCGCGGCCCACGTCCATCGTCGCGATGTTGACCTGGTGCTCGCCGAGGATCGTGCCGACCGTGCCGATCACGCCGGGGCGGTCCTCGTACTCGAAGAACAGCATGTTGGTCGGCCGGCGCCATCTCGATGTCGTAGCCGTTCACGTGCATCACGCGCTGGTCGTTCCGCTTGCCGACGAGCGTCCCGGCGACCGAGACCTCGCCCTGGTCGGTCTCGGCCGTCACCGAGATCAGGTTCACGTAGTCGCTCGAGACCGAGGAGCGCATCTCGCTGATCGCGATCCCGCGTTCGCGCGCGATGATCGGCGCGTTCACGAACGACACGGGCTCGTGCACGACGCCCCGAAGCACGCCCTTGACCACCGCGAGCGTCAGCACCCGCGTGTCCGCCTCGCCGATCCGGCCGAGGTACTGGGCCTGGACGGTCCGGACCGCGCCCTCGGCGAGACCCGTGAGGAGCGCGCCGAGGCGTTCGGCGAGGGGTAGGAACGGGCGGACGAGCTCGGGGACCTCCGCGGCGGCCGAGACGTTCACGGCGTACGGGACGAACTCGCCGTTCAGCGCCAGGCGCACCATCTCGGCGACCGAGGTGCCGGCCTTGTCCTGCGCCTCGGCGGTCGAGGCGCCGAGGTGCGGGTCGTCACGACCTGCTCGAACGCGAACAGGGGCGAGTCCTGCGGCGGCTCGTGCTCGAACACGTCGAGCGCCGCCCCGGCGACCCGGCCCTCCTCGAGCGCCTTCGCGAGCGCCTGCTCGTCGACGATCCCGCCGCGCGAGGTGTTCACCAGCCGCGCGCCCTCCTTCACGAGCGCGAGCTCGCGCTCGCCGATCAGACCCTCGGTCTCGGGCGAGCGGGGCAGGTGGATCGTGACGAAGTCCGACTGCACGAGCAGCGCCTCGAGGCTCGGCATCAGCTCGATGCCCATCTCCTTCGCGCGCTCGCTTCGGCACGTACGGGTCGAACGCGATCACGCGCATCCCGAACGCGACGCTCCGCTGTGCCACGAGCGCGCCGACGCGCCCCAGCCCCACGATGCCGAGCGTCTTGCCCTGGAGCTCGACGCCCTGCCACTTCGAGCGCTCCCAGTGGCCCTGCCGCATGTCCTCGTGCGCCTGCGGGATGTTCCGGGCCTGCGCGAGCAGCAGCGCGATCGTGTGCTCGGCGGCCGAGACGATGTTCGACGAGGGCGCGTTGACCACCATCACGCCGCGCCGCGTGGCGGCGTCGACGTCGACGTTGTCGAGCCCGATCCCGCGCGCGCGACGACCTTGAGGTTGTCGCCCGCCTCGATCACGCCCGAGGTGACCTGCGTCTGCGACCGAACGACGAGCGCGTCGTACGGCGCGATCGCCTCGGGAGACCCTCGGCGGCAAGCTCGGGACGCACGTCGACCTCGAAGTCCTTGCGGAGCAGATCGAGGCCCGCGTCCGACAGCTTCTCGGTGACCAGGACCCTCACAGCAGCGCTCGCTTCCTACGTCAGGCGCCGAACGCGTCCTGGAAGACGCCCTCGGCCGCGCCGACGGCCGCGCCGCGCTTGACCGGGTGGCCGAGCCGTTCGAGCGTCATCTCGAGCGCCGCCAGACCCCGGACGATGTCGAGCTGGCTGAAGTACCCGAAGTGCCCGATCCGGAACACCGTGCCCTTGAGCGGGCCCTGCCCCGGCGCGATCACGCAGCCGAAGTCCGACCGCATCCGGTCGCTGATCGTGTCGGCGTCTGCGGCCTCGGGGGCGCGGATCGCGGTCACGGTCCAGTTGTCGTCCAGGCCCTCGCCGAACAGGTCGAGCCCGAGCGCCTGCGCGCCGTCCTTGACCGCGCGCGAGAGCGTTCGGTGGCGTTCCATCGCGACGTCGACACCGTCCTGGAAGTACAGCTCGAGCGCAGCGTGCAGCCCCTGCATCACGCTGATCGCGGGCGTCCACGGGTTCTCGGGATCCTTGCGCTCGGCGAACTCCTTGTAGATCGACCAGTCGAAGTAGAAGCGGGGCATCGTCGCCGTACGATGCATCGCCCACGCGCGCTGCGAGATCGCGACGAATCGCGATCCCGGGCGAAGCCGAGAGCGCCTTCTGCGAGCCGCCGACCGCGACGTCGATCCCCACTCGTCGAACGCGAACGGCACCGCACCGAGGCTCGAGACCACGTCCACGACCACGAGCGCGCCGGCCTCGTTCGCGACGCGGGCGAGCTCGCGGATCGGCTGGATCACGCCGGTCGAGGTCTCGGAGTGCGTGAGCAGGACGGCCTTGACCGGATGCTCGGCGAGCGCGGCCGCGACCTCCTCGGGCACGATCTTGCGACCCCACTCGTACTCGAGCTTGCGAACGACCAGGCCGTGCGCCTCCGCGAGCTGCTCCAGCGCTCCGAGAAGAACCCGGCGAGCGGGACCAGCACCTCGTCGCCCGGCGAGAACACGTTCTGGACCGCCGACTCGAGCCCGCCGGTCCCCGACGAGGTCATGAGGAAGACGTCGGCGCTCTCGGTGCGGTAGAGCTCCTTCAACCGGGCGGTCACGTCCCGCATCAGGCCGCCGAACCCCGGACCCCGGTGGTAGACGCAGCGGGCTGCCCTGCGCGAGCAGCACCTCGGGTGGGATGGGGGTCGGGCCGGGGGCCAGGATGATCTCGGGACGGTCCATCTCGGCGTGCTCCTGTCGGGTTCTTGGTCGTGTTCCTTGGGTCGCGTTCCGGAGTCTCGATAGCGCTGCGGTGCCCATCTCGTGCCCGCCGGGTCAGCGTATCATCGTGTGTCTCGCCGCCTCTTTTCGGCGGCGTTCGTGCTGTCATGGCGACCCTTCGTTTCCTGCTGAAGCGGTTCTTCGCCCAGCGTCTGCTGGGTCTGGCGATCGTGGTCACCCTCGGCTTCACGATCGGCGTGCTGGTCGCGGGGCCCGATCTACGCGGACGCCGCCCGCGAGGCGATCTTGTCCTCCGCGGTCTCGACGGCGCCGGTCACGGTGAAGAACGTCCGGTTCCTCACCTACGGCGACCCCTCGTACGACTACGAGACCGCGAACGCGACCCTGGAGGACGAGGTCTCGCGGCTCCCGGTCGGCAAGATCGTGCCGCAGGGTCGCGGCACCGTTCGGCTGGTCGGGACCGATCCGAACGCCCCGCTCTCGATGACGGTGCTGTTCCGCGACAACGCGACCGAGCACCTGCCCTACCGCGGCGAACCTCCCAGGGACCGGGCGAGATCGCGCTCCCGGGCGGGATCGCGCGACTGCTCGGCGTCGACGTCGGCGAGACCGTGACCGCGATCGGCCCGACGGGCGAGCAGGCCGAGCTCACGCTCGTCGGGCGGTTCGACCCGCCGAACCGCGACGACCCGTTCTGGTTCGGCGATCGGACGCCGTTCCCGCCCCCGGACTCGACCGAACTCTCGCCCGCGTTGATGGATCAGGCCGGGTACCTCGAGGTGATGCCCGCGCTCGGGGTCACGAGCGAGTACGTGTGGGACGTCTTCCTCGACCTGGTGGGGTGCCGTTCGTCCAGGCGGAGCGGATCCCGCACGAGATCGAACGGATCTCGGACGAGCTCCGCGCGACGCCAGAGTTCACCCAGCTCCAGGTGACCACCGGGCTCGACACGCTGGTCACGCTCGTCCAGCAGCGCGTCGAGGATCTCCGCGTCCCGATCTTCCTGGTCGTGTTCCAGATCGGCGCCGTCACGCTCGCGATCTTGGCGGGCGTCGGCTCGCTGGTCCTGTCGAGACAGTCGTTCGAGCTCGCCGTCCTGCGCAGCCGGGGTTCTCCTCCGGCAAGCTGCTCGCCGCGCAGGGGGTCCAGGCGCTGTTCACGGCGATCGTCGCCTACCCGCTCGGCCTGTTGCTCGGCATGGCGCTGGCCACGCTCGCCTCGAACGCGAACGGCCCGTCGCTCCCCGGCGTGCTCTTCCCGGTCGGGCTGTCGACGTTCGCGCTCGTGCTCGGCGCGATCGGGGCGTTCGTCGGGGCGGTCACGCTGCTGCTGCTCTCGCTGCCGCACGTGCGGCGGACGATCCTGGAGGAGCGGCGCCTGCTCTCGCGCGAGGACCGCCCGCTGATCTCGCGCGTGCCGGTCGAGCTGTTCGTGCTGCCGGTCGCGCTGTTCACGTTCATCGAGCTGCGGGGGACGGCGGTACAGTCGACGAGCGCCCGGGACCAGCTCGACCCGCTGGTGCTGCTGACGCCGACGCTGCTGATCTTCGCGCTCTCGTTCCTCGCGCTCCGGCTCCTGCTCTGGGTCCTGCGCGCCGTCTCGACCGGCCGGTGGCGCGGACCAGGAGCCTGCCGACCTACCTCGCGACCCGCCGGCTCAGCCGGTCACCCGGTACGAGCTTCGCGACCTCGCTCCTGCTGGTGCTCGCGGTGGGCCTGCTGATCGTCTCCGACCTCGTACCGCGCGATCGTGCTCCGCAACCACGAGGACACGGCGCACCAACAGGTCGGCGCCGACTGGAACGTGCAGATCGCGGTTCCCGACGACCCGCTGGTGGCCGCGAGCTCGGTGCCGACGAACTCCGTCGCGGTGATCCGCAGCCAGCCCGTGTTCGAGCTCCCGGGCTCGTTCACGCTCTCGCCGTCGGTGATCGCGGTCGACCCCGAGCGCTTCGCCACCGGGGGGTGGTGGCGTTCGGACTACTCGCAGACGCCGCTTGAGACCTGGCTGCAGGACATCGAGGTGCCGGACCCGGCGGTCCCGGTCTCGGGCGAGTCGTTCTCGGCGACGGTCACGGCCGGCGCGCCCACCGAGGGTCTCCAGCTCCAGGTCACCTACGAGACCGCCGACGACCACGTGCGGACGGCCACGGCCGGCACGATCGAACAGGGGACGCAGACGTTCGAGGCGAACCTCGACGGCGCCGACGCGATCCTGTCCATCACGTTCCTCGAGGAGGGCACCGCCGAGGTCCCCGACTCGTTCGCGCTCGAGCTGCGGGACGTCGCCGCGGGCGACCCGATCGAGCTCGGGACGTGGACGCCGCTGCAGTGGCGCGGGAGCGACGGCAAGGTGACCCCGGCAGGGTCGGGGATCTCGCTCCAGATCGACACCGGGGCGGGACACGTCGTGGGCGGCATCGCGCCGCCGCTGGGGCCGCTGCCGGCGCTGATCTCGCCGGAGGTCTCGCGGTCGCAGGGGTCGTCGTTCGTCGCCACGATCGGTGGCCAGCGGCTCGAGTTCCAGCAGGCGGCGCTCGCGCAGGCGTTCCCCTCGGTGCTCGGCGACTTCGTGGTGGTCTCGACGCCGGCGCTCCTGGATGCGGCAGTGCGGATCCCCGAGCCCGGGCTCGCGCTGAACGAGGTGTGGGCGATGGGCGACGAGGACCCCCGCCCGGCGCTCAAGGAGGCCGGGATGATCCCGGGCGCGACGCAGGCGGCCGGGCCGATCATCGGCGCGCTCGCGCAACTGCCGCAGTCCCTCGCGGTCGGGATGAACTTCGCGACCGCGGTCGGCGAGCTGGGGCTCGTCGTGCTCGGCGTGGCGGTCGGCCTGTACTTCGCGCAGCGGCGGCGCGAGTTCGAGTTCGCCTCGCTCCGCGCGATGGGGACCGAACCCAAGCAGGTGACCCGCGTCCTGCTGCTCGAGCAGGGGCTGATGATCACGTTCGCGATCCTTGCCGGGGCGGGGATCGGGTTCGGCGTCCTCCGGCTGCTGATGCCCTACGTCGGCCGGAGCATCGGGTCCGCGTTCCCGCCGCCGATCCTCGTGTTCGACTGGCCGGCGCTCGCGATCTCGCTGAGCGCGATCATCGCTGCCTCGGCGATCGGGCTGCTCGCGGCGCTCCGAGCGCTCCTGCGGTCCTCGGTGACCTCCGTGCTGCGGGGTGAGGCCGAATGAGCCAGGCGGCGGGCGCCCCCTCGGGCCGGCGGATCGAGACGGAGATGCGGCGCAGCGGCGAGCCGGCCGGCTCGTTCCGCGAGGCGCTCGTGCGGTTCCGCCACGTGTTCAAGATCTACCGGATCGCGGACACCGGCGTCGTTGCGCTCGGCGGCGTGGACTTCGACGTCGGCGAGGGCGAGTTCCTGGCCGTGGTGGGCCCGAGCGGTTCGGGCAAGTCGACGATCCTGAACATGATCGGCGGCCTGGACCGCGCGACCGCCGGCACCGTCGAGGTCGAGGGCCGCGACCTCGGGCGCCTGGACGAGGACGAGCTCACCGAGTACCGACGCGACCGGATCGGTTTCGTCTGGCAGGGCACCGCGCGCAACCTGGTGCCGTACCTCAACGTCGTCGAGAACGTCCGGCTCCCCTCGACGGCGAGCGGCATCAAGATCCCGCCGCGCGCCGGACCCGCGCGAACTGCTCGAGGTCGTGGGGCTCCCCACCGCGCGAACCACCGACCCGGCCAGCTCTCGGGCGGCGAGCAGCAGCGCGTCGCGGTCGCCGTGGCGCTGTCGAACCTGCCGAAGATCCTGCTCGCTGACGAGCCGACCGCGGAGCTCGACAGCGAGTCCGCGGCCCTCGTGCTCGATGCGTTCGAGAGCGTGAACCGGGAGTTCGGCGTCACGATCGTGATGGTCACCCACGACCTCCTCGCCGCGAGGCGGGCGCACCGGCAGCTCCGGCTCCGCGACGGCCAGCTGCTGGTCGAGGGCAAGCCGATGGAGCCGCTCGGCACCGACGGCCGGGCGCGGCTGCCGGACGAGGCGATCGACGCGCTGAGCGGCGTGGATCTGGAGGTCGAGGTCCGCGACGGCGAGGTCCGGATCCGGCGCAAGGGCGAAGGAGGGCTCATCGGTGAGTGATCGCTGGCGGCCGCCGGGCTCCGAGGGCGGACCCGCGCCAACGCCGCCGCGCGCGCCGGACGGGCGCGAGCCCTTGCTCTCGGCCACCGACATCGTCCGGACCTACCGAGGCGCGAACGGCGTCCAGGCGGTCCGCGGCGCCTCGATCTCGCTCGCCGCGAAGGATTTCGTCGCGCTGATGGGCCCTTCGGGTTCGGGCAAGACGACGTTCCTCGGGGTGCTGTCGGGGCTCGACGCGCCGGACGCCGGGGAGGTCCGGTGGAAGGACCGCCCGATCCGCGAGCTCTCGTTCGAGGAGCAGATCGCGCTCCGCCGGACCGGGATGGGTTTCGTGTTCCAGAGCTTCGGGCTGCTGCCCACGCTCTCGGCCATCGAGAACGTGGAGCTGCCGCTCCGCGTCTCGGGCGTCGACCTCAAAGAGTCCAAGGCCCGCGCCGAGATGTGGCTCGCGCGGCTGGGGCTCGGGGACCGGATGCACAACCGGACGTTCGAGCTGTCCGCCGGGCAGCAGCAGCGCGTCGCGGTCGCGCGGGCGCTGATCAGCGAGCCCGAGGTGGTGCTCGCCGACGAGCCGATCGCGGAGGTCGACACCGAGAACGCCGACCTGATCCTCGAGGCGCTGTGGGAGGTGATCCGTCGCGGGGGCGCCGTGCTCGCGGCGACGCACAACCCCGAGGCGCTGCGCTATTCGAGCCGCGTGATCTTGTTCCGCGACGGCAAGATCGAGGCCGAGGGCAGGCCCGAAGAGATCTCGGCGCGGCTCACCGTCGACTGACCCGGTTCCCCCGGTCGCCGAGAGCCGTTCAGACCTGGAAGCCGTGGAACGCGTCTTCGGTCTCGCACGGCCGCATGTCCTCGGCCGACAGCTCGAGTCCGGGCGCTCCGCGACGCAGGAGCCGGTCGAGCCACGAGCGCTTGCCCATCCGCCAGGCGACGGCTCGAGCCAGCGAGTCCTTGCGCGCGTCCTGCCGCTTCTGCTGCTGGTTCAGGTCGCACGGCATGTGCGTGATGTTCGGCTGCATCATGTGGCCTGCTCCTTCGGCGGGTGGAGCTCGCGCAGGTCGAACTCGGGATCGGCGAGTTGCTCCCGGTCCGGGTGCGCCTTCGCCAGGATCAGCGGCATCGAACGCCGGACGTCGAACTTCCGGTTCATGCTGAACGTCGACAGCAGCCGCCCGTCCTTCAGCAGGAACGCCGCGAAGCTCCGGTCCTCCAGACTGCCACGCACGACCATATCGTCCCACTCGGTGGCGAAACCGGCCATCTGGATCGCCGCGTCGTATTGGTCGGACCAGAACCAGTGCGCGTCGTCGAACACCGCAGGCGTGCCCAGCAGGTTCTTGGCGACGTGCTCCCCATCTTCAGCGCGTTGTCGAAGTGCTCGACCCGGATCGACCCGAACACCGGGTGGTCGTGGCGCGCGACGTCGCCGATCGCCCAGACCCCCTCGACGCTGGTCTTCAGGGTCGCGTCGACCGGGATGCCGTTGTCGACCGGGACGCCGCCATCGGCGACCTCGGTCACCGGCTCGACCCCGACGCCGACGATGGCGAAGTCGCCCTCGATCCTGCGCCCCCCTTGGTGATCATCGCCTCGAACCGCCCGTCGCCCTCGAAGCGTTCGGCGCCGTCCCGGAAGATCATCTCGACGCCGTGGTCGCGGTGCAGGGACTCGATCGCGCCCCCGAGCGTCGGCCCGAGCACCCGCTCCAGCGGCGACCCGAAGAACTCGACCACGGTGACGTCCAGGCCGAGCTGCCGGAGCGAGGCCGCCACCTCCGCGCCGATGAAACCCATCCCGACCATGACGGCCTTGCTGCCCTGCTTCGCCGCCTGCTTGATCGCGTCGGCGTCGGGCGCGTAGCGCAGGTCGTAGACGCCGGGCAGGCCGAGGCCCTCGATCTTCGGTTTGCGGTTGCGGGCGCCGGTGGCAATCACGACCTGGTCGAAGGGCACCCGCTCGTCTCCCTCGAGCTCGACGACGCGGTCGGCGACGTTCACGCGTTCGGCCTTCGCGCCGAAGCGCGCGTCGATCTGGTGCTCCTGGTACCACTCGGGGGGCCGGACGAAGTGGTGGTCGGACTCGCCGCGCAGGTATTCCTTGGACAGCGGCGGTCGTTCGTAGGGCGCCATGGGCTCCGCGCCGATCAGGACGAGATCCCCGTCGAACCCTTCCTCACGGAGCGTGGCGGCGGCCGTTCCGCCGCCGAGCCCGGCACCGACGACGACGAAGGTCGTCACTCGTCGGCGACGTCGTTGACGAGGACCTTCAGCTCGCCGTCCTCGACCTTGGTCTCGAACACGTCCACGGGATCGACCGCGGGTCCGCCGATGGCCTCACCGCTGGTGACGTCGAACTGGCTGCCGTGACAGGGGCACTCGATCGTCGTCCCGTCGGAGCTCGCCCTCCGCGAGCGAGCACTGCTGATGGGTGCACACGTCGTCGAACGCATGCAGGTCGCCCTCGACGTTCGCGACGGCCACCTGACGCGCGCCTACGCCGAACGCGGTCACCTCGCCCTCGGGCACCGAGCCCGCCGAACCGACCTTCACCCACTCCCCCATGAAACGCGCTCCTCCTCCGTCGGTCGCCCGTCCGGGCGGTCACCACCCGGAACGGCTCTGCCGCAGCCTACCGTACCCCCGCGAACCTCATCCACGCCGGCGCGCGAGGATGTCCGGGGTCAGGTACCCGATGATCGCGACGAGGTACAGGGCGGCCAGGATCAGGAACCCATCGCGGAAGTCGATCGGCGCGAGCGCCGGGATCAACGCGCCGCCGACCCACGCGAGCTGGAACAAGATCTCGTACCGGACGAACACCCGCCCGTGCGAGCCGCCGGGCGCGAGCCGCTGCATCAGCGTCTGGAACGCGAGCCGCCCGAGCTCGGACGACGCCCCGACGACCGTCGCGAACAGCACGAGCACCACGAGCTCGAACGCGAAGAAGGAGAGCATCGCACCGATCCCGGCCCCGATCAGGCAGCCGATCACGACGGCCTCCTCGCGCGAGGTTCGCGGGCAGCCGCGGAACGATCAGGTCGCCGAGGTAGGCGCCCGCCGTGGCCGAACCCGCGAGCACCACGAACCACCACGTCGGCTCGCCGCTGCGGCGGAGCGCGAACGCGAGCGCGAACAGCAGGAACCCGCTCGCCGCGCGGAGCCCGGCCGCGCCGATCGCCGGCGCGGTGAGCTGTGGGATCGCGCCGCGCTTGGAGACCTCGGCCTGCCCGCCCGTCACCTTCGGGTGCGGCAGGCGGAGGTTGAGCAGCGCGGCGATCCGTACACGACCGCCGCGCCGTACAGCACGGCCTCGGCGTCCCCGAGCTTCAGAAGCGCGAACGCGGGCCCGGCCGCGAGCACCGCGCCGCCGGTGGCGATGCGGCCGAGGCGGGCGTTCGCGCGAACGAGGCCCTCGTTCGGGCCCGCGTAGGCGACGGCGAGGCCGTTCTTCGTGATCGCGTGCACCTTCGAGAGCACCAGGAGCAGGAACGCGCAGGGGAACAGCAGCAGGGTGCCGAACCGCGGCGCCGCGTACAGGCAGACCAGGGCCCGCCCGACCGCCGCGCCGAACGAGATCGCGCGCCGCGGCCCCGCGCGGTCGAGCAGCGGCACCAGGAACGGTCCGGCGACCGCGAGCGGCGCGATCGTGAGCGCGAGGAACGCCGCCACCTTGACCTCGGCGTCGCGGGGCGGGATCTCGAAGAAGATCGAGCCGGCGAGCGCGATCGCCACCATCGCGTCGCCCGCCACGCTGCCGAAGTGCGCGAGCCCGTACGTATCGAGCGGGTCCTCCGAGCGCCACATCCGCCCGAGCGGCCGGAACAGCGCCTCCACCATCGCGACCAGCCCAAGCAGGATGAGCTGCCACCAGGGGTAGCGTTTCGGCGCCCTCCGGTCGACCCTCACCGGCGGCCGGTTCAGGACCCGGACAGCCGCTGGAGGAGCAGCTCGCGGACGGCCTTCGGGTTGGCCGAGCCGCCGGACTTCTTCATCACCTGACCGAGGACGGCGTTGAGCGCGGCGTCCTTGCCGCCGCGGAACTGCTCGACGGGCCCGGGGTTGTCGGCGATCGCCTCGTCCACCCACGCCTCGAGCGCCGCCGAGTCCACCACCTGCCGCAGCCCTCGGCGTTCGACGATCGTCTCGGCCGCGTCGCCGGTCTCGAACGCCTCCTCGAGCACCTGCTTGGCGCCGGTCGCCGAGATCGTGTCGTCGGCCACGAGCGCGACGAGGTCCGCGATGTGCTGCGGCGTGATCTTCGAGTCGGCGATCTCGAGCTTGGCGGCGTTGAGGAGGCCGGCGACGTCCTGCGTGATCCAGTTCGCGGTCGCCGGAGGGTCGGCACCGAGGGAGAGCACCTGATCGAAGAACCACGCGGTCGCGGGCGAGCTCGCGAGGAGACGGGCTTGTTCGGCGGTCAGACCCAGCTGCCCGACGTAGCGGTTCCGAAGCGCGGCGGGCAGCATCGGGAGCGTGCCGCGAAGCTCTTCGACCCACGAACGGTTGGGTTCGAGCGGCGGCAGGTCGGGTTCGGGGAAGTACCGGTAGTCGAACGCCTCCTCCTTCGAACGCAGCGTGCGCGTCGCACCGGTCTCCTCGTCGAAGTGCCGCGTCTCCTGGACGAGCGGCTCACCGTGTTCGAGCGCGTTCCGCTGCCGCTCCTCCTCGAAGCGCAGCGCGCGTTCGAGCGAGCGCATCGAGTTGAGGTTCTTGATCTCGACCTTGGTGCCGAGCGCGGTATCGCCGTCCCGCCGGGTGGAGATGTTCGCGTCGCAGCGGAGCGACCCCTCCTCCATCCGCACGTCCGAGACGTCGAGCGCCTCGAGCGTCGCGCGCAGCTCGGTGAAGTAGGCGCGTGCCTCCTCGGCCGACCGCATGTCGGGTTCGGACACACACTCGACGAGCGGCACGCCGGCCCGGTTGTAGTCCACGAGGGCGTACTCGGCCTGCCCGATCCGCCCCCGGCGCCCACGTGCGAGGTCTTGCCCGTGTCCTCCTCCATGTGGACGCGCGTGATGCCGATCGTCCTGCGCTCGCCGTCCACCTCGATCTCGAGCAGCCCGCCGACGCACACGGGCAGGTCGTACTGGCTGATCTGGTAGTCCTTCGGCATGTCGGGATAGAAGTAGTTCTTCCGGTGGAACAGCGAGCCGGGCGCGATCTCCGAGCCGAGCGCGAGCCCGATCCGCACGATCGACTCGATCGCGCGTTCGTTCGGCACCGGGAGCGAGCCCGGCAGGCCCAGGCAGACCGGGCACACGTTCGAGTTCGGCGGCGCCCCGAACGCGTTGCGGCACCCGCAGAACATCTTCGTGTCGGTCGAGAGCTCGACGTGGCACTCGAGCCCGATCACGGTCTCGTACGCGTTCGCCATGACGCGCCAAGCCTATCGGAGCCGTGCGTCGCGGCCGGTCGCGGTCGCGCGAGCGAGCCGGGAACGCGGTTGCCGGGTCCGCGAGCGTAACCGCCAAACGTCCGAACGATAGTGACGCCACCCCGGGGCCGCCCGTATCGTGGACGGCATGTCCGCTCCGATCGAGCAACCGACCGCTCGAGGAGCGGCTCCCCACCGCGATCTGGATCGCGCTCTCCCTGGTCTACGTGGCGTGGAGCACGACGTTCGTCGGCATCAGCGTCGTGAACGAGACGATGCCACCGCTGCTCGGCGGCGGCCTCCGCTTCCTCATCGCGGGCGGCCTGCTGCTGCCCGTCGCGCTCCAGTTCGGCGACCGCCGCGGCGACCGGCCCCGGGCCGTGCAGTGGCGCGGCGCGGCCGTGGTGGCGGCGCTGATGATGTTCGGTGGCAACGGCGGGATCGTGTGGGCCGAACGCACGATCCCCTCCGGGATGGCCGGTCTGGCGATCGCCACGGTCCCGCTGTGGATGGCCGCGATCGACCGGGTCGTCCTCGGGCACCGGCAACCGCGCCGCGTGGTCATCGGGCTCGCCGTGGGGTTCGTCGGCGCGGCGCTGCTCGTGGGCGGGAACGCGCTCGAGGGCGAGATCGACATGGGCGGGCTGGTGCTCGCGCTCGGCGCGGCCGCGTGCTGGGCCGCGGGTTCGATCTACCAGCGCCACGCGCTGCTTCCGAGCCGCCCGCTCGTCGCCGCGGGGATGGAGATGCTGGTCGCGGCCGGGATCTTCATCGCCGTGGGCGGTCTCGCGGGCGAGTTCGGCGACATCCACACCGGGTCGGTCTCGCGGGCATCGTGGATCGCGCTCGGGTACCTCGTCGTCGTCGGGTCGTGGATCGGCTTCACCTGCTACCTGTGGCTGCTCCGCAACGCGCGGACGTCGCTCGTGGCGACCTACGCGTACGTGACGCCGATCGGCGCCGTGATCGTCGGCTCGGTGCTCCTGGACGAGACGTTCACGGCGAGCACGTTGCTCGCCGGGGTCATCATCGTCGTGGCGGTCGCGCTGATCGTCTCGGCCGGCGGCGCCGCGCGCGAACCCTCAGGCGGCGATCAGCGCGGGACGAGCGTCGAATCCGAGCGCAGCCTCGAGGGCGTTCGCGACCCGTAGCAGCGTGGGTTCGGCAAGGACCGGCGCGGTGAGCTGGAGGCCGACCGGGAGGCCGGCGCCGTCGACGCCGCTCGGGATCGAGATCGCGGGCGTTCCCGAAAGGTTCGCCGGGATGGTGAAGACGTCGTTCAGGTACATCGCGAGCGGGTCGTCGACCTTCGCGCCGATCGGGAAGGCCGTCGTCGGCGAGGTCGGCGAGACGAGCACGTCGAACGACCCGAACGCCGCCTCGTAGTCGCGGATGATGAGCGTGCGGACCTTCTGCGCCTGGCCGTAGTACGCCTCGTAGTAACCGGCCGAGAGCGCGTAGGTGCCGAGCATGATCCGGCGCTTGACCTCGGCGCCGAACCCCGCGCCCCGCGTCTTCGTCATCATCTCGACCGAGTCCGAGCCGTCGACGCGCAGCCCGTAGCGGACGCCGTCGTAGCGTGCGAGGTTCGAGGAGGCCTCCGACGGCGCGATCAGGTAGTAGGCGGAGAGCGCGTAGTCCGCGTGCGGCAGCGAGGCCTCCCCACCTGCGCCCCGAGGTTCGCGAGCTCGTCGACCGCATGCCGGACACTGTCGCGCACGCCCGGCTCCACGCCCTCGCCGAACGCCTCCTTCACGACCCCCACCCGCAGACCCGAGATCTCGCCATCGAGCCCCTCGGTGTAGTCGCGCCGCGGTTCGTCCAGGCACGTCGCGTCCATCGGGTCCTTGCCCGCGATCGCCGAGAGCAGGACCGCGGCGTCGCGGACGCTCCGGGTGAGCGTCCCCACCGTGTCGAGCGAGGACGCGAACGCGATCAGCCCGTACCGGCTGATCAGGCCGTAGGTCGGCTTGAGCCCGACCACCCCCGAGAGCGACGCGGGCTGCCGCACCGACCCGCCGGTGTCGGTCCCGAGCGCCCACACGGCCTCCCCGGCCGCGACCGCGGCGGCGCTCCCGCCGCTCGAACCGCCGGGGACCATCCGGAGGTCCCACGGGTTGTGCACGGGCCCGAACGCCGAGTTCTCGTTCGACGAGCCCATCGCGAACTCGTCGCAGTTGGTCTTGCCGACCAGCACGCCGCCATCCTGTTCGAGGCGCTCCCACGGCGTGCAGTCGTAGGGCGGGACGTAGGTCTCGAGGATCTTCGAGCCGCAGGTGGTCGTCACGCCGCGCGTGGAGAGCACGTCTTTGAGGGCGAGCGGGATCCCGGCTGCTTCCGGCGCTTCGCCGGCCGCGATCCGATGTGTCGGCGGCCTGCGCCTGCTCGCGTGCGAGCTCGTCGGTGCGTGCGAGGAACGCCCCGACCCGTTCGTCGACGGCGTCGATGCGCGAGCGGCACGAGTCGAGGATCTCGACGGACGAGCACTCGCCGGCTCGCATCGCCGCCGCGAGCTCGCTCCCCGAACGGTCGCACAGCTCGGTCACTCGACCTCCACGACCTTCGGGACCTTGAAGCGGTCGTCCTCGACCTCGGGCGCGTTCGACAGGACCTCCTCGACCGTGAGCGAGGGCGTGACGTCGTCCGGGCGGAGCACGTTCGAACGCGGGATCGCGTAGGCCGTCGGCGGCACGTCGTCCGTCGCGACCTCGCTCACCTTCGCGGCGTTCTCCAAGATCACGCCGAGCTGGTCGCGCAGGCGAGCCTTCTCCTCGTCCGTGAGCTCGAGTCGCGCGAGCCTCGCGACGTGCTCGATGTCGATCTCGACCGGCATGAGGCGCAGCGTAGCAGCGAGGATCCGGCGGGATCTGGGAGCGGCGGTGTCGAGGGTCCCGTACGCTCGAGTCCCTGCGTCAGGGTTCTGTCAACGAACGCCCAGGTCGAAAACGACAGAACCCTGACGCACAGCACGCAACAAGCCCTCGAACCGACCCCTCGGCCGGACACCGACCGACCTACGAGCGGAACAGCCCGAACCGCGGCTCCACCTGGTGCGCGATCGCCGCGGCCATCAGCGCGTTGCCCACGAGCCACACGTCGGTGATCGGCCCCACGCCCCCGGGACCGGGGTGATCGCCTCGGCGCGAGCGGCGACCGACTCGAAATCCAGGTCGCCCACCATGCGCGTCTTGCCGGTCTCCTCGTCCTTGAGCGCGTGGATCCCGACGTCGACCGCCACCACGCCCTCCTTCACCATCGAGCCGTTCACGATCCCGCGGACCCCAGCCGCCACGATCAGGATGTCGGCCTGGCTCGTGTACGCCTCGAGCGGCTTGGTCCGGCTGTGGCAGGCGATCACGGTCGCGTTGCGCTGGAGCCCGAGCATCTGCGCCGGCTTGCCCACGCTGTTCGAACGCCCGATCACCACCATCGTCCGGCCCGAGTAGAAGCTCTCGTGCCCGCCGCCGTGCGCGTCCGCGTAGTGGTCGAGCAGGTAGAAGCACGACGCCGGCGTCGACGGCAGGAAGCGGGCCCGGCCCTGCGCCAGCAGCCCGGCGTTCATCGGATGCACCGCCTCGATGTCCTTGCGTGGATCCACGGCGCTGTTCATCTCGGCCTCGGGGATGTGCGGTGGCAAGGGATGCAGCACCAGGATGCCGGTGATCCGCGGGTCGGCGTTCAGTTTTCCGAGGGTGGCGATGACGTCGGCGAGCTCGATGTCCTCGGGCAGGCGCTCGCACACGTACCGGTAGTCGAGGCTCTCGGCCAGCCGCTTGACGTGCTTCTCGTAGGCCTGTGCGTCGAACGACTCCCCGATCAGCACCGTGGCCAGGCCCGGCCGAACCTCGGACAGGCGCAGCACCTGGAGCTCGTCGGCGATGCTCTGCCGGAGCTGCTCGGCGATCGCGTTCCCGTCGATCACGACGGCCGCCACGGCGCCTCCCTCTTGTTCGGATGCGCGAATCCTGCCATACGCCGACCCGGCGTTACTTGCGGCCCAGGCGCTTGCGGAACTTCTTCTCGTCGATGATCTCGACGCCGAGCTGCTCGGCCTTCGCGGCCTTGGAGCCGGGGTCGGTCCCGACCACGACGAAATCCGTCTTCTTCGAGACGCTCGAGGCGACCCGGGCGCCGGCGGCCTGCGCCGCCTCGATCGCCTCTTCGCGCGACATGCTCTCCAGTCCACCGGTCAGGACGATGCTCGTGCCGGCGAGCGGTTGCTTGCCCTTGGGCTTCTTGACCTCGTCCTGCATCCGAACGCCGGCCGCGCGCAGCTTCTCGATCAGCCGGCGGTTGCCGCGGTCGGCGAACCAGTCGTGCACGCTCCTCGCGATCTCGGGCCCGATCTCCTCGACGTCGTCGATGTCCTGCGCCGATGCCGCCAACAGCGCGTCGATCGAGACGAACGCGTTCGCGAGCACCTGCGCGACGTGCGTGCCGACGTGGCGGATGTTGAGCGCCGTGAGCAGCCGCCAGAGCGGCCGGTCCTTCGCGCGCTCGATCGACGCCAGCAGGTTGGTGATCGACTTGTCGGCGAACCCCTCGAGCTGGCCGATGTCCTCCGCCGTGAGCGTGAAGATGTCCGCCGGGTCCTTCACGATCCCGCGGTCGAGCAGCGCCATCCCCGTCATGTAGCCCAGCCCCTCGATGTCGAGCCCTCCTCGCGAGCCGAACGAGTACAGCCACTCGACGTTGCGGCTCGGGCAGTTGGGGTTCGGGCACCGGTGGTCGGCCTCGCCGGGTGGCCGGACGAGCTCGGTCCCGCACGAGGAGCACGTGGTGGGGAACTTCCACTTCCGGGCGCCCTTCTTGCGCTTGGCGAGCACCGGCCCGACGATCTCGGGGATCACGTCGCCCGCCCGCCGAACGATCACCGAGTCGCCCTCGCGCACGTCCTTGCGCGCGACCTCGCTCTCGTTGTGCAGCGTGGCGTACGTGATCGTGACGCCACCCACGACGACCGGCTCGAGCACCGCGAACGGCGTAACCTTCCCTGTCCGTCCGGTGTGCACGTCGATCTTCCGCAGCAAGGCGGTGCGCTCCTCGGGCGGGAACTTGTACGCGATCGCCCAGCGGGGCGCGTGGCTCGTCGCGCCGAGCTCCTGCTGCTGCGCAACCTGGTCGACCTTGATCACCGCGCCGTCGACCTCCCAGTCGACGCTGTGGCGGTGGGCCTCCCAGTGCTCGAGGTACGTCATCACCCCGTCGACGTCCTGCTTGACCTCGGAGGTGGGGGCCACGGGCAGCCGGGCGTCCCGGCACCAGTCCAGGAAGCCCGAGTGCGAGTCGAACCGGATCCCCTCCGCGTACCCGAACGAATGCACGAACAGCGCCAGCGGTCGCGAGGCCGAGATCTTCGGGTCCTTCTGTCTGAGCGAGCCCGCCGCGGCGTTGCGGGGATTCGCGAACGCCCGCTTCTCGGCGGCGAGCAGCTCCTCGTTCAGGCGCTCGAACGCCTTCACCGGCAGGTAGATCTCGCCGCGGACCTCGAGGTAGGCCGGCGCGTCCTTCAGCTGCAGGCGCTGGGGACGCTGCGCACCGTCCGGACGTTGGCGGTGATGTCCTCGCCGATCCGGCCGTCGCCACGCGTCGCGCCCTTGGTCAGGACGCCGTCCTGGTAGGTGAGCGCGACGGCGATCCCGTCGATCTTGAGCTCGCACGAGCAGCTCGCGCCCGACCCGACGCCCCGCTCGACACGGGCCGCCCACGCCTCGATCTCCTCGCGGCTGAACGCGTTGTCGAGCGAGAGCATCGGCGTTCGGTGCTCCACGGGCGCGAACAGGTCCGCGGGCGTCCCGCCGACCCGCTGCGTGGGCGAGTCGGGCGTGACGAGCTCGGGGAACCGCTCCTCGAGCGCCCGGAGCTCCTTCATCAGGTCGTCGTACTCGGCGTCGGAGACCTCGGGGTCGTCGAGCACGTGGTACCGGTACGAGTGGAAGTTCGCCTGCTCGCGCAGCTCCTCGACGCGGAGCTTCGCCTTCGCGAGCTCCCGTTCCTCGGCGGAACCGGTCATGCCGCGAGCTCCAGACCTCCGGCCATGCCGATCCGCTCCCCGAGGAACACCACGCCCCCGATGACGCCGGGCACCTGCTTGAGGTACGCCATCGCTCCCTGCAGCCCGTTCTCCTTGGGCAGGATCGCCTGCACCCCCGCGGCCGCGGCGCCCGGCGAGCATGCAGGACTCCGCCAGCACGGCCAGCCCGTCCACCTCCGAACGCTTCGCGGCGCTCCCCAGCGTCATCGAGATCCCGACGCCCTCCCGATGGGCGGGGACCACGACGGCCACCGACGAGCCCGGCCGGCGGACGACCGTCAGCTTCTGCCGGCGCCGCGAACGGATCGAGTAGTCGCCGCCGCAGTTGACGGTGACCTCGCTCACCTCGCGGGCCAGGAACCGGCCGACGTGATCGGTAACGGCGCCCTGGAGCGAGAACATCGGGCCCACCCCGCCCGTGCGGCCGTCGAGGCGATCTCGCGGACGATCTCGGGGGCGTCGCCCGGCACCTTCACGGGGCGCTTGGACGATCGGAACTCAGGATTGCGGATCGAGTACGTGTGCAGGATCTCCCAGAACGAGCAGGGCCGCGGCGCGCGACTCCTCGTCCACGTCGGTCGCGGCCTGGATGTGGAGGGTCATCTCCTGCACCTGGATCTCGAAGGTGCGCGACTTGCGCTTGAGCAGCCTCACGGCCGGGGGCCCTCCACCGGGCGATGATATCCGAGCCGACCGACCGTCCCGGGCTCATCCGGCGCGGCCGCGCTCGGTTCCGCTCAGCGGAGCACGTCGACGATGCGACCGCCGCCGAGCAGCTCGTCGCCTCGGTACACGACCGCGCTCTGCCCGGGCGCGACGCCGCGCTGCGGCGTCGGAACTCGATCCGGACCGCGTCGGCCGAGCGGCTCGACCGACGGCCGCGACGTCCTCGCCCCGGTACCGGATCCGAACCTCGGCCTCGAAGGGTCCCGCGGACGGCGGCTCGCCGGCCACCCAGGAGACGCGATCGGCGATCGCGCCCGAACCGCGCCAGCAGCTCCCGCGGCCCACGATCACCCGGTTGGCCGCCGGGTCGATCTCGAGCACGAAGGAGGGCTCGTGGCCCGAGACGCCGAGGCCGCGCCGCTGCCCAACCGTGAACGCCGCCGAACCCCCGTGCCGCGCCAGCACGCGTCCGTCCGTGTCGACGACCTCGCCCTCGCGCATCAGGTGCGGCGCGACCGCGGCGAGGTACGCGCCCGCCTCGCCGCTCGGCGCGAAGCACAGCTCCTGCGAGTCGGGCTTGGTCGCGACCGGGAGCCCGAAGCGCTCGGCGGCCGCCCGCGTGTCGGCCTTGGGCATCCCGCCGACCGGGAAGCGCGACCTCGACAGCTCGCCCTGGCCGAGCATGTGCAGCATGTAGGACTGGTCCTTCGCGCGATCCGCGCCGCGCGAGCAGCCGGAGACGGTCGCCGCGCCGATCCGCACGCACGTAGTGCCCGGTCGCCACGGCGTCGATCCCGAGCTCGTCCGCCCGCCGCAGGAACGCGCCGAACTTGATCTCGCCGTTGCAGCGCGCACATGGGTTCGGGGTGCGACCGGCCTCGTGCTCGGCCACGAAGTCGCCGATCACCGTCCGCTCGAACTCGTCGGACAGGTCGCAGATCTCGAACGGGAACCCGGCGATCCGGGCGACCTCCGCGGCGTCGTCTGCCGCGCGGCCGGACCGCAGCAGCCGTGCTCCACGCCGTCGAGGTGGACCAGCCGCATGTGCGAGCCCACGACCTCGTAGCCCTGCTCGAGCAGCAGGCACGCGGCGACCGACGAGTCGACGCCACCGGACATCGCGACCAGCACAGATCCCTTCGAGGGCATGGGTCAGATGCTACGAGGTGCATGCGCCGCCGTCGCCGCGGGTATCCTCGGGCCGAAGCCGATGAGAGGATCCCCGTGAACGTCGCCGTGCTCGTCAAGTACGTCCCCGAACCGCAGGGGACACCCACGCTCGGGCAGGACCACCTCCTCGTTCGTGAGGGTGTCGACGGGGCGCTCGATCCGGGTGACGAGTTCGCGGTCGAGGCCGCGCTCCAGCTCGTCGAGACGAACGGCGGCGAGGTGACGCTGGTCTCGATGGGACCCGAGGTCGCGACCTCCGCGCTCCGCAAGGGTTCTCGATGGGGGCGAGCGCCGGTGTGCTCGTGACCGATCCTGCACTCCGCGGCGCCGACGCGCTCGGGACGGCGAGGGTCCTCGCCGCCGCCGTGGGACGGACGCCGTTCGACCTCGTCCTCGCCGGCGTCGAGATCGACCGACGGGTACACCGGCACGCTCCCCATGACCATCGCCGAGCTCCTCGGCGTGCCAGCGCGACCTTCGCGCGCAAGGTCGGAGGTCGCCGACGGCGCGCTCCGCGTGGAACGGCAGACCGAGGCCGGCTACGACGTCGTGACGAGCCCGATGCCCGCGCTCGTGACCGTGACCGGGAGCGGCGGCCGAACCGCGCTACCCCACGCCTCAAGGGCATCATGGCAGCGAAGTCCAAGCCGCTCGAGCAGCTGTCGCTCGCCGACCTCGGCCTGACCGAGGCCGACGTGGCGCCCGCGCAACGCGTCACCTCGGTCTCGGAGGCGCCCGAGAAGACTGCCGGCGTCGTGATCGAGGCCGGCGACGACGGCCGCGGCCAAGATCGCCGAGCTCCTGGCCGAGGCCAAGGCGATCTGACGTGACGAAGGTCTGGGTCTACGCCGAGGTCACGCCCGAGGGCCCGAGCACGTCCGCGCTCGAGCTGCTGACCAAGGCCCGTTCGTTCGGCGACGAGGTGGCCGCGGTCGCGCTCGGTCCGGGGCGACGTCCGCCGCGCCCGCGCTCGGCGAGCACGGCGCCGCCCAGGTGTTCGCGAGCGACGACCGGGTGTACGCGGACACGCTCGGCCGAGCCCGCGGCGCACACGCTCGCACGCGCTGATCCAGGAACACACGCCCGATCTCGTCCTGTTCTCGATGAGCTACGACGCGCGCGACGTCGCCGGGCGGCTGCAGGCCAAGCTCGGGACCACGTTGATGAGCAACGCGACCGACGTCACGAACGCCGACACGGCGCAGACGCAGATCTTCGGCGGGAGCCGGGTCGTGGACGTCGCGCTCGAAGGCGCGCGCGCCGCGCCTCGTGCTCGTGCGCCCGAAGTCGTTCGTCGCCGGAGCCGAGCGGAGGCACCGCCGAGGTCGTGCCGGTGGACGCGCCCGATCCCCGACGAGCTCACGACGGTCCGCCGCGTCGAACGCCACGAGGAGACCGCCGCCGGTCCTCGACTGGAGGACGCGAAGGTCGTCATCGCCGGCGGACGCGGGCTCCAGGACCCGTCGAACTTCAAGCTGCTCGACGACCTCGCCGCCGCGATCGGCGACGCGGCCGTCGGCGCCAGCCGGGCCGTGGTCGACGCGGGGTGGGTGCCCTACTCGTACCAGGTGGGCCAGACCGGCAAGACCGTCAAGCCCGAGGTCTACATCGCGGTCGGCATCAGCGGCGCGACGCAGCACGTCGTCGGGATGAAGGGCGCCAAGCGGATCATCGCGATCAACAAGGACGGCGACGCGCCGATCTTCCGCCTCGCCGACCTCGGCATCGTGGGCGACGCGCTCGCGGTCGTCCCGAAGGTGATCGAGGAGATCCGAGCTCGCCGAGCCTGAGGGAGCCCTGACGTGATCGAGGCGCGCGCTTCGACGACCTGGTGGCCGGGGCCGAGCGGGGGTTCCGGCTCGTCGAGCCCGTCGGGGTGATCGAGGCCCGGCGCCCCAGCGAGGTCGCCGGCGCGATCGACGCGGCCGAGTCAGCCGCGAGCAGGGGCGCTGTGGGCGGCGGGGTTCGTCGCGTACGAGGCGGCGCTCGGCCTCGACCCCGAGCTCTCGGTGCACGTCCGGGCGCCGGACGATCCGTTCGCGGAGCTCCCGCTCGCGTGGTTCGCGCTGTTCGAACGCAAGGAGGACCTCCCGCCGCTCGAACCCGGCCGGCTCGACCCGCCGGATCGGCAGGTTCGCCCTGGCGCCCGAGCGTCGATCGAGCGACCTACGACGCGACCGTCGAGCGGATCCGCGAGCTGCATCGCGGCCGGGCACACCTACCAGGTGAACCACACGATCCGGCTCCGGCGACTGATCCAGGGCGACGAGCGCGGGTTCTACCGGGACCTGTGCCTCGCGCCAGCGCGGCGGGTACGCGGCGTTCCTGGACCTGGGGCGCTACCGCGTGCTCTCGGCGTCGCCGGAGCTGTTCTTCCGGGTCGACGGCGGCCGCATCACGACGCGCCCGATGAAGGGCACCGCGCCGCGCGGCCGCTGGCTGGCCGAGGACGAGGAGATCGCGGCCCGCCTCGTGGCCTCGTCGAAGGACCGCGCCGAGAACGCGATGATCGTGGACCTGCTCCGCAACGACCTGGGCCGGATCTGCCGGACGGGCTCGGTCGAGGTGGAACGGATGCTCGAGCCCGAGCGCTACGAGACCGTGTGGCAGCTGACCTCGACGATCGAGGGCGACCTGCGTCCCGAGATCACGCTGCTCGACACCTTCCGCGCCCTGTTCCCGAGCGGATCGGTCACCGGCGCGCCCAAGGTGCGCACCACGAGGATCATCGCTGATCTCGAGGACTCGGCCCGCGGCCCGTACTGCGGCGCGATCGGCTACCTCGCGCCACCGGGGTCCGGCGAGCCGCGCGCGAACTTCAACGTCGCGATCCGAACGGTGGCCCTGGACGGCCAGACCCGCACGGCCGAGTACGGCGTCGGCGGCGGCATCACCCACGACTCGTCGGCGCCGGGCGAGTACGAGGAGATCCTGGCGAAGGCGCGCGTGCTGACCGACGTGCGACCGGCGTTCGAGCTGTTCGAGAGCGTGGCGCACGTGCCGGCCGAGGGTTCCGGCACCTGGACGAGCACCTCGAGCGGCTCGCCGCGTCCGCGCGGTACTTCGGCTTCCGGTTCGAGCTCGAGGCCGCCGCCGCGGCGCTCAAGCGCTCGGTCGACGAGGTCGCGGCCTCGAGCGTCGTCGCGGTTGTCGCTCGCGCGCGACGGAGGGCTGTCCACCGAGGTTCGGGACATGCCGCCGGGCGATGGACCGGTCCGCGTCGCGCTCGACGACGAGCCCGTGGACCCGTCGGACGTGTGGCTCTTCCACAAGACGACCCGCCGAGCGCCCTACGAGCGGCGCCGCGAGCGGCGGCCCGACCTCGACGACGTCCTGCTCGTCAACGACCGGGGCGAGGTGACCGAATCGACGATCGCGAACCTCGCCGTCCGCCTGGAGGGCGCGTGGGTGACGCCGCCGATCGACGCCGGCCTGCTCGCCGGCACCTACCGGACCGTGCTGCTCCGCGAGGGCCGGCTCACCGAACGACCCGTCACGCCGGACCAGCTCCGCGACGCCGAGGAGCTCGCGCTCGTGAGCTCGGTCCGCGGGTGGCGAACCGCGGTGCTCGTGCCGTGAGCGACGACATCCACACCGTCCACCTCGGCGCCTTCACCCACGACCACGCCGAGGCGATCGCGGGGGAGCTCGAGAAGGCCGGGATCGTGCTGGTGGTACAAGAACCCGGGCTTCTTCAGCCAGATCTGGGAGCTGAGCGTCCGCCTGTTCGTCGATCGTGATCGTCTCGACGAGGCGCAGGCGATCGCGGACCGCGTGCTGGCCTCGGGTCAGCCGGAGGGGAAGGCTCCTCGTCGGGCCAGACGGTAGGGACGGGAGTGCCGACGTCGGATGGCATGCGGTCCGCGCTGTTTCCTGTGAGGGAGCGGATCTGAAGGGATTGTCGGGACCGTCTCCGAAGGCGCTTGATGAGACGTTGTCCCTAGGGATCAGACGTTGTCCCTAGGCCGACCGCATCTGCGGGAGGGCTTCCGTGGGGAAGGCGCGTACGGGGGCTTTACGCGGCCTCCATCTCCTTGCGGCTCCTGCGCTTGCCGCGAGAGATGTACGCATGGACGGGCTCGTGCTGCCAGCACAGATCCCATCGGTTGTAGATGGACAACTTCGTGCTGCACCCCTCGGCTGCGCAGACCCGACCTCCGGGGTACGTACGGTTTGCCCGAGGGAGCTCGCGGATGCGGGCTCCGCGGTATGCCGAGTCGGACATCGATCCTCTCCTCGCCTCGGTTCGAACTCGCCTCGGGTCTCCCGAGGCTTCGACCGTTCATTCGAACCAATCGGCGGCCCGGTTCGTTCCCGAGCACCCCCGATCAGGGCGAGTTCCGTGCCTGTCAGCGGCCGTCGAGGCGCTCCAGCAGGCCTTTCGTGGGGCTCGTGAGCTGGACGACCCGGGCGGTGAAGCCCAGGTCCTCCCAGAATTCCATGGCGCCCCGGTTGGGGGCGAACGTCTTGAGCTCGACCCAGCGGACCCCCGGTCGGCCGCGAACCGGGCGGCCTCGTGCACGAGCTCCCGGCCGACCCCACGTCCCCGGTAGCCGGCGCGCACGACCACGCCCGAGAGCTCGAGGGCTCGTTCGTCCGAGAACCGGGAAGGGGTCCGGGCCTCGCCGTACGCCATCCCGACCACCTCGCCGTCCTCGTCCTCGGCGACCAGGACGACCGTGTCGGGGTCGGCCAGCGCCTCGTTGTACTTGGTGCCGACCTCGTCGTAGAAGCCCGGCCGGGGGTGAACACCCGCCAGTCCGCCTGCATCCGGTCGAGCTCCTGGAACAGGGCGACCAGGACCGGGACGTCCTCCACCGTGGCCTGCCGAACGCGCACGCTACCTCCCCTCGAACCTCGGCTCGCGCTTGTCGAGGAAGGCGCGCATGCCCTCCTCCCTGATCCCGGGTCTCGAACAGCGCCACGAACGCCTCGCGCTCCACGCCCAGCCCCTCCTCGAGCGGGCGGTCGGCGGCCGCGAGCGCGCGCTGGCCGCCGCGCAACGCGAGCGAAGGCCCCGCCGCATGGCTCTCGGCCCACTGGCTCGCGTGCGCGTACGCCTCGCCCGCAGGGCTGACGGCGTCGACCAGACCCGACTCCAGCGCACGATCGGCGGACACCGGGTCGCCCGAGAACACCATCTGCCGCGCACGCGCGAGACCGATCAGACGCGGGAGCCGCTGGGTTCCACCCGAGCCGGGGATGATGCCCAGACGTATCTCGGGCAACCCGAGCTTCGCGTTCTGCGCGGCGACCCGGAGATCGCAGGCGAGCGCCACCTCGAGGCCGCCGCCGAGCGCGAACCCTCGATCGCGGCGATCGTGACCTTCGGGATCGCCTCGAGGTCGCGGCAGGCCTGCTCGAGCGCGCCGACGTCCTCCGCGACCTCGCCCGGCCCGTAGTCAACCATCGCCTTGATGTCGGCGCCGGCCGCGAAGATCTGCTCGCCGCCCCAGATCGACGACGGCCCGAACGGCTTTGTCCCCCGTCACGGTCGCGGCGGCCTCGGAGAGCTCGCTCGAGACGGGGCGGGCGAGCGCGTTCGCGGGCGGCCGGTCGATGCGGATGGTCGCGACCCCGCCGCTCGATCGTCGATGCGGATGAACTCCCCCATGGACGGCCTATCCTCGCAGACCGTCGCGCGCCGAGACCGCTCCGAGGGCGTCCGTTGCACCTGCAACTCACTGCTACAATCGCCCACGTGAGCGAGACGGCGGCCCGGCCTCGAACGTCGACGTGATCTCGGCGCTGCGCGAGCGCGGGCTGCGGATGACCCCGCAGCGTCGGGCGATCGTCGCCGAGATCATGCGCACGCAGGGCCACATCTCCCCGACGGCTCTGGCGCGCAAGGTCCAGGGCGACATGCCGGGCGTGAACGCCTCGACGATCTACCGGACGCTGGCGCTGCTCGAGGAGATGGGGGTGCTCGCCCACGCGCACCTGGAGAGCGGCGCCGAGTACCACCGGACCGAAGAGGCCGGCCACGTCCACCTCACCTGCTCGAACTGCGGTGACGAGGACGACCTGTCCATCGGCGAGGCCGACGCGTTGATCCGGCTGATCGAACAGCACCACGGGTTCGAAGCCCGATCTGACGCACTTCGCGATCGGCGGCCTGTGCGCCGACTGCAGAAGGCTCGCGGCGCCGCCGGCTGAGCCCTACCCGCCGAACAACGCGGGCAGCACGGCGCCCTTCCCGAGCAGGAACAGGGTCCCGATGATCAGGCTCGCGGATGCCGTCAGGACCGCCACCGTGACGTACAGGGTCCAGTTCTTCGACGCCGTCACGAAGCCGAACGCGGAGCCGAACGTGATCAGGGTGTTCGACGCGAGCAGCCCGACGAGGAACACGACCAGGATCGCGATCCCGGCGAGCGCTCCGCCCGCGCCAGCCGCCGTAAGGAAGATGACGACCTGGGTGGGGTCTCGGCGCCGACGCCGTGCAGCATCCCCACGCCGAACGCCGTCCCGCGGCCGTAGTTCATGAAGGCGTCGTCGCCCGGCTCCGGGTGCTTGTGGTGATGGTGGCCCGGACGCCCGTGGTGGCCGTGGTGCCATTCGGACACCGGGATGTCTTCGGCGACGGTGACCGACATCGACGGTTCCTGCTCGGCGTGCCGGTGGACGGGCTCGAGGTCGTGGGCCTCGCGCCCGCGTCCCCGCGGACCTTGCGGAACGCGACCTGGACGCCGCTGAAGATCAGCATCCAGCGGCTCCGCATCCGGAACTCGCGCCCGTGCCGCACGAGCGCGGTGAACACGTAGACGCCGAGCAGGATGAGCGTGACGCCGACGACCCGCTCCATGATCGCGTCGACGCCGTCGAGGAGCTTGGCCCGCCAGGACGATCGCCACGACCCCGATCACGAACACGACGAGCGCGTGGCCGAGCGCGTAGATCGTGCCGTACTCAGGGCCGCGGCCCCGCTCCTCCTGCGAGCTGGTGATGTCGGTGATCGCCGCGATGTGGTCCCAGTCGATGCCGTGGCGGAACCCGAAGCAGGAACGCCGACACGATGACGCCGACACCGAGGGCCTGTGAGGCAGCGCGAGCATGATCCTCCTGGTCGCTTCCCGAGAGCCGAGACCTCATGAAGCATCGCTGGCGCAGCTTCGGCAACTGCGTGCTCTTGCAACTAGAGGAGGCCGACGAGCGGGCGGCTCCAGAACCGGGGCGTCTCGGTGTACGAGCCGAAGACGGCTCGGAGCGCCTCGACGATCTCGCCCTCGGTGCACAGGGCCCGGGCGCAGTCGACGAGGGGCTCGACGAGGTTCGGCGTCGGTGGCGGCCAGCTCCCAGGCGGTCGAGCGCTGCCCGCGCCGCCGCGGCGTCCCGGCGCTCGCCGGATCCCGCGAACCCGCTCGACCTGGTCGGTCTCCGCGCCGCCGGAGATCTCGAGGATCTCGATCGGCTGCTCCCCGCATCGACGAAGTCGGTGACGCCGACCTTGACCAGGTCGCCCCGCTCGAACCGCTCCTGCTCGCGGAACGCGGACTCGGCGATCGCCTGCTGGAAGACCCCCGCTCGATCCCCGTGAGCACCCCTTCGAGCATCGAGCCCTCGCCCATCGCGAGCGATGCGCGCGAACATCGGCCTCGGCCAGCTCCTCCATCCGGTCGGTGAGCGTCTCGACGAAGTACGAGCCGCCGAGCGGGTCGATGACGTCGGTGCACGCCGGTCTCGTGCGCGATGATCTGCTGGGTGCGGAGCGCCAGCGTGGCGGCCTCCTCGGTCGGCAGCGCCAGCGACCTCGTCGAGCGCGTTCGTGTGCAGCGACTGGGTGCCGCCGAGCACGGCGGCCAGCGCCTCGATCGCCGTCCGCACGACGTTGTTCATCGGCTGCTGCGCGGTGAGCGAGACGCCCGCCGTCTGCGTGTGGAACCGCAGCCGCATGCGAGGACTCGTCGCTTCGCGCCGTAGCGCGTCGCTGCAGCCACCGCGCCCAGATCCGGCGCGCGGCGCGGTACTTCGCGATCTCCTCGAAGAAGTCGATGTGCGCGTTGAAGAAGAACGACAGGCCGCGGCGCGAACGCGATCGACGTCGAGGCCCGCGGCCAGCGCCGAGCTCGACGTAGGCGAACCCGTCGGCCAGCGTGAACGCGAGCTCCTGCGCGCGCCGTCGAGCCGGCCTCGCGGATGTGGTACCCGGAGACGCTGATCGGGTGCCAGCGCGGGACGCGTTCGGCGCAGAACGCCATCAGGTCGCCGATCGAGCCGCAGGTGCGGCCGCGGCGGGAAGATCCACTCCTTCTGGGCGATGTACTCCTTGAGGATGTCGGTCTGCAGCGTCCCGTCGAGGCCGCTCCGACGGCGACGCCCTGCGCGCTCGGCCGCGGCGAGGTAGAACGCGAACACCACCACCGCCGGCCCGTTGATCGTCATCGACGTCGAGATGTCGCCGAGCGGGATCCCGTCGAACAGCGCGTCGAAGTCCTCGAGCGTGTCGGTCGCCACGCCGCACCGACCCACCTCGCCCTCGGCGAGCGGGTCGTCCGAGTCGCGGCCCATCAGCGTCGGCATGTCGAACGCGACCGACAGGCCCGCCCTGGCCGCGTTCGAGCAGGAAGCGGTAGCGCTCGTTGGTCTCGGCGGCCGTGCCGAACCCGGCGAACTGCCGCATCGTCCACAGCCGGCCGCGGTACATCGTGGGGTAGACGCCCCGGGTGAACGGGTACGCGCCCGGCCGTCCCAGCTTCGCCTCGGCGATCGAATCCCGCCAGGTCCTCGGGGCCGTACAGGGGCTCGAGCGGCTCGCCCGAGAGCGTCAGCGCCTCGGACGGCTGGAGCGTCCGCGGCGGGTCGGCGTTCGCGCTGCTCGACCATCGGCCTCCTCGGGTTCGGGCGCCGGGTGCCGGCCGCCGGGCCGCAGGTCACGGACCTCCGGTGATCCGTTCCTCAGGATAGCGGCGGTCCGGTAGGGATCGGTCCGCCGCTCCGTCAGGTCGGCCGCGAGCGAGCCGTCGGCGGCCAGGAGCTCGTGCGCGCGGCACGCGGAGCTTCGCGAGCGACAGGCTCTCGACCTCGCGGAGGAGCCGGCCGCGGCGTCCGCGTTCGAGCTCGCCGGAGGCCTCAGGTGCGCCCGGTGGGACTCGAGCGCGTCCCACAACGCCTCGATCCCTGCGCCCTCGGTCGCGGTGGTCGGCACCACGGGCGGCGTCCACGTGAGCTCGGGACCCATCCGCAGCATCTGCTCGAGGTCGCGCGGCCACCTCGAGCCCCTCCCGATCGGCCTTGTTCACCACGAAGACGTCGGCGATCTCGAGGATGCCGGCCTTCGCGACCTGGACCGCGTCGCCCCAGCCCGGCGAGACGACGACCACGGTGGTGTCGGTCGCCGCCGCGACGTCGACCTCGGCCTGCCCGACCCCCACGGTCTCGACGATCACGAGGTCGTGGCCCGCCGCGTCCAGCACCCGGATCGCCTCGGGCGCGGCGAGCGCCATCCCGCCGAGGTGCCCCCGCGTCGCCATCGACCGGATGAAGACGCCCGGATCCGTCGCGTGGGTCTGCATCCGAAGGCGGTCGCCGAGCAGCGCGCCGCCCGACAGCGGCGAGGTCGGATCGATCGCCAGCACCGCGACCGAACGCCCGCTGCGCCCTCGCGGTGCGGACCAGCTCGCCGACGATCGTCGACTTCCCCACCCCGGGCGACCCGTGAGCCCGACCGTAGTCGCACGTCCGGTCTTCGGGAACAGCTCCGCCGAGAGCGCCTCGAGACCCTCCGCCCCGTCCTCGACCATCGAGATCGCTCGGGCGACCGCTCGGGGTCGCCCGCGAGGACGTCGTCGGTCAGGCTCACGGCCGAAGCCTACCCGCGGCTCTGGCCGCAGCGGCGCGGTCAGCCCTCGCGACGTGTCGCCGCGAGCGCCGCGCCGGGCATCGACAACGGGGCGTCGCGGAGCGAGCCGCAGAGCGCGCGCTGCGCGCACCAGCGCGGGGTCGTCGTCGGACGCGACCCGTGTCCGGACCATCGCGAGGTTGACCTGCTCCTTCTGCAGGCGCTTCAGCAGGCGTTCGGCGGCCTCGCCGGCGCGGGCCTGCATCTCGCGCCGCGATCGGCGCCGGAGCGCTCGGGTCGAGCAGCACCCGGAGCTCGACCTCGGAGAGCCAGGGCGTGTCGATCTCCGAGCGCAGGGCGGTCTCGAGCCACATGCGCTCGCGCCGGCGGGCCAGGCGGACCATCACGACCACGAACAGCAGCAGCGGCGCGCCCTTGACGGCCGCCGCGAACGGGATCCGGACCCAGTCGCCCGAACGTGTTCACGCTGGAGGGGAAGAAGTTCAGGAACGGGGAGTTCCACAGGAAGTGCGCCGCGACCGCCGCGCCGAACAGCCCGCAGCGCGACCGCGAGCCGCCGCCCGAACGCCACCTCGCCGCGCCGGGACGACGAAGTACGCGACCCCATCCCCGCCAGCCCCGTGTACAGCACGTGCCCGTAGAAGCCGCTCGAGACCACGCGCACGTAGAAGCCGGCGAGCACGCCGCCGGGCGACCCGCCGAAGATCGCGATGAAGTAGAAGACGTCCTCGACCAGCGTGAACCCGGAGCCCGACCATCGCGCCGTAGACGAAGCCGTCCATCATGTCGTCCATCTCGTCGCGGGCGATCAGGTAGATCAGGATCACGCCGGCGACCTTCACGGTCTCTTCGACGAACGGCGCGGTCAGGGCCGCCGTCCACTCGGCCGCGAACACCGGTCCGCCGAGGCGTGCGACGACGAGGCCCCAGCCCTCGTTCGCGATGCCCGCGAGCACCGTGGCCGCGACGCCTCCCCACAGCGAGCGCGCCGAGCACGAGCGACATCGGCTCGCGCTCGTAGAGGTCGAGCAGGTAGATCGCGAGGAACAACGGGAGCCCGTACAGGAGTGAGGAGCCCCCAGGACAGCGCCCACCCCGACGGCGACAGCTTCTGGAACAGCTGCTGCTGCGAGATCGTGTAGACAGCGCGGTGACGACGACGATCACCGCGTAGAGCCAGAACGCGGGCTGCCGCCACTGAACAGCGACGTCTGGCGACCCCAGTTGCGCGGCATCCGGACGAACTGCGGTTCGGTCGCGAGCCGGCCCCCGCGTCGCTCGCCCATCAGGCGATCTCCGCGCGGTCGATCATCGCGTCGATCTCGTCGATCTCGAACTGGAGCTGCCCGGCGGGCGCCCACCCGTCGAAGATCACGCCCTGGCCCGAGGGCGACACCACCGCGGTCACCTCGCCCTCGATCGGCGCCTGCACGTCGCCGAACAGCCCGACGTACGCGATCCGAGATCCGGTGAGCCCGGAGGCGAGGCGGACGGGTTCGACCTCCTCGGAGACGCGGAACTGCTCGGCGTCGGGTTCCAGGATGTTGTCGACGTACTGCCGGAGCAGGTCGACGTCGGTCCCGTCGAACGGCAGGGCGGCGACGTCGAGGCTCGTGCTGCCGCTCGTCAGACGGATCCGGTCGGGATCGCTCAAGACGGCCGGCGAGCTCCCAGCCGGGAACGGCGTGACCCGGACGGACGCGTTCACGGCGACGGCCCCGCCCTGGACCTCGCCGAGCGCGTCGGCGGTGAGGTAGCCCCCCGACGTCACCGCGGCCAGGACGACGGCGAGCGCCGCGACCGGGATCCATCGGCGGTGCCGGAGCGGCGGCGCGGGAGGGGACGGGTTCGGCCTCGACGCTCATGGAGACCACCGACAGAAGCCGCGTGAACCTCGAGAGCCGGATCGGGTGACGGAGCATGCCCGATACTCGCACGTCGCGGTTCGCGATCCGCCGCAGGACCGAGCGCCCTCGGGCATCGAGCGCGTCCGGGAACCCGAACCGCAGCGGGGCCGTGGACAGCTCGAGCAGGTCGTCGGCGCCGGCCACCACCCGCAGGTGGGGCGTCCGGCTCCCCGGCGCGTTCGAGATCTCGACCCCGCTCGCGGACAGGACGATCGTCGCGGCGGTGTCCGCGTCGGTGGCGACGAGCTCGACGACCGAGGGGCGGAGCAGTGCTCGTCGATCGCGGCCGGTGCTCGAGGTTGGCCTCGATCAGCCGGCCGACGGAGGTCGGCGAGCCCGTTCGGCTCGGCGTCGGCGAAGCTGACCGTCACGGCCCGACCGCAGACCGGCACGGTCACGGCTCCAGGAGGACCTTCGTCGCCTGCTTCGGTGTCGAACAGCTCGTAGCCCTTCGGGGCCTCCTCGAGCGGGAGCCGGTGCGAGACGATCGGGCGGGGGTCGAGCCGGCCCGCCACGCACCTCGGCCATCGCGCGCTCCCACCACGTGTGGACCGGCGTGGTGCCGGCGAACCGGAGCTGCAGCGCCCGGATCCACCACACGCCGATCTGCGCCTGGACGATCTCGCTGGTGTACACGCCCATCACGACGACGGTGCCGCCACGCCGCACGATGTCGAGCGAGCGCTCGAACGCCGCGGGGTCCCGACGGCCTCGATCACGATGTCCGCGCCGCGCCCGTCCGTGTGCTCGAACACCGCGGTCTGCGCGTTGCGCGCCGAGACGTCGATCGGGGTCGTCCCCGTGCGTTCGGCCAGCGCGAGCCTCGCCGGGTCCAGATCGAGCGCGAGCACCGAGGCCGCGTTCGGGAGCGCCGCCTGCGCGCAGAAGAAGCCGACCGGATCCGGCCCCGACGACGGCGACCGTGTCGCCGTCGGTGATCCCGGCCAGGCCGGCGCGCGTAGACGCCCGTGGTCAGTGCGTCGCCGACGAAGAGCGCGCGGTCGTCCTCGAGCCCCGCGGGCACGGCCAGGAGGTTGACGTCGGCCACCGGGACGCGGAGCAGCTCGGCCTGCGCGCCGCCGAGGCTCCCGCCGAACATCCCGTAGCCGAGGAAGCCGAAGTCCTCGCAGAGCTGTGTCTGGCCCTTGCGACAGAACCAGCACTCCCCGCACGCGATGTCGAACGAGACGACCACCCGCTGACCGGGCGCGAACCGCGTCACCGCCGGCCCGACCTGCTCGATCACCCCGATGGCCTCGTGGCCGATCGTGTCGCCGGGCTCGAGCGGGGCCTTACCGTGGTACAGGTGCAGGTCGGAGCCGCAGATCGCCGTCAGCCCGACGCGCACGATCGCGTCGCCGGGCGCCTCGATGACCGGATCGGGGACGTCGGCGACCTCGACGCGTTCGACGCCGCGGAACACGACGGCTCGCATCGATCAGGCGTTACCGAGGAACTCGGTGGGCACGAGCGTCGTGAGGTGGACGAGCTCCTTGGCCGCGCGAACGTGCCGAACGATGTTGGCCAGATCCCCCGCGCAGCTTCAGCTTGCCCTGCACCATCGCCTTGACGGGTTCGAGATCGCCGAGGACCACCTCGCGCCAGCGGGAGTAGGGCGCTCGGATCCCGTACGCCGACGTCTCCCCTCGACGGCCGTGATCATCTTCGCGCCGCGGCACTGGCCGTGCCACAGGTCGAGCCACGCCACCAGGTCGTCGGGCACGCCGCGATCGGGCTCCGCCTCCAGGAAGAATGCGACGTCGCCCTCCCAGTCCTCCGCGGCCTCGCCGATACTCCTTGGAACCGTTGATGAGGTCCCGGTACCGCGCCAGCCACTCGTCGCTCGGGAACAGCGCCATCGGTCCTCCTTACCGCAACCCGAAGATCAACACGATGCCGATCACGTTGAACGTCATGTGGGCGGCGATCGGGACGACGATCGTCCCGCGCCGTTCGTAGATGAAGGCCAGCGCCAGCCCGGTGAAGAACATCACGATCATCAGCAGGGCCGCGTCGATCGCCGAACCCGGGATGTAGTGGATCAGCCCGAACCCGATCGCCGAGCCGACCGCTCCGACCCAGAACCCGTGGCGATCGCGCAGCGAGCGGAACAGCACGCCCCGGAAGAAGAGCTCCTCCCGACCGGCGCGATCACGATCGCGTAGACGATCGTCAGCGCGAACCCGATCGCCGGGAGGTGTTCGCCGACCTGCTCCGGGGCCTGCACGTGCTCGCCGCTGATCGTCTGCAGGAGGATGGTCAGGAAACCCCCGACGACGATCACCATCACCGGGTACAGCCCGAGGCCGAACAGGACGCCCGAACCGATCTGCTTGCGCCAGGTTCCGGTTCGGGCAGGCCCATCACCCGGAGCCACCCGGCGTGCTTGAGCTGGAGCCACAGGAGCAGGACAGCGAGGATCACGACGGCCGCCACGACGGACAGGACGATGTTCGTGAGGTCGGTGTCCGGCGCCATCACCCGGATCAGCGGGAGCGTCGCGAGCCCCGCGACCAGGGAACGCGAGGAAGTAGACGACGAGCGCCTCGTACCAGCTCCAGGTCGCCTTGGGCCGCCCGTCGTCGGTCACGTCGAGGGCGTCGGGGCGAGGAGGCATCGCCGGGACCGGGTGGAGACCGTCGGGGCGCGGGGGGATCTGCTGCTGGCTCACGGCTCCCCCATCTTCCCGGCTTCGGACAGGAGCGACACGCCCAACAGGCCACCCAGGCCCAGCCCGAACGCGAACCCGGCCGCCGCCGGCCCCGAGTCGTTGACGACGTAGGCGACGACGCCGGCGAGCAGCGTGACGAGGATCGCGTCCCTCCACGCGGGGCTGCGCTCCAGGCTCGGCGCAGCGCGGCCAGGCGGCCGGAGCACCGCCGCGATCGCGATCGGGAGGCCGATGACCGGGATCAGCGCGAAGGGGTTCCGCGCGATCAGGTCGAACCCCACGTTGAGCCGCTCCCAGACCTTGTCGAACACGCCCCCGAGCCCGCCCGCCTCCTCCTCGAACCTCGTCACGTGCGTCTCGAGCGGCGAGATCGCGTGGGCCGCGAGGATCAGGGCCGTCCCGAACAGTGTCACGCCGACGAACACCCCGAGGCCCTTCCAGACGCCGAGCCGTTCACGTTCGCGGATCGCGAGCCACAGGCCGGCGGCCGCGAACAGCGAGACACCACCGCCGAGGTTCGCGCCGAGGTACGGGAACCCAGCGAACACGGCGACGACCACCAGGACCGCGAAGCCGGCGGCGGTCTGAGCGCTGCGCGATCCAGAGGCACGCGCCGATCAGGAGTCCGATGAACACGTTCGGCAGGCCGTAGAAGCGGCCGCCATCGAGCTCGGAGCCGCCGACGAACGGGGTGAGGGCGGCCGTCCAGTTCAGGAGCGCCTCGATCGCGAAGTACGCCAGGACGGCGATCCCGAGGCCCGCGGGGATCAGCAGCACGTCGCGATGCTCGAGCGGTGCGAACGCCAGCGTGCCGAACACCGTTACCAGCGCGACGAACGGGACCACGGTCGCGTACGAGAGATCGGGCAAGTGTCCGGCGGCGAGCAGCGCGGTCGCCAGCGCGGCGACCGAAAGGCAACCCCAACCGAAGACCCGTCGAACCGCGTGCGGGACTCGGCTCCCGAGCCCGAGCGCCGCGATCCCCCGAGCCCTGCGATGGCCAGGTGAGATCCTCCCGCCGTGCCGATCGGCACGTACATGCGGCGTTGCGCGAGGTAACGCTCGTGGAGCTCGAACGGCGGGGGCCCCGGGATGATCTCGATCGGAGAACCTTCGAACTGTTGCACGGGTCCGTTCAGGTATCCGACGTCTGTCGCGCGGACATCCGCTCCCGTCACGACACCGTCCCGACGAGTGCTGTCCGAGGTGAGCGAACCCTGGTCGCCGACTGCCGGGAACAGCTCGCTCGGTGCGCCCACGGCCATGATGATCGGCGGGAGTTCGTCGCCTTCAGCGATCATCTCGCGGGAAGGATCCCGTGAGAGGAGGAATACCAGTGAGCTCATCCGCGGGAACGTCGAGACGGCGTCTCGGATGTCCTGTCCGACCGTCCGTCGATCCGGATCCAAGCTCACGAAGTGTTCGCGCCCAGGTGGAGTTCCTTCGGGCACGCCGGGGACCCGCGGGATCTGAACGTCGTCCGCGTTCGCCAAGAGGCCCGCGCCGCCGGCACGCGCCAGAGCGGCCGCCTCGGGGATGCCCATCATCTCCTCGAACGAGACGCCGGGCAGCTCGATGATCAACGTTGCACGGTCGTGAGGAGGCTCCTGAGCTCGAGCAACGCCGAGCGACAAGGAACCCGCGAACGCTGCGACGACGGCGAGCGCGCCGAGACGCGCGCGGGTCACTGGAGGGCGGGTGAGCGTTCGCGCTCGCGACGGACGACGGCGCCGAGCGCCGTCAGCTTGGCCTCGAGGTCCTGGTAGCCCCGGTCGACGTGGTACATCTCGTCGATCTCGGTGACGCCGTCGGCCATCAGGGCCGCGATCACCATCGCGGCCCCGGCGCGGATGTCGAGCGCGCGTACGGGCGCGGACGACAGGCGTTCGACGCCGCGGATCACGGCGTGGTGGCCCTCGGTGCGGATGTCCGCGCCCATCCGGTTCAGCTCGTCCACGAACATGAACCGGCCCTCGAACACGTTCTCGGTCACGATGCTCGTCCCCTCCGCCGACGCGAGGAGCGCCATCATCTGCGGCTGGAGGTCGGTCGGGAACCCCGGGTACGGGAGCGTCACCAGATCGACACACCGGGCGCGCGAACCCATCGTGATCGCCACACCCCGTCGGTCGCCAGCACGTCGGCGCCGGCGTCGGCGAGCTTGGAAAGCGACGAGGTCCATGTGGTCACCCCGGGCGCCCGAGAGCACGAGGCGACCGCCCGTAGAGCAGACGGCGATCGCGTAGGTCCCCGCCTCCACCCGGTCCGGGATCACGGTGTGGTCGACCGGCGCGAACCTCTCGACGCCCTGGATCTCGATCGTCGGCGTACCGACGCCCTCGATCCTCGCGCCCATCTCGCTCAGGAAGTTCGCGAGGTCGACGAGCTCGGGCTCGCGCGCCGCGTTCTCGATCACGGTGGTCCCCGCGCCGCCACGGCGGCCATCAGCACGTTCTCGGTGGCGCCGACGCTCGGGAAGTCGAGGTTGACCACCGCGCCGCGAAGGCCGGACGTCTCGCCCACGAGGAACCCGTGCTCGGACGAGAACCGGGCGCCCATCTTCTCGAGCCCGCGGATGTGGAGGTCGATCGCGCGCGACCCGATGTTGCACCCGCCGGGCATCGCGACCCTCGCGTTCCCGAACCGCGCCAGCAGCGGCCCGAGCACCACGGATCGAGGCCCGCATCCGGCTGACGAGCTCGTACGGCGTCTCGACCGAGCGCACGTCCCGCGTGTCGAGGATCAGCGCGTCGCCCTTCCACGCGCAGCCGACGCCGAGGTGCTCGAGCACCTCGACCATCGTGATGCAGTCCTGGATCCGGGGACGTTCCGCACGGTGGAGCGGCCGTCGGACAGCACGACCGCGGCCATCAGCTTGAGCGCGGAGTTCTTCGCGCCGGCGATCTCGACGGTCCCGTCGAGCGGCGTCCCTCCGGTGACGAGCAGGCGATCCATCACGCGAGGCTACTCGTCGAGGCTCTGTGCGGGCCAGCGCCTTCGCGAGTTCGCCACGCGCGGTCGCGTCGTCGCCCTGGGCGAGCCGTGCCTGCGCCTGCTCGGCGCGTGCCCGGGCGGCGGCCCGGTCGATCTCGTCGGCCATCTCGGCATGGGAGGCCAGCACGTCGACCCGGGTCGAGTCCTCGGCGCTGGTGACGTGGAGGAACCCGCCGTCCACGACCGCGACCACCCACCGGCCGTCCTCGAGCTGGATCCTGATCGGCGCGATCGAGAGCCGGATCAACAGCGGGGCGTGACCGGCGAGGATCCCGACCATCCCGTCGGTGCCGTGCGCGATCACCATCTCGGCCGGACCGGCCCAGACCTCGCGTTCGGGCGTGACGAGATGGACGTCGAGCGCCATCTACGCGGCCTGCTCCATCTTCTTGGCCGCCTCGACGGCCTCCTCGATCCCGCCGACGAGCAGGAACGCCTGCTCGGGCAGGTGGTCGTACTCGCCCTCGCACAGGCCCTTGAACGACGCGATGGTCTCGTCGACCGGCGTGTACTTGCCGGGGATCCCGGTGAACTGCTCGGCGACGAAGAACGGCTGCGACAGGAACAGCTGGATCCGCCGCGCTCGCGCCACGATGACCTTGTCCTCCTCGGACAGCTCGTCCACGCCGAGGATCGCGATGATGTCCTGCAGGTCCTTGTAGCGCTGCAGGATCTCCTGCACGCGCCGGCGCGATGTCGTAGTGCTCCTGCCCGACGTACCGGGCGTCGAGGATGCGGCTCGTCGAGTCGAGCGGGTCGACCGCCGGGTAGATCCCGAGCGACGCGATGTCGCGCGAGAGCACCGTGGTCGCGTCCAGGTGCGCGAACGCCGTGTGCGGCGCCGGGTCGGTGATGTCGTCGGCCGGCACGTAGATCGCCTGGAGCGACGTGATCGAACGGCCGCTTCGTGGAGGTGATCCGCTCCTGCAGGTCGCCCATCTCGTCGGCGAGCGTCGGCTGGTAGCCGACCGCGCTCGGCATCCGGCCGAGCAGCGTCGAGACCTCCGACCCCGCCTGCGTGAACCGGAAGATGTTGTCGACGAACAGCAGCACGTCCTTGCGCTCGACGTCGCGGAAGTACTCGGCCATCGTGAGCGCCGACAGCGCGACCCGCAGCCGGACGCCCGGCGGCTCGTCCATCTGGCCGAACACCAGCGCCGTGTTCTTGATGACGCCGGACTCGGTCATCTCCAGGAACAGGTCGTTGCCCTCGCGCGTGCGCTCGCCCACGCCGGCGAACACCGACACGCCGCCGTGCTGCTGCGGCCTGGCGGCGGATCATCTCCTGGATGATCACGGTCTTGCCCACGCCGGCGCCGCCGAACATCCCGATCTTGCCGCCCTGCACGTAGGGCTCGAGCAGGTCGATGACCTTGATGCCGGTCTCGAGCATCACCTGCCTCGGCTCGAGCTCCTCGAACGGCGGCGGCTGGCGGTGGATCGGCCAGCGGTCGGCCGCGTGGATCTGGTCCGGCGAGGTGTCGAGCGGCTCGCCGAGCACGTTGTAGACGTGCCCGAGCACGCCCTCGCCCACCGGCACGCTGATCGGGGACCCGGTGTTCTCGACGGGCGCGCCGCGGACCATGCCGTCGGTCGGCTTGAGCGCGATCGCCCGGATCATCCTGTCGCCGATGTGCTGCGCCACCTCGCAGGTGACCGTCTGGCGTCTCGCCCTCCAGGGCCACGTCGATCCGTGAGCGCCGTGTGGATCTCGGGCAGCCCGTCGGGTGGGAACTCGACGTCGACCACGGGTCCGATCACCCGGGCCACGCGTCCGTGCGCAAGCGTGTCGTCAGCCATGTCTCACTCCTCTGGAGGCCAGGGCCTCGGCCCCGCCCACGATCTCCATGATCTCGGTCGTGATCTCGTCCTGGCGGGCGCGGTTGGCCTGCCGGGTGAGCACCTTGATGAGCTCCGTCCGCGTTGTCGGTCGCGGCCGCCATCGCCCGCTGCCGGGCGGCGTTCTCCGAGGCGGCGGACTCGAGCAGCGCGAAGTAGATCTTGGTGATGACGTACTGCGGCAGCAGGTCGTCCAGGATCTCGGCGGGCTCGGGCTCGAAGATGTACTCCGGGCTCGGCACGCCCGAGGCGTCGGCGCACGACCTCCTCCGGCGCGATCGGCAGGAACCGCTTGTCCGTCGCGCGGAACGTGAACGACGAGCGGAAGTCCGTGTAGACCATGTGCAGCTCGTCGATGCGACCGGAGCCGAAGTCCTCGATCATCCGCGCGCCGATCTCCTCGGCGGCGTCGTACCGCGGCACCTCGGAGAACCCGAACCACGACGCCTCGGGCGTCACGCCTCGGAACCGGAAGTAGCCGATCGCCTTCTTGCCGGTGAGGTACAGGACGGGTTCGAGCCCGCGAGCGCGGACGCGGCGGAGCAGGTCCTCCGAACGCTTGAGCAGGTTCGCGTTGAACGAGCCGGCGAGGCCGCGGTCGACTGGTCAACACGAGGACGCCGGCGCGCGACGGGGTCTCGCGCTCCTCGAGCAGCGGGTGGACGATCGAACCCGTCTGCCGGGCCACGTCCTCCATCGCCGCGGTGAGCAGGTCGGCGTACGGGCGCGCCTCCATCACGCGCTGCTGCGCCTTGACGATGCGGGACGCCGCGATGAGCTCCATCGCGCGGGTGATCTTCATCGTCGACTGGACCGAACGGATCCGCCGGCGGACGACGCGGAGCTGCGCGCCCACGGTTGCGCTAGCCGCCCGAGCCCGGGGGCTCGTCGCTCGTCGTCGTGCCGAGGACAGGCGTTCCCAGCCGACGTCCTCCAGGACCGGGTCCCTCGGCGCGCCCTGGCCGACGCCGGACTCGCTCCCCTCGCCCGCGTCGGACCGCACGAACGCCCGCCGTGAAGTCCTCGAGCGCCTGCTTCAGCGTGGCCTCGGCCTCGTCGGAGAGCTCGCCCGTGTTCCGGATCGAGTCCAGGACGTCGCTGCCGGGCCGCGATGTGCTCGATGAACTCGTCGACGAACCGCTTGGCGTCCTCGACGGGCAGGGCGTCCAGGTAGCCGCCCGTTCCGACCCAGATCGCGACGACCTGCCGCTCGACCGGCACCGGCCGGTACTGCGGCTGCTTGAGGATCTCGACCACGCGGGCGCCGCGCGCGAGCTGCTTCTGCGACTCCTTGTCCAGCTCGGAGCCGAACTGCGCGAACGCCTCGAGCGCCCGGTACTGCGCCAGTCGCGATGCGGAGCGTGCCGGCGATCTTCTTCATGGCCTTGATCTGCGCGTTGCCGCCCACGCGCGAGACCGACGTGCCGACGTTGATCGCCGGGCGGACGCCCGGCGAAGAACAGGTCGGGCTCGAGGTAGATCTGACCGTCGGTGATCGAGATCACGTTGGTCGGGATGTAGGCCGAGATGTCGTTGCCCTTGGTCTCGACGATCGGCAGCGCCGTGAGCGACCCGGCGCCCAGCCGGTCGGAGAGCTTGGCCGCGCGCTCGAGCAGCCGGGAGTGGAGGTAGAACACGTCGCCGGGGTACGCCTCGCGTCCCGGCGGCCGGCGGAGCAGCAGGGACAGTGTCCGGTAGGCGGTCGCCTGCTTCGACAGGTCGTCGTACACGGCGAGGGCGTGCTTGCCCTCGTACATCCAGTACGCGCCCAGGGCCGCGCCCGAGTACGGCGCGATGTACTGGAAGGGCGTCGGGTCCGACGCCGAGGCGTTCACGACGACCGTGTACTCGAGCGCGCCGTTGTCGCTCAGGGTCTCGACCACCTCGGCGACCGTGGAGGCCTTCTGCCCCACCGCAACGTAGATGCAGCGCACCTGCTTCTTCGGGTCGCCGCTGGCCCAGTTGTCGCGCTGGGCGATGATCGCGTCGATCGCCACGGCGGTCTTGCCGGTCTGGCGGTCGCCGATGATCAGCTCGCGCTGACCGCGCCCGATCGGCGTCATCGCGTCGATCGCGGTGATGCCGGTCTGCAGCGGCTCCTTCACCGGCTGGCGGTCGACGACGTTGGGAGCCTGGAGCTCGAGCACCCGGCGTGTCCTCGGCCTGGATCGGGCCCTTGCCGTCCAGCGGGACGCCGAGGGGGTCGATCACGCGGCCCAGGAACCCGTCGCCCACCGGGATCGACAGGATCTTGCCGGTCTGCTTGACGAGATGGCCCTCCTCGATCTGGGAGGACTCGCCCAGGATGATGCAGCCGATCTCGTCCTCGTCCAGGTTGAACGCGAGGCCGAGCACCCCGCCGGGGAACTCGAGCAGCTCGTTGGCCATCGCGCCCGGGCAGGCCCTGCACGCGCGCGATGCCGTCCCCGGCCTCGACCACGCGACCGACCTCTTCGCGCTCGACCGAGGGCGCGTAGCTCTCGACGTTCTTGCGGAGGGCCTCTGCGATGTCCTTCGGATCGAAGTTCAGCTCGTCCACTGCCATCGGGGTCACCCGCTCCTTGTCGTCGTGCCGGTCAGCTGCTCCGCGCCTCTTGCAGGCGTGTGCGCACCGATCCGTCGAAGATCTCGTCGCCGACCCTGGCCAGCACGCCACCGAGCACGTCGGGGTCGACGATGACCCTGATCTCGATCGGGCGACCCGCGGCCTTGGAGAGCGCGTCGGCCAGCTTCTTGGCCCGGGCCTCGTCGAGCGCGACCGCCGTGCGAACCTCGGCGACCGCCCGTTCGCGCGTGGCCGCCACCACCTCCGCGAGCGCCTCGACGATCCGGCCGACCTCTCGGGCACGTCCCAGCTCGATGACGAACCCGAGCAGGTTGAGCGCGAGGGGTTGGCGCGTTCGCCGAGGGCGTCCGCGATCAGCTGCTTCTTGTTCTCCGGCGGCAGCGACGGGTCGACCAGCGCGTCCCGCAGGCGCGTCTCGCGCTCGAGCAGCGCGGCGAACGCGAACAGCTGTCGCTCCACCGCGTCGAGCTCTCCCTCGGCCTCGGCCAGGCGGAACAGCGCCTCGGCGTAGCTGCGGACGAGCGCGTCCTTGTCCACCACGTCAGTGCTTCCCGTTCCCCGAGACGCCCTGAGGACCTGGTCGATGTACTCGTCGATCAGGCGCTGGTGGGACTTCGCGTCGAGCGACGCGCCGACCACGCGCTCCGCGAGCTCGACGGCGATCTCGCCGATCTCGCCCCGGAGCTCCTGGAAGACCCGGTCGCGTTCGGCCCGGATCTCCTCCTGCGCCTTCGCGACGGTCGCGGCGGCCTCGCGTTCGGCCCGCGCCTGGATGTCGGCGCGCAGCTGGTCGGCGGTCTTCCTCGCCTCCTCGATGATGGCGTTGGACTCCTGCCGGGCGTTCGCGAGCTGCTGCCGGTAGTCGGCGAGCTCCTGCTCCGCCTGCGTGCGGGTCTGTTCGGCGCGCTCCAGGTCGCCCTGGATCTTGTCGCGCCGCTCGTCGAGGAGGCGCACTCACGCGCGGCAGCACCCACTTCCACATGAAGAAGAACAGGACCGCGAACGCGAGCGCCCCGACGAGGAGCTCCTGCCAGTGCGGGTAGAGGTCCTTCGCGTCGTTGACGGGCTCGGCCTCGCCTTCGGCCTGCGCCAGGAGCCAGACGATCGATGCGATCACGTGGCTCCCTCCCTAGATGATGAACGAGAACGCGATGCCGAACAGCGCGAGCGCCTCGATCAGCCCGATGCCGATGAACATCGTCGCCCGCACCTGTCCGGCGTACTCGGGCTGACGCGCCATCGCCTCGACGGACTTCCCGATCAGCACCCCCAGACCGATGCCGGGACCGATCGCGGCGAGCCCGATCACGAGCCCCCGGCCGATCGTCTCCAGGCCCGTCCCGACGTCACCCGTCGTCTGCGCCAACAGTCCCAACACAGCAGCCTCCTTGTCTAATGCTCTTCGGCCATCGCGCCGCCGATGTACGAGGCGGTGAGGATGGTGAAGATGAACGCCTGCAGGAGCGAAACGAAGATCTCGAACCCGACCAGCGCCACGCCGATCGCGAACGACAACGGCGCGATCGCGTACAGGATGCCCCCGACTCGAGCATCGCGATCGTGCCGAGGAAGAACACGGCGAGCAGGAAGTGGCCCGCCAGGAAGTTGGCCCAGAGTCGGACGGACAGGGTGATCGGCCGGACGATGATCTGGGTGATGAACTCGATCGGCACCAGGAGCGGGTAGAGCCACACCGGCGCTCCGGGCGGGAACAGGACGTGCTTCATGTACCCCCGAACCCGTGCTTGACGATGCCGACCGTGTTGTAGGTGATCCACGCGATGATCGCCATCACCAAGGGGAACGCGATCCGGCTGTTGGACGAGAAGTTGATCCCGGGGCGACCTCCCAGATGTTCCAGAAGAAGATCGCGAAGAACAGCGTCGCGAGCAGCGGCATGAACCGGTCTCCCTCGGGCCCGATCATCTGCAGCGCGATGTTCTCGCGCACGAACTGGATCCCGAGCTCGGCGGTGCTCTGGAGCCTGCCCGGGACCACCCGCGGCTTGCGGAGCGCGAAGAAGAAGAAGCCGAGCATCGCCAGGAACCCGAGCAGGACCAGGAACGTGATGAAGTTCAGGCAGAGCTCGACGCCGCCGACCCGCAGCGACGGCCCCCAGCAGCCCCAGACGAAGTCCTTGGTCGACGGGGGTTCGAACGCCGCGAGGATCGCCCCGATCACGGCGCCACCTCGCGTCGGGCGTTCGGGTCCACCCACAGGTCCGCCTGCATCCGGCCCGAGAGCAGCTTCATCTCGACCACGAGCAACGCGACCGTGGCCGGGATCAGGGCCGCGATGAACGCGACGATCGAGAACCACTCGGTCTGCTGGAGCAGCGCGATCACCAGGACGATGATGCCCAGTCGCACGAGGAAGCCGCCGACCCCGACCGCGTACAGCACGGTCGGCGAGATCGTGGCGGCGAGCGCGAGCGAGGAGCCGTGCGCGACGAAGTTCACGTAGACCACGACGATCGCGATGGCGGCGGACCACCCGGCATCGGTGCCGTCCACCAGGGTCCCGAGCGCGAACGCGGCGATCGCGACGGGGAGCGCGAACGGCGAGATGCGCCGGATCATCTCTCGCTCAGGCGCCACCGCGGTTCCCTTCCCCTTTGCCGAATCGCAGATACACGAGGTAGATCGCCAGACCGGCTCCGAGCACGATCCCCACCGCGGTGAGGATGCGCGGTTCGATCCCGAGCAACCGGTCGGCCAGGTAGCCGAGGCCCCCACACGAGGATCCCCCACCAGCGTCGCGGTGACCGCCCAACCGATCCCCATGCCGGCCCAAGCGCCGTCGCCTCCCGAACCCGCCATGGGCGCGGCAGTATATCCGCGCCCCGTCGGGGGCGTCAAACCTTCGACATCCCGTTTCCGCAGGTAGATGGCCTGATTTCGTTCCGGAGACCCGGAGCTTGTGAAAGATTTCACGAACTCGGGCCCCGGGCTCGACCCGAGTCGCGGCTCAGGTCTTGCGACGCTGTCCGAGGGCGAGGACCATCGCCACCGTCGCGCCGGTCAGGAAGATGATCGTGGCGAAGGCGAACACGTGCGGCGGGATCCCGACCCGGGTCGCCCCGAACACCCAGGTGGGGAACATCGTGAACGGCCCCTGCGTGAACTGGCTGATCACGAAGTCGTCCATCGACAGGGCGAACGCGAGCAGGAACCCGGCCAGGATCCCCGGGAACAGGAGCGGCAACGTCACCTTGAAGAACGCAGTGATCGGACCGGCCCCGAGGTCCATCGCGGCCGCCTCCAGTGCCGGGTCGAGACCGGCGGCCCTGGCGCGCACCGTCACGGTGACGAACGCGATGCTGAACATCGTGTGCGCCAGGAACAGCGTGAACAGCCCGCGCGAGAACCCGAGCGCGACGAAGAACGATGCCAGCGCGGCACCGAGGACGATCTCCGGGGACGAGATGGACAGGAAGATCACGAAGTCGGCGCCCCCCGTCCTCGGAACCGGTGGCGAGCCAGCGCCAGGCCGAGCAGCGTGCCGAGCGCCGTCGCGGCGAGCGCGCTGAGCACCCCGATCGTGAGCGAGTGCCGCAGCGCCGCGGTGAGGTCCGGCAGCTCGAACAGCCGCTTGTACCAGTCCGTCGTGAAGCCGATCCAGGTGGTCTTGACCCGTGGCGACGTGCCGAACCCGCCCCGCGTCTGGTTGAAGCTGAACAGGATGATGACGAAGATCGGGAACGACAGGTACAGGATGAACGCGCCGACGTACGTCGGGAGGATCGCGCGGGTCCACCGGCGCTTCGGGCGGCGCGCGGGGGTTCGGGCTCGGGGGCGAGCGCCTGGCGGGGTTCGGTCGCGACGGCGCTCATCCCTCGGTGATCCTCGCGGTCCCGAGCACCCGCGCGTAGATGATCGCCCCCACCAGCATGATGGCCATCAGCACGAACGCCGAGCGCCGCCGCCTCGGGATAGTTCCGGTCCCTCGAGGAACTCGGACTGGATCACGTTGCCGATCATCGTCGTGCCGGGCCCCCGAGCACCGACGGCGTTCACGTAGTCACCGATCGCCGGGATCGACGTGAGCAGCACGGCCGCGAACACCCCGGCATGGAGAGCGGGAGCACGACCTTGGTGAAGGCCTCGAACCTGGTGGCGTACAGGTCCTTCGACGCCTCGATGAGCCGTGGGTCGATCTGCTCGAGCGAGACGTACAGCGGCAGGATCGTGAACGGCGAGCAGGTTGTACGTGATCCCGGCGACGCACCGCGAAGGTCGTGCCCAGCACCCGGTAGTTGTCGGGCAGCAGGCCGAGTGTTCTTCAGCGTCCCGAAGATGATGCCGCCGTCGGACAGGATGAAGCTCCACGCCACCGTTCGGATCACGAACGAGATGAAGAACGGCAGCAGCAACAGGAACAGGAACACGGTCTTGAAGCTTCCCGCCGTAGAACGCGATCCAGTAGGCGACCGGGTACGCGAGCAGCAGCGCGATGCTCGTCACGATCGCCGCGTTGCGGATCGAGCGGATGATGAACTGCCCCGTTCTGCGGACAGCGCGTCGGTGTAAGTTCGCGAACCGGAACGTCTGGCGGAACCCCTCCAGGCTGTTCCCCGTCTGCAGCGACAGGCTCGACCATCGCGAGCATCGGGATGACGAACAGCACGAGCAGCCACAGCAGCGCCGGGCGTCGCCAAGCCCGTAGGGCGCGCTTGCGACCGCTTCGTCCGCGCGCTCCGGGAGCGCTCTACGCCAGGAAGATCGGGTTGAAGATGTCGTTCCACGTCTGGACCTCGTCCCCCTCCAGCACGCGGTAGTTGCTGCAGCCTCGCGGCGAACTCGGCGTCTGGGAACACGTAGGGGCTGCTCGCGATCGTCTGCAGGACCTCCTTGTCGGCGCCCCTTGGCGGCGCGCGGCGTCCGCCTGCACGATCTCCCCGCCGTCGGGCACCGGGCGTGACGTACGCGTTCCACTCGGTGAGCATCGCCGCGTACGCCGGGTCGTAGTACCAGTCCATCAGCATCATCGGCGCCGACCGGGTTCGCCGCCTTGTTCGGGATGCAGCAGTTGTCGATGAAGATGACCGCCCCGGCGTCCGGGACGGTGAACTCGAACGTGGCGAACTCGGGGAAGTAGAGCTTGTCGTTCAGGATGTCGCCCGACCACGCCATCGTGATCCACAGGTCCTCGTTCTCGATCGCCGTCAGGTACGCCTGGTCCATCCAGCCGCGCAGTTGTCCGCTGGCGTCGTTGAACCGCTGGAGGTAGTCCGCCGCCTTCTGCCAGTCCTCCGGGCGTCGAGCGTCTCCGGGGCGATGCCCGAGCTCGAGCATCGCGCATGCAGCCCGCCGAGTCCGAGGCGTTGTTGAACATCGCCGACGTGGCCCGCGTACTTCGGGTTCAGCAGGTCGTCGAGGCTGGTGATGGCGGCTCGTCGACGTACTTCGTGTTCCAGCCGATGCCGGTGACGCCCGACTGCCACGCCATCGTGTACTTGTTGCCCGGGTCGTAGCACGGGGTCGACGAAGTTCGGGCCGGCGTTCGCGTCGAAGTTCGGGTGCAGCTCGGGGTCGAGCTCGATCAGGTACCCGAGCGCGATCATCTCGGTCAGCTCTGGAAGTTCGACATCACGATGATGTCGTGGCCGGTGTCCTGCCCGCTCTCGAGCGCCGGGCGGATCGTCGCGTAGAACTCCGCGTTGTCGTTGATGTCGGCCCGGTAGGTGACGTCGATGCCCGGTCGCCTGCGTGAACGCGTACAGTGACGGCCGGCTGCCCGGACCGTCGACCGAGAAGTCACGGTCGATGTACGCGGGCCAGTTCGTGAAGTTGAGATGGTCGCCCGGACCCTTGGCCTTCAGGTCGCGCCCACCACTCGGCCGAGCCCTCGGCGCCGGCCGTCGGGCCGGTCGTCTGCGCCTCCCCGCTCACCCCGCAGGCCGCCAGGATCGACGACAGGCCGAGCGCGCCCGCGCCCGCCCCCGCGTACCGGAACAGGTCGCGCCGGGACATCCGTCGCTGCGTCATCCCTCGGATCCACGCGGGATCCATCCGGGGTGTCGGCTCCTTGCTCATTCGCCCTCCTCAGGCTCGGTCTCCGATCGTTCGACCACGAAGGTGTGCTCGGGCAGCCACTCCAGCCGGACCTGGTCGCCGGCGTTGGGGTGCGATCCCGCCGCGCCGAGGTTCTGCACGTACACGCGGAGCATCGTGCCGCCCGGACCTTCCACGTCGTACTGGTAGTTCACGCCGATGTACGTCGACATGCGGATCACGCCCGACACGTGGTTCCGGTCGGGCGGCGGACTCCCGTCCTGGTGGACGAGCGTGATCTTCTCGGGCCGCACCCCCACCTGGACGGTGCCCGAGAGCCCCGGCGGGATCGAGCCGGTATCGGCGCGGACGATGTTGCCTCCCTCGGTCACGATCGATGGTGGTCGCCGTTCGACTCGGCCTTCATCTCGCCCAGGAGCAGGTTGCTGGCGCCGAGGAAGCTCGCCACGAACGGCGTGGCGGGATGCTCGTAGCACCTCCTCGGGACCACCCGTCTGCTCGATCCGGCCGTGCCGCATCACCGCGAGGCGGTCGGACATCGTCATCGCCTCTTCCTGGTCGTGCGTGACGTAGATGAAGGTGATCCCGACCTCCTGCTGGATCCGCTTCAGCTCCAGCTGCATCTGCTTGCGCAGCTTGAGGTCCAGGGCGCCGAGCGGCTCGTCGAGCAGGAGCACCTTGGGCTGGTTGACCAGCGCTCGGGCGAGCGCCACCGCGCTGCTGCTGGCCCCCGGACATCTGCCCCGGCTTGCGGGTCTCGAACCCCGACATCTCGACCAGACGCAGGGCGTCCGTCGCACCCGCGACCTGACCTCGTCCTTGGGGACCTTCTTCCTGCCGCAACCCGAAGGCCACGTTCTCGAACACGTCCAGGTGCGGGAACAGCGCGTAGGACTGGAACACGGTGTTGACGTCCCGCTTGTACGGCGGGAGATCGGTCACGTCTCGGCCGCCCAGGTAGATCGGTCCCGCGCGATGGGTCCTCGAACCCGCCGATCATCCGCAGCGTCGTGGTCTTCCCGCACCCCGAGGGACCCGAGCATGCTGAAGAACTCGCCCTCCGAGATGTCGAGCGAGAGGTCGTCGACCGCCACGGCGTCGCCGAAGGCCTTCGTGACCCGTTCGAGGCGAACGTCGATGTCCGGCACGCAACCTCCTGTCCCATCGAGGAGTACGAGGCGATGTTCGTGCGACGCCTTCGAAGCCGGGATTATGACCCAGGGCGGCGCCAGCGGGCACCTCGGCGGGCCGCGTGGCGTCAGGCCGTGTCGCGCGTCTTCGACGTCGCCTTCGTGTCGGACAACGCCGGTGTCGACTCCGAACGCAACGGCACGCCGTCGACCGTCGCGAGGCGTCCCGGGCTCGTTCTGCGGCGCCCACGGGGCCTCGGAGGGTCCGCCGCCGTCCGATCCGGCCCCCGCCGATGCCTTCCGGCGCGACGGCCCGAACGGGCGACGGGCAGCGGGCGATCGCTCCCGCGCGGGGTTCGGTCACGGATCAGGCGGGGCAGGACGGTCGCGACCACGATGGCCGAGATGAGGATCGCGCCGACCAGGAACCGACCGTCCACGTAGGCGACCACCAGCGCGGCGCCGGCGATCAGCGCGCTCCACAGGTACATCAGCAGGACGGCCTGGCGGTGGGAGTGGCCGATGTCCATCAGCCGGTGGTGGATGTGCTCCTTGTCGGCGTGCGCGATCCCGATCCCCTTGCGCATCCGGCGCACGATCGCGAGCACGACGTCGAGCAGCGGGACGGCCAGGACGAGCAGCGGGATCGCGATCGGATCGCGATCGCGGCGAGGTCGCCGCCGCTCGGACCCTCGAGGTTCTGGCCCACCCCGAGATCGTGGCGACCGCCATCAGCATCCCGAGCAGGAGCGCCCCGAATCGCCCATGAAGATCTTCGCGGGGTAGAAGTTCCACGGGAGGAAGCCGAGCGCCACCCCGCCACGATCGTCGACATCAGCGGCGGCCACGCTGGCCGGTCGCCGCCGTCCGGCGTCCGGAAGTACGCGAAGAACGCGATCGCGGCGATCGCGACCATCCCGGCGGCGAGGCCGTCGAGCCCGTCGACGAGGTTCACCGCGTTCATCAGCGCGACGATCCACAGCACCGTGAGCGGCACGGCGAGGTCCGGCGAGAGCGAGAGCACGCCCTGACCCGGGAAGTAGAAGTAGAGGAGTTGGACGCCGAGGAGCACGACGACCCCGGCGGCGAGCACCTGGCCCGCGAGCTTGCCGATCGCCGAGACGCCGCGCGTGTCGTCCACCAGCCCGAGCACGACGACGATCGTGGCGGCGACGAACGCCGCGTCGAGCTCGGAGGACGTCTGGTGCAGGCCCGACAGGAACGGGATCACGCGCGCCGCGAGGAGCCCGGCCGCGACGCCCAGGTACATCGCCAGGCCGCCCAGCGGTGGGCGTCGGCTTTCGGATGGACCTTCCGGTCGGAGGGGTGGTCGATCCAGCCGAGCCGCAGCGAGAGCCGACGAACGACGGGCGTGACCGGCGAAGGTCACACCGGCACTCGCCGCGAACACCAGGAGATACGGACGCACGCTGTGAGGCGATGCTACCCCGTGGCGGCGGGCCCTCGACGGCGCGACGGCCGAGGCGTCAGCGCGGGTACGCGGGGAAGCGAGCCACCAGCTCGCGCGACGCGTGCGCGGCTCGCGGCCGCGACCGCCTCGTCGCCGGGGTGGCGGAGCGCCTCGCCGATGATGCTCGACGACCTCGTTCATCTCGGGCTCATCCATCCCGAGCGTGGCCGGGCCCGGGGTGCCCACGCGGATCCCGGACGGGGTCGAGCGGCGGCTGCGGGTCGAACGGGATCGCGTTCTTGTTGAGCGCGATCCCGACCTCGTCGCACGACGGCCTCGGCGCTGCTTGCCGCCGATCCCGAGCGGCCGCAGGTCGCACCAGCGCCAGGTGCGAGTCGGTCCCGCCGAGACGATCCGCAACGCCCTCGTCCGCCAGGCCCTGCGCGAGCGCGCGGGACGTTCGCACGACCCGGTGCGGCGTAGTCGGCGAATCGAGGCGTCCATCGCCTCCTTCAGCGCAGACGGCCTTGCCGGCGATGCACGTGCTCGAGCGGCCCGCCCTGCATCATCGGGAACACCGCCTTGTCGATCGCCTTCGCGTGCTCCTCGCGGCACAGGATGATGCGCGCCGCGCGGGCCGCGCAGCGTCTTGTGCGTGGTGAACGTCACGACGTCGGCGTACGGCACCGGGCTGGGGTACGCGCCGCCGGCGACCAGCCCGATGAAGTGCGACGCGTCGACCCACAAGATCGCGCCGACCTCGTCGGCGATCTCGCGGAACGCGCGCGAAGTCGATCGCCCGCGGGTACGCGGTGAAGCCGGCGAGGACGATCTTGGGCCGATGCTCCATGGCCAGGTCGCGGACCCGGTCGCATGTCGAGCTGCTCGGTCTCGCGGTCGACCTCGTAGCCGACGAACGTTGAACCACTTGCCGCGACACGTTGACCGGCGAGCCGTGCGTCAGGTGGCCGCCGTGGGCGAGCACCATGCCGAGCACCTTGTCGTCGGACCGCGGCTCGAGGAACGCGCCGAACACCGCCATGTTCGCCTGCGCGCCGGCGTGCGGCTGGACGTTGGCGTGGTCGGCGCCGAACAGCTCCTTCGCGCGATCGATCGCGAGCTGCTCCGGTGACGTCGACGAACTCGCAGCCGCCGTAGTAGCGGCGGCCCGGGTAGCCCTCGGCGTACTTGTTGTTCATCGTCGAGCCGATGCGCGGCCAGCACGGCGGGGCTCGCGTAGTTCTCCGAGGCGATCAGGCCGGAGCGTGCGTCCGCTCGCGTTCGAGCTCGCCCGCGATCGCATCGGCCACCTCCGGGTCGGTCGCGCTGCAGGCGTCCCAGTCCGCGCCGACGTACGTCGTCATCGCGTGGTCGGTCATCAGCTCCTCCTCGCTCGATCGTCGCGATCTGTTGCGATCCGTCGCTCGTGCCGCCCGCCCTCGAACGGCGTGTCGCAGCCACAGCTGGACGATCTCCTTCGGCGTAGCTGGACGGCGACGATCGCGCGCCCCCATCGCCAGCACGTTGGCGTCGTTGTGCTCGGCGCGCCAGCCGCGCCGAGTACAGGTCGTGGCAGAGCGACGCCCGGACGCCGTTGCACCTTGTTGGCCGCGATCTGCTCGCCCTGCCCCGACCCACCGAGCACGATCCCGCGGTCGGCTCGCCCGTCGACGACCGCACGCGCGGCGGCCGCGCAGAACGTCGGAGTAGTCCACCGGCTCCTCCGAGTCCGTCCCGACGTCGAGCACCTCGTGCCCCTGCTCGGTCAGATACGCCTTCAGGGCTTCCTTGAGCGGGATACCCGCGTGGTCAGCATCCCATCGAGATCCTCACGGCGAGGCTCCGGCCGACGCCGGTGACCCGCGCCCTGGTGCGAACAGGCCGCACGAGCCCGTCGACCACGCCGCGAGCACCACAGCGTCGAGCTCTCCCGCAACTCCCCGGAAGCTTCGAACGGCATGCCCGAGGGGATCGGCGATTTCATCGGTCAGTGTGGGTTGCCGGCGAACCCTCGCGCGTCGAAGCTCCTCCGCCGCCTCAATCACGGTCGTAGGCACCGGGATCCTGTCCCTGGCGTTCGACTGGTGGCAGGCGCCTCGACCAAGCCGGACGAGTTCCTTGAGCGTGAAGGCGCGCGAACGGACCTCAGGGACCTCGTAGACCACGGCATGTCCGCATGCTCGATCGCCATCCCGATGATCACGGTCGAAGGAGCGACCTCATCGGCGACGTCGAGTCGCCGCGCGATATGGCGTGAGATGTCGATCCCGTGCTCCATGGCCGCTCGTATCGAGTTCCGGCATCGGCGCCCGAACCCGTCCACCCCGCTCGTTCCCGCGGACGTGACCTCGGGCGCGTCGCGCTGCCATCCGCGCCTGCGAGAGCGGCGCGCAGGAGGCCCTCCGCGATCGGCGACCGACACACGTTGCCCAGTGCACACCACCAGGACGCCCTGCCATGGGCCCGCGAGTCTACACCGGAGGCTCGGCGCGTCCAGCGGCGCCCGGACGTCACGCAAGGCAGCGGCGACGTTTCGTCCGACACGGACCCCTGCCGCAGCACGAACGGCTCGCCGTGGTGCGAGATCGACGACGGTCGACGCCGAGCGCCCGAGCGCGTCCGGCGCTGCAGCAGGTAGACCTCGACCGCACCGCCGAACGCCGCCTCGACCTCGTCGCACGTCGAGGGCGTGGGCGCGCCAGCTGCGGTTCGCGCTCGTCACCGCGAGCGGCCCGTGCGCGCGAGCACCGCGAGGGCGAGCGGGTCGTGCGGCATCCGACGCCGATCGTCGTCGGGTCGCCGCCGAGGTCCCACGCCCGAGGCGACCGTCGGCGCGCGGCAGCACGATCGTGAGCGGGCCCGGCCCAGAAGCGGAGCGCGCGAGCGCCTCGGCGCGTTCGTCGAAGCTCGCGCATCCGCCGGGCGGCGTCCGTCGAGGGCACCAGGACCGGGAGCTCGAGCTCGCGCGGGCGTCCCTTGGCCTCGAAGAGCCGGGCGGTCGCCGCGGGTCGTCGGGCCGCGTGCCGATGCCGTACGACCGTGTCCGTCGGCAGCACGACGAGCGATCCCGCGAGCGCCGCGCGCGCGGCGGCCTCGATCGGGTCGAACGGCGGGCGTCACGGCGCTCTGGCGAGGACCACGCCGATCGCGGCCCGCGAGGTCGCGCTCGACCCTGACGTCGGCGAACCGGCTCCGAGAGCACGCGCACCACCTCGTCGCCCATCCTCGCGTCGATCTCGACCGCGAGGACGCCGCCGTCGCGGCAGCCAGCGGGCGGCCTGCGCGCCCAGCCGCTCGTAGACGCTCGATCCCACCGGCCAGCGCGAGCGCCGGGTCGGCTCGCACCTCGGCCGGGAGGTCCTCGAGGTCCTCCGCCGGGATGTAGGGCGGGTTGCTCACGACGACGTCCACCCAGCCGCGGAGGTCGGGCGGCAGGGGTTCGAGGAGGTCGCCCGGCAGGACGGTCACGGCGAGCCCGAGACGGTCGGGCGTTCGCGCCGGCGAGCTCGACGGCCTCGGCGGACAGGTCGGTCGCGAACACCGTCGCGTCCGGGGCGCTCGTCCTTGACCGCGAGCGCGATCGCGCCGGTCCCCGTGCCCGCGTCGACGACCACCGGGTCCTCGCGGTCGCCGACCTCGGCGAGGACGTGCTCGACCAGCAGCTCGGTCTCGGGCCGGGGGACGAACACGCCCGGCCGGACCTCGAGCGTGATCCTGCGGAACGGCTGGTCACCCGTCAGGTGCTGCACCGGCGTGCCGGCGCACCGCTGGCAGATCGCGCGCCCGAACATCCGGGCCTCGCGCGTGTCCAGGCCCTCCGAGCGCGCGTACAGCCCCGCCCGGTCGGTGCCGAGCACGTGCAACAGCAGAGATCTCGGCCGTCGCGTCGGGGCTCTCGACCCCGTGGCCGGTCAGGTAGCCGCTCGCGCGCCGCAGGACCTCGGTGGGTCGCATCCTCAGCGCTCCCGTTCGGCGTCGCCCTCGTCGTCCCCGTGCGCGAGCTGGTCCGCGCGTTCGGCCGCGTGCAGAGGCCTCGACGAACGCGTCCAGGTCCCCCTCGAGCACGTCGGGCAGGCGATGGACGGTCAGCTTGACGCGGCGATCGGTGACGCGGTTCCCGGGGAAGTTGTAGGTGCGGATCTTCTCGGCGCGCTCGCCGGTCCCGACCTGCGACCTGCGGGCGGCCGACTCCTTGTCCGCCGCCTCGTGCTGCGCGCGCCTGGAGCAGGCGGGCGCGGAGGTGCCGCATCGCCTTCTCCCGGTTCTGCAGCTGGGACCGCTCCTCCTGGCTCCCGACCACGATCCCCGTGGGCAGGTGCGTGATCCGAACGGCCGAGTCCGTCGTGTTCACCGACTGCCCGCCCGGCCCGGACGAGCGGAACACGTCGATCTGCAGGTCCTCCGGCCGGATGTCGACCTCGACGTCCTCGGCCGCCGGCAGCACCGCCACCGTCGCGGTCGAGGTGTGGATCCGCCCTGAGGACTCGGTCACCGGGACGCGCTGGACACGGTGGACGCCCGACTCGTGCTTCAGCCTCGAGTACGCGTCCTTGCCCTTGACCTCGAGCACGACCTCCTTGAACCCGCCGAGGTCCGAGGGCGAGGCCGAGAGCACCTCGGTCTTCCACCGCTGACGCTCCGCCTCGTGCTGATACATCTCGTAGCAGCGTCCCGGCCCACAGGGCCGCCTCGTCGCCGCCGGCTCCGGCGCGGATCTCGACGACCACGTCCTTGCCGTCGTTCGGATCCTTGGGGACCAGGAGCGCCTCCAGCGGGCGCGGAGCCCGGCGGCCCGTGCCTCGGCGGTCTCGGCCTCGCCGCGAAGGTACGCCGCCATCTCCGGGTCGGTCTCGTCGCTGGCGAGGGTGGCCGCCTCCTCCGCCTGCTGGAGCGCGGCGCGGTACTCGCGGAACGGCGCGACGATCTCGCCGAGCTCGGACAGGTCCTGCCCAGCCGGCGGAGACGATCGGGGTCCTTCGCGACGTCGGGCGACGCCTATCTCGCCCTGAGGCGCTCTGTAGCGCTCCTCGATGTCCGCGAGTCGCTCGGAGAGTTCCATGCCTGGATTATCCAGGCCTGCGGCGCGGGCTACGACGCGCGCGAGCGGTCGCTCAGGCGTACGGACCGGCTCCGTCGCCCTCGTCGAGGTCGCCCCAGTCGAGATCGAGCGCGGGGATGTCGAGCTTCATCGCGTCCGACCCTCCCACAGCTCCTCGTACGAGGGGTCGAGGATGCTCGGCCGTCGTCATCGGCGATCGTCGCTCGGCCTCGCCCACCACGATCGTCGGTTCGCGGAACGGCGGAGGCCTCCGACCTCGGTCTCGGTCTCGGCTCGGCGCTCGGCCTCGGGTCTGGCCGGCGGCGCTCGCCGACTGCCCACGCCGTGCGACTGCCGTGTCGCCGTCCTGCATCGTCCTCGGCTCGTCGGACTCCACGCGAAGGTCCTTGATCGAGGAGAAGTCCGGGATCGTGACCTGCACGTCCATGGCGCTCTCGAGATCGCGGGCGACGCCGATCAGCCGCTCCTGCATCGAGGCGAGCTGGTCCACGAGCGCGTCGCGTCGGGTGGACAGACCCGCGATCGTCCGGTCGGCCTCCTCGCGCGCGGCCCGCACGGCGGTCTCGGCCTGCGAGCGCGCGTCCTCGGCCTTGGCCTGCGCATCGGTCCGGATCCGGTCCGCGTCGGCGCGCGCGTCGCGGGTCACGACGTTCGGCGTCGCGGTGCGCCTCGGTCGTGATCGTCTCGGCGACCTGGTCGGCCTCGCGGATCACGCTCGCGACCCGCTCCCCGAGCTGCTGGTAGGATCGCGGCGCGGCTGCGCGGTCGTGCGCGGGCGCGCGGTCTGGGCCTCGGCCTGCGCGTCGCGGAGCAGCACGCGCATGAGCTCGACCTGATCGGCGAGCTGCTCGAGGTACGCCCCGCACCTGGTCGGGGTCGTACCCGCGCCTGATCGTCACGAACTCCCGTCGGCGGATCTGCTCGGCGGAGATCAGGACGGGGAGGTCGAGGTTCGTCGTGGACATGGGGAAGCCTCCTCGAACGCTCGCTGGGTCCCGGAGGCTACACCCGTGAGCACGCGATGCAAGCATCTCGGGCGAACCGCGATGCGTGGGCTTCGACGTTCCTAGGTGCCCGGCGTCAGCTCCGACTCGCGGCGCAGCACCTCGTTGAACGACGCGATCGCGACCTCGATCTGGCGCACGATCGGGGGCTTCGTGGTGATCTTCTGCAGCCACAGCCCCGGCACCATCAGCGCGTGGATCACCTTCGAACGCGGGAACCGGGCGCCGAGCCGCAGCAGCTCGAACGCGATCCCCGCGATGATCGGGATCGCGATGATCCGCGACGCGATCCGCCACCACAGGCCGGGGTTGCCGAACAGCGCGAACACGAAGATCGTGATCACCATCACGAGCAGGAGGAAGTTCGTCCCGCATCGCACGTGCAGCGTCGAGTAGCCGTCGACGCGCTCGGGGACCAGCGGCTCGCTCGTGCTCGTACGCGGCGATCGTCTTGTGCTCGGCGCCGTGGTACTGGAAGACGCGGCGGATGTCCTTGGTCCGGCCGATCAGCAACAGGTAGCCGAGGAACAGCGCCACGCGGAACACGCCCTCGAGCGCGTTCACCAGGATGCTCGAGTCGACGCTCCGCCCGACCCATCGGAACGCGACGGCCGGCAGGACGACGAACAGCCCGATGAAGATCACGGCGGCGATCGCCATCGACAGACCCATCTGGCGCGACGACAGGCGCTCGTCCTCGGGCACCGACTCCCGCGCCGAGACCGAGAGCGCGCGGAACCCGATCGCCAGGGCCTGCCCGAGCGCGATCACGCCGCGGATGAACGGCTTCGCGAGGATCGGATGACGCTTGGCCACCGAGTCGATGTCGTGCGACTCGATGTGCAGATCGCCGGCCGGCCTGGCGGACGGCGACCGCCCACACGTCGCGGCCGCGCATCATCACCCCTTCGACGACGGCCTGACCGCCGTAGAAGTGGCGCCGGTGGGGTGGCTTCGTCGGCCATCCTGGCCGGGTCAGCCCTGCTCGGTCTCGGCGGGCTGTGGGCTCGGCGGGCTGGTCGGGGGACGGTGGACGGTGGACCTGCGCGAGGCCTCTCGCTCCTTCGACCGCCGCGGCCTGCTCGGCCTGCTGCTTCGCGTAGCGGCGCTGGAACCGCTCGACCCGCCCGCCCGTGTCGACCAGCTTCTGCTTGCCCGTGTAGAACGGGTGGCAGTTCGAGCAGATCTCCACGCGCAGCTCGACCTGGTGCTCCGGGTCGTGAACGTGTTCCCGCAGGAACAGTGCACGGTCGCGACCACGTACTCGGGATGGATGCCCTGCTTCATGTTCGGTGCCTCCTTCGTCTTCGGATGCTTCGACGGCGTCCGTCGGGCCGTCCGACGGTCCCAGCTTACGAGGCCGGGGCCTTCGCGATCTCCCGCAGGAACTGCTCGTTGGACTTGGTGGCCCGGATCTTGTCGGTGAGCAGCTCGAGCGCGGCACCCGGCTCGAGCGCGTGAAGCACCCGGCGGAGGCGCCACGACCAGCGCGAGCTCCTCGGTCGGCATCAGCAGCTCCTCCTTGCGGGTGCTGCTCGCCTCGACGTTGATCGCCGGGAACAGCCGCTTCTCGGCGAGCTGGCGATCGAGTCGGAGCTCCATGTTGCCGGTGCCCTTGAACTCCTCGAAGATCACCTCGTCCATCCGGGACCCGGTCTCGACGAGGGCGCTCGCGATGATGGTAACGCGAGCCGCCCTCCTCGATGTTGCGGGCGGCCCCGAAGAACCGCTGCGGCGGGTACAGAGCGCCGTCGAGTCGATCACCGCCCGACAGGATCTTGCCCGAGGCCGGCGCGGCGAGGTTGTACGCGCGCGCGAGCCGGGTGATCGAGTCGAGGATGATCGCGACGTCCTGCCCCATCTCGGCCAGGCGCTTGGCCCGCTCCAGGCACGAGCTCGGTCACCTGGATGTGCTGGTCCGGCCGGCTTGTCGAACGTCGAGTACACGACCTCGGCGGCCTGCACCGTCCGCTGCCAGTCCGTGACCTCCTCGGGCCGCTCGTCGACGAGCAGCACCATCACGTGGGTGTCGGGGCTCGACTGGATGATGCCGCTCGCGATCGTTCTTCAGCACGGTGGTCTTGCCCGCCTTCGGCGGTGAGACCACCATGCCGCGCTGCCCCTTCCCGATCGGCGCGACCATGTCGATGATCCGTCCGGTCACGTCCGTCGGGCCGCGTCTCCAGGCGGAACCGCTCGTTGGGGAACAGCGGCGTCAGCTTGTCGAAGTTCGGCCGCTGCTTCGCCTCCTCCGGGTCCATGCCGTTGACCGAGTCGATCTGCAGCAGCGCGAAGTACTTCGCTGTCCTGCGGGCTGCCGCACCTTGCCGGTGACGGTGTCGCCCTTGCGCAGCATGAACCGCCGGACCTGCGAGAGCGAGACGTAGATGTCCTGCTGCCCCGGCAGGTAGCCGGAGGTCCGCAGGAACCCGTAGCCCTCGGGCAGGACGTCGAGCAGCCCGGTCGCGGTCGGCGCGGTCGGCGAGCTCCTCCTCGCATCTCGATCTCGCGCTGGCGGCGCTCCTCGCGCTGGCGACGGCGCTCTTCGCGGGACGGACGTCGGCGGCGGACCGCCCTCGCGGTCTCGCTGCTGCTGCTCCGCGCCTCGGGACGGCCACCCTGCGGCCGGGCCACTTCCCGGCGGTCGTCGCGTTGGCGTTGGTCGCGCTGATCCGGCTGCCGGCGCCGTTGGCGCGCGTCGTCGCCGTTGCCGGAGGTCTCGCCGCACGTCGACGTACGCCTGGCCGCTCGTCGGGCCCGAGTCGTGCGCCGTCGCTCGACGAGCCGTCGCCCTCGACGCCGTCCGCGGGCGTCGGGCGCTCGGGCGGCGGAGCGACGGACGGCGCCTCGGCGACCGTCCCGCCGTTCGGTGTGCGCACGACGGATCCTGTCGACCAGCTCGGCCTTCTTCAATCCCTTGTGCCCTTCGATACCGAGGTCCGCCGCGATCTGATGCAGCTCAGCCGCGACCTTTCCCTCCAGGGCGCGTCTTATCCGTGGTGGCCACTCATGCTCCTTTCTCGAGTTCCTGCTTGAGGGCCTTCCAGTCCCCGAGGAACTTCTCCAAACCTGCGTCGGTGAGCGGGTGCTTCACCAGCTGCTTGAACACCGCGAACGGCATCGTCGCGATGTCGGCGCCCGCGAGCGCCGACTCGACGATGTGCATCGGGTGCCGCAGCGACGCGGCGAGCACCAGCGTGTCGTACCCTGGATCTCGTAGATGTCGCAGATCTTGCGCAGCGCGTCCATCCCGTCGGACGCGACGTCGTCCAGGCGCCCGAGGAACGGCGACACGATGTACGCCCCGATCTCGGCGGCCGAGGATCGCCTGGGCCGGCGAGAACACGAGCGTGACGTTGATCTTGATCCCCTCGTCGGTCAGGCGCTTGCCGACGCTCGAGACCCTCGGGCGTCATCGGGACCTTCACGACGGCGTTCGGCGCCATCTGCGCCAGGTCCAGACCCTGCCGGTACATCGCCTCGGGCTCGAGCTCGGTCGTCTCGAGCGAGATCGGTCCCTCGACCTCCGTCAGGATCTCCTTCCAGACCCGTTCGGGGTCGTCGTGCTCCTTCGCCACCAACGAGGGGTTGGTGGTCACGCCGCCGAGCACGCCCCAGCGGTTGATCTCGCGGATCTCCTCGATGTTGGCCGTGTCCAGGAACAGCTTCACGTTCTGCCTCCTTCGTTCGCCGCCGCCACGGGAGCGGGGCACGACCCGCTCGCTCGGCGCCCGCCGTGACGCGGGCCGACGCCGTGCGTTCGGTCGCTCGTTCCATGACCAGATCGATGATCGCGGCCAGGGCGCGGTCGAAGCTGTAGTTGGCGATCACCGGGACGCCGTGCGACAGCGCCTGGCTCTTGATGTACCGCTGCACGCGCCGGATGTCGTCGAACCGGTCGAGGTAGCGCTCCGCCGGTCGCCCGGTGTGCTCGGACGCTCGGGCCGCGAAGTGGCTGCGGTGCACCTCGTCCTCCTCGATCGTGACCACGACCGGGACGGCGAGGATGCCGGTTCGCGCCAGGGCTCGAGGTCCAGGAAGCCCGGCACCACGTGCGCGCCCTCGATGATCAGGTGCGTCCTCCATCGCGGCGCGCTCGACGAGCGCCTGCACGCCGACCGCGACCGCCGCGGTCTGCTCCGCGGAACCCGACGACCACCTCGTCCTTCGACGGCGGCTCGCGCAGGACCGAGCCCGCCTCGAACGACGACGCGTGCAGCGTCGGCATGAGCTCGTGGGAGAACAGCGCGCGCATCACCTCTCGGATCGCGTCGGTCGCGACCACTCGGACGATCCCGAGCCGCGTCGCGAGCTGGGTCGCGAGCGTGGACTTGCCCACACCCGTCGCCCCGCCGATCAGCACCACCAGCGGGACCTGCAGCGCCTCGATCTCGCGCCAGCGCTGGAAGTTCCGCGCGTATCGCTCGCCGGCCAGGTCCTCGAGCACGCGCGAGGGCGAGCTCGCCGAGCTCCTCGTTCGAGATCGACGGCACGCCGCGCTCGCGCAGGCGCTCCTCGATCGCCTCGGCGACCTGGTACGCGCGAACGGGCGACAGCCCGGTCACCATGACCTGGCGACGCCATCAGGCCCTTCGAATACGGCAGGCCCGAGTCGCGATCGGAGATCAGGATCTGAGGGTTCTTGGGGTCGTTCGTCATCTCTATCGTTCTTTGGTCGTTCCGTTCGTCTGGGCGCGTTCGTTCTCCGGCGAGGCCGATCGTCTCCCTCAGATGCGGTCGGAAGGTCCGTGTCGCCCTCCAACGCGACGGCGCGGTTGTCCACGAAGATCACCTCGGCGCCCCGAGCTATCGCCTCGGTCGCACGCGACGTCGACCGCCGCGGCTTTGAGCTCCGACAGGAGCACCTCGTAGGCCTCCGCACCCGTCCAGGTCCTGCGCCAGACCGGCCCGATCGGCGAGCCTGGCACTCCACCCGACCACTCGGCATCCGTGGGTCCGCTCGAGGGCTTCCGCTTGTCGTCGCGGCCACCGCCCCGGGCGCCGTCGTGGTGAAGAACACGTCCCTGCCCTGCACATCGCCGAGTGGCTGTGGTTCGGAAGTCCGTCACGATAGAGCCGGGCATCAAGCGTTCAGCCGTTCGGCGTGGGACCTGAGGGTAGGGATGTTCCGCGGCCCGGCTGGGCTACGCGCCATGGTAACAACGACAAGATCCGATAGCAACAGCCGCAACGGGCCGCAGGTAGCCCCCAGGTACTCGGGCGGGGCGGTGGCCGGGACGACCAGGATCCCCGCGTCCCACGGGAACGGGGCATCGACGCCCCGCTGCCGTCGACGATCACGGTCCCGGCGCCGAGCCCGAGCGCGACCTCGGCGGCCGCGCGGACGTTCGTCGACGAGGAGCGCCCGCCAGACCCCCGCCCGCGCGCCGGGCGCCCACCGTCCTGACCCCGCTCGTCGCCGCGATCTCCAGGTAGTCCGAGGCGGCGTGTCGGCCTCGGCGGGCGAGCTCGAGCAGCGCGTCGAGCGTCGACCGTGCCGGCCTCGGCGATCTCGGGTTCGGGAGGACCCGCGCCGCCCATCGCGACGACGACCGGATCGAACGCCGTGCGCCGCGGCCACCCGCGCGGTCTCGCCCGCGACGGCGGTCTTGCCCGGTCCGCTTGCCGATCCCGATGCACCGCGATCGTCGCGACGGGAGCGGGTCCCGAGTCGACCGGCGGGTCGAGGCCGGAAGTCGGGCCGAGGTAGGCGATCCCTCTGGCCAGCGCGCACGGCCGCGACCTCCATCCGCTCGCGGTAGCCGAGGCACGGGTTCGTCCGACAGGTCGAAGATCGCGTCGGGTGCGAGCTCCGTCGATCGCGGCGCCGAGCGCCGCACGCCACCGGAACGGTCCGGGCACCGAACCTCGCGACGGGATCCCGAGATCGAGCACGCGCCGACGCGGTCGAGCTTCTCCCCACCGCCGACGAACAGCGCTGGCGATCGGATCTGCAACCCGCGCCCGCGCAGCTCGTCGATCGCCCAGCGCGTGACGGACGGGTAGTGCTCACCGTCGACGAGGACGACGACCTTCATCCGAATGGGCTCCTTCGGGATGGTGCGGTTCGGAGCCAGGACTCCCCTGGTGAGCCGCGGGGAGGCGGCGCTGCTGCACCGGCGGCTCGAGCTCGCGATGGTACTGCTCCCCGGTCGAGCAGCTGGAAGTGGGCGATCACGCTGCCCCCGCCGAACGGGTACTTGCGCGTGATCTTCACCTCGTCGTTCTCGAACTCCAGGACGTTGTAGCAGGGCTTGGTGTACCCGCGGAGCCGGAGCGACGCGACCGTGCCGGCGTTCGCGACGTAGAGGTCCTCCGAGGCGCCACACGTAGGGGACGTGCTTGTGGCCCGAGAGCACGATGTTCACCCCGGACTGGATCAGCTCCTCCAGGAGGTCGCCGGCGTCCATCACGGTGCTCCGCTCGCGGCCGGTGCCCGGGATCGGCAGGCAGGTGGTGGTGGCAGGACGAAGACCTTCAGGTCGGCGGGGACCTCGAACCGCTCGTGGATCCAGATGTAGCGCTCGCGCCCCACCTGGCCCTCGTTGATGTCGGGCTCGCTGGAGTCCACGCCGACGAGCGCGGACGCCCTTTCGACGTCGGCGCTCCAGTGGCGCGGGCCCACGAGCTCCTCGAAGTGCAGGTACCCGACGTTGCGTGCGTCGTGGTTGCCGGGGACGCGTGTACATCGGCGCGCGGATCCGGTCGGCGTAGGCGGCCCAGTTCTTGTACTCCTGCCGGTATCCCTCGTTGGTGAGGTCGCCGCTGCAGATCACGACGTCGGGCTCGAGCTCCGTTCAGCTCGACGATCACCCGGTTCATCAGGTTCGGAACGAAGTAGGGCGAGCCGACGTGTGGATCGGAGATGTGCGCGATCGTGACCACGTGTCGTTGCAGTGTAGCGGCGCTCAGTTCCCGGCTGGGACCACCCGCGCACCGTGGGACGATACGGCGGCGTGAACGCCCTCGACCTGCTCCTGCTCGTGCTCGTCGCGCTGTCCGGCGTCGCCGGCTACCGGCGCGGCTTCACGCTGCAGGCCTTCGGGTTCGGCGGGTTGCTGATCGGTCTGGTCGCGGGCGCGCTGCTCGCGCCGTTCGTCGTCGCGTGCGTCGACGGCCCGAACGCCCGAGCGGGCATCGCGGTGCTGGTCCTGCTCGCGGTCGCCGCGCTCGGCAACGCGGCCGGGTGGTTCGTCGGCGTCCGCGCACGCGACCGGCGCCGCGTCGAGATTCGGGAAGGCCGACTCGGTCGCGGGTCGGCGCGTCGCCGTCGTCGCGTCGCTGCTGGCGATCTGGTTCCTCGCGCTGAACCTCGCGAACGGCCCGTTCCCGGCGGTCGCGACCGAGATCCGGGGCTCGGCGGTCGTGCGGACGCTCGACGCCGCGCTGCCGCAGCCGCCGTCGCTGCTCGCCCAGGTCCGTCGCCTGTTCAACCGGTTCGGGTTCCCTGACGTGTTCTCCGGGATCCCGCCCCTGCCGGCCGAACCCGTGTCGGCCGCCGAGCCAGCAGGAGGCTCGGGCCGCGGCGGAGGCGGCCGCCTCGAGCACCGTCCAGGTGATCGGCCCAGCGTGCGACGTGATCCAGGAGGGTTCGGGCTTCGTCGCCGCCGACGGCTACGTCGTGACGAACGCGCACGTCGTCGCCGGCATGGACGACCCGAGGTGCGTTCGGCGGTCGGCGGCCTCGACGGATGCGACGACGGTGCTGTTCGACCCCGATCTGGATCTGGCGATCCTGTCGGTGCCGAACGCGCCCGGACCCCCGCTCCCGCTCGTCCACCGAGCCGCTGGACCGCGGCGCGCCCGGGGCCGTCCTCGGGTACCCGCAGGGTGGCCCGCTTCGACGTCCGCCGCGCCGCCGTCCGGCGGACGATCCGACGCGGTCGGGCGGGACATCTACGGGCACGGCGAGGTCGAGCGTCTGGTGCTCGAGCTGCAGACGCTGGTCCGGCCGGGCAACTCAGGCGGGCCGTTTCGTGCTGCCGCGACGGTCGGGTCGCCGGGGTCGTGTTCGCGGCGTCGTCCGGCGACGACGACGTCGGCTACGCGATCGCGGCCAGCGAGGTCGGACGACCCCCTGCAGATCGCGATGGGACGGACACGCCGGTCGACACGGGGCCCTGCATCGGCTGACCCGGCGACGACGGCGAGCGCGCGCCCGACGTACGCCTCCGCCTACTCCTCCATCACGACGCGCACGTCGCCCTCGCGCGACAGGAGGGAGAACGGACGTGATCTCGCCCTCGCGGCGGAACACCATGCTCACCGTGCTCCTCGCCGACCCGAAGGTTGCGCACCTCGACGGTGTTCAGCCACGTCGGCAGGTGCGGGCAGGTTGATCGTGAGCAGGTTCTCGTGGGCCCGCGCCGACAGCCCGAGCATCGCCTGCAGCATCAGGTAAGGGCGAGCCGGCCGCCCGCGCCTGGGGCGAGCCGCGATCGGGTAGCTCACGGGGCGGTTCGGGGACCGGCGTGGTGAACCCGCAGAACAGCTCGGGCAGCCGGAGGTAGTCGGCCGAGACCGCGCGCGTCGAACAGCGCGGTCGCGACGCGGTTGGTCGCCCGGGCGAACCGGTATCGCTTCAGGCCCGGCCGCGATCAACGCGTTGTCGTGCGGCCACACCGAGCCGTTGTGGTAGCTCATCGGGTTGTAGGAGGCCGCCGACCGGCTCATCGTGCGGACGCCCCAGCCCGAGAACAATGTCCGGCGCGAGCAGCCGCTTCGCGAGCGGCAGGGCCTTGTCCTCGTCCACGATCCCGCTGTACAGGCAGTGGCCCGGGTTGGACATCAGCGTTCCGGAGCTGCTGCTTGTCGGCGTCGAGCGCGGCCGCGAAGTACCGCTCGTCCTCCATCCAGAACGCCTCGTTGAAGCGCACCTTCAGGCGTTCCGCCTCGTCGCTCCAGGCGGCGCGCGTCCCTCCGGGCCGGCCGAGCGCGCGGTACACGTCGGCCATGCGCGCCTTCGCGCAGGTAGGCGTACCCCTGCACCTCCGAGAGCGCGATCGGGGGTTCTGGCGACCGGCGGCCGTCGGCGTGGACCATCGAGTCGTGCGAGTCCTTCCAACCCTGGTTGCGGATCCCGCCGGGGCGAGCGGCACAGGTACTCGACGAACCCGTCGCCGTCCAGGTCGCCGTACCGGTCGATCCACGGCGAGCGCGGCCTCGGCCGTCGGGCAGGAGCTTTGCGGGCGAACTCGACGTCGCCGGTCCACCGCAGGTGCTGCGCGTACACGATCAGGAACCACGGCGTCGAGTCGACGCGACCCGTAGTACGGGCGAGTGCGGCATGATCCCCGCGCGCGCGAGCTCGCCGTCGCGCGACCTCGTGCAGGATCTTGCCGGGCTGCTCGTCGCGCCAGTCGTTCTCCTCCGTGCCCTGGCGCGCCGCCAGGAGCTCGAGGGCATCGCGCGCCGGCCGGGTGTTCACCGTCAGCGAGCTGGTGCGAGGCGATCAGCGAGTCGCGGCCGAAGATCGTCACGTACCACGGGATCCCGGCGGCCAGGATCGCCCGTCCCCACCCGCGTGTAGACAGCGCGCCGGAGGTCGCGGAGGCTGCGGTCCGGGAGCTGGTTGAACAGCTCGTTGTCGGTGACATGATCCGCGTCGACTCGCGCTCCCACTCCTCGTACGGAGCGACGGGCTCGTGGACCGCGCACGGTCGAAGTCCGGGGCTGGCGTTCGTCGGCTCGCTCCCCAGGATCGGCTCGACGCGACGGCCCGACGAGCCGTGGTCTGGTACGGGTCGAGGTGGAGCCGGAAGACCGCCGCGCGCGAGCGCCCCTCGACGTCGAGTGGCGGTCGGGGTCGATGCCGAAGCGGATCCTCGTGATCCGCCGGACGCAGTCGCGCCCCTCAGTGCACGAACTCGATCGTCGGAGCCGCTCCGACCGTCGGCGGGTGACGACCCGCCCGGGATGGCGATGCGGTCATGCCCGCGCACGTCGAAGATGTCGGCGAAGTCCGCCGCAACGTCAGCCGGACCTCCAGGGAGACGTCGAAGGAGTTGTAGTTCTTGATCCGGATGCGCTCGAACAGGTCGCCGTAGATCGGCTGCGGACGCGCGCGGACGTTGATCGTCTGCTGCGGCGCGCGACGCGCGTCCTCCTCGAACAGGTCGGGGTTGCGTGCAGGTCCGACGTGGGACTGGCAGCCGCGTTCGGCCGAGGCGAGCGACAGCAGCACGAGGTCGCGCCCGTGTCGTACGTCCATACGGAAGTGCGACAGGAACCGCGTGTCGTGCGAGTACAGGCCGGGAACCGTCCTCGACCGCCAATGAGTCGAGGTTCCCCTCGAGGTCGGAGTACAGGAAGGTCTGGCCCTCCTTGACCGCGAGGTCTTGCTCGCGAGATCCGTGACGCAGGACCAGGAGCCGCCCCCTGTTCCTCGGCGGACGCGGAGTGGGCGCGACGACGCGCTTCGAGCCAGGCGTTCGCCGCCGGGTCGGCGGATGGTCGCCGGGTCAGGCCCGGGGTCGGGTTCAGTCATCGTTCAACCATCGTCGCAGGTGACACGCGCCTTCAGCCCTCTGGCGGATGTCGACGGCCAGTACAGCTCACACACCGGGCACGCACGATCCGCCACCCCTCGGCCAGTTCCGGCGTGACGACGTCGTGCCGCGCTCGAACGCGAGCAGCGTCGGCCCCGAACCCGAGACGCACACCGCCAGCCGGCGCTGCGCGCAGCCGTCGAAGACCTGGCGCATCTCAGGGACGAGCCCCAGGCCGGACGTCTTCGTGCAGCGCGGTCGCGCATCGCCGTCCGCAGGAGGTCGGGCTCATGCACGGGGGCGATCGCCACGATGCGCGGCGTGCCGCCCGGCGTTCGACAGCCGCGTCCTCGGCGCGGCGACCGGCGTCCGGGAGCGCACGCGCGGCGCCGTCGTCGGTCGAGATCGCGATGTCCGCGGAGGATCAGAGACAGCGCCGGTCGAGCTCAGGTCCGGGTCGAAGCGGGCCACGACGCCCTCGTCCACCACGATCGTCAGACCCCGCCGAACACGGCGGCGGCCGCGTTGTCGGGATGACCCTCGAGCCCGCGCGATCGTCGAGGATCGTGGTCCGTGGTCCAGACCGAGACCGAGTAGCCGCGTCAGCGAGCTGCGACGCCGGCGACCGCGCGCGGCGGCCGAGGACCCCAGGCCGCGTTCGAGCGGGATCGCGGTTGCGGCCGTGGATGCGAGCCGCGGGGGAACGATGCGCTCGAAGCGCGCGGCGGCCTCGGCCAACGGCGCGCGACACGGAGGTCGGTCCCGTCGGTCGGCAGCTCGTCGCCCCCTCGCCCTCCCACGTCACGCCGGGCTCGGCCGTCGGTGTCCAGCGTCGACCTCGTTGCACAGGTCGAGCGCGAGGCGAAGCAGTCGAACCCGGGGCCCAGGTTCGCCGAGCGGGTCGCCGGGACTCGTCGCGATTGAAGCGCACGCTTACAAGCCCGAGCTCGGCCGCGACGGCGTCGGCCTCGGCGGAGACCGTCGCGATCGGCGCGGCTCCCCGCTGGTCGCCCACTCGGGGTCCTTCAGGCCCGTGACCGCGTGAGCACGCATACCGACGGTCCCGCCGCGCGGCAGGTCGCGTCCTCGGCGAGCCGGAGCAGCCCGGCGACGCTCGCCGCCGAGGCAGCAGCTCGGCGAACAGACCTCTCGCGCGCGACCCGCCGGTGCGCGTCCAGGATGTCGCGGTCGGTGACCGCCAGGATGCGCGCCCTCCGACTCCGGACGCGCGGCCGCGATCGCGCAGATCCCACGACGCCGGGTTCCCGATCCGGATGGCGGTGGCGATCGTGTGCGGCTCCTCGACCGGGCGACCCAGGACGATGGCGCGGCCCCGCTCGCCCTGGAACCCGAACAGTACGCGGCGGCTCGTGGATCGTGCCGTCCGGTCAGGTACTCGGGTAGCCTATCCAGTGGCTCGAGATGTTGCCCGGCGTTCCCGACCGGGAACGCAGTGAGGTCGGGCGCGCGACCGAGCGCGTCGCACGATCTCGAACGCGCAAGTCTTCTGCCCCTGGAGGCGGTAGGGGTTGACCGAGTTCACCAGCGTGACCGGGTAGCGCCCGGCAGGGCCGCGGGCAGAGCTCCGAACGAGCGCGTCGAAGTTGCCATCCACCTCCAGCACGCGCGCGCCGTGCATCGGGTCTGTGGCCATCTTCCCGGGCGCGATCTTGCCCCTGGGTACGAGGCACGGCGCAGGCCGAGCCCGCCTCGCGCCGCGTAGGCCGGCGGCGCTCGCGCTGGTGTTGCCGGTAGAGGCGCACACGACCGCCTTCGCGCCCCTCCTCGACCAGCCTTGCTGATGGCGACGGTCATCCCGCGGGTCCTTGAACGAGCCGGTCGGGTTCAGCGCCCTCGTAACTTCAGGAAGACCTCGCACCCGGTCTCGGCCGACAGCGCCTCCGAGCGGACGAGCGGGCGTGCCGCCCTCACCGCGCGAAGCGTCACGACCGGCGTGGCCGGCCGACCGGCAGCCGGTCGCGGTACTCCTCGATCACGCCGCGCCAGGTCCGGGCCATCGTCACTCCTCGGCCTCGACCGCGGAGGACGCTGCCGGACCTCCTCGACGCCCGGGAGTCCGCGCAGCACGCCGATCGCCTGCCTGGAACGCGCCCTCGCGGTGCGCGGTGGGTGATGAACACGAGCTGCGCGTCGGTCGCCGAAGCCCCTCCTGCCACACGCTCTTGATCGAGACCTCGCTGCGGCCGAACACGCTCGCGATCTCGGCCAGGACGCCGGGGCGGTCCTCGACGCGCAGGGCAGGATGTAGTACTGGCCCGTCATCTCGGCCATCGGGCCGGATCGTCCGCTCGTAGAAGCACGTGCAGCCCAGACCCCGGGCACCCGCGGCGCAGGTTCCGCGCGACAGCTCACGAGGTCGCCCACGACGGCGGTCGCGCGTTGCCTCCCGCCGGCGCCGCGGCCGTAGAACATCAGCTCCGCCGACGTTCGGGCCCTCGACGAAGACCGCGTTGCAGGCGTCCCGGACCGACGGCGAGCGGGTGCGACGCCGGGGATCATCGCGGGCGTGCACGCGGGCGGCGATCCGCTCGTCCTCGTCGCATCTCCGCGATCGCGAGGCAGCTTCACCACGTAGCCGAGGCGCCGGGCGAACTCGATGTCCTCGGTGGTCACGTTCGCGATGCCCTCGCGGTACGTCGTCCGCTCACGACGACCCCGCGGCGTTGAACGCGATCGACGCGAGGATCGCGCACCTGGCGCAGCCGCGTCGTGCCCGTCGACGTCGGCGCGTCGGGGTCGGCCTCCGGCGTAGCCGAGCCGCTTCGCGCTCGCGCGAGGACTGTCGGCGAACGCCACGTCCCTCCTCCGACATCTTCGTCAGGATGAAGTTGGTCGTGCCGTTCACGATGCCCATGCACGCGGCGCAGGCCGTCTCGCCGGTGAGCGACTCCTTCAGCGGGCGGATCAGGCGGGATCCCGCCCCCACCGCCGCCTCGAAGTACAGGTCGAGGCCCGTGGCGTCGGAGGCGTCGGAAGAGCTCGCGCCCGCGCGTCGCGAACGCTGCAGCCTTGTTGGCGGTGACGGCAGGCTTGTCGGTTCTGAACGCCGCGAGGACCAGCGACAGCGCGGGTTCGAGCCTGCGCCGCATCAGCTCGCAGACGATGTCGACCGGGATCGTCGAGCACGGCCATCGGGTCGTCGACGAACGCCGGGTGCGTGGAGCCCGACGTCCCGCGGCTTCGCGCGGGCGTCGGACGGCCACCTTGTGCACCTCGCAGCCTGCATCCGGCGCGGCGCTCGAGATGTCGCCTCGCGATGGCGGTCGAGCAGCCGGACGACCGCGGCGCCTGGACGGTGCTGCAGCCCAGCATCCCGACCCAGGACCCAGCTCGCTCATCGCACCTCTACGCCCCTCGATGCCAGCCCGGTCTCAGTATGTCGCCTCGGCCAGACACGAGCGAACCTCACGTCGCATCGCTTCCGCTCCATCGCCTCGGGCGCCAGACACGCCGAGCGAGCCAGGGCAGGTTCGCGATCGTCCGCTGGCTGCCGCGAGCACAGAGCCACAGGCGGGCCTGCGTCAGCTCGGCGTCATCGGACAGGACCGGGCACTCCGCGCAGGAAGCGGTGGAAACGCGCCGCGAGATCCTGGGCGGCGTGGGTGAGCGGTGCGGCGCTCGGATCTCGGCGGCGGTCGCGTATCTGGGACAGGGACGTCCGCGTGATGGCGCCGCAGGGAAGATCAAGCTCGGCCTCGTGCTCGAGCCGGCTCAAGTCGGTCTCCTCGATCGGCCGAGTCTCGATGCCGCGTTCGGCCGGCCTTGCGCAGGATCGACGCAGATGCGGCAGCGTGCCCGTACTGGACGTAGTAGACGGGGTTCTCGAGCGACCCTGGCGCTTCACGGCCTATCGAATGTCCCCGAACCTCATCGTCACGTCGTTGCTGAACATCAGCAGGTGGAAGCGAAGAGCCGCGTCCGATTGCCGACCTCGTCGATCAGCTCTCGTCGAGGCCTTGACGAAGGTCCCCGCGCGCTTGCTCATCGGGACCGGCACCCGTCGCGCAGGAGGCAGACACCCACTGGTAGATCCACGGATCTCGACGCGCTCGGCGTCGTAAGCCGAGCGCCTGGGCGGCGCCCGGATCCGCGCGACGTCGCCGTGGTGGTCGGCGCCCAAGACGTACACGAGGTGGTCCAAGCCGCGCTCGAACTTGTCGACGAGGTACGCGGCGTCGGCGCGCCGAGATAGGTGTGCGTGCCGTTCGAACGGACGAGCGGCCGGTCCTTGTCGTCGCCGAACGCGGTCGAGCGGAACCTGAACCGCCCCCTCGGCGTCAGTGCGCGTGCCCGGCGTCCCGCAGACGCCCGGACGGCGTCGGCAGATCAGGCCCTTCTCCTCGAGCGCGCGCTCGTGCATGAAGCTGTCGAAGCTTGGACGCCAGAACCGCTCGGGCGTCCGGCCGATCTGGTCGAGGGCGAGAAGCGGCGCCCCTCCCGCTGGAGCCGCGCGACCCGCTCGGGTGGCGGAGGGTCGGCGAGGCCCGGTCCCTCGAGCTCGGCAGGATCTGGCGAGGGCGGAAGCTCTCGAGGCACGCGGCGTAGTCGCCGTGGTAGCCGTCGTCTCGGGCACGCTCGGCGTCGCTGGCCCCGGGAGCTCCAGGTACCTCGCCTCGACCGACGCGCCGAGACCGGTCCATCCTGCCCGCCCGTGTCGTTGAAGAGTAGTACTCACGCTCGACCGACCCACCCTGCAGCCTCAGAGCACGCGGGCGAGCGCGCGTCCCCCGAGCGCGGCGTTGCGGGCGTGCCCGATGCGGAGCGGTCCCGTCGGGTTGGCGCTCACGAACTCGACCCATGCGCCCCGCAAGGCCGTTCCGGGTCGGCGGCGCTGACCGTAGGCCATCGCCCCTCGTCCGCCGCACGTCCGCAAGCGCGCATCTGGTGAGCCAGCCGGCCGTGAGGCGGAAGTTGATGAACCCGGCCCGGCGACCTCGGCGGACCCGCACGAAGGAGCGCCTCGGGCAGCGCCGCACGACGAGCTCCGCGACGTCGCGCGGCGAACGGCACCGACTCCAGCTGGCGGCGCGAGGACGAGCGCCACGTTGGTCGCGAAGTCACCGTCGTCTCCCTCTGCCGCGGCTGGTGAGGCTCGACCTCAGGGCAGGTCACCCGCCAGGCCGAGCTCGCGCGCGATTCCGCGGCCTGCGCGCTCGGTGACGAGCGCGATCAGACGTTCCTCGATCATCAGCGGACGAAGCGTAGTCGACGGCCCACGCGCGCACCTCGCTCAGTCGCCGGCCTCGATGGCCGCGAACAGAGGCGTTGCTGGGCTCGGGCCGCCGAGCCCTCGTAGCTCAGCCCGGATGGGGCGTCCGGCCTCCGGAGCCGGAAGCGCAGGTTCTGAGAGTCACCTGCCGGGGGCACCGAGGGCGCTGGGACTCTTCAAAGAGTGGTCGAGACTCCCGCGACGATCACGGTTCTTGCCGGGGCGCGCCGGCGCCAGTTGGCTTGTCGCGGTTGTTCGTTGACCGGCCGAGCGGCGACTCTACGCATCATCGGACCATGCTCAAAGTCGCCACTCGCTTCGGCGCGCCCTCGCCTGGTCACGGCAGCTCTGTGCCGGCGCTCGGCCATGGATGCCTCACGCCGCGCTCGTCAGAGGCGCTCGACACACGGCGCGTCACCGCGTCGGGATCCTCGGCGCGACGTACGACGGTCGGCGCCTGGGGGCGGGCACTCGCCTCGCGTTCAGGCTCGCCTGCGCCGCGACCGTCGGCGTCGTCACCGTGTTTGGCTTCGACAGGAGCGCATGAGGTCGGGCCGCCGGCTGCCGCGGCTACGCTTCGCGACGCCATGACGACCAGTCGGCGCCCGCTATGGGATTACCGATGCAGATCCAGAACGCGGACAAGAAGCGACACGCGATCCATGAAGACATCTCCTGCTGCTCAGCACGCAGAAGTCGAGCTGGGACGATCCTCGCTTCACCGCGGACCACGGGCTGCGCTGGCGCCGGGACCACCGCGCCCACTGGGGTCGATGTGGGGCACCACTGCGCTCACTGAGCGTCCATCCACGGTTACCTCGATGCTCAATGCTCCTCCGCTCGAACGCGGGAAAAAAATAAGTTGATATCGAAGGCGTCCGGCGGCTGCGGGAGTCGTGGTGGACGATGACCTGTACGGGCGAACGACGACAACTCATCGGCAGCTGCGTGGCGTTGCCGACAGTTCAGGGCCGTCGCGATGATCGGAGCGACTGGGTCGGCGGCTGACCTTTCGCGCGTTATCCTGGCGGCGGGAAGCGGGGCCGGGAATTACCATCTGAACAGGATGCAGACGAAGATTCAGACTGGCGTTTCATGTTTCGAGGCTGCTGAAACTCTCCGTTCGACGCAGGCCATGGCGGGAGGCTCGCGCCGGGGACGGCGCTCGAACGTTGTCACCAGACCTCGCGTGAAACGAGCGTCCGTCGCACGGTTCGACCAGCCTGACGCGAGACCGAAAACGCCGGCCCCGACCGATATCGCGCCGCGTAAATTGCTGGCTCGGCGGCGCGAGGATGCCAGCAGAGTGTTCAGTTCCAGAGGCAGCGGCGCTCGCGACCGCCAGCGCCTGCAAACGGCGGCTTTCGCGGGACGTCGCATCCACGTCCTGATCGGAGCATCATTTGGTGAGTCTCACGTTCTTCACCAGCGAGGCCCGCAGGGCGCCGCACCTCCCTTGAACCCAGACGCCGCGTTGGCGCTCTACCTGGCGAGCTGAGCTACCCAGCCGGGAATTGTGCAAATCACCGGTCCGAAGCGACGCGCGATCGACGCGCAGTCGCTCGCTTTGCTGCTTCCGGACGCAGCCACGCGCGAGGCACGGCAGCGCACCGAACTTCCTCCGAAGAAGCGATGACCGATCGACTCGAGGCCGAAGCTCGACGCGGCATTCGCCAGGTCTCAGTGCGATTTGGTGGGGACATCCCGCTCCCGCACTGGGGCGGTATCGCTATCGAAACCCGAGACGATCAGATTCTGGCAGGGCCGCGAGGCACCGCCTGCACGACCGGTTCTGCTTCACGCGCGAGGCAGGCCTGGCGCGTCGAACGACTCTGGCCCCTAACGGCTCACGGCGGGTCCCAGCCTGGGCGACCTCGGCCTGCTCCTGCGCGGGAACGGTATCCGTGCGGCGCCTCTCATGCCGACGAGCTCCGCGTCACGCGCGATCTCGCCGAACCCCGACGTGGAGGCGTAGCCAGACTAAGCGATCGGATCGCTGATCGCGCGTTCCCCTGGCTACGACGAGGAAAGCCGGTGCGCGAGGTCCGCCAGGCGACCGCCGAGACCACCAGGCGGCAAGGAGTACGCGGCGGCGTTCGCTGATCGAGCTCCCCGACGTCGGTACCCCGGCGGTGTTCGGGAGGTCGCGGAGTCCCACCGGCGCGCCGACGATCCTGCTCAGCGCACCACGACATCCAGCCGTGGGACAGCTCGAGGAGTGGACGACACCGCCCCTTCAGGCGAGGTGCGACGGCCGTCTCTACGGACGCGGCGTCAACGAACAAATTGCAGCGTCGATCAGCCTGCGCGATGGGCGCTGGGAAGGCAAAAGCTACTTTCAGTCCTCGATCAAGGTCGCCGCAAATATGAGGGAAGGAGGCAAGCGCCGGAAACCTCCCGTTCCACGATCAGCGGGCTTTACGGGCTCTCATGTGGCCGACGGCGATCAGACCGACAGCGAACGCTGCGACCCGGAATCCCCACGCTGAGACGAGCATCCGCAGCGTCGTAATCGACGCATCGTCACGGTGCCGAGGAAGCGCTCTCGACCTCTGGCTGGTTGCCACAGCAGGGCATGCAGCGGACCCGCGATCGACGCGGTATCTCAGCGCTCGCGCGAATCCTAGCCACCCTGCGACGAGGATGGACGGTCGCGATCGAGTCGACCCACGGGCCGCGGGAGGCGCGAACTCACCGGGGAGGAGTTCAGGAAGGAGACGCCGCGATGGACGTCAAACTGTTGACGCCAGGATCTGTGATCTCCAGTACCTCGCGGAAGGTGCAGAAAAGCCGGCAAATGGCCGTGCTCTGAAGCTCGTTTGCCCGCGCGTGATGGGGCCACCTCGAACCGACCGATCTGCGATCACCTCGGCCAAGGTGAGCCGCTGGAAGCTCGCCCCTGAAGAGGAGGCAAAACGGGCGATGGATCTGCTCATCAGGCATCTGGCGCGGAGTCGCGCCGCGGGGCGTCAGGTCGGCATCGCGCCCACGGCATCTGGCCGAGCATGCGCGTGCGGACCGAGCGGACCTGGGTTGCGCATATAATGGAACGGGCGATGCAGGCCGCGTTCCAGGCTGATCTGATCGACGCATTGCAAAGCGGAGGCAACGGCTCCGTGCCCTGGTGCCGGAGCTCTCGGCATTCACCCCGACGCGGAGATCCTCATGTACGGCGCCTCGGACAGGCGCGGCGAAGTACCACTCGATCCAGCGAAAGTGTGGACCTCGGCAAACTCCAACGCTCGAAATGCCTGGCCGAGGCCCTACTGTTGAGGAGCTCACGCGGGACTGATCACGCTCGGCGGCTTCCGCCGGCGTTATTTTCCTCAACGCGATGGATCCGGCCTCGACCCCGACCACCCCAGGTACAGCCACGAAACCCGGAAGGACCCCCAGTGTCGCCGGAACCGGCACGAGGCGATCACGGCGCGAAGCTCCTGAGGATCGCGACGATGGTCAGGAGCTGCTGGAGGACGCGAAATCAAGGCGTCAGCTCGAACAGAGCGGACGGATCCGGCTCAAATCAGATCTACGAACGAGCGATCGGCGAGGCTCGAGGACGATGCTGTCGCCCGACCGCCACGGGAGAGGCTCTCTCGCTGGCCCCACGCCGATGCAGGGCGTGCCACCAGCGCCGGGGTCCGCGTCGCCCAGGCCCAGCTCGTCGGGTGGCTCCAGGGCTGTTCCACGGGATCAGGCCACGCACTGTTCTCGCAACAGATGGCGGCCCGAGCGCAGTTCGAGCTGCGTCGGCGCGGAAGCTCCCCCGGAGCAGCGACCCGCAAGCCCCGGGCGCTGATCAGTCCCGGGGCCGTACCTGGCAGAGGGATCAGACCTCCACGCAGCCTCCCACGCCTTGGCTGCAGTCGCGGTCACGTCCCCTGCCAGCCATCCGCTGGGCGACGTAGACGGGGATGAACATCACCAGGATCACGCCCAGCGCGCGACGGCGATTCACGATCGGGCGGTTGTGCGGGTCCGCGGGTTCCGGTAGATGAACCTCGGGATCGTGATCAAATCCTTTGCGGCGGTGAGGAAGTTCGTCACGACGATCTCGTCGAACGACAGGAGGCGAAACGGGCGCTACGGCGACGCGATGGCCGTTTGGATCGCCGGGAACGTGGCTTGTGTGGAACGTCTGCCAGCCGTCGGCCCCCAGGTCATCGACGCCTCGATCAGCGAGGTGGGGTCGCCGGAGCCGAACGATCCGCGATTGTTGTAGGCACGGCGCCGATTACCGAAGGTCGCGTGGCCTATCGATCGTAAACACTCGAACGGGATCCGGAAGTTGTTGATCGTGGTGTTGCGAAGGTGCGATCGCGCGGTGCGTCCCCGTAGCGCGATCGGCAGGACCAACCGGGTGAGCACGCCGTTGCGCCCGAAGAACCGGAACCAGTGGGCGGCGAACGCGGCCGCTCCCCAGGAGCCGGGGCGAACAGCGTCGCGATCGTCGCCACCTCTCCAGCAGGACTGGCGGCGAGCGCCTCGCGGACCTGGGGCTTTACGCCACGCGTCCCGAACCATCGTCGTGAACTCCTCGATCGGCCACGCCTGCGCGACACTTCCAGCCTCGTTGAACGCGTACAGCACGATGATCGCGAGCGGGACATTACCAGGAGCTACGAGCAGCAGTGCCAGCGAACACCTTGATGATGATCTTGAACCCGCGCGTCTCCATCGCTACAGCGCCTCGAACGCGCCGGCGCGCTTGGCGCGCGAGCCAGAGATAGACGGCCATGATCGCGACCGGCACGAGGGCGAACGCGGCGGCGACCGGGCGGCGTTGTTCCCGGCGACGCCGACGTTGTCGTAAGATCGCGACTGCCGATGGAGCACTCGTGATTCCCCACGAGGCTGCGGCGCGATGTAGTCGCCGAGCGTGAGGGAGAGCGAGAAGACTCGAGCCTGCCGACGATGCCTGGTACGGATCAGCGGGAGCATCGCCCGCGCCGGAACGTCACGTCCAGCCCTTCGCGCCCCAGGTCCGCGCGAGGCCTGCAGGTACGAGTCCGGCACCCGCCCGAGCGCGGCGTAGATCGCGGCAGGAGCGCGAACGGGAGCCACAGGTAGGTGAACGTAGAGTCGAGCCAGACTGCCCAGTTCGAGTTGCCGAGCTGCCCGGGCGACGGGCTGCCGAGCCCCGTCCAGCTCGACGAGCCAGTGCACGAACCCGTGGCCGGGGCCGTAAAGCACGATCTGCCGCAGAACGCGACGACCGGAAGTAGCTGGCCCACAGAGCCAGGACGACGACGACCGCGAGCAGGGCGATCGCGGAGCGCGCCGGGCGTGGCGAGGCGGGCGGCGTAGTAGGCGAGCGGGATCGCGAGCGCGATGTCGGCGACCGTCACCGCTGCCCGGCGATCCCCACGGCCGCGGATCGTGATCGTGCGGTAGAATCGGCGTTCTCCCGCCAGGGTCTTTGAAGTTGTGCAGGCGCGAGTCGGCCGCGAACTGACCTGCGCCGGTGAAGAACGTCCAGCGCTTCCAGAAGGCGTTGACCGACGAGCAGCGCACAGCGAGCCGAGCGCGGAAGATCAGCAACCGGGGCCAGTGGCGGCGAGGGCGCCGGCGAGCCGAGCTTTGACGCGGGGATGGCGAGGACAAGACGCGGCCTGAGCCGTGTGCCGCTCGGCGTCGGGCTGCCTTCGCGGTCGTCAGACCACTCGGCCTCCGTAGGTGCGGCGTGGGCGTCCGCGCACGGACGCACCAGTTCGACCGGAGCCCGCGTCGAGGACCCTGCCTATGCGCCCTGGACTCTCGGTCAGGCCTGCGATCCTCCGAGTAGCCGATGCAGGCGGTGCCCCGGTCGTCACCGCAGTCCGGCACTGCGCGTCTCCCGGCGGATCCAACGAGTCCAGGAACTCCGACGTCTGCCGCAGTTGCCGTAGCTGCACGGTGTATCCGCACCTGGCGCTCGGCGGCGACCCTGCCCGTAGGCTTTGTCCACGACGCTGATCAGCAGCGATGGCGTCGCACGCCTGCGTCGTTGTTGCGGTCCGGCCGCTGCCGTAGCAGGCCACGACCTCGGCCTGCGTCGTCGGCGGTCATCGTCCAGTCCATCCACTGCAGCATGCAGTTGGGGTGCGGGGCCGTTCGCCGGACGACATCCAGGTGTCGGCCCCAGCCGGTCGTGCCCCTGCGGCCCGCATGGCGGCGCGTCCGACGGAGCGTCCTGCTTCCAGGCTCGGCTCAGGCTGATGGGCCATGCCGTGCCATTGCCACGAGCATCGGCAGAGCTGCCGACCTGAACCCGTCGATCTCGTATCCGTGACGCCCACGGTCGCACCACCATCCCGGCCTGCGTCTTCAGCGGCTCGACCACCGCGTCGACTTTGCTCCTGCGAAACTCGTACGGTCTGACCGATCTGGAGTCGAGGTTGTGCGCCATCAGGTACATGGCCGCGTCAGCGACGAAGATCGGCGAGTCATAGACCAGCGGCGCGATCGCGACCCAGTAGGGCGAGGTCAAGTCTCCGAACGTCACGTCGCTCGATCAGGCCGGGCGTGCCTCCCTCGGTGTTGCATCAGGAAGTTCGGCCGCTAAGCAGCCTACGTGGCGGC